>Ga0209148_1000087_pt1 | contig 260905 bp, 231 predicted proteins | sample AraplaCol_mMF_r2_2_FD_184288 | JGI IMG/M metagenome (GOLD analysis project Ga0209148, IMG submission 184288) | Arabidopsis root microbial communities from North Carolina, USA - plate scrape CL_Col_mMF_r2 (SPAdes) (version 2) | ecosystem: Host-associated > Plants > Roots > Endosphere | place...
GCGCCGCTGAAATACGGGCTCGCCCGCCTGATTGATGACGGCCAATACGCTATTGGTGGAATGCAGATCGATGGCTGCGTAAAGTGACATAGCTGCCTCCTGTCGCGAGCGACGTTGAAGCCTAAGGAGCCTCTAACGTACCGCCAGCGCGGGAGGCGGCGACATGAGTATTCAGGGTGGGCGGCATGCGAACCCCAATGGCACTAACTTAAGCATGCTTCTTCAATCTCGCAGGAATATGTCCCCTCCCCTGCGTGCAGGGGAGGGCTAGGGTCAATGCTCCGAACTTAAGGTTTTCCCGCCGCCGTAGAACCCCAGCCCGTCATTCCGGCTTTCGCCGGAATGACGAATGTTGAATCTGAGGCGGCTGAAACATCCTTAAGTTCGGAGCATGGGGGCTAGGGTGGGGTGCGAGCGCAGCGAGCGGCGTGGAGCAGGCGTGGTGGTGAAATGGACGTCATCGCGTGGTTCTTAGCAGCAAATATCACGGCAACATTTGTCTGCACGCTAAAGCCCAAGCAACCCCACCCCAACCCTCCCCTACTGTCGCAGGGGAGGGAGCTGATCTCGGCAAGCATCAAGCTTTTCGGCTTGAGCTAATGCCATTGGTGCTAACTCAACCTACGGCAACCGCAGCTGGCTGTCGGCATTCGTGGCAACCTACGTGTGAGGTCACGCAGCCACTGGCGCGTTGCGCAGATAACCCACTTCCTGATTACGCAATGCCGCCTGAAACGCCGGCCGCGCCTCGCAGCGCTTGAGGTAATTATCGAGCGGCAAATACTCCGCGACCAGATCCGTATGCCGCACGAACCGCAGCACGGTTGCCATCAGGATATCGGCTGCAGTGAAGCGCCCCAGCAAATACTCGCGGCCTTCGAGCCAGTCAGACAGTGCGCTTAGCCGCGTCGTCACTTCTTCCACCGCACCGGGCCGGCGTAGCGTTGTCCATGCTTCGCCGTTGTGCAGCTGATCGATCACGAAAAGATTCCACAGCGGCGGCTCGACGGTGTTGAGTGCGGCGAACATCCAGGCGAGCGTTTCGGTGCGCTGATGGAGTGGCATCAGCGCTTCGCATTGTTCGGCGATGGCGTAGAGAATGGCGCCGGATTCGATCATGGTGCCGCTGTCGCTATCGAGCGCGGGCACCACGCCGAAGGGCTGCTTGCGCCGGTAGCTTTCGGAGTGTCGTTCGTCGGGAACGATCCATCGGCTTTCGTAGGGTAGACCGGCTTCCTCCAGCGCCCAGCGCACGCGCAAATCGCGCACCAGGCCTTGGGCAAAGGGCGGTACCCAGCTGAAACCCCACACTGCGATATCTTTCATGCCAATTCTCCTCGTGTCGTGCCGTGACCGGTCGCTGCCGGTGCTTGGCGATCGCGGAAGAGAGTGCCGCTGGAGGTACGCAGGGTGGGAGTAACAAGCTTGGCGAGATCCGGCGCTACCGGCTTGCGGCCGGGCAGGGCGTGCCGCCCGTTTGCATCGCGTGGAATTCGATCGACAGGCCGAGGTCGTCTTGCGTGGGCGCAAGCACGGATTGGCCAGACAAGCCGCGATATGTCGCCAGCTTGCGCTCATAACCACGCTCGACCCAACGCTGTGCACGTCCCAGGTCACCCACCGCAAAACTCACGCCCAGAATGCGCGGGCCACCACTCGCCATGATCTTCTGCGCCAAGCCCGCGCCATCGGGCTGAAGTGCCAATAGCGCTGTTGGGCCCACCGGCACACAGAATCCTTTCGCGCCGACGGCTGCCAGCTTTACCGGTACCGCATGGCCGAAACCCATTTTCTCCAGCTGTAGACGATCGGCTTCGGCATCGCCGGACACCAACCAGATCGACGTGAGTTCACGCGCGCCGTTGGGATGCTCGCGCGTCACGCGGTAGTCGTCGGCATTGCTGGGGTCGAACTGGTCGGGTGCGTAATCGGCGGCGTAATCGATAAAGAAGGTGTTGCTCGACAACGGCGCATGATCGAACGCGAACAAACGCCAGCCAGGCTTGCTGCTGTCAGGGCCGGAGAAGAACGGCGTGACGGCGTAGTGCAGGGCTTGCAGCGAGCGGTGGATGTCATCGAGCGATGAGGTGCGGAAACCAAAGCTGCGCGAGCCCGGTCCGCCTTTCAGCGCCTGCTGGTCTTCCTTCATGCCGGGATCAAACGTGGGATCAGGGCGGGTGATGCCGAGCAGCTCGATAAAGCTGCTGTCGGCGAAGCGAATATAGCGGTTGGCCACGCCACCGGGATCGCGGCCGGGCCGCACCTGAAAGCCCAGTTTGACCCCCATGACCGAGGTGATCTGGTCGATGCTGCGTCCCCATAGCAGGATGTGGTCGAGGCGTGTGGTGGTCGATGGCGCAGGTGTGGATGTCGAAGCCTGTGCGGCACTCAGACATAAAAGCCATGCTGAAACGAACAGGATCAGGCGCATGCGTATTCTCGTGTGGAAGGACTCATCGCCGTCATTCCGGCGAAGGCCGGAATCCAGTGAAAAATGATGTGCGCAGCACACGGCATCAGGGGTTTGTGTGCTTCGCACGACGTACTTCACTGGATTCCGGCTTTCGCCGGAATGACGAGGGTTGGTTCTCGGATGGTTGAAGCATTCTCAGGTTCGGAACATCGCTTTTATGGGCAATTCCACCCGCAGCAGCAAGGACAATTTCCGGACAAAAACGGCCAACGCGAGTGGCACGTGTAAGCCATGTTGGGGTTCGGCTGCGACTCACCCCCTACCTACGATCAAACACTCACGCTTCGCCGCAACGACTGCGGCGAGGTACCAAACGCGCGGATAAAGGCACGCCGCATGCGGCTCGCATCACCGAAGCCCGTCGATGCCGCAATGTGATCCAGATGCACATGGCTGGTTTCCACTGCGATGCGCGCAGCTTCCAGCCGCAAGCCCTCCACCACCTTCGCTGGTGTCGCACCGATCTCCGCCGTGAAGGCGCGGGTGAAGTTGCGCGGGCTCATCGACGCGCGCTCAGCCATCCGCTCGATCGTCATCGGTTCGGCAAGGCGTGTACGCATCCAGTTGATCAATTCGCCGAAGCGCCCGGTCTTGCCTCCCTGCTCAACCAGCACGGAATACTGCGACTGCCCACCATGCCGCCGCTGATGTACGACCAGCTGTTGCGCCGCGCGTCGCGCAATGCCGGGACCGAGGTCGTCTTCGACCAGCGCCAAGGCCAGATCGATGCCGGCGGAAATGCCTGCCGAGGTCCACACATTGCCATCCCTCACGAACATCCGGTCGGCATCCAGCCGCACGTCCGGATAACGCAGCCGGAAGCGCTCTGCTGCTGCCCAATGCGTGGTCGCGCGACGACCATCGAGCAGCCCGGCTTCCGCAAGAAAGAACGCGCCGGAGCAAACGCCAGCCGCCCGGCGCCATGCATCGTCGCCAAGCCAGGTCACGATATCGACCTGGCTTTCCTCGATCTGCGCCAGATTGCCGCCCGATACGATCACCGTATCGAAGCGCTTGGGTTCGATCGGCGCGGCTGCCAGGCAGACGCCGGACGAACTGCGCACAATGCCGCCTCCCGGCGCCAGCACGTTGATCGTGTAGCTATCCGGCCGAAAACGCTCCGCCATTTCGAACACGGCTACCGGACCGGCCGCGTCCAGCAGTTGAAACCCAGGGAAAACGATGATGGCTATCTCGCGTTGCATGGTGGCAGCCGCATGATTTAGGTCCTATGGCGGGAAAGTCGCGTAACGGCAAGGCGGACGTCAAGCGGGTGAGAGAGAGCAGGCGCCGCCGCTAGGCTTTCATCGCGTCGATCAAAACGCGAAGGCCGGCCGATTGATGTTTCCGGCTTGGGAAGTAAAGAAAAAGATTCTCGTCAAAACACCAATCTTCCAGGCAGCGCTGCAGTTGCCCATCCTGCAGATACGGCGACGCCCGATCTTCCCATACGTAAGCAAGCCCAACGCCGCGCGCGGCCGCATGCACCATCAGTTCCTGGCTGTCCACAGTCAGCGGGCCGTCCACTTCAACCTGGATGGTTTCACCGTCTTTCGAAAACTCCCACGTCAGGATCGCTCCGCTCGGAAAGGCGTAACGGATGCACGCGTGATGACGCAAATCATGCGGCGTGGCCGGCGTCTTGTTGCGCGCGAAATACGCCGGCGAGGCGACGACGGCCCAGCGGTAAGACGATTTAATTCGCACCGCGACCATGTCCTGTGAAAGGCGCTCACCGAGGCGAATACCGGCATCGAAACCGCCTTCGACAATATCCACCAACGAATCGGTGGCGACAATCTCCAGCTTCAGGCCGGGATTGGCTTGCAGCAAAGCGGGCAGCACATCGCCGAGGATATAAGGGGCGAGTGAGTTGGGCACATTCAGGCGGATCGTGCCGAAAGGTGAAGCACGAAACGAATTCAATGCATCCACCGCCGCACGTATGTCATTGAGGGCCGGACTTAAGCGCGCATACAACATGTCGCCGGCATCGGTAAGCGAAACGCTGCGTGTTGTGCGATGGAACAGCCGCACGCCAACGCGTGTTTCCAGGTTTCGTATCGCGTGGCTTATTGCCGATGCCGAGGTGCCGCGCTCGATGGCTGCCAGGCGAAAACTGAGGTGTCTGGCTACCGCGGCGAACACAGCCAATTCACTCAGCTCGGCGGTTTCCATTGTTGAACTTAGTTCATCAGTGTAGAAAATATTGCTTACTTTATCATAGCAATGCGCATCTCCAGAATGGCGATCCAAGGGCCGGCGGCGGACTTTCCTCCTCACTGGCCTCGATCACAACCCATTGATTCTGGAGGCAAACATGAACGCAAACATCGCTCCTCAAACGCTCGCCGGCAAGGTTGCACTGGTGACCGGCGCGAGCTCCGGTATCGGTCGCGCATCTGCCATCGAGCTTGCACGCCGTGGCGCCAAGGTGGTCGTCAGCGCCCGCCGCCAGGGCGAGATCGAAGCGCTGGCCGCCGAGATCAAGCGCGCAGGCGGTGAGGCGACCGCCGTCGTCGCCGACATTAATGTCGAACGGAGCGTGATCGATCTGATCGCAAAGACGCTCTCGATCTACGGCCGCATCGACATCGCTTTCAACAACGCAGGTACAGAGGGCGAATTCACGCCCTTCATCGATCAATCGAATGAGGTCTACGACACCATCTTCAACGCCAATGTGCGTGGCGTGTTCTGGTCCATGAAGCACGAGGCCAAAGCCATGTTGGCCCAGGGTGGTGGCGTGATCATCAACAACGCCTCAATGGGTGGGGTGATCGGCTTCGCCAATGCGGCGCTTTACATCGCGAGCAAGCATGCCGTGCTTGGCCTGACGAAAACTGCGTCGATCGAACTGTTCAAACAGGGCATCCGCGTCAACGCGGTGAACCCGGGCATCATCGACACGCCGTTCCAGGACCGCATCTGGCCGAGTGCCGAGGCGAAGGATGCATTTGCGGCCTCGACGGTGCCTGGTCGTGCGGGTGCGCCGGAAGAAGTTGCCAAGGCGGTCGCGTTTCTTGCTTCGGAAGATGCGTCGTTTGTGTCGGGGCACGGGTTGCTTGTGGATGGTGGTTATACCGTTGCGTGACTCCCTTGTGCGAACCTGGTTAGCGTTGAATGTCAGCTACGCCAGATGCGGTTCCCTCCCCTACGTAGTAGGGGAGGGGTAGGTTGAGGGCCAGCGTAGAGTGAGCGCGTAGGCTGGGATGCAATCCCCGCTTTCTTGTAATACCGAGGCTGGGATTTCATCCCAGCTTGCATGACGGGTACATCAGCCGTCCGTAGAGCGTGTAACGCTTTCCCATGCGTTGAATTCCGCGTTCAACATCGACAGCTTGTCGCGCACCAGTTCAAGCGCATCGCTGCCGAGCAACAGATGCGCAGGCGGCGTGTCGCTTTCGATCACCGCCAACATGGCGCGCGCGGCTTTCACAGGATCGCCCAGCTGCTTGCCACTCTTTTCCTCCCGCGCTTTCCGAACCGGATCAAACAACGCGTCGTAATCGGCAATGGAACGAGGAGAACGAACCATCGAACGGCCCGCCCAATCGGTACGGAATGAACCCGGTGCAACCGCAGTCACGTGGACGCCGAACGGTTTGACTTCCTTGCCAAGCACCTCTGAGATGCCTTCCAGCGCGAACTTGCTGCCGCAGTAATAGGCGATGCCGGGCAGGGTGATGAATCCACCCATCGACGTGATGTTAATGATGTGCCCACGCCGGCGCTTGCGCATATAAGGCAATACGGCTTTCATCATCGCGACGGCGCCGAACACGTTCACGTCGAACTGCTTGCGCATCTCCTCCAGTGGCGACTCTTCCAGCACGCCTTCATGGCCGTATCCCGCGTTGTTGACGAGCACGTCCACCGGGCCGATGTTTGCCTCAAGCTCGGCAACCAGGCTATCGATGGCGCCGAAGTCGGTGACATCCAACATGCGGCCGACGGCCTTGGTTGGCGCGAGCGTTTCGAATTCCTGCCGTGCTTGTTCGCTTCGCACCGTGCCGACCACGCGATGGCCAGCCGCAAGCGCTTCCTGCGCCAAGGCACGACCGAAACCGCTGCTGACGCCGGTAATGAGGAGGGTTTTGCTGGGTGACATGGAAGCAACCTCGTTGGATCTAAGAGGCTTGCACGTTACTCTTTTGAACATCACTATTTGCGACCGCATATTCTGGTTTTATTGCCTATTTCTATGAGTTCGGGTCCGCCGAATGAAAGCATCCAACCCTAGCCCAAACCACCCGGGCGACGATCAACAGCGCATGGTGGCGTTGCTTCACTCGTTGGCTCCTCAAGAGGGCTACAACCTGACCGCGTTGCCGGATGTGCGCGTCCTGCGTTCAGATCGTCCCTTGTCCCGCACGCCGGTTCTCTACGATCCAGGCATCGTGATCGTCTGCCAGGGATGCAAGCGCGGTTACTTCGGCGAGCAGGTCTATGTGTATGACGAGCAGCACTATCTGGCCGTTGCCGTACCGGTGCCTTTCACCATGGAAACCGATGCCTCGCCGCAACATCCGTTACTGGCGATCTACCTGCATCTGGATTTTCGCGTTGCCGCCGAGCTGATGATCCAGATCGATCAAGCTCACCTGCCCATGCAAGCCGAGGCACCGCAAAGCATGATGTCCAGCCCTATGGACGCGGCGCTGCGCGGCTCCGTGCTGCGCTTTCTGGAAGCGATGAACAAACCGCTCGATGCCGCCATCCTCGGTCCCGCGCTGGTGCGCGAATTGTATTTTCGCGTACTCACCGGCGCGCAAGGCAGCGCCATGCGTGCGGCGTTGGCGATGCAAGGGCAATTCGGCAAGATCGGCAAGGCATTGCGCCGTATCCATACTACCTATGCGCAGCCCCTCGACATTCCGCAACTGGCCAACGAAGCAGGCATGAGCGTGCCCACGTTTCATAGCCACTTCAAAACCATTACGCATACATCGCCCATGCAGTACGTGAAGTCCACGCGCTTGCATCAGGCGCGCTTGCTGATGGTGCGCCAGGGCATGACTGCTGAGGCGGCAAGCCATGCCGTAGGTTATGCCAGCCCGTCGCAGTTCAATCGCGAATTCAAGCGGTTGTTTGGGCTTACTCCCGCCGCGGAAACAAAGCGCATGCTGGAGAGTTTTGCGTTGCCGCCGGCGCATGCAACGTTGGATTACGTCTCGTCTCACTGAGACGGGGTTTGCAAAGGCATGCTGCTTTTGACGGAGTGCTTGGTTGCCAGGTGGTTGCTCAGGCAAAGCGGTCTCAGGTCGTTTCTGGACGCGGCGACGTAGCAGGTTGGCGGGCTTGCAAAAAAGCTGGACGCGATGCGTGTCGCGTCCAGCCATGGGCCAGTGATGCGCGACGCCTACGATGGTTTCGGATAGGCGAGAGGAGTGCTTACGCAAGCGACAGCACTGACCTTGCCGCCACGGGCGTCGCTCACGTTGGCAGTCATCGACATATGGCCGGCCTGCTTCTCGACATTGACTTTTGCAGCGTTGTACATGTCGCGGAACAGTTTGGAAATGTGACCTTTATTATCGATTCGGCCGCTGGCGTGCACATCGATGTTGTTGCGATTGTCCCTGCTGTAGGGAACGGCAAACTGATAGGCAAATGCGCTGTCGTTGCCGTGGCCCGGATAAGGTGTAAATACAAACACACCTTCGGCCCCGTAAAAGCCGACCTTCTTTTCAGCGAAGAAAATCCCCGCCGCCACCATGGTTTCATCGTCGTTCTTTGCGACCAACCGAGCTTTCAGCTGGATCTCCGGCGAGTCGATCCGGTCGGTGAGAGGGACAGTCATAAACCGATTGGTCGTGCCGTGCTCCATATATAAATTGCCACCGTAGTATCCATTCACGCTGTTGCGCCAATCAGGCACGTAGTAATTGGAGTCGGTGTCGTTGAGCACGAAGCCGATGATCTTCTTCGGGTTGATCACCAGAAGAAAATAAATGATGCTGGCGGCTGCCACGGCCGCAGCGGCAACGGCCGATCCCAGCCCGACCTTTTTTACCGCCATGGTCAGCGCGTTCTTGAGTGCCTCGCCTGCCCAAAGGTTCTTGACTGTCGCAACCGCCATGGGGCCTCCAACGGCAAGAAGGGCGCCAGCAAGCGTTTGAGCCGCGAAAACTGCTGGGGAGGTGGAGAGCGTCATGGCTTCAAGGCTCTTCAAGACGGTTTGGACCCAATCAACGAGCTTCTGGCCGTGGTAGTTCCTGACAACGAGCGCGTTGTGGCGTGAGATAAAAATATTGGGCTCTATTTCGGCGGCGGCGTAGCTGAAGGCAGCATCGCTTCCCTCCACGTCGGAAAAACCAGCGTAAGCATTCAGCCCAACCGCCATTCGCTGGCGAAATTCATCCATGAACGCCGGATAGGTGTAGCGATTCGCATCGAAAAGACTTTTCAGTTCGACATGGAACCTGTCCTCAATGGTTTCGATGATTCGAAGCATGTCGTCGTGAAGCTGGCGCTCTTGAAGCTCATATTCGTCGTGTTGCCCAGTCATGAGTTATCCCCTATTGGTGGCGCGCCTCGTGCGCCAGACAAACGGTAGTGAGGCTTCACCAAGCGAGGCACCCCTTGTTTTGGGGATTTACAGACATGAAAAATCTCATCCAGCCTGTCATCGGTTTCATCACGAGACTTTCGCGCTCTTTATGCTTGCCCGTTGCGCAATCATCGAGTCCACGCATCAGCGCGTAGGCTGGGATGAAATCCCAGCATTTTCTGCAATTGCGGATGCTGGGATTTCATCCCAGCCTACTGGCTCCCGGTTTATTTACCCCTGTTTTCCTTTGGGGCGAGCTTTGCGTGGCTTCGAAGGTGTGAGCCTGTTCAATCCGGTCGCTACGATCTCAGCAAAAACCTTGGGATCGTTATAGGCCCGCGCTGCCAGCATCGCGCCATACACCATCGCCATGAACGATTCCGCCTCCTGGCGTGCTGAGCCTTGCAGTTCGAAGCGCCCCATTTGCGCTCCCTGTGTCAGCACGATTTCCAGCCAGTTCGATAGATCGCGAAAGTGCGCTTGCACGTCACTGGCGAGATCGGCGGGCAGGGTGGGCAATTCGCTGGCGAGCATGCCCGCGACACAAAACGGCGCTGATGCATCCGCAATACATTTTTCCCAGTAGCCGGTGTACGTGCGCAACTGTTCTTCCGGATCGAAGGCGCCGCCGCTCAGCGAGCGTGTTTGCTCCCCGATCAGCGCGCGCGATTGTTCGACCACGGCACGCGCCAAATCGGATTTGCCGGGAAAGTGATGATGGATGCTTGCTTTGCGAACTTGCACTTCTTCGGCGACATCCGCGTAGCTGAAGCCGTTGTAGCCACGGGTCTGGATGAGGTGCCGAGCGGAATCGATAAGTTTTTGCTGGGTCGTCGTTGTCATGGTGATCATCCTATCACTAGGTAGGTATCTCCGCGGAGGGTGGGTGGATATCCGGCTATCCAGCGAAAACTACCCATCACAATCGGCGCTTGACACATTTGTCTACCTACTAGTAGGTTATGCAGACTTCTTTCAGGATCGACCTCATGAACGTGCTTCGAAACTTCTACTTCCTCCGCGCGGTTGTCGCGTTTGTCTGGGTCGCTCTGGCCTTTCTCCTTGCTGCCGGGCCGCTTCCCGTGGTGGGCGCGCTGCTTGTGCTTTATCCGGCGTGGGATGCGGTCGCGAACGTGATCGATGCGCAACGAAACGGAGGGCTTCAAGACAATCCGGGACAGAAATTCAACGCGATTGTCAGCATCGTTACGGCGGCATGCATGGGAGTGGCTTTTGCCTTGCGCGGTAATGCAGGTGCTGTGCTTGTGTTCGGCGCGTGGGCGCTTCTTGCGGGGCTGTTCCAGTTGGCGGTCGGCATTCGGCGCCGCAAGCTGGGTGGACAGGTCTTCATGATGATCAGCGGTGCGCAGTCAGCCTTGGCAGGTATTTTCTTTATCGTGCAATCTTTTGGGGTGGCACCGGGCATTGCCAAGCTCGCGCCGTACGCCGCGTTCGGTGGCTTGTATTTCCTCTTGTCGGCGCTCTGGTTGACTTTGAAGATGCGGCGCACTGCAACCGCTCAGTGAGCGTTGGTTGCAATCACTTGCTTGCGTGTAGCGAAGTTCGCCAATGCCAAATGGCGAATTTTGCGATGAGGGCTTATCCAAATTCCGGCCCGCGCTTCCAAAGCTCACTCAATGGCATGCGTAGGCGATGGCACACAAAAATATCGGGGTGATATTGGCTTTCCTCATTGACGACACCCAACGCGTTGGTGTTGTGGCCGGCGAGGCGGCAGTCGCTGAAAAGCTTATCGGCGTCTTCCTTTGAATTGCCTAGCAAGATAACGGTGGAGGGCATCATTTGCGGATAACCGCGCAGCCACTCGGAGTTGACCGTGCCAATCGGCATGGGCAAGTGATACTGCGGGCCGAGCAGGGCAATGGCGCCGTACTCGCCATAATTCCCCACGCCAATGGCCATGCTGGCTTGCTGGTCGGCAGGTAAGGCGTCGCGAATGGCGGCCACGTTCGCAACGAGTTCGTTCCAGCCGATTTCTTCGCGGAGATCGCCGTTGTTCCGAAGAGCGTAGTCTCGCAACGGGCCGCTCGATGCGAAGGGCACGATACGAAGTGACGCATAAATGCCGATGGCGAATACCCCCGCAAACATCAGTGTAGCGAGCCCTATGCGCCATGCAGGACGCATGCTGCGCAACCATCGCTCTCCCATCACAGCGCCCATGGCCAGTAGCATGGGGTAAGCGCCGCAGACGTAATAGAAGCGCCCCTGCGCAAACAGGAACACCAGCAACGGCACCGCATACATCCAGGCGAACATGCGATAGCGGCGATCCTTGAAATAGCCGAACAAACCCGCCAGCCACACTGGCGCGGCAAACAGATTGGCGTTCAGCAGAAACTGGCCGCGCAAAAAGCCATCCGCACGACCTTCGCCGACATCGCGCGCGTGGATGCTTTGCAAGAAATGGTAGGAAATAAAATCGTGCCTGACGAGCCAAACGAGGTTGGGAGTAAACAGGAGCAGGGCAATCGCGCCGCCGGCCCAGAACCAACCATTCGTGACATATCGCCGCGCATCGGTAAGCAGCACACCCGCAAGCACGCCCACAAGCTCGAAAGCCATCGAATATTTGGTCTGCATGCCAAGGCCGGCGAGTACACCAATCGCCACCCACCAGCGCGGCTCATCATCACGCAGCAAGCGGATCACGCACCAAGCGATAAGCACCCACCACAGCAGGTCGAACGAGGAGTACTGGAATTCCGTCGCTTCGAACATCGGCAGCGGCGATAAACCTACCGCGAGGGCTGCAAAGGTCTGCGCCAGCCGGCCACCGCCCAAGTCGCGAGCCATGAGGCCGCTGGCGAGAATCACCAGTACCTGCGCAATCACCGAAAACAGCCGCAGGCCCACGAGCGAGAGGCCAAACATCTTCAGGCCCTGGTGTTCCAGCGCAGCGGTCAATGGCGGGTAGGGCACAAACCCCCAATCCAGATGCTGCGCATCGCTCAGGAACTGCCATTCGTCCCGATGAAATCCATACTGCCCGTTGGTCAGCATGTGGGCGATGCCGAAGAGCACGGCAATGGCGAGTACCGGCATGATGTCTTGCGGGTAGGCCGGGATAGACCTCTGAACTGGAATGCTGGTTGCTGCCATGGATGCATCCTTCGAGCAGGTAGATGGCTTATCCGATGCTTATGCGGGCAGGGAGCAGGTCCCTATGTAGATCTAATGCTTTGGCTCCCAAAGCTCGATCTTGTTTCCTTCCGGATCCAGAATCCAGGCAAAGCGGCCGTTGGGGTCCTTGTCATCCTGCTTGAGAATGGTGACGCCCTTGGCATGCAACCGGGCAAGCAACGCATCCATATCGTCGACGGCGTAATTGATCATGAAGTCAGTCGTCGACGGTGCGAAGTAAGTCGTCGAGGCGGGAAATGCATTCCAAGCCACGGCAGGAGGATGCTTTGGTGCATCGTAGCGGAGCGCTGCGCCGCCCCACGCCTCCACGGGTAGGCCGAGAACGTCGCGATACCATGCAGCGAGCGCCTTCGGGTTCTTCGCCTTGAAGAAGACGCCGCCTACGCCGGTGATGTGCCCGGCAGCAGGTGCGGGTGCAGCTTTTCCGAGGTTGGTAATCAACAGAAGCCCCAGGCACAACACGAAAATCGAGGTTGCTTTCATTGGTGCGCTCCCAATATGTTCCGTCCAATTGCGATGACCGGCCGCTTTTTAAAAGCGGACATGCGGATAAAGTCAGCAAATCAGGTTAAAAGGGAATGCTCCCCAGCATTCCATGCTCGGAATATAACTCTCCCTTTGACTTTAAGAGTGAAACGGGTTCGAAGAGGCCGAGGTATGCATCTATTTATTCGATGCCACCAGGGATCGCTGTGCCTGGTCGTTAGCAATCGAAAGGACTTGATCAATGGCATCAATGACGATTTCCGGACGGTCGTACTGAATGTAATGACCAGCGCGCGGCACAATTTCATTGACGCCGTGTGTTGACATGGACGCGATCTCGTTGTGCATGTCTTCCCATACCAGCGTATGCCTATCTTGCAGCGCCTGCGTCCAGTCTTTAGGCCACGGATGCGGTGCGTGTGTCAGCACGATAATAGGCATGTCTCCGAAGTCCTTTCGTGTAGCGCGCGTCTCGTCCGCGCTGGCATCGAAGACGCTCTTTTTCTCGGAAGCGTTGGCCAATTGCCATTTGAGCGTTGCCGCATACTTCAAAACGGCATCTTTGATGGCCTGGCTATAACGCGGTTCGATAGCTTCATCCATCACGCATTTCTTATAGACAGGGGAGTCTTTGGCGATCACACCGTTTTTGGCGGCGTCCAGGCAGCTTGTATCTTTCATAGCGGCTTCCCATTGCCCCTTATGAAAAGGCCCGATGGCATCTTCGCGCCTGGATTGGTCTTCGTGCGAGCCGTCGACGATGACCATACCGACCACTTCGTCGCGATAGCGGTCGGCAAAAACGCGCACTGCCATGCCTGCGGCAGAATGGCCAACCAGGATATAGGGCGGCGCGACATGAGCGGCATGCAGTAGCGCCTGCAGATCCTCTGCGTCGTTCTTGGCATCGTTCGGGCGTTTGGCAGCGTCGCTGAAACCAAGGCCGGCACGATCGTAGGAACACGTCCGCGTCTTCTTGGCAATGGCTGGTTGAACTAGCGCCCACGCGACTGTCGAATCACCCAGACCGGAATCGAACACGACAGTGGGCGAGCCCTCGCCGCGGCAATATAAATTGAGGCGACGGCCACCACCGACGTCTACAAGCTGCTGAGGTCTGGTGTAGGCGGGATCGTCAACGACTGGCGGTTTTGCCGGAGCCGTTTGCGCTACAACTGGCACAGCAAATGACAAGCCAGCGAGGAACAGCGCCGCGCATGAAGCTGCTTTCATTCTGGATTTCCCCTGATTTCAAAAAAAACACGGAAACCGGTAAGTGAGATTGCTTACCTGCGTTTAATTTACTCTGCCCTGTCTAGCCATTTGCCCACCTAATCGCAATAAGCAGTATTGGGTTCGTCAGGCGCGGCGCAGGCATTGGCACCCACTGCGTGGATAGTGATGATCTTATCCGTGCCTTGGTACGTGCATACCAAATAGGGATCGAGACCTTTCAAATCCGTCAGCACCTGTAGAAACGCCTTGTCTTTCGGGGGGCCATCAAAGACGTCCACGTGTACGAGCGTGTGCTTGCCTTTTGCATCGACCAGGGGCGAGGGGCATTCATAGCGATGCTTTGATGCAGCGTGGCAACCGGCGCAGAAACAGGCCGCAAATACTGCAACCAGGAGCTTATTTGACGACATAGTACTGGTCACCTTGATCCACTTTTTGAGCAGGGCGGGAATGCGCAAATCTGATCAACCGAGGTTGCGGGGCATGGTCAAGCTTGCGTGTGCTGCCTTTCCATTGGTCCAGCACGAGGATTCCATCTTTCGTCTGTCCCAGATAAACCGCCGCGTGGCTGGTACCGTCGGTGTGGTTGCCATACCTTCCGTTCGCATCGAAGGTGGCAATAACTGTTCCCGGGACGATGCCTGTGTTTTTCATGACAGGATCGCCTTGAGACCACAATGTCGTTGGAGGAACCACTGCTACCGCGTGGATGAGGGCCACGCATTGGCCATTTCCAACCAGCTTCATGGCCTGCTGCAAGTCGTTAGCTTTCTTCATGTCCGCAATGTACGGCACGACATCCTCCCTGATGGTTGGTTGGGTTTAAGGTGTGGAAGCGCCACAGTTTGTATCACGTGCTGACGACGGTATAGACGGGCAGCTCGCTAACGCTTTTATGGATTCTGTCACACGAGAGGGCCACTATTGGTCATCGGTTAGGCAGCTAGGCGATCAACAGTAAGATCCTGCATGGGGCGGATGGGGTTGCAGGCTAAGGGGTGGCGCAATATTTTGCGAAAATCTGCACAAAACGTTCACGGATGCCGTTAAATGATGCGGCGGATCCGCCGAGATGTTGGGTAAGAACGCGCGATTGCAGACGAGCACGGTCAACTAGGGGGCACGGGGAGCATGGGGACAGGACTTTGGAGCAGGATGTGGCTCAGGCAGCTCGCTGTTGCTGTTGGATATGTGACTCTTTATGAGGTAGAGCATCCGTTCTCGCAGCCGCAATTCCTGCTTATTTCAGCAACACGGCTCATTTGCCTGTTACTTCTACCGTATCGCTATTGGCCAGCCTTAGCTGTTGGAGAGTTTCTGACCAATGGAATGCTGGTCTACGAATGTGTTGACCAGTTTGGTCTCGTATGGGCGAGTGTACGGATCGTACCGCCCATTTTTGTCGTTATGCCAATTGTATGGTGGTGCCGTGAGCGTCTTGCGCTTTTCCCAACCAAACACCTTGTAGACATTAAAGCGCTGCTAGTCTGCATCTTGGCATCATCTTTGGTCTTGAGCGCCCATAGTTATCTCACGCTGTCGCTGGCGAAGGTTCAGCCTGGTGACGCCCCGCATCATCCCCTTATGGCTTTGGGCTATTTCACCGGCAATTATTCCGCCATTCTTGCCCTTGTACCGTGGGCGCTTGTCGCGCGTTTCGAACACCGTACGCGGAATTGGCGCGAAACACTCCATGGCGCCATGGGAAGTCGTTTGTTGTTCGATGGCATGATTATCATGCTTCCGACGTTAGCTATGTTGTTCCTGCTTGGTTACGACAGCAGCGGTTACCAGCAGCTGATTTTAATGGCTATGTTCATTCCGATTGTCTGGCTTACGCTTCGGCATGGATGGCGTGGGGCTGCATTTAGCGGCACCGTCATAATCATCTGTGCCGCTATCGTCGTGCCAAGTCAGATGACAGACGCCAGTGCAGCTGTCATTCAGTCACAATTGTTCCTGGCGTTCACCACCACTACGCTGATCGCGCTAGGCGCGCGTATCAGTGCGCATCTAATGCACGATCGACAACAGCTAGAGCAGGCTCTAAACGCCCAGCATCTTGCGCGACATAGTTATCAGCAAGGAGAGTATCGGCAGCGTCAGACTGCGCAGGCAATCGAACGTATTTTGACTGAATTACACCTTGCGAACGCCCGTTGGTTGCAGCTGAGTCGCCTCGTTCTCAATATTGACGATGAGCCCCACTATCAGCGCTCACTCGATGCACAGTTGCAATTGGCTCATTTGGCCGAAAGTTTGCACCCCATTGCGTGGCGTGCGCGTGGTTTGCCTGCAGCGCTTCAAACTACAATTGGCGAAGTGCTGCATAAAGCCGGGATCGCCTACCATTGCACTATCACTGGCCGCGGTTTCACCGCCATGCATCCGGTAGTTCTTGCTGCCGTGTACCGCGCAGCCTGCGAAGCGATTGTGCATGCCTGCACACGCAATACATGCTCTGGCATTCGCCTCGCCTTGCGTGGTGGTGAAACCCATCGCGCACGATGGATATTCATCGGCGTAGAAGCCTCCTTGGAGGATGGGAAGGTCATTTCCATCCAGCAGGCGGCGGCTCGTCGCTCCTTGTCCGACAAGCTGGGTGCTCACGGCTTTGATCTCGATAAGCTGCGTGATCATGCTCGCCTGTTCGACGGTGAGATGCACCATCGCGTCGACTCAGAACGTGTTCGCATCACCCTTTTAATGCACGACACAGACGAAGCAAAATGGCGGCGGCACAAACGTGCCGCCGCACCAGTGCGTTTATGGGTGCAATAATTCAATCAGCTCGACATTGCCGGATTTCTGGTCAGTCCATTGCAACCGTAACCTTGGCAAATTGCTGCCTCGGAAGCCGTCGTTGAATCACCGCTCGGTGGCGTTGCGGTCACGGTGGCGTTTGCATCGCGATGGTTTGTTTGCGCTGCCGATACGACGGCGTTATGCCATGACTGCCCGAGACCTAAGCGTGGTACGGCGGTCTGCGAATATGCCGTGGAAGCTGAGGCGAGAGTGATTAGACCAACTAGTGCGACTTTACGTACGAGGTTACTTTGAGCGTGGAACATGAGGTTTCCCCTCGGTTAATGGTAGGTCACCTACCGGGAAGCCGAATGTAACAGGGGGAAGTGCCGTCAGATATCAAGGTCTTGTACGTCGCCCCGATAACATTATGTGTCATGTAATCTCGATGCTCGCTGCCTAGGTGGTATATATCCCAATGGCACTAACTTAAGCATGCTTCTCCAATCTCGCAGGGATATGTCCCTCCCCTGCGTGCAGGGCTAGGGTTGGGGGGCGAGCGCAGCGAGCGGCGTGGAGCAGGCGTCGTGGCGAAATGGACGTCATCGCGTGGTTCTTATCAGCAAATATCACGGCATTTGTTTGCACGCTAAAGCCCAAGCAACCCCAACCCTCCCCTACTGTCGCAGGGGAGGGAGCTGATCTCGGCAAGCATCAAGCTTCTCGGCTTAAGTTAGTACCACTGGTATGTATCCCACTAAAGCTGCCGGGGGACTGCGATGGCGGTAGCCAATTATTCACGGTGTCTGCTTTCGGCTCATCGTTTAGGCCGTTACGCGGCAAGGGCGGTCTGTACGGCCTCTTCCAACGTCGTCGTCGGTCTGCCAATCAACGTCGAAAGCGCGCGCGAGGAACTATCCAGATCGCCCTTCAATGCAACCGCATCCGCATCGACGATGACGTCCACGATCATTTGCGGCAGACCCGCGGCGAGTAATGCCGCGCCATATTCAGATGGCGAAAGATTGCGGAAGACAATGGTCCGGCCGAGCTTCGCAGAAGCAGCGGCGGCCAAGTCATCCATCGTAAATGCCGTGTCACCGGCGAGTTCGTAAGTCTTGTTGGCGTGCCCGACTTGTGTGAGCACCGCGACAGCGGCAGCGGCGTAGTCCGCGCGAGAGGCAGAAGCGAAACGTGCGGAACCGGAGCTTGCAATGAGAGTGCCATGCTGAGCCGCTATCGGGAGCGCGGCGGTGTGGTTTTCGATGTACCAACCATTTCGCAACAGGACATAGTCGATGCCCGATGCGATCAAATATTTCTCTGTTGCCAGATGCTCGCCAGCAAGCATGCTGCGCGACGTATCAGCGCCAAGCATGCTGGTATAGGCGATAAGCTTGACACCCGCTTCGCGAGCGGCGTCGATCACTGCCTTGTGTTGGCGAAGCCTCTGCCCTGGCACGACAGCAGAAATAAGCAGCAGTTTGTCGATGCCCTTGAATGCTTCCTTGAGCGACGTCGGGTCGTCGTAGTCGCCCTTACGGACGTTCACGCCCAGCGCGCGAAGATCTGCTGCCGTCTCCGGATTGCGCGCCACGGCAACAATCTGGGCCGCAGGGACCTTTTCCAGCAATTGATTGATGACAAGACGGCCAAGCTGGCCGTTCGCACCCGTTATGGCGATCATGGATTTTCTCCTCGAAGTTATAGCTAGCAGGCGATGAGCTAGCCGATCCGGGCGTAGAGCCTGGTGCCGATCATTCACGCCTGCTGCCGGTGAAAGATTTCGGGATTAGGCTACGTCATGGAACGATGGTTGATAATCCAGCTACTCCGGAACATCATGTTCCATCTTTGGTGTTAATGGGTCAGCGCCATGCAGCCGCTCGAGGAGTTCTATTACTTCGCCAAAGTGGTCGAATACGGGGGCTATGCGAAAGCGGCCCGTGCCCTCGACATCCCGAAATCCCGTCTGTCCCGCCACGTGGCTGCCCTTGAGGCCAGGCTCAACGTTCGCCTTTTACAGCGATCGACACGGCGGTTTTCGGTTACTGAGGTGGGACAGGATGTGCATCGCCATGCGATGGCCATGCTGGCGGAAGCCGATGCTGCGCTAAATGTTGTGGAGTTCGCCCGAGCCGAGCCGCGAGGCGTGGTGCGCATAAGCTGCCCAGTGCCCATGGCGCGCACGATGCTTGCGGTGGTGCTGCCGGAATTCCTGCATCGGTACCCGGCTGTGCGGTTGCAGATCCACGTCAGCAACCGTCGCGTCGATGTGTTGAATGAAGGCTTCGATATTGCGCTGCGCGTGCGCCTGCAGCCGACGGGTGAAGATGGCCTCGTCATGCGCAGCTTTGGAGAGTCGCGCGAACTTCTGGTGGCTAGCCCAATGTATTTGGATAGGGTGGGCCGCCCGAGCGAGCCGCCCATGCTCGCCGAGCTGGAAACATTGGCCTTCGACAGCGAAGCCGATCATCAAACGTGGGAGCTGCGAGGGCCGGACGCTCAGGTGGCGCGCATCGACATCACGCCACGTGTTCGTTGCCACGATTTTTCAGTATTGCGTTCGATGGCACTCGCTGGACTGGGAATCACCAAGCTTCCCGAGAATTATGTTCGCGCCGATCTCGCTGATGGCAAGCTTGAGCGCGTACTGCCGCAATGGAGTATGCCCGCGGGTATCGCGCATCTCGTGTTTCCAACGCGTCGTGGGCTGTTGCCTGCGGTGCGGGCGCTTATTGATTTTTTGGCGGAGAGGCTTCCTGCGACGGTGGGGCAGACGGGGCAACTCTCGGGTGAGTGAACTTGCATGTAAACGAGGTGGGATAGTTAATTTCCTGCTGCGTGCGGCGTAGCGCTGTCGCGTACGACCTGGTCGAGAGTGGCCGTTTGAAGTGCCTTCTTTCGAAATCCGAAGCGGTTATTCTTGAGGCTGTGTTCAAAGGCGAGCCGTCGCCGCGGTACTGATAGTTATGCGTATCGATTTCTTCCTCTTGCCTTCGCCTGGTAAAGCTGGGTATCCGCTCGATGGAGCAGATCTTGCATCGTGGCATCCCCATCCAACTGCGCCGCCCCGATGCTGACGGTCACCTTCGAAGGAAAGTCGGTGACATGTCGAATATCGGCTTCGCATATAACGCGGTTCATCCGTTTGGCGACGATGTACGCTCCCTCCAGAGGCGTATTTGGCAAAATGGCCGCAAATTCTTCACCACCAAAACGGGCAAAGAAATCGGTGGGGCGGCGCAGCGCACCCGCAAGCAGGCGTGCCACGGTCCGTAAACACTCATCGCCCATCGAGTGGCCAAAGTTGTCGTTATATTTTTTGAAATGATCAACATCGATCATGAGCACGCTTAGCGGGTGTCCTTCGCGCCGGGCCGTTGCCCATCCATGCTCAAGTGCTTCGTCAAACCCGCGTCGATTGGATACGCCGGTCAAAGGGTCGGTGATGACCATGCCCTGAAGTTGTTCTTGCAGGTTTCGTAGCGATTGCTCCATGGAGAGTTGTGCGGTTTGGGTCACGACATTTCTAAACGCATAACCCACGATGGCAACGCTCACCCCAACCAAATAAAGCCACGGATGGCTAGTGCTTAGACTGTAACTGATGCCAAGCAAGCCAAGGCCCAGCAAAAAAGGACTCAAGCTCTCGGTGACGTAGGCCACCTTTGGATTCGGCTGATAGCTCGATAGCATTTTGGGCAGCGACGCCAAGCACAAAAGCCCTAGCGCAATGCTTCCCGGTGTTCGCAAGAGCTCCATGTAAAGCACGGGATGAATCAGGATAAGGCGATTGCGCGTGGCCGCGGCTACTCCTCGCACTATCACCGACATGGCAGTGACGAAAAAGAAGTGTTTGTTGGAATCCTTCTGCGCCCCGATCAAGCGTAAGCACGCGCAAAGCAAGGTAAAAACATTCAGTGCATCGACCATGTCGATGAGCTTATGCACGGCCGCGGGGTCGCTACTCCCTGCGGGCGTGACGAGCGAGAAGACTTGCTCAAAAAACAAGGCGACAAGGGTCACCGTCATCACGCCATCGATGACAGAGGTAATGCGTTGTGTCCGGCTTCGAAACGTCGCCGTACACGCGAGCACGAACAAAGCGCCTCCGGTGGCCTCAATCGACAAACCAATCCCGTGTGCCAACGGATAACTTCCGCGAACAGCCTCGACGAAATTAATGTCATTGGTTAGATGTGCACAAAAAACTGCGGCGATGATCAGACCCCAACGAAATCGCGTTGTCGATCCGGACTGCCGCCACCGCCAGACGAGCGCACCTATCGTCAACCATTCGATCAAACCAAAGATGATGTAGTTGGCGTATTCCCCATGCTTTTGATCGAGAAAAAGGCTTAGCCCATCAAGGGCCATTAGCACGAGATAAGCGAGGCCGCATAGCCCCACCAGTGGCAACCTCGCGGCAGACACTTTCGCATGATTGGACACCCTTCCCCCCTTCTGCGGCTCAGCAGCCGGGTGTGGGCAGCCTGGCCCCACCACTCCCGCTTCATCGTTTGCAGCAGCGTAAATCAAATCATCGGATGGGCGAAAGTCGTTGAGCGATGCTTCTAAAAACAGACCTCTGGGGGCTGTCGTATAGATAAATATCTGTCCTACAGGTAAATGTGGTGTGCTCAACTAATGTCGGCAACATCGGTACATTCACTTGGTCTCGCGCGCGTCCCAGAGTCGAAGCACTCCCATGACTTCATACCCATCCACTACTACGAACTTCGCACTACTATTCCCTCCACGATAAGTGGAAGGGCGGGGCAGCCGTGGACGACATTGCGGCCCATATCAAGAAGTTTCAGAAAGAACTGTCGGCGGGTACGGTGTCGCTGGTTTTGCTGGCGGTGCTGGGGCAGTCGCGGCAGCCGTTGTATGGGTATCAGATTGCCAAGCGCCTGGAAGAGCTGGGGGAAGAGGGCGTGCTGGCGGGCAAGCAGAGTGCGCTTTACCCGGTGTTGCGCAATCTGGAAGGGAGCGGTCTGTTGGCCAGCGAGGTGGAGCCCTCGGTAAGCGGGCCGCCGCGGCGTTATTACCGCATCACCAAACAGGGGCGTGAGGTGCTGCGCGAGTGGATTGCGGCGTGGGCGGCTACGCGCGATTCCGTAGACAAGGTTCTGCAAGGAGACTGGCGATGAATGCGGATGCACCAAAAATGCCAAGGACGATTGCCGAATATCTGGAACAACTGCGGGCGGCGCTGCGTGGCGCGGATCCGGCGTTGATCCAGGATGCGCTGTATGACGCGGAGGAACATCTGCGTGCCGAGCTGGCCGATCAGCCGGGGCGCAGCGAAGCAGACATGCTGGCGAAAGTGGTCAGCAGTTACGGCGCGCCGGAAGAGGTCGCGGATATCTATCGTGATCAGGAAATAAAGATCCAGCGTGCGCTGCGTCCGCCACGGCCGGCGAAGCAGGCTTCGTGGGTGGGCCAATTTTTTGGTGTGGCGGCCGATCCGCATACCTATGGCGCGCTGTTCTACATGGTGCTGTCGCTGGCCACGGGTATCTTCTATTTCACCTGGGCGGTGGCGGGATTGTCGCTGTCGTTGGGTTTGCTGGTGCTGATCATTGGCATTCCGTTCGCGCTGTTGTTCTTAGGATCGGTGCGCGTGTTGTCTCTGGTGGAAGGGCGCATTGTGGAAACCATGCTTGGCGTGCGCATGCCGCGGCGGCCGGCGTTTTCCACGCGCGGCATGACGTTCTGGCAGCGCATCGGTGCGGTGGTGAGTGATCCGCGTACGTGGAGCACGGTGGCTTACATGATCCTGATGCTGCCGCTGGGCATTGCCTACTTCACGCTGGCCGTGACCTTGCTTTCCACCTCGCTTGCGCTGGCGTTGGCGCCGATAGCAAAGGTGGTGCTGGAGTCATTCGGTATTCCCTACGCCAGCTGCAATGGCGAGGCGTGGATATGCGATTGGGTGAACTGGTGGGGCGGTTGGCCCGGAACGGTTTGCGCGTCGATCATCGGCATCGTCATGTTGTTTGCCACGCTGCACATCATGCGTGGGCTGGGCTATCTGCACGGTCACATCGCCAAGCATCTGCTGGTGACGGGAAGCGCGAAGGAGTGATCGCTATGGATGTTCTGGAAGGCAATGTGCTGGATGCGTTGGTGGGCGAGTGGGTGGGCGATGAAACAATCGCCACCACGCGCTGGGGCCAAGGTGGGCCTGCAACAGGGCATGTGCAGGCGCGATTCGATCTTGGTGGCAAGGCGTTGTTGCTGGATTACCGCGAAACGCGCGATGGCAAGTTGGCTTTGCAGGCGCATGCGGTGTTTGTGGCGGGGCAGGAGCCGGGCGAGTATGCACTGTATTGGTTTGATAGCTATGGCTTTGCGCCTGCGCAGCCGGCCACAGGGCATTGGGATGGAAAGCGGCTGGTGTTTCTGCGCACGTCGCAGCGCGGGCAGACGCGGCACATCTATGAGTGGGTGGCGGATGGAGCTTATCGGTTGGTGTTGGAGAGTTCGTTTGATGGTGGGGTGAATTGGGAGCGGGTGATGGAAGGGGAGTATCGGCGGGTTGGGGATGCTGCGTAGGCTGGGATGGCAATCCCAGCATTGCCATGTTGTGGTGATGCGCGATTCGCCCCTCACCCCCAAAAGTCATGCGGCTCCCGAGGCACCCACCATGATGAAACCGTCAAAGGGCCGTCATTCCCGCGAAAGCGGGAATCCATTTGCTCTGATGCATCCTGAAAATGGATTCCCGCTTTCGCGGGAATGACGGCCTTAAAGAGGGGGCGTGTTTCATGGCAACCCTTTCCCCGGAGGGGAGAGGAAGTGAAGAGCTGCGCTTAGCGGTAATTAAGATCCGGCGATGAAAGCAGAAACGTGTTCCATTCCTGCTGCGACGTCGACTTCGCCAACGCATCGCGGGTGGCCTTCGACAGATACGGATCGATGGCGTCGTAATACAGGCGCGTGGTGAGCATCGGGAAGCCGGCGGTGCGGGCGGTGCTGCCGTCGGGGGTGAAGAGCTGGTTGTTGCCGGTGCCGATCGCGTGGGCGATGTCGAAGCGTTTGGCCATCTGGCCGGAGCTGGACCAGGCTTCGCTATCGAGCGGCCAGCCGTCCGGGGTAATGCGGCCGAATAGCGGTTGATCCAGTTGGTTGAGCCAATTCACCAACGGTTGCGCGTTGACGATGGGCGAGCCGTCGTACGCCAGGCGCACGGATGAAACGACGAATTGCGCAGGGTCTTTGAATTTCTTGCCGGCGCCGGTGAGCAGCTCGGGCGACTGGAACATCACGCGCATCACCTGCGCGATATCGCCATCGGTACGCTGGAAGGCGCGCGCCATTTTGTTGACCAGAGCGGGTGGCGGGTTGTCGGCTACGAAGTATTCGGCCAGCTTGCGCGAGATGAATTGGGCGCAGGCCGGCTGTTTTACGATCAGGTCGACGGCCTGCTGCACTTCATCGAAACCGCTGCCTTTGATGGTTTGGCCTAGCAGTTGTTTGTCGCTGAAATCGTGCCGCTGCGGGTTGAACTGGAACATGCCGTTCTGAACCACCAGCGGCGCCATCTTTGGGTTGAAATTCTGCGGCTTGCCATCCACCGGTGCGATGCCGACGCCGGTAAGAATCAACGCCAGTTGCTGCACGTCTTGCTGCGTGTAACCCGAATTGACGCCTAGCGTGTGCAGTTCCATCAGCTCGCGCGCGTAGTTTTCGTTGACGTGGCCTTTGGCGTTTTGCGCGTTGTCGAGAAATTCCAGCATGGCCGGGCTTTGCAGCGTAGCCATCACCAGGTCGCGGAATTTGCCGAGTGCGTGGGTACGGATGGTGTTTTCGTAATCGGCCAGTTCCCAGCGCACGCGCGCTTTGGGCGCATACACACTGAAGTGGTTGAGCCAGAACCACACCAGTTGTTCCTTGAGCTGGTTTTGGCCGTAGATGGCGTGCAGCAGTTCAGCTTGTTGTGCTTGCTGGCCGATCTGGTTGCCGCGGTCCTGGATCGCTTTGTTGGCGGCCTGCTTTTCCGGGCCGTCGGGGATGTTGCGCAGCTGCTGTTGTTCCTGTTGCAGCGAGGTGAGCAGTTGGTCGAGTGGGGTGTGGAAGGCGTCGTAGTTGTCGATTTGCGCGGCGATGGGCGCGGGCAGGGTGTCGCCGAGTTGGTCGTTGAGCTGTTTGGTGAGCAGGGTGTTGCGGCCGAGTGCGCGGTATTGCGTGACCGTGGTGGTGTTGAGGCCGAAGCTGTCGCGGCGCAGCCAGGCGATGTCGCTGGGGGTGAGGTTGGTGTTCGCCGCAAGGATGAGGGTTGGGGCGAGTAGCAGGCTTAGCGATAGCGTGAGGGTGGCTAGGGCGTTAATACGCATGCGGCAGGTCTCGCGGTGATGTCCTTGGTGTCCGAATACCGTCATTCCGGCGAACGCCGGAATTCAGTTAAACATGCTATGCGAAGCATTCAACAGCAAAGGTTTTGTTTGCTTCGCACGGTGTATTTGTACTGGATTCCGGCTTTCGCCGGAATGACGAGCGGGGTCTCGGCGGGTGTATGTACCTCAAACCAACTGCAGATCGCGCGGCTTCGCCTGCGGAAAGACATCCTGCAACTGATTGCCGCGCAAACCCCAGATACGCCCCAATAATCCGCTATAGATATCTCGATAATTATTGAGCACCTGGTAATCGCGATTCTGCAACAGATTCTGCTGCGTCACTGCGACTTGCTCGCCAGCCATGCGCCCGCCATTGACCTTGCCACCCAGCACCCAATGCACCGTGCCATGGCCATGGTCGGTGCCGCGGTCGCCGTTCTCGCGGAACGTGCGGCCGAATTCGGAAATCACCACGACCACGGTGTTGTTCCATTCGTTGCCGAGCGCGGCGGCGTAGGCGGCAAGGCCGGTGCCGAGGTTGCGCAGGTTGTTGGCGAGGCCGCCGGTGACGTTGCCCTGGTTTACGTGCGTATCCCAGCCGCCGACGTCGACGAAGCCGAGGCGGTATTGATCGCGCATCAACGCGGCAATGCGCTGCGTTTCCTGCGCGAAGCCGGAGGCATTCGGTGCACCACGGCTGGCGGCGGTCATTTCCTTTTGCAGGTCCATCGATACCGAGCTGCGCAGGCTCAGGCCATCGGCAGCGGCGGATGCCAGCGGCGTGTCCTTGTACATGCCGGCCAGGATGGAGGATTGGCGATCGTCGAAATTTGCCTTGGTGTTGCCCTTCAGCGAGATATTGGGAATGTCCTTGCCCGCGCCCTGGAAACTTAGCGGCAGGCTGTTGGTGAACGCGATGGCCGGCATACCGGTGAGTTGCGCGGACAGGCGCGCGAGGAAGCCGGAGCGGTAATTGCCGTTGACGTTCAACGGCTCGCCGCGTTCGATGCTGTCCTGCGTTTCGAAGTGGCTGCGTGAGAGGTCGTCGGTGCCCGCGAATGGAATGAAGGCAATCTGCTTCTTTTGCCACAGCGGATAGATCGAATCGCGCAGCACCGGATTCATGCCCCAATTCGCATCGAGCGGCAGTGCCGCGTTCGGGTTGTTGGCATCGGGCTTGGCGATGGCGATGGTCGGGCGCGATTCGTAGTAGAAGTCGCTGCTGTACGGCACCAGAAAGTTGTTGCAGTCATAGCCGCCGCGCAGGAACACGAACAGGAAGCGCGGTGAGTTGGCGGGCGCGGCAAAGAGACGGCCGGAGAAAGACAGCGCCGGTAATGCGGCGGCGCTGGCGGCGGCAAGCAGGAATTCGCGACGGTTCATAACGTTCCCTCTTTGGCTCAGCGGTAATTGAAGTCGGGTGAGGACAGCAGAAAGGTGTTCCATTCCGCCGGCGAATTGGCCTTGGCAAGCGCATCGCGCGTGGCGCTGGAGAGCGTGGGTTGTAGCGTCTGTTGGAACAAGGCGGAGTTCAGCATCGGTGGATCGGCGCGTTGTACCTCACCATCCGCGTTGGCGAACAGCCGGTTGCGCCCGCTGCCGATCGCGCGCGCCACGTCGAAGCGCTTTGCCATCTGCCCGGAGCTGGACCAGCTGGCGTTGTCGCTGGGATAGCCATCCGGCGTGATGTGGCCGTACAGCGGTTCGGCCATCTGGTTGAGCCAGTTCACCAGCGGATCGGCATTGGTGATTGGTTTGCCGTCATAGCTCATGCGCATGGCGGAAGCGACGAATTGCATCGGGTCCTTGAATTTCTTGCCGGCACCGGTGGTGGCGTATGGGGAGAGGAACATGGTGCGCAGTACGGCGGCGATATCGCCATCGGTGGTCTGGAAGGTGTTGGCCATGGCATTGACCAGCGCCGGCGGCGGATCATCGGCAATGAAATATGCTGCCAGTTGCTGCGAGATGAATTGCGCACACGCCGGCTGATGCACGATCAGGTCCACCGCCTGTTCGATTTCATCGAAGCCACTGCCTTTGATGGTGTGCCCGAGAAATTGCTTGGTGCTGTAGTCGTGCCGTCCCGGCAGAAACACGAACAGGCCGTTGCGCACCACGCCAGGGCGGCGGTTGAAAAAATTGCCGTCAATGCCGTCGACGGTATTGGGCCCTTGGCGCGGCGGAATGATGCCGGCGCCGGTGAGAATCAACGACAGCTGCTGCACGTCCTGCTGCGTATAGCCGGCATGCACGCCCAACGTGTGCAGCTCCATCAATTCGCGCGCGTAGTTCTCGTTGGTTTTACCGCGCACGTTGTGGGCGTTGTCCAGATACAACTGCATGGCCGGGCTTTCCAGCGTGGCTATCACCAGATCCTTGAACTTGCCCAGTGCGTGCGGACGGATCGCGTTCTCTTCGTAATCGGTGGCGAACAGGCCCACCGCGGCCTTGGGTGCGTAGATGTTGAAGTGGTTGAGCCAGAACCAGACCATCTGCTCTTTCAGCTGGTTTTGCCCGTAGATGGCGCGCAGCAGCTCCACTTCCGCGCTTTGCTTGTAGAGATCGCGGCGATACATCTGGAAGTCTTTCTTGGCCATCTCCTTGGCGTTGGCGTCGGCGGCATCCACGGCCTTCACCTTTTTCGCTTCGGCACGGTAATCGGCGATCAGCTTGGCGGGCGACGTGTTGTAGACCTCGTAGCTGTTGATAAGCGGTGCGACAGCGGGCGGCAGGGGATCGTCGCCGCCGGCCAGTTGCTCATCGAGAAAACGTGCACGCCCCAGTTCGCGATAACGTTCGACCGTGGCGCTATCCAAGCCGAAGCTGGCGCGGCGCAGCCAGGCGATATCGTCTGCACTGAGCGGTGCATTGCCGGCGGCCTGCAGCGGCAACGCCGTGGCAAGTAACAGCAAGCCCAGGTATCTCAAGCGTGGTGCGGGCATGGTTGGGCAGCTCCCCTGTTGGCACATAGGCCCTCAACGCCCGGTTGCCTATTACGCTGACCGAGCCAATGGCGAGCGCAAGGAAATATTCGGCTCTGATTCACGAATTTGCGCCGTGTCTGTTAAAGCGCGGTTACCATCCTCGTCCCCATGGAGTTGAAGCATGCGCAAAACTTACGACCAGGCCTATTTCGACAAGTGGTACCGCGACCCCAGGCACGCCGTGCGCTCGACGGCGGCATTGAAGCGCAAGGTAGCGATGGTGGTGGCGCAGGCGGAGTATTACCTGGGCCGGCCGATTCGCAATGTGCTGGACGTTGGCTGCGGCGAAGGCGTCTGGCGCGCGCCGTTAATGGCGTTGCGGCCGGACATCGAATATCGCGGGCTGGATTCCAGCGAATACGTGGTGCGCCGTTACGGCAGCCGCCGGAATATTGGCTTGGCGCGCTTCGGTCAGTTGGCAGAGCTGCGCTTCGATACGCGTTTGATGTGATCGTGTGCACGGATGTGTTGCATTACCTCAAGCCGGCAGAGATCCGCGCTGGTTTGATTGGGATTGGGGAAATGCTGGAAGGAATCGCGTTTCTGGAGGTGTTTACCAACCGCGATGATCTGGAAGGCGACCGGCACGAGCTGACGCTGCGCTCACCGGCGTGGTATTTGCGGGAGTTTCGCGAGGTGGGGTTGTTGGCGTGCGGGTCGCATTGTTATTTGGGGCCGCGGTTGGAAAGGCAGGTGGCGGCGTTGGAGCGGGCGCAGTGGCTTTGATGTGATGTGCGTTCGTGTGGTGAGTTGTCACGTAGGCTGGGATGAAATCCCAGCGTTGTTTTAGATGGCGATGCTGGGATTTCATCCCAGCCTACGAGGAAGCGTTATGCGAGCATCACACTCACGCCAGCACTGCGCAGCGCTTCCACCATCTCCTCCGGCGCACTCTCATCGGTGATCACCGTATTCAACGTCGACACCGGCGTGATTACCGAAAGGCTGCGCTGTCCCAGCTTGCTGGCATCGAACACGGCGATCGTTTCGCGGGAAACGCGGATCATCAGTGCATTGAGGGAGGCTTCCAGCGGATCGGGCGTGGTGACGCCGACGGTGGGGTCGATGCCGTCCACACCCAGGAACAGCTTGTCGGCCGAGATACGTGACAGCGCCTGCTCCGCATCCGGACCTACCAGCGAATAAGCGGTAGGGCGCAGCAAACCGCCAAGCATCATCACGCGAATGTTGGGGAGGCCGGAAAGCTCCAGCGCGATGTTGAGCGCATTCGTCACCACGGTCAGCGACTCGAACTTCATCTGCCGGATCTGCCGCGCGATTTCCGCGGTGGTGGAGCCGGAGTCGAGGATGATGGTGTCGCCATCGTGGATGAGCTTGGCGGCGGCCTGGCCGATGCGCAGTTTTTGCGCATGGGAGCGTGTTTCCTTGATGTTCAAGGGCACGTCGTTCGTAAATGTTTGCGTGGCAGGCAGGGCGCCGCCGTGGGAGCGGGCGATGGCGCCGACGCGGGCGAGGGATTCCAGGTCGTTGCGGATGGTGACGGTGGAGGTGCCGAAGCGGGTCGCGAGTTCCTCGACGGTGGCGCGTCCGTTGGCTTCGATGTATTCGACGATCAGGCGTCGGCGCTCTTCGACCAGCAGGCGTTGCGTGGGGGCGGCGGCGCGGGATTCACTCATGAGGGGGCGAGCTTTAGAAGTCTGGCGGCGTTGTCATGGTATATCTTGCGCAGCACGCTGTCTTTCAGGGCCAGCCCGTAGATCGACCAGCGCCCCTGCGGCGGGGTCTCGGCGGGTGCGTAGTCGAAGTATTCGTCCTCGGTTTCCAGGAAGCGGTAGTAGATGTCGTAGAGCTCGTCGCAGAACAGCTGCTGCGGCACGTCGTCGCCATAGGGCGAGGGCACGGCATCGGTGCCGAACAGGATGCGGTCCTGGTATGTGTCGAAAAAGCGCTGCGCCGCGCGTGGCTGGCGGCCGAGTTCGCCGATGCGTGCACTGATGTCGACCAGGGTATTGGGGAAGCGGTCCAGGCAGTCGGCCACGGCTTGAAGGTTTTCCGCCCAGTTGCCGACGTGCATGAGCGCGAAGGTAGTCTTCGGGTGGCGGGCAATCACGCGGTCGCGCGCGGCGAGCAGTTCTTCGTTGCTGGGGAATTCCGGGCCATAGAACGACCAGTCCGGGTGCTTGCTGAGTTCTTCGTAGCGTTCGTTGTGTTCGTCGGTCGGCAGAAAAAACGCCTCCGGATCGGAAACGTGCATGAACACCGGCATGTCGTACGCGGCGCAGGCTTCCCACATGGGATCGAAGCGGCGATCGTCCACCGGTACCAGTGGGCCGCTGTCGAGTTGTTCGCGCAGATACAGCCCCAGCGTTTTCAGCAGCTTCAATCCGCGTGCGCCAATGCGGTGCGCGTGCGCAATGGCGTCGGCCTGAAACTGCGGATAGTTCGCTTGCGGAAAGTATTCGAACGACGGCTCGGTGAGCGTGATGAAACGCCCCGGCGCGGCGTGGTCGAACAGCGCAATACTTTGCTCCAGGCCTTTGCCGACACCGCCAGTGAGATTGACCAGGGTGCGGATGCCTTTGCGGTCCATTACGGGCAGCAGGTCTTCCGGCTTGGCGAACACGGTGATTTCTTCACCGACCGACACGCCGTTGCGCACGTGCGTGGACCAGGTGAGATGCGTGTGGGCGTCGATCACCGGGAAACGTGGTTGTTCGATGCGCGTTTTTGGCACGCGCAGCATGCTGCGTGGTTTGAAGTCTTTCAGGCGCAGGTCGTTCTTGCTGCGATCGGGGGCGGTTTGCAGCGGGTTTTTGCTGCTTGCTTGAATAGTGCCGGCACCGCGCGGCGGGGCGCAGCAGAAGCAGCCGGCGCGGGTTTGGGTGCGGAAGGACCAGTGTGTGGGGGCTGGTTTGCGGTGGCTGTTTGGCATGAAGTAGATGGTAATCGTAGGTTGGGTTACCCCGGACTTGATCCGGGGGGAACCCCAATGGCACTAATTTGAGCTGAGAAGCTTGATGCTTGCCGAGATCAGCTCCCTCCCCTGCGACAGTAGGGGAGGGTTGGGGTGGGGTTGCTTGGGCTTTAGCGTGCAGACAAATATTGCCGTGATATTTGCTGATAAGAACCACGCGATGACGTCCATTTCGCCACGACGCCTGGCCCACGCCGCTCGCTGCGCTCGCACCCCACCCTAGCCCTCCCCTGCACGCAGGGGAGGGACATATCCCTGCGAGATTGAAGAAGCATGTTTAAGTTAGTGCCATTGGGGGTAACCCAACGTATCGGGCGGTATGGTTGGGTTACCCCCGGATCAAGTCCGGGGTAACCCAACCTGCAAACGTATCCAGCGAGCTTTGGCGCATCAACGCGGATGCTTCGCCATGATCTGATGCACCTGCCGCACCAACGCAATGGCTTGATCGAGCGGGCGCAACCACATATTCCTGCCGAACATTACACCGGTGGCGCCGGAGGCCATGTAGAACTCCACCTTGCGCAGCACGGCTGCATCGTCGTCGTTCTTCTCGCCGCCGGAGAACAGCACCATCGTGCGGCCGGCCGAACGCACCACGCGTTGCGTGCGGGCGGAGGCGTCTTCCTGCAGCGTGTTGTAGGGCTTGGGCGTGTTGGTGGTGGTGTCGTCGGGCTCGTGCAATTTCACGATGTCCGCACCCAGCTCCAATGCAACACGTGCCGCGTAATCCTGCGCATACAGGCTGCCCTTGCCGCCTTTGGCATCGATCGCCGCGCCGCGCGGATACGACCACAACACCAGCGGCATGCCGAAGCGTTCGCAATCCTGGCGCACTTTTTCGAACTGGCGGAACTCGTCGTGCTGGCGCGGCGAGCCTACGTACATGGTGTAGCCCACCGCATCCGCGCCCAGCCGCACCGCATCTTCCACCGAGGCGAACAGGGGTGAGGTGGCGTCCGCATCGCTGGGGATGTTGGTCTTGCCGTTGAGCTTGAGGATCAACGGAATCCGCCCGCACCACTCGCCCAGGTACTTTTCCGCCAGGCCAACCCCCAGCGCGATGGCGGAGAAATTACCCTCCACCGCCAGGCGGAACTGATACTCCGGGTCGATCGCCGGTGGATTGGGAAAGAAATCCGTAGGTCCGTGTTCCAAACCCTGGTCCAGCGGCAGTACCAATAGGCTGCCGTTGCGTGGGCCATGGCCATACATGAGTCGCCACAGGCGCGTTCGCTTGCCATGGGAAAGAGCAAGCTTGGAAAATTTTTCGGAAGCTTTTGAAAGCTCTTGTAAGTGATCTTTCATTTCGAATACTCTGGAGGCGTCATCGAATGGTTTCACATTCGGGCGAATCGGACAAAATGTCAAGATTTCATAAGAAAACGAAAAAAAACGATACGCTGGCAGGCTTGCTGCAAAAGCCTGCCGAGGCGCAGCGCGCCGCAGGCTATGCCGATACGTTGCGCGAGATCCTGCAACAGCCCGCCACCTGGCAGAACACCTTCCAACGCATGCAGGACGCCGCAGCGCAAGCGCTGCTGACCAACGCGCTCGAACCGTGCCCGGCGCACATCGTACTGACCGGTTCGGGCAGTTCCATCTACATCGGCGAATGCCTGGCGCCCTTGCTGCAGGTGGCGCTCGGCGTGCCGGTGCAGGCGATCGCGGCGGGCACCTTGCTCACGCATTGGCGCAGCGTACTGCCGTCGGGGCCGGGCTTGCTGGTGTCGATGGCGCGTTCCGGCGATAGCCCGGAGAGCGCCGCGGTGGTGGACACCTTGTTGGCCGACGCGCCGGCATGGCGGCATCTGGTCATCACCTGCAATGCGCAAGGCAAGCTGGCCACGCAATACCTCGGCGAACCGCGCGTGAGCGCGTTGGTGCTGGATGAGCGCACCAACGATCGCAGCCTGGTGATGACCAGCAGCTTCACCAATCTGCTGTTGGGCGGCCTGGGCTTGCTGCGCGATGCCTTGCATGCCGGCGCCATCGACCAAGCCGCCGCGAACACACAATGCATCTTCGATACGCACGCCGATGCGATTGCCGCGCTGGCCGGACGCGATATGCATTCAGCCGTCTATCTCGGCAGCGGCGCGGCATTCGGCGCCGCGCGCGAAGGCGCCTTGAAGATGCTGGAGATGACCGGGGGCAAGGTGGTCACCATGGCGGAAACGTTCCTCGGCCTGCGGCATGGGCCGATGTCGTTCGTGCATCCGCACACGCTGGTGATCGCGATGTTGTCGGCCGATCCCACCGTGCGCCATTACGAATGCGATGTGCTGCGCGAGTTGTCGCGCAAGCAACTGGGCATGGCCAAGTTGGTGGTGGGCGATGACATTCCGGCGGACGTGCTTGCTGCCGGCGATGTGGCGATCACCACCTCCGCCAGTGCCTCGAACCCGGATGTACCGGCCTTGTTGGCCAGCGTGGTGGTGGCGCAACTGTTGGCCTTCTTCCGCTGCCTTGAGCTGGGTGGCAAGCCGGATACGCCCTCCGAAGGCGTGCTGACGCGCGTCGTCGAAGACTTCGCGTTGCACGGAGCCGCGCCATGAATACGCCCGCGCGCATCCTGGTGATCGGCGAAATCAACGTCGACTTCGTGTTCAAGGGCTGCCATGCCTTTCCCGCGCCGGGGCACGAAGTGCTGGCGGAAGATTTCCTGATGACGCCGGGCAGCTCGTCGATGATCTGCGCCATGGGCCTGGCGCGCTTGGGCAACGCGGTGATGTTTCATGGCCTGTTGGGTGCGGATGCCTCCGGGGCGTTCTGCATGCAGGCCTTGCGTGATGCAGGCATCGATGTGTCGACGCTGAGCCCTGATCCTGCCTTGCGCACCGGCGTGACGGTATCGCTGTCTACACGACAGGACCGCGCCTTGGTGACCTTCCCTGGAGCGATGTCGGAATTGCGCGCTGACGAAATCGTCGACGAATGGCTGCAAAGCGCCGGGCACCTGCATATCTCTTCCTATTACCTGCAAAACGGTTTGCGCGAGGATTGTCTCGAATTGTTCGCGCGTGCGAAGCGGGCAGGGCTCAGCACCTCGCTCGATCCGGGGTTCGATCCGGCGCAGCAATGGGGTATGGATCTGCTTGAGACCTTGAACGAGGTCGACATTTTTTTGCCGAACGAAAAGGAACTGCTCGCGATTACCGGCTGCAGCGATTTGCACCCTGCCTTGCGCTTCGTGCAGAACGGCCGTACGCGCACGGTGGTAAAGCGCGGGCAGCTAGGCTGCACCAGCCTGCAAGGCGAGCAATGGCTGGACGTGCCGGCCTACGCCATCGACGCGGTCGATACCACCGGCGCGGGCGATTCCTTCGACGCCGGGTTTCTGCATGCGTGGCTGCGCGATATGCCGTGGCTCGATTGCATGCGCTGGGGTAGTGCATGTGGCAGCTTGTCCACGCGCGGCATTGGCGGCACCACCCGGCAAGCCACCGCCGATGAAGCGCAAGCCTTTATGAGGGCGACACCATGATTACCGTCGCCGGCTTCAATACCGCGATCGATCGCTTTATCCAGATCGATGCCTTGACGCCCGGCGAAGTGCATCGCGTACGCGAAGAAAAAATCTACCCCGGCGGCAAGGGCGTGCATGTGGCGCAGACCATCGCGGCGCTGGGCGAACGCGTGCGGCTGGTGGGCGCGGTCGATGATGCGTACCAGTCGTTTATCGCACGGCAGATGAGTGCGCGCGGCGTGCTGTTTCGTGGCGTGGAGATCGAAGGTCAGCTGCGCCAATGCTTCGCCTTGCAGGAAGCGGGCGGCAGCATCACCGAAGTGCTGGGGCAGGGGCCGCTGCTCAGTCAGCTCGAACAGGATGATCTGCTGCGCGAATTCGGCCGCAGCGCGGAAAAGAGCGACCTGGTGATCCTCTCCGGTAGCTTGCCGCGCGGCTTTCCTGATGATCTGTATGCCGGCTTAGTCGACTTTGCACACGATCTCGGCAAGCGCTGCCTGGTTGACGCATCGGGTGAAGTGCTGCGCCAGGTCATTGGTGCAAAGCCGTTTTTGGTGAAGCCCAACCGCGACGAAATCAGCGCATTGGTCGGTCACCCCGTGATCAATGTCGAAGCCGCACAACTGGCGGTGATCGCACTGCGCGAACGCGGCATTGCGATGCCGGTGGTAACGCTGGGTGAACTGGGCGCCATTGCGGCGGACGACACCGGCGTGTGGCACGCGCAGCTTGCCTCCAAGCAGCTGCGCAATGCGGTGGGCTCGGGCGATTGCTTTCTTGCCGGCATGGCGGTGGCGATCAAGCGCGAATTACCGCTGGAGCAGGCGCTGCGCTTGGCGGTGGCGTGCGGCGTGGCGAATGCGGAATCGGAAGAGACTGGGTATGCGGAGCGTGGCAGGGTGGATGCGTTGTTGCCGAATGTGATGGTGCGGCGGCTTTAGTTGATGCGAGCGGAGGTTCGTGATGATTTTTTACATCGAACTTCAATCAGCCGGAACGCGCTCCCTCCCCTGCGCGCAGGGGAGGGTTGGGGTGGGGTTGCATGGGCTTGCGGCAATGTCCGCCATCCCCTCGCCGTCATTCCGGCGAAAGCCGGACGGAGCGCGCAGCGCGGAGAACATCCGAAGGATGGCCCCGAAGGGGTGAGCGCAGCGAATCATCTAGTTCAAACATGCGTCCGAAGGACACAACATTTTTTATTTCGAGTGCTTCGCACGACGTATTCAACTGGATTCCAGCTTTCGCTGGAATGACGGGAACAAGCTTTTCGCCAGATTTATAAATCCGTATAGGAGCCTGACGCACCAACAACAAGTCCGCCGCGCAAGGGGAGCTTTCGCTCGGACATGACACGCGCACGCACAGCACTCGGTGCGATGCCGCATAACAACACGGGAGGGTAGTTCCAGATGTTTGCGAAAAACACGGGATGCCGCGAAGCGACGCGCGGCACAACGGCCCCGGCTTGCCGTAAAAAAGCCTTGGGCCTGCAAGTAACAATGGTGCTGGCAGGTTTGTCTTTGGCTGGCTATGCCAGCGCACAAACCAGCAATAGCGATGCCGATCAGGCAACACCCAAGAAACCGGTGAGCCTGCAAGCCGTCACGGTAACCGGTTCGAACATCCGCAGCGTGGATGTGGAAGATGCGCAGCCGGTGGTGACGATCAGCGCGGCGGACATCCAGAAGCAAGGCTTCGCCACCGTTGGCCAGTTGCTGCAGAACGTCTCTTCTATGTCGCCACCGGATCTGAGCCGCAATGCGCCGGGCGATCTTGGCCCGAACCAGGGCGGCGCCTTTATCGACCTGCGCGGCCTGGGGGCGATGCGCACGCTGGTGCTGGTGGACGGTCAGCGCATTGGCGCCGCGCATGGCGGCTATACCAACATCAACGTGATTCCGACGGCCATCGTCGATCACATCGATATTCTGGCGACGGGTGCTTCGGCGGTGTATGGCTCCGATGCGATTGCCGGCGTGGTGAACATCATCACCAAGAAGAACTTCAATGGCGTGCAGCTCGATACCTTCAACGGCGAGTACATGCCGCACAGCGACGGCCGCCAGACGCAGAGCAGCGTCACGCTCGGCAAGAGCACCGACAAATTCGGCATCGTGCTCAGCCTGTCGTATCAGAACCAGAGCCCGGTGTGGGCAAATGATCGGCCGTTCTCGGCCTATCCATATACGGCGCAGCACCCGTATTACGGCCTCAGCGCCTACGATGCGCAGCCGCAGATCCGCAATGCGCCGGCTTCATTCGCGGGTGGCGGCCGGTTGGTGCTCAATCCTGGCGGCGATCCGATGAATCCGGCCAGCTATCACCCGATCGTGATGCCGACGTATGGCGCGAACGGCGACGTGGTCAATCCAGGCGACTACACCTACAACAACAACGCGGACCGCCGCACCATGGTGCAGACCGCGGACCGTACCAAGAACCTGTATCTCGATACGCACTACAAGATCACCGATAACATCACCTTCAAATTCAACTACGGCTACAACGCGGACTATGAATACGCCAAGTCCGGTACGCCGTTGTTCTATTCCGGCATGGGCGGACACAGCGCCTTTCCTTCGCTGCTGTCCCGCTACAGCTATTACAACCCGGTGTATGGCGTGAAGGATCTCAGCATCGCGCAGCGCATCACCAGCGACAGCTACCGCAGCTACAACGATCCCAAGAACTACCGCTACAGCTTCGGTCTGGATGGCGTGTTCAGCCTCGGCTCGCACGATTTCAACTGGGACGTCTACATGTACGACAGCAAGATCAGCGGCGTGAACGTGCGCACGGGTTATTTCAACCTGACCAATGTCGCCAACGCGCTGGGACCGTCGTTCCTGCAGAACGGCACGGTGGTGTGCGGCACGCCGGGCAACGTGATTGCTGGCTGTGTGCCGATCAATCCATTGGCGCCGCTGACGCCGCAGATGCTCAACTACATCGCCATCAACAGCGTGGAGCATTACGGCAGCAACGAGCGTGCATGGGTGGCTGACTTTGGCGGCAATCTGTTCGAACTGCCGGGTGGCGACCTGACGTTCTCCACCGGCGTGCAGCATCGGGACGAATCCGGTTACGACAGCCCAGATGCGTTCGCTTATACCGGCGCTTCCACCGACGGCGGCGTGGCGCCGAACAGCGGCGCGTACAACCTCAACGAAGCGTATGCGGAAATCAACGCGCCCTTGCTCAAGAATTTACCCGGTGCGCAAAGCCTGAGCCTGGACGTGGCCACACGCTATTCGCATTACAGCAACTTCGGCAGCACGACCAACAGCTCATTCAAATTGACGTGGAAGCCGATCAACGACGTGCTGGTTCGTGCCAGCTACGGCACGGGTTTTCGCGCGCCTACCGTCAACGATCTTTATCAGGGCCGCTATCCGGCGGGCACATTCACCGATCCTTGCGATGCGGTGTACGGACCTTCCGCCTACGGGCAGAGCCCACTGGTGGCCCAACGCTGCCTTACCGGCTTCGGCGGCGTTCCGGGCGTGCCGGCGAATTTCCGCCAGACCGACAACACTGGCGTTCCCATCATCTCCCCAAGCGGCTCAGGCTACATGCCGAGCACCAACTGGACCGGAGGTAATCCCAAGCTGCGGCCGGAGACCTCATACAACGGCGATATCGGCCTGGTCTACAGCCCATCGTGGCTGCCCGGTTTCGATGCCACGGTGGACTGGTGGACGTACAACATCCGCAACCTGATCACCGGTATCAGCAATGACCAACTGCTGGCTGATTGCTACCAGTACAGCATCACGTCGGCCTGTGGGCAGTTCCAGCGCGATCCGGCCACCGGGCAGATCATCAACCTGCTCAACCTGGAAACGAATGCAGGCTGGATGAAAGGGCGCGGCTACGATTTCTCGGTCAACTACCGCTTTCCGCAGACGCGCTTCGGCGACTTCAAGCTCGGCATGAACGGCACCTACCTCACCGAGTTCAACATGCTGCCGACGGTGGGTTCCAACATTGTCTACATGGCCGGCAACACGCAGAACTTCTACAGCGCATGGCGCCTGCGCGGCAACGTGACGTTGAACTGGAGCTGGCACGACTTTGGCGCCAGCTGGACCGCACGCTACTTCTCGCCGTACAAGTCCAATTGCGCGTTCGATCCTTCCTTGGGCGTGACCGCCTTTCCATGTACCTTGCCGAACTACTATGCGCCAGGCGTGGGCGTGATGCCGCAGACGCAGATTCCATCGGTGACCTTCAATGACGTGCAGGTGTATTGGAACGCGCCGTGGAACGCGACCATCTCGCTGGGCGCGAACGATATCTTCAATCGCGTAAGCCCGAATGTGTATGGTGGCTATGCGAGCGGGGATACGCCGTTTGATTTCAATTCGTCGTATGACTTGGGGAGGTTCGTGTATATGCGGTATCAGCAGCGGTTTTGATTTTGGTTCTCTCCCCTGCGTGGCGGGGGAGGGTTAGGGCAATACTTCGAACTTAAGATTTCTTCCACTGCCGTAGAGCCCCAACCCGTCATTCCAGCTTTCGCTGGAATGACGGTGAGGCTCGAGTGGAGATCGGTGGGAACGTGAGGGTTGTATGTATCGAAAACACTACAAAAAAGCGCTCGTTGTGAGCTTGCTTTGCGCATGGCTGGGAGCAGCCCACGCCAACGACACAGTCATCCTCAACGCTGGCGCCCCCGCTTACGCCGCCACCAACGGCCAGGCCAGCTTCGGCAACGCCGCCATTGATGCGCAGTGGACCGTCGCCGACGGCAAGCTCTCCGCCATCGCCATCACCGACCGCGACAACGGCCAGGTGCTGAAGGTCGATGAGCTTTTCACGCTGATGCTGCCCAACAAGCAATCCCTTAAGTCCAGTGGCATGCAACTGCTGGTGCCGCCGTCGGAGCAGGAGCTAACCGTCGACGCGAACGCTTCCAAGCTTGCCGATCGTCTCCCCGGCAAGGCCATCCGCGCGGTGTTCGGCGATGCGGATCATCGCTTCCGTGTTCAATGGCAGCTGATCCAGCGCGAGGGTTCGCCGTATCTGCGCGAAGAGGTCATCATCACTGCGTTGAAGCAGGACGAACCGCTCACCAGCGTTTCGCTGTTGCCCTCCAGCACCGATCACGCCGAGGTGGATGGCGTGGTGAAGGGCTCGCCGGTGGTGGCGGGCAATCTGTACATGGGGTTGGAGAATCCGCTGTCTGATAGCGAGGTGCGCGGCAAACACGTGCTGTTGTCGATGGCGCGCAGCCTACCGTTGCGCAAAGGGCAGTCGATCACGTATTCCGCAGTGGTGGGCGCGGTGCGGGATGGCCAGCTTCGTCGCGACTTCGCCACTTACGTGGAGCGCGAGCGGGCGCATCCGTATCGGCCTTTCCTGCATTACAACTCGTGGTACGACATCGGTTATTTCACGCCGTACACGGAAGCCGAAGCGCTGAATCGCATCAATACCTTTGGCGATGAGTTGACGGTAAAGCGAGGGGTAAAGCTGGATTCCTTTTTGTTCGACGACGGCTGGGACGATCGTTCCGGCAGCTGGCATTTCAGCAAGGATTTTCCGCATGGCTTTGCGCCGTTGCGTGACGCCGCCGCGAAATACGGCGCCGCGCCAGGCATGTGGTTGTCGCCATGGGGTGGTTACAGCACGCCGAAGGAAGAGCGGGTAAAGAACGGCAGGGCGGCCGGCTACGAGATCGTCAACGATGGCCTGGCGCTATCGGGACCCAAGTACTACCAGCGCTTCCACGAGGTGGTGATGAAGCTGCTTGATGAAGATGGCATCAATCAATTCAAGTTCGACGGCACCGGCAATGCGGACAGCGTGTTTCCCGGCAGCAGCTTCGACAGCGACTTTGCCGCGGCGATCGAGTTGATCAAGGACATCCGCGCCGACAAGCCCGAGACGTTCATCAATCTCACCACGGGCACCTGGGCCTCGCCGTTCTGGCTGCGCTACGCCGATTCGATCTGGCGCGGCGGTGAGGACGACTGGCACGCTGGTGTGGGTACGGAGCGCGAGCAATGGATCACCTATCGCGACCAGCAGACCTACGAGAACATCGTGATCCAGGGGCCGCTGTTTCCGCTTAACTCGCTGATGCTTCACGGCATCATCTATGCGCAGATGAACAAGCGCTTGAATACCGATCCAGGGCATGACTTTGCCAACGAAGTGCATTCCTACTTCGCTACTGGCACGCAGTTGCAGGAGATGTACATCACGCCGTCGTTGTTGAGCAAGGACGATTGGGATGTACTGGCCGATGCCGCGAAATGGTCTCGCGCCAACGCCGACGTGCTGCGCGATTCGCATTGGATCGGCGGCGATCCGGGGCGGCTGGATGTGTATGGCTGGGCGGCTTGGTCGTCGAGCAAATCGGTCATTACCTTGCGTAATCCGGATGCGCGGCCGCAGACGGTGGTGATCGATCTGCAGCGGCAATTGGAATTGCCTAAAACTGCAGCGCGCCGGTTTCATGTAAGCGACGTGTGGAAGAGTGGCGGCGATGTGCCGAAGCAACTGGATGCCGACCATGTGAGCACGATCACGCTGGCGCCGTTTGAAGTATTGACCCTGGAACTGTCGCCTTGAGGTAACCTCCGGCAGTTGTGCTTGCGCAATCTGCTCCCTCCCCTGCACGCAGGGGAGGGAGCGCATCGCGGCAAGATTCAAGCAGGCTGTTTGGGATGAGGGATTCATGCAACGACGCGATTTTCTTCGATTCGCTTTGCTCACACCGCTGGCAGCATCACTCTCCGTGGCAGCGGAGGAAACGACAGCCAAGCCTGCCACTGAACCCACCCCCGACGGCAAACCCCGCCGCTTCGAACTCGGCCGCCAGCAATTCCTGCTCGACGGCGCACCGTTCCAGATCCGCAGCGGCGAGATGCATCCCGCGCGTATTCCCAACGATTACTGGCGGCACCGCATCCATATGGCCAAGGCGATGGGCCTCAACACCATCGCGATCTGCCTGATGTGGAATTACTTCGAAAGCGAACCGGGGGTGTTCGATTTCACCACCGAGAATCGCGATTTCGTGCGTTTCCTCAAGCTGTGCCAGGAGGAGGGCATGTGGGTGTATTTGCGCCCCGGTCCTTACGTGTGCGCGGAGTGGGATCTGGGTGGCTTGCCGGCTTATTTGCTGCGTGATCCTTCCATTCGCGTGCGCACCAAGGACGACGCGCGCTACATGCAGGCGGTGCAGCGCTACATGGATGCGATTGGGCCGAAGATCGCGCCGCTGATGGCGAAGAACGGCGGTCCGATCCTGATGGTGCAGATCGAGAACGAATACGCCTCGTTTGGAAACGACGCGCAGTATCTGTTGCGCTTGCGCACGATGTGGCAAGCGCATGGCATCGACGGTCCGTTCTCGATTGCCGATGGCCTGGGTCAATTGCAGAAGGCCGGCACCTATGTGCCTGGTGCTGCGCTGGGTTTGGATGGCGATACGGATTTCGCCGCTGCGCAGACGATGGCCGGCGATGCGCCGGTGTGGATGAGCGAAGGCTATCCCGGCTGGCTGACGCATTGGGGCGATCTCACGTTTCAGCATGGCAACTATCTGCCGACGTTGCGCAAGCTGATGGAGGAGGGGCGTTCCTTCAACATGTACATGGTGCATGGTGGCACCAATTTCGGTTTCAGCGCCGGTGCCAATGCGCGCAACGACTACGCTAATTTCGAGCCAGTGATCACCAGCTACGACTATGGCGCGCCGATCAACGAACGCGGCGATCCCACGCGCGATTTCCACGCGTTCCGCAAAACCATCGCTGCGCATTTGCCGCATCCGCCGGTCGAGCTGCCGCCGCCGGTGCCGCTGGCGCATTTTTCCGAGTTGATCGCGCAGCCTTATGCATCGATCTGGGACAACTTGCCGCTGCCGTCGCGGATGGTGAAGAAGCCCGATCCAAATGAAATGTTGTTTGCGCAGAACCAGGGCATGGTGGTGTACCGCAAGACGTTGCTCAACGGCGGCATGCTCAACATGGAAGGCTTGCGCGATTACGGCACGATCTTCAGCGACGGCAAATATCTGGACTATGTGTCGCGCGTCAACAAGCCGGGTTTGCACGTAAAGAACTACGTGGACATTCCACCGCCGGCGAATGGCGTAGGCACGGTGGTGGACGTTCTCGTCGACAGCTTCGGCCACGTTGGTTATGGCCAGGCGATGTACGACTTCAAAGGCATCGTCGGTCCGGTCACGCTGGATGGCGAGGAGCTGCACGGCTGGCAGGCGCACAGCTTGCCGCTGGATGACGCTTACATCGCCGGCTTGCCGCCGATGCGCGCGGATTCGCCGTCACGCTTGCGTCCGGGCATGTTCTTCAAGGCGGTGTTTACGCTCGACAAGGTTGGCGATTGCTATATCGACATGAGCGATTGGGACAAGGGCTACGTATGGATCAATGGTCATTTGCTGGGGCGTTATTGGCGCATCGGGCCGCAGCAGCGGTTGTTCTGCCCGGGGCCGTGGCTGTGGCGCGGGCGCAATGAAGTGCTGGTGTTGGACATGCACAAGGTGATGCCGACGGCGATTCGGTGTGTTGATCGGTTGCAGTCGTAGGTTTGGTTAGCGCCAATGGCACTAACTTAAGTCGAGAAGCTTGATGCTTGCCGAGATCAGCCTCCTCCCCTGCGACAGTAGGGGAGGGTTGGGGTGGGGTTGCTTGGGCTTTAGCGTGCAGACAAATGCTGCCGTGATATTTGCTGATAAGAACCACGCGATGACGTCCATTTCGCCACGACGCCTGCTCCACGCCGCTCGCTGCGCTCGCACCCCACCCTGGCCCTCCCCTGCACGCAGGGGAGGGGACATATCCCTGCGAGATTGAAGAAGCATGCTTAAGTTAGTGCCATTGGGGTTAGCGCAGCGTAACCCGACGCAGCGTGGCAAGAAGGATTGTTGGGTTACGCTGCGCTAACCCAACCTACGGGAACTGCACGTGTGCACGTAACCCCGCAAACTTCGCCGGCCCGCGATCGCGGTTATAGCCGGGATTGCGGATGAACTGCAGATCCGGGCTGATGGTGAGGTGATCGATCACCGCAATGCTGTAATACACCTCGGCAATCTGTTCCGGGCCGTAATGCAAGCCGCCATCGCCGAGCAGAAAGCCGCTGCCGCCCATCTCCAGGTACTGCACATGCGAACGGGAAAGCCCATCGATGGCGATGCCTACGCCAAGCCGATCATCCGAACGATGCCAATGTGCGCCGGATAACTGAAAGCCGCCGCTGAGCAAACGGTCGACCTCGGTGAAGATAAAGGACTCAGCATGGCCATCATTCCAGCCGGCACGCATGAAGAAACCGGTATCGCCGTTATCCGCAATGGGTAATTCACCGTTGATGCCGAAGCCGAATTTATGGCGGCCTGGTTTGTCATCGGCGTGGATGTCGGGTACTTGGCCGGTGAGTTGGGCGATCTCGATCGCTTGTTGATAAAAACCGAAGTTACCTTTGTTGTAGTAACCAAGCAGGCGCAGCGCCCATCCATCGGGTTTGGGCTGCAGCGTCAATTCAAGCTGCTGTCCGCTGGATGCGCTGAGTGATTTCACCAGCGCCTGTCCGTTCGCTTCCACCGGCATGCGATAGATGCCATAACGCAGCGCCCAGCCTTTCATCATCCAGCCAATCATTACGCCATCGGTGTAGCCGCGCGTGTCGGAGGCAAAATCCCAGGCGGTGTTGTTCCACAGCGACCAGTTCATGAACTGCGTGCGTGTGGCGTTGGCGTAGCGGTTTTTGTCGAAGTCGTCGTTGGCGGCCATCAAGCCGATTTTCACTTCGATGTGCTTGACCGCTTCGTGACCGGGCAATTGATCCTGGCCGCGTTGCACTTCAGTGGTTTCGTCACCCAAGGGCAGCACCCAGCGCAGATAGTTGCGCGCCACGTAGGGCCGCTTGCCCAGGCTGGATACGCCGGAGCGGATGATGTCGCCATTGGTGAGTCCGCCCATGCCGGTGGCATTGCTCACACCTTCGCCTTTGAACATCTCCACGTCCCAGTAGTACTGGAAGTGCCAGGGCAGGGCGATGCCGAAATAAGCACCGAACGTGTGTGAGCGCGCGGTGGAGCCTTCGGGTTTCAGGCTGATCGGGCCGGCGTAGGGCGAGTGCACGCGCGACTGGTTCTGGTCGACGAAGGTGTATTGCGCGCCGAGCCATTGGGGGATGAAGAGCGGGGCGTCGTCGGCGTGCGAGCACAGCGGTAATGCCGCCAGTAGCAGGCATGGCAGGCGCTTGCGATGGCGTTTCGTCATTTTTGTCATGAGTCAGTGACAAGCAGGCCCTGGTGCGGTGTTGATGCTGCAGGGTGAATGACGAGGTGTCAAAGCGACGCTTGCGTGAGTAACCCCTCTCCCTTCGGGAGAGGGGAGATGGGGGCGCATAAAAAAGGCCACCTTGCGGCGGCCTTTTCGTTCAACTCACAAACGCGCTCAACCAGCGCTGCGCGAAGCCTTCTTGCGATCGTTCTCGGTTAGGTGCTTCTTGCGCAGACGAATTTCCTTCGGCGTCACTTCCACCAGCTCGTCGTCATCGATGAAGTCCAGCGCCTGCTCCAGCGAGAACTTGGTCGCCGGGGTCAGCTGGATGGCGTCGTCCTTGCCCGAGGCGCGCATGTTGGTCAGCGGCTTGGGCTTGATGGCGTTGACGGTGAGGTCGTTGTCCTTGGCGTGGATGCCGACCAGCTGGCCTTCATACACGTTGTCGCCTTCGGCGGCGAACAGCTTGCCGCGTTCCTGCAGCGGCCCAAGCGAGTAGGCCGGGGTGGTGCCGCCGGCGTTGGCGATCATCACACCGTTGAGGCGCTTGGCGATCTGGCCTTCTTCCTTCGGGCCGTAGTGGTCGAACACGTGGAACAGCAGGCCCGAACCCTGGGTGAGGGTCTTGAACTGGTTCTGGAAGCCGATCAGGCCGCGCGCCGGGATCATGTATTCCAGGCGCACGCGACCCTTGCCGTCCGGTTCCATGTTCTTCAGCTGGCCCTTGCGCACGCCCAGACGCTCCATCACCGGGCCCTGGTGGATTTCCTCCACGTCGACCACCAGCTGCTCGAACGGCTCCATCTTCTGGCCGTCGATTTCCTTGATGATCACTTCCGGGCGCGACACGGCCAGTTCGTACCCTTCGCGGCGCATGTTCTCGATCAGCACCGACAGATGCAGTTCGCCACGGCCGGAGACCAGGAACTTGTCGGCGTCGGAGCCCTGTTCCACGCGCAGGGCGACGTTGTGCACCTGCTCGCGTTCCAGGCGATCCTTCAGCTGGCGGCTGGTGAGGAACTTGCCGCCGGAAAGGTCCTTGTTGCCGGCGAACGGCGAGTTGTTCACCTGGAAGGTCATGCTGATCGTCGGTTCATCGACGGTCAGGGCCGGCAGCGCTTCGGGCTTGTCCAGCGCGCAGACGGTATCGGAAATGGTGAGTTCCTGAATGCCGGAGATGGCGACGATGTCGCCCGCTTCGGCGCTGTCCTGCTCGATGCGCTCAAGGCCGAGGAAGCCGAGCACCTGCAGTACCTTGCCCTGGCGCTTCTTGCCGTGGCGGTCGATCACGGCCACCGGCATGTTCTTCTTGAGCGTGCCGCGCTGGATGCGGCCGATGCCGATCACGCCGACGAAGTTGTTGTAGTCCAGCTGGCTGATGCGCATCTGGAACGGGCCGTCCGGATCCACTTCCGGCTTCGGCGCGTGGTCCATGATGGCCTGGTAGAGCGGGGTCATGTCGCCTTCGCGGACATCCGGGTCGAGCGAGGCGTAGCCGTTCAGCGCGGAGGCGTAGACGATCGGGAAATCCATCTGCTCCGGCGTGGCGCCGAGGCGGTCGAAGAGATCCCACACCTGCTCCACCACCCACTCCGGGCGGGCGCCGGGACGATCGATCTTGTTGACCACCACGATCGGCTTGAAGCCCATCGCGAACGCCTTCTGCGTCACGAAGCGGGTCTGCGGCATCGGGCCGTCCATCGCATCGACCAGGATCAGCACGGTGTCCACCATCGACAGCACGCGCTCCACCTCGCCGCCGAAGTCGGCGTGGCCTGGGGTGTCGACGATGTTGATGCGGTTTTCACGCCACTTGATGGCGGTGTTCTTGGCCAGGATGGTGATGCCGCGTTCTTTTTCCTGGTCATTGCTGTCCATGACGCGTTCGGCCAGCACGGTGCGCTCGGACAGGGTGCCCGACTGCTTCAGCAGCTGGTCGACGAGGGTGGTTTTGCCGTGGTCGACGTGGGCGACGATGGCGATATTGCGCAGATTTTCGATGGACATGAATGCCGGATTTGGGCGGGCTGTAGGGCCGCCGCGATGGTTTAGGTCAGGGTTAACCCGTGGATTATACGGGGTTATGTGACAGGTTGCTTGCGTGGCGGTTTTTGGATGCCGCGCAGGTTGGCGGTGAGGCGAAGCCGAACCCCAACATCGCCCATCGCCATGCTTGTGGCCGTGCTTATGTGCTGCGCCCCGGGGGGGGTGGATTGTCCATGCCCCTGCGGGGCCTTGTCCCCCAGCCCTTCACCGGGCAGCGCTGGCGCGTCCTTGCGCGCTGACACCGGCGTATGCGCCGGTGTCATGGCCATGCATGTGCTTTTTGTAGGCTGGGATGAAATCCCAGCATCGCCATGCCTGGAAAGCTGGGATTTCATCCCAGCCTACGTTGGCGCTGGCTTACGTGAGGGGATCAGGCCTCGACGTCTTCCTCTTCTTCCTCGTCCTCTTCACTTTCCTCAAACTCGGCCAGCTCTTCGACGCGCACGAAGTTGGCGGCCTCGTCGGCGAAGGCGATGTGCTTGCCGTCGGCGCACATCGGGCGCACGGCCTGGGTCTTGTTGGAGCCTTCCATGGTTTCCACCAGAGCGAAGCAGACCAGGATGGCGGCGCTTTCTTCACCGGCCTCGTCGTAGACGGCAACCCAGCCGTTGGCGGGAAGGATTTGCAGGATGTTCGTTTGCTTGGACATGGGCGGCTCCGCGTGCTTGAAAGGCGCGCAGCTTGCCCGGCGTTCATGACATTGGCAAGCGCGCAGGTGGGTGCGCGCGCTGTGGCGCGACGTTCAAACCAAACCCGTGAGATAGAACACCCCAATCACCACGAACACCGCCGCCGTCTTGATCAGCGTCACCGCAAAAATGTCGCGGTACGACTGGCGATGTGTCAGCCCGGTGACGGCGAGCAGGGTGATCACCGCGCCGTTGTGCGGCAATGTATCCATGCCGCCGGAAGCCATTGCGGCCACGCGATGCAGCACCTCCATCGGAATGCCTGCGGCCTTGGCGTTCTGCACGAAGGTATCGGCCATCGCGGCTAAAGCGATGCTCATGCCGCCAGAGGCGGAACCGGTGATACCGGCAAGCGACGTTACCGACACGGCTTCGTTGACCAGCGGATTGGGTACAGCGCGCAAGGCATCCGCCACCACGCGGAAACCCGGCAGGGCGGCGATCACCGCGCCGAAGCCGTATTCGGAAGCGGTATTCATCGAAGCAAGCAATGCACCGCTCACCGCGGCCTTGCTGCCCTCGGCGAAATGCTTGGTCACCGGGCGCCACGCAAACAGCAGCACGCACAGAATGCCCAGCAGCAGTGCGCCTTCCACGGCCCAGATTGCGGCGACCTTCGACACTTCCTGCACCACCGGCGGCGGATTGCCGATCACCGCCGGCACGAACGATTGCGTGTGCCCGTAGAGACGCGGAATCCAATGTGTAAACAGCAAATTGGCAACACCCACCAGCACCAACGGCAACAGGGCGATCAAGGGATGCGCCAGTTTGCCGCCATCGAACGGTGCCGGTTCGTTGATCAGGTTATCGCCATACCCTTCGCCGGCCGCTGCGGCTTTACGGCGACGCGATTCCAGATACAGCATGCCCACGATCAGGATGAACAAGGCCCCCAGGCTGCCGAGCCACGGCGCTGCCCATGCGGTGGTGCCGAAGAATGACGTGGGAATGATGTTCTGGATCTGCGGTGTGCCGGGCAGCGAATCCATGGTGAAGGTGAAAGCGCCGAGCGCGATGGTTCCTGGAATCAAGCGCTTGGGAATGTTCGATTCGCGAAACAGCTCCACCGCAAACGGATACACCGCAAACACCACCACGAACAACGACACGCCGCCGTAGGTAAGCAACGCGCACACCAGCACGATGGAAAGCATCGCGCGACTGCGGCCGACCAGGCCGATGGTGGAGGCGACGATGGCCTTGGAAAAACCGGACAGCTCGATCACCTTGCCGAACACCGCGCCGAGCATGAACACGGGGAAGTAGAGCTTGAGAAAGCCCACCATCTTGTCCATGAACAAGCCGGTGAACATCGGTGCGACCAAGGATGGATCGGTCAGCAGCACGGCGCCGAGTGCGGCGATCGGCGCAAACAGGATCACACTGTAGCCGCGATACGCTGCCAGCATCAGGAAGCACAGGGCTGCCAGCACGATGAGAAAAGCCATTCCGTTATTCCTTTTTGATCTACTCAGCGGTGCAATCTTGCAGGGCTCGCCCGCTACGCCTCAGCGTCATTCCGGCGAAGGCCGGAATCCAGTTTAAATACGTTGTGCGAAGCACTCAGAACCTTTTTATGTGGTGTGCTTCGTACAGCATGTTTCACTGGATTCCGGCCTTCGCCGGAATGACGGCAAGGCAAGCATGGACATTGCCCCAAGTGTGCAGATACCTGTTTCCCAGGAAATTAGGAGTGTGACGAGTATCCAGGTAGGCCCACACACAACGGCACTGTACGAAGGTACAAGTGCCACCCATCCACCCCTTGCCTAAGCTGCGCAACATCGACATCCGTGGGCGGATGCACGTCAATGCGAGGGGAGACATGAAGCGTAGCCATTTGAGTCTGGCCATTGGTTTGAGTTTGGCCTGCGCCGCACCGCTGTATGCACAGCAAACTGCCAGCACGGCTGACACCAATCCGACGAGCCAGGGCAGCAGCCCGAAGAAGCTCGACCAGATCACCGTCACCGCGCGCAAACGCGAGGAAACCTTGCAGGATGTGCCGATCGCGGTCAGCGCGTTCACCGCGCAATCGCTCTATAACCAGAACGTGCAGGACCTGAGTGATCTGCAAGGCAAGGTGCCGGATCTGCAGATCTACGCCGCGCGCGGTTCCAACACCACGCTCACCGCCTACATCCGCGGTCTGGGCCAGGCCGATCCTACGTGGGGTTTCGATCCTGCCGTGGGCATTTATCTTGATGACGTCTACATGGCGCGTCCGCAAGGTACTTTGCTGGATGTGTTCGACGTGGATCGCATCGAAGTACTGCGCGGCCCGCAAGGCACGCTGTACGGCAAGAACACCATCGGCGGCGCGATCAAATACGTGTCCAAGCCACTGCCGACCAAGACCGAAGGCTCGGTGGAAGTGACTGCCGGTACGCATGGCGAGAAGGATGTAAAGGCTGCGGTGGGCGGTGCTTCCGCCGACGGCGTATGGCGTGGGCGCATCGCCGTGGCCAGCGAGCACAACAACGGCTTCGGCAGCGACATCCTCACGGGCAGCCGCAACGGCAATAAAAACACCAATGCGGCGCGCGGCACGCTGGGTTTCTTTCCCTCGCAGAATTTCAATGCGCAGTTGGAAATTGACGGCATGCACGACAATTCCAATCCGCGCGGCGCGAAGATGCTGGAGCCCAATTCGTTCTATCCGCAATACCAGCCGCTGCCCAGCGACTACAACACGCGCAGCGGCATGCCGCAGGTCAACTGGACCAAAATGAAAGGCGCGGCGCTGACCTTGAACTGGATCGTCAGCTCGGATTGGACGTTGAAATCCATTACCGCGTATCGCAGCTCCAAGACCGACAGCAATATCGATTTCGACACCTTGCCCGTGGCGGTGGCGGACGTCGGTGCGATCTATAAAGATCACCAATTCAGCCAGGAAATCCAGGCGAACTACGATTCCGGTGGCGCCGTACACGGCGTGATGGGCCTGTATTATTTCAATGGTTCGGCGGCCGGCGAAATCCACAATGTGTTTCTGGGTTCGCCGCCCTATAGCACCTTGGGCTTTTCCGAATACGGCAGCACCGGCGGCAGCATGGGTACGCGCAGTTATGCGGCCTATGGCGACTTCACCTGGGATATCAGCCCGTCATGGAGTCTGGACGTAGGCGTGCGCGCCACCGACGAAAAGAAAACGGCGATCATCCAGAACTACCTCTATGCGGATGGCACGTTCAGTACGCCGATCGGCACGCTGGCGAATTTCACCGGTTCGCATTCCTCGCACAATGTGTCGCCGAAGGTGTCGCTGGATTACACCGTCAATCAGCAGATCAAGCTCTACGGTAGCTACAGCGAAGGCTTTCACTCGGGCGGCTACAACATCCGCGCCAATTGCGCGGCGATTCCCGCATCCTGCCGCCCGATCCAGGACGAGAAAGTGCAGTCCTACGAGCTGGGCAGCAAGATGAGTTTCTTCGACGACACGCTGATGTTGAACTCGGCGGTGTTTCATAACACCTACTCCAACATCCAGCTGTCGGTGTTTACCTCATACACGCTGCCGAACGGCACGCAGGGTTTCTTCGGTGACTTCACCAACGCGGGCCGGGGCCATATCGACGGCTTCGAAGAGGAATTTGCGTGGTATCCCTCGCAGGCGTGGACGCTGAGCGGCAATTTCTCTTACCTGCATACCAAGTACACCGAATTTCTCAGCGGTGGCGTGAATATCGCCAACACGCAGTTCTTTACCAATGCGCCGAAATGGTCCGGCGGGTTGACGCTGCAACACAGTATTCCTCTGGGTGCATATGGTGATTTGAGTGCGCGCTTGAATTACCAGTATCAGACTGCCGTGTGGCCGGAGACGACGCTGTCGCCGTTGATAAGGCAAGGCTCGTACGGCTTGCTCAACGCGGGTTTGATCTGGCAGATCGATCAGCCGTGGTCGATCAGCTTGCAAGGCACCAATCTGGGTAACAAGTCGTATCGCACGACGGGTTACAACATTGCGGCGCTGGGTATCGTGACGGGCTTCTATGGGCCACCGCGGATGGTGACGTTGTCGGCAAAGTATGCGTTTTAGGGGGTAGGTTGGGTTAGCGCAGCGTAACCCAACGCTATACGTTCGAAGCGACATCGTTGGGTTACGCTGCGCTAACCCAACCTACGAGCTTTTTCGCGGGATGAAGATCATGCGCTGGATAAAAGCGATGTGCGTGGCGGTGATACTGAGTGCTGGCGTTGCGCACGCAGACGATACCGTCCAACCCTTGCCCAAGTTGAAGCTCGATAGCTCACGCGTGGCCGTGGCTGGTCTTTCCTCCGGCGCTTACATGGCGACGCAAATGCAGATCGCCTATCCGGAGCTGTTCCCGAATGCCGCCTTGATCGCTGGCGGTCCTTATGGCTGCGCCGGAGGCAAGCTGCAAACGGCGTTGAGCACTTGCATGAAAGGTCAGCCTGCTCCGGACGTTGCCGCCTTGGTGAAGACGGCAAAGCAGCGTGCGGCAAGCGGAGAAACCGGGCCGCTGAAAGATCTCGCACACGGCCGCGTCTATCTACTGCATGGCACGCAGGATGCTGTCGTGGCCCCGGTGGTCGCGGAGGCGGGCGCGCATTTCTACGACGCACTACGCAGCGAGCCGGGTTTATCCGGTCTGCAGGTGGATGACGACGGTCAACGCGCCTTTGCGCATAACCTGCCGGTAGCGGGCACGGGCGATGACTGCGGCAAATCCGTTTCGCCTTATCTGGGGCACTGCGGCTTCGATGCCGCCGGTGTCGTGTTCGCGCACCTATTTGGCCCGGCGCCGCATGCAGCGGCCGACGCGCGCGGCAGTTTGCAGCGCTTCGACCAGGATGCCTTGAAGCCGGGCGGCGCGGATGCCTTGCTCGCCTCCACCGGCTATCTCTACGTGCCGCCCGATTGCACGGCCGGCAAGCGCTGCGGCCTGCTGGTGGCCTTCCACGGCTGCAAGCAGAACGCCGATGCGGTGGGGCAGGCGTTCGTGAAGGATGCCGGCTTCAACCGTTGGGCCGACGTCTACGATGTGGTCATCCTGTATCCTCAGACGCGGGCTAGTTTTGCGCCGTTGAATCCGCAGGCATGCTGGGACTGGTGGGGATATTCGGGTGGCAACTACGACACGCGGCAGGGTGTGCAGCCGCGGTGGGTGGTCAATGCCGTGAAGGCGTTGGGCTTACGGCGATGATGGCAGGCAGGGAGTCAAACCCTGCCGCGAAAATACTTCCATCACCGTCGCCCCGGCGAAAGCCGGGGCCCAGTGACTTTGAGGCGCCCAAAGTCGCTGGGTCCCGGCTTTCGCCGGGACGACGGGCCAAATATCACAGTGATATCCGCGGCAACTGGCGGCCCGCAGCATGCTAAGCGCCGGCCTCATCACCACGGCCGCCCTCATCTGGCTCGGCCTGCTGTTCGGCGTCGCACTTACCGGCGAACGCCGTCCCCATCTGTTCGAAAAACGCTGGGCCGTCGTCTACGCGTTATCGCTGGCGATCCATTGCACCTCATGGACCTTCTACGGCACCGTCACGCAGGCAAGCCGTTCCGGCTGGTGGCTGCCGCCCACGTTCGTCGGTGCAATTCTGATGTACGTGTTCGCGGTATCGGTGCTGCGCAAGCTGGTGCAACTGGCGCGCGAGTACAACGCCGGCTCCATCGCGGATCTGATCGTGGTGCGGCTGGGCCGGCACGCGGGGCTTGCTGCGTTGGTGACGTGTGTGGTGCTGGTCGGCATCGTGCCTTACATCGCCTTACAGCTGAAAGCGGTGGCGATGAGCTACATGCTGCTGCGGCGTGGCGAATTGGCAGATTCCGCGCCGTGGCACGACATTGCTTTGTACGTAGCCTTGCTGATGGCTTTGTTTGCGATGTTGTTCGGTACGCGGCGCGCCTCGGCCATGGCGCACAATCGCGGGCTGGTGTTGGCGATGGCGTTCGAGTCGCTGTTCAAGCTGGGCGCGATGCTGGCGTTGGGCACCTTATTGTTCACGCCCTTGCCGGCGGGTGCTGCGATTGGTGCGCCGCCGCCGCATGAAAGCAGCGGGTTCCCCGCGTTGATTCTGCTCGGCGCGCTGGCGATGTTTACCTTGCCTCATCAGTTTCACGCGGGCGTGGTGGAGTGCCGCGATAGCTCACACGTGCGCACGGCGCGCTGGCTGTTTCCGTTGTACATGCTGCTGATCGCGCTGCCGATCCTGCCATTGGCGAAGATGGGCGATGCATGGTTGGCGCCCAGTGGCGTGCCTTCCGATCTGTATGTGTTGGCGTTGCCGTTGGCGCGCAATCAGCACGGTTTGGCATTGGTGGCGTTTCTTGGTGGCTTGAGTGCAGCGACCAGCATGGTGGTGGTGGCGACGCTGGCTTTGAGCCTGATGGTGGTGAATCACTTTATTGCGCCGCTGCGTGTGCGGGCCGGTTGGGGGCGTGACGAGCAAGGCGATTTGCGCGGCGAAGTGTTGAACCAGCGCCGCGTGGCAATTCTTGCGGTGATTCTTCTGGCCTGGGCGTACAGCCGCTTGCTGGCGCGCAACGACGTGCTGGCGGATATCGGTGCGCTTTCGTTCTCCGCATTGGCAGGTCTCGCGCCGGCGTTGTTGGCGGCGGTGTATCGACCACAATTGGGACCGCGTGCGGTGATGTGGGGGTTGGCGATCGGCACGCTGGTGTGGCTGTACGTGTTGTTGCCGGCCGGCATGGCGCATCAACCGGCTTGGCTGCAGCACGGTCCATTCGGTTTGCGCTGGCTGGCGCCCGACGGTTTCATGGGGCTGGATGATTGGAGCCGCCTCGGCCGCGCGGTGATGCTGAGCCTGGTGGCAAACGTGCTGGCCATGCTGGCGGTGTCGAACACGCGTTACGGACGCCGTCGCTGGCGGCCTGGCGTCAGCAACGTCACCGTCGCGGAGCTGCGCGCGTTGGCGGAACGTTTTTTGCCGAGCGAGCGCGTGGAGCGCGTGTTTGCCGGCACCACCATGCAGGCGCGAGCGGGTAATGCGCGCGTGGCGGAAGTGGAGCACGAATTGGCGGCGGTGATCGGCGCCGCGTCTGCGCGGTTGTTGCTGGAAGTAGTGCATCGCCAGGGGCGTGCCGAATTCGACACGGTAGCGGCGATCGTCGGCGAAGCGGCGCAGGATCTGCATTTCAGTCAGCGCGTGTTGGAAGCGGCGCTGGAAAACATGAGCCAAGGCATCTGCGTGGTGGATTCGGAGTTGCGTCTGGTGGCGTGGAACAGCCGTTACGCAACGCTGTTCGGCTATCCGCCGGAATTGCTGCAAGTAGGGCGGCCGGTCGCCGATCTGATTCGCCGCAATATCGCGGCAGGCATTATCGGCCCTGGCGATGTGGAAGCGCGTGTGCGGCGTCGGTTGGCGCATATGCGCGCGGGCACGGAACTGATGTCCGAGCGGCGTTTTCCGGATGGCACGGTGGTGGAGATACGCGGTCATCCGATGCCGGGCGGCGGTTACGTCGCCACGTTTACCGATGTGACGGTCTTTCGCGAAACCGCGCACGAGCTGATGCTTACCAACGAAACGCTGGAATTGCGTGTAGCCGAACGCACGCGCGAACTGGCGCAGGCGAATGAAGCGAAAAGCCACTTCCTCGCCGCGGTAAGCCACGACTTGATGCAGCCGCTGCATGCGGCGCAGCTGTTTGCGCATGCGTTGGCGGAGCGCGGTTATGACGCGGCGAACGCGCGGCACCTCAACGATTCCTTGGCGGCGACGGAAGGCTTGCTAGCTGGTTTGCTCGATATCGCGCGGCTGGAAGGCGGGCGCCTGCATCCGCAGCCGCGCGATTTTCCGTTGGCGGAAGTGTGGGAGCCGCTGGCGGCGGAATGCCGCGCATTGGCGCGCGATCGCAGTGTGCGTTTGAGCGTGGTCGACAGCCGCGTGTGGGTGCATTCGGATCCGTTGCTGTTGCGGCGCGTGCTGCAGAACTTTCTGTCGAACGCCTTGCGCTACAGCGAGCGCGGGCGTGTCTTGCTGGGTGTGCGCCGCCGTGCGGGTGGCTTGCGTCTGGAGGTGTGGGATACGGGGCCTGGCATCGTCGAAGAAGAACGCGGGCTGATCTTCGAGGAATTCCGCCGCGGCAGCGCGGCGGGCGGGCAGGGACTTGGGTTGGGTTTGTCGATCGCGCAGCGGGTGGCGGCATTGCTGGAACATCCGCTCGGGCTGCGTTCCTGGCCGGGGCGTGGCAGCGTGTTTTATGTCGACGTGCCGCGCGCCACCACGGCATATCACAGCACCGCACCCACGGCCGCCGACGTGCGCCCATTGCCAGCAGGGCGCGCGTTGATTCTGGATAACGAACCGGCTGCGCTTGCCGCGCTCGGTGCGTTGTTGAACAGCTGGGGTTGGGAGGTGCATGCCGCATCGCATGCCGGGCAGGCGTTGGCGACACCATGGCGGCCGGATTTATGTGTGCTCGATTATCACCTCGATCGCGGGCAAACCGGGTGGGATGTGTTGCTCAAGCTGCGTCGCGATTATCCGGATGTTCCGGCGGTGATGTTGACGGCCGATCGTGATGGCGAGTTGCGGCAGCGTTTGCTCGATGCGGGCGTGGTGGTGTTGTACAAGCCGCTCAAGCCGTTGGCGATGCGGCAGGTGATGCAGAAGGTAATGGTGGGGCGCGAAACCTCTGCGATATAGCGATAGGCATCCGAGCCTCCCCGCATCTCGATCATCGCGAAAAACTTTTCCCTCCCCTGCTTGCAGGTGAGGGCTAGGGTCAATGCTCCGCACTTAAGGATGTTTCAGCCGCCTCAGATTCAACATTCGTCATTCCGGCTTTCGCCGGAATGACGGCTGGGGTTTTACGACGGCGGGAAAACCTTAAGTTCGGAGCATTGGGGCTAGGGTGGGGTGCGAGCGCAGCGAGCTGCGGAGCTAAACGTCGATGCGAAGCATATCTTGGTGAAATTGGGCTGCACGCTAAAGCACAGGCAACCCCACCCCAACCCTCCCCTACTACCGCAGGGGAGGGAGCGCATGATGGTAGGCATCAAGATGCGTGCGATAGCGCGTAGGCTGGGATGAAATCCCAGCTTCTTTATGTGCATGGCTATGCTGGGATTGCGTCCCAGCCTACGAGGCGGCTGCGGAAGCACCCGGCTCGCCAAGATCCAGCATGTGCAGCAACACACCCGCTTGCGTGCGATTGCGCACACCAAGCTTTTCAAAAATCGCCGTGGCGTGCGCTTTCACTGTGCGCTCCTGAATCCCCAAACGATCCGCAATCTGCTTGTTGAGCAAGCCTTCCGCCAACAACGCCAGCACGCGGTATTGCTGCTCGGTCAAACGCGCCAGGCGTGCAGCCAGATCGGCGTCGGCGGGATGGCTCGGTAACGCTGCGACGGAGCGGGCCAAGGCAGGCGGCAGCCAATTGCCGCAGTTCAACACCGCGTGCACGGCTTCGCTGATTTCACCGGGATTGGCGCTCTTCGGAATAAAACCCGCGGCACCGTGATCGAGCACGCGCTTTACCACATGCGGTTCATCGTGCGCCGATACCACCAGCACCGCCACCGCCGGATATTGCCCGCGCAAGGCGGCAAGACCGGAGAGGCCCTGGCTGCCTGGCATATGTAGATCGAGCAGCACCAGGTCGATATCTGGATCGCTCGCCAGCGCATCGAGCACGCCTTGCAGATCGCAGGCTTCGAGCACGTTGCAATCGTCCAGATGCTCGCTGGCCGCCTGGCGCAGCGCAGCGCGGAACAGCGGGTGATCATCGGCGATAAGGAGTCGCGGCATGACGCGGACCATAGCGGCGCCAGACGATCGCGTCGAGATGCAAAGCGTCATAGGTAGTCATGTTGTACTTTCGTACGATGGCCGGCTGGCGCGAGCTTGCTATGGTGGCGGGATGAACATCCGACACCCTCTGGCAGGTATCGCCGCGCTGGCCCTGTTTGCCTGCGCAGCGCAGGCGTTTGCGACGGAGCCCTCGATGCAACAAGGGATCGATTTCGTGCAGGGCGAGGTGAGCGTCACCACGCATCGCGACCACGATGATCTGCTCAGTGCCGGCCTTGGCCTTGATGGTCTGAAAGGGGCGCCGGCACCGTTTGCGAATCCCGCCCAACTCACCGTGCAGGAATTGCGCCGGCGCGCGATCCAGACGAGCTGGAAGGGCATTGCCGATCTCGGTCCGCTGGGCGGTTACGGCACGGTCTACGGCGGCGTGCCCGATGTGCCGGGGCGCGAATACCAGGCCTTCGCAAAAATTCCAGGCGCGCATCAGCCACATCGTGTGCTGGTGCAGGTGCCGGATCATTTCGACCATGAACATCGTTGCCTGGTGGTGACGGCGTCATCCGGTTCGCGCGGTATTTATGGTGCGATTGCGCTGGCGGGTGCATGGGGCCTGCCACGCGGTTGCGCGGTGGCGTATACCGATAAGGGGACCGGCTCCGGCTATTTCGACTACGCCGACAACAGCGGCGTGGCGTTGAATGGTGAACGTGCCAAGCGCGGCACGGCGATGCTGGAATTCGAGCCGGTCGAAACGAAAGGCGAGGGCATTGCCTTCAAGCACGCGCATTCGGGCGACAACCCGGAAGCCGATTGGGGACGCGACGTGCTGCAGGCGGCGCAATTCGGTCTGGCGATGTTGGATCGTGCGTTTCCGCAGCAGGCGCCGTTTACACCGCAGAACACCAGGATCATCGCAACGGGACTTTCCAACGGCGGCGGTGCAGTGTTGCAGGCGGCGGGCGTGGATGAGCAGCACATGTTGGCTGGCGTGGTGGCGCTGGAACCGAACGTGCATACGCCCCACCATGGCCGCGCGTTGTATGACTACGCCACCGAAGCGGCGATGTGGTTGCCGTGCGCGTTGATGGATGCGCGTTTTGCATCGACACCGTTTGCGCGCGATCCCAAGGGCGCACCGCATGCGGCATGGGCGACGCGTTGCGCGAGCCTGCATGCGCAAGGTTTGCTGAAAACCGGCACGACCGAGCAGCAGGCAGCCGAAGCGTACGCGCATCTGCGCAGCACCGGTTGGACCGATCAGGCAATCGCCACCGCAGCGTCGTCCACCGCGCTGGATTTATGGCGCGTGATCAGCGCGGCGTATGCATCGGCGTATTTGCGCCGTGATGCAGGCAACATGCCGTGCGGTTACCACTACGCCGCCATCGTCAACAGCAAGCCGGGCATCGCCGATGAAGCCACGCGCGCGAGCTGGTGGGCGGATGGCTCCGGCATTCCGCCAGGCAATGGCATCGGCTTGTTCGGCGGCACTGATGAAAGCGCCGATCCGCAACTGATCGGCATCACCTGCCTGCGCAAACTATGGACAAGTGACGATGCCGATGCGCAGGCCTTGTATGCCTCGGTGAGTGCACTGGCCGCGAAGTTGCCACGCAAGGATCTGCCGATGTGGGTGTTGCACGGTGCAAGCGATGGTCTGCTGCCGACTGCGTTTACCTCCGAGCCGTATGTGGCATGGCTGCAGGCGGAAGGCCGGCATCCGCTGTATTGGAAAGTGCCGTATGCGCAGCATTTCGATGCGTTTCTGTCGTTGCCGGGGTTTGGCGAGAAGCATCTGCCCTTGTTGCCGTATGGCTATGTGGCGCTTGATCGCCTGTGGGCGCATCTGTTCCAGGATCAGCCCTGGCCGGCCGAGTTGCCGACACCCGCGGGCACAGCGCGTGGTGCGGGGGCATTGCAGAAGGGAATGCTTGGTTTGTGATGCGACCGATGCGTAGGCTGGGATGAAATCCCAGCATGGATGGGCATGGCGATGCTGGGATTTCATCCCAGCCTACAATTCATCCCAGCTTACGGGGGATATGACCCGCCTTGTTACAACCGGCCTTCGCTGGCGTTATCCTTGCCGATCGTCGCCCTTTCGGGCATCCGTACTCCGCAGCATCTTCAAGGAACACCCATGGCCATCCACGTCACGATCACCACCAACCGCGGCCCCATTCACCTGCGCCTGCACGACGACAAGACGCCGGTGACGGTGGCGAGTTTCGTCAACCTGGCGCGTCGCGGTTATTACGATGGCCTGTCGTTCCACCGCGTGATCCCCGATTTCATGATCCAGGGCGGTTGCCCGGAAGGCAGTGGCCGCGGCGGTCCGGGCTACCGCTTTGAAGACGAGTTCCATCCCAGCCTGAAGCACGACAAGCCGGGCATCCTGTCCATGGCCAACGCCGGTCCGCGCACCAACGGCAGCCAGTTCTTCATCACCCATGGCGCCACGCCCTGGCTGGACGGCAAGCACAGCGTGTTCGGCGAAGTGGCCAGCGGCGACGACCAGAAAGTGGTGGATGCGATCAAGCAGGGCGACACCATCGAGAAAGTGACGGTGGAAGGCGACGTGGATGCCTTGCTGGCGGCCCAGGCCGAACGCGTGAAAGAGTGGAACACGGTGCTTGACCAGCGCGGTTGAGCGCCGCCGTTGATCCGCGCGAAGGGCACACTTTCACGCCACTGTTACGTTCGTGTAGCGCATGTCCACATAGAATCCGTGGACTTGGATTCATTCCCAAAGGAGAGCAGCCATGTCGTTACTCGACAGCTTGGGTAGTTTGTTAGGCGGTAATCAGGGTGAGGGTGCCGGTTCGCTGGTTTCGGTGGCCGGGCAGTTGATCCAGCAGGCCGGTGGCGTGCAGGGTCTGGCCGACAAGCTGCAGCAGCATGGCTTGGGCGATGCGGTGCAGTCCTGGATCGGCACGGGTGCCAACCAGGCGATCACCGGCGATCAACTCAATCAGGTCTTGCAGAAGACTGGCCTGGATACGGTGGTCAACAATGCCGCCAGCAAGTTTGGCGTCGACCCGGGTCAATTGATCGGCCAATTGGCGCAGGTATTGCCGCATGCGGTGGACCACGCCACGCCAGATGGCCAGGTGGCTCCGAGTGGCGGTGGTTTCGATCTCTCCATGCTGGGCGGTCTGGCCGAAAAGCTGCTGGCTCCCAAGACGGCCTGATTGCGTTCCACGAAATAAAAAAAGCACGGCGGGAAGTTCCGCCGTGCTTTTTTGTTGCCTGCAGGAAACTGCCGGCTTCAGTGCTGAACGAAGCGCAGCAGATACAGCAGGATGATCGCGCCAATGATCGACATGATGAAGCCTGCCGTGTGGAATTTCTGACCCGGCTCCGGCTTCTTGAACAGCATGCCGATAAACCCACCGATGACCGAGCCGACGATACCCACGATGGTGGTCATGATGAACCCCATGTGGTCGGCGCCCGGCACGATCCAGCGGGCGATAAGACCGACGATAAAACCGACAATGATCGACCAGATGATGCTGAACATGGATAACCCCTTCGCGTCTTGAGACGTTGCTGTTGATCACATGACACCCTCCGCCCGGTCTTGCGGCGGCCCCGCGACATCATGCCAGCGAGCGCGACTGGATCAATAGGAATTTTCTGGGCTAGCCCCTCGCCCCTTGCCGGATGCCGCATCGCCGCATGCTAAAATCCGCCGGTTTGCTGCCCCGCACCCCACCGAGGAAAGCCATGCCCCAGCTCGCCCAGCGCATCGGCCGCGCCAAACCCAGCGCGATCATGGTCATCGCCGAAACGGCCAAGCAACTCAAAGCCGCTGGCCGCGACATCATCAGCTTCTCCATCGGTGTGCCGAACTTCCTGCCTGGCGAGCATGTGTACGCAGCGGCCCGCGAGGCGCTCTCGCATGACAGCGGCCAGTACGGCAGCAACCGCGGTTCGGATGCGTTGCTGGATGCCTTCCTCAAGCACATCGAGGCGTTGGGCTTTACCGGCTACGGGCGCTTGAACGTATCGGTGGGCATCGGCGCCAAGCAGATCCTCTACAACCTGGCCGAGGCGCTGCTCAACGAAGGCGACGAAATCTGCTTCCCGGCGCCGTACTGGACCACCTATCACGACATCGCCGACATCGTGGGCGCCAAGGCCAACGTGCTGCATTGCGGTCCCGACCAGAACTACAAGCTCACGCCGCAGCAGCTGGAAGCCGCGCTGGCGCGCAGGCCGAAGGTGTTCCTGTTCAACAACCCATCCAACCCCACCGGCATGGTCTACACGCGCGAGGAAATCGCCGCGCTGGCGGACGTGCTGGTGAAATATCCGGATACATGGATCGTCACCGACGACATCTACAACACGATGGTGTTCGATGGCATCGGCTATCACAACTTCGTGTTTGCACGTCCCGAATTGCGCGATCGCCTGATCTTCGTCGATTCGATTTCCAAGACGTATGGCATGCCGGGTTGGCGCGTGGGCTTGATTGCCGGACCGGAAAACGTGGCCAAGGCCATCACCACGCTCAATTCCAATCACATCACCAGCGTGCCGGAAGTGATCGCGGCTGCAGCCATTGCTGCTTTCAGCGGTCCGCAGGATGTGCCGCAAGCCAAGTGCAAGGAATTCGCGCACAAGCGCGACGTGGTACTGGCGTCGCTGGCGAAGATTCCCGGCGTGGTGTGCCCGCGTCCGCAAGGCGCGTTCTATGCATTCCCCGATATCTCGGTGGCGTTCGGCAAGAGCCACAACGGCACGCGCATCGAAACCGATGTGGATTTCTGCGCTGCACTGCTGGGTGCAAAAGGCGTGGCATGCGTACCGGGCTCGGCCTTTGGCGAGCCGCGCGCCATGCGCATTTCCTACACCTGTCCCACGGCACAGTTGGAACCCGGCCTTGCACGCATTGCCGAGTTCTTCGCCGAGCTGAATTGATTTCTTTACGGCCCGCGTCGTTACGATGCGGGCTTTGTCGTTTTATGCACCTGAAGGAGTTGCCACGATGAAAGCCCCCGTTCGTGTTGCCGTGACCGGCGCAGCCGGCCAGATCGGTTACGCCCTGCTGTTCCGTATTGCCGCCGGCGACATGCTCGGTCCGGATCAGCCGGTGATTCTGCACTTGCTCGAAATCACGCCTGCGCTGCCTGCGCTGCAAGGCGTGGTGATGGAGCTCAACGATTGCGCGTTCCCGCTGCTCGCCGGCGTGGTTGCCACCGACGACGTCAACGTGGCTTTCAAGGACGTCGACTATGCATTGCTGGTTGGCGCGCGTCCGCGTGGTCCGGGCATGGAGCGCAAGGATCTCCTGGAAGCCAACGGCGCCATCTTTGCGCCGCAAGGCAAGGCACTGAACGATCACGCCAAGCGCGATGTGCGCGTGCTGGTGGTCGGCAACCCGGCCAACACCAACTCGCTGATCGCGCAGCAGAACGCACCCGATCTGGATCCGAAGTGCTTCACCGCGATGGTGCGCCTGGACCACAACCGCGCGTTGTCGCAGCTGGCCGAGAAGACCGGCAAGCACACCACCGACATCAAGAAGGTCACCATCTGGGGCAACCACAGCTCCACTCAGTATCCGGACCTGCATCACGCCACCGTCGGCGGCAAGCCGGCGCTGAGCCTGGTCGACCAGGCGTGGTACGAAAAGGAATTCATCCCCACCGTGCAACAGCGCGGCGCGGCGATCATCAAGGCTCGTGGCGCTTCCTCGGCCGCTTCCGCCGCATCCGCTGCGATCGATCACATGCGCACCTGGGCGCTCGGTACTGCGGAAGGTGACTGGGTATCGATGGGCATTCCGTCCGACGGTTCCTACGGCATCGCACCGGGCGTGATCTACGGCTATCCGGTGACGGTGAAGAACGGCAAGTACGAGATCGTGCAAGGCCTGGAAGTGAACGACTTCTCGCGTGCACGCATGGATGCCACCGACAAGGAACTGCGCGAAGAGCGCGCCGGTGTCGAGCATTTGTTTGCGAAGAAGTAAGTCGCGTTTTTCAATGTAAGCAAACGGCCATCCGCGAGGGTGGCCGTTTTTTTGTAGGCTGGGATGAAATCCCGGCATTTGGCGCGCGGAACATGCTGGGATTTCATCCCAGCCTGCTTCACACGACCGCGACGATAGAGCATGTAGACGTCTGCGCTGGCCGCTACATCCTCAACCGCGTCACGCATGGCAGAAGGGGATTTCACCATGCCTATTCGTCGCCAGGATTCGTGCAGCACACAGGCAGCGCCGTTTTCGCCGTCGCGCCGCCGTTTCATGCAATCGTCCGCATTGGCTGGCGCTGCCATGGCACTGGGATTGCCCGGTGCTTCCGCGCGCGCAGCAGGTAATGGGCAAACGGTGGCGATCATCGGCGGCGGTGTCGCCGGCTTGACCGCCGCGCACGAATTGGCCGAACGCGGCTTTCAAGTAAGCGTGTACGAGCAGCGTGCGTGGGGCGGCAAGGCGCGCAGCATTCCGGTGCCGGGGACGGGCACCGACGGGCGCCTCGATCTACCTGGCGAACATGGTTTTCGGCTTTGCTACGGCTGCTACGAGCATTTGCCGGACACCATGCAGCGGATTCCGTTTGCCAACAGCGCGGGCAATGTGTGGGGAAACATGGTGCAGCCGCCGACGGCATTGGTTGCGGCAGGCAGCCGGGATTTCTATCTCAATACGACGACTGGCATCCCGTTCCCCACCAGCCTCAGCGGTTTGCAGCCGGCCATCCAGAGCTGGCTGCAGGATGCATTTTTCGCGTTGGGCATACCTGCCGATGAGCTGGCGTTCTTTGCATCCAAGCTCACGGTGTTCATCACCAGCTGCGATGCGCGCCGCCTGCAGCAGTGGGAATACATGGATTGGTGGGACTACGTAGGCGCGGCGACCCGCTCGACCCATTATCAGCGGTTTGTGGGGCGGATACCGCTTATAGGGCAAGCGGCGCGCAGCCCCGAAGCCAGCACGCGCTCCGTCGGTCAGGCGCTTGAAGCCATGCTTTATGTCATTGCCAGGCAGGGCTACCGCTATAGCGTGGACAATATTCTTGACCGGCCCACGAATGAAGTGTGGATCGATGCCTGGTGCCAGTATCTGTCGGGCCTGGGCGTATCGCTGAATCTTGGCGTGCAAGCCACGCAATGCCAGTACGCCAACGGCCGGGTTGCCAGTGTGCAGGCGATGGCCGGTGGCCATCCGCTCACCATCCAGGCTGATTGGTACGTACTGGCCGTGCCCTCGGAAAAGGTCAATGCATTGATACCTGCTGCGATGCAGGCGGCCGACAGCCAGTTCGCCGGCATTGCGCAACTGGCGCAGCGCTGGATGACCGGTGTGCAGTTCTTCCTGACCCGACCGGCGCAGATCAATCAGGGGCATTTCGGGTGCCTCAATTCGCCATGGGCGATAACTGGCATTTCGCAAGCGCAATTCTGGCCGCTGGATTTTGCGGCGACGTATGGCGATGGCGCCGTGCAGGATGTCTTGTCATTGGACGTATCGGACTGGACCACGCCCGGCGTGTTGTATGGATTGCCCGCCAATCAATGCACGCCGGCACAAGTGGCGCAGGAAGTGCTGGCGCAGCTGCGCAACGATTTGCCTCATGGCAGCAGCGTGCTGCCGGATAGCGCGATCCATTCCTGGGCGATTGATCCTGGCGTGACTGGCCTGGGTACGGATAATCCCGCCAACGCCGACCCGCTGTTCATCAATACGGTGGGTTCCTGGTATCTGCGGCCCGACACCACAACCGCCATCGCCAATTTCTTTCTGGCTGGCGATTATGTGCGCGCGACAGGGACGGATTTTGCATCCATGGAAGCCGCCAACGAATCAGGCCGGCACGCGGCCAATGCGATCGTGGCGGCAAGCAGTTCGAACGCTTCGCCGGCGACGATCTATCCACGTTATGCATCGCCGTTGCTGACACCGCAGTACGCACTTGATGACGTGCAGTTTGCGGCATGCCTGCCCAATACATTCGATCTGATCGATCCGTATGTTCCGAGCTGCCATGTTTGACCGCAGGCGCCGACGCACTCACCGCAGCTGATAACTGAAGCTGAAATTCACCCGCGGCGAGCGATGCGCCGCACCCAGCGGCTTGTCGCCCACAGGCTGCGCCACGCTCAAGTCGAAGGAGTAGTAGTGCTTGTCGGTCCAGCGCACGCCGAGTCCGGCGCTGCCAAGTTTCGCCGGTGCCGGCGTGCCGACGTTGAGATACACGCGCGCAAACTGGGTGATGACATATGGCGTGACTTGTCTTACCCAACGATTCGACAAGTCGTAGCGCTGATTCATTTCCAGCGATGCGCCCCAGCCGCTGTCGCCAGCGGTGTCGCCCGGATCGTAAGCCAGGCCATAACGTGGACCGCCGAAACTGATCTGTTCGGTGGTGGGCAGGGTGTTGTGGCTGTATTGGCCGGTCACGCTGAATACGGTGCCGAAGCGATGCGGCCATACATTGCTTTGCAGGAAGGTTGCGTCGTAGCGCGTAAAGGTCGGGTCGACCGGCGAGACGAACACGAGATTGCCGTAGCGCGTCACCACGCTGGCGTTCGCGCCCAAACCATCGATGCCGCGCGCGATTTCCAGGTTGATCTTTTGCAGACTGGTGTCGCCGGCTTTCAGGTAATCCAGCTTGGCGTTGAAAACGCGCAGACCGTCGTGCTGGATCAGCCGCGCGCCGGTGATGGTGTTGGTATAGGTTTCGTTGAGCGTGGTGACGTAGCCGCCGCCGGTGGCGGTGAGATTGGTGTGATTGTCCAGCAGCAGCGGATAGCTTGCGGAAAACGCGAACTGATCCTGGTGCATGGTTTGTTTCAGGTAGTAGGGCAGTTGGTTATCAGTATTCGGGCTGCCCTGGTAGTGCGAGCCGTTGAAGTGCAACTGCGCGCCATCCGAACCCAGTGGCTGCAGATAACTGAGCGAATACAAATGCTGATGCCCGGGGCCGGGCGGCAGCAGGGTGGAGAAACCGATCTGCTCGGAAAACGGCAGCATGCCGTTTTCGGTAAGGCTGGTGAGGCCTTGCACGCCGGGATGATCGAAATCGATACCGGTGGTGGCGTTGAAGCGCGTGCGCTTGACGGTAAGCACCAGGCGCGTGGCGCCGTCCGTGGTGGTGGGCGCCGGTACGTTCGCATCGATATGCAGGCCGGGCAGCATGCCCAGCACTTGCAGATAGCGCTCGAACGTTTTCTGGCGGAGCGGGCGATCCTTGGTGATGTGCGCGGCGATGGCGTGGATTTTCGGCGTCATGTTGCCGGCATCGCCATGGATGTCCACGTCCGCTACGTAGCCCTCCACCACGGTGATGTGCACGGTGCCGTTGGCGAAATCCTGGGTGGGCACGTAGCCAAACGACAGCGCATAACCGTGCGCCTTGTAGACGTCGCTGATCTTGGCGGCGGCATTGAGCACGTCCGAAACGTGCACCGTCTTGCCGGTCATCGGACTGAACAGGGCCGCGACGTCCTTGAACGGCACGGCATGCACGCCGACCACGTCGAAACGCTGTGGCGTGATGGGTGTGGCGAGCAATGCGGCCAGGCGCGGATTGGCGGCGCGCGTTTGCACTTCCGTGTTGACCTTCGGCGCCACCGGCGTTTCCACGCGCGGCAGGTTTTGTAGCGGGTTGGCGGTGGAAGGTGGGCGCACCTGCGCCTCCGCCTGCATCGACATCATCATCGAGACGCCGAGCGCCGGGCCGATCCATGCCTTCATGTGATGCCCCTGTTTATGAGTGGCTAGGCGCGAAACGATGGTTCGTGCAAGTTCGCGCGTGGCGATAAAGCGAAGGCGATCCTGGGATCGCCTTCGCCCGTGTCACGACACCATGCTGCGATCAGCGTCCAAGTTTGCCGAGCAAGCCGGCAAGGCCTTGATCCTTGTTGCTGCTACTGCTGCTGGATGACGAGCTGCCGGTGACGGCGCCCAGCACGCCACCCGTGCCGCTGGTGCCGGTGAGGTTGGCCACGCCGTTGACCACGTTGCTGACGGTTTGCGTGACCGGCTGCAGCGCGCCGTTGACGCCCGCGGTGCCACCACTACCCACCGAGGCCACCGTATTGCCCACCGCGGTGACGGTGCTGCCCACCACGCTGGTTACCGCGCCGAGTCCAGCCGCGGGGCCGGAGCCGGTGGCATTGGTCAGTGCCTGGCCGGTACTCGCCAGCGTTTGGCCGACGCCGGTCACGGCATTGGTGGCGCCCGCCGCGGTTACGCCGACGGGGTTGCTGATGCTGCCCGACTGACCCAGTCCGGCCGTCACGCCGTTGCCCAGTGTGGTGACGGCGTTACCGGTGCCTTGCACCACGTTACCCACCAGTTGCGTCACGGGTGATGCGCCAGGCACGGACGAACCGGCGCCGGCTACCTGCGCACCCACCGACGACACGATGCTGCCCACCCCGCTGGTGGCGTTGCCGCCGGCTTGCGACACCGCCGCGACCAGGTTGCCGCCGCCGCTGCTGTTGCTTTGGCCCAGCGTTGCGATCGGGGTCAGCGTGTTGCTGGCGGTCTGCGTCACCGTCTTCACCAAGCCGGTGCTCAGGTTGTGATCCAGCGGCGTGCCTGCGGCGGAAACATCATTGCCGACCGTCGATACCACGCCGCCGAGCGTGGAGGTGATCGGCTGGATCGGCGAGCCCTGGAAGGAGCCGACGCTGGCCACCGTCTGGCCAAGGTCGTTCACCGCCTGACCGGAATCGTTGACCACACCGCCCAGGCTCTGCACGGTGGTGCCGACCGGATCTGTGCTGTTGCCGATCTGGCCCAGTCCGCTGACGACGCCATTGCCCAAGGCCGTGACGGCGTCGCCGGTGTTGGTCACCACGCCGCTCAGCCCTTTGGTGACACCGTTGTTGCCCAGCAACGGGAGATTAGTGAGCTGCGAGCCGATGGTGCTTACCGCACCGCCAGCGCTGGCCACTACGCCGCCTGCGCCGGTGGCCACGCCGCCGAGCAGGGTGCTGGGGGCGGCAGGCGTTGGGGTTGGCGTCGGGGTCGGTGTAGGTGTTGGAGTGGGGGTAGGTGTCGGTGTGGGCGTTGGGCTCGGTGATCCGCCGCCGCCCGTACCGGCAATGCCACCGCCGCCGCCCGTGCCGGAGCCACTGCCACCGCCATTGCCGCTACCGCTTCCGTTATTGCCGCTGCTGCCCGACGTGCCGCCCGAGCCATCCGAACCGGAACCGCCCGATCCGCCCGTGCTCGACCCGCTGCCCGAAGGACCGACGGCCACGCCGCCGGATGAATGATGCACGCCGCCCGATCCGCTGCATGCCGCCAGCGACAAAAAAGATGCCGCGATCAGCGTGGCGAGAAGCGTCTGCTTGATGGTGTTGCCCGAATATATGTTGCGCATAACTGATCACTCCCCGAGTGAGGGCGTTCCGGCCATGGCGTTGCGCCGGCTGGGTGCGCCCGGTGAAATGCAAACAACTGTTCCCCGTCCGGCCCATGCATGCCGGTGTCGCGTGCAAACCTGGAATCCCCTGAGCGTGAGTGAATGTGCCTGGATGCCTACATGAGTGGGATCGGGCAAATTCATCGTGCCTACACACTCGTGAAAACGGCGTCGACGAACAATGTGAATAACCGTTAATTCGCGCGAAACAATGCCGGTTTTCCGAAAACGGGTATAGGTTGCCGTTTTTGTTGGCCTGCTTTATGCAGTGAGGCCATGCAGCGTGCGTGCTTCCGCTGTGACGCGTAGTACCGAACCATGGTCGTACCAATCACCGAGCACGATGCGTTCGGCCGTCTGGCCGTCCAAATCGAAATGATGGATGGCGGGGCGATGGGTATGTCCGTGAATCAGATGTGTCACGCCAGCATGGCGCATCGCCTGGGCGACCGCATCGGCGTTGACGTCCATGAGTGTTTCGTCGGTGCTGCTGGTGTAGCTGCGGCTTTCGGCGCGCGCTTTGGCAGCCAGCGCGCGGCGAGCGTCCAATGGCATGGCCAGTACTTGCGCTTTCCATTCCGGTGAGCGCAATTGGCGGCGCAATTGTTGATAGGCGACGTCGTCGGTGCAGAGCACGTCGCCGTGCATCAACAGCGTCGGCACGCCGTACAGATCGTGCACGGCGCCGTCTTCGAGCAGCGTCATGCCGGCGCGTGCGGCGTAGGCCTCACCCAGCAGGAAATCGCGATTGCCGACGATGAAGTACACCGGCACACCGGCATCGCGCACCGCCGTGGTGGCGCGGGCGATTCGGTTGGGTAGTTCCGCATCGTCGTCGTCGCCCACCCAGGCTTCGACCAGATCGCCAAGGATGTACAGCGCATCGGCACGACGCACCTCGTCGCTGGCCAGGTAGTGCTCGAACAGCGCGGTGATCTGCGGACGGCTATCGTCCAGGTGCAAGTCGGAAATGAACAGCGTGCTCATTTTTTCGACTTGCGCCCTGCTGGTACCGGCGTTACAGGGGCAGGCTTTGCAGTTGTGCTGGGTGCAGCGGGTGCTTCCTCGCCCACTACGTTGGCGCTTTCGATCACTACCAGCGGCGTGGGCACGTCGGCGGCGAACGGCCCTTGTGCATGCGTGGGCAGCGCGGCGATCTTGTCGACGACGTCCATGCCCTTGATCACCTTGCCGAACACGGTATAGCCCCAGGTGAGGCCGCTCTGGTTGCCGACATAGTCGAGCCGGCGATCATCCACCAGGTTGACGAAGAACTGCGACGTGCCCGAATTCGGATCCGCGCCGCGCGCGACAGCCACGGTGCCGCGCAAATTGGAAAGGCCGTTGTCCGCTTCGCTAGGTACCGGCGAATGCGTGCGGCGCGGTTGCAACTCGGTGGTGTAAAGGCCGCCTTGAACGAGATAGCCGGGGATGACGCGGTGGAACGCCGTGCCGGCGTAAAAACCTTCGTGCACGTAGCGCAGGAAATTCGCCACGCTCTTGGGCGATTTGTCCGCATACAGTTCCAGCGTGATGTCGCCTTGCGAGGTATGCAGCGTCACCTGTGGATTGGCGGCTGCAGGCGCGGATGCCGTGGGCGTAGCAGGCGGCTTGGCCGTCTGCGCCATGGCAAGCGGAGCAGCAAGTAGGAAGAGGGCGGTCAGCAGGTACTTGGGCATGTTGGGGGCGGTACGCTGAAATGTCCGCGCATGATACGCGGGAGAGCAGGCTGGGATGAAATCCCGGTACGGTGAGGCATGCGAAAGCTGGGATTTCATCCCAGCGTCCGTGTTGCCTATTCGCTTGCCATTATCGACAACGCCAAACCCAGTTCCGCCATCGGCGTGATTTCCTGCTCCAGGTCCGCCTGCGTCAGTGGATGCTGTTCCATCCACGCGGCCGGCAGGCTCACGCCCAAGCGTTGGGCGCTGGCCGACAGACGCAACGGCGGCAACGACTCGGGGCGACGCGCACGGCGGAACAACACAGCCAGGCGCAGCAGGGCGGTGATGTAGCGGGCGAGCTGGCGATAGCGTTGCGGCAAGGTGGAAAAGCTGGCCTTGTCCGGTTTGCGCCGATGCGCCTGCACGATGGTGGCGAGCAGAAGCTGTTCCTGCTTGGAGAAACCGGCAAGGTCGGCGTTGCGCAGAATGTAGGCACCGTGCTGGTGATGCTGGCTGTGCGCGATGGCCAGCCCGATTTCGTGCACGCGTGCGATCCACGACAGCCACTCGCGTGCTTCGCCGTCCAGCTTCCAACTGGGCGCTACCTGGTCGAACAGCATCAGCGCCGTGGATTCCACGCGCCGCGCCTGCGCACGATCCACGCCGTAACGATTGGCCAGCGCATCGATGCTGGAGGTGCGCGGATCGGTACCGCCGGCGCGGCCGATCAGGTCCCATAGCAAGCCTTCGCGCATCGAGCTTTCGCAGACCTGCAAGCGTTCGATGCCGAGCGCCGCGAACGCCGCTTCGAAAATCACCACGGCGCCGGCAAATACCGGGGCACGATCTTCCGACAAGCCCGGCAGCTTGAGGGTGCTGATCTGGCCATGGTCCAGCAGCGTGTCGCGCAAGGTAGCAAGTGAAGCGGGGGTGACGCCGTGATCGGAGAACTTCATGGCCTGCACCACCGCGCCGATCGCCTTGGCGCTACCGGACGAGCCGAAGGCATCGGTCCAGCCGGCTTCCAGGTATTCCTCCGCGAATTGCTGCAGCAACACGCCGATCTCGCCACGCGCGCGCTGCCATCGTTTACGCGTGAGCTTGCCGCCGGGGAAGAAGCGCTGGGTGGAGGCAATGCACCCGACCTGCACGCTTTCGGTATGCAGCGGGGCAAGGCCACGGCCGATGATGAACTCGGTACTGCCGCCGCCGATGTCGATCACCAGCCGAGGTTCGCGCGAGGTCGGCAGGTCATGCGACACGCCGAGGAAGATCAGGCGGCCTTCCTCGCGGCCGGATACCACTTCCACTGGATGGCCAAGCGCGGCTTCCGCGGCGGTAAGAAAAGCTTGTGGCGAAGCAAGGCGGCGCACGGTGTTGGTAGCCACGGCGCGCACGCGGGCGGTGGGAATGCCGGCGATGCGCTGGCCGAAGCGCGCCAGGCAATTGAGCGCGCGGGCGCGGTGTTCGGCATCCAGGGTGCCATCGGCACGCAGGCCGGCGGCCATGCGCACGGTTTCGCGCAGACGGTCGATCACCCGCGGCTCGCCATGCTCCATGCGGGCAACGACCATGTGAAAACTGTTTGAGCCGATGTCGACGGCGGCCATAAGCTCGCCGTCCTTGATTTGCATCTGGTCACCGAGGCTCATAGAGGTGCTCTGTTCGAACTGTCGGCGATTCTCGCATGGATGCGAGCATCATCAACCCTGCGCTTGTGGGGTTGGGCGAGTCGCGGTCTGGTAGGTTGGGTTAGCGCAGCGTAACCCAACAGCTTTTGGCGAGAATCGTTGGGGTTCGCGTTCCGCTCACCCCCAACCTACGTGCTAACGATCTTCCCGCAATGTGGTGGGAAGCGAAGGGCGAACCGGCGGCACCACCGCGCTGCACAGTTTCGCCAGCAACGCGTCCTGCGCCGAATGCGGCGTGTCCTCGCCTGGCGTGGCGCGTGTGTAATGGCCGTCGCTACCCAGCAACCATGCATGCGTGTTGTCGGCGAGGTAATTGGCCAACGCTTCCTCATACACGCGCGCGGCAAGCTGCGGATCGAGGATGGGGAAGGCGACCTCGATGCGGCGCATCAGGTTGCGTTCCATCCAGTCCGCACTGGCGCAGTAGAGTTCCGGCTCGCCATCGTTGGCAAACCAGTACACGCGGCTGTGTTCAAGGAAGCGCCCCACGATCGAGCGCACACGGATGCGTTCGGATACACCTGGCAGGCCAGGGCGCAGTGTGCAGGCGCCGCGTACGATCAGGTCGATTTCCACGCCTGCCTGTGCGGCAGCGTAGAGCGCCTCGATCACGTGCGGCTCGTTCATGGCGTTGAGCTTGGCGACGATGCGCGCCGGCTTGCCGTTGCGTGCGTGAGCGGTTTCGCGCTCGATCTTCTCCATCACGTTCTTGTACAGCGTGAACGGTGAGTGCAGCAGTTGCTTGAGGTTGATCATCGGCCCAAGGCCGGAGAGCTGCTGGAAGATCTTGTGTAGGTCGTCGCCGAATTCCGGATTGGCGGTCATCAGGCCGATGTCGGTATACAGCCGGCTGTTGGCTTGATGGTAGTTGCCGGTGGACAGATGCACATAACGACGCAGATGGCCATTTTCGCGCCGCACGATCAGCATCATCTTGGCGTGCGTCTTGAAGCCGACCACGCCGTACACCACCTGCACGCCGGCCTCCTGCAACTGGGTGGCGAAGCGGATGTTGGCTTCTTCGTCGAAGCGTGCGCGTAGCTCGATCACCACCGTGACGTCCTTGCCGTTGCGCGCCGCCTCGATCAGCAAATCCACCAGCGGGGTGTCCTTGCCGGCGCGGTACAGCGTCTGCTTGATCGCCAGCACGTCGGGATCCTGCACCGCTTCGCGCAATAGATCAACCACCGCGTTGAAGGATTCATAGGGATGATGCAGCAGGATGTCGCGCTGGTTGAGCACGTCGAAAATTTTCCGCCCGCCGCTCAGTGCGATTGGCAGGGCGGAGGTGAAGCGTGGGAATTTCAGTGCGGGATGGTCGAGCTCGTCATACACCAGCCCGGCACGAATAATGTTGACCGGCCCGTTGCAACGATAGACGTCGCTTTCTTCCAGCTCGAAGTTGCTGATCAGCATCGACACGATCGATTGCGGACAATCGGCGCCGATTTCCAGCCGCACCGGTCGTGCATAACCGCGGCCGTGCAGTTCTTCCGCCAGGGCGCGGGCGAGGTTGTCGACTTCTTCCTCTTCCACGATCAGTTCGCTGTTGCGCGTGACGCGGAACTGATACGAACCGGCCACCTTGAAGCCGGGGAACATCATGTCGACGAAGGCCTGCAGCAATTCGGCCAGGAATACGTAGTGATCGCCGGGGCCGCATACCTCGTTGGGAATGCGGATGATGCGCGGCAACGAACGCGGTGCGCGCACCAGCGCCATGTGGCCTTCGTGCCCGAACGCATCGCGGCCTTGCAGTACCACCGCGATGTTGAGCGTCTTGTTGAGGATGCGCGGAAACGGATGCGCCGGATCGAGTCCCAATGGCGACAGCACCGGCAGCACTTCATTTTCGAAATAGCCATGCAGCCAGCGGCGCTGGCGCGGCGACCACTGCGAACGCGTAAGGAAATGGATGTTTTCGGCGGCAAGCGCGGGGCCGAGTTCGTCCTGCCAAGTGGTGTATTGCGCGCTGACCAGGTCCAGCACGCGTTCGCGGATGCGTGCGAGCAGTTCACCGGATGGGATGCCATCCGGGCCCGGCGCGGCCGAACCAAACTGATGATGATGTTTGAGCATCGCCACGCGCACCTCGAAGAATTCATCGAGATTGTTGGCGACAATGCTGAGATAGCGCAGGCGTTCCACCAGCGGAATACGGATGTCGCGCGCTTGCGCCAGCACCCGGAAATTGAATTCGAGCGTGGCCAGCTCGCGGCTCAGGAACAGCTCGGGCTGGGACGTGTCGGCGATGGCGGGTTGAGTGGCTTGGCGGCGCGGCATCCGCACATTCTTACTCAGGAGCCGGCGTTGCGCCTATGTGTTTGTAAGAAGCTGTTCAACGTTTTGTAATGCGGCGCAAATCATGCCGGATTTGTAGGTTGGGTTACCCCGGACTTGATGCGGGGGTAACCCAACCTACCAAGTCATTCTGGCCGGGACTCGTGCGTCTCCGGCCCCATCAAACGCTCGCGGCCAAAGCAGCAGGTAAAGGTGGAACCCTGCCCAGGCATGCTGCGGATATCCAGCCGTGCCTGATGCAAGCCAAGCACGTGCTTGACGATGGAAAGCCCCAGCCCCGTGCCGCCGCTGTCACGCGAACGGCTGGAGGAGACGCGGTAGAAGCGTTCGGTAAGGCGCGACAGATGATCGGCGGGAATGCCGTAGCCGGTGTCGGTGACCGAATAGTTGGCGCCTTCCGCAGTGCGTTCCCAGCGAATGGTGATGCGGCCGCCGGTGGGCGTGTAACGCACAGCGTTGCTGACCAGGTTGGAGAGCGCGCTGTGCAGATCTTTCGGCGAGCCGAGCAAGTCGATGTTCGCCATGTTTTCCACGGTGATGCTGTGGCGGCCTTGGCTGAGCGCTTCGGCTTCTTTGCGCAACGTGGCGAGCAATGGCGCCATCGGCACGCGTTCTTCGCTGACGTGGTCCTGCGTTTCCAGGCGCGACAGCGTGAGCAGGTCTTCCACGATCTGGCCCATGCGCTTGGATTGCGCGCGCATCTCGTTGAGCACGGGCGCCAGGTGCGGCACGTCTTCCGGATCGAGCAGTTCCAGATAGCCGTGAATGACAGTCAGCGGCGTGCGCAGTTCGTGCGAGACGTTGGCCACGAAATCGCGGCGAATCTGTTCCAGCCGCGACATGTGGCTGATGTCGCGCGCCAGCAGCAAGCGCTGGCGTGTGCCGAACGGCAGCAAGGTCACGTTGATGTGGCGGCTGGGTGCGCCCGGTGCGCTCACGTCGTTGAGCGGTTCGGGCGAGGGCTCTTCCAGCCAGCCGGCGAGTTCGGAGTTGTGCAGGCGCTCTTTCAGCACCACGCCGCGATCTTGCGGTCGGCGCAGGCCGAGCAGGCTTTCGGCGGCGTGGTTGAACCAGCGCACGTGCTGGTCCTGGTCGAGCAGCACGATCGCGTCCGGCAGGCTGCCTGCGGCACGGCGTAGATCATGCAGGTTGGCGGCTAGGCGTCGGGAGCGCATCATGAATCGGTCATGGCGGGACGAATCGGACGTGCCGTTCGTCGGGGTGGGCGATAAGCTCATGATGGGCTTAGCAATGTGACGCAAATGCGTCAGCAGCAAGACAATCTCTGCTACCGCGATGAGTGCCACACCGCTCGCCACGTGGCCCCCCGCCAACCAGCCGCCCAAAGCGCCCACCAACAAGCCCCCGGCGAGCGCGAGGGGGAGTTTCCAGGCGCTTGCAACCGGGGTTTTCACGCTGACGTTTGCCTCAAGGGCTTGCCGAGAAGCGATAACCGGCACCTCGGACGGTCTGCACCATGTCTTCCAGCTTCCACGGCTCCAGCGTCTTGCGCAGACGGCGGATATGCACGTCCACGGTGCGCTCTTCCACGTACACGCTACCGCCCCACACATGATCGAGCAGCTGCGCGCGCGAATAGACGCGTTCCGGGTGGGTCATGAAGAAATACAGCAGGCGGTATTCGGTCGGGCCGATCGGCACCGGTTCGTCGCCGGCGAATACGCGATGGGCGGGGCCGTCGATGCGCAGGCGTCCCAGTTCCACCATGCCGGAGCCGTCATCACCCTGGCTGCGGCGTAGCACGGCCTTGATGCGGGCGATCAGCTCGCGGGTGGAGAACGGCTTGACCACGTAGTCATCCACGCCGGCTTCCAGGCCGTTGACACGATCCATTTCCTCGCCGCGCGCGGTGAGCATGATGATCGGGATCTCGCGGCTGAGCTCTTCTTTGCGCAGGCGGCGGGCCAGGTCCAGGCCGCTGGTGCCGGGCAGCATCCAGTCGAGCAGGATCAGGTCGGGCACCTGCTCGGCAATCGACATCTGGGCGGTGCGCGCATCGGCGGCTTGCGACGTGTCCATACCAGCCTTGCGCAGGGCGAAAGCGACCATGTCGCGGATGGAAGCTTCGTCTTCAACAATCAGGATGCGTTTGTGCACGCGGAGGTCCGGTTGGCCTATGACGCAAATATTGCAGCGTTGCAATGTTACGCGCCGATGACAGCGTGGGAAAACAGTGGCTTGCGAGGTGCGTAACAGGCGTTGACGAGCGTAACCCAACATCAACCGGGGCGATATCGCTTATCTGCCCCCTATTTGCCACTCACGCTGAAACAAAGCCTGTCTTTGCAGCCGGGGCCGAATTGCTGCTGCGTCTGGCTGGTGCCGTCCGGGTTGTCATCGGTGGATACGCGGCGCTTGCGCAACTCCATCACCAAGGGGGTCAGTTCGGCGATGTGCGCCTGGATGCGGGCGCGGGCGTAATAGTCCAGGTCATTGCGTTTGAGCAGGGTCTTGAGCTGCTCCATCGCATCGAAGGGGCGTCCGGACAGGTAGCTGGCCTGGGCGTAGGCTTCGCCGGCGCGCACCTTTTCGCCCGCTCTTTCGGCGGCGCGCGCATAGGCCGTGAACAGGCTGGGTTCGTCCGTGTCTTCCAACATCGGGCGTAGCAACTGGGCGGCCTGGGCGGCCTGATCAGTGCTGCCGCCGAAAGTGAGTGCATTGGCATAGGCCAGGCCGATGGCCTTGTTGCGCGGGGACTCGGTGTTGAGTGCGGCGTAGATGCTGAGTGCAGCGGCGCGTTCGCCGGCTTGCAGGCGTGCGTCGGCCATCGCCAGGCGCACGATGAGATTTTCCGGCGATTTGTCCAGGAGCGGTTGCAACTGCGCGACGGCCTTGGCGCCCTGGCCGCTGCGCGTGAGCGCCAGCGCATAACCGTAGTGATTCTCCGGCGTGTTGTAGCGGCCGTCCTGGCGGCCGAGCAGGCCGGCGTAATAGTTGCTCATGCGATAGGCGTCGTCGGACAGCACGCGCACGCGTTCGCGCATCAGCAAATAAGTGTTGAGACCTTGCTCCGCGTTTCGCTTTGCAGGAAGCAAGGTGGTGGGGTCTTTGACATAAGCGATCGGGGCGGTTTGTTGCGCCCAGCGATTCTTGTCGAGCAGATTGCCGCCGGGTTGCAGCTTTTGCGCAGCAATCAAGGAACCGGCGCGCGCCTTGGCATCACTGATGCGCTCGGCCGTGACCGGGTGGTCCTGCAGCAGGGAAGGTACCTGGAAGCCGCCGGAGTCGGCGCTCAGTACGTCTTCCATGCGCTGGAAAAAGCCGGCCATGGCATTGGGGTCGTAGCCGGACTTGGACAGCGTTTCGATGCCGGTGCGATCGGCCTCCGCTTCGTCCTTGCGGGTGAAGTTGATTTGCTTCTGCATCAACACGCCTTGGCCGCCCAATAGGGTGGCTGCCGCGGCCTGGCCGCCGGCTGCGCCGCCCGCGGCAATCGCGCCCAAGGCGATCAATGCCATCAGCGGCGTGTCTTTCTTGGCCGACTCATAAGCGCGCTGCAGATGGTTCTGCGTGATGTGGCCGATTTCGTGCGCCATCACGGCAGCCAGCTCATCTTCGTTGCGCGTGATGACGAGCAATCCGGAATCGATCCCGATATAGCCACCCGGCGCCGAGAACGCATTGATGACTGGATCCTTGGCGATAAAGAACGCGAAGTGATCCTTCGGTTTGGCCGAATTGGCGACCAGGCGGAAGCCGAGGTTGTTGATGTAGTCGTCCAGCAGCGGATCGTCCACCACCATGTCCAGCGCGCGCATCTGCTGCAGCATCATGGCGCCGTAATCCTGCGCTTCCTGCGGCGAGATCAAGGCATTGGCCGAGCTGCCGAGGTCAGGCAGGCGGACGTCGTCGGGCGTGTCCTGAGCGCCTGCGGCGAAGGCCGCTCCAGCGGCGGCCAGCGCGATTAGCAAGCGGTAACGGAAGGGTGAATGCGGCATGGTCATAGATGAACGACAATAGCACTCAGACCGTTCGGCAGTGTGGCAGTTCAGCTTGCTTTCGACACCGCTGCCGCCATCTATGGCGCAAGTTATTCCGGAGTTTTCGCGATGCCCAAGATCGAAGTTTATTCCACCGCGGTATGCCCGTACTGCGTGGCCGCCAAGAACCTGCTGAAGGCCAAGGGCCTGGCGTGGGAAGAAGTGCGCGTGGACACCGATCCGGCCCAGCGCGACCTGATGCTTCAGCGCAGCGGCGGCCGCCGCACCGTGCCGCAGATCTTCATCAACAACCAGCACGTGGGTGGTTACGACGACCTGGTTGCCGCCGACCGCAGCGGCAAGCTCGCTCAGTTGCTGGGAGCGGCCGCATGAGTGCCGAGAAAGATCGCGTCGCCGAATTCACCGCTTTTCGCCAACGCATGAACGAACGCATCCTGGCGGAGGACAACCAGGTGGTTCGTCGTTTCTTTGCGCTGGACACGCAGACTTACAAGGCCGGCGCGCTGGACGTGAAGACCAAGGAGATGCTCGGCCTGGTCGCTTCGATGGTGCTGCGTTGCGACGATTGCATCAGCTATCACGTGGCGCAGTGCAAGGAAGCGGGCGTGACGCGCGATGAATTCTTTGAGGTGTTCAGCGTGGGCCTGGTGGTGGGCGGATCGATCGTGATTCCGCATTTGCGCCGCACGGTCGATTTTCTGGACAAGCTGGAAGCGGGTGCGGCAGCCGGGCAGGCGGAAGGCTGCGGCGAGCACGCGTAACCGTTGTTACCTCAGACAGTTCCCCCTCCCCTACGTGTAGTAGGGGAGGGTTAGGGTGGGGTGAAGCAACCTCGCGATGAATTCAAGCAACGCGGCAAGCTCGCACAACCCCACTCTGACCCTCCCCTGCAAGCAGGGGAAGGAGTCAGTTGAGTTTTCAGCATTCGAATTGAAGCAACGCTCCATACGAGCATTTGCAACGCCTTCCCGCCACACCCAGGCTATTCGCCGACAAGCCCGTCAGGGATAATGATGCGGTTTTCAGCCAGGCGCCTTCCCTCAGCGCGCCGGCATCCCCGCTTCATTCCCCAAGGAGTTTCCCCTCATGAGCAAGACCATTGCGGTGATCCCGGGCGATGGCATTGGCCCGGAGATCATGGCCGCCACGCTGCACGTGCTCGACGCGCTCGATTGCGGTCTCACCTACGACACCGTCGAGGCCGGCATGATCGCGCTCGAAAAGCACGGTGACCTGCTGCCCAAGCCAACGCTGGAGGCGATCGCCAAGCACAAGGTGGCGCTCAAGGGCCCGCTGACCACGCCGGTGGGCGGTGGCTTCACCTCGATCAACGTCACGCTGCGCCGCCATTTCGATCTCTACGCCAACGTGCGTCCGGCGATCAGCTTCCCAGGCACCAAGGCGCGCTACGACAACATCGACATCATCACGGTGCGCGAAAACACCGAAGGCGCGTATCTCTCCGAAGGGCAGACGCTGTCGGAAGATGGTGAACTGGCTACTTCGATGATCCGCGTTACGCGCAAGGGTTGTGCGCGCATCGTGCGCTATGCCTTCGAGATGGCAGTGAAGAAAGGCCGCAAGAAAGTCACGGCCGTGCACAAGGCCAACATCATCAAGACCGCATCGGGTTTGTTTCTGAATGTGGCGCGCGACATTGCCAAGGATTATCCGCAGATCGAGTTCAACGAGATGATCGTGGACAACGCCTGCATGCAGCTGGTGATGCGTCCGGAACAGTTTGACGTGATCGTCACCACCAACCTGTTCGGTGACATCCTCTCCGACCTGTGTGCCGGCCTGGTCGGCGGTCTCGGTCTTGCACCGGGCGACAACATTGGTGAGCACGCGGCGATCTTCGAAGCGGTGCATGGTTCCGCACCGGATATCGCTGGCAAGGGCATCGCCAATCCGTGCGCATTGCTGCTGGCCGCGGCCGACATGCTCGATCACCTGGGCATGGTGGAGAAGGGCACCAAGCTGCGTGATGCGATCCGCGACACCATGGCGAATGATCGCGACCACGTCACGCCGGATATCGGCGGCAAGGGTTCGACGCAGAGCTTTGGCGAGGCGATTGCCAAGCGGGTGAAGGCTTAATCGTTCTCTGATTCCCTCTCCCTAATGGGGAGAGGGAATCCGTAGGCTGGGATGACAATCCCAGCATGCTGGTAGGGTACAAATGCTGGGATTTCATCCCGGCCTACCATCAAGCGACTTTGCGCTCCGGCAACTGATAATTCGGCTCCGTCTTCGACGGTATCGCGATGCGATTCCAGCCGTTGATCATGATTACCAGCAGGTTCAGATCCATCAGCTCCTTCTCGCTGAACTGCGCACGCGCCTGCTCGTAGACCTCATCCGGCACGCCGTGCACGGGATCGAGCCGCGTCACGGCTTCGCACCATGCCAGCGCGGCGCGTTCGCGATCGCTGTAGAACGGCGCTTCGCGCCATGCCGGCAACACGTACAGACGTTGCTCGGTTTCGCCCTCGGCGCGTGCTTCCTTGCTGTGCATGTCCATGCAATAAGCGCAGCCATTGAGTTGCGAGGCGCGCATCATCACCAGGTGTGTGAGGCTCTTTTCCAGACCGGATTTGTCGATGTGCGCCTTCATCGCAAACAGCGGCTTCAGGGCTTCGGGATAGGTGTAGTAAGAAAAACGTGACATGGCTTGAGTCCTCGTGTGGACGGCCGTTATTGACCGTTTCAATGCAAGGACGAACCACCCGGCGATTTCGTGACAGCGGCCAGGCGCGCCAGTTTTTCCGGGTTGCGCAGCGCATGCACGGCGACGATGTGCTCGCCATCACACTCGATCCAGCATGCCGTGACCAGCTGCCCGTCCGCCCAGGTCAGCAGCACGGGGGCGCCGTTCAAGGTGCGCAATTGGCGGCGTACGTCGTGGCCATGCTCGTGTTTGGCTACCTGCAGATACAGGCGCGCAATACGTTCGTTGCCCAGCAGAGGACGCAACGCCGCGGTCACGATGCCGCCGCCATCGGAAATATGCACGGCGTCTTCGGCAAACAGCGCGCGCAGGTTTTCCTCGGTCGGTTGTTGCAACGCCTGCGCAAACCGTTCGAGCAGACGCCGTTGCGTTTCCAGGTTGGTGGTGAAGCGTGCGCGCTCATCGTGCAGGCGCTGCTTGGCGCGATGCGCACGCTGACGGCAGGATTCTTCCGTAATGCCCAGAATGGCCGCGGCCTCCGCGTGGCTATAGTCGAACACCTCGCGCAGCAGAAATGCAGCGCGTTCTTCCGGGTTCAGCCGCTCAAGCAGCATCAGGAACGACAAGGTAAGTGTTTCGGCTTGTTCGGCCTGCGTATCGGGCTGCTCCTGCGGCTCGATCAACGGTTCGGGCAGCCAAGGGCCGGTGTAATGCTCGCGTTCGACCTTGGCGCGACGCAGCCGGTCGAGTGCCAGGCGGGTGGTGACCGTCACCAGCCAGGCTTCTGGATCATCCAGTGCGGCCTTGTCCTGCGCATGCCAGCGCAGCCAGGCGTCGTGCAGCACATCTTCGGCATCCGCCTGCGTACCCAGCATGCGATAGGCAAGCCCCAGCAGGCGTGGGCGGTGCTTCTGGAAGAGTTCGGTAGATGCGTCCATGGTCGTTTCCGGTAGGGCCTATAGCCAGGACGCACGGGGCACCGGAAACGTGACAACCCTTAACGCACGAACGGCCAGGGGGCGAGAAACACCAGCCAGATGAAGATCAGCATGCCGATGTATTTCACCGTGCGGAACAGGCGCGGGAATTTCTTTTTGAACGCACGGCTGCGCTCGCGGCTGCGGGCATTGAGTGCGAAGACGCGGTTGACGAAGCCGGTTTTTTCTTCCGGCGATTCAGTATTCGGCGAGGCAGTGATCTTGCCCATGAACGCACCGACGCGATGGTTGATGGCACCCAGCAACCGTGTGCGCAGCGGGCGCTCGACGTCGGCAAACAGAATCACGCGCGTCTGGTCGGTCTTGTTTTCCACCCAGTGCACGTAGGTTTCGTCGAACACGACATCTTTGCCATCGCCCCAGGCGTGTTCTTCGCCATCGACGAAGATGCGGCAGTCGCGCGAGTTAGGCGTGATCAGCCCCAGGTGGTAGCGCAGCGAGCCAGCGAAGGGATCGCGATGCGGATTGAGCTTGCTGTGCGGCGCCAGCGTGGCGAACATCGCCGCCTTGATGGTGGGAATCGAATTGAGCAAGGCCACCGTTTTTGGGCACAACGTTTCGGCCGAGGCCAGCGGCTCCCCGTACCACTTCAGATAAAAGCGCTTCCAGCCCTGCTTGAAGAAACTGTTGAAGCTGGCGTCGTTGTTTTTCTCGGCAGCGCGGATATGGCCGTCGTCGAACAGCTGCAGCGCTTCGTCGCGAATGGTTTGCCAGTTGTCTTTCAGCAGATCCAACTGCGGAAAGCCGTTGCGATCCAGGATCGGCCGCGCAGGCACCGCCGAGAAGGCGTACATCAGCAAGTTGTACGGCGCGAAGATCGCGGAGTGATCGACCAGCTGGCGGTCAAAACGCAGGCGCGTACGGCCGCGCAGATGGACCAGCAGCACGCACAGCACGAAGGCCAGCAGCACGTAGAGAATGATGAAGCGGGGGCTGAGGAAATCCATCGTGAAGGCGGCTTAGGGGATGCCTGGATATGTGGCCGGATGGCCGCCAGGCAATTTTACGGCAAATCCGTTCAGTGCCGGAGCACGTAAGCCGAGCCGCCACCCGGTTGATAGCCGCTTTTCAGCGCCCGTTGCACGTAGGCAATGGCGCGACGCACCGCTTGGCGTGGCGTGGCGCCTTTGGCCAGCTCGGCGGCGATGGCCGATGCCAGCGTGCAGCCGGTGCCATGGCCTTCGCGTGCAAGACGTGCGTGGCGGATTTCCATGCTTCCACGTGCATCGATGTAGCGGTCGACCACCTCGTTGCCACGGCCATGGCCGCCTTTGAGCAATACCCCGCGCGCGCCGAGTGCGAGCAGGGCATGACCGGCGTCCGCAAGTTGTTTCGCGGTACGCACTGGATGGCCGAGCAGGGCTTCTGCTTCGGGCAGGTTTGGCGTGAGTACGTCGGCCAGTGGAATCAGATCCTTGATCACGGCGTCGATCGCATTTTCATCCAGCAAGCGCGATCCCGTAGTCGAGATCATCACCGGATCGATCACCACCCACTTCGGCTGATGTTTGCGCAGCGCTTTGGCCACCAGCCGCACGGTGGCCGCATTGCCCAGCATGCCGGTCTTGACGGCAGCGATGGGGAAATCATCGAACACCGCGCCGAGCTGGCTGCGGATATGCGCAAGCGATACCGGATGTACGGCAGTGACACCGCGCGTGTTCTGCGAGGTGATGGCGGCGATGGCGGAGAGGCCATGCACGCCGTGCGCGTGGAAAGTTTTCAGGTCGGCCTGGATGCCTGCGCCACCGCCGGAGTCGGAGCCGGCGATGGTGAGGGCGATGGGTGGTGAGTCAGGAGTTGCCATGCTTTTGCTCGTCATTCCGGCGAAAGCCGGAATCCAGTTAAACAAACCTGTGCGCAAGCACGCAACATAAAAGGGTTTGCGTGCTTCGCACATCGTACTTCACTGGATTCCGGCTTTCGCCGGAATGACGGTGGGAAGTGCGAGTGTTACAACGCCTCAGACGCAAAATCCGCCAAGCGCGACCGCTCGCCGCGCCGCAGCGTGATATGCGCCGAATGCGCCCAATGCTTGAAGCGATCCACCGCATACGTCAAACCCGATGTAGTTTCCGTCAGGTAAGGCGTATCGATCTGCTCCACGTTGCCGAGGCACACGATCTTGGTGCCAGGGCCAGCACGCGTAATCAGCGTCTTCATCTGCTTCGGCGTGAGGTTCTGCGCCTCGTCGATGATCAGATAGCGCGACAGGAAGGTGCGTCCGCGCATGAAGTTGAGCGAGCGGATCTTGATGCGCGATGCCAACAGATCATTGGTGGCCTGGCGTCCCCAGCTGCCGCCTTCTTCCGGATTGGCGAGCACTTCGAGATTGTCGGTAAGCGCACCCATCCATGGCGTCATCTTTTCTTCTTCGGTACCAGGCAGAAAGCCGATGTCTTCGCCGACCGACACCGTCGCGCGCGTCATGATGATTTCGCGGTAACGCTGCTGATCCATCACCTGCGCCAAACCAGCCGCAAGCGCCAGCAGTGTCTTACCGGTGCCGGCGGTGCCGAGCAGGGTGACGAAATCCACGTCCGGATCCATCAAGACGTTGAGCGCGAAATTCTGCTCGCGGTTGCGCGATGCGATGCCCCATACGCTGTGATTGGTGTGGCTGTGATCGTCGAGCAGTACCAGCGTGGCGCGTACTTCGTCGACATGCAGCACGCGCAATTCCACGCTGTTGTCGCCGGGCAGGAACAAGCACTGCTGTGGATGCCAGTCTTCGTCTTCGCGGCGATCGACTTTGTAGAAGGTGCGGCCGCGTTCGTTCCACGATTGCACTTCGGGGTGTCGATCCCAGAAATCCTCCGGCAGCTCGGCCGAGCCGGTGTAGAGGAGCGCGAAATCGTCCAGCGCACGGTCGTTTTCATAGTCCTCCGCATCGATGCCGTAGATCTTGGCCTTGATGCGCAGGTTGATGTCCTTGGTGACCAGGATCACCGAGCGGCCCGGATTTTCTTCCTTCAGCTCGATCACTGCAGAAAGAATCAGGTTGTCGGCCTTGCCGTGTCCGTTGGTGGTGCGCTGTTGGAAATACAGCCGGCCTACTGCGGCACCCCTTCGAAGCGAAATGCCTTCAGGGCTTTGCAATTCCAGGCCGTTGCTGATGCCGTGGCCATTGCCGCGTTCGATCAGCTCATTGAGAAAACGGCTGACCTGGCGGCCATTGCGCGAGACTTCCGAGGCGCCTTTCTTCTTTTCGTCCAGTTCCTCCAGAACGGTCATCGGGATGAAGACGTCGTGCTCCTCGAAACGAAACAGCGAGGTTGGATCGTGCAGCAGCACGTTGGTGTCGAGGGCGTAAATGCGCTTGCTTCCGGTCATGCGGAAGTAACCTCACGAGGCAGGAGGGATGGATTGCGTCACGTAATCGATGGCGACGTAGACGGACGTAGAAATCACCCGAGGGGTGACCCGATTGCATTTGCGTAGGCGGCATGATGTCCAGAAGGCCCACAGGGTGTGTTGCGCGACGCAGGGAAGACTGGCCGTCTTTTCAAGTCGCGTGGCGCAGCCTGTGGGCCTTCTGGACATCACCCTGCGGGCCGGTTCTGTCTGTCCGCATGCCTTCGGTCCATCGTCTCGATAGACGGCCAGTCTGCCTTCGCCGATGGCTCTGTGGCCTGCGAACAGACAGAACCGGTGACGCCTACGCAAATGCAATCGGGTCACCCCTAAGGTATGGCATCGAGCACCGCCTGCGCATGGCCGGGCACTTTTACGCCCCGCCATTCCGCGGCGAGCTTGCCGTCGGGATCGATCAGGAAGGTACTGCGCACCACGCCCATGTGACGTTTGCCGTACAGCACTTTTTCGTGGATCACGTCGAAGGCGCTGCACCAGGTTTCGTCCGCATCGGAAAGCAGCGGGAACGGCAGTTCCTGCTTGGTGGCGAAGTTGGCATGGGATTTCACCGAGTCGCGCGAGACGCCGATGATCTCGGCATGGCGCTTTTTGAACTTCGGATAGAGGTCGCGGAAGTCCTGGGCTTCGGTGGTGCAACCAGGGGTGCTGTCCTTGGGGTAGAAGTAGACGACTACCCATTGGCCTTTCAGTGAATCGAGTTTCAGCGTACTGCCGTCGCCGGTGACGCCTTGCAGCTTGGGGACTTTCTTGCCGAGTTCGGGCATGGGCTCTCCGGTAGCCAGACTTACGTTTAGCAACTGCTGGAGCGGAGACTAGCGCGTGTTATGTGACGGAAACAGCCTTGTCAGATGGCAAAAGGCGGAGCATCCTAGAATTTCACCGGATCCATGATGGCATCGAGATTCAAGCCATCGCAGAACTCGAGAAAATCATCGCGCAACGCGGCGATGTGCAATTTGTCCGGCACCCCGATCGTAAACTGCGCCTGGAACATCGCGGCGCCCGTTTGCATGGCCTGATAGCGCATGGAGCTCAGCTGCTCCACGCTGATGTCGTGGCGGCTGAAGAAATCGACGATTTTGACCAGGATGCCCGGGCGATCGGACGACACCACTTCTACCAAATACGGCAACAGATGGCCGCTCGGTTCGCGCGGATTGGTGCGGTAGTGGGTTAGGCGCAGCTCTTCTTCGCGCGAGAGCTTGGCCAATGCCGTCTCCAGCTTGGCCACTGCATCCCACGCACCGCTGGCGAGCAGGGTGAGTGAGGTATCCGCGCCGATGGTCGATACGCGTGCATCGGACAGATTGCAGCCGGCATCGGCAATGCGCCGGGCCAATGCGAGCAACGGCGTGCGCGTGGCCGGCGTCAGCGTCTGGATCAGCAGTTGGTGGTCGTTGCTGGATCGCGCGGAAAAAGGGTTGGTGGACATGGATGGTGGCGACCCCGCGTCGTGCGGGATGACGACGAACGAAACGCCAGCTTACTTGCCCGTCCCGCGAGCCCGCAAGTAAGATGCCATGTCCATTTTTTGTTGTGCGGATCGCGCCATGAAGATTCACGGAAGCGTCTGCGCGCTGGTCACTCCATTCGGCTCGGATGGGGCTCTCGACCTGGCGGCATTCGGCCGCCTGCTCGATTTCCAGATCGCGGGCGGCACCCAGGCGGTGGTCGTCGCTGGTTCCACCGGCGAAGCCCACATGCTCGAACACGATGAATACGATCGACTGCTGGCCTTTGCGGTCGAGCATGTCGCTGGCCGTATTCCGGTGATCGCCGGAACCGGCGAGGCCGGCACCGCCAAAACCGTGGCGCTGACGCAGCGCGCCCGCGCGCTCGGTGCAAATGCAGCGCTGGTGGTAACGCCGTATTACGTGCGTCCTACGCAGGAAGGTTTGCGCCGCCATTTCCTGGAAGTGGCCGATCGCGGTGGCTTGCCGGTAATCCTCTATAACGTGCCCAGCCGCACCGCTTGCGATCTGGTGCCGGAAACCACGGCGGTATTGCGTGATCACCCCGCCATCATCGGCATCAAGGAAGCACGCGGCGATGCCGAGCGTATCCAGCGCACCGCGGAACTTGTGCGGTCGGATTTCGTCTATCTGTCCGGCGACGATGGCAGCGGGGCGCAGGCCATGCTGGCAGGCGCCGCCGGCGTCATCTCGGTGGTGGCCAACCTGGCGCCCAGGGCTTTCCGTGCATTGTGCGATGCGGCCACCTCGGGTGACCGCGCTGCCACCGCACGCTGCAACGCCGCGCTCGACCCGCTGGTGCAGGCGCTCAACTGCGCGCCCAATCCGATCGCGGTGAAGGCCGGCTTGCCGGAGTTGGACCTGGGTACGGCGATGCCGCGCCTGCCGCTGGTGGAACTGGAACAAGGGCCGGCGCGTGAGCAACTACGCAAGGCCTTGGCGACTCTGGCATCCTTGGCGGATGCCGCTTAAGTCTCTCGCCGGCTACTCACACTCATTTCGGAACACAACGGAATCCATTACATGAAGAAATCTTCCCTCGCCGTCGCCCTGCCGGCCTTGGTGCTGACTGGCTTGCTCCTTTCGGGCTGCGGCATCTTCCGTTCCGAAAAAGCCTGGCAGACGGCCAAGCAGGAATCGCCGCTGGAGATTCCGCCGGGCATGGACACCCCTAACGCCAGCGCCGCTCTGGTGATTCCGCCGACGGGCAGCAATCAGCCGACGGCCAATGGCGCCACCGCGCGCATAGGCAATAACGTCGGCACGATCACCGACGGCTTCATCCTGGCCGATACCGTTGACAACACCTATCGCCGCGTGGGCGAGGCGCTGAGCAACGGTGAAATCGGCACGCTGAAGAGCCATGATGACGCCGCGCATAGCTACAGCTTGAGCGTGATGGCCTCCGACCAGCCGGCGGAAAAGCAGGGCTTTTTCGGCCGCATGTTCGGTCGCGGCAGCAGCAGCTCGGGTGGCCCGAACGTGGCGCCGCGCCAGGTGGTGGTTACCATCAACAGCAGCGGCCAGGGTTCGGCCGAAGTTCGTGCGCAGGGCGAGGCCGCGGCCGTGGCCAAGGTGGTCGACAGCCTGAAATCGCGCTTGGGCGGGAAGGGCTGAGCGATACGCTCAGCCTCAAGGGCCCAACAAAAAACGCCGCTCATCGAGCGGCGTTTTTTATGTGCCGGATCGGCAGCGCTCAGCGTTCGAGCAGCTTGAGCTTATCCGGCTTGTTCTCCCATTCCTTCGCGTCCGGCAGGGCATCCTTGCGCACGGTGATGACCGGCCACGCCTTGGCAAGCTCTTTGTTCAGAGCGGTGAAGCCTTCCTGGCCGGCGGGGACATCATCTTCCGGATAGATCGCGTTGATCGGGCATTCCGGCTCGCACAAGGTGCAGTCGATGCACTCGTCGGGATCGATCGCCAGGAAGTTGGGGCCTTCATGAAACGCGTCGACGGGACAAACTTCGACGCAATCGGTGTATTTGCACTTGATGCAGTTGTCAGTGACGACGAAGGTCATGCTGCCGTGTGCCTGCTGCTGAAATGGGCGGTGGCGCTCCCAACGAGGTTCGAACTCGTGTTCCCGCCTTGAGAGGGCGGTGTCCTAGGCCACTAGACGATGGGAGCGGATTGTTGCGAAGCGCGCTAGTATAGCTGAATTGTCTCGTCCGGCAACGCCTTGAGACAGTGCCCTCGCCTAAGCGGTAACGCTTGCAGGACAATGCCTTAAGACCGGCACAGGATGGATCGAAGCATGTCGGACATGCCCGGCCACACCGCCCCGGATTTGGAAACCCGCAAGGATTTCGATCGCTTGAATCCCACAGCCGCCAAGCTCGCCCTGCGCATCTTTCCGCGCGAACAGCACACGATCTCCCGCAAGAACATCAGCAAGGCCGCCTTGCGCGTGCTCTATCGCCTCAACGAGGCAGGCTACGATGCCTACCTGGTAGGCGGCGCCGTACGCGACTTGTTGCTGGGCGGGCATCCCAAGGACTTCGACGTGGCCACCAACGCCACGCCGGAAGAGGTCAAGAAGCTGTTCCGTAATTGCCGCCTGATCGGCCGCCGCTTCCGCCTCGCACACGTGGTGTATGGCGCCGAGATCATCGAAGTGGCCACCTTCCGTGGCACCAGCGATGAAGAGAGCGAAGGCGACCGGCACATCGTGGATGGCCGCATCGTGCGCGACAACGTGTGGGGCAGCATCGAAGAAGACGCCCTGCGCCGCGACTTCCGCGTCAATGCGATGTACTACGACATCAGCGATTTCTCCGTGCGCGACTACGTCGGCGGCATGCAGGATCTGCAGAATCACGCGCTGCATCTGATCGGCGATCCAGCCACGCGCTATCGCGAAGATCCGGTGCGCATGCTGCGCGCGGTGCGGCTGGCGGCCAAGCTGGATTTCCGTATCGATCACACCGCCTCCGCGCCATTCGCCGAACTCGGCCCGTTGCTCAGCGGCGTGGCGCCAGCGCGCTTGTTCGATGAATCGCTGAAGATGTTCCTGGCCGGCTACGGCCGCAAGAGTTTCCGCATGCTCGAAGAATGCGGGCTGCTCAAGTTCATGTTCCCGGCCACGGCTCGCGCGCTCAAGCGCGGAGACAAAGCGCTGCGTGCGCTGATCGAGCAAGGCCTGGAAAACACCGATGCGCGCGTGGCGGAAGGCAAGTCGGTCACGCCGGCATTCCTTTTCGCCGTGCTCCTGTGGGGCGAAGTGCGCGATCTGGCCCATACCTGGAGCACGCAGGGCAAGGACGTCAACGAAGCCTGGGCGCGCGCCGCCGTGCATGTGGTGAGCGAGCAATGCCAGCGCGTAGCGATCCCGCGCCGCTTCACCATCACCATGGAAGAAATCTGGTCGCTGCAGCCGCGTTTTGAGCAGATCCAGCGCAAGAAAGTATTTCGTTTGCTGACTCATCCACGCTTCCGCGCTGCGTTCGATTTTCTGCTGCTACGCGCGGCCGAATCGCCGGCGATGGGTGAGTTGGGTCAGTGGTGGGCGCATGCGCAGCAACTGCCGCATGAAACGCTGGCTGCTGCGTTGCCACTGCATCAAGCCAGTACAGGGAACGATGCCGAGCCCGCACGCCCAAGCGCGCCGCGTAAACGCAAACGGCGCCGCAAACCTGCTACCGGTAAATCAGGGGCCGCCTGATGCGCGCCTATGTCGCGCTTGGCAGCAACCTTGGCGATTCGAAACAACACATGCTGGATGCCATCGAGGCACTTGCGGCATTGCCGGGCACGCAAGTGATGGCACGTTCGCGCATCTATTGCACACCACCATGGGGCAAGCTCGATCAGCCGGATTTCCTCAACGCGGTGGTCGTGCTTGAAACCGCGCTGGAACCGCATGATCTGCTCGATGCCTTGCTGAACATCGAGCGCATCGCCGGCCGGGAACGCAACGGCGAACGCTGGGGGCCGCGCACGCTTGATCTCGATCTGCTGCACGTTGGCGGCAGAACCGTGAACAGTAAGCGCTTGACCTTGCCTCACCCGCACATCGCCGATCGCGCCTTCGTGTTGCTGCCGCTGCACGATGTGGCGCCTGAGCTCGACATTCCAGGGCAAGGCAAGGTGGTCGATCTTCTACGAGCCGTTGATATACAAGGCTGTACACCCCTTGCTTGAGCGTAAGCCGTTCCGCGCCTGATAATTGTTCACCGCAACATCAAAGGAACCACCGTGTACGTGGAAAACGCTAGCGCTCCCGTCCGCAAGCCGGTAACGGTGCCCAGCCTGCATACGATGAAGGCGGAAGGGCGCAAGATCGTGATGCTGACGGCATACGATGCAAGCTTCGCCACGCAGTTGGAAATCGCCGGTGTCGACATCGCGCTGGTTGGCGACTCGCTGGGCATGGTGGTGCAAGGCCAGCGCAGCACGCTGCCGGTCACGCTCGATCAGATGGTCTATCACACCAGCACGGTGGCGCGCGGTCTATCAGCGACCTTGTTGGTGGCTGACATGCCGTTCATGGCCGATCGCAACGTCGACTATGCGCTGGAAGCCGGCGCACGACTGGTCGGCGAAGCCGGCGCGGCGATGGTGAAGATCGAAGGCGCCGCGCCGCACATTCTTGAATCGATCCACGCTCTGACGGAACGTGCCATTCCAGTGTGCGCGCACTTGGGACTCACGCCGCAATCCGTGCACAAATTTGGTGGCTACAAAGTGCAGGGGCGCGAGCATGAAGCTGCCGAGCGCGTGCTGAGCGAAGCCCTGGCCGTGCAGCAAGCCGGTGCCAGCATCCTGGTGCTGGAAGGCGTGCCGACTCCGTTGGGTGAACGCGTTACCAAGGCTTTGGACATTCCTGTCATCGGGATCGGTGCTGGCCCGCATTGCGATGGTCAAGTGCTGGTGATTTACGACATGCTCGGCATCACGCCCGGCAAGCGGCCCAAGTTCAGCAAGGATTTCCTTGCCGGCCGCAACTCTGTGCAGGAAGCCATTACCGCTTATGCCGCCGACGTGCGCAGCGGCGCGTTTCCCGCCGCCGAACACGGTTACAACTGAAGAAGACGTCCACATGCAAACGCTTCAAGACGCAGCAGGCCTGCGCGCCACCATTCGCGGCTGGCGTGCGCAAGGGCACACGATCGGTTTCGTGCCGACCATGGGCAACCTGCATGCCGGGCATCATTCACTGGTGAAACTGGCGCGCGCCCGTACTGATCGCGTGGTGGCCAGCGTGTTCGTCAACCCCACGCAGTTCGGGCCGAACGAAGATTTTGAGCGTTACCCACGCACGCTCGCGCAGGATCAGGTGGGCCTGGCCGAATCGGGTTGCGATGTGCTGTTCGCCCCGGAAGTGGCGACGATGTATCCGTTCGGTGCGGACAAGAGCGTGAGCCTGCACGTTCCGGAGATGACCGACACGCTGGAAGGTGCGCATCGTCCCGGCCATTTCGATGGTGTGGCGACCGTGGTGTGTAAGCTCTTCAATCTGGTGCAACCCGATATCGCGATCTTCGGGCAGAAGGATTTCCAGCAGCTGAAGGTGATCGAACGGCTGGTGCGCGATCTGTCCTTGCCGGTGAAAGTGATGAGCGCCCCCACCCAGCGCGCGGAAGACGGGCTGGCCTTGAGTTCGCGCAACCAGTACCTGTCGCCGGACGAGCGGGCCACCGCGCCACTGATTTACGAAACCCTGCAGCAGATGCGCGACCTGATCGCCAAGGGCCACGCGCGCAAAGTGGTGGAGCAGGCGGCGGCATCCAAGCTGGAACGTGCCGGCTTCGCCCCCGATTACGCCGCCATCCGCCGTGCGGAGGACCTGGCCGAGCCGGCCGACGGCGAGCACGAGGGGTTGGTGGCGCTGATCGCGGCTCGCCTGGGTACTACCCGGTTGATCGATAACCTGTTGTTTGATTGAACCATCACGGGGATTGAATGACCCTGGGCTATCCCCATCTACGGGCCAGTGCCGTTGCGGCCGTGGCCACGCCGGCAGGATAATAACGGGCTACGCAGGCAGTTCCTGCTGGAAAAAGTCATGCACCTGAACATGCTCAAGGCGAAAATCCATCGTGCCACCGTGACCCACGCGGAGCTGCACTATGAAGGTTCGATCGCCATCGACGGCCTGCTGCTCGATGCCTCCGGCATTCGCGAATACGAACAGATTCACGCCTGGAACATCAACAACGGCAAGCGCTTCGTCACCTATGCGCTGCGCGCCGAAGAAGGCTCCGGCATCATCTCCGTGAACGGCAGCGCCGCGCATCGCGCACAGCCGGGTGACCTGGTCATCATCGCGGCCTTCGTCCATCTCGATCAGGCGGAGGTGGAGCAATTCCAGCCGACGCTGGTATACGTGGACAAGGACAACCGCATCAGCCATACGAATCGCTCGATTCCCAAGCAGATGGCTGCGGCGTAAGAGCCGCGCATTTGCGGCTTGCGTAAATATTCATGGCCGTCATTCCCGCGAAAGCGGGAGTCCACGTTGCTCTGATGCATCCTTGAAAATGGATTCCCGCTTCCGCGGGAATGACGGCCGTGAGGTTTTATTGATGTTGGGCAAGCGCCCAAGCCACGTGCTCGCGCACGATCTCCGAAGGATGCTCCGCCCGCGCCAACAGTGCAGCGCGCACTTCCTCCGATGACGGCGCATTTCCCAGCGCCACCGCAATATTGCGCAACCAGCCTTCATAACCCGCGCGGCGAATCGCCATGCCTTCCGTGCGCCGCAGGAATTCCTCTTCGCTCCAGGCGAACAGCTCCACCAGCTTGGCGCCATCCAAGCTGTGCCGTGGCGCGAAATCCGGCTCGGTCGCATCCTGCGCGAACTTGTTCCACGGGCAGATCAGCTGGCAATCGTCGCAACCGAAAATTCGGTTGCCCATCGGCGCACGCAGCTCTTCCGGAATCGAGCCTTTCAGTTCGATCGTGAGATAGGAAATACAGCGGCGCGCATCCAGGCGATACGGTCCGACAATCGCCTGCGTGGGACAAATGTCGATGCACTTGCGGCAGGTCCCACAATGCGCGCTGGCTGCCTCGTCCACCGGCAGCGGCAGATTGGTATACAGCTCGCCGAGAAAGAAATACGAACCGGCCTGACGATGGATCAGCACCGTGTGCTTGCCGATCCAGCCCAGCCCCGCATTGCGCGCGAGTGCTTTTTCCAGCACCGGTGCGGAATCGACATAGGCGCGATAACCAAAATCACCCACCGCTGCGCGAATGCGTTCGGCCAGCTTCTGCAGGCGGTTGCGCATCAGCTTGTGGTAATCGCGCCCCAGCGCATAACGCGCCACGTAGCCGGCCTCCGCATCGCGCAACACATCCCATGCATGCTGGGTGCCGGGGGGCAGGTAATCCATGCGCACGGAAATCACGCGTTGTGTACCCGGTTCAAGTTCATCCGGTCGGCTGCGCTTGGTGCCATGGCGCGCCATATAGTCCATGTCGCCGTGGTAGCCGTCTTCCAGCCAGCGCTGCAGATGCTGTTCGTCCTGTTCCAGCGCCACCCCGCTGATGCCGGCATCGGCAAAGCCGAGTTCGCGCGCCCAGCGCTTGATGTCGCGGGCGAGGGCGGCGTAGTCGGGGGAAACGGAGGTGGACATGCGCAATAGTGTAGTGCGCTCCCTATAATCCGCCGATGCACGCAGACCGGCACCTTCGCGATCTCTACACCGTCGAACAGGTGCGCGCCATCGACCGGCGCGCCATCGACGACCTGGGCGTCAGCGGCTTCGAGCTGATGAACCGTGCGGCCACCGCCGCCTTTGCTTGCCTGTGTCGCCAATGGCCGCATGCGCGGCGCATCCTGGTGTTCTGTGGCCCGGGCAACAACGGCGGCGATGGTTATCTCATTGCCAACCTTGCCTATGGTTCGGGTGTCAGCGCGGAAGTGGTGGAATTGAGCGATACGCTGCGCGGCGATGCAGCGTCGGCGCGCGAAACATGGCTGCGCAATGGCGGCCTCACGCATCGCTGGCATCAGGACGCTTCGTTGCCACACGCCGATGTGTACGTCGATGCGTTGTACGGCACCGGCCTGAATCGCGCACCGGAGCCCGCAGCAAGTGCCTTGATCGAACGCATCAATGCATCCGGCATTCCGGTGTTGGCGATCGATGTTCCATCCGGCTTGAATGCCGACACCGGCCATTGCCCCGGCGCGGCGATTCGCGCGCAAGCGACGGTGAGTTTTGTCGCCGCCAAGCGCGGCATGTATACCGGGCAGGCGGCCACGAAGACCGGCGTGCTGCACATCGATACGCTCCGCCTGCCGGAGATCTTGTGGCAAGGCATGCCTGCCGATGCTTCGCTGCTCGATGCCATGCATCTAGGCCCGCGCGCGCGTGATGCGCACAAGGGCGATGCGGGCCATGTGCTGGCGATTGGCGGCGAGCACGGCACCGCAGGCGCCATTCGCCTGTGCGGTGAGGCGGCATTGCGTTGCGGCGCCGGTCTGGTGAGTGTGGCGACACGCGGCGACAACCTCGCCGCGTTGAACAGCGCGCGTCCGGAATTGATGCCGCACGGCGTCCATGGTCCGCAGGAACTCCAACCCATGCTGGAGCGCGCCACCGTGCTGGCGGTCGGGCCTGGCCTGGGGCAGGGTGCATGGGGCCATGCGCTATGGCTGACGGCCTTGGATAGCGGCAAGCCGCTGGTACTGGATGCCGATGGCTTGAACCTGCTGGCGCGCGAGCAGTGCCGCTTCACCACGCCTGCTGTCCTGACGCCGCATCCCGGTGAAGCGGGGCGACTGCTCGGGAAAAGCACCGCCGACGTACAAATCGATCGCTTTGCCGCCGCGCGCGAATTGGCGCAACGCTACGGTGCGGTGGTGGTGCTGAAAGGCTCCGGCAGCCTGATTGCCAATCCGGATGGACGTCTAGACGTCTGTACCTGGGGCAACCCTGGCATGGCCAGCGGTGGCATGGGCGATCTGTTGACTGGCGCTATCGCCGCACTGATGGCTCAGGGTTGTTCGGCCTGGGATGCCGCACGCATCGGCGTCGGCTTGCACGCCCGGGCCGGCGACGTCGCTGCGCGGAAAGGCGAGCGTGGCTTGCTGGCCAGCGATCTGCTTGTTCCCCTGCGTGCATTGGGCAACGGGATGGAGCATGACTACGGGATGGAGCATGACTGAGGAGCACTGGGAGCTGCCCGACGAAGACGCCACCCGTACGCTCGGCGCAGAACTCGCCGGCGCTGTGGAAAGCGGCCTGGTCATTTACCTGCGCGGCGAACTCGGCGCCGGCAAAACCAGTTTCGCGCGCGCTTTGCTGGCGGCGCTGGGTGTGGGTGAGCGCATCAAAAGCCCCACCTACAGCCTGGTCGAGGGCTACCAGACCCGGGATGGTCGACCGGCCTGGCATCTGGATCTCTACCGCATCGCCGATCCCGGCGAACTCGAGTGGCTGGGGTTGGATGCGCTGGCCGAACCTTCTGCTGTGGTGCTGGTGGAGTGGCCCGAGCGCGGGCGGGGCGCGCTGCCAGCCCCCGATCTGGAAGTGCATCTCGCATACCACGGCACCGGCCGGCATGCACGCCTTGAGTCCAAAACCGCCCGCGGCGAGCAGGCCTTAAGTAGGTTGGGATGAAATCCCAGCACCGCCACGCCTGGAAAGCTGGGATTTCATCCCAGCCTACGTAAGCACCCGTATTCATTGGAAAAACTGAACGGCTGGCGCATGCCTCGCCGCCTTCCAAAACGCGCCGCTTAAAACCAACACCTTGATCTCATCTGACAAAAGCGTCGCAGGTTATGGAAATTTAAAGGAAAACCTCTTGCATTCAGGAATGTGGTGAGCTTCAATGCGCCACCATGAGGGGCTATCTCACTCGCATTTGTTGCCTGACCGCCACCGCGCTGCTTGCCGCGGCGCCCGGCTGCGGCCTGCAAGCTGCCGAAGTGAGGGATGCCCGCGTGTGGGCCGGCGCCGAGTACACCCGCGTGGTGTTCGATCTGTCCGGGCCGGCCAAGTACAAGCTCAGCCAGCAAGGTGACCAGGTTGTGCTGGAGCTGGCCGACAGCAGCGCCCAGGGCAAACTCGCGCCTTCTGCGCAGGGGCTGCTCAAGGGGCTGAGCAGCGCGTCGCAGGGTGATGCCTTGCGCCTCACTGCCGCCGTAACGCCCAACAGCCAACCCAAGACCTTCTTGCTTAGCCCGTCTGGCCAGGCTGGCTACCGGCTGGTGCTGGATCTCTATCCTGGCAACGGCAAGTCGCCGGTGGCCTCGACCAAGCCCGCCCCCGACAAAGACGACGACAACGCCGTCGCGTCGAGCAAATCGGCCCCGGCCAGCGCAAGTTCCACCGCCCTGGCTGATAAAGCCGACACGCCCGCCCCGGTTGTCATCAACGCGAGCAGCAAGCTGACCTCCCACAAGGGCGTCACCACGCGCCAGGCCGCCGTCTTGCTCAACAGCCAGCGCCAAGTCGTGGTGGCGGTCGATGCCGGCCACGGTGGCAAAGACCAAGGCGCGCACGGTCCGGACGGCACGCTGGAAAAGAACGTCACGCTGGCCGTGGCGCGCAATCTTGCTGCGCTAATCAACCGCCAGCCCGGCATGAAGGCCGTACTCACCCGCGACGGCGATTACTTCATTCCGCTCCAGCAGCGTTACCAGATCGCCCGCCAGAACCAGGCCGATCTGTTCGTCTCGATCCACGCCGACTCGTATACCAGCAGCGACGCCAAAGGCTCCTCCGTGTGGGTGCTGTCGCCGCGTGGCAAGAGCTCGGTAGCGGCGCAGATGCTGGCCGATCGTGAAAACAGCTCCGACCTGATCGGCGGCGTATCGCTGGCGTCTGAAAACGACAGCCTCGCCTCCGTGCTGCTCGACATGCAGCAAGGCTGGGCCGTGCAAGCCAGCGAAACCGTGGCGCAGAACGTGTTGAATGCGCTTTCCGCTCTCGGCCCCACCCATCGCGGCTACGTCGAGCGCGCCAACTTCGTGGTGCTGCGTTCGCCGGACGTGCCGTCGATCCTGGTGGAAACGGCGTTCATCAGCAATCCGAGCGAAGAACGCAGGCTGCGCGACCCGGGCCATCAGCAGCAGCTGGCCACGGCGATCATGGATGGCGTGAAAGGGTACTTCCAGAGCAACCCGCCGCAAGGCACCTGGTTTGCGATGGAAGCCGCGCGCCGCAAAGGCGTGCTGCCGAACGATGCCAAGACCGATACGGTGGCCAGCGCGGATCAGCCCGCCGACGCCGACGTGCGCGACATGCATCGCGTCGTCACGGGCGAAACTTTGCGCAGCATCGCCAAGCAATACGGCGTGAGCGTGGATACGCTCAAGACCGCCAACGGCATCAACAGCAACAGCGTGCGCACTGGCACGATGCTGGTGATTCCCAATAGCTGATTTAATGCCTATGGCCGTCATTCCCGTTTTCGCAGGAATGACGGCGGCAAGGTCGATATCCGGATAGTTGATAGGGCGTCGCGCTGTTAAGCTTGCGCCCCATGTCCCGCATCCGCCCCCTCCCGCCCGAGCTCATCAACCAGATCGCAGCCGGCGAGGTGATCGAACGGCCATCCTCGGTCGTGAAGGAACTGGTCGAAAACAGTCTTGATGCCGGCGCAGGGCGCGTCGAAGTCGATATCGAACTCGGCGGCGCGCGCTTGATTCGCGTGCGCGATGATGGCGACGGCATCGCCGCCGACGATCTGCCCTTGGCCGTCGCCTCGCACGCCACCAGCAAGATCGGCAGTTTCGATGATCTGGAACACGTGGCCAGCATGGGCTTTCGTGGCGAAGCATTGGCCTCGATGGCGTCGGTCGGCCGTTTCGCCATGACCTCACGCTTGCGCGGTGCGGACAACGCTTTTCGCATCGAGGTCGACAGCGGACGCATGCAGGACGTGCGACCCGCGCAGCATCCGCAAGGCACCAGCGTGGAATTGCGCGATCTCTTCTACAACGTGCCGGCACGCCGGAAATTTCTGCGCGCAGAACGCACGGAATTTGCGCACATCGACGATCTGCTCAAGTCACTCGCACTGGCGCGTGGTGGAGTCGAGTTTCGCCTGAGCCATAACGGCAAGTCGGTGCGCGTGTGGAAAGCCGCACGCGATGACAACGCCATGTTGATGCGTGTGGCGGAAATGCTCGGTGACACCTTTCCGCAACAGAGTCTGCGTATCGACCATGCGTCAGCAGGTATGCGTCTGTCTGGCTGGGTGGGTTTGCCGACTGCGTCGCGCCCGCAGGCCGACGCGCAATACTTCTACGTCAACGGCCGCCTGGTGCGCGATCGCGTGGTGGCGCATGCCGTGCGTCAAGCCTATGCCGACGTGCTGTTCCACGGTCGTCATCCGGCGTTCGTGCTTTACCTGGAACTGGATCCCGCCGGCGTCGATGTGAACGTGCATCCGGCCAAGAGCGAGGTGCGTTTTCGCGAGCAGCGCCTCGTGCACGATTTCCTGTTTCGCACCTTGCACGAAGCACTCGCCGAAACGCGTGCCGGCCAGCATGTGCCGACTGAGTCGCCGGCGTGGAACGCGACGTCGAGCGTCGCCACGGCGGTGGTGCAGGAGGCGAGCCGGCAGGTGAGTCATTGGCCGGTGAGTGCATCGCAAAGCCGTCTTCATTTGGGCGTTCGCGACGAGCCGTTGATTGAATACGCCACCTTGCTTGGCGAGCCGGCAGCGGAAGTGCCGAGCATTGTGTCGCAACCGATGCCTGCGCCGGATGACAGCGAGGCGCCACCGTTGGGATATGCCATCGCGCAGCTTAAGACCATCTACATCCTGGCCGAGAACACGCACGGCCTGATACTGGTCGACATGCATGCCGCGCACGAGCGCATCACCTACGAAAAACTGAAAACCGGCCGCGCGTGCAGCAATCTTCGTTCGCAAATGTTGCTGGTGCCGTTGTCGGTGCCAGTCAGCGCGAAAGAAGCCGCTGCCGCCGAAGAACACGGCGATGCGCTCGCTGACTGGGGCCTTGAGCTTTCGCGCAGCGGCCCTTCTGCAGTGGTGGTGCGTCGTATTCCCGCGTTGCTGGAAGGTGCAGATGTCGCGGAACTCACGCGCAGTGTGCTCGGCGAACTGGCGCAACATGGCAGTTCGCGCCAACTGCAGGAACTGGAAAACGAGCTGCTCTCGACCATGGCCTGCCACGGTTCCGTGCGTGCCGGTCGACGCCTTACACTTCCGGAAATGAACGCTTTGCTGCGCGAGATGGAAGCGACGGAGCGCTCCGGTCAATGCAATCACGGCCGTCCAACCTGGGTGCAACTGGGTATGACCGAATTGGATAAGTTGTTTTTGCGCGGCAGGTAAGCTGTAGGTTGGGTTAGCGCAGCGTAACCCAACAAATCGCGTGCCAAAGCATTGTTGGGTTACGCTGCGCTAACCCAACCTACACAGCGCCGATCAATTCGACATATGGCCTAACCGGATAAGCTTTTTCTCCGTTGTCGCCGGTCGGTTCTTGTTTCACCCATAAATAGACGTCCATACTCGGGATCACTTGCATCGAGCGGAGCAAACCCCATGTGGCGCAGTGTCCTGGCTGGACTGATCCTCAGTACTGGAGTAGCCCTCGTGCATGCCGATACCCCGCAACAAGCCGCAACACCCGATGCCTATCAGCAGAGCATCGAGCAATGGCGTGCCCAGCGCGTCGCGCGCCTCACCGCGCCGGATGGCTGGCTCAGCCTGATCGGACTGGAATGGTTGCAGGAAGGTGCGAACAAGGTCGGTACCGCTGCTGACAACGACATCGTGCTGCAAGCCGGCCCCGCGCATCTGGGCGTGATCACGCTGGACAAGTCGGGTCAGGTGCGGATCAAGCTGGACAAGAACAGTGGCGCGACGGTGGATGGCAAAGCCGTCGAAGAAGCCACACTGATCGACGACATGCACGTTAGCGGCGACGCAGCTCCCACCAAGGTCGCTTTCGGAACGGCAAGCTTCTTCGTGATCGACCGCGAAGGCCGCAAGGCGTTGCGCGTCAAGGATCCCGACGCTGCCACGCGCAAACATTTCCTCGGCATCGATTACTTCCCGATTGATCCGTCGTGGCACATCGTTGCCGATTGGGTGCCGTTCGATCCGCCGCATGATCTGAAGATGGGCTCGGTGATCGGCACCATCGACACGGTGAAGGTGCCGGGCAAAGCCGTATTCACTCGCGATGGCCACACCTACGAACTGCTGCCGTACCAGGAAGAACCAGGCGGCGAACTGTTCTTCGTGCTTGCCGATCGCACATCGGGCCATGAAACCTACGGCGCCGCGCGCTTCCTCTACGCCGCCTTACCGCAGAACGGCAAGGTGGTGCTGGATTTCAACAAGGCCTACAACCCGCCTTGCTCGTTTACGCCTTTCGCCACCTGTCCGCTCGCGCCGCCGGAAAATCGGCTGGATTTGCGTATTACTGCAGGCGAAAAGAAGTACCGCGGCGGGCATTGACCAGGGAATTGGTTGCATTCCTCGAGGCCGTCATTCCCGCGAAAGCGGGAATGACGGCCCATAGGAAGAGGGCGCTTTACGCAAAAATCTTGCCGGACAGCAGTGCGCTTTCGCGGGAATGACGGCCTCTCGTAAGCAGCATTTATCGTGGCCGGGTGTGGCAATGCGGCGATTTACTTCCCTTGAAACGCCGCCTTGCGCTTCTCCAGAAACGCACTCGTCCCTTCCTTCATATCTTCCGTCGCAAACATCAACGCAAACGCCTGGGTCTCAAACTCCAGTCCCTGATCCAGCGACGTTTCACCGCCCTGCAACACCGTATCCAGAATGCTTGCCGCCGCCACCGGCGCCGCGGCAGCGAGCTGATCGGCCAGCGCATTCACTGTGTCATCCAAGGCCTCGGGCGCCACGACGCGGGTCACGACGCCCAATTCATAAGCGCGCTGCGCGGTGATGGTGCTGCCGGTCAGGCACAACTCCAGCGCCGCGCCGCGGCCGGCCAGGCGCAGCAGGCGCTGGGTGCCGCCGAAGCCGGGGATCAGGCCCAGGTTGATTTCCGGCTGGCCGAACTTGGCTTTCTCGCTGGCAATGCGCAGGTGGCAGCACATCGCCAGTTCCATGCCGCCGCCCAGGGCAAAGCCTTGAATGCGTGCGATCACCGGCTTGCCCAATCGCTCGACGCTGCTCATCAGCCGCTGGCCGGTGCGCGAAAAACTTTGCGCCTGCATCGGGGTATAGCCGTTCATCTCGCTGATGTCCGCGCCGGCCACGAACGCCTTCTCGCCGGCGCCGGCCAGCACAACCGCCCGTATCGCATCGTCTTGCGCGGCCTGGGCGAAGGCGAGGGTGAGCTCGTTCAAGGTTTCCCGGTTCAGTGCATTGAGCTTGTCCGGCCGGTTGACGGTGATGGTGCGCACGGCACCACGATTGCCGATCTCGAGATTGCGGTAGGCCACGCGTTGGCTCCCTTGGAAACGGTAAAGCACTGATTTTAGCAGCGGGAACCTTTGCCGCTCCCGGCTTTCTTATTGCCAGCCCGATGTCTGTGCCATGCCGTTCTGAGCCATCCCTCGCTGCGCTGAGCGTTACGGTATAGCTGCATCGAGCCACCGATCTGCCTACGATGACGGCTTTCGCCGTATGCTTAGAGCCCGCCCCATGTCGCCAATTCATGCTCGCCAGTTCTGTCTGCCCGGGTCGCGGCCGTACAAGGATGCCGGCTGCACAGAGGCGTTGGGCGGTTTTGCAGCCTGGAGAATGTAATGACAGCTACGCGTTGGTTGCTTCCGGTTCTGCTGCTGCTTGCCGCGTGCGCGGTGCAGGCACAGGGAACGAACGCGTCCGGTTCGTCACAATCGCAGGCTCCGGTGGCAAAGCTCGACAAGCACAAGCTTTCCTACGCCATCGGCTACCGCATCGGCACACAGTTTTCCGACGGCGATATTCCGGTGGACATGTCGGTGCTGCAAAAAGCCATCGAGGACGCCTACGCCAAGCGCGCACCCACGGTGTCCAGGCAAGACATGTACAACCAGCTGGTCAGCCTTGGGGAGCGCATGCACGACCAGGCCATGGCCGAGTTCAAGCGCATCGCCACCGAAAACGCCAAGAAAAGCGCCGATTACATGACGCACAACGCGACGCTGCCCGGCGTGGTGCAGCTTCCTTCCGGCGTCCAGTATTCGGTGATCAAGAAAGGCGATGGCGCGATCAACCCGGGCATCGACAGCCAGGTCACCGTCAACTATCGCGGCATGCTGATCGACGGCACCGAATTCGACAGCACCTGGGCGCACGGCCACCCCGTCACATTTCCGGTCGACAAGGTGATCCGCGGCTGGCAATACGTGATCCCGCGCATGCACGTGGGCGATCGTTGGAAAGTGGTGATCCCGCCCGCGCTTGCCTATGGGGATCAGGGCGCGCTGCCGCGCATCGGCCCGAACCAGGCGCTGGTGTTCGACATCGAATTGCTGGACATCAAGCCGCCGAATCCGCAGGCAGCCGGCCCCTGACGCCGGTACGGCATGTGCGTTAGCATGTCCGGCGCATGTCGAACTTATCCCCGCTTCCCCCTCAAGCCATTCTCAGTCCATGTGTCGGCATCTGCCGGCTGGACGCACGCGGCTATTGCGAAGGCTGCTACCGCACCGGCGATGAAATCGCCCGCTGGCGCAGCATGAGCGAACTCGAACGTTCACACTTCATGGACGTGGTCCTGCCCGCACGCGAGAGCGCATGATGAAAACCCTGCAGCGCGTCCTGCGTCCGTTGTCGCAACCGCCGCTGCCGCCGGGTTGGAATCACGCCGAGATGACCGCGCTGATCGGCGATGTCGAACGCCGCCCCGCCGCGGTGCTGATCGGCGTACGCGACGAGCAGGAATTGCGCATGGTGTTCACGGTGCGCACCGATCACCTCAGCTCCCACGCAGGGCAAGTGGCGTTTCCCGGCGGCAGTGCCGATCCCGCCGACGCCGATGCGCTCACCACCGCGCTGCGCGAAACGGAAGAGGAGATCGGCTTGCAGCGCACGCTGGTCACGCCGCTGGGTTATCTGGATTGCTTTGAAACCATCAGTGGTTTCTGCATTACACCGGTGGTGGCGCGCATCGATGCCGAAGCGAGCTTTATCCCTGCCCCCGATGAAGTGGCCGAAGTCTTCGAAGTACCGCTCGCATTCTTTCGCGACCCGTCGAACCTCAAGCGCTACGCCATGAACTACCGCGGCCATCAGCGCAACATGGTGGAATTCCACTACCAGGGCCACCGCATCTGGGGCGCCACCGCCGCCATCTTGATGAATCTTCTGCAAAGGATGGAACAGTCATGAAAAGCACCTTGATCGCTGCCGAAGAACTCGCGGCCCTGTCGCCGGATGCGGTGCTGATCGTCGATTGCCGTTTCGATCTGGCCGACGCCAAAAAAGGCGAGCGCGATTACCACGCCGACCACATTCCCGACGCCGTCTATGCCGATCTGGATCACGACCTTTCCGATCTCAGCCGCGTACCGCTAGGGCTTGGCCGGCATCCGCTGCCATCCGAACAAGCCTTTTCCGCTGTGCTGTCGCGCCTGGGCTGGCGCCCCGGTTTGCAGGTGGTGAGTTATGACGCCGGCAATGGCTCGCTGGCGGCGGCGCGCTTGTGGTGGCTGCTGCGCTTGTGCGGCGTACGCGAAGCCGCCGTGCTCGATGGCGGTTACGCCGCGTGGAAGGCTGCACATTTGCCGGTATCGCAAGAAGTAACAACGCGGCAGCCAACCCAGGTGAGCGTGCATTACGAAAGCAGCCAGGTGATCGTCGACCACGCTGCCATCGCCGGCATGCAGGACTTGCTCATCGATGCGCGCGCCACGCCGCGCTATCGCGGCGAAGTGGAACCTATCGATCGTGTTGCCGGTCACGTGCCCGGCGCGGCGAATCGGCCATTCACCGATAACCTGCAGGCCGATGGGCGTTTCAAATCACCCGCCGAATTGCGCGAGGCGTTTCGCACGGTGATTGGCAATCATGCGCCGGAACACGTGGTGCACATGTGCGGTTCCGGCGTCACCGCTTGCCACAATCTGCTGGCGATGGAACATGCGGGCCTGGCCGGCTCGCGCTTGTATGCGCCGTCATGGAGCGGATGGATCAGCGACCCGTCACGCCCCATCGCAACAGAAAACCCCTAGGTTGGGGTGAGGCGCAGCCGAACCCCAACATGCATGCGACTGCCTCCGCGCATGAGCCTTACTGCTTGCCGCAATCGACTCCCCCTGCGATAGGAGGGGCTGGGTCAACGCTCTGAACTTAGGATTCTTTCATCGCCGGAAATCCTCATTCGTCATTCCAGCGAAAGCTGGAATCCAGTGCCTTTCAGCTCCAAAGTCGCTGGATTCCAGCTTTCGCTGGAATGACGGGTTGGGGTTCTGCGGCGGTTTCTCCTGTTGATGTGAGCAAATCACTTCGCCTTGCTCTTCAACCTCTCCACCAACGCCTGCAACGTCGCCTGCGTCTGCGGATGGAAGAACGCATCCACGAACGAATCAATCGGCAGCGCATCCACATCCGCGAACGTCGCCGTAAGATCCGCCCGCGCAATCTGCCGCGTTCCCAACATCGCATGCGAGGGCAGGGCGAGGGTTTCATGCAGCCAATGCAAGGCACGCGTGGAAACCTGGTCCACGGCAACCAATTCATCCACAAACCCAAACGCCAACGCCTGCTCCGCGTCGATCAACGCACCGGATACCAGCAAGCGTTCCGCCCGATACGCACCCACCACACGGCGTAACGCCATCTGGATGCAATCGGGCGCAATCAGCCCCACCTGCACCTCGTTCAAGCCGATGCGATAAGGGCCTTGCGCCATCACACGGTAATCGCAGAACAGCGAAAGCACGGCGCCGCCGGCAGGGCTGTGGCCGGTGATCGCCGCGACCACCGGTATCGGCAAATTGGCGAGGGCCGCACAGGTCACGAAGAACTCGCGCCAGAATTCCCGCACACCGGCACGATCACGCGTCAGTAATGCCGGCACGTCCACGCCGGCAGAAAACATGCCTTGCGCACCGGACAGCACGACACCGCGTGCTTCCTCGCGCACCGCATCCGCCAGCGCCTGCTGCAACCCGCGCAGCAGATCCAGATTCAACGCATTGACCGGCGGTCGCGCCAGCTGAATTTCAACGACGGCATCGTGCTTGATGATGTTGAGCATGAAGATGTCCCCTGATCAGGATGGTAATTGTGCGCGTCGACCCGTAGGTTGGGTTACCCCGGATCAAGTCCGGAGTAACCCAACCTACAAAAGCTACGACTGCGGCTGCACATCAGCCGTCCAGCTATAGCGCACACCATACTCAAGCACGGCTTTGCCGTTTGCCGGCACATCCACCTTGAATTCCAGCGTATCGGTAGTCTGCTTGCTGGGTTTTACATTCGATGACGTCACCGTCCACTGCCGCCAACGGTTCGGATGCTCGCGCACCGTCACCGTGCGCGCATTCTCGCCGGCATTGGTCAACGTAATGCGGAAGGCCTCGTCCATGGTGCGGCCGGCTTTGTCGACATGAAAGCTTGTGCGTTCACGCTGGCCGCGCAGATCGAAAGCAGTTCCCAACGTAATCGTGGCATCGCTGCCCTTGGGCGTGTCATTGATGCGCCCCTCGCCAATGAATTGCGGCACGCCGTTGCGATCGGCGGTGAGCACGCGCAGGTAACCGGCGGGCAGGCTGTCAAACGCGGTGAAGCGCAGCGTGCTGATGATGCTGGTATTGCCATCTGTATTAAACGATTCATTGAGCATCGGTTGCGGCGGCATCCAGTTGCCACCGTTTTCGTAAAGCGACGTGCGCTCGCAACCAAGCGTGCGCGCCGCATACAGCGGCACCTGGCTGATGCTGCCATCGGGCAGCTCAACTGGCGCGGGCAAGGTGTAGCTGCGGTAATCGCCCACCGACGATTGCTCCGGCAACGCTTCGGCCGCCGCAGGCATGGCCATGGCGCGCATCATCACCGGCCGTGGCCCGGTGGATTTGGCGAAATTCGGTTCGCCGGCAATCAGCGTGAGGTTGACGCCGTGCCAATCGCGCCCGCTGCGGTTGGCGATGCTGGCGCGTGATTCAAATTGCATACTGCATGCATTGCCTGGCTGCAACGTGGCAACGTATGCCGCACGCCAGCCGAGGCCGGAGGTGGGGTAACTCAATACGGCCTCGGCTTGTCCACTACGCGAAGCATCCACGCGCAAGCGCAAGCTGGAGCCGGTAGGGAAGGTGCCGCCTTCCGTATTCACCGCCGCGTACTGGCGGATCAAGGTGGTGGCATTTTTGCCTTGCACGACCAGTCCGTCTTGGCCAGCACGCAGCAACGTACCGCTCGCCAGCAACTGGCCGCTATCGCCCAATACGCTGATGCTGCTTCCCGTCAGGCCGGTCAATGCCGCGTTCGGGCCCTGGCCAAGCAACAGCCGCTGGGAGATCACCTTGGCCTCGCCACCGGGAAAACCGAGCGCCATCGCCTCGGCATCCAGGTGGTTGGGCAGATCGCCCAGCACCAGGTCATGCACGCCCGGTTGCAGCAGTGTCACGTTGCGCCGTTCCCGCACTACGGCGTATCCCTCGTTGGCGTTGCCCTCGCCACTGCTGGCGTACAAGGACGGGCTGTCGCTGCGATACAGGGTGATCGATGCGCCATCCGCGGCGTGGGCCTGCGAGACACCGCCCAGCGTAGTGATGGCGACGGCCAGAAGGGTTCGGTGGTTGATTGGCATGATGCACTCCTTTGACGACGGGTAGCGCCGATCATAACGAGCAGACCGCAACGCCGTATGTGCTGCGGCGCCCAGCCGTTCTTTCACGCTTCAGGCGCATGCCCGCCCATGCTGCACGCCGTCGCCGACTGGCTTATGATCGCCCCACTTCCTGTTCATTCATCGCTTGCATGCGTGTGTGCCACGGACTCAAAGGCCGCAAATGGATGGCTTCTCACTAAGAGTGGTGCTTGCGGACGATCATCCGGGCATGGTCGCCGGTGTCGAACACAGCTTGTCTGCCGCCAACACGATCCGGGTGACCGGCACGGCCGGCAACTCCACCGAGCTGATGCGCATCCTGGATACGGATGCCTGCGACGTGCTGGTCTCCGACTACGCCATGCCGGGCGGCGAACACCGCGACGGGATCGCGCTCTTTTCGTTGCTGCGGCGGCGCTATCCGGCGGTGAAACTGGTCGTGCTGACCATGCTGGATAACCCTGCGGTGTTGAGTGCCTTGCAGAAGGAAGGCATCAGCTGCGTCGTCAGCAAGTCCGATGCGATGAGTTATCTGATTCCCGCCATCCACGCGGCGGCCACGGGCGGTACGTATTACTCACCGTCCATTGAGAAGACCCTGCGTGAAAGAGGGCAGCGCGAGGGCGAGGCGTTGCAGCCGTTGAGCAAGCGCGAGCTGGAAGTGATACGGCTTTACGCCAGCGGCCTCACCATCAACGAGATTGCGGAGCGGGTCAGCCGCAGCAAGAAGACCATCAGCACGCAGAAGACGCGCGCCATGCAAAAGCTGGGTATCGAGCGCGATGTGGATTTGCTGCGCTATGCGATGGAGCACGGGATTGTGGCATCGACGTCGCAGCCGCAGTCGTCGGAGGAATAGCTTTTGTAGGCCGGGATGCAATCCCGGCATTACCATGCATGCGTACATCGCGATGCTTGTAGTTCGTCGTCCCGGCGAAAGCCGGGAACAGCGGTGTAGGTTAGGGTGAGCGGGACGCGAACCCCAACATCTTCGATGCTTGAAGGCCATGTTGGGGTTCGGCTTCGCCTCACCCCAACCTACGTGGTCACACTCGATACGGCCGCGCGACGCGCCAATACCGACGCCGCATGCTCGGCAAACACCCGCAACGCCGCCTTCAAGGCGACCGTGTCATCGCGGGCACACATCGCTTCCATGCGTGCAACCTCGTTCACTGTTTCCATTTCGCGGATCATCGCAAACGATCCTTTCAACGCATGCAGATGATCGCGCACGCTTTGCAAATCGCCGCGGTCCAACGCGTCTTCCATCGCCTTGATGGACTGTTGCAAGGTCGTCTGCATCAGCGCGTGGACGTTCGCCGGCAGCGACCCGTTGCCTAAGTCTTCGGGCGTAGCGATCGGTTTGGCGGGCGTGCCGACGAAACGCCGCACCATGCGATTGATCGTATCGAGCAACAACGGTTTGACGAGCACGGCGTCCATGCCTGCCGCCACGCATTGTTCGTGCTCGCTGGTGCTGGCCGTGGCCGTGATCGCGATGATCGGAACGCTCGCACCCTGCGCGCGCAAGTTGCGTGCAAGCGTATACCCGTCCATGCCCGGCATATTGAGATCGGTCATCACCACGTCGTAATGGCCTTCGGTAAAACGCTGCAAGGCTTGGGCGCCTTCTTCCGCCAGATCGACTTCATAACCCAGTGTTTTCAGCTGCTCGCGAATCAGCACGCGATTGGCCGGATGATCGTCCACCACCAGCACTCGCACGGTATGTGCGTGATCCAAAGGCGCCGGTTTCTCCTGGCTGAAGTCGTTGGCTTGCTCGACAGCGGCGGCCACCGCCAGCGGCAGCGTGACGATAAACGTACTGCCGACACCCAACTCGCTCTTCACCGTAATCGTGCCATGCATCAACGCTGTCAGCCGTTTGCACAACGCAAGCCCAAGGCCGGTACCGCCAAAGCGACGCGCGATCGATGAATCCGCCTGCGTAAATGCCTGGAATAACTGCCGCTGCTGCTCGGGTGCAATCCCTTTGCCGGTATCGCTGACGCCGATAACAACCGACGCATTGCCGTCCAGATAGACCTCCAGCGTGATGTCACCCTGTGCCGTGAACTTCACCGCATTGCTGAGCAGGTTGGTGACGATCTGCCGTATACGCGTGGGATCGCCGAGATAGTGTGGCGCCAGCGCTTCGTCGATGACGCAATCGAACTGAATGCCTTTCGCTTCAATCACGGGAGCGAACATCGCACCGATCTGCCGAATCAAGTCCGCTAGATCGAAACGGATGTTCTCGATGGGCATTTGCCCGGATTCGATCTTGGAAAAATCCAGCACGCTGCTGATCATCTCCAGCAACGCATACGACGAGGAGGTAATGGTATGCAGGCGCTCGCTCTGTTCCTGCAACAGCGGCGATCGATCAAGCAGTTCCAGATTGCCGAGAATGGCGTTCAGCGGCGTGCGTATTTCATGGCTCATCGTGGCGACGAACACCGATTTCGCTTCATTGGCGGCGTCAGCGGCGCGGCGCGCTTCCTCCAGCTTGCGTTCGGTGTTCTTGCGCGCGGTGATGTCCGTGAAGTTGCACAGCACCACATCGTTGCCCTGGTAACGGGTGCGCATCAGGCTGACCAGCAGATCGTAGGTGCTCCCGTCCTTCATGGTCACGGTAGTTTCCAGGTCATGCTGCCAGGCAGGCGCGCGGGGGCTCTGATCAAACAGCCGCAGCAGCTTTCGATGCAGCGGGTCACCTGCTTGCATCTGCGCGTCGTAAGCGCGCATCACATCGTTTTGCAGCAGCACGCCCTTGCCAGGCAGGCTCATGAGCGCAAAACCGAACGGCGCGGTGGTGATCATGGTGCGGTTGAGATTCTCGCTTTCCACGATGCGTTGCGAACGGTGCCAGGCAGGCAGGAACACTTTGCGATCCAGCCATATCAAGGCGCTCCAGATAAGGCCGATCACAAGCAGCAACGTTGCAATGTAAGCAACCAGTTTCGGCCACAACGCCACCACCAGCGTTTGCCACGAAAAAGCATGCACCAGCGTCCAACCCGTGCCGCGAATGCCCTGGCTGATGACGAACAGGCCGCCATGGAACACCGGCTTCGGCTGTTCGCTTTGCAGCACTGGCCTTGCCTGTAACACTTCATCGGCGACGCGGTTCGCCGGCGTGTCTTGACGGCTGCTCAAAATGATCCGCCCATCATCGTCGAGCAGCAGCGATACATTGCCGTACTGATTCGCGGGCAGCCGTGCCAGCACCGAATCCGTCGGCAGGTTGCTGATCAGAATGGCGAATGGCTTGCCGTTATCAAAAGCGGCAGCGATCAGGCGTATCACTTGCTTGTTCTGAATCGGATCGCGCGCAGGCGCAAGCCAGAGGGGGCGAGGCGGGTCCGCTGCCATCAGGCGTCGAAGGTCGGCGGCGTCCGGTGCCACGGACTGGATCAACCGGTGTACGTCAGTGACACCGTGAACCACTCCGGGCTCGGGTGCCGGCATGAAAACGATGAAGTCCTGGTCAGGGCTATACACATAGCCCGACATGGCCTGCGATTGCGCCTGCAGCTTGAAATAGGCACCGGCCCGATAGCTGAGTTCATGAGCCAGCGCGAGATAGCGGCCGAGGTGGCTGGCAGGCGGTTGTGATGTCAGCTCGGCCAGCGCCAGCACCGGATCGAACTGTCGATTGCCTTGCAGCACGATACGTCCATGTTGCGCGGTGAACGTGTCCATCAAGGCAGGCGCAGGCGCCTCTCGCGTGGGCCAAACGGCTTCCTCGTGGTTGATAAAGGTCAGCACGGCAAATTCACGCGCTTGGAATTCAAGCTGCACCAACAGCTTCCGCACGGCGAAATCGGTATAGCGCCGCACCACCTCGTCCCTGGCCATCGAATACAGCAACGTGCACGTGGCGGCGGCAAGAATGAGCGAGAGCACGATACCCCCGCCGTAAAGCAGCCGCCGCTGATAACGGTTCACCTTGTTTGAGTCCGCAACGGAGGTGTCGCGCTCGGCATGTTCGCCGGGGGCGGATACCGATAAGCGGTCGGCGTTGTCTTCCATGGGCGCAATAGCCTGTATAGAGGTGGTGCAACCATGACGCATCCATGCATCGCCACGTGATGGGAGTGCGACGTGTGCACGCTTGCTTTATCGCAGCTTCCCGAGTCCTTCACGCCGGATTATCAGGGCACGTGCCACTTTTTATAAACCTTCCGTCTTCAATGTGCATGGGAAGGCGTCAATCGTTTTTTTGTTCTGCACCAAGACCGCCATGCCACCCGGCGGCCATATGTTCAGCAAATCCTTGCCGCGTTGCCAGTGCTGTGGCGCGTGACAAGGGTTGGTGCGTCTCATGTTTTGCTTCATGGAGGGAGTCATCGACTGCTCCATCGCGCTAGCCGTCACCCATCGATGTCCATGCCGGACCTTCTGACGAAGGTTCCTCGGCATCCAGCAAACGCGTTGAAGAAGCTTGTTCAGACCTTTTCACGAAGTCAGAAGTGAGTGCGCCTGCGTGACGATGCTGGATGCCAACTGCGTGACGGTTTTATGGAAACCGACTGCCGATGTGACACCTGTATTGCACGTCATTGTGTGACGTAAAAACCTCCCCCTTCCCTATTTGCTGAAAGGACGCGTCGCCATGAAAAAGCACAACGGTCATTCCAACGGTCACGCTTCGCCGCAAACGCCGCCTGGTTATCCTCAAACCGCACTGGCACGGGCGGAGCCTGGTTTCGCGCATGGCAGTGGCCAACCGTTGATCGGCCATTCGCTGCAGAACTGGGAAAGCGCACTTGCCAGGACGCAGGCTAACCATGCGCCACCCGTTAAAGCCAAGCGGCAGATGCCTGCGACAAGTACGTTCCCCGGTTTGTCACGCATCCTGCTGCAACCCCGGGTTCTCAAATCCGTGCCGATTGGCGACAGCGGCGATCAAGGCATTGGCCTGCACGTACGCGAAGGCGGCGTGATGGTGCAGGTGGAACCCTGGTCGCCGATGCAAGTAGGCGATCTGCTCGAACTGTTCTGGGGTGCACCTGACGATCAGCAAAGCCCCGGTTGTCCCGGCACGGCGGCGACCAGCAAAACCTTGCAATTCCCCGATGAACTCAACAAAGCCGTGTTGCTGTCCGTCCCCGAAGACGACGTCGTTGCCGGCTGGTTCAACGTGGTGTGCCGTGTGACGCGCGCGAACACGGGCTTTCAGGAGTTGTCACCTTCACTGCGCGTGCTCGTGAAGCTCGATCGCCCCGGCGGCATCGATCCCGCACCCGACGAAAACCCAACCTGGCCGCCCCGATCCTTCCGCCGGAAGTGAAGGCCCCGGCTTTCGCCGGGGCGACGATCTATGGTCACGTGATGGTGTTATGCGGCTTCGTGCTGCACGTTCACCATCCACGGCACGCCGAACTTGTCCACTAGCATGCCGAAGCCATCGGTCCAGAACGTTTTCTGGAATGGCATGGTGATTTGGCCGTCTTGTGCGAGTGCCTTGAAATACTTTTCGCCGGCGGCAACGTCGCTGGCGGTGACGGAAAGGCTGAAGCCGGCATACGCCACTTTCTCCCCGCCGCATTGACCATCCGACAACAGCAGATGCGTTTTGCCGATCGCCAACGTGGCGTGCATGATCTTGTCGGCGAGCTCAGGCGCGGACTGATAGTCGTTGCTGGCGGGCGCATCCTTGAAGCGCAACTTCATGAGTTCCTGTGCGCCGAGTGCATCACGATAGAACGCGATGGCTTCTTCGCAGCGGCCGTCGAAGAACAGATAAGGCTGGATTTCCATGTGCGTGACTCCTTGGTTCGAAAGAGGTGTTCCGGGTGTGGAACACGAGGATTCTAGTGAGCCAAGGGTGCGCGCACTATGTGATAGTTACCAGCCGTCGTGTCGAGAGGCGTACAGTGATCATGCCAATCTGTCCGCATGATTTTCATGGCCGTCTTTCCCGCGAAAGCGGGAATCCATTGTCACGTTTGCCCCAAGAGCAAGGTAGATTCCCGCTTTCGCGGGAATGACGGCGATGTGTATTACGTTTGCGCCGTCGCGGCGTCGCGAATCGCCTGCGGCAACGCCACCGACTTGCCGGTGGCCGGGTCCATCCACACCATCACCACGTTGCCGTCGCAATACAATTTGTTGTGATCGGTGGCATCGACAATGCGATGCGCAACGGTCATGGAGCTGTTGCCCATCCGTGCGCAATACAACTCGATATGCACCTCGCCTGGCCACTCGATCGGCAAACGGTAGTTGAGCGTGCTGGCGGCCATCACCGGCATGGCATGTTCGCTGGACCACGGCCCTGGAAGGTGCTGCAGCCATTGCACGCGTGCTTCTTCCAGGTAGGTGAGATACGTGGAATTGTTGACGTGATTGAACGCATCCAGATCGCGCCAGCGCACGCTTATCGCAGCGGTGTAGAGCGGTGCCGGGGCGGAAGCAGAATCGAGTGCTGTCGTCATGAAGCCACTTTGCGTTTGGGTTTGGCCTTGGCGTTGTCGTTTTCGACTTTCGCGCGCGGTGCTTTCGCCGGCTTGAGATGTGTGGCGAGGAAGCGGCCGGTATGCGACGTCGGCGTGGCAGCCACGACTTCGGGTGTGCCGGTGACGAGAATGCGTCCACCGCCCGCGCCGCCTTCAGGGCCGAGATCGACGATCCAGTCGGCGGTTTTGATCACGTCGAGGTTGTGCTCGATCACCACCACCGTGTTGCCCTGATCGACCAGTTGATGCAGCACGTCGAGCAACTGCTCGATGTCATGGAAGTGCAGGCCGGTGGTGGGTTCGTCGAGGATATAGAGCGTGCGGCCGGTTTCGCGCTTGGATAGTTCTTTCGACAGCTTCACGCGCTGCGCTTCGCCACCGGACAGCGTGGTCGCGCTCTGGCCGAGCTTGATGTAATCCAGGCCCACCGAACGCAGCGTGTCGACTTTGCGCGCGATCACCGGCACGTTTTCGAACAGCTTGGCGGCGTCTTCCACCGTCATGTCGAGCACGTCGGCAATGGTGTGGCCCTTGTAGAGAATCTCCAGCGTTTCGCGGTTGTAGCGCTTGCCGTGGCAGACGTCGCAAGGCACGTACACATCCGGCAGGAAGTGCATTTCCACCTTGATCATGCCGTCGCCTTCGCAGGCTTCGCAGCGGCCGCCGCGCACGTTGAAGCTGAAGCGGCCGGGCGTGTAGCCGCGTGAGCGTGCTTCGGGCACCTGTGCGAACAATTCGCGCAGTGGCGTGAACAGGCCGGTATACGTGGCGGGGTTGGAACGCGGTGTACGGCCGATCGGTGATTGATCGATATCCACCACTTTGTCGAACAGTTCCAGGTTTTTCACCGACTTGAACGGTGCAGGCTGGATGCTCGAACCATTCAATTCCGCCGCCGCCAGCGCAAACAGCGTGTCGTTGATCAGCGTGGATTTGCCGGAACCCGATACACCGGTGATGCAGGTGAACAGGCCGGCCGGAATCGACAGATCGACGTTCTTCAAGTTGTTGCCGCTGGCGCCGCGCAGATGCAGCCAGGAATCCTTGTCGAGTTGTTCGCGGCGTTCCTCTGGCACTTTGATTTCGCGCTTGCCGGAAAGGTATTGGCCGGTGACCGAGCGCGGCGAGGCGAGAATGTCTTTCAGCGAACCTTGCGCGACGACTTCACCACCGTGCACGCCGGCACCGGGGCCGATGTCGAGAACGTGGTCAGCAGCGCGGATGGCGTCTTCGTCATGCTCCACCACGATCACGGTGTTGCCGAGATCGCGCAGGCGCGTGAGCGTGCCGAGCAGGCGCTCGTTGTCGCGTTGATGCAGGCCGATGGAGGGCTCGTCCAGCACGTACATCACGCCGACCAGGCCGGCGCCGATTTGCGAGGCAAGACGAATGCGCTGCGCTTCGCCGCCGGAGAGCGTGTCGGCCTGGCGGTCGAGCGTGAGGTAGTTGAGGCCCACGTCGTTGAGGAAGCTCAGGCGCTCGCGGATTTCCTTCACGATCTTCACCGCGATCTCGCCACGCCAGCCGGTGAGCTTGAGCGTTTCGAAGAAGGCGAGGGCGTCGTCGATGGAGCGCGAGGTGAGCGACGGCAGCGAATGATCGACCACGAATACGTTACGTGCGGAGCGGTTCAAGCGCTGCCCTTCGCACTCGCGGCACGGCTGGTCGCTGATGTATTTCGCCAGCTCTTCGCGTACCGCGGGCGATTCGGTTTCTTTGTAGCGGCGTTCCAGGTTCGGCAGGATGCCTTCGAACGCATGCTCGCGCGTGACCTTGCCGCCGCGCTCGGTGAGGTAGCGGAATTGGATTTTCTCTTTGCCGCTGCCGTAGAGCACGGCTTGCTGCACGGTTTTCTGCAGTTTTTGCCATGGTGTATCCACGTCGAAGCCGTAGTGCTTGGATAGCGACATGATCAGCTGGAAATAGTGCGCGTTGCGGCGATCCCAGCCGCGGATGGCGCCAGCGGCCAGCGACAGTTCCGGGTGATGCACCACGCGCTCGGGCGAGAACACCTGCGTGACGCCCAGGCCATCGCAGGTGGGGCAGGCGCCAACGGGCGAGTTGAACGAGAACAGGCGCGGTTCCAGTTCCGGCAGCGAGTAATCGCACACCGGGCAGGAATAGCGGGAGGAATACAGCTGCTCGCTCGCCTTGGCATCGTCCATGTCGACCACGATCGCCAGGCCATCGCCCAGGCGCAGCGCCGTCTCGAACGATTCGGCCAGACGCTGCTTGATGTCGTCGCGCGGGCGGAAGCGGTCGATCACGGCTTCGATGGTGTGCTTCTGGCGCAGGGTGAGCGGCGGCACGGCATCCAGATCGAACACGTTGCCGTCCACGCGGGCGCGCACGAAGCCTTGCGCACGCAGCTGTTCGAACACCTGCACGTGCTCGCCCTTGCGCTCGCGGATCACCGGCGCCAGCAGCATGAAGCGTTTTTCCGGGTTCAGCGCCAGCGTGGTGTCGATCATCTGGCTGACCGTCTGCGCTTCCAGCGGAATGCCATGGTCTGGGCAGCGCGGCGTGCCGACGCGGGCGTAGAGCAGGCGCAGGTAGTCGTAGACCTCGGTGATGGTGCCCACGGTCGAGCGCGGGTTGTGCGAGGTGGATTTCTGCTCGATCGAAATCGCCGGCGACAAGCCTTCGATGTGGTCGACGTCCGGCTTTTCCATCATGGAGAGGAATTGCCGGGCATAGGCTGACAGCGATTCGACGTAGCGCCGCTGGCCTTCCGCATAGATGGTGTCGAAGGCCAGCGAGGATTTGCCCGAGCCGGACAGGCCGGTGATCACGATCAAACGATCGCGGGGCAGGTCCAGGTCGATGTTCTTGAGGTTGTGCGTGCGCGCGCCGCGGATGCGTATGGTGTCCATCACGCCTGACTATTTGGGGGACCGCGCACTATAACAAGTGGGTGCCTACAGGCCGCACCGCGTGCACGGAAGGCTGCTGACAGCGTTATGTCAGCAGGCCGTCTGGACGCGATATGCTCGCCGCCCTGGACATGGCGGTTAACCCTTAAGCGGAGGACATATGGCAGGCAAGCGGATGATGATCCTGGCGGCGTGCGCCGCACTGGCGGCCGGCCCGGCCTTCGCGGCGCAGCCCAGCGAGGCGAAGGTGCGCGAACTGATGCAGGTGATGAACGTTTCGGCCCAGTTCGCCGCCATGAACGACCAGATGGCCGAGGTGATGGGCCAGCAGCTGCCCTGCGTGCCCACCGACTACTGGAAGGGCTATATCGACAAGACCGGGACGGAGCAGCTGATCACCGCCATGATCCCTGCCTATCAGCACCATTTCTCCGCCGATGAGGTGGACGGCCTGATCAAGTTCTACAAGTCGCCCCTGGGCCAGAAACTGGTGGCCCAGATGCCCGCCACCCTGGCCGAAGCAGCCCAGAGCGGCCAGCAGTGGAGCCGCCAGCGTACGTCGGACATGTTCTCGGACCTGCAGAAGCAAGGAAAACTGGGCGCCGACGGCCGCTGCCCGGCCACCAGCGGCAGCCACGGGTAGCGAAGGCCCTGGGGGGGGATGAGGCGAAGCCGAACCCCAACATCGCCATGTCACAACGTTGGTCAGTAATTGACCACAGCCAGCCCCCGTCGCTACAATCCGCAGTTCGCTACGCCCGGAAAGAGCGCGGCGAACCCCAAGAGAATAACGACAGAAGGGCTATTCCCATGAGTTATGCAGTCATCAAGACCGGCGGCAAGCAATACCGCGTCCAGCAGGGCGACGTCCTGCGCGTGGAACTGCTGAACGCCGAAGAAGGCGCCAGCGTGAATTTCGACCAGGTGCTGCTGGTCGGCTCCGGTGAAACCATCACCGTTGGCGCGCCGACCGTTTCCGGCGCCACCGTCTCCGCCACCGTGCGCAAGCATGGCCGCGCCGACAAGGTCCGCATCATCAAGTTCCGCCGCCGCAAGCACCACAAGAAGCAGCAGGGACACCGTCAGCATTTCACTGAAGTCGAGATCACGGGCATCAACGCCTGATCCGCCAATCTGGAGTAATCAGTCATGGCACATAAAAAAGGCGTAGGTTCATCCCGCAACGGTCGCGATTCGAACCCGAAATACCTCGGCGTGAAGATCTATGGTGGCCAGGCCATCGAAGCCGGCAACATCATCGTCCGCCAGCGCGGCACCAAGTTCCACGCCGGCACCGGCGTTGGCCTGGGCCGTGACCACACGCTGTATGCGTTGGTCGATGGCGTGGTCGAGTTCAAGACCCGCGGCGAGAACAACCGCAAATACGTCAACGTGGTCAAGGCCTGATTTAGGCATCACGTTGCAACGAAGGCCCCGCTTCGGCGGGGCTTTTGTTTTATCAGTCGTCCCCGGATCCTGGCCGATAAAGCCTCGGCGTCATTCCGGCGAAGGCCGGAATCCAGTCAAATAAACCCTGCGCAGCAGACAAAAGCGCTTTTGAGTGCTTCGCACGGCATATCTAAACTGGATTCCGGCCTTCGCCGGAATGACGGTATGGCAAGATCGCCCTTTCGCCACGATCCCCTCATCCACGGTCTCAATCCCATGAAATTCGTCGACGAAGCGATCATCAAAGTCCACGCCGGAGACGGCGGCAACGGCTGCATCAGCTTCCGTCGCGAAAAATTCATCCCGTTCGGCGGCCCCAATGGTGGCGACGGCGGGGCAGGCGGCTCGGTGTGGCTGGTGGCCGATGAGGGTCTCAACACGCTGATCGATTTCCGCCACCAGCGCAGCTTCAAAGCGCAGCGCGGCGAGAACGGCATGGGCAGCGACATGTACGGCAAGGGCGGCGAGGACACAGTCATCCGCGTGCCGGTCGGCACCGTCGTCACCAACGTCGACACCGACGAAACCATCGGCGACCTCACCGCGCACGGCCAGCGCCTGCTGGTGGCGCAGGGCGGCAAGGGCGGTCTGGGCAACATCCACTTCAAGAGCTCGGTGAACCGCGCGCCGCGCAAATCCACGCCGGGTACGCCAGGCGAAGTGCGCGAGCTGAAGCTGGAACTCAAGCTGCTTGCCGACGTGGGCCTGCTTGGCTTTCCCAACGCCGGCAAATCCACCTTCATTCGCGCGGTTTCCGCCGCGACACCGCGGGTGGCGGATTATCCGTTCACCACCCTGCATCCGAACCTGGGTGTGGTCAGTCTGGGTACCGACCAGAGCTTCGTCATTGCCGATATCCCCGGCCTGATCGAAGGCGCCGCGGAAGGCCATGGCCTGGGCATCCAATTCCTGCGTCACGTGGCGCGCACGCGCCTGCTGCTGCATATCGTCGACATTGCCCCGATCGATGGCTCCGATGCCGTCGAGCAGGTGCACGCCATCGAGCACGAACTGGAGAAGTTCGACCCGGAGCTGCTGCAGCGCCCACGCTGGCTGGTGCTCAACAAGGCGGACGTGTTGCCGGAAGACGAACGCCAGGCCGTTGCCGAAGACATCGTCAAGCACTTGGGCTGGACGCAGCCGTGGTTCCTGGTTTCGGCGATTGCGCGCGAGAACACCATGAATGTGTGCCGGCAGATCCAGCGCTTCTTTGAAGCGCAGCACGAGGCGCGGGAAGGGCGCACCGACATGCTGCCGGGGGATGTGCGGCTGCGCGGCGAAACCTGAATCTCGCCAGGATGTGCTCCCTCTCCCCTTCGGGGAGAGGGCTGGGGTGAGGGGCGAATCTCGCGGTAGAGTTACGAATTCGCTTGAGAAAAAAGCAGCAACCAAACAACGCAATGATTGAATCCACGGCGAGCGTCGCCCCTCACCCTGCCCTCTCCCCGGAGGGGAGAGGGAAAGAAAGGGCAAAAGCATGAAACTCCAAGCCCGCATCGCCACCTACCGCCGCCTGCGCGACGAACCGCTCTGGCGCCTGCTCGCCGCCGACCACGCGCCGGAAATCATCGGCTTGCTGCAAACCCTGCTGATGGATGGCGACCGCAAACTCAGCGCCTCCATTTTATTTGAGCGCCTGCAGCATCAACTCGACGCCATCAATGCTTCCGACCTGCCGCGCGAATTGCCGCGCACCGCACAGGCGTACGTCGCCGACTGGCTGGCCAAAGGTTTTCTGGAACGCCGCCTGCCCGAAGGCGCAACGGAAGAGGAATACGAACTCTCCGCGCAAACCTCACAGGCCATCCGCTTCGTCAGCACGCTGGACACGCCGCGCGTCGCCGCCACCGAAAGCCGCCTGTCGCTGGTCATCCTGCAACTCGTGCGCCTGGCCGAGCAGACCGAAACCGATCCGACCGCGCGTTTGGAATCGCTATACGCCGAACGCGACCGATTGGACGCGGAAATCGCCCGCGTCAGCTCGGGCAAGGTAGCTGCGTTGGATGGCAAGCGCGCACTGGAACGCGCACGCGAAGTGATCCAGCTGGCCGACGAACTGGCCGAAGACTTCCGCCGCGTGCGCGACGACTTCGAACATCTCAATCGCGAATTCCGCGAACGCATCATCGATGACGAAGGCGAGCGCGGCGACGTGCTCGACCGCCTGTTCGAAGGCGTCGACGTGATCGCCGAGAGCGACGCCGGCCGCAGCTTCAACGCCTTCTGGGGCCTGCTCAACGACATGGAGCAGAGCGCACGGCTCGATGCGGCGCTGGAGAGCGTGCTCTCGCGCAACTTCGCCAAAAAACTGCAGCGCCACGAGCGCCAGTTCCTGCGCAGCTTTACCAGCGTGATGCTGGAACGCGGCGGCCACGTGCACGACGTGTTGCAGCAATTTGCACGCAGCTTGCGTGGTTTCGTGCAAAGCCGCGGTTATCTCGAGCAACGCCGCTTGAACCAATTGTTGAAGCAAGCACAGGCTGAAGCCCTGCAACTGCGCGACTCCGTCAGCGTGCGCCAACGCACACCCTATACGCTGCAACTCACCACCAGCCGCCTGCGCTCACTCTCGCAATGGCGTCTGCACGATCCGCGCAACGCGCAAGTGGACGGCAGCATCGTGCGCAGCGAGGGCGCGGCCATTTCGCTCGATAGCGTCAGCGAACTGGTTGCCGCCTCGGAAATCGATTTCCGCAGCCTGCGCCGCGATCTGCACGAACTGCTGGCCGAACACGACCAGCTTTCCATCGGCCAGGTGCTGGAGCGCAGGCCAGCCGAGCAGGGGCTGGGCAGCGTGATCGGTTATCTCTCCCTGGCAACCCGTTACGGCGTGATCGGTAATGAAAACGAGGCCGTGCGGTGGAAAGGCGGCGACGGCCAATGGCGCCAGGCGCGCATTCCGCTGGTTTGGTTTCTGAAAGGGAAACGCAATGAGTTTGCTTAGTACTGCACTATGTTTGCTCCTCATGGCAGAGGGCTGCGAGGTATGAGCAACCTACCCACCTCGGCCGCGTCTGCCAACACATTGCTGGGTGACATTCGTGAGCTGATTGAGCAAAGCCGCCGGCAGTTGGCCGTTGCTGTCAATAGTGGATTGACGGCGCTGTATTGGCATATTGGTCAGCGCATCCGCAGCGAAGTCTTGCAGGGCGAACGCGCTGTCTATGGTGAGCAAGTCGTCTCGACTTTGGCAGGTCAGCTCGAAGCCGACTACGGACGCGGTTTCTCGGCCAAGAACCTGCGGCATATGGTGCGTTTCGCTGAGGCTTTCCCGGACGAGCAAATTGTCTCCGCGGCGCGTAGACAATTGAGCTGGACCCATTTCCGCACGCTGATATATATCGAAGATCCGCTAAAGCGCGATTTTTACCTGCAAATGTGCAAACAGGAAGGGTGGAGAACGCGTGTATTGCAAGAGCGCCTGGATTCTCAGCTCTTCGAGCGCACCGCGCTCTCTCAGCAGCCAGAGGCGCTCTTGGCACAGGAGTTGGCCAGCTTGCGCCACAGCGGCGAGCTCAAACCGGCCTTTGTGCTCAAAGATCCCTATGTGCTGGATTTCCTGGGCCTAAACGATCGCTATCTGGAAAGGGATCTGGAAGACGCCATCTTGCGCGAGCTCGAGTTGTTCTTATTGGAATTGGGCGCGGGCTTCAGTTTCGTGGCGCGCCAGAAGCGACTTCAGATCGATCACGATGATTTCTACATTGACCTGCTGTTCTACAACCGTCGCCTGAGGCGCTTGGTGGCCGTCGACCTGAAGCTGGGCGATTTCAAGGCCGAATACAAGGGTCAGATGGAGCTTTATCTGCGCTGGTTAGCCAAATACGAGCAGGAGCCAGGCGAAGCCGCGCCATTGGGCATCATCCTGTGCAGCGGCAAGAATCAGGAACAAATCGAGTTGCTGGAACTGGACGCCAGCGGCATTCATGTGGCTGAGTACCTGACGGTACTACCGCCTAAAGAAGTCTTGCAGGCCAAATTGCATGAAGCCATCGAACGCTCACGTGCACGGCTTGAAAGTCGCAATGGAGATGATGCTTGATGAATGCGCAACCTCATTGCTTGAGAGAAATGCCATGAATTTGCTTGAAGACGAAGCATTTCCCATCGAGGCAGAAAAGAAGCCCGCACGCGATGGCGCATTGTTTGACGGCGACACCGGCGCATTGCCGCTGGATGCGCGCCGCGCCTTGTGCCAATTGCTGAGCGGCCCCAGCGTCGATCAAGGACGGCATAGCCAGCTATGGCCGGCCGTCCTGCGCTACGAAACGCAGTTGCGGTCGCATCTCAATGATCTGTTCCTGGAACTGGTGCTTGACCGCGACGCCGGCGTGGCTTTTACGCGCCAGGCCGATACCGGTGAGCTGGAAACGCCAGTGTTGTTGCGTTCTTCGCCGCTCACTTTCATCGATTCAGTGCTGCTGCTGCATTTGCGCCAGCAACTGGCGGAAGCCGATGCGCAGGGGCGCCGTGCGGTGGTGGAGGAGAACGTGCTGGTGGATGCGCTCTCGGTTTACGAAAAAAATCTCTCCACCGACCGCGCTGGCTTCAACAAACGCGTCACCGCCTCCATCACCAAGATGAAGGACAACCACGTGCTGGAAAAGCTGCGCGGCAGCGACGATCGCTATGAAGTGTCACCGACATTGAAGCTGCTGTTCTCCGCCGAGGACGTGCAGAACCTGGCGCAGATCTATCGCCAGTTGCGCGAAGCGGATGAAGCCACGGAGGAAGCTGCGGATGAACGCTAAGACCAAGACCAAAACCAAGACGGCGAGCAAACCGCCGAAGCGCGATACGACACCTTCGCTGTTCCTTTCCGATCTGCCCGACCCGCGCGACGAACAATTCCGCATGCGGCGGCTGCAGGTGTTCAACTGGGGCACGTTCAGCGGCTTGGTCGATGTGCCGATTGCCGAACGCGGTTTTTTATTCGTTGGCCGTTCCGGTTCGGGCAAATCCACCTTGCTGGATGCGATGTCCGCGTTGCTGGTGCCGCCGAACCTGGTCGACTTCAACGCTGCCGCGCGCGAAGCGGAACGCAGCGGTCGCGACCGCAACCTGGTTTCCTACGTGCGTGGCGCGTGGGCCGATCAGCATGATGGCGAATCGGGCGAGATCGCCACGCAGTATCTGCGCAAGGGCAGTACCTGGACGGCGCTGGTGCTGGAATACCGCAATGCCGTGGGTGAAACGGTCAGCCTGATTCGTCTGTTCTGGGTTGCAGGCAATGGTTCCACCGCGGCGGATGTGAAGAAGCACTACATGGTGTGCGAGCGTGCGTTCGACGTCGCCACCGAACTGCAAGGTTTCGATCTCGACCTGCGCAAGCTCAAGACGCGCCTGGGCGAAGACGTGCATCACTTCGACACCTTCGCAGGTTACGCCGAACGCTTCCGTCGCCTGCTCGGCATCCAGAACGAGATGGCGCTGAAGTTGCTGCACAAGACGCAGTCGGCCAAGAACCTGGGCGATCTCAACGGCTTCCTGCGCGGGTTCATGCTGGATGAGCCGGAAACCTTCGGCGCGGCCAATCGCCTGGTGACGGACTTCGGCGAATTGGATGCCGCGCACAAAGCCGTCGTCATTGCACGCGAGCAAGTCGAAACTTTGGTGCCAGCTCGCACGGCGCACGAAAGTCTGCAAAAGCTGCGGCGCGAAACCAGTACCCTGCGCGAGCTGCACTTGTGCGTGGACACCTGGCGCGAACAGCGTCGCTTGGTACTGCTGGATGAGCGCTTGGCCGAGCTGAAGGTACGCGACGTCGCGCTGGAAGGCGAAATCGCGCAACGCCGTCAAACCCTGGAAAACCACGATCGCCGCCTCGCCGACCTGGAACAGCAGCGCCGCGAACAGGGCGGTGATCTGATTGATCAGCTTGAGCGCGAGCACGAACAGGTTTCGCGCGAACGCGACGAACGCATGAAGCGCCGCGACAAGGCCGAGCGGGCATGTGGCGAATTGGGCTGGACCATGCCTTCCACCGCGGGCGGTTTTGCCGAGATCGTCGGCAGTTCGCGCGAATTGCTCGACGGTGCGCGCGATCGCGCCGCCGGCCTGGAAGAGCGCATGGATGCACTCAAGCGCGAACGCGACCAGGCCAGCCAGCGCTTTGCCGGCGTGCGCGCCGAAATCGAGGCCTTGAAGCGCAATCCGTCCAATATCCCCGCACCGGTCCAGGCGATGCGTGCACGCCTGTGCAGCGAACTGGGCTGGTCGGAGAACGCGTTGCCGTTCGTGGGCGAGCTGCTGCAGGTCAAAACCGAATTCGCCGCCTGGCGCGGGGCGATCGAGCGTGTGCTGCATGGCTTCGCCTTGTCGCTGCTAGTGGACGAGCGCCAGTACGCCGAAGTTTCCAATTGGGTCAACAAGACGCATCTGGGCGGCAAGCTGGTGTACTACCGCGTGGGCCGCGTGGATTCACTCGGCAAGCGCATGCTCGAATCGCGCTCGCTGGTGAACCGCCTGGATGTACGCGATCACGCGCATCGAGATTGGCTGACCAATGAACTCACGCGCCGCTTTGACTACGCCTGCGTGGATACGCCGGCCGCGTTGCGCAACGCCGATCGCGCCATCACGCGCGAGGGCTTGGTCAAGCATGGCGGCGATCGCCATGAAAAGGACGACCGCCGTGCGGTGGATGATCGTCGCAACTGGATCTTGGGTTTCGACAATCGCGACAAATTGGCCGTATTCGAGCGCGAAGGACAGGAGCTGGCGCAGGCGATTGCGCAAAGCGCCGCCGAACTGGACAAGCTGAAAACCGAGCGCGATGCCGATGGCGATCGCCGCCTGGCTGCTTCGCAACTCGTCAACCTGGAATGGGAAGAGATCGACGTCGCACCCAAGCTGCGTCGCTTGGGCGATATCGAAGATCAGTTGCAGCAGTTGCGTGCCGGCGACGCCACGCTGCAGGAAATCATGCGCCAGCTCGATACCGAACGCATCGCGCGCACGCGTGCGGCCAAGACGCTGGAAGATGCCTCGGCCGAACGCCTGTCGCTGGAGCGCGATCGCAACGGTTTCACCAGGCAGCGCGAATCCTGCCTGCCGCTTGCGCACGCCATGACGCTTTCCTCCGCGCAAGCGGAAGCGCTTGCTGCTCGCTTGCCGCAGCATCCGCCGCTGCTGCTGGATAACCTCGATCGGCAGGTCAACCAGGTGAAGGATGGCCTGAACGTCGCGCTGGCCGAGCATGCGCAGGAAGACAACGCGCTGGTGCATGCCATCGAGGAATGCTTCCGCAGCTTCTGCCGCAAATGGCCGCAGGACAGCGCTGACTTCACGCCCAATATGGATTCGGTGGAAGGCTTTCTCTCGCGCTTGCGCCGTCTGGAACTGGATGGCTTGCCCAAGCACGAAGCACGCTTCTTCGAACTGCTGCAAAGCCAGAGCAAGCAGAACCTGCTGGTGCTGCAGAAGCATATGATCGAAGCGCGCAAATCGATCGGCCAGCGCATGGATGAAGTCAACGAAAGCCTGGAGCGCGTGCCGTTCAACCGCGGCACGCTGCTGCAGATCGAACTCACGGATCGTAATCTGCCGGAGGTGCGCGACTTCCAGCTGCAATTGCGCGAAGTGCTTTCGCACCATCAAACCGAAGACCGCGATCGCGCCGAAGCGCAGTTCGCCGTGTTGCGCCAGCTGGTAGCGAAACTCGCCGCCGACGATCCCGAGCACAAGCGCTGGCGGGAGCAGGTGCTTGATGTACGCCAGCATGTGGAATTCGTGGGCGTGGAAAAGGATGCCAACACGCGCGAGACGGTGGAGGTGTATCGCAGCGGCGCCGGCAAATCCGGTGGCCAGCGCCAGAAGCTCGCGACGACCTGTCTTGCTGCCGCGTTGCGCTACCAGCTCGGTGGCGACGATGGTCATCTGCCACGCTACGCCCCAGTCGTGCTCGATGAAGCCTTCGACAAAGCCGACAACGAATTCACCGCGCTGGCCATGAACATCTTCGAGAACTTCGGCTTCCAGATGGTGGTGGCGACGCCGCTGAAATCGGTGATGACCTTGGAGCCGTTCATCGGGGGTGCCTGCTTCGTCGACATCACCGGCCGCCATGATTCGGGTGTGCTGCTGATCGAGTACGACGAAGACAACAAACGGCTGGCCCTGCCCGAAAAGGCGCGTCAGGCCGATGCGGACGCCTGAGGAGCTACGCCGGCGCCTGCTGTCGCGCTGGCAGAACCAGCGCCGCAGCTGGTTGTTGGGAGAGGGCGAGTGGCCGCTGTCCTTGAGCACGGAACCGCCGACCGAAGCGAAGCTGCTAAGCGACTGGCCGCGTTTTGATGCGTGGCTTGCACAGTGGCGCGAGGTGTCGCGCGTTGACGAAAGCACGGTGCGCTATGAGGCGCGTGCATGGTCGCGCGTCGGCGAGCAGCAAGTGCCCTGTGCCTGGCAGTTCGCGACGCCGGAGGCCGTGGCCAGCGAGCTTGGGCAGTCTGCGCGATGGTCGCAAGCGAAGCTGCGCTTCGGTGTGCTGGCACGGTGGAAAGACGATGCAGCTTGGCGAGCCGAATTGTCACGCCACTTCGATCTACTCGCTGATCTGGAACATGCTGATTTCGAGCGGCTGTGCCGGGTCGTGGCGTGGTTGCGGCGCCATCCGTCATCGGGCCTTTATCCGCGCCAGCTGCCGGTTCCTGGCATCGACAGCAAATGGGTCGAGTCGCGCCGTGCGGTTGTCGCGGCCTGGGTCAATGCGTTACTGGCTGGCGTGGCAACTACCGATTTTTATGCGGTCACAGGTTTGCGCGCTGCGCCCGATCGCCTGCGTATGCGTCTGCTTGATCCTGAGCTGCGTGCGGCGATGGGTGGCCTCTCGGATATCGAGGCGCCTGCTGATGAATTCATTGAGTTGAACGTGCCCGTACGCCAAGTGCTGATCGTGGAAAACCTCGTCACCGGGCTCGCCTGCGAAGACTTGCCTGGCACGTTGGTGTTCATGCGTCGTGGCTATGCGGTGGAGGCGCTGGCAAAGCTGCCATGGCTGGCGCGGCTTCCCGTGTATTACTGGGGCGATATCGACACGCACGGGCTGGCTATTTTGAGCCGCTTGCGTGCGTATCTGCCGCAGACGCAATCGTTGCTGATGGATGAGCAGACCTTGCTGGCGTTCAAGACGTTGTGGGGCAGGGAAGACAAGCCGCACGCAGCGCTGGAGCTTGCTTGCCTTACGGAGCAAGAGCAGCGCCTGTATCGCGCATTGCATGATGGTGAATACCAACACGTTCGTCTGGAGCAGGAGCGTATTGCATGGGATGTTGCGTGGTCGCGCGTGGCGGCGACGCTCTTGTCTCAAAGCCCTCGTAGGCTGGGATGAAATCCCAGCATCGCCATGCCAATCATGCTGGGATTTCATCCCAGCCTACGTCTCCAGTGGAAACATGACCTGTGAAGCATGCACACAGGCCACCAATCCTTCATCATGCGCTGTCATCCGCCGGAGATGCTCATGTCCGATCGTCGCAATTTCCTCAAGACCACTTTGCTGGCCAGCTCCGCGCTAGCCATGCCCCGCCTTTCCCGCGCCGCTGCCACCGTGGCTGGCGCTGTCCCTGGCAACGTCGGCGCACGCGTCGTCTCCACCTGGGATTTCGGTGTGCCGGCCAACCTCGCCGCATGGGCCGTGCTCAGCCAGGGCGGCAAGTCGCTGGATGCGGTGGAGCAGGGCGTGATGGTGCCCGAGTCGGATCTCAACAATCACAGCGTGGGACGTGCGGGTTATCCCGACCGCGACGGCCACGTGACGCTGGATGCCAGCATCATGGATGGCAACGGTATGTGCGGTGCGGTCGCGGCGTTGGAACATATCGCCCATCCCATCCAGGTAGCGCGCAAGGTGATGGAAAATACGCCGCACGTGTTGCTGGTGGCCGATGGCGCGTTGGAATTCGCCTTGCAGCAGGGCTTCAAGAAAGAAAATCTGCTCACGCCAGAATCCGAAAAGGCATGGCATGAATGGCTGAAGCAGGCCAAGTACACCCCGGTGGCCAACAGCGAAAACACCGATTACCACCGCAGCCTGCAGAAACTCGGCATGCCGGGCGGCAAGAACAATCACGACACCATCGGCATGCTGGCCGTCGACGCCAATGGCCGCCTTGCCGGCGCCTGCACCACCAGCGGCATGGCGTGGAAGCTGCGCGGTCGCGTGGGCGACAGCCCGATCATCGGCGCTGGTTTGTACGTCGATAACGAAGTGGGCGGTGCGACCTCGACGGGTGTAGGCGAGGAAGTGATCCGCAACGCCGGTAGCTTTCTGGTGGTGGAGTTGATGCGTCAGGGACGCAGTCCGCAGGAAGCCTGCGAAGAGGCCGTGCGGCGCATCGTCAAGAAACGCCCGGAAGCGACGAAGGAAATGCAGGTCGGCTTCCTGGCCTTGCGTCGCGATGGCGAGTGCGGTGCTTACGCCATCCAGAAAGGTTTCACTTACGCCGTATGCGACAAGCAGGAGCAAGACCGCCTGCTCGCATCGCCCAGCCTCTACCAGACCACATTCAGCTGATGCCCATGCAACAACCCTTGCTTGAAATCGCCGCCGGCTCGCTGGCTTCCGCTCTCGCTGCACAGGAAGGCGGCGCCGACCGCGTTGAACTCTGCAGCAGCCTGGCCGAGGGTGGCATTACGCCGTCTTACGGCATGCTGGCTGTCGTGCGCGAACGTGTGCGTATTCCGGTGTATGTGCTGGTGCGGCCGCGAGCGGGTGATTTTCTGTATGACGAAGCCGACTTCGAGATGATGCGGCGGGATATCGAAACCTGCGTGCGACTCGGTTTCGACGGTGTGGTGATCGGCGCGCTGGATGCGGATGGGCATGTCGATCCGCGTTGCGCGGAACTGGTGCGTGCGGCCGGCAAGCTGGGCGTGACCTTCCATCGTGCGATCGATGCCAGTGCGGATTTGAATCGCGCGCTGGACAGCATCATGGCGCTGGGTTGCGAGCGCGTGCTGACCTCAGGCGGATGCACGAATGCCTTGGCAGGGGCGCACGTTATTGCTGGCCTGGTGAAGCAGGCTGGCGATCGGGTCAAGGTGATGGCGGGGGCGGGGATTCGCTCAGGCAATCTGGCCGAGGTGGCGCGGCTGACCGGCGCGCATGAATTTCATGGCTCGGCGAAGGCGGTGGTGAAGTCCGCGATGCGGTATCTCAATCCGGCATTGAAGGATCTGGCGCCGGATACCGAGCAGACCAGCGTGGAAGAGGTGCGCGCCATGAAGGCGCAACTTGCAGCATTGGCCCCTCTCCCGTCGGGAGAGGGATTGGGGTGAGGGTACGAATCAGGCGCGGATTGGTTTGTCCATAATTCCAGCACCTCGCTCCGCCCGAACCCTCACCCCCGGCCCCTCTCCCGGTGGGAGAGGGGAGACAAGCGCAAACAATAAGCCGGCGTTTCCGCCGGCCCGTCCTCCCCCTTGGGAGAGGGCGAAATTCAGACACAAAAAAAACCGGCGTTTCCGCCGGCTTTTTCGATACCAACCCTAATGCTCGCTAGCCTTAGGCCAGCTCGCGGATCTTGGCGTTCAGGCGGCTCTTATGGCGAGCGGCCTTGTTCTTGTGGATCAGCCCACGGGCAGCGTAGCGATCCATCACCGGCTGGGCAGCTGCGAAGGCTTCCACGGCGGCAGCCTTGTCCTTTGCCTCGATCGCCTTGACGACCTTGCGCAGGGCGGAACGGACCATGGAACGGGCGCTGGCGTTGCGCAGCCGATGTTGCTCGGACTGGCGCGCGCGCTTCTTCGCGGACTTGATGTTGGCCAAGGTAGAACTCCGGAATGAATACTGGGCTGGAAAAAGGCGACAATTATGGCGCCAATTCGTTGAGCGGTCAAGCGCTTGGGCTGTTTTGCCAGGCGGTCCGGGGTATTCTCGCCGATTCCGCACCAAAAAGCCGAGAATGGCCCACCCAGATTTGCAGGGGCGCTCTATGGCGAGCTCAGGCGGCTTGCGAAAACTCCTGATCATCCATGGCCTTATCACGCTGGCGGCGGCGATCGTGCTGGCCGTGTCTCCCGGTTTGATTCCAGGTATGGCCGGCGCGCGCCTGGCGCCGGATGCCGATCTCCTGGCCTATTTGCTGGCAGGCGCCGAATTCGGAATCGCCTTTCTGTCTTTCGGTGGCAGCCGGCTTACCGATCCTCGGGGGCTGCGCCTGATCGCGGGTGCCTGCATCGTCTTTCATGCGACATCGGCGTTGCTGGAGGGCTATGCCACCTGGCGGCAGATGGGCAATCACTTGCTGGTCGCCAATATCGCGGCGCGTGTCGTCATCGTTGCGCTGTTCGTCTGGTTTTCGCGACGAACGGTCCGGTAGCGTCGCGCCGGTTGCAACACGTCGCCTGACTGTCAGAATTCGGCGCTAGCCGCTCACGGCTTGTCGATCATCGGGAGAAGCATGAAGTCGCCCAGCCTGTTACGCGGGCTGCTCTCTTTCAGCAGCATGACCATGGTGTCGCGCGTGCTCGGGCTGCTGAGGGATATTTCCATCAGCCACGTGTTCGGTGCCAACGTCGCTACCGATGCGTTCTGGGTCGCGTTCCGCATTCCCAACTTCATGCGGCGCATGTTTGCGGAAGGCGCGTTTTCCACGGCCTTCGTGCCGGTGTTTACCGAGGTGAAGGAAAAGGGCACGCATGCCGAGTTGAAGGAGCTGATGTCGCGCGTGGCCGGCACGCTGGGTGGTGTGCTGCTGGTGGTCGCGGCGTTGTGCGTATTGTTCGCGCCGCAGGTGGCGGCCGTGTTCACGCCGGGTGCGGTGGATGAGCCGCACAAGTTCACGCTCACCGTCGAATTGCTGCGGCTCACGTTTCCGTTCCTGCTGTTCGTCTCGCTGACCGCATTGGCGGGCGGGGCGCTCAACAGCTTTCATCGCTTCGGGTTGCCGGCGCTCACGCCGGTGATTCTCAATCTGTGCATGATCGCCGGTGCCTGGTGGCTGTCGAAGCATCTGCAGCCGCCGATTCTGGCGATGGGTTGGGCGGTGCTCGTTGCAGGCGTGTTCCAGGTGCTGTTTCAACTGCCCGCGTTGCGCTCGCTCGATCTGCTGGCCTTGCCGCGCTGGGGTTGGAGCCATCCGCAAGTGCAGCGGATCATGCGGCAGATGGTGCCGACGCTGTTTGGCTCTTCAGTCGCGCAGATCAATCTGCTGTTCGACACGGTGATTGCGTCGCTGCTGATTTCCGGTTCGCAGACGTGGCTGTCGCAGGCCGATCGTTTTCTTGAATTGCCACTGGGCGTCTTCGGCGTGGCGCTGGGCACGGTGATTCTGCCCTCGCTGTCGCGCCATCACGTGGCGACGGATCACGACGGTTTTTCCAAGGCGCTGGACTGGGGCCTGCGCACCACGCTGCTGATTGCGGTGCCGGCGATGTTCGGGCTGATGCTGTTGGCCCAGCCTCTGGTTGCCACGTTGTTTCAGAACGGGCAGTTCCGGTCGTTCGACACGCGCATGACTACCTTTTCGGTGACAGCACTGAGTTTTGGTGTGCCGGCCTATGCATTGGTGAAAGTGCTGCTGCCCGCGTTCTATGCGCGCAAGGACACGCGCACGCCGGTGCACGCTGGTGTCACCTCGCTGCTTTCCAACCTGCTGCTCAACGGCGTGTTCCTGTTGACGCTCTACGCGCTGTGGGCGCCCGCGTCATTGAAGTCGATCCCGTTGCTGGACGGCTTGTCGAAAGTGCCGGGGCTGCATCTGGCCTTGGGCATGGCCAGCGCGATAGCGAGCTACGTCAACCTGGCGCTGTTGTGGCGTAGCCTGCGCCGCGCGGATATCTATCAGTTGCAACCGGGCTGGGGGACTCATCTGACGCGGTTGACGCTGGCCTGCGCGGCGATGGTCGCGCTGTTGTTGTTGGGGCGCTGGTACTGGCCGGATTGGACGCAGCTACCGGTGATCGGGCGCGTGTGGCGTCTGGCTGTGCTGGTTGGCGGCGGTGGTGCGACCTATGTTGCCGTGTTGTTCGCCAGCGGCTTTCGTTTGCGCGATTTGCAACATGAGTGACCGCTATAATCGCCCGATGATGAAACTGTCCCGGGACGTCGCGGGGCCGTGCCTGGCCCCCGGCGGCAGTGTGGTTGCGGTCGGCGCTTTTGATGGCTTGCACCGCGGCCATCAAGCCTTGCTCAGCGAAGTGCGCCAGCGTGCGCAGGCGCTCGGCTGCACGCCGATCGTGGTGAGCTTCGAACCGCTGCCGCGCGCTTATTTCTCCAAGGAACCGGTGCCGCGCCTGTCGAGCGTGCGTGAAAAGCTGCTGGGTTTCGCCGCCGCCGGCATGGAGCAGACGCTGCTGCTGCGCTTCAACCAGGCGCTCACCGCCATGTCGCCGGAAGACTTCGTGCAGCGCGTATTGATCGATCGTCTCAACGTGCGCGAAGTGTGGGTCGGCGGCGATTTCCGCTTCGGCCACAAGCGTGCCGGCGACGTGCCCATGCTGGAGCGCATCGGCAAGGAACGCGGCTTTGTCGCGCACACCATGCCGGCCGTGCTGCTGGATGGCGAGCGCGTTTCCGCCAGCCGCGTGCGGGCTTTGCTCGCCGCTGGCAATTTCGGCGCCGCTACCCCGCTGTTGGGTCGTCCGTTCGTGATCGAAGGCAAGGTGGAATACGGCAACCGCCTCGGCCGCGAACTTGGGTTCCCCACCGCCAACATCCATCTGCGCGATCGCGTCACCCCGGTGCACGGTATCTTCGCCGTGCGCGTGGGCCTGGGCGAGGGTGAATGCAGTTGGCCGGGCGTGGCCAGCCTGGGCACGCGGCCCACCGTCAACGAGGTGGTCGAGCCCCTGCTGGAAGTGCACCTGTTCGATTTCGAGGGCAATCTCTACGGCCAGCGCATGGCGGTGGAGCTGGTGGCCAAGCTGCGCGACGAAATGAAATTCGACGGACTGGACGCATTGAAGGAGCAAATGCGGCATGATGCGCGTTCCGCCCGGGAAATCCTTGGGATGAACCCGGCATTGATCGACGCGAACCAGGCCGCATCATGAGCAGCACCATGTCCAGCTTGCACATTCCATCCACGGCACCAGCCTTGGCGATCATTATTATTTGACGAGCCTCGCCGAAGCGCGTGCGCTTGCCGCCGCGCGCGGCAGGTGAATAGCACGAGGCTTCGGTTCCCCTCCGGGCATCGAAGCGGAACCACCGTAACCACACGGCACCCGAGCGATGACCCAGGACTACAAGAGCACCATCAACCTGCCGCAGACCACCTTCCCGATGCGCGGCGACCTGCCCAAGCGCGAACCGGGCTGGCTGGCCGAATGGGAAAAGGTAGACCGCTACGCGCAGATCCAGGCCAAGACGGCCGGACGTCCCCTGTTCGTGCTGCACGATGGCCCGCCCTATGCGAACGGCACCATCCACCTGGGCCACGCGATCAACAAGATCCTGAAAGACGTGGTGGTGAAATCCAAACTGCTGGCGGGCTTCCATGCGCCGTATGTGCCGGGCTGGGATTGCCACGGCATGCCGATCGAAATCCAGATCGAAAAACAGTTCGGCAAGAACCTGCCCACCAGCGAGGTGATGAGCAAGGCGCGCGCCTATGCCAACGAGCAGATCGCCAAGCAGAAGGGCGATTTCAAGCGCCTGGGCGTGCTCGGCGAATGGGATCGCCCTTACCTCACCATGGCGCCGCAGAACGAAGCGGGCGAAATCCGCGCGCTGGCCGAACTGCTGCGCAAGGGCTACATCTACCGCGGCTTGAAGCCGGTCAACTGGTGCTTCGATTGCGGCTCGGCGCTCGCCGAAGCGGAAGTGGAATACGAAGACAAGACCGATATCGCCATCGACGTCGGCTTTGCCTTTGATGATCCTGCCGCCGTCGCCAAGGCGTTCGGTCTGGAGACGCTGCCCAAGCCCAACGGCCAGATCGTGATCTGGACCACCACGCCGTGGACGATCCCTGCCAACCAGGCGCTCAACCTGCATCCGGAATTCAGCTATAGCCTGGTCGATACGGACAAGGGCTTGCTGATTCTCGCAACTGACCGCGTCGAAGAGTGCTTGAAAACCTACGGTGTGGAAGGACACATCGTCGCCTCGGTGGAAGGCCATGAACTGGGCGATCTGAAATTCCGCCATCCGCTGTATGCCGTCGATCCTGGCTATGCGCGTCTTTCGCCGATCTATTTCGGCGACTACGTCACGCTGGATACCGGCACCGGCATCGTGCACTCCGCGCCTGCGTACGGCGTGGAAGACTTCCAATCGTGCAAGGCCTACGGCATGAAGGATGCCGACATCTTGAACCCAGTAATGGGCAACGGCGTCTACGCATCCTGGCTGCCGCTGTTCGGCGGCATGTTCCTGTGGAAGGCCAATCCCAAGATCGTGGAAGCGCTGGACCAGGCCGGTTCGCTGCTGCATCAAAACAAATACGCGCACAGCTACATGCATTGCTGGCGCCACAAGACGCCGATCATCTATCGCGCCACCTCGCAGTGGTTTGCCGGCATGGATCTCACGCCGAAAGACGGCGGCAAGACGCTGCGCGAAACCGCGCTGGAAGGCGTGGAAGCCACGCAGTTCTTCCCCGCCTGGGGCAAGCAGCGCTTGCACAACATGATTGCCGATCGCCCGGACTGGACACTCTCACGCCAGCGTCAGTGGGGCGTGCCGATGGCGTTCTTCGTCCATCGCGAAAGTGGTGAGCTGCATCCGCGCACGCCGGAATTGCTGGAAGAAGTCGCCAAGCGCGTCGAGCAACATGGCATCGAAGCCTGGCAAAGCCTCGATCCGGCGGAGCTGTTAGGCGCTGATGCCGAGCACTACGAAAAGAACCGCGACACGCTGGACGTGTGGTTCGATTCCGGCACCACGCACTGGCACGTGCTGCGCGGCTCGCACGCTGATGTGCAGCATTTCCCCGCCGATCTTTATCTGGAAGGTTCCGACCAGCACCGCGGCTGGTTCCATTCCTCGCTGCTCACCGCGGCCATGCTGGACGGCAAACCGCCGTACAAGCAGCTGCTGACACACGGCTTCACCGTCGATGCGCAGGGCCGCAAGATGTCCAAGTCGCTGGGCAACGGCATCGAGCCGCAGGACATCATGAATCGCATGGGCGCGGACATCCTGCGCCTGTGGGTGGCCTCGACTGATTACCGCTACGAGATGTCCTTGTCGGAGGAAATTCTGAAGCGCGTGGCGGATATGTATCGCCGCATCCGCAACACCGCGCGCTTCCTGCTCGGCAATCTGGATGGTTTCGATCCGGCCAAACATCTGCTGCCAGTGGAACAAAGTCTGCTGCTCGATCAGTGGGCGGTGGCGCAAGCCTATGACATGCAGCAAACGGTGAAAGCCGCCTACGAGCGCTACGACTTCCCCGAAATCGTGCAGCGCGTGCAGAACTTCTGCACCAACGAAATGGGTGCGTTGTACCTCGACATCACCAAGGATCGCCTCTACACCATGCCGACCGAAAGCCTCGGCCGGCGCAGTGCGCAGAGCGCGATGTATCGCATCCTGGAAGCGCTGGTGCGCTGGCTGGCGCCGGTGCTGTCGTTCACCGCGGAAGAAATCTGGCAACACATGCCGGGTGAGCGCGGCGAAAGCGTACTGTTCGAAACCTGGTACGACGGCTTGGTGAATACGCAAAGCTCGCCGGAACAGCGCCGTTACTGGGCTGATCTGCTGGCGATGCGCGATACCGCGTCGCGCGTGCTCGAAGACATGCGCAAGGCCGAAAAGATCGGCGCCGCGCTGGAAGCGAAACTCGTGCTGCATGCCGATCCGGCCACGACCGAGCGTTACGCGGCGACGGCGGATGAGTTGCGCTTCTTCTTCATCACCTCGGAGCTGAGCTTTGCGCCGCTGCAACCGCGTCCGGCCGATGCGGCTGCATTGCAGTTCGAAGGTGGTGGCGAGGTGTATGTATCGGCCAGTGTGAGCGATGCGGCCAAGTGCGTGCGTTGCTGGCATCGCCGCGAGGACGTGGGTAGCAGCCCGGCGCATCCAGAACTTTGCGGACGTTGCGTGAGTAATGTGGAAGGGCCGGGCGAGCATCGTCGCTGGTTCTAATAGCCTCAGACCAACTCCCTCCCCTGCGAAGTAGGGGAGGGTCGGGGTGGGGTCAAGCAACCTCGCGGTGAATTCAAATTGTGCGGCTAGCTCACCCAACCCCACCCCAACCCTCCCCTGCCAAGCAGGGGAGGGGGCAACATCCGGCATCCTTGAGTGAGCCTTGAGAACACCCATGCACCCCAAACCCAACGCACTCCCCTGGCTGGTGGTATCTGCCCTCACTATCGTCCTCGACCAACTCACCAAATGGTGGGCGCTCACGTCATTGCAGCCACCGGGCGTGCCGCATCCGGTCATCCCCGGCTTCCTCAACTGGACGCTCGCCTTCAACACTGGTGCCGCCTTCAGCTTTCTCGCGCAAAGCAGCGGCTGGCAGCGCTGGTTCTTCGTATTGCTGGCGGTGGCGATCACCGCGGCCCTGCTCGTATGGCTCACCCGTACGGCGCAGCGCGAATGGCGCACCGCCTTGCCGCTGTCGCTGGTGATCGGCGGCGCGCTCGGCAACCTGATCGATCGCCTGCACGCCTCGCAGGTCACCGACTTCATCCAGGTCTATTACCGCGACTGGTACTACCCAACCTTCAACGTCGCCGACTGCGGCATCAGCGTGGGTGCGGTGTTGTTGATCCTCTTCGGCCTGCGTCCCGCCAAGTAGGCTGGGATGACATCCCAGCACCGCCATGCTGATCAACACCGTGGCCGCCAAAAAGTGACCTAAACAGTCCCTGCCGCGTGGCGGCATATGTGAATTGCGTCACGTCGGCCCAGCCTTCGCTGCGTCGCCTCGGCTCGCCTTATCGGCAGAAATTCTCGGGCAAACAGGCCATTACTGCGGTTCGCGATCGTTTTTCGCCAGCGCTTTCCCGGTTAGCCGCCGCCTCTATCAATCGATTTGCCTCGGCCCAGCTGCCTTCAATCGCGCTGGCCCGATTCTTGCGGCTCCTCTCCTGCAGAGACAGGGGGTTCGACGGAGCAGGGCGCTTCACCGGGCTTTTGATTCTTCACGCTGACGCGAGAGCAACACTGGCGATGGGTAAGCGCGTGCCAAACAAAACGGTATCCACGACGCGGGCAGCGATGCGGCGGCGTGGAACGCTGGCGGTGCTGGTCGCGCTTGCTTTGTGTTCGGCATGCAACGCTGGGGTCGCGCAAGGCACGGTCGATCGCGACGCTCTGCTGGCGCAGGCCCAATCCGAGCGCAGCGCCGGGCATCGCGTGGAAGCACTGGCGCATTGCCAGGACGTGTTGGCGCGCTGGCCCAACGACCGCCAGGCACAGTTGCTTGCCATCCAGCTGTTGTCGGAGCTTGGCGGTGCCGCCCGCGCCAAAGAGCTTGCTGCAGCCCTTTCGCCGCCACTCAGCGCAGGCGAGCTTGAAACGCTGCAGGCCGACTACGCCTCGCATGAAGTGCGCTGGGCCAAAGGCGTACCCACCGATGCTACCAAGCCGTATGCGGACAGCGACAAAGCCATCGACGATATCCAGCGCATCGCGAACGACCCCGCCGCATCCGCCGACGTGCGCCGGCGCGCGCAGCTTGATCTGATGGTGGCGCTGGACCAGGGCGATCGCGCAAAAGAAGCAATCGCCCAATACGCTCAACTGAAGCAGCAAGGCGTGCAATTGCCGCCGTATGCGGAAAACGCCGTGGCGGATGCCATGATGCAAGAGCACCGCCCGCGCGAAGCCATCGCACTGTACGAAGACAGCATTCGCCGCGATCCCCGCCCCTATCTGCCGGGCGACGTCGATCCGCGCCTTGGCCTGGCTTCGGCGTATTTCGATGCCGGGCGCATCCACCCATCGCTCGCGATGGTCGACAAGCTGGCCGCCGACGAACCGCGCTGGCTGCACACACCGGGTGTGCGTGGCGCGAAACAGAACGCGCGCAAGGTCGACGCCGACACCACCGCCATTCAATTGCATGCAGACGCCGGCCAGCTTGCCGATGCGTACAAGCGCCTTGCCGCGATGTGCGCCGAAGCGCCCGGCAATATGGATTTGCGCCGCCAATTGGCAATGACGGAATTGGCGCGCGGCTGGCCGCGCGGTGCGGCGGAAACGATGAAAATCGCCGACACGGTCGAAGACGAACACGATGCGAATGCCAATTTGGATGAAGCCAATCTGCGCAGCGCGGTATATGACTATGCCGGCGCACAAGCGGCGCTCGATCGGGCGCAACAGCAAGCCGGCCGCAGTGGCCGTGTGCAGGATGCGCTCGACGCATGGCAGCGCACGCTCGGCTGGCAATTCGATCTCACGCACGACAATGGCTGGGGCAGTAGCCCCGACTACGGCGATCGCGATCAGGAAACGCAGGCGACGCTGGCCAGCCCGTTGATCGCCAACCATTGGCGCGTGCTGGCGATCGCGCGCGCATCGTCTGCCGCTTTGCCCGAGGGCCACGTCGCGAGGGATCGCGGCGGCCTCGGCGTGCAGGGTTTCGTGCGTAATCTGTCGTTCTACGTGCAGGCGCTCCCGTCGGCGGACCACTACGTGCGCCGCACGGATGTGGAAGCCGGTTTCAATTGGGCCATCAGCGATCACTGGTCGTGGTCCACCGATTGGGCCAGCGCTGGCGCGGATATTCCGCTGCGTGCGCAGCACTACGGCATTAGCGGCAAAACACTCAGCACTGCCGTGCAATGGCGTGCGAGCGAGCTTACCTCCGCGCGGCTGGCGCTGTATCGCGATCAATTCACCGACGGCAACCTGCGCAAAGGTTGGCTGGGCGATGTCGTGCAGCGCCTGCACACCGGGCCGAACCTCACGTTCGATGGCGGCGTGGAAATCGGCGGTTCCACCAACAGCGAAACCAATCGCCCGTATTTCAATCCGATGCGGGATCGCTCCTATGCGCTCACCGGCGTGCTGCAGAACGTGCTCAACCAATACGACGCGCGCGTTTGGAGCGAGCGCTTCGATGTCAGCCTCGGCCGCTACCAGGAACGCAACTTCGCCACCGGCTGGATGGCCAGCGCGCGCTACGGACAACTGTTCCAGCCTCGCGCTGGCCTGCGCTTCGGCTGGGGTGTGAGCTGGCATTGGCAACCCTACGACGGCCGGCACGAATCGCGTGTCGTGCTGGACGTGTCCATGCATTGGGGAGAGTAGCGATGCGCATGATCCTGCTCGCCTTGCTTTTACTCATCGTCGCACCGTTGGCGTGCGCGAATGAGTTTGTGCCGGATGCCTCGCTGATCGTGCTCACCTATCACAACGTGCGCGACGACGTCGGCCTGCAAGGCGATCGAGATCCGGATGCCATCAGCACCGATCATCTGATCGCGCATTTCGACTGGCTGAAAGCCAACGGCTATCACGTGGTCAGTCTGGACCAAGTGATCAAGGCGAAGCAGGGCGGCGCGCCGTTGCCGCCGCATGCCGTGCTGCTCACCTTCGACGATGGCCTGGAAAGTTTCTACACGCGCGTGTATCCGCTGCTGCGTGCGTATAACTACCCGGCCGTGTCGGCGCTGGTCGGTTCGTGGATGGACATGCCGGCCGGCGAGACGATGCCGTACAACGGCGGTCCGTGTGGGCGCGATTGCTTCATGACCTGGGAGCAGGTGCGCGAGATACAGCAATCCGGCCTGGTGGAATTCGCCTCGCACACCTGGGATCTGCACGAAGGTATCGCAGCCAATCCGCAAGGCAATCAGTTGCCGGCGGTGGTGACGCTCGAATACGACGCGCACATGAAAAGCTACGAAAGCGTGGCTGCCTACACCGCACGCCTGCGCAAGGATCTTGCGCATAGCGCCGAGGAAATCGAACACGCCACCGGCCATCGTCCGCGCGCCGTCGTGTGGCCGTACGGTGCCTACAACCTGCTCGCCACGCAGGTGGCCGCCAGCGAAGGCATGAGTGTTTCCTTCAGCCTGGATGACGTCGTGCCGGCATCGCCGGACGATCACACGCTGCCGCGCTTGCTGGTCAGCGGCAACATCAGCGCCAACCGGCTTGGCTGGTTGATCCGCCATCAAACTCGCATTGATCCCGTGCGCGCCGTGCAGGTCGATCTCGACTACGTCTACGATCCGGACCCAGCGCAGCAGGAACGCAATCTGTCACACCTGCTCGATCGCATTCGCCGCATGCATCCCACGCAGGTGTGGTTGCAGGCTTATGCTGATCCGAAAGGTGACGGCGTGGCCGAGGCCGTGTATTTCCCCAACCGCCATCTGCCGATGCGAGCGGATCTGTTTTCGCGCGTGGCATGGCAATTGCGCACGCGTACCGGCGTGCGCGTGTATGCGTGGATGCCGGTGCTCGCCTTCCGTTTTCCGGATGCGCCGAACCTGCCGTCGCTCGGCGGCGAACCCAAACCCGGTGGCGATCATTATCGCCTGGCGCCGTGGGATCCGCGCGTGCGGCAGATGATCGGCGACGTGTATGAAGACCTCGCGATGCATGCCAACGAAGCCGGCCTGCTGTTCTCCGACGATGCCTATATGCGCGATACGGACAATCTCGGCCCCTGGTCGAACAAGTCGCCGGCCGAACGCACCACCGCGCTGATCGACTTTACGCAGGAACTCACCGCGCGCGTGCGGCGCTGGCGGCCGGAAGTAAAAACCGTGCGCAATATTTACGCACGGCCGATCTTCGATCCGAAGTCGGAAGCGTGGTTTGCGCAAAGCCTTCCCGCTTTCCTGGCCAGTTACAACGTCACCGCCATCATGGCGATGCCGCAACTGGACAAACAGGACGACACCCCCAGCTGGTATCGCGCGCTGGTCGCACGCGTTGCCGCGGTTGGCCCGCATGCGCTGGACGGCACCCTGTTCGAGCTGGCCACGCACGACTGGCGTAGCAGCCAGCCGATTTCCGTGGAAGACATCGATGCGCGCGTCCATCTGCTGCAGGTTGAAGGCGCGCGTCATCTGGGCTACTACCCGGACGATTTCATCCAGAACCAGCCGCAGCTCGAAGCGGTTCGCCCGGCGATCTCCATCGCTGATTACCCTTATCCGGAGCGATAGCCATGCCTACCCATGCGCTCCAAACCTTGCTCAATTTCGCCTTCTTCTATCCGCTGGCGATGTCGCTGATCTGGATGAGCGGCGGCCTGATCTATTTCTTCCGCTGGGAACGCCGGGAGCCGTCGCGCATCAAACCGCCGCCGCTGCCGTCGTATCCACTGGTGTCGCTGATCGTGCCTTGCCACAACGAAAGCGGGCACGTGCGCGAAACCATCGAGCAACTGGCGAAGCAGACCTATCCGCACTTCGAAATCATCGCCGTGAACGATGGCTCCACCGACGACACCGGTGCGCAACTCGATCAGTTGATGAAGGAAATTCCCGAGCTGCGCGTGCTGCACCTGGCTACCAACCGCGGCAAGGCTACCGGCTTGCGCGCGGCGGCGCTCGCTGCCAAGGGCGACTACCTGGTGTGCATCGATGGCGACGCCTTGCTCGACAGCTACGCCACGCACTGGCTGGTGATGCACATGCTGGAAAGTCCGCGCGTGGGTGCGGTGACCGGCAATCCGCGCATCCGCAATCGCACGACGCTGCTGGGGCGGCTGCAGGTGGGCGAGTTCTCCTCGATCATCGGTTTGATCAAGCGCGCGCAGCGTGTCTATGGACGCATCTTCACCGTCTCGGGTGTGATCTCCGCGTTCCGCAAGTCGGCATTGCACGACGTCGGCTATTGGAATACCGACATGGTGACCGAAGACATCGACGTAAGCTGGCGCCTGCAGATGCGGCATTGGGAAATCCGCTACGAACCCAATGCGCTGTGCTGGATTTTGATGCCCGAAACGTTTCGCGGTTTGTGGCGGCAACGCCTGCGTTGGGCGCAGGGCGGCTCCGAAGTGCTGCTGCGCTATGGCCTGAAGTTGCTGCGTTGGCGTCAGCGGCGCATGTGGCTGGTGGCGTTCGAATACCTGGTGAGCCTGGCATGGTCGTTCGACATGGCGGTGATCGTGCTGTTGTGGCTGCTCGGCCACCTGATCCATCTGCCACCCGCGCTGCACGTGCCGGCGTTGTTTCCCGAATGGAACGGCGTCGTGCTTGGCATGGTGTGCATGCTGCAATTCATGATCAGCCTGTTGATCGACCGCCGCTACGAAGCACGCATCGGCCGCAATTACTACTGGATGATCTGGTATCCGCTGGTCTACTGGATGCTGACCACCGCGACGTCCATCGTCGCGTTACCCAAAGCCATCTTCAAACGCAAAGGCACGCTGGCGATCTGGACCAGTCCAGACAGGGGAATCCAATGAAAGCCGATTTCATCATCAACCGCCCACATCGCCAGCAACCGCTGCAACGCGGCCTGTTCGCCATCGTCACCATCGTGGCGTGGACGTTATGGATATCGCTGTGGCTGCCGGTGATCACCTTTTTCGCCTGGCTGTTTGGCCTGGGCGATGCGTACAAGCAGCTGGGCCTGATGCATCCGCTGCATGCGGCCAATGACCTGAGTATGGTGCTGACCATCGCAGCGGTCTGCCTGCTGTTGATGGGCTCATGGTCGCAGTACAACCGCTTTCGCTTTGCCGGCAAGCAACGCCGCCGCGGCAACCGCGCGCTGGATATCGCCGAGATGGCGCCGGCGCTATCGGCATCGGTGGATACGGCCAAGCACTTGCGTGCAAGACAACGCGCGGTGATCCGCTTTGGCCAGAATGGCGAGATGTTTGTGGATGCTGCGGCAGACTGACGGAGCTGCCGTAGGCTGCACCAATCCAACCGTTGGCTGCTTTTCCATACACGCGTAAACGCCGTGGATGTATATTCCAGCGGTTGCAAAACGCTATGCTGGAGCCCCGTGAAAGCGCTGGATCTCGACGCTGTCAAAGCCTTCGTCTTTATCGCCGACCTGCAAAGCTTCACGCGCGCTGCGGAAATGCTCGATACCACCCAGTCCGCGCTCAGCCTGAAGCTTCGGCGCCTGGAAGATCAGCTCGGGCGCCGCTTGCTGGAGCGCACGCCGCGCCAGGTCCGCCTGTCGGCCGAAGGCAGCGTTTTTCTCGATGCGGCGCGCTCACTTGTTGGCGCGCACGAACGCGCGATGGCTTCGTTTCAAGTCGAGCAGCGCCGGCTGACCATTGGCATCAGTCAATTGATTGTGGGTAGCGAACTGCCGGCGCTACTGCGCCGCATGAATGAGCATGACCCTCACCTGCTGATCGAAATGCGCGTGGCAGGCTCGCGCGAGGTGATGCAGGCATATGAGGAAGGCACGCTGGATGCTGCGCTGATCTTGCAGGCGGACAATCGCCGCCAGCAGGGCGAAACCATCTTCACCGAAAACTTCGCCTGGATCGGCGCAGCGGACTGGACGCTTCGCCCTGGTCAGCCGTTGCCGTTATCCACGCAAGGCGAATCGTGCAGTATCCGCGCCGCGGCAGTGCGCGCGCTGGATGAAGCGGGCATCGCATGGACGGAAGTGTTTATCGGCAGAGGCGCCGCGGTCGTCGGTGCCGCGGCGGCAGCGGGCTTGGCGATCGCGGTGATGGCACGGCGTACGGCGCCAAGCGGCACCATCGACGTAGGCCCTGCTTTATCGCTGCCTTCGTTGCCAACCCAGGAAGTCGTGTTGTATTCCGCGCTCAATGATCGGCGTTCGCGCCATGCGTTGCGTACGTTGGCGGAGGCGTTCAAGAGTCTTTCTGCTTGATGCGATATCGATTCGAAGGTCGGCGCTGAATCGTTGGATTCGGGCGTAAGTACTGTGTGACGACTTACATGCATGCGCGCGTGTCGCGCATGTCGGAACGCCCCAGAACGCAAATGCTAAGCGCTAAGCGCCCGCGCCAGCACGTTGAATACCCGGCCGTCGCTCGATTGCGCGACGTTGAAACGCAAAAAATCGCTCGCACTCAATGACTGGCTGAAAGCGTTGCCTGGCGCCAGCACTACGTTCTCTTGCAAGCATGCCCGCGCCAGGGTGGCGGCATCCGCGCCTGCGGGCAGCCGGCACCAGAGAAACATGCCGGCGTGTGGCGTAAGCCAGGGCGTGATGCCGATGGCTTTGAGCCGGCCGATGGTCTTCTCCATGTGCTCGGCAAGCCGCTGCCGCACCGTTTCCATGTGTTTACGGTAGCCGCTGTCGGTCAATGCTCGCAGCACGATGTCGGCAGCAAGTCGTCCGCCGCCAAAAGCGGTGGCGATTTTCAGATCAGTGAGGCTTTCGATCCAGTCGCCGCGTGCCGCGATGTAGCCGCAGCGCAACGACGCCGAGATGGTCTTGGAAAAACTGCCGATATGGATCACGCGCGCGAGACCATCGAAGGCGGCCAGTCTTGGTGCGGGCGTGGTTTCGAAGTCGGCAAAGATATCGTCTTCGATGATCACCAGATCCGAATGGTCGGCAAGTTTCAGCAACCGATGCGCCACGACCGGCGAAAGCACTGCGCCGGTTGGATTGTGGATGCCGGAGTTGGTGATGTAGAGCCGTGGCGAATGTTCCTTCAAGGCTGCAGCGAATACCTCTACATCCGGCCCGCTCGCGGTATAGGGCACGCCTACGACGTGCACGCGATGCGCTTTGAGCAGCGCATGGAAATTGAAGTAGCACGGGTCGTCCACCAGCACGGTATCGCCCGGTTCCAGCAGGAAGCGACAGATCAGGTCGATTGCCTGCGTTCCCGAGTCGGCGAGCATGATCTGTTCGGGCGCTGCTTCGATACCGAGAGCAGCCATTCGTCGGGAAAGAAGCTGGCGCAGCGCCGGGTGGCCCAAGGGCGTGGCGTATTCAGTCAATGCCAACGCGTCCGCTCTTGCCAGCGCACGCAGGGCGCGACGCATGCCTGCCTCATACAGCCACGAGGCAGGCAGCCATCCGCATCCGGGTTTGAGCACTGAAGCGTCCGTTTCCAACGATTGGCGCGAAACCCATAAGGGATCGACTTCGCGATCGAGCTTGGGACCGATCTCGGTCAGCGCCAGTGGAGCGACCGGTCCTGCCACGTAGAAGCCCGATCCTGGGCGTGCAGCGATGACGCCTTCGGCCGCCAGGCGCTCATACGCTTCCACCACGGTCGACACCGAGAGCTGCATGGCTTGCGCCTGCGCGCGCACTGAAGGCAAGCGTGCCCCTGGCAGGTAGGCGCGGGAAGCAATCCGCGACTGGATGTTCGCCATCACCGCTCGAATGCGTGTGCCGCTTTGCTTCACGTCTTTTCCCTCGACCGTATTGGCTTTTAGTCCATAACAGTTCTTTTGAATTGTATTTGACTGTGCCTATCCAAGCCAGCTGTGCCGGTGCTCCACTGCAAGCCTGCGATCGAGGGGCTTTCCATGGAAAAAACGAACGGCTGGATCAACGGGTTTATCGGTGTGGCGATGTTTGCGGGATCGTTACCGGCCACGCGCGTGGCGGTAGGCGATCTCGGCCCGACCTTTCTGACTTGCGCGCGGGCGAGCATTGCGGCGTCGCTGGGCCTGGCGTTGTTGCTACTGCTTCGCCAGCGTCGGCCGAATGCCGCCGATATGCCATCGCTTGCGGTGACCGCCATGGGGTGTGTGGTGGGCTACCCGCTGCTGAGCGCCTTGGCACTGCAACACGTCACCTCGGCCCATTCGATTGTTTTCGTCGGCTTGCTGCCGTTATGCACGGCGATCTTTGCCGTGCTGCGCGGCGGTGAACGTCCGCGGCCGGTGTTCTGGTTGTTCTCCATCTTCGGCAGCGCTTTCGTCGTCGGCTATGCGGTGCTGAACGGCATCCACGCGTCGCCCCTAGGCGATCTGCTGATGCTGGCTGCCGTGATCGTGTGCGGCTTGGGCTATGCGGAAGGCGCACGCCTTTCGCGCGAGCTGGGCGGTTGGCAGGTGATCAGCTGGGCGTTGGTGCTGTCGCTGCCGATCATGCTGCCGCTGGCCTTGCTGACCATGCCGTCATCGCTGGGTGATGTCAGTGCGCAGGCGTGGATGGGGCTCGCCTATGTGTCGCTCGTCAGCATGCTGATCGGCTTCGTGTTCTGGTATCGCGGGCTGGCGCAAGGCGGTATCGCAGCGGTGGGGCAGCTGCAGTTGTTTCAGCCTTTCATGGGGCTGGGGCTTGCGGCGCTGATCCTGCACGAGAAGGTGAGCGGGATGATGCTGCTGGTGACGCTGGGGACGGTGGTGTGCGTGGCTGGGGCGAAGAATTACGCGAGGTGAATCTCGACCCGGCTGGAATGATGATGTGTCCCGCACATAGCATTGGCGCAGATATAAGCGCGCAGCGTGGCGTCAAACCCGAGAGCCGCAGCGAGATGGCCTCAGAAACAAAAAAGCCCGCGTTTTGCGGGCTTTTCTTCTTTCAGAGCGGTGCTGCTGTTCTCTGAAACCTGTTGGTACCGGTGATAGGACTTGAACCTACACTCTGTCGCCAGAAGCGGATTTTGAGTCCGCCGCGTCTACCATTCCGCCACACCGGCAAGTGCGAACGCCTATTATGCCGGTTTCAGTTCACCGGGTCGAGACTCAATTTGCGGTCCTGGCGTTCGTAGCAGCGGTCGCCGTCCTTGGGCTGGAACACGGCGCAGTGGGTCATGTTGCCGGAGTAGATGTGCAGGCTCACCGCGATGGCGTCGTCGCTGGGGTTGCGGATGGTGTGGTACTCGTGCGGCGGGATCAGGCTGCCGGCGGAGCCGGGGCCAGCCTGGATGGAGCCGACCGGCTGGAAGCGGTATGTGCCTTCTTGATCGTCCACCGGGAGCTGCTCGTACTGGACCACTTCCAGCGCGCCGCTCCACACGCCTTCCACGCACCACATGCCGCAGTGATCGTGGATCGGGGTGCCCTGGCCGGGTGCCCAGGTCATGGCCACCACGCAGTAGCCGAACTCGTCGCTGTGATAGAGCTCACGGCGGGCGTAGCGGTTTTCGGCGGTTTCGAACACGCAGGCGGGCAGGACGATTTCCTGGCTCTGGATCAACTTGCACAGGCTGTTGCGCAGGCTGTCGGTGATGGCAGGCGTGGAGCCCTTGGCAACCGCCGTGTCGATCGCCTGGATAAGTTTCCGACAGCCGGGGAATTCGGTGGTGAGCATCGATGGTCTCGATCAATCTGAAAGGCTTGGCACCCGCGGAAGCTTGGCTGTTGACGCCATCTTGAAGCTTCTCTGCTAGCCTTCCTTGACTAACGGGAAGGGGGAGCGTCCATGGGTGTGATGGTGATTGTAGCGTACCGTCCGAAGCCGGGGTGCGCAGAGGATCTGGAGGCCCTGGTCCGCGAGCACGTACCGTGCCTGCGCACGCTGGGCCTGGTGACCGATCGGCCTGCACAGGCGATGCGCGGCCTGAACGGCATCATCGTCGAGGTGTTCGAGTGGAAGGATGGCGCCATCGAGGATGCCCATCGCACCGCTCGCGTGGTGGATCTGTGGGAGCGCTTCGCCGCCGTGTGCGACTACGTGCCGCTGCGCGAGCTGCCCGAGGCGGAGAGGATGTTCGCCGAATTCAGGTCGCTGGAAATTCCCGTAGAGGCGTAAATGCCGGGGTCTTGTAGGTTGGGTTAGCGCAGCGTAACCCAACGTCTTTTGGCGGAAATTGTTGGGTTACTCTGCGCTAACCCAACCTACGGGAGCGTCATAGGCGCGCGAGAAAGCCGCCGATCGCGCGGCTGTAGTTCTCGATATCCACCAGGAACGCATCGTGGCCCTGCGGCGAATCCAGGGCCACGAACTCTACCTTGGCCCCGGCTGCTTCCAGCCCTTCGGCGATCTGCTCTTGCTGTTCCAGCGGAAACAGGATGTCGGTGCTGACACCGATCACCAGCGCCTGTTCGATGTGGATGCGCTTCAAGCCTTCCAGCACGCTGCCATTGCCGTACTCGCTGATGTCGAACCAGTCGCTGGCGCGCGAAAGATACAGATAGCTGTTGGGATCGAAAGTGCGCACGAAACGGCGTGCATGGCCTTCGAGGTAGGACTCCACCTGGAACTCAACGCCGAAAGGTTGATCTTCGCGCTGGTCGGGATCGAGGCGAATGCGGGCGAAGCGGCCGTTCCATTCCATCGCGGAACGGTAGGTGATCACGCCGAGCTTGCGCGCGATGCTCATGCCGATATCCGGATAGCGCTCGTCGTCGTAGTGGCCGTCGTTCCAGTTGGCGTCGAGCCGGATGGCTTCGCGCTGCAAGGAGCGGATGGCAATCGCGAACGGCTGCGCTTGTGGTGCCGTGTCCACGCTGATGTGCGCGCGCACGCTATGGGGATGCAGCACCATGTAGCCCAGCGCGCTCATGCCACCCATCGAGCAGCCGATCAGGCAGGCGAGTTGTTCTATCCCTAAGCTCTTGACCAGCGTGTGCGCGGCATTGGCCACGTCTTCCAGCGAGAGATCGGGAAAGCTGAGGCGATACGGTTCGCCAGTGGCCGGATCGATGGATGCGGGGCAGGTGGAACCTTTGTCGCTGCCCAGCGAATTCACGCAGATCACAAACCAGCGGTTGGTATCGATGGCCTTGTCGGGGCCAAGCATGCCTTCCCACCAGCCGTGCGACGGATCCTGCGTGTTGGAGGCGGCGTGCGCGCTCGGAGACAGGCCGGTAAGAATCAACACTGCATTGTCGCGCGCGGCGTTCAAGCGGCCCCAGGTTTCGTAGGCGATGCGTGCGCCATGCAGGCTGCCTCCGCGTTTCATGGCGAACGGGGAGGGCAGGGTGAAGTATTGGCGTGCGTCGCTCATGGCCGGGGCTTGCTCAATGGGGTGTATCACTGTGTCTAGCATGACCGCACTCGCCTTATCGTCATTCCGGCGCAGGCCGGAATCCAGTTCAAATAGGCGTCCGAAGGACACTGAATCAGCTTTTGAGTACTTCGCACGATGTATTAGAAACCGGATTGACCAGCTTCGCTGTTGTACAGCACCTCGACCTGCGCCGGAATGACGATGCGGGCGTCAGACATCACGAAAGTGCATAAACCTACCTGATTTCAATCATGCACTTTGTCGATAACGACTTTCACCGGCGTCTTGCCATCCACGTCGACCGTGCCGCCATCGCCTTCCAGATCCCCGGCCTGCGCCACCGCATTACCGCTATGGCTGATGCGCGCACCAATCACCACGCGCGGCACGGAAGACAGTTTCATCGACGGCAGCATGCTCATCGCATCCGTCAGTGTGACAGTGGTGGGCAATTGGCTGGCATCGAGCCGGGCGACGGCCAGCGGCATGGGCGGTCCGTTTTCCGCGCGGGCGTAGACGAATAGCTTATCGCCCGCGGCGAGCTTGCTCTTGAGCGCTGGGGCCAAGGTCACGTTGACTTGTACGGCCGGTGCGGAAGCTGCCGCGCTGGAGGCGCTGGCCGGTTCTCCGCTGCGCGCATCGGCCTGGGCGATCTGCTGCGCAACCGCTTGCGCCACATTGGAACCCGGCTGCAGCAGCGGCTGCAGGGTGCGCCAGGTGGCAGCGGCTTCGGCAAAGCGGCCTTGCTGGAAGTCGCTGATGCCCAGCAGCCACAGCCCGCGCTGGTTATCGGGTTCGAGCTTTACCGCCTGTTCCAGCAGGGCGCGTGCGCGATCGCCGATGTGGTGATCCGGGCTGGCGGCGGATTCGGCTTGCGCCCAACCGACCATCGCCGTGGTGTTGTCCGGCTTGAGCTTCAGCACCTTATCGTAGGCATCGCGCGCCTGTTCCGGCTGCTGCATTTCCATATCGGCCTGCGCCAGCAGCAGCCAACCCTGCACGTCGTTCGGTTGGGCGGCAAGATGTGCGCGAAGTTCATCCAGCGCCTTGTTGACGTCGGTAACCGTCTGCGCCTGCGTGGCAACACCGTTCAGCGCCACCGGCGTGCCGACTTGCTGATACAGGAGCGCCGCGCCGATCGGCACCACCAGCGCGATGCACAACATCAGCACGAACAGGCTGCGCGGACGACCGGCTTGCCGCCCATGCCGCAGTAGCGGCAGCAACAGCAAGGCGAGCGCCACAGCGATCATCACTGCGGCGGCAATGTAGAAAAGCGATTTCACCAATCGTCCCCGTTATCGGTCGGTGCGGATGCAATCGGCGCAGCGGTTCGGCTGCGCTTGCGGATGGTGTTGACCACGACGATGCCGCCGGCGATCAGGATCAGCAGCGGGCCGAACCACAGCAGCCAGGTGCGGTGATTGACCGGTGGGTCGTAGAGCACAAAGTCGGAATAACGATCCACCAGATATTGCTTGATCTGTGCGTCGTCCTTGCCTTGCTGCATCAACTCGAACACTTTGTGGCGCAGATCGCGCGCGAAATCGGCGTTGGAGTCGGCGAGGTTTTCGTCCTGGCAGACCAGGCAGCGCAATTCGCTGGTGAGATGTTGGAAGCGCAGTTCTTCGGCGTGGTCGCGGAAGGGGAGTGGGTCGATGGCTTGGGCGATGGCGCTGTTTGCGATGAATGCGAGTGCCAGCATGACAAAGAGGCTGATGCATAGCTTCGTCGCCGCGGCGAATGCCTGTTTCTTGATCACTCGCAAACGCGGTAAATCAGTTCTCTTCCCTACTGGCGCAGGGGAGGGAGTGACCATGCAAGTCATGGCGCCTCCTTCTGCAACTTCTCAATGGCCGGTTTCAACTGCTGTGCAATCACTTCCGGCGTCAGCGGCCCGATGCGCTTGTAGCGAATCACGCCCTTGCCGTCGATCAAGAACGTTTCCGGTGCGCCGTACACACCGAAGTCGATCGCTGTGTGACCATTGATGTCGGCAATCACCATGTCGTACGGATTGCCGTGCTGCGCAAGCCATGCCTTGGCGTCGTTGGGATCATCCTTGTAGTCGTAGCCGATCACCGGTACGCCGAAGTTCTTGGATTCGGCCATCAGCACAGGATGCTCTTCGCCGCAGGCAACGCACCAGCTCGCAAACACGTTCACCAGATACGGTTTGCCCAGCATCGAATCCTTGCTCACCGTCTTGGCCGGTTCATCCAGCATCGGCAAGGCAAACGCAGGGGCCGGTTTGTTGATCAATGGCGACGGCACCGCAGTGGGGTCGTGCGCACTGTTCCACCAGATACCGAAGCCGAGCAATGCCGCCAGCAGCACGAATGCGAAGAACGGCAGCAAGCGGCTCATGCTTGTGATTCCTGCAGCTTGACCGTAACAGTCGATGCAACTTCCACGTCGCGCTTTACGCGAAAGCGACGGTCGGCGGCGCTGACGAAACCACCCAGCATCATGAACAGGCCACCACCCCAGATCCAGCGCACGAATGGCTTGGTGTACAGCCGCAATGCCCATGCGCCTTCGATGTGAGTCGGGTCCATCGGTTCGCCCAATGCCACATAGATATCGCGCGTAATGCCCGGATCAATCGCGGAGGTGGTCTGCACTTGTTCGCGCGTATAGGTGCGTTTCTGCGGATGCATCACTGCAACCGGCGAACCGTTGCGCGTCACGGTCACGACGCCTTGCTGCGCGGTCCAGTTCGGGCCGGTGGCTTGAGTTACGCCATCAAAGCGGAATTCGTAGCCACCAATCGTCGCGACTTGTCCTGGCGACAGGCGCACGTCGCGCGTCACGCTCAGCGATTCCGACAACAGCACGCCGATCAGGAATACCGCCACGCCGAAGTGCGCCAGCAACATGCCGGCCATTTCAGCGGGATAGCGGCGCCCGCTCGGCATTTCGCGCCAGCGCTTGAGGATGTACAGCACCACGCCCACGCCTACCCACACTGCGCTGGCTACGCCGGCGATGGCTTTCAACTGGCCCTGCACGAGAAACGCTGCGATGACCGCACACGCAATGGCGGAAATGCCTGCACGCACTAATACCTGTTTGAGCACCGGCGCTTCGCTGTTGCCCCAGCGCAAGTAAGGACCGAACGGCAACAACAGCACCACCGGAAGCATCAGCAAGGGAAACAACAGGCCGAAGTAGGGCGGCCCGACGGAAATCTTGCCCAGATTCAACGCATCGCCCAGCAGCGGGAACAGCGTGCCGAGCATCACCATGGCTGCGGCCACGGTGAACATCAGGTTGCCGATCAGGATCGCGCTTTCGCGCGAGACGAGTGCAAACGCTTTGCCGCCTGCCACTTTCGGCGCACGCAGCGCATACAGCAGCAGTGAGCCGCCGACGACGACGGCGAGGAAGCAAAGAATGAACGTGCCGCGGCGCGGATCGGAAGCAAAGGCATGCACCGAGGTAAGAATCCCCGAGCGCACCAGGAACGTACCCAGCAACGACAGCGAGAACGCGAACAGCGACAGCAGGATGGTCCATGCGCGCAGCGAGCCGCGTTTTTCCGTCACCGCTTGCGCATGGATCAATGCCACACCCACCAGCCATGGCATAAAGCTGGCGTTCTCCACCGGATCCCAGAACCACCAGCCGCCCCAGCCCAGTTCCGCGTACGCCCACCAGCTGCCGGCGACGATGCCGCAGGAAAGAAAGCCCCATGCCGCATTCGTCCACGGACGCGCCCAGCGCACCCAGGCTTGCTCCATCGAACCGCCAAGCAACGCGGCAATCGAAAACGCAAACGCTACCGAGAAACCGACATAACCCATGTACAGCACGGGCGGATGAAACGTCATGCCCGGGTCTTGCAATACCGGGTTGAGATCCGCGCCATCCGGCGGCATCGGCAGCAGGCGTGCGAATGGATTGGAGGTGAACAGGATGAAGCAGAGAAAGCCGGTCGAGATGATGCCGAGTACGGCAAGCACGCGCGCCAGGAATGCATCCGGCATGCGGCGGCTGAATAGCGTGAGCGCCACGGTCCACACATTGAGAATCAGCACCCACAGCAGCATCGAGCCTTCATGCGCGCCCCACACCGCCGCGATGCGGTAATACCACGGCAGTTGCAGGTTCGAATTGTCGGCGACGTACTGCACCGAAAAATCAAAGCGCAGAAATGCCGTCACCAGAATCGCAAACGCCAGCGCCACGAACACCGCTTGCCCGGTTGCGGCCGGACGGGCCACCGCCATCAATGCACGGTTGCCGCGCCATGCGCCGATCAGCGGCAGCACGCTTTGCGCCAACGCGAGAAACAACGCAAGAATGAGTGCAAGCTGGCCGAGTTCGGGGGTCATAGCTGCTGCTTGTCCTGATTGGCGGCTTCGTCGATGCGCTTGCCGGCATGCGCCTTGGCCATCGCATCCTTCAGCTCTTTCGGCATGTAGGTTTCATCGTGCTTGGCCAGTACTTCAGTCGCGATGAAGCGCGCGCCATCCATGTGGCCGGTGGCGATCACCGATTGGTTCTCGCGAAATAGATCGGGCAGGATGCCGTTGTATTCCACCGGCATTGCACCGCTCGCATCGACGACGGTAAAAGTGACTTTCAGTGAATCGTTGCTGCGCTGGATCGAACCGGCCTTGACCATGCCGCCGAGGCGGAAGGACTTGTAGGACGTCGCTTCACCGGCCTGCACCTGGCTCGGCGTAAACAGGTAATTCATATTCTGCTGCAGCGCGTAGACCACCAAGGCGGCGGACACGATCACGGCCGCAAGAATGGCGAGGATGATGGTGAGTCGGCGTTGACGCGTGGGATTCATGGATGCGCTTGAGTTGAAGCTGCAGAAGGTCGGTTCGCACGCTCTTTGCGCGCATCCTGCCGCGCCATGCGTGCGCGCAATTCACGTAATAAACGGCGACGGCGAAATTGCGGCGCAAACCAGTCGATCAGCAGCACAATGAAGAACACGCCATAGGCCGGCCACACATAGATTGCATAACCGCCCATGGCCAGAAACGATTGCAGCGTAGCGCTCATCCGCGCACCTCGTTCTCGGCAATCTGCCGTACCCAGTCCTTGCCGCCTTCCAGCGACAACAAGTCCGCACGCACGCGGCTGCACAGACTGGCGACGTAATACAACTTGGTGGCGACCATCATGGTGAGCAGCGGCCATAGCATCGACGGCGCGATGGTGGAGGGCCCAAGCAGCTTGATGGTGGATCCTTGATGCAAGGTGTTCCACCAGTTCACCGAGAAATGCACGATCGGCACATTCACGATGCCGATCAACGCGAGAAATGCCGCGGTGCGCGCGCCTTGGCGGCGATCCTCGAACGAGTGGTACAGCGCGATCACGCCCAGATACAGAAACAGCAGCACCAGTTCGGAGGTAAGCCGCGCATCCCACGTCCACCACGTGCCCCACATGCGGATGCCCCACAGCGAACCGGTTACCAGGGTGATGAAGGTGAACGCAGCACCGATCGGCGCGGAAGCCATCGCCACCACTTCGGCCAGCTTGATGCGCCACACCAGTGCGATGAACGCGGCAATGCCCATCACGCCATAGATAAACAGGCCCATCCAGGCACACGGCACGTGGATAAAGATGATGCGGTAGTCATCGCCTTGTTGGTAATCGGGCGGCGCCAGCACCAGGCCGCCGTACAACGCGGCGAGGCCGAGCAGCAACGCAAGAGCAATGGCCCATGGGCGCAGCGTGCCTGCAAAGCGGTAGAACACCGGCGGCGAGCTGAGCTTGTGCAACCACAGGGGGATCCAGTTCGCCATGTGCTACGAGTCCAGGGCAATTCGGAGTGCAGCCGCGCAAGCCAGAGGGGCGAGCACCACGGCTAGGACGAACGCTGCGCCCAGCCATGCGATGGGGGCGATCCACGGCAACCCTTCCTGGGCGGCTGCCAGTGCGCCGGCGGCGAAGATCACCACCGGCACGCAGAGCGGCAGCAGCATCAAGGCCAGCAGCATACCAGAGCGCCGCGTGCCGGCCGTCAGCGCTACCAGGATGCCACCCAGCAGGCTCAGCAGCGGCGTAGCGAGCAGCAAAGCCGCTATCAGCACGGGCATCACGGCAGCGGGTAAATGCAGCATGCTTGCCAACACGGGCGCCACTACGATCAATGGCAGCGCGGTCGCGAGCCAATGCGCGAAGATTTTCACGCCCAGCATCAACGCCAGCGGTTGGGGTGCCAGCATCAGCTGTTCCAATGAGCCGTCTTCGATATCGCTGCGGAACATGGCATCCAGCGCCAGCAACATGGCCAACAAGACCGTCACCAGCACCACGCCGCCAGCGATGCGCTTGAGCAGGGCGCTTTCCGGTCCGAGGGCAAACGGGAACAGCGAGGTGACGATCAATGCGTACAACACAGGCAGCACCATGTCGCCGCGCTGGCGCCAGGCCAGCGTGAGGTCGCGGCGCAGTACCGCCACACAAGCGTGAGCAAGACCGGGACGTTTTGTTTCAACCATGCAAGCGAATCCGCTGCGGCTCGCCGCCATGAAACTGCACGGCGCCATGACTGGTGACCAGGGCCGCGCCGCCGTGCGCGATGTGCGCTTCCAGCAGTGCGTCCACCAGTTCGATGCCGGTGCGGTCCAGGTTGGCGTAGGGTTCGTCCAGCAGCCATAGTGCGGCGGGAATCAGCAGCAAACGCGCCAGCGCCACGCGCTTTTTCTGGCCGGCGGAAAGTTTGCGTACGGGTTCATCCTCAAATCCGGTCAATCCAACCTGTGTGAGTGCGCCTTCGATGCCGCTCTGGTTGCGGTGGCCATGCAAGCCGATGGTGAAGGCGAGATTCTCGCGTGCACTCAATTCCGCTTTCAGGCCGAGCTGATGGCCGAGAAATACCACCTCGCCGCTGCAGCGATCCCAGGTGAGCGGCTCGCCGCGCCATAGCAATTGGCCTTCCTCCGGGCGCAGCAAGCCGGTGAGGATACGCATCAAGGTGGTCTTGCCGCTGCCGTTGTCGCCTTCGATCAGCATTAGCTCGCCAGCGTGGAGATAGAAATCCAATGGGCCGAATACGGGTTCGTCCTGCCGATGGAAGGCGAGGGCGCGGGCTTCGAGTAGCGGGGCGTTGGCGGTCATCAACGGCATTGTGCGGATGGCTTATCCAGCTTGTCCACGCGGCGGCTCGCCGCTGGTCAGGCGCAGGCGCGCGTTTCCGGCGGCCAAGCCATGGACGTAGGCGTTCTGCTGGAATTGCTGCGCCAGTGCATCCGTCTGCGCCAGTTCTGGGCCGACGACGAAGAGGCTGGGTTCGCGCCAATCCTGTCCCGCGCCGATGGCGGGACGGATGGCTAGGGTGGACGGTAGTTTCCGTAAGGCCGCGAGCAGGGCTTGTTGCGCAGCATGGTTCTGCGCGCGCGGACGTTTTTGCGAGCAAGGATTCCACGCCGTGATAAAGGCCCAGCTATGCGGACCGATCAGGGCGCGTAACGCATCGGGCAATGGCGCGTCCACGTGGATGGATGCAAAGCCACCTTGCGCCAGCCGCACGCGGTAATCCGTGCTGCGGTAGGCGGCGATCAGTCCGCTATCCATGGCGCAGCGGTGGCAGTGGCGGCAAAGTGGCTCGCAATGCACTTACGGCGGCGTCCAGGGGAATGTTTTCCACGTCGGTGGAGCCGCGCAGCAGTTGTTCCAGCAACACGTCCTGGGCGCGTCCGCGTTCGTATGCATACACGTAGGGCAGATGCGTAAAGGTGACCATGCGGTAGCGCGCCATGAAATAGTGCGGCGCGCGCTCGGCCAGGCGTGCACCGAGTTCGCGCTTGGCGAGATAACGCGGATCGGCAACCGAATCGCGCATCTCGATGTAGTTCTCCAGCGCCATGGCCGCGATGGCATCGGCGTTCGGCTTGCGGATGCGCTGGAATTCGGCGAAGGCATCGGCCGTATCGCGACCCGCTTCGGCCAATAAATCGGCAAGTACGACCGTATCTTCAAAGCCGCAATTCATGCCCTGGCCGTGGAACGGCACGATGGCGTGCGCCGCATCGCCAATCAGCAAAGCGCGGCCGTCGATGTGCCAGCGATCGAGATAGAGCGTGGACAGGCTGCCGACCGGATGCTCGTCGTAGTCAGTGGCAAAGTTGGGAATCAGCGGCAGCAGATCGGGGAAGTCCTCGCGGAAGAATGCGCTGGCTGCCGCGGCATCGGGCAGCGTATCGAAACTGGGATGCGGACCGTGCGCCGGCAGGAACAGCGTGACGGTGAAGCTGCCTTCGGTGTTCGGTAGCGCGATGCACATGTAGCCGCCGCGCGGCCAGATATGCAGTGCATGCGGTTCGATCGCGAAACGGTTCGCGCCGGTGGCGGGTGGGATTTCCAGTTCCTTGTAGCCGTGGCCGAGCGGTTCGACGCGCTGACCAAGCGGAAGATAATCGTTCATGGCTGTGCGCAGTGCAGAACCCGCACCGTCAGCGCCGACCAGCACGGATGCGTCGTGCCGGCGTTGCGTACCGGCTTCGTCGATCAAGGTGATCTGTTGCGCATCGAGATCGGCGGCTGCAAGACCTTGGCCGAAATGGAACGTGGCGCCCGCTGCTTCCGCCGCATCCAGCAGCAGCATATTGAGCCCGCCGCGCGAGACCGACCAGATCACTTCGCTATCGTCCACGCCGTAGCGTTGCAAGCCTGAGGTGCCTTGCAGCGGATGCACCATGCGACCGCGCATCATCACCGCACGTTGCAGCACGTCATCGGCGAGACCTGCGGTACGCAATGCCTGCAAGCCGCGTTCGGCGAGCGCAAGGTTGATCGAGCGTCCCCCAACGAAACCGGCGCGGCGCGGATCAGGGCGTTTTTCGAAAACGTCAACGGCAAACCCGCGCCTGGCCAGAAGCTGGGCCAGCAAGGCGCCGACCAGGCCGCCGCCAATCAGGGTGATGGTTTGTTGCGTCATGCTGCACGCCGTGAGTGGGAGCGCAACAATGTTCCGCAACTGGGCGTTGACTGCAAGGGGCGAGAGTTGGGAAGGCGAGATGGCAAGCGTAGGTTGGGTTGGCGCAGCGTTACCCAACAAACCGCTCCGAAAATGTTGGGTTACGCTGCGCTAACCCAACCTACTTTCAGAAGCTCATGAAATACCCGCCATTCACCGGCAGGTTGGCGCCGGTGATGTAGCTGGCATCATCCGCTGTAAGGAACACGACCGCGCGGGCTATGTCACTTGGCGTGCCTAACCGGCCAACCGGAATGTCGGAGATGATCTGTTGCCGAATCTCGTGGGGCACCGCGGCCACCATCGGCGTATCGCAATAGCCTGGCGACACCGTGTTCACCGTCACGCCCTTGCGTGCCGTCTCCCGCGCCAATGCCATGCTGAAACCATGCACGCCGGCTTTGGCAGCGGAGTAATTGGTCTGCCCGAACTGGCCGGTCTGGCCGTTCACCGAGCTGAGGTTGACGATGCGGCCAAACCCTCGCGCAGTCATACCTTCGACGACCTGTCGACAGGTGTTGAACACGCCATCGAGATTGACGCGCATCAGTTCATGCCATTGCTGCGGGTCCATCTTGCGCAGGCTGGTGTCGCGGGTGATGCCGGCGGCATTCACCAGGATATCGACGTGACCGATGTTGCGTTCGACGTGCTCGACCAGCGAACCGCAGGCTTTGAAATCGCTGACGTCGCAGGGTTCGAAACGGATGGCGCCATTCAAGGCGGAAGTGCGTTCGCGAAACGCTTCGATGCGATCGCTGCGCGTGGCCAGATCGACGGCGATGACCGCGCGGCCGGCTTGGGCAAGCTGCAGGCAGATTTCAGTGCCAATACCGCCGATGCCCCCGGTAACCAGGGCGACGCGCGGCGCGGAGTGTGACGGGCTCATGACAGGTATCTCTTAAACGCATGCCGCGCGGCAGCACGTGTTGTGCTGCAGCGGTGTGGCGTGCCCGAGCAAGGCGATCAGGGTTTCTTGGTGGTGGTGCCGCGATTGGCCTGGCTCGGTGGGGTGGCGGCTTGCGAGGCCGCATCCAGGAAACCGCGCTGCATGTTCTTCCACGCATCCAGGTTGCGTTCCGTCAGATCGTTGAGCAGCGACCAGGGCGTTTGCCCCATCAGGCTGTTGAGCTGGGTACGGAACTGCTGCTGCTGGTCGAGGAACACCTGCAGACTGCGCTCCAGGTACGGCCCCATGAATCCCTGCAGGGAATCGCCGTAGAAGCGGATGATCTGGCTCAGCAGCTGGGGCGACAGCATCGGCTGGCCCTTTTCTTCGTGCTCGGAAATGATCTGCAGCAGCACGGAGCGGGTCAGGTCCTCGCCGCTTTTGGCGTCGCGGACTTCGAAGGTTTCACCATCCAGAACCAGCTGGCGGACTTCTTCCAGCGTGATGTAGCTGGAGATTTCCGTATCGTAGAGCCGACGGTTCGGGTACTTCTTGATGATGCGGATAGTTTGTGCCATGCACACAAACTAGCAGAAGGTTTTGCGTCGCACCAGTCAGCCTTCGCCTTTTTATGCTGCACGATGGGGTGCAGCAATCAGTGCCCGGCAGCACCGCCACCTGCACTGCCGAACGGTGGGCGAGCGAACCAGAGTACGGGCAGCAGCACGATGAACAGAATGGCGCATCCGTAGAAAATGTCGTTAACCGCCAGCGTATAGCCTTCACGATTGATGATTTGATCGATATAAGCGGCGCGCTGCGTGGCTCCCATTCCCATATGGGAAAGCTGCTGGAGATACTGCGCGGCACCGGGCTGGGCCGGATTAACGTACTCGGTAAGGCTGGCGTGATGAGAAATGGCCCGGTGTTGCCACAACGTCACCATGACGGCGGTCGAAACGCTCGAACCGAGCGTGCGGAAGAAATTGGATAACCCCGAGGCGCTCGCGATCTCCGAAGCAGGCAGGCCGGAGAGGTAAATCTGATTGAGCGGAATGAAAAAGCAGGGAATGGCCAGCCCCATCACGAAGCGCGGTACCACCAGCGTGGCGAAGGAGGCTGCGCTGTCGAAGGTGGAAAACCAGTACGAGGTAAATGCAAAAACGATGAACGCGATGCTCACCAGTAAACGCAGATCGACCTTGTCCATGTTGCGGCCAACGATCGGCGACAGCAGAAACGCCAGTACGCCCACCGGCGCTGCCGCCAAACCTGCCCAGGTGGCGGTGTAGCCCAGTGTGGTTTGCAGCCACAACGGAAACACCACGTTGATGCCGAAGAAGGCAAACATACCCAGCGACAGGCTAAGCACGCCCACGGTGAAGTTGCGTTCCTTGAACAGCGTGAGATCGATCACCGGGTGCTTGGCGTGGATTTCCCATACCACCAGGAAGGTGAGGCAGACCAGTGCGATCAGTCCCAGCGTGAGGATCAGTGGCGAGGCGAACCAGTCATGATCGTTGCCGTTGTCCAGCATGAATTGCAGGCAGCCCACGCCTGCCACCAACAGCACTAACCCAACGATGTCGATCGGTGCTTTGGTCGTCTTGGTCTCGCGCTTGTGCAGCAGCGTCCAGGTGATGATCCCGGCCAGGACGCCCACCGGCAGGTTGATGTAGAAAATCCACGGCCAGGAGAAATTGTCGGTAATCCAGCCACCAAGGATCGGGCCGAAGATCGGCGCCACTACCACCGTCATCGCCCACATTGCCAGTGCGATGCCCTGTTTTTCTTTCGGGTAGCTCGACAACAGCAAGGTCAGCGAGAGCGCCACCATCGGCCCGGAACCGGCGCCTTGCATCAAGCGGCCGAACACCAGCATCGGCATGGTGGTGGATAGGCCACAGAACATCGAAAACAGCACGAACAACATCACCGAGATGACGAAGGTGCGCACTTCGCCAAAGCGGCGCGCCACCCAACCGGTAAGCGGTTGCATGATGGCGCTGGCCAGCGAATACGAACTGATGGCCCAGGTACCTTCGTTCGGGCTCACTGCCAGGCTGCCGGCGATATGCGGCACGGAGACATTGACAATGGTCATGTCCAGCACCTCCATGAATGTGCTGAACGCCACGGCGATGGTCAGCAAGACCAACGGTGTGCCATGCAGCGGTTTCAGCGGTGCGGCGTTTTCGGGTGTGGCAGCCATGGTGGATTCGCTAGCTAAAAGGGGTTAGCTAAAAGGGTTGACTACACGGCGCGAGGCATAGCCCCCTCCCCTGCTTGCAGGGGAGGAGCGGGGAATTCAGTGCTTGGACGCATCGACGGACATGCCAAGATTGGCGCGAATGATCTTTTCCGCTTCCGCATCGGCCTGCGCAGCTACCTGGTCATACACCGACGTTTCTGCGGGCGGCTGCGTCGGTGCCGAGGAGAGCTCAGGGCCCTTGTCATTGCTGATATCGACGGTCACGTCAGTCGAAAGGCCAACGCGCAGTGGATGCTTGTCCAATTCATCGTTGTTGAGTGCGATACGCACCGGCACGCGCTGCACGACCTTGATCCAGTTGCCGGTTGCGTTCTGCGCCGGCAACAACGAGAACACGCTGCCGGTGCCCGCGCCAAGGCCGATCACCTTGCCGTGGTATTCGACACCGCCGCCGTACAGGTCTGTGCTGATTTTCACCGGCTGGCCAATGCGGATATGGCGCAACTGGTTTTCCTTGAAGTTCGCGTCGATCCACAGACCATGCAGCGGCACGATGGTCATCAACTGTTGACCAGGAGAGATGCTGGCGCCGAGTTGCACGCTGCGTTGCGCCACGTAACCGCTGACCGGTGCGACGATGGTGTTGCGTTGCGCGGCGATCCAGGCGGCACGGAAGTTTGCACGCGCCTGCATCACGGCCGGATTGTTGGCGATGTCGGTACCTTCCACGGCAGCGCGTGCCGATTGCGCTTGCGCCTTCGCAGCATTCAGCGCGGCTTGCGCCTGTGCCACGGCGTCGCGCATATGCTGCACGATTTCAGGCGATTCGGCCTGGGCGGCAACCAGTGGCAGATGGCGCTTCAGATCGGCTTCGGCCTTGCGCAGATCAACTTCGCGTGCCGCCACCGTGGCATCGGCGCCGGTCACCGAATCGTTTTGCTGGCGAACCTGGCGCACCGCTTGTGCGAGCGCGCTGCTGTTCTGGCGCAGGCGCACGTCGGCATCGGTGGGGTCTAGCTTCACCAGCACCTGTCCGGCTGTCACATGCTGCGTGTCATCGGTGAGGATAGCAATCACCGTGCCGGGCACTTGCGACGAGAGCGCGACCTGGTTGCCGCCCACATACGCGTTATCGGTGCTCTCGCGCGTTGAAAATACAAAGAACCACAGCAGGAACCACGCCAATCCCGCAAGCACGAAAATCGCGCCCACGATCAACAGCGCGCGGCTGCGCTTGGCGGGATTCTTGGCGGCCAGGCCGCTGTCATTGGCATCCTTGGAGAGGGCGGGCTCGGAGGCGCTCATGGTCAGGGGGCTCCTGCGGGATTCGAAGTGGGGGAGGGAGCAGCGGATTGCGCTGTCTTGTTGTCGAGATCGGAACGATAGCCACCGCCCAGCGCCTTGATCAGCGCCAGATCGGTGCTGAGCGCCTGCGCCTGCAGGCTGATGGCCTGGTCACGTTGTTGCAGCAACTGGGCTTCGGCGTTGAGGCTTTGGCGTGCATCCTGCGTGCCATGCGCGGTGCGTGCCTGCGCGTTGGCGAGCAGCGCTTCATTGGCCTTGATCAGCGCATCCTGCTTTTCGCGACGCGCGGCAATCTGCTGCGCGGTGACGGCTTGCGTGGCGACGTCGCGAGCGGCATCCGTCACCGCCACGTTGTAATCCGCGATGGCCGCATCGAGCTCGGCGCGGCTGGCGCCGTAATTGGCTTTCAGCCGGCCGCCTTCGAAGATCGGCAGATGCACCGCCGGCGTGACGCCGAATACGCGGCTGCCGGCCGTAAACAAATTACCCAGATCGCCCTTGCTGCCGGTGGTCAGGCCACCGAAGCTCGGTGCGCCTTGATCGGTGCTGGAAAGGCCGGCCATCGCCTTGATGCTGAAGTCGGGGAAAAATTGCGCCCGTGCCACATCGGTCTGTTTCAGTGCGGCTTCCACGCGCCAGCGGCTGGCGGCGATGTCGGGGCGGCGAGCGATCAAGTCCAAATGTGCATCATCGGGAACTGCGCCTTCCAGGTCGGGCAATGCGCGTGGTTCCAGCGGTGGCAATTGCGCCGGCGATACGTTCACCAGCGCAGCGAGCACTACTTTGCGCAGTTGGATCGAACCTTCCAGCGTGGCCTGCATCTGTTGCGTGCTGGCAAGCTGTGCGCGTGCCTGTTGCACGGTATCGGGCAGATCCACGCCTTGGCGCACGCGCAGTTCGGCGATGCGCAACAGATGCTGTTGCACGCCAATGGCTTGCTGTGTGAGTGCGAGGCGATTTTCATCGGCCAGCAGCCCGAAATACGCATCCGCCACTGCGTTTTGAATGGTGAGCATGGCGGCGCTGCGTTCCGCTTCGGCGGCATGTGCCTGATCGAGTGCGGATTCGATCGCGTTGCGCTTCTTGCCCCACCAATCGAAATCGTATTCAAGCTGCACGCTCAGGTCGGCCTGGTTGTACCAGTTGAAGCCGAGCAGGGAAGGCGGAATCAAGCCATGGTCGCTCATGCGCTGGCGCGTGAGCTGACCGTTGGCGTCGACGGTAAGTCCGGCCTGCGCTGCGGCAACGCGTACGGACTGCTCCGCGGTTTTCACACGCGTGCGTGCCTGTTCCAGATCGGGCGACTGCTTCATGACCAGCGCCATTACCTGGTCCAGCTGCGGATCGTTATAGACGTGCCACCATTCGGCAGCCGGCCATTCGGCGCCCGCCTTGGTCGGCAGGCCGGCCAGCGGTACGTCATCGCGTAGGGTGGGGTGCTGTACTTTGGCCGGGATATGGCAGCCGGCGAGCGCCAGGGCGGCCATCAGGGCCAGGGGACGGAGGCGTGCGTACGGGAAGGATGAAGCAGTCATGGCGAATCACCCGCTGCGTGTTCGAGTTGGCTGAGGTTGTTTGCCAGTTTGCGCAACAGGCGGTTCAAGGTGCTGCGCTCGTTATCGGTGAAACCGTCAAAAAGCAGCTTCAACCGCGGAAGCATGTTCGGCAGCATCTTCTGCACGAAGCGCTTGCCGGCTGGCGTGATTTTCATGACGACGCGGCGGCGATCTTCCGCACTGGGTCCGCGCGTGATGAGTCCGCGCTTCACCAGCGCGTTGGCAATGCGTGTCATGTTGGTGACACCCAGTGAGGTGAACAGGCAGACCTCACCTGGCGTGGAGGTGCCGTCCGGACGCGAAAACAGTGCGATGAGCGTGCGGAATTCGCTGTCGTTGAGCTTGTGTGGACGTAGCTTGTGTTCGAGTTCCGCCTGCAGGCGCTCGGCGAGCAGCAGCATGATCCGGCACAGCCCGACATCTGCCGGTACTTCGGGAAAGGCTCTCCGTACCCCTGCAATCCCCTCATCCATGCACTTGATTTTGTCGCTCAGGAACATTTCATCGGTGCATATTTCACTGGTGAAATAAAATGATGAAGCGTAAGCCCGTGGCTTGGCAAGTGCCGGGTCATGGTGCGTAGGTTGGGGTGAGGCGCAGCCGAACCCCAGCATGATGTGCATGGGTTGCCACGAATGTCGGCGGCTGGCGGGCTGGCTGTAGGTTGGGTTAGCGCAGCGTAACCCAACGAATCGCTCCGAAAATGTTGGGTTACGCTGCGCTAACCCAACCTACGCGGCCATGTTCAGGCGATGGCAAAAAGCCGCTTTACGTTAGCGGTGGTGGTGGCAGCGACGGCTTCAGGCTCTTCGCCGCGCAAAGTGGCAATGCACTGCAAGACTTCGGCTACGCGCGCCGGCTCGTTGCGCTGCCCTCGGTGTGTTGATAACGGTTGATCGGGCGCGTCGCTTTCCAGCAGCAAATACTCGATCGGCATATGGGCGACGATGCGCCGCAAGCGTTGCGCGCGTTCGTAGGTAACAGGGCCGCCGATGCCGATATGAAAGCCAAGCTTCCATAGCTGCTCGGCCTGTTGCTGGCTGCCGGCAAAACTATGCACTACGCCACGCAGGCCGCCGATGCGGCGCAGGGTGGCGGTTACCTCGTCCATCGCACCGCGCGCGTGCAAGATCACGGGCAGGTCGAATTCGCGCGCAAGATTCAGTTGTTGCAAAAAGTAATGGCGCTGGTCTTCGGCATCCAGACCTTCGACATGGAAATCCAGGCCAATTTCCCCGACGGCAACAGGGTGCTGCGTCGCAAGCCAATGCGACAGCGTCGCGAGATGTTCCGGCCGGTGTTGGTCCATGAACATCGGGTGCATGCCGTAAGCCGGAAAAAGCCCGCTGCCGGCACTGCATAACGCCTGGATGCGCGGCCAACTGGCCGCATCGACACCCGGGATGACTTGCAGCGTTACACCCGCCTGCCGGGCGCGTTCCAGCACGGCGTTGCGATCGCTATCGAACGAAACGTCATCCAGGTGTACGTGGCTGTCGGCAAGCGTAAGCATGGCTGTCATGATGCTTTATCCTGGGGCTGTTCTGATAGACGCGAAATGGTCTAGCCGTCATTCAGCGTGTTGGCGCTTCAATGCGGCTCATCAAGTCTCGCCGGGCGGCGCACTTGCGCACATCAACATACACAGGAGGTCGTTGTGAAAAGCAAATCGTTCAAATTCGGTGCGGTGGCCGCGGTGCTGATCGCCGTGGCGGCGTTGTCGGGCTGCCAGACGCAGCCAACCACGTATCAGACGACCTACGGCTATCGCGGCTGCCAGAACTGCGGCGTGGTGCAGCAAGTCCAGCAGATCTATATCCAGCAGCAGGGCAGCAGCAACAGCGGCCTGGGCACGGTGATCGGCGCAGTGGCCGGTGGCTTGCTGGGCAGCACCATCGGCCATGGGCGCGGCAACACGGCGGCGATCGTCGGCGGCGCAGTGGTGGGTGGCGTGGTGGGCAACAAGGTGGGTCAGGCGAACAGCCAGCCCGCAGGTACCACGCCGGCATGGCAGATTGTGGTGCGCATGGATAACGGCCAGTACGCCACGGTGACGCAGGTTGCGAATCCTGGTGTACGCCCTGGCGACTACGTCGTCATCAGCAATAACCAGGTTTATCCGCGCTGATTATTTTTTCAAATGGACGTCTGGACGTCCAAACGAAAAGGCCCTCTTGCGAGGGCCTTTTTTATGGATTTTCGTGCGTATCAGTTGATCGAGTAGAACTTGTGGTCGCCGATCGTGATGGCGCGTTGATTGCGCGACCAGTTCGGTGCTACTGAAACAGTCGCGAAATGGTCCGCATGGGGAACGAAGAAGCGACGCTCGTCGACGGGAAGGCCCCAGTTCTGAATCGACTTGCCGGCAATGTCCCAGGCTTTCTGGAATGCGGCGACGTTGTCGATCTCTTGATTGGGCGACGTGGTCGATAACGCGAATTGATGCGGCGCCTTGACGACGTCACACACCGTGCCACCCCACTGACCGCGTTCGCGCCGACGCATGGCGACTTCCGCCACGGCCATTTGGCCGACCGTCGACTGGCTACGTGCTTCCAGATAGACGGTGGTCGCCAGACAAGTCTGGTCTGCGAGCGGTTGGGGCAATACGGACATCAGCCACAACAACATGGAAAGTTTCATATCTGCCTCCAGCTTGCAGTACGTACGGGCGCACATACGCGCCAGGACGCCGTTGCGGTGGACGGGCGGGCAGGCCGTTCCACCTGGATCTATCGCTTGCACCGAAACTTAAGGCACAAACGGGTGTTAACCGCTGTAACGCGGTGGAATCGATCGACATGTCCGATGTCGATCGGGAAAGCATTTGCCTATTTACGCTGCGTGCAAAGGCACTTCAGTACAGCGTGTTCGCGCATACGGCGAGTTGTACTCCGGCCATCTTCTTGCCGGGTCGCGCCGATCCGGACCCCTCCGGTTCGTCGCGTATGTCGGCACCCTGTGGGCTGGTGGATGCCGGAAAAAGTTTGGCGGAATCTAGTGGGCGGCGCTCGTCTTTGCAAGTGCTAGCGCAGCGAGATTCACAATACGCTCACCATCTTGGCATAGCAAACATGATGTAAACGTCAAGCCGGCCAACTAGTTAGCAATCGTATGTCGATGCCGTCATCGCTGCGCAAATGTTCATGCTGTTGTCCGAACTGTTGCGCTGTTTCATCAGTCATGACAGCCAACGCTTCAATGTGTTCATCGTCAACGACGATGACATTGAGCAAGCGCATGAACTCGCGATGATCGCGTTGAAGCAGCGCACCTTCTTCGGCGTGTTTCGACAACGCAACATGATGCAAGTGACGTTTGTTGCCGCCGCGATAGTGCAGGCGTGCAACGATTTCCTGCCCTGGATAGCAACCCTTGTCGATGGCAACGGCGCCGAGACGATGCAGCGATAAAGCAGGTGGAAGCAGTTCGTTCAATGCATTATCTGGAAGCCATGCCCAACCGTCGCGCAATTGTTGTAGTTGCCATGCATCGTCGTTTTGCACGTTCGCACCGAATACCATGCTGTGCGTTCCGCATCCCAAGCGAATGACATCGTCTTGCATGTCGACGTCGTGCAATGGCATGGCCGCACCGCCTGCGAGCAATCCTTCTGCGATGGTGAGTTTGACGCGCGAGCGAAAGACGAAGCGGCGCAAGTTTTCAATGAAACTTGACGCGTCACCGCCACGCAAGATCACCAGCAATCGTTCGTCACCGACGCGTGCAAGATGAAACACGTTGCGCACGCGCCCTTGCGCGTCGAGCCAGCTGCTGAATTGCCAGTGTCGGTTGGCCAGCGCGGTGACCTGGCTGGTGAACTGGCTGTGTGCGAAGGCGATGGCGTCCGGGCCTTCGATGAAAATGGCGTGGGCGGTGTGAGATGTCGGCATGCGCGCTGGTGTGGGGGTGGCAAGGGCGTGATGCAAGAGCTGCGGCAGTGCCCGTCTTGACCGCCTGCATCGGCGGGCGTCTGGCGTCAACTGGTTGTGCCGCTATGCCGCAAGTATTACGCTTTTGGCGATACGAACATGCCCGACACGTCCTCCAAACCCGCCACGCCGAACGAACCCGCCAAGAAAGAGCGGGTAGCAACGCCCGTTTCGCCCGTGCCGGGCAAGGAACAAAACGAGCGGTCGGCACCGGATCCCACGCGCTACGGCGATTGGGAAAAGAACGGGCGCTGCATCGACTTCTGATGCCGTTGCGCCATTCGCGCCACGACATGACGTTGGCGCGAAGCACAGGCAAGGGGAGCGGTAGCAGTGCACGGGCATCAGCATTAGCGATTCCATCCCAGGATAGCCGCCATGGCAGAGACGCAACGACCGCTTTCACCACATCTACAGATATATAAGTGGCAAGTGCAGATGGTGACCTCCATCCTGCATCGCGCCACCGGCATTGCCCTGTCCGTGGGCGCTTTGATCTTCGTGTGGTGGCTGGTCGCCCTGGCTGCCGGCGAAGACGCCTTCAACCAGTTCAAGGTCTGCGTGGGCAGCCCCCTCGGCATCATTCTGCTGATCGGCTGGACCTGGTCGTTCTTCTATCACCTGTGCAACGGCATCCGTCACCTGGTGCAGGACGCGGGCGCGGGCTACACCATCGTCCAGTTCGTGCGTTCCAGCTGGGCCTCGGTGATCGTCAGCTTGCTGCTTACGCTTGTTGTTGTTGGCTACGGGTTGTCTGCCGGAGGTGCCGCATGAGTGCGAACGCGAAAGACTTGCGTCATCCGCTGAAGCGGGCACGCGGCCTGGGTTCGGCCCAGCACGGCGTAAGCCACTGGTGGACTCAGCGCACCACCGCCACCGCGCTGGTGGTGCTTGGGTTGTGGTTCGTGGTGCTGGTGCTGGGTCACTTGCACAGCGACTACGCCACGGTGCGCGCGATGGTGGCAAAGCCGTGGAACGCGGTGCTGCTGATCGCTTTCCTGGTCACCATGTTCTGGCACGCCGTGCTCGGCATGCAGGTGGTCGTTGAGGATTACGTGCATACCCGCTGGAAGGAAATCTTCCTGCTGGTGGCCATCAAGTTTATTGCCGTGTTGAGCGTGCTGGCTGGCGCGCTGGCCGTGCTGCGCGTCGCACTGGGAGCCTGAGCTCGATGGAAGCCTATAAAATTCAGCAGCACAAATATGACGTGATCGTGGTGGGCGCCGGCGGCGCTGGTCTGCGTGCCACGTTCGGTCTGGCCGAGAAAGGCCTGAAGGCCGCGTGCATCACCAAGGTGTTCCCGACCCGTTCGCACACCGTGGCCGCGCAGGGCGGTATCGCCGCGGCGCTCGGCAACATGGGCGAAGACGACTGGCGCTTCCATTTCTACGACACCATCAAGGGGTCGGACTGGCTGGGTGACCAAGACGCCATCGAATACATGTGCCGCGAAGCCATTCCGTCGATCCTGGAACTGGAACACTACGGTGTGCCGTTCTCGCGCACCGATGACGGCCGCATCTATCAGCGTCCGTTCGGCGGCATGACCACGCATTACGGCAAGGGCACCGCGCAGCGCACCTGCGCGGCGGCAGACCGTACTGGTCACGCGATCCTGCACACGCTGTACCAGCAGGCGCTGGCGCACGACGCCACGTTCTTTATCGAATACTTCGCCATCGATCTGATCTTCGATGAAGAAGGCGTGTGCCGCGGCGTGCTGGCGCTCGATATGAACGAGGGCACGCTGCATTTCTTCCGCGGTCAGGCCGTGGTGCTGGCCACCGGCGGCTACGGCCGTGCGTACTTCAGCGCCACCTCCGCGCATACCTGCACCGGCGACGGCGGCGGCATGGTGCTGCGCGCCGGTCTTGCGCTGCAGGACATGGAATTCGTGCAGTTCCATCCCACCGGCATCTACGGCGCCGGCTGCCTGATTACCGAAGGCGTGCGCGGCGAGGGTGGCTATCTCACCAACTCGAAGGGCGAGCGTTTCATGGAGCGCTATGCGCCGAGCGCGAAGGATCTTGCTTCGCGCGACGTGGTGAGCCGCGCCATGACGGTGGAAATCCGCGAAGGCCGCGGCGTGGGTGAACACAAGGATCACGTGCATCTGAACCTGATGCATCTTGGCCCTGAGGTGATTCACGAGCGCCTGCCGGGTATCGCCGAATCCGCGCGCATCTTTGCCGGCGTGGACGTCACCAAGGAACCGATCCCGGTGCTGCCCACCGTGCACTACAACATGGGCGGCATCCCCACCAACTATCACGGCGAAGTCGTGCAGAAGAAGGGCGACGACGTCGATGCCGTCGTGCCGGGCCTGTTCGCCATCGGCGAGGCCGCGTGCGTGTCGGTGCATGGCGCCAATCGCCTCGGCTCCAACTCGCTGCTCGACCTGGTGGTGTTCGGTCGCGCGGTGTCGCATCGCTGCGCTGAGATCGTCAAGCCGGGCGCTCCCCACAAGGATCTGCCGGCCAGCGTGCTGGACAAGGCCCTGGCCCGCTTCGACGGCCTGCGCAACGCCAACGGCGGCACGCCCACGGCGAAGATCCGCCTCAACATGCAGCGCACCATGCAGGAAGACGCTGCGGTGTTCCGCACCGGCGAGACCTTGAAGGCTGGCTCGAAGAAGATCTCCGAGGTGTACGACTCCTTCAAGGACGTGCGCGTCAGCGACCGCTCCATGGTTTGGAATTCCGACCTGATCGAAACGCTGGAGTTGTCCAACCTGCTGGGCCAGGCGGTGGCGACCATGCATTCGGCCGAGCAGCGCCCGGAAAGCCGCGGTGCGCATGCCCGCGAAGACTTCCCCGAGCGCGACGACCACGAGTGGATGAAGCACACGCTGGTGAAGGTCGACGAAGCCGGCAAGACCAGTTTCGATTTCCGTCCGGTGCACATGTATACCTTGACCGGTGAGGTCGAGGTTGTGCCGCCGAAGAAGCGCGTTTACTAAGTACCGACTGGAGAGGCAATCGTGGCCGAGTTCACGCTACCGAAGAATTCCAAGATCCAGCCGGGCAAGAACTATCCGGCGAAGGACGCGAAAAAACCGCGTACGTTCCGTATTTACCGCTGGTCGCCGGATGACGGCCAGAACCCGCGCATCGACACGTATGAAGTCGATCTGGCCGCCTGCGGCCCGATGGTTCTGGACGCACTGCTGAAGATCAAGAACGAGATTGATCCCACCCTCACACTGCGCCGCTCCTGCCGCGAAGGCATCTGCGGTTCGTGCGCGATGAACATCGACGGCACCAATACGCTGGCCTGCACCAAGTCCATCGAAGAGTGCGCATCGGGCGACGTGAAGATCTATCCGCTGCCGCACATGCCGGTGGTGAAGGATCTGGTGCCGGATCTTACGCACTTCTACGCACAGTTCGCTTCGATTCGTCCGTGGCTGCGCACGCAGAGCGCAACGCCGGACCGCGAGCGCAGGCAGTCGCCGGAAGACCGCAAGAAGCTCGACGGTCTGTACGAGTGCATCCTGTGCGCATGCTGCTCGACCAGCTGCCCGAGCTACTGGTGGAACGGCGACCGTTACCTCGGTCCGGCAATCCTGCTGCAGGCCTACCGCTGGATCGTGGACTCGCGCGATGAAGACACCGGCGCACGCCTGGATGATCTGGAAGATCCGTTCAAGCTCTACCGCTGCCACACCATCATGAACTGCGCACGCACCTGCCCGAAGGGTTTGAATCCGGCGAAGGCAATTGCGGAGATCAAGAAGCTGCTGGTGGCGCGGCGGTCGGCATAAGCTTGCACCAAGCAATAGCCAGGAGGGCGATAAAATGATGTCGTACCTACTGTCTTTACCACGTGCGTCTTGGAAGGCGCGCTTGGTTGCGGCGCTGGTGGCCGTGTTTTTGATTTACGGCATTCTTCAACAATGGCCTCTTCGACATGACGATCTGGCCATTGTCCGCTGGATGGCGTGGATCGTGATGGTGATCGCTATTCGACCGCTCTGGCTTGCACTGGTTGTATGCCTCGCTGGGCGTTTGCCCAAGGTGATCCGGCGAGGCAGTTTGAACCGCTCCTTGCCCCAGATTCGGGCCGACCTTGCTGAAGAGTTGCGTCAACAGCGAGATCGATCGCGACATTTATGAATGAAGCACAGCTCAAGCGCCTGCGTTGGCGCACTCGTCGCGGCACCCGCGAATTGGATGCGCTATTCGGCGGCTGGTTGGACACCTCGTTTCCCATCGCCGATGCAGCCCTGCAACAAGCCTTCGACGAACTACTCGACGTGCAGGACCCGGACCTGTGGGATTGGGTAATGGGCCATGCCAAACCGCCGCGTGCCGATTGGCAGCAGATCATCGATGACATCCGCACCCGCCATCGGCTTTGAATACCGGCGCTCGCGCTGGGTCCCGCGTCTGTTCGCGGGTGTGACAGGGCTGGCGGTGGTGGCGATAGCCGTGTCGGGATTGCCATTGCTTGCGCGTATTGCGCTGGTATTGCTGTCGATAGCTGGTTGTGTGCACGCCATCCGTCGTCTGTCACTGCGGATCAACGCTGTGGGTTGGGCCAGCCAAAGCGGCTGGACATTGCGAGGATTGGATGGTGGCGACGATGCGGCGACCCTCGTTGCCTTTCGCGTGATGCATCAATCGGTTTTGCTGCGCTTGGCCAGTGCTCGTTACGGCAAGCTCACTCTCTGGCTGATGCCAGACAACAGCGATGCGGACATCCGCCGCCGCCTGCGCATGCGTCTGGCTGTGCTGGCAAATGAAGCCGAAGTGGGGGCGTAGGTTCGGTTAGCGCAGCGTAAGCCAACATATTCCGGCGACATCGTTGGGTTACGCTGCGCTAACCCAACCTACGAACCCAGGGAATATCGGCCAGGTTGCCCGCCAACTCCACTTCGGGCACTCTGCGCGCGCGGCACGGTCTCATGGACTCCCACGGCCCGCCGCCCTTACCCCACAAGCGAAGCCTCCATGTTCCGACCGCTCGAGCTTTTCATCGGCCTGCGCTACGTCCGCGCCAAGCGGCGCAACCAGTTCATCTCCTTCATCTCCACCGTCTCCATCGTGTGCATCACCATCAGCGTGATGGCCTTGATCACGGTGATGTCGGTGATGAATGGCTTCGACTACCAGCTTCGCTCGCGCATCCTCGGCGCTATTTCGGATGCCACGGTTTCCGGTCTGCCAGGCGAGCCGGTGCAGAACTGGCAGTACGCCATGCAGCAGGTCAAGGCCAACCCGCACGTGCGTGGCGCAGCGCCTTACGTGGAAATTCAATCCTTTCTGCAAGGACAGCGATCCAGCGGTGCGATGGTGCGTGGTATCGACACGACACAAGAGCCCAACGTTTCGGACATCAACCAGCACATGATCGCCGGCTCGTTCGATTCGCTGAAATCGGACGACTGGAACATCGTCCTCGGCAAGGATCTCGCCATGCAGCTAGGCGTGAACGTGGGCGACAAGGTCACCATGGTTGTGCCGGAACTCCGCACTTCACTGCTGGGTGCGATGCCGCGCATTCGCGGTTTCACGGTCAGCGGCATCTTCGAGATGGGCATGGAGGAATTCGACTCCGGCCTCGGCCTGATCGGCCTGGGTAACGCAGAGAAGCTTAAAAGCATCAGCGGTCCCACCGGCATACGCCTCAAGCTGGACAATCTATATAACGCGCAACCGGTTGCACGCGAGCTGAGCGATTCGCTGGGCCAGGTCTACATGGTCACCACCTGGATGGACAGCCACGCCAACTTCTTCACCGCCATCTCGATGGAAAAGAAGGTGATGTTCATCATCCTCTCGCTGATCATCCTGGTCGCGGTGATCAACTTGATTTCCATGTTGATGATGCTGGTGACGGACAAGCAGGCCGACATCGCCATCTTGCGTACGCTTGGTTCGACACCGCGCAGCATCATGGGCATGTTCATGGTGCAGGGGGTGTTGGTGGGTTTTGTCGGTATCGGGTTCGGGGTGGGGCTTGGTTCGCTGCTTTCCTGGCGGTTGCCCGGCATCGTGAAATGGATCGAACACGTCACGGGCTACACCTTCCTGTCGCCGGACGTCTATTACATCAGCGAAGTGCCCAGCAAACTCGATTGGCACGACGTGCTGTGGGTTGCGCTGGTCACTTTCCTGTTCTCCTTGCTAGCCACGCTTTATCCCGCATGGCGCGCCTCGCGTACGCAACCGGCCCAGGCATTGCGCTATGAGTAATCCCATGACCAACGATATCGTCCTGCGCGCCAGCCACGTCGCGAAGACCTATGAAGAAGGCGATCTGCGCACACCGGTGCTGACCAACGTCAGTTTTGCCCTCAAGCGGCAGGAAACGCTGGCGATTGTCGGCGCGTCCGGTTCCGGCAAGAGCACGCTGCTGCACATCATCGGCGGGCTGGATACGCTCACCAGCGGCGAAGTGGAAGTGGAAGGGCAGGTGCTGTCCAAATTGTCCGACGCCGAGCGCGGCCGCGTGCGCAATCGCTCGATGGGTTTCATTTATCAGTTCCATCATCTGCTGCCCGAATTCACCGCACTGGAAAACGTCTGCATGCCGCTGTTGATTCGCGGCACCGGCATCGTGGAAGCGCAGAAGCAAGCCAAAGTGCTGTTGGAACGTGTGGGCTTGGGCAAGCGTCTGGAACACAAGCCGGCGGAGCTTTCCGGCGGTGAGCGCCAACGCTGCGCCGTGGCGCGTGCGCTGGTGACACGTCCTTCCTGCGTGCTGGGCGACGAACCGACCGGCAATCTCGACGAAGACAATGCCGCACAGGTGTATGCGCTGATGCTGGAATTGAATCGCGAGATCGGCACCAGTTTCATTCTTGTCACGCACGACAGCCGTCTGGCGGCGCGGATGGATCGCACGCTGGAGCTGCATAACGGCGAGTTGCGCGAAAAGGCCTGAATCGGCTGTAGGTTGGGGTGAGGCGCAGCCGAACCCCAACGTCACCATGCATACCGCCACGTTGGAGTTCGGCTGCGCCTCACCTCAACCTACGCACGCCGCTGACAAACGCTGCGTTTCGCCTGCGCTAGCTTCCATGCATGGCAATCGCAGACACCCCAGCGCAAGGATGGCCAAGCGTCGTCACCTCGGCGCTGGCGTTGCTGATGGGCATAGCCATCGTGCAATGGCTTCCGCTGTTGCCGCCACGCTGGCTTATGGGAGTTTTGGCGATCGCCGCGCTGATCATGGCGTGGCGCCTGCCGCGCGTTCGCGCGCTTGCCGTACTGATGCTTGGTTTCGCCTGGGCAGCCTGGTACGGCAGTACCGCAATGTCGGCACGCCTGCCAAAAGATTGGGAAGGGCAGGATTTCCAGGTTACTGGTCGCGTCGTGGGATTGGCGCAAACCAAGGCCGGCGCCACCAGTGTGCCATTTCAGATCGAACAAGCTTCGCGCGATGGGCAAGCCATAGCGTGGCACGGACGTGCGCGCATCAGCTGGTACGAGCAGCCTTCCGTGCAACCCGAGCCGTGTTCGCGCTGGCAATTGCGGCTGCGGCTGCGCCGTCCGCGCGGAACCATCAATCCAGGCGGCGCCGATAGCGAGCGCAGCGCACTTGCGCGCGGCATCGCCGCCGTCGGCTATGTGCGCGACGATCCCGGTAACCAGCGCTTGAGCGTGGCGACGTGGTGCCTGGATCGCTTGCGCGGTTCGCTCGCCGACGGCATCCAGTCGCGCGTGCGCAATCCTCATGACGCAGCTTTGTTGCGCGCGTTTACCGTAGGCGACACCCGTGGACTCGAACAGCACGATTGGGAAGTCGCACGCGCGAACGGCATCTCGCATCTGATCGCCATTTCCGGCTTTCATGTTGGCGTTGCGGCGGTCTTCGGCGTGTGGCTATGCCATGCACTGTATTGGCTATGGCCTTCGCTTGCGGTGCGATGTCCGCGCGTGCAGGCGGAAGCGATATCAGCGTTGGTGACGGCCAGCGCATATGGCGCTTTGGCTGGCTTGGGCATGCCCACCGTGCGGACCATGCTGATGATCGGCGCCTTTGCCCTGGCGCGATGCAGCCGGCGCGCCACCGGTTCGGGACATGCGCTGGCAATGGCGCTAATGGCAATCCTGCTGGTGAATCCCACCGCTGTGTTGGAAGCGGGCTTTTGGCTCTCGTTCGTGGGCGTGGCGTTCCTGATCCTGTGCATGAACGCGAAAGAACGTGGTCTGCGTGGTTTTCTGCGCGAACTCACGCTAGGTCAGATCGTGATGACGGTAGCGCTGTTGCCATTGACGATGTGGTTCTTCGGCGAGGCTTCTCTGGTGGGCGCGGTGTCCAATCTCGTTGCGGTGCCGTTCGTGAGTTTTGTGATCGTGCCCTGCGCGTTGTTGGGCATGTTGCTGCTGATCATCTGCCCGCCATTGGCGACGCCATTGCTGCGCGTGGCGGAATGGCTGACGCATGCGCAATGGTGGTTGCTGGAACAGACGGCGACGTGGCCAGGCGCGCATTGGTATTTGCCTACAGTGAAGCCCTGGGCGCTGCTGTTAGCGACGCTGGGCGCGGTGTGGTTGTTCATGCCGCGCGGCGTGCCGTTGCGCATGTTGGGGGCGCTGCTGTTTTTGCCGTTGCTGTGCCCGGTGCGTGATCTTCCGGCCGCGGGCGCATTCCAGGCGTGGGTGCTGGATGTAGGGCAGGGGCTGGCCGTTGTCGTGCGCACGCGCGATCATGCGCTGGTTTATGACGCGGGTGCGCGCTATCCCTCCGAATACGATCTCGGCGCCGCTGTCGTCATTCCTTCGCTGTATGCCTTGGGCATCGATCGGCTGGACATGTTGATGATCAGCCACGCCGACAACGATCACGCCGGCGGCGCGCCTGCCGTAGCCGCCGCGTTTCCTGCCGCACGGCGCTACTCGGGTGAACCTGGCCGCGTGCGTGTGCCGATGGCGCAATGCCTGGCCGGGCAGCAATGGGAATGGAATGGCGTGCGCTTCCGCGTGTTGAGTCCGACCACGGCCATGTTGAACGCATCGGCGAACGATCACTCCTGTGTGCTGCTGGTCGAAGGTCGGGCGGGGCGCCTGTTGCTTACTGGCGATATCGCCATGGATACCGAGCCGTCGGTTGCCGCGTCATTAAACGCGGGGTCAAGGCCGGTGTTGCAGGTGCCGCACCATGGCAGCAAGAGTTCGTCGAGCGCTGAATTCATCACCGCCGTTCAGCCTGAACTTGCCGTGGTCTCTGCCGGCTGGCGCAACCGTTTCGGCCATCCGCGTCCGGAAGTCATGCAGCGCTATGCGGCGGCTGGCGTACCGGTATTCAATACGGCTGTTGATGGGGCGGTTCAGATTGATTTTCCCGCCGCCGCACCCAGCTATATCGCGGCGCGCTGGCGCTTGCTGGAACGGCGGTACTGGCGGGAGTGATGGCTGGCGCCCCTGTTTGCTGGGATTGCATCCCAGCCTACGAAGAGCCCGGCGCGCGGAGTGATTGGCCGCACGGTACGTTTCGGCATCACTGCTATGATGGCGGCTTGCGCAGGCGGCAGGGCCGGGAGTTTTTCTGTGGGTGATTTGGGTCAGATTCTGATGGCGGGTGGCTGGGCGATGGCGCCCATCCTGATCTGCTCGGCGGTGGCGCTGGCGATTGTATTGGAACGGTGCTGGACCTTGCGGCGCAGCTACGTGCTGCCGCCCGGACTGGCGCAGGAAGTGCGCGAATGGGCTCGTTCCGACCAGCTCGATCCGGCCCATCTGGAGAAACTTGCGACCGGTTCGCCGCTGGGTGAACTGCTGGCGGCGGCGCTGGCCGTGCGCCACCACTCGCGCGAGTTGATCAAGGAGCGCATCGAGGACACGGGCCGCCACGTGGTGCATCGCATGGAGCGTTATCTCAATACGCTCGGCACCATCGCCCTGATCGGTCCATTGCTCGGTCTGTTCGGTACGGTGATCGGCCTGATCCGCATGTTCATGCAGGTGATGGTTGGTGGCATGGCCGATCCCACCAAGATGGCCGGCGGCATCGGCGAAGCGCTGATCTGTACGGCGGCCGGTTTGACGGTGGCCATTCCTGCCTACGTGCTGCATCGCTATTTCCGTTCCAAGGTGGCCGGCTACGTGGTGGATATGGAAAAGCAGGCCACCTTGCTGCTGGACGATCTCACGCTGCCGGCTCCCGCGCCCCGTGCGCGTCGCGCACCGTTGGCTGCGGGCGACAAGGCCTCGGTTTAAGCCATGCGCATCGGTAACGACCGCCGCAGCGATGATTTCGAGATCAACGTGGTCTCGTTGATCGACGTGTTGCTGACCCTGCTGATGTTCTTCGTGCTCACCACCACCTTCGTGCAGCATTCGCGCCTGAAGGTGAACCTGCCGCAAGCCAGTGCGGAAGACCGCGACATGCAGCAACCCGCGATCACCGTGATGGTGGATCGCGATGGGCATTTCTACGTGGGCAGCGACGAGGTGCAGGGCGCCAGCGTGGATGCGCTCAAGCAAGCCATCGCGCACGTGGCCGGTGATGATCGCAACCAGACCGTCACCATCCGTGCCGACGCCATGACCGCGCACCAGAACGTGGTCGCCGCCATGGATGCGCTGGGCCAGCTTGGCTTTACGCATCTTTCCATTGCCACGACGCCGACGCAGTCGGCCACCCAGCAATGAGCGAAGGCAAGAAAAAAGTCGCGCTATGGGATAAGCAAAGCCGGCAAGTCTACAGGCGGTTGCTGGGCTATTCGGGCCGTTACTGGCCGGTCATCCTGATTGCCGTCGTCGGCTTTGCGGTGGACGGTGGCGCGCTCGCTTATTTCACCAGCAAGCTGCAACCGATCATGGACAAGCTGCTTGAGCAGAAGGATCCGTACCTGATTCATTGGATGCCGATCTGGATCATCGGCATTTTTCTCGCGCGCGGTGTGGCCATTCTCATCAGCAACTACGGCATGGGCTACGTCTCGCGCAACGTAGTGCAGGCGATGCAACGCGATGTGTTTGCCGCCTATCTGCGCTTGCCTGCTTCGTTTTTTGCCAGCGAGCATTCGGGCCATCAGATCTCGCGCATTACCTACACCAGCGAACAGATCGCCGGTGCAGCCACCGATGCGCTGAAAGTGTCGGTGACGGAAAGCATCACCGTCGTCGGCATGGCGGTGGTCATGCTGTACAAGAGCCTTTATCTCACCACGGCGCTGTTGGTGCTGGTGCCGGCAATCGTGGTGATCGCATCCGCGGTCAGCCGGCGGTATCGCGTCGTCAGCCGTCGCATCCAGGGCCAGATGGGTTCGGTGACCGGCACGGTGGATGAGATGCTGCGGGCGCATCGCGAAGTGCGCATCTACGGTGGGCAGCAGCAGGCGGACGAACGCTTCAAGAAAGTGTCTGACCACGCGCGCTATCTCAATCTGAAGATCGTGGCGACCAGCGCGCTTTCCGCTTCCTCCATCCAGACGGTCGCATCGCTGGCGCTGGCTGGCATGGTGTTTCTGGCATCGCGTCCGTCCGAGATCGATCACATCTCGCCGGGTGTGTTCATTGCCGTGCTCACGGCGATGGGCGGCATGTTGTCATCGCTCAAGCGCCTCACCAATGTGCAGTCCACCATGCAAACGGGCATCGCGGCGGCGGAGAACCTGTTCGCGGTGATGGACTTGCCACCCGAAGCGGATCACGGCACCAAGGTGCTGGAACGCACGGAAGGCGACCTGCGCTTCGACGAGGTTGGCCTGATTTATCCGCGTGGCAAATTCGAAGCGCTCGCCGGCGTGAATCTGAATTGCGCACCAGGCACTGTCACGGCGCTGGTGGGCCGTTCGGGTAGCGGCAAAAGCAGCCTGGTCAGCCTGTTGCCACGCTTCAACGAACTCACTAGTGGGCGCATCCTGCTGGATGGCGCCGATTACGAAAGCTATACGCTCGCCTCCCTGCGCAAACAGATCGCCTGGGTAGGCCAGCACGTGGTGCTGTTCGACGGCACCATCGCCGAGAACATCGCCTATGGCGAACTGGCAGGCTCCAGCGAGCAGGACATCATCGCTGCCGCCGAAGCCGCCAACGCGATGGAATTCATCGCCAAGTTGCCGAGCGGCATCCACAGCCCGATCGGCGAAGGCGGCAACATGCTTTCCGGCGGGCAGCGGCAGCGCATCGCGATTGCGCGGGCGATTCTCAAGAACGCGCCGATCCTGGTGCTGGACGAAGCCACCAGCGCACTTGATACGGAATCGGAGCGGCTGATCCAGCAGGCGCTGACACGCCTGATGCGCGATCGCACCACCCTGGTGATCGCGCACCGCCTGTCCACCATCGAACACGCCGATCAGATCGCCGTGATGGATCAGGGCAAGATTGTCGAACGCGGCACGCATGCCGAGCTGATCGCTTTGGGCGGCCAATACGCCGCGCTGCATCGCATGCAGTTCAACGAACATCCCACCGCCGTCGCCGCCGATTGACGATGCGTCTGGTCGATACGCTCCAGGCAGGCTGGTACGAGGGAAAGCCGCTGCCGTGGTGGTGTTATCCGCTGTCGAAGCTGTACGGCGCGGTGGTCGCCATGCGTCGCATGCTGTATCGACGCGGCTGGCTGCGCGCGGTGCGGCTGCCTTGTCCGGTGATCGTGGTGGGTAACGTCACGGCGGGCGGTACGGGCAAAACGCCGCTGACCCTGGCCTTGGCCGAAGCGTTGCGCGAGCGTGGCTATCGTCCTGGTGTAGTAAGTCGCGGCTATGGCGGGAGCCATCACGATCGCATGTTGCTCGGCGAATCGCCCGATCCAGTGGAAGTGGGCGACGAGCCTTGTGTGATACGCGCCAGTGGTGTGCCGGTGGCGATCGGTAGGGATCGTCCGGCTGCAGCGCAATTGCTGCTCGCTGCCGGCTGCAACGTCGTGATCGCAGACGATGGTCTGCAGCACTATCGGTTGGCGCGCGATGTCGAGATCTGCGTGATCGATGGCGCGCGCCGCTTCGGCAACGCGCGTCTGCTGCCGGCGGGACCGCTGCGCGAACCGCTGAGCCGCATGCAGCAGGTGGATTTTCGCATCTGCAACGGCGGTCATTCGCAGCCAGGCGAAGTACCGATGCGCCTTGAGGGCGGATCACTGCGCGCACTATCGGATGGACGCGAGCAGCCGATCGCAAGCTTTGCCGGCCAGCGCGTGCATGCGGTCGCTGCCATCGGCCATCCGCAGCGCTTCTTTGCCAGTCTTGCCGAGCAGGGTCTTGAGGTGATTCCGCACGCTTTTCCCGATCATCATTTCTTTATGCAGGCGGACCTTACATTCGGAGATGATCTGCCCGTGCTGATGACGGAAAAAGATGCGGTGAAGTGCTGGGCCTTCGTGCAAGCGAACTGGTGGAGCGTGCCGGTCAAGGCGCAATTGCCTGCCACGTTCTACGAAGACCTGTGCGCGCGGATCGCCGCCAAGGCACGCGTATCGCCGATGGCGTTATCATAGGCGCCGTTTCCCGGCGACCGGCCGGCCTTTTCCGTACGAGGTTTTGCATGAGCTTGATCCAGGTACCGGTGTCCTTTGGCGAGCTGATCGACAAGATCACGATCCTCGAGATCAAGGCGCGCCAGATTTCCGATCCCGCCAAGCTCGCCAACGTGCACAACGAGCTCAACCTGCTCAACGCCACGTGGGCGAACGACCATGCCTCGCAATCGGACATCAGCAAGGAACGCGCGCGCCTGCTCGCGGTGAATGAAGCCTTGTGGGATATCGAAGACCGCATCCGCCTGAAAGAAAAAGCGCAAGCGTTCGATGCCGAATTCATCGAGCTGGCGCGTTCGGTCTATTTCAAGAACGACGAGCGCGCAGCGGTGAAGCGCGAGATCAATCTCAAGCTCGGCTCGCAGCTGGTAGAAGAGAAGTCGTATCAGGATTACCGCGCGAAGTGATGCTGTTGTAGGTTGGGTTACCCAGGACTTGATCCGGGGGTGACCCAACGATACCGCTCTGAACGGTGTTGGGTTACGCTGCGCTAACCCAACCTACGGCTGGGTGAAACGCCACAGGGGAGTTCACCGTATGCGCCGATGGATGGGGTTGCTGGGGCTGTTGTTGGTCGTCTCACCGTTGCTCGCCCAGGACGTTCCGCCTGCGCTACGTGACTGGCAGGGATGGGTGTTGCATGACGCCCCTCAGCATGGTTGCCCGTTCCTGGTCAATAGCGCTCCAGACGCCAATAGCCGCCAGTGCATCTGGCCGGGGCGGCTGAGCATCGATGCCGGCAAGAGCGGCGGCCATTTCAGTTTCGACATACACGTGGATGCCGCCGGTTGGGTTGCCTTGCCTGGCGATGAGCACAGCTGGCCGCAACAGGTCGTGGTGAGTGGCAAACCATGGCCGGTATTGAGCCGCGATGAACAACCGGCCCTGAGGCTGGAAGCGGGTGACTACACCATCCAGGGGAATCTGCCGTGGGACACGCGTCCCGCCCGTTTGCGCGTGCCGCTGTCAATCGGCCTGGTGTCGCTCAGCGTGGATGGCGGTGCGGTCGATCGCATCGAGCGCAACGGCGATCAACTCACGCTCGGCGAGGCGGCGGCAGCACAGCGCCAGGCCGATGCGCTATCGGTGCGCGTCTATCGTCACTTGAGCGATGGCATGCCCGCGCTGCTGGAAACGCAGTTGCAATTGAACGTCACCGGCAGCGCGCGCGAGCAATTGCTGGGACCTGCCTTGCCCAAGGGTTTTGTGGCCACTTCGCTGGATAGCGAAGTGCCCGCGCAATGGCAGCCCGATGGGCGCTTGCGCCTGCAGCTACGTCCGGGTCAATGGATGGTTCACCTGTCCGCGCGTGCCACCGATACCTTGCGCGACGTGAGCTTGGCCGCACCTGCCGACGACGTGTGGCCCAAGCAGGAAATCTGGAGCTACAGCGATGATCCTGCACTGCGCAGCACGCGCGTTGAAGGTCGTGCGACGGATGCGGCGCAAGCCGGCGTACCCGCTGATTGGCGTGAGTTGCCTGCCTATGTGCTCGATCAGGGCGATGGTTTGGCCATCCAACAAGGCACGCGTGGCGGTGAAGGCGAGGCGGGTGATCAGATCCAGCTGCAGCGGCAGATCTGGCTCGATTTCGATGGCCGCGGTTTCAGCGTAAGCGATCGCCTTACCGGCACGTTGTCGCGCACGCAGCGTCTGGATGTGGGGGCACCTTGGCAATTGCAGCGTGCATCGCAAGGTGAATCTCCCTTGCTGATTACCGATCTGGGCCAGGGACGGACGGGCGTCGAATTGCGAAGCTCGACACTGGATCTGCATGCGGGCTTGCGCGTCGCCGACCGCAGCGGATCGCTGCCCAGTGCAGGATGGCTTATGCCGCTGGAAACCATCGACGCGGTGTTGCACCTGCCTTATGGCTACCGCTTGATCGGTGCGGCCGGCGTGGACCGTTCGCCGGACTCGTGGGTGGCGCAATGGAGTTTGCTGGATCTGTTTGTCGTGGCGTTGATGGCTTTGCTGGCTGGACGGTTGCTCGGATGGCGCTGGGCAGTCATCGCCGCCTTGTTTTTGGTTCTTTCGCAGCACGAAGCCGGTGCACCGCGCTGGGCGCTGGGTGTGACGCTGGCATTCGCCTTGCTGATGCGTGCGTTGCCTGCAGGCCGATTGCGACAGTGGGCGCAGCTGGCCAGCATGCTTGCGCTGGCATTGGCGATGATTTGGACATTGCCGTTTGCGAAAACACAACTGGAAAATGCGCTGCATCCTCAGCTGGAAGGAAGTGCTTATACGGCGTTGACGCAACGCATGGCGGCTGCGGGTGAGGCCCAGCTGGAAGCGAAGAAGCAGATGAAGGCTCGAGAGGAACAAGTTGAACAGGAAGCGGCGCCAGCACCACCGCCGCCTGCTCCTCCTTCCGTTGCGCAATACGCACCGGCCTCTGCACCATCCCCAGGTTTGAATGTCAGGATCTTGGGCGGCTATCTGGCAAGGCCTTCCTCTGCCATGGACAGCCACAGCATCATCCAGGCTGGTGCGGGTGAACCCAGTTGGGACGTGGACAACAACTATCACCTCAGCTGGTCCGGTCCTGTCACGCCGGAGCAACACATGCGTCTGGTGATTGCACCGTCGTGGCTGGTTCGGCTGCTGCGCGTGGTGATGCTGGGTTTGCTGGCGTTGTTGCTTGGCAGGCTCGCGCGAAGCTTCACCAAGCCATCGGGCGCATCGTGGCGAATCTGGCGTTGGGGCAGCACGGCGGCAGCTTGCCTGTTGCTGGCGAGCTTGCCGCATATCGCTCGCGCGCAAGCCACACCCAGTGCGGATCTGCTGAGGCAGTTGCAGACGCGTTTGCTGGAAGCACCCAAATGCGCGCCCGATTGCGCGGTGGTTGCCGCGGCTTCCCTGCAAGCCAAAGACGATCAAGTCGCGATGGACATGGAAGTGCATGCCGGTGCATCGATTGCATTGCCGTTGCCGCAAACCGACGCGGGCTTGCAACTGCTCGGCGTGACGGTCGACGGCCACGCCAATGCAGCGATCGGCAAGCAGGACGAGCAGATGCTGGTCAGGCTGGAACCTGGCGTTCACAAGGTCGGTTTGAGCTATCGGGCGCAGCCGGTCGACAGCACTACCTTGCGCTTTGCCTTGCATCCGCAATGGCTAACGTTCACCGGACAAGCCTGGTCGCTGGATGGGATCGATGGTGGCCGTTTGCTGGGTGACAGCGTCACGCTCAATCGCGTTCGCACGGTGGCCGCTGATGGCAAGCCGGCGCCGGTGTCGCAGCAGGCGTTCCCCCCGTATGTGCGTATCACGCGGAACATTGTGCTCGGCGTGGATTGGACGGTGGTCAATACCGTGGAGCGGATGGCGCCGAGTGATGGCGGCTTCACGCTGGAATTGCCGTTATTGCCAGGAGAGCATCCACTGGGCGATGGCATGCGCGTGCACGATGGACGTATCGGCGTAACGTTCAATGCCGGCGAAAACAACGTCAGCTGGACCAGCCGTCTCGATCATGCCGACGCGCTGAAAATCTCCGCGCCCTCGTTGAGCGATCATGCCGAGGTGTGGCAGGTGCGTGCATCGCCCCTCTGGCACGTCGAGATGCAGGGCGTGCCGGTTGGCGATCATAGCGACGGCCTTGGCTTCCAGCCGCTGCCGAATGAAACCTTGCAGTTGACGATAAGCAAACCCCAAGCCGCCGATGGCGACAGCCTTGCCTTCGATAGCGTCAATGCAAGTGTCAGCGTGGGTGATCGTGCCACGGAGACCGAACTCAGTCTGCTTGCGCGCAGTACTCGCGGCGGCGAACACGCCATCGCATTGCCGGCCGGCACGGAACTGCTTGGGGCTATGCGTGATGACGAACAGCTAAGCATCGCCGTGAAGGATGGCAAGCTGAGTTTGCCGTTGCTGCCTGGCAAGCATCGTTACGTGATACGTCTGCGCGAACCTCGCGGCATCGGTATGCACGTCACGACGCCTGCCTTTGGTCTGGGTGCGACATCGGCAAACATCGGCTTGAACCTCAAGCTTCCGGAAGATCGCTGGGTATTGTGGACATCGGGGCCATCTGTCGGGCCGGCCGTGCTGTATTGGTCGCAATTGATCGTGCTGTTGGTGGCCGCCTGGTTGCTGGGGCGTTATGCGCCGACACCGTTGCGTTTCTATCAATGGTTGTTGCTGGGGCTGGGCTTTTCGGCCTTCGCGTGGAGTGCGTACGCGTTTGTGGTGGTGTGGCTGATCCTGCTTGGATTGCGCGCTCGGCATGAACCAGTCATGGCCAAGCTTACGGATACACGCTTCAACCTGGTGCAGGCGTTATTGGCGGTCGTCACCGTGCTGGCGTTGATGATGTTGGTATCCGCGGTGCCGAAAGGCTTGCTTGGCTTGCCTGACATGCACGTGGCGGGGAATGCCTCCACCGCATGGGATTTGAATTGGTTTGCGGATCAAGCCAAGGATGTCTTGCCGCAGGGCGGTGTCATCACGGTGTCGCTGTGGTTCTACAAAGCCGCCATGCTTGCCTGGGCGCTATGGCTGGCGAATGCCTTGATTGGATGGCTGCGCTGGGGCTTTGATGCGTGGACCAAAGGTGGCTACTGGAAGAAGCGGGAGCGGAAAGCCGTCGCGCCGCCGCATTTGCCGGATGCGCCGCATGATGGTCAGTGACTTTGCCAGGATGCTCTGATCGACCCCACGCCGCCGGCCGCGGTCGTAGGCTGGGATGAAATCCCAGCACTGTCATGCATGGTGATGCTGGGATTTCATCCCAGCCTACGCGAACGCCGTCACCTCAGCGTTCGCGTGTGGGTTGTGAGGCAAGAGAATCCGCTGCCGCTTCAAAGCGCTCGACAACATCGTCGACTTCGATCAAGTCCATCACGCCTGGCTTTTCGATCTTGGTTCCCCACGGAATTTCGCTTGCCGGCTTGCCGAAATACTTGCGCGAAGCGGCATCGTATTTGTCGACGCACCATTGGCGATCGGAGTAGGGCCCCGAACGTGCCGGATTGCTGGCTGCGTGCAGGCCGAGCACTTTCAGGCCGACGGTGTTGGCCATGTGCATTGGGCCCGAATCCGGTGTCAGCAGCAGTTGCGCGCGGCAGAACATCGCCATCAATTTCTTCAGCGTGTCCTTGCCGGTGAGATCGAGCGGCGTGTTTTGGCAACGGGCAAGGATGGCATCGGCCATGCTGCGCTCCCCTGGCGAAGGGCCGCCGATCAGCACGACGCGCCAGCCGCGCGTGGCGGCATGGTCCATGACTGCCGCATAGCGCTCCGGCCGCCAGTTGCGCAGCGCGTGGCTGGAGGTAGGGCTGACCAACAACACTGGCTTGTCGTTCGGCCATTGTTGCGCGGCCCAGGCATGGGCTTCTTCGGGAATGGGAATGTCCCAGCGTACGTCGGTCTGTTTCAGGCCCAGCGGTTCGCAAAAACTGCCGATGGCTTGCAGCACATGTTCGCCGGTGCGAGCAGGAATGCGTTCGTTGATCACCCATCCATGCAGATCCTTGGCGCGGGCGCGGTCGTAGCCGACGCGGCGGTCTGCCTTGATGCCGAGACTCAGCAAGTTGGAGCGCAAGGCCACCTGCATCTGCAACAGCGCATCGAAGCGCTGGCCTTTCAGTGCGGCATGCACCTCGCGCATGCCGGCCCAGCCGGCACCCTTGTCGAAAGTGACGAATGCCACGCCGGGCAGGTCGCCAACCAGCTTGCGTTCCAGCTTGCCGACGATCCAGGTCAACGCCGTTTGCGGCCATGCACGCTGCAACGTGTGGATCAGGGGCACCACATGGGTAACGTCACCGATGGCCGACGTGCGTAACAGGCAGATGGATGCAGGAGCGGACATGTAGAATCGCCAAAATTGACCGAAAGGGCCCCTGCAGCACCGATGCACGAGCAACTGCGCCAAGACGCCAAGGGTGCGATTCTGTTCGACGCTACCGTATCGCCACAAGTCGACGGCCCATGGTTCGATGCCGACCATTGGCGAGGGCTGGGCGCGCTCAGCACGCAATCCGGCGGTCGCGGCGGGGTGGCAATCATCCATACCCCTGCCGGTGAATGCGTGTTGCGGCATTACCGGCGCGGCGGCATGGTGGCGCGGTTGATGGGTGACCGCTATCTTTGGATTGGTGCGGATCGCACGCGCAGCTTCCAGGAATTCCGTTTGCTGCAGGCGATGGCGAAGCGGCAGTTGCCGGTGCCGCAGGTGGTGGCGGCACGGTATCGGCGGGCCGGGCTTTATTACCAGGCCGACCTGATCACGCGACGGATTGCCGATGCCCACACCTTGGCGGAGAGCTTGATCCAAGGTCGACTGGATGCCGAACTTGCAGGGGAGGTCGGCGCGCTGGTGGCGCGCTTTCATCGTGCTGGCGTATGGCATGCCGATCTCAATGCGCACAACGTATTGATCGCGCCGACAGGGCTTTATCTTGTGGATTTCGATCGCGGTCGCTTGCGTGTGCCCCAGCAAAGCTGGCGCGCGGCGAACCTGCAGCGACTGCGCCGATCGCTCCTCAAGCTTGGCGCTGCTGCACGGGGCGAGGCTGTGTTCGATCAAACGATTTGGACACCGCTCATGGACGGCTATGAGGAGACACTGAGCGCATGAGTTGGCATCTGCATTTTCTCGGCACCGGCGCTGCGCATGCGGTAGAACTGGGCTCGTCGTCGGCCGTGGTGGAACGCGATGGCAAGCCATTGCTGCTGATCGATTGCGGTCCCGATACGCTCGATCGCTACATCGCCGCGTATGGCGAGCAGCCGCGAAATCTCTACATCACCCACACGCACATGGATCACGTCGGCGGCCTGGAACGATTGTTCACGCGCGTGTGGTTCGATGACGCCTTGCGTGGAAAAACGCGCGTGTTTGCGCATGCGGCGCTGGTGCCGTGGTTGCAGACGCGAGTGGCTGATTACCCCGGCGTGCTGGCCGAAGGCGGCGTGAATTATTGGGAAGCGTTCCGGTTAGTGCCGTGCTCGCGTGGTTTCTGGCTGGATGGTTTCTGGTTCGATGTATTTGCGACGCGGCATCATCGCCCGGGCACGTCATTTGGTTTGGCCTTGCAGGGCAGTTTCGCGTTTACCGGCGACACGCGTCCCATTCCTGAAGTGCTGATGCAGTACGCAGGTGGCGGCGAGTTGATTGCGCACGATTGCGGTTTGGTGGGCAATCCCTCGCATACCGGCGTGGATGATGTCGAGCGCGAGTATGACGACGGATTACGCGCGCGCCTAGTGCTTTATCACTACGGCAGCAGGGCGGATGGTGATGCGTTGACGGCGCGCGGGTATCGCGTTGCACGGGCAGGGGAGCGGGTGGCGTTGGCCGAACCGCTGCCGCCACGACCGGACGCGGGATGATTGATCGTCGATTGGGTTAGCGCAGCGTAATCCAACGAATCGCTCCGAAAATGTTGGGTTACGCTGCGCTAACCCAACCTACAACTACCCCTGAAGCGTCAACATTTATAGCCCACCTACATGGTTCGGCCGGGATGCCACTCTTGTCCGTTACACGGCTAACGGCTATCCTTCCGCTTCTTTGCCGGCCTCCCACCGGCAAGATGGTTTTTGCGTGCGGAGAGATGTCCGAGTGGTTGAAGGAGCACGCCTGGAAAGTGTGTATACGGCTTATCCCCGTATCGAGGGTTCGAATCCCTCTCTCTCCGCCAGTTCTTCAATGAAGCTGGCAGCAACTTGTAAATAAGCAAGCTAAACGCCAGTTTCAGGGCTTCGATGCCCACCCCTATGGTGGCCCCGTCGGTCCCCCCGCGACGATAGTTCGCAAACCCCGCCAGGTCCGGAAGGAAGCAACGGTAGCGAATGACTCGGGTGCCGGGGTGTGGCTGGCGGGGCCGCCACCTTTTAGGCGGTCTGCACCTGTCTTGCATGACTTGCCACCCTGGACTTGGCACAATCGTTCTTTAGGCCCAAATAGCGTTAGGGATGCTCTGACCAATTCTGCGTAGGTGGCATGATGTCCAGAAGGCTTGCAGGGTGTGTTGTGCGGCGCAGGGAAGACTGGCCGTCTTTTCAAGCTGCACGGCACAGCCTGCGAGCCTTCTGGACATCACCCCGTCGTTACAATGGATTCGTTGGGGCCGGCTCTGTCCGCCCGCATGACTTCGGTCCATCGTCTCGACAGACGGCCAGTCTGCCTTCGCCGATGGCCCTGTGGCCTGCGCACGGACAGAGCCGGTGACACCCACGCAGAATTGATCAGAGCATCCCTTGCATGTCCTATCAGGTACTCGCGCGTAAGTGGCGCCCCCGCAAGTTCGCCGAACTCGTCGGTCAGGAGCATGTCGTACGCGCCCTCACCAACGCCCTGGATAGCGGGCGTATGCATCACGCCTACCTGTTCACCGGCACGCGCGGTGTGGGCAAGACCACCATCGCGCGCATCTTCGCCAAGTCGCTGAATTGCGAACGCGGCGAATCGGCCGATCCCTGCGGCGAGTGCGCGGTGTGTACGGCGGTCGACGCCGGCCGCTTCGTGGATCTCCTGGAAATCGACGCCGCCAGCAACACCGGCGTGGACGACGTGCGCGAGGTGATCGAGAACGCGCAGTACGCACCGGCGCGCGGCCGCTTCAAGGTCTATCTGGTGGACGAAGTGCACATGCTCTCCAAGCCCGCCTTCAACGCCTTGTTGAAGACGCTGGAAGAGCCGCCGCCGCACGTGAAATTCCTGCTCGCGACCACCGATCCGCAAAAGCTGCCGGTGACGGTGCTGTCGCGCTGCCTGCGCTTCAACTTGAAGCGCCTGCTGCCGGATCAGATCGCCGGACAGATGCGCCATATCCTTGGCGCCGAACATCTCGAATACGACGATGCCGCCATCGTGGAGCTCTCCCGCGCGGCGGATGGTTCGCTGCGCGATGGTCTCTCGCTGCTGGATCAGGCGATCGCCTACGGCGGCGGCACACTGAAGGCGGATGACGTACGCGCCATGCTCGGCAGCGTCGAGCGCGGGCAGGTGCTCGGCCTGCTCGATGCGTTGGCTGCTGGCGATGGGCAACAGCTGATGGCCGAATGCACGCGCATCGCATCGTTCTCGCCCGATTTCGGCAGCGTACTGGACGATCTGGCGGGTGCTCTTCATCGCATTCAATTGCTGCAGCTTGTGCCTGGCTACCGGCTCGATCAGAACGAGGGTGACGACCCGGCGCTGACCAGCCTGGCCGAGCGCATGACGCCCGAAGACGTGCAGCTCTACTACCAGATTGCTACCGCGGGCCGCCGTGACCTGGCGCTTGCGCCTGACACGCGTACCGGCTTCGAGATGGCTTTGTTGCGCATGCTGGCGTTTCGTCCCGGCGACGACGCGGCACCAGTAGCAGCATCAGGTGGTCAGCGCCCGGCTGCGCCGCCACGTCCGCCCGTTGCGCCATCGGCATCCGCTGCGGCCCCCGCGTCAAGCATGCGTGCTGCCGCTCCTACGCATTCGGCGCCGCCCGCGCCACAACGTGACCATGCCGCACCTGCTCCGTCGCCTGCTGCACCCATGCCGCGCGCGGCCAGCCCTGGCGGCTTGCCTGATTGGGAAGCACTGATCCGTCGTGCCGACCTGCGCGGTCCGCTCGGGCAGCTCGCGCAAAATTCCGCGCTGCGCGGTCGGGAAGGGCAGACGCTGGTGCTCGCCTTGCAACCTACGCATATGCATCTGGCGGTCGAACCGATCGTGAGCCAGATTGCCGATCGACTCAGCGAAGCGATGGGCGAGGCGATTCGCCTGCGCTTCGTCGAAGACAGCCATGGCGCCGCGCATACGCCGGCCGCGCGTGCAGCCGAAGCACGCAGTGCAGCGCAATCGGCGGCCGAGGCCTCGATCGAAGGCGATCCGCTGGTGCAGACGCTGAAGCGCGAATTCGGGGCGCGCGTGGTGCCGCAATCCATCAAACCGATTGAATCTTGAGGTAGGAGTAAACGTTATGAGAGGACAACTTGGCCAGCTGATGCAGCAGGCGCAGCGCATGCAGGAAGACATGAAGCGCGCGCAGGAAGAAATCGCCAAGCTGGAAGTCACCGGCACCTCGGGCGGCGGCCTGGTCAGCGTCTTGATGACGGGCGCGCATGAAGTGCGCCGCGTGCAGATCGATCGCAAGTTGTTTGCTGACGATCCGGAAATGGCCGAAGACCTGGTGGCTGCGGCCGTCAACGATGCTGTCAACAAAGTAGCCGAAGCGAGCAAGAACAAGCTGGGCGGCATCACCGCCGGCATGAACTTGCCGGCCGGGTTCAAGATGCCATTTTGATGTCGTTCCCTCTCGCTTTTGAGAGGGAACAGGCCAAACCATGAGCTCATCGCCGCTCCTTGCCGAACTCATCGAAGCCTTGCGCTGCCTTCCCGGTGTGGGCAGCAAGAGTGCGCAGCGCATGGCGTTCCATCTGCTGGAACGCGAACGCGAGCGTGGCCTGAAACTGGCCAACGTGCTGCAGCAGGCGATGCAGAACATCGGTCACTGCACGCGCTGCCGCAATTTCAGCGAAACCACGGTATGCGCCACCTGCGCGAGCAGCAGCCGCGACCGGCATGTGCTCTGCGTGGTGGAATCGCCCACCGACCTTGCCGCGATCGAACAGGCCACCGGTTATCGCGGCCAGTACTTCGTCTTGATGGGACGCTTGTCACCGCTGGATGGCCTGGGACCGGAGGAGCTGGGTCTTGGGCTGTTGACCGAGCGCCTGGCCGAAGGCGAAGTGGAAGAACTGATTCTCGCCACCAATCCCACCGTGGAAGGCGAGGCGACGGCACATTACCTGGCGCAACTTGCGCGCGCGGCCGGCATTCGTCCAACGCGTCTGGCTCACGGCGTGCCGTTGGGTGGCGAGTTGGAATATGTCGATCGCGGCACCTTGGCGCATGCCTTCGGTAGCCGGCAATCCGTGGATTAAGGAGAAACGCACATGGCTGACACCATCTTCGGCAAGATCGTCCGGCGCGAAATTCCGGCCGATATCGTCTACGAAAACGACGACGTGCTGGCCTTCAAGGATCTCAACCCGCAGGCGCCGGTGCACGTGCTGTTCGTGCCCAAGCGCGCCATCGCCACCTTGAACGACGCCATGCCGGCCGATGCCGAGTTGCTGGGCAAGTTGATGCTTGCAGCGGCTGATTACGCGAAAGCGCAAGGCTTCAGTCATGACGGCTACCGCGTGGTGGTCAATTGCAACGAGCACGGCGGGCAGACCGTGTTCCATCTGCATGTGCACCTGCTGGCGGGGCGACGCATGCATTGGCCGCCAGGTTGATGCATTCGGCCCTTCGTAACGACGCAAAGAAAAACGCCGGCGGATGCCGGCGTTTTTCATAGGTGCCTTGCTGGCGAGGATCAGCGGTGGCGAACCACGATCACCCGCGGCGAGTACCAGCCACCCCAGCCCCAGCCGCCCCAGTAGGGGCCACCCCAATACGGACCCCAGTAGGGCCCCCAGAAGGGGTCGTACCAGCCTGGACCATACGGATAGCCGACCACCACCGGGCGCTTCGGCCACAGGTAGACCACGTCGGCTTCGATGCGCGGATAGGCATAGTCGTAATCGCCCACCTTGCGGCTGACCGTGCCCTGCAGGGCGCCGGTTACAGTGATTTCGCGGCCGGGCTTGAAGACTTCCGGATCGTAGAAGCCAGGACGGCAGGCCACGAAGCGGCCCTGCGAGTTGGTGTTGTCGTTGTCACCGGCGACCGGACGAGCTTCGTCGTCGAGCGGGCGGCTAAGCACGTAGAAGCAGGTGGCGTTCTGGCTCGGCTCGGTGCTGATGATGCTGCCACCCCAGCGCACCTGGGTGCCGTTGGCGGTGCCGCCTTGCTGGACGCTTGCGGTGGTGATGGGAGCGAAGTTGCCCTGCAGCGGCTTCGGCACCGTGGCGCACGCGGCCAGCAAGGTGGAAAGCGCAGCAAGACTGATGATTCTGTATAGGGGAGACATGACGTGTTTCTCCATCTGGGGCGGGTGCATGCTACATCGTTGCGCTGTATTCAGACCATGCGGCGCGGGTGGAAATTCCGTACTGCCTGTCTGAAGGTGCGCAAGGATTCCGTGGAAGGTTCGAGAGTGGCGTAGCGCAGTTCGATATAGCACCTCATCAAATGGTCCAGTTCCGCGCGTTGACCGGGTAGTGCGCGGCTGGCGCGGCGAAGGAAATGCTGCGGCCCTTCGCTGCGCCGGCGTATGACTCCGGCTTGCGCAAGCTTGCGTTCCAGTGAGCGCAGTGCCGCAAGCGCCGGGTCGCCTTCCGGTCGACGCCACAACGCCCACGCCAAGCCCAATGCTCCGAACACCGCTATGCAGATCACCAGCAGCCTGGTCAGCAGACCGATGTCCGCCTCGCGTATACCGAACGGGATCAGTAATCCGCGCTGGCGCAATGCGTCGAAACCAATAACGCTTTGGTTCCACCATCGGTTGACGATGTCCCAATGGTTGCGCATCGATTCCAGGAATCCTTCCTGATACCAGGGCAGCTGACCGCCGGCGGCACTGGCCGCACCCAGCGAAATGCGTTGCGGGCGTACGGCCGCGGTGGGGTCGACGCGCACCCAGCCGCGCCCCTCCAGCCACACTTCACTCCAGGCATGCGCATCGGCATTGCGCACCAGCAAGTACTGGCCCATGTTGTTCCAGAAGCCGCCCTGGAAACCGGTGACCACGCGCGCGGGAATGCCGGCGGCACGCATCAGCACGGTGAAGGCGGAGGCGTAGTGTTCGCAAAAACCTTCGCGTGTACTGAACAGAAAATCATCGACCGCGTTACGGCCCAGCGGCGCCGGCAGCAAGGTGTAGCTGAAGCCGTCGTTATGGAACATGTTCAGTGCAGCTCGGATGATGGCCGCGTTGTCGTGCCCGTAGCGCTGGCGCCACTGCTCGGCGAGTGCATGAGCGCGCGGATCGAAGCCATCCGGCAGTTGCAGGGCATGCATGCGCGTGTCGATGTCCAAGCTCGGCTGCAAGCGATACGTCACCGCCGAGCGCACGTCGTAGTCCCGCACCTCATCGATCGGCTTGTCCGCGAAAACTTCACCGTCCGTATGCGCTTGCGACTGCATAGGTGCCGCCAACGGCACATCCAGCGTGGGCAACACGTGCTGATGCGTGGGTTCCAGGCTTATGTGGTAGCTGATCGTCTTGGCGGCTTCGACCGGTATCGACGTGCTCAGCGGTTGCTCGGAGCGCTGCCAGTCGTGGCCGTCGTAGTTCCACATCACGAAAGCGCGGAAATAACGCTTGTCTTGCGGCGGCGGTGGTCCGTCGAAGCTCACGCGCATGGCGGCAGTGTCGTCGGTAAGCAGCTCGTTGAACTCACTGGGCGACATGTGATCGGCGAGCCCGGTGCGCGCCGCCGCCTGGTTGTTGTTGCCCCACAACGGTGTACTCAGCCGTGGAACGAGCACGAAGGCGCTAAGCGCCAGCGGCAAGGACGCGGCCAGCAGCCCGAGCGCCGGCAGCAATTGGCGTGGCAGCGTGGGCGAGGCTTGCGTGGGCTCGAGCGAACGCCAGGTGGTCAAGGCCGGCAGCAGGCCGAGCGCCACCACGAAGGTGGCCACCATGCCTTGGCCGAACAACAACGCCGCCATCAACAGGAAGCATGCGAAGGCGGCGGCGACACGCGCATCCCGTGGTGCTTCGCTTTCGGTGAGTTTCAAGACGAGCAAGCCCGCGGCGAGTGCCGAACCAGGTTCGCGCCCGAACAGGTTGCCGTAATCGAGCACGACGGCACCGACCAGCACCGCCAGCAGCGGCAGCTTCAACCAACTGGGTACACGTGCCGGCCGATAGCGGCGCTGCCACCAGCGCAGTCCAAGTGCTACGAACAAACCCAGCGTCAGCCCGATGGGCAAATGGCCTGCGTGCACGGCCAGCACAAAAGCGCTTGTGATGCACAGCAGATCAAACGTGCGGTCGCCGATCCGCTCTTGCACGTGAGGTTTGGCTTCTCGCCAGCGGATCATGGAATCACCGCCAGTGCGCTCATGCAGCGCGCGTAATGCGAAGGGCCACCGCCGATGCCAATGGCTTCGCTGGGCAACCACAAACTCCATTGCCGCCCTTGTGCCTGCGCTTCGCCCAGCCAGCGCGCGAGCCGCGCAATGCGCGCTTCGTTATCGAGTCCGCGCAGATGACGCCAGTCCAGTCGCCATTCCTGATGGCCCTGTGGTTGCTCGTAATCTTTCACTAGCAGGTTTTCATGCCGGGCGCTGGCCTTCCATGCGACGTGGCGCATGGAATCGCCACTGCGGTAATCACGCAATGAAGCGAGATCTTCGCCCCGATGCAGACGCTGCTTGCGATGATCCTCCAGCGGCAGGTTCGGGGCGGGGCCGCCGATTTCAGGCCGTGGCCACACCAGCACGGCGTAGTGCGGATTCACCCAGCTCCATGCGCGAAACAGGCCCATCGGCCAGGTCGTCCAGATACGCAGCCGTGGTATGGATAGCCACCCACGATGCTCGGTAAGAATGCTGACGGTGACGTCGGCGCGGCCATTTACATCGAAGGCTTGCGTCACCTCGCCGATATCCAGCCGCACGGCCTGGCGCTTATGGCGGGCTTCGAAATCGAACGTGACGTCGATCGGATCGCCTGCCACCGCATGACCTGCGCGCACGCCGCGTATGCGCAGACCATTCAAAGTGCGGAACGCCACCAGCATGCTGATCGACGTCGTCGCACCAAGTAAGCAGGTCAGCAGCAATCCTGCGTTGTTTGAATAATTGAGACTGCCAACCATCATCACCAGCAACAGCAGGGTGAACGCCATGCCGAATCCGGTCGGCACGATATAGATGCGCCGGCGATGCAGTTCGATCGGCAGGTCTTCCTGGCGTCGATGCCGGGTCAGCGCCGGCAAGCGACGTTCGGCCCAGTGCTGCAGGCGCTGCCACTGAGTTCGTACGGACATGTTCAGAACCTGCGTGCGGCTTCGGCGTAGCCCGCGTTGTCGCGGTGCGTTCGCCAGGTGGTGGTGCGTGCCGCCGCCTTTGACTGGCCGTCAAGTCCAGCCGCGCACCGCCGCCTGGCGAAAGCACCGTGGTAACCCTCTGGGCCGGGGCTGTTTGTCCAGCGAGATATGTCCCTGCTTAGTGGTGTATTGGCGTGCACGACTCTTTCCCCTTGCCTGATGGGCAAACAGTCTCGGCGCGGGCCACGCCGAGGCCGCATGCAGGCTCCTAGTCGACGGCGACTTCGTTCAACAGCGTGCGTGCGAGAGTGTCGCCGTTGGCGCCGCGCGCGGCGACCAGTCGATGCGCGGCAAGCGGCACGAACAGCGCCTGCAGATCTTCCGGCAGCACATGCCCGCGATCGCTGAGCATGGCCCATGCACGTGCGGCGGCCAGCAACGAGAGGCCGGCGCGCGGTGAAAGGCCGACGCGAATCTCCGGATGGCGGCGGCTTGCGGCCAGCAAGGCTTGCAGATAGTCGAGCAGGGCAGGGCTGGCGGTGATGGACTTGGTCTGCCGATTCAAGGCGGCAAGGTTGGCGGCATCCAGCTGCGGAACCAGATGGGTAAGCAGGTCGCGCCGATCGCTGCCGGTGAGCAGTTCGCGTTCGGCAGTGGCGTCTGGGTAATCCAGCGATACGCGCAGCATGAAGCGATCGAGTTGCGAATCGGGCAGCGGAAAGGTGCCGGCCAGGTCGAGCGGGTTTTGCGTGGCAACCACGAAGAATGGATCGGGCAGAGTGTGTGTCTGGCCATCCACTGTCACCTGCTTTTCGGCCATCGCTTCCAGCAGGGCGCTTTGCGTTTTCGGTGTAGCGCGATTGATTTCGTCAGCGAGCAGCAGGCCGGCGAAGACCGGGCCTGGGTGGAAACGGAACTGTCCTGTCTCGCGCTCATACATGCTGACCCCGATAATGTCGGACGGCAGCAGGTCGCTGGTGAACTGCACGCGCTGGAAATCCAGTGCAAAACTCGCCGCCAGCGCATGCGCCAACGTGGTCTTGCCGACGCCGGGTACGTCTTCCAGCAACAGATGGCCGCCTGCAATCAGGCAGGTAAATGCCAGCTTGACCTGGCGTGCCTTGCCGAGCAGCACTTTGTTGACTTGGGCGATGGCGGCGTGAAGGCGCTTTTGCAGGTTTTCATCACGAAGCGGAGTGATGGCTGACATGGGTTTGCGGGAACCGAGGACAGATAGAGAGGGCGACGCCAGTGTAGTCGCCGGCATTGCACGCTGGCGAGCGGCTTTCGTCACAGTGTTCCTCGGTTTGTCGTTGGTGAAGCTGCTGCTTGCCTTGACCGTTCAGCCGTTCGGGGACGAAGCGTTCTATTGGGAGGAAAGCCGTCACCTCGCCTGGGGTTATAGCGATCTGCCGCCGTTGACGGCCTGGCTGATCCGCCTGGGTGATAGCGTGTCGGGGCATGGACTTTTAGGCATGCGCTGGCCGTTCCTGCTGTTGGGTAGTGCGCTGCCGTGGGTATTGGTGCTGTTCGGTCGCCGCGCTTTCGATGCACGGGTCGGATGGCAGGCCGGCTTGCTGTGCCTATGCCTGCCGTTGGCCGGCAGCCTGGGCGTATTGGCGTTGCCTGACGTGCCGCTTACCGTCGCGGGACTGGTGGCCATGTATGCGCTGCTGCGTGCGATGGATGAGGATCAATGGCGCCATTGGCTGCTGCTTGGCGTGGCGCTCGCATGTTGCTGGATGAGCCATTACCGCGCAGCGATGTACATGCTGGCTGGCTTGCTGTTGATGCTGCTGACGCCGCGTGGGCGCATGCAATGGCGGCGTGCGGGTTTCTGGTTGGCAATATTTATTGCCGCGTTGGGATTGGTTCCCTTGCTGATTTCCAATTGGCAACAGCACGGCGCTGGTGTTGCTTTTCAGGTGATCGAGCGCAATCCGTGGCGTTTCCATGCGGATGCGTTGGTGCAGCCATTGGAGCAGGCAGTGACATGTACGCCGCTGTTGTATGCATGTCTGTTGTGGGCGGCGTGGCAATGTTGGCGCCGGCGCCATGAAGGCAATCGATGGGATGTTCTTGCATGGCTATCGTTGACCTTCATCGTTGTTTATTTCGTGGCGGGATTGTTTGCCGATAACGAACGCTTTCGCGTGCACTGGCCGTTGCCGGGTTATCTGCCTTTGCTGGTGGCGCTGCCGGCGTTGCTGCATCGATCGGCACAGGCGCGCGCATGGCGTGTGATCGCGGTATGGGGTGCGGCGCTCGCGCTGTTGGTGCAAGTCGTAGGGCTGACGTACTTGTTGCTGGCTGCGTATCCAGGTGCCGCGCGAGCGTTTGGCGCGACCCGCATCGTGCCGACCGCCTTTGTGGGGTGGCGTGAGAGCGCGGAAATCGCCAGGCAACAACTGGTTACGCAGCCGGCGCTGTTGGTGGCGGACAATTTCATGATGGCGGCCGAGTTGGATTTTCAGTTCGACGGCAAGCGCGAGATCTACACGCTAGATAATCCGCTCAACGTGAAATACGGACGCGCGCCGCAGCTGGCGATATGGGCGGTGGATGAAACGGCATTGCGGCGCAAGTATTCCGGTGCATCGGTGTTGCTGGTCGTCGATGAAAACGCCGCGCGTGGACGCGATCGTGAAGCGTGGCTTGGTTCGTTGTGCGCGCGTATCGATGACCTGCAACCTGTGCAGCGTTTGAACCTGTTTGAGGGGCGCAAGAGCATTGCGTTTTATCGCGGACATGTTGCGCGCGTGATGCAAGCAAGCAATGCGCGTGATTGCGTTGCCTGGAAAGCTTACGCGTCGAATTTGTAGGTTGGGATGAAATCCCAGCCTACGGGACGTCATGGCACTTCAAGACCTGCTTCGCGCAGCAGTCTTGCGAGTGCTATCAATGGCAAGCCAATCAATGCTGTCGGATCGTTGTTTTCAATGCGCTCGAACAAGCTGATGCCGAGCCCCTCGCATTTGAAACTCCCGGCACAATCAAGTGGCTGTTCGCGCTCGATGTAGCGGCTGATTGCTTCCGGTTGCAGCTGGCGAAAATGCACGCGGGTGAGATCAAGATGCGTGCGTGATTGTTTGCTGGCGGTATCGAACACGCATAGCGCCGTGTGAAAGGAAACGATGTGGCTGGAGCAGGCGCTTAATTGAGCATGCGCACGTTCGGCGGTGTCGGGCTTTTCCAGCAGCCGGCCATCGAGTTCAGCAACCTGATCCGAGCCGATGACCAGGGCATCGGCTACACCGTTACCGGCATCGGTTGCCTTGGCGATGGCCAGCCGCATGGCACGTGCAGCTGGCATCTCTCCGGGCTGTTCGGTTTCCGGTGTGCCTGGCGCGCGCTGCTCGAAAGCCAGATCCAGGCGTCCAAGCAGTTCGGCGCGGTAGCGGGAGGTGGAGCCGAGCACCAGCCGTCGCTGGTGGCTCACGAATGCGAATCCTGGCGGATGTGCTCGCGCATCGCGCTGTCCAGTTCGTCCTGTGCCTCGCCAAGGGCCTGGAGCAGGGGACGGAGCCGGTCGCGGGTCTGGTCCATGGACCGTGCGGCGGCGTCCAGTTCCCCCAGGCTGGCGGTGGGGGCATGATCGCGGATCCAGATGCGCTGTTGCAGCAGGGCGCGCAAGCCGGCGTCTACGGCGTTGGCGGCATCCTGTTCGCTGGCGGCAGGGAGGTCAGGGTTCATCGACATCACCGCGTGGGCCTGCTTGAGTTTGGCTCGGCAGGATTTGAGGTCGGCTTCGACTCGATCGGCCAGCTCCAGCAGGCGCCTGAGGCTGGCGTTGCGCCGGTTCAGTCGACGCAGCAGGAAGGTGCCGCCGAGGGCGACGGCCAGTAGAATGAACAGGGCGATCAAGCCGATCGTGAGGGAAGTGTCCAAGGGAGTGCCGGCTTAGGGCTTAGGATTCGCGCAGTCTGCCGCATGCATTCGGTTCAGGCAAAGCGTAGGGCCGGACGATGTGATGGGCTGCGCGGTTGACTTAACCTCCCGGGAAACTTACTATTTCCCGGTTATGTCCGCGACACTGCCAGAGTCCGTGGACGCTTGGCGCATGGTTTCCGCGCGGCGTTCGTTCCAGGGGTCACTGCCCATCGCCGCAATGCCTCGCCTCTGCGAGGCACTGGCGGATGACGCAGGTTCGGCCCAGTACCAGCTCGACTTCGGTCGGGACGAGTTCGGCACCGCCTACGTCGAAGTTCGCGTCCAGGCGCCCTTGTGGTTGGTCTGCCAGCGCACGCTCGATCCGTTCGTCATGCCCGTCACGGTGGATAGCCGTCTGGGCCTGATCCGTTCGGAGCAGGAGGAGGCCGGGCTTCCTTCCGGGGTTGAGCCCCTGCTGGTGCCGGAGGACGGCAAGCTCAATCCGATCGATGTGATCGAGGACGAACTGTTGTTGGCGCTGCCGCTGATACCGGTCAATCCGGACGCTGCATTGCCTGAAGAAGTCACACGCCCGCCGGCGGAAGCGATTCCTGCCGAAGAGCGTCCCGATAACCCGTTCGCGGTGTTGCGCGAACTCAAGAACAAATGATTTAGCTGGAGAAACCATCATGGCCGTTCAAAAGAGCCGCAAGACCCCGTCCACCCGCGGCATGCGTCGCTCGCACGACAAGCTGAGCACCGTGCAGTTGGCCACCGACCAGACCAGCGGCGAAGTGCATCGTCGTCACCACGTGACCGCCGATGGCTACTACCGCGGCAAGAAGGTGATCGACACCAACACTGCGGTGGTCGACGAAGACTGATCCGTCGAAACCTATTGGTTTCGTTCGCAAAGCGGCGCGGCAACGCGCCGCTTTGCGTTCTGCTACGCCGGAGCGCCTATTGAATGGGCCCTCACGGCAACGTAACGTTGCGGTCTTGGTGCTTGGATCACGCAGCCCTCGGGCGGATGGCGTCAAGCACCCTCGCCCGCTGATGGATATTCAATGACCCAGATCTATTCCCGCATCGTCGGCACCGGCAGCGCTCTGCCGGAGCGTGTTCTTACCAATGCCGATCTCGAAAAGTTTGTCGACACCAGCGATGAATGGATTCGCGAACGCACCGGCATTCGCCAGCGCCACGTCGCTGCCGATGGGGAAACCACGGGTGACTTATCCACGCTGGCCGCGCAGCGTGCGCTGGATGCCGCTGGCGTCAAGGCATCCGAGCTGGATCTGATCGTGCTGGGCACTACCACGCCCGACATCATTTTTCCTTCCACGGCATGTCTGGTGCAGCATCGCCTCGGCGCCAACGGTTGTGCGGCGTTCGACGTGAATGCCGCATGCTCCGGTTTCGTTTACGCCTTGGGCATTGCGGACAAATTCATCCGCAGCGGCCAATCGAAGAAAGTGCTGGTGATCGGCGCCGAAACGCTGACCCGCATGGTGCGCTGGGAAGAACGCGAAACCTGCGTGCTGTTCGGTGACGGTGCCGGTGCCGTGGTGTTGGAAGCCTCCAGCGAACCCGGCATTTACGCCACCTGCCTGCATGCCGATGGCGGCTACAAAGAATTGCTGTGGAATCCGGTCGGCGTATCCGTCGGCTTCAAGGATGACGAACCCAACCACGGTGTGCGTATCCGCATGTCCGGACGTGAAGTGTTCAAGGTCGCCGTGAAGACGCTCGATTCGCTGGTCGAGGAAACGCTCACTGCCGCCGGTATGGAAGCGTCGCAACTGGATTGGTTGATTCCGCATCAAGCCAATTTGCGCATCATCGAAGCCACGGCAAAACGTTTGAACATGTCGATGGAGCAGGTGATCGTCACCGTCGACAAGCACGCCAACACCTCTGCCGGCTCCGTGCCGCTTGCACTGGATTTCGCCGTGCGCTCGGGCAAGGTAAAGCGCGGGCAGAATCTGTTGCTGGAAGCCTTTGGTGGTGGCTTTACCTGGGCTTCGGCCCTGCTGCGCTACTGATCCGCGCCAAGCAAAACCGCGTTGCTTATCCACACGCGCAGCCGGATACGGCTGCGTACGTCGTGCATTGATGGCACCATTTCGTTTTTCCTGATGGATTGCGCCTGTTCATGACCCAATCGTCCGCATCGCTCGCTTTCGTTTTTCCCGGCCAGGGTTCGCAATCGGTCGGGATGCTTGCCGAACTCGCCGCTGCCCATGGCGAAGTGAAAGCCACGTTCGACGAAGCTTCTCAGGGCGCCGGTATCGATCTTTGGGCGCTCAGCCAGCAAGGTCCGGAGGATCAACTCAACCGCACCGAGAACACGCAACCGGCCTTGCTCGCGGCCAGCGTGGCGGTATGGCGCGTGTGGCAGAAATTGGGCGGTGCGCAGCCGGGGCAGTTGTCAGGCCATAGTCTTGGCGAATACAGCGCGCTGGTTTGTGCGGGCGCTTTGTCATTGCATGACGCGGCGGCTCTGGTGGCCGAACGTGGCCGCTTGATGCAAGCAGCGGTGCCGCCCGGCGTGGGTGCGATGGCCGCGATTCTGGGTGGCGACGATGCGCAGATTGCCGCGGTGTGCGAAGAGGTTGCGCAAGGGCAAATCGTGGCGCCGGCCAACTACAACTCGCCTGGCCAGCTGGTGATTGCCGGCAATGCCGAAGCCGTCGATCGTGCGCTGGCCAAGCTTGCCGAGCAAGGCATCAAGAAGGCGGTGAAGCTGGCGGTATCCGTGCCTTCGCATACCGCGCTGATGCGTGAAGCGTCCGACAAACTGGGTGCGCGCATGGCATCCATCGCCTGGCAGTTGCCGGCGATTTCGGTGGTGCAGAATGCGGAGGCACGCAGCTACGCTTCCGTGGAAGACATTCGCGGCGCCTTGCAGCGCCAGCTTTACTTGCCGGTGCGCTGGACCGAATGCGTGCAGGCGCTGGTTGCCGGCGGCGCCAAGCGTCTTGCCGAATGCGGCCCGGGCAAAGTGCTGACTGGATTGATCAAGCGTATCGACAAGAGCGTGGAAGCGCGCGCCATCGGTACGCCTGCCGACCTCGATGCCGTGCGCAGCGAGTGGACCTGACGTTTTTCCTCTTCGAATCGCCTCACCGAAGGACACAAGCATGAGCACACTGCAAGGTGAAGTTGCACTGGTTACGGGCGCCAGCCGTGGCATTGGCGCTGCGATTGCGGATGAATTGGCCGCCATGGGCGCCACCGTGATTGGCACAGCAACCAGCGAAGCCGGCGCCGCCGCCATCGGCGAACGGCTGGCTCCGCATGGCGGCCATGGACGTGTGTTGAATGTCACGGACGCCGCCGCGGTGGATGCGCTGATCGACAATATCGCCAAGCAGCACGGCGCCGTATCGATCCTGGTCAACAACGCCGGCATCACGCGCGATCAGCTCTTGATGCGCATGCGCGACGAAGATTGGCAGGCGATTCTCGACACCAATCTCACCTCGGTCTATCGCCTGTCCAAGGCGGTGATGCGCGGCATGATGAAGGCGCGCAAGGGCCGCATCATTTCGATCGCTTCGGTGATCGGTCTTACCGGCAATCCGGGCCAGTCCAATTACGCGGCGGCCAAGGCCGGCATCATTGCGTTCTCCAAGTCGCTGGCGCGCGAGATCGGTTCGCGCAACATCACCGTCAATGTGGTGGCGCCGGGCTTCATCGATACCGACATGACCCGCGGGCTGCCGGAAGAGTCCAAGCAAGCTCTGCTGGGCCAGATCGCGCTGGGGCGGTTGGGCGAAGCCAGCGACATCGCCAAGGCGGTGGGCTTCCTGGCGTCGCCGGCAGCGGCTTACATCACCGGCGAGACATTGCACGTGAATGGCGGCATGTACATGCCGTAAGCGGTTGGGCCGGAAGGCCCGGCTTGAAAAGGGCGCTACCGACTCAAGCTGACCTGGATAGTGGCTCCCGTTTGAAACTTGTTAGCGAGGTGCCATTACCCGCAACAAAAAAGTCGTCACGCGGGCGGTTTTGGGTGACAATCGCGGCTTCGCGCCGCGTGGAACCCGCGGCGGCTTGTATTCCTGGCATAATTGGCGGCTTCGCGGCTTAGCCACTACAATGCCGCAGACTTTGCCGGGGGGAAACCCGGCAGACGGACTAATTTCCCCTTGGGAGGCAAAGGCAACATGAGCACCATCGAAGAGCGCGTCAAGAAAATCGTCGTCGAGCAACTTGGCGTGAAGGAAGACGAGGTCACTGCAAACGCTTCGTTCGTCGACGATCTGGGCGCGGATTCGCTGGACACGGTCGAACTGGTGATGGCGCTCGAAGAGGAATTCGAAACCGAAATTCCCGACGAGGAAGCCGAGAAGATCACCACCGTGCAGCAGGCCGTCGATTACATCAAGGCCCACACCAAGGAGTGATCTGCGTGGCAGGGCCGATACGCTGTCGTCCCATGCATCCACGTAGTGAATATCGGAAGCTGCGCCATCTCGGCGCAGTTTTCGTTTCTGCATTTTGCAACGTCCGATCCCGTATGGTGTGCGCGGTCGGCACGCATCGCGATAAGTAGGAAAGTGATGCTTGAAAGCTGACCTTTCCCGAACCAGCTAGGAATTCGATCCATGAGCAAACGACGTGTGGTAGTGACCGGCATGGGCATCATTTCGCCGGTTGGCAACGACATCGCCACCGCCTGGAACAACATCCTCAAGGGCGTTAGCGGCATCGGCCCGGTCACGCACTTCGACGCGACGGCGTATGCCACGCGCATCGCCGGGCAGGTGCGCGATTTCGATCCTGCGCAATGGATCGCGCCGAAAGAAATCAAGAAGATGGACCCGTTCATCCACTACGGTATCGCCGCGGGCACGCAAGCCCTGCGCGACTCTGGCCTGGAAGTGACGGAAGCCAACGCACCGCGCATTGGCGTGGCTGTGGCGGCAGGCATCGGCGGCCTCAACACCATCGAAGACACATCCATCGAGTTGCATGAAAAAGGCCCGCGCCGCGTGTCGCCGTTCTTCGTGCCCAGCTCGATCATCAACATGGTGTCGGGTCACCTGTCGATCATGTACGGCCTGAAGGGCCCGAACATCGCCTGTGTGACGGCATGCACCACCGGTACGCACAACATTGGGCTGGCCGCGCGCATGATCCAGTACGGCGATGCCGATGTGATGATCGCCGGCGGCGCCGAATTCGCCACCACCGGTACCGCCATGGCCGGTTTCTGCTCGGCCAAGGCCATGTCCACCCGCAACGACGAGCCCACCAAGGCGAGCCGTCCGTGGGACAAGAGCCGCGACGGTTTCGTGCTGTCCGATGGTGCCGGCGTGCTGGTGCTGGAGGAATACGAACAGGCCAAGGCACGCGGTGCGAACATCTACTGCGAGCTGGTCGGCTTCGGCATGAGCGGCGACGCGTATCACATCACCGCGCCCAGCGAGGGTGGCGAAGGTGCGGCGCGCTGCATGGCCGCGGCGCTGCGCGATGGCGGCATCAATCCCACGGACGTGCAGTACGTCAATGCGCACGGCACCTCCACGCCGCTGGGCGATCTGGGCGAAGTCCTGGCCGCCAAGAGCGTGTTCGGTGATCACGCGTACAAGCTGGCGATGAGTTCCACCAAGTCCACGACCGGTCACCTGCTGGGTGCGGCGGGCGGTGTGGAGGCGATCTTCAGCATTCTCGCCATGCGCGATCAGGTGTTGCCGCCCACCATCAATCTGGATGAACCGGGCGAGGGCTGTGATCTGGATTTCGTGCCGCACACCGCGCGCGAGGCAAAGATCGACATTGCCATCTCCAACTCGTTCGGCTTTGGCGGTACCAACGGCACGCTCGCCTTCCGTCGAATCTGACGTATCGAGTGGGCTGCGTCATTCGCACCTTTGCCGGCCGGCGCGATCTCCTCGCGCCGGCCGCTGCATTTCCGGAGCGTTATCCGGCGTTGCTGGAAAGCGTCACGCGCGCGAATGCGCACGCGCGCTACGACATCCTGTTTGCGTTTCCGCAATCGACGCTCACGCTTACTGCCGACGGCCTGGTGCACGAACCGAATGGACGCGTGCATGCGGGGCGTTTCCTCGATGCTCTGGATGATGCATGGCGTGCGGAGTGTCTACCGCACGGCATCGATGACGGCCTGCCGTTCCACGGCGGCTGGGTGATGTTGCTGGCATACGAACTGGCAGCGGAAATCGAGCCGACGCTGCATCTGCATTATTCGCAGCAACTGCCAGTGGCGATGGCATTGCGTTGCCCAGCAGCGATCATCGTCGACCATCTGCGCGAGCGCACCATCCTGGTGACGGAAGCGGGAAACGATGCATTGCTTGACGCTATGGAAACCGATCTTTCCGTCACGCCGGAGATAGCGCCGCTGGCGCTTGCGGAAACGATTGAAGAAGACGCGCCTGCGCGCTTTCTCGATGGCGTGGCGCGCGTGCATGATCACTTGCATGCCGGTGATCTGTTTCAAGCCAATCTGTCGCGCGCATGGCGGGCCCGTTTTGCGCAGGCGCCCTCCGCCGCCAGTCTCTATGCCGCGCTGCGTCGTGCCAACCCAGCGCCGTTCGCAGGGTTGCTGCGGCAGAAGGATTGGGCGGTGGTCAGTTCATCGCCGGAACGTCTGGTCGAAGCACGCCGCGGCATGGCGCAGACGCGTCCCATTGCGGGTACACGGCCGCGTGTGGCGGGTGACGATGACCTGGCGCGCATCCGCGAATTGACTGCGCATCCCAAGGAACGCGCCGAACACGTGATGCTGATCGACCTGGAACGCAACGATCTGGGTCGCGTGTGCAAGCCAGGCACGGTGGAAGTGAATGAGCTGATGGTGGTGGAAAGCTATGCGCACGTGCATCACATCGTCTCCAACGTGCGCGGGCGATTGCGCGAGGGTGTCACGCCGGGCCAAGTGATCGCGGCGACATTCCCAGGCGGCACCATCACCGGTTGCCCCAAGGTACGCTGCATGGAAATCATCGCCGCTTTGGAAGATGCCCCGCGCGGCGCTTACACCGGCGCGCTGGGCTATCTCGATCGCAACGGCGATCTCGATCTGAATATCTTGATCCGCACGCTGACCTTGCATGGCAAGGACGTCAGCTTGCGGGCGGGCGCCGGCATCGTGGCCGATTCCGATGCCGCAAAGGAACTCGATGAAACGCGCGCCAAGGCACGCGGCATGCTGCGTGCGCTGGGAGTTGCCGGCTGATGATGCTGATCAATGGCCAGCCGCACGATAGCGTCTCGGCGCTCGATCGGGGCTTGAGCTATGGCGATGGCCTGTTCGAAACGATTCGCTTCGAGCAGGGCAGGGCACCGTTGTGGCCCAGGCATATGCAACGCCTGGCGCTTGGCTGCGAGCGTTTACATATGCCTGCACCGGATATGGCCCTGCTTTGGCAGGAAGCACAACAAGTGACAAGTACGCAGCCGTCATGCGTCTTGCGCGTCACGATCACTCGCGGCCTTGGCCAGCGCGGTTACGCATTGCCGGTGCCAACTTCGCCTACGCGCATCGTTGCGGCGTTTCCCCTGCCGGTCGTTTCCAGCGATCTTTACGTCCACGGCGTGCGTCTGCACCTTTGTCGCACTACGCTGGCTGATCAGCCGTTGCTCGCCGGCATCAAGCATCTCAATCGCCTGGAGCAGGTGTTGGCCCGCGCCGAGTGGAACGATCCGGCCATTGGCGAAGGCCTGGTGTGCGATAGCCATGGAAACGTGATGTCGGCAACGGCCGCCAATCTTTTCGCTGTCGTCGACGGCGTAGCCGTGACGCCGGCGGTGGATCGTTGTGGCGTCGCCGGCGTGGCTCGCGCGGCCATGCTGGAAGCCTTTCCCGACTGCCAGGTGAGGGACGTGTCCTTGGATGAGGCTATGCGTGCTTCGGAGCTCTTCCTCAGTTCCAGCGTTCGCGGCATTCTGCCTGTTCAGGCGGTGGGCGATACCGTGTACGCTCCCGGTCCGGTCGCTCGCGCGATGCAGCAGTGTTGGCGCGAGTTGGGTTTCGCGGTGGAGTGCGCATGAGTCGAAGCGATACACAAAAGGGGCGCGTATCGTGGCGCTTGCTGCTGGTAGTCCTGTTGCTGGCGCTGGCGAGCGCCGCAGGGTGGTTCTGGCATGATTTCTCCCGCTTTGCCGCAAGGCCGCTGCGAGTCAGCACCACGGGCGAGAGCGTGGACATCGGGCGCGGCACCAGCTTCAAAGACATCGTGCATCAATTGCGTGCGCAGCATCTCACCACGTCCTCACCGCTGTACTGGCGCCTGCTGGCTGAAAAAATGCACATCGCCGGCCGTTTGCACGCCGGTGAATACGCCGTCACCCCGGGCATCACGCCGGAACAACTGCTCACCGCCATGGCACAAGGCAAAGTGATGCTGCGCGGCGTCACCATCGTTGACGGTTGGACCTTCCGCGAAGTCCTGCAGGCTTTGGACAAGGCCGACAAGCTCAAGCATGAAACCGACGGTCTCGACGATGCCGCCATCATGCAGAAGATCGGCGCGGCCGGCGAAAAACCGGAAGGACGTTTTCTGCCGGAAACCTACGCCTACGTAAAAGGCGACAGTGACATCGACATACTCCGCCGCGCGCACGACGCGATGAGCAAGACGCTGGCCGCACTATGGGCGCAGCGTGATCCCAATCTGCCGCTGGCTACACCATACGATGCATTGATTCTCGCTTCCATCGTGGAAAAGGAGACGGGGCGTGCGGATGAGCGCCCGCGCGTGGCCGGTGTCTTCATTCGACGTTTGCAGAAGAACATGCTGCTGCAAACCGACCCCACCGTGATCTACGGCATGGGCAGCAGCTACACCGGCAATATCCATAAAAGCGATCTGACTACCGATACGCCTTACAACACCTATACGCGCCCTGGCTTGCCGCCCACGCCGATTGCCATGCCTGGCAAGCCGGCGATCGAGGCAGCGTTGCATCCGGCTGCGGGCGATGCCTTGTATTTCGTCGCGCGTGGCGACGGTACGCATGTCTTTGCCAGCACGCTGGAAGAACAGAATCACAATGTTGCCTGCTATCAATTGAAGCGTTGCCAATGAACCGACGCGGACGTTTCATTTCCCTGGAAGGCGGCGAAGGCGCGGGCAAGAGCACCTTGCTTGGCAGCCTGCGCGATTACCTGCAGCAGCAGGGTGTGCAACTGCTGCAGGTGCGCGAGCCCGGCGGTACGCCGTTTGGTGAAGCGATTCGCTCGCTGGTGCTCGATCCGGCCCACGCTTCGCTCAGCGCGGAAAGCGAATTGCTGCTGATGTTCGCCTCGCGCGCGCAATTGGTGCGCGAGCGCATACGGCCCGCGTTGGAAGCAGGGCAATGGGTACTGTGCGATCGCTATGTGGATGCCAGTTATGCGTACCAAGGCGGTGGGCGTGGCCAGCCGTTCGAACGCATTGCCGATCTGGAGCGCTGGGCGTGCGATGGCGTGAAGCCGGATCTCACGCTGCTGCTCGATCTGCCGGTATCGACCGGACGTGCGCGCGCGGCAGGGCGTGGTGCTGCTGATCGCATCGAGACCGAAGCCGATGCATTCTTCGAACGCGTGCGCCATGCATATCGCGATCGTGCGCACGCGGAGCCGCAACGTTTCCGTGTGATCGATGCCAGTCTGTCGCCGGATCAGGTACTGCAGGCGGCGATTGCAGCAACAGCGCATCTGTTCGAGGCAAATCGATGAGCCATCCTTCTTGGCATGCCGAACATTGGATGCGCCTGCAGGCGCGTCGCCAGCGTGATGCTTTACCGCATGCGTTGTTGCTGTGCGGTCCGCAGGGCTTGGGAAAACGTGATTTTCTTCGCCGCTTCGTGCGCGGTCTGCTTTGCCAGCATCCGCAGGCAGGCGATGCCTGCGGAACCTGCCGTAGTTGCTTGTTGTTCGATGCCGGGACGCATCCGGATTATGTCGCGCTCAGTTACGGCCTTCGCAAAGATGGCGTGCAGCGTCAGGAGATCGTGGTGGACCAGATTCGCGAATTGTCCGCGCGTCTGGCCACCGCCAGTCAGTTTGGCGGCTGGCAGATTGCCAGCATCGATCCGGCCGACGCGATGAATGCAGCCGCGGCGAATGCCTTGTTGAAGACGCTGGAAGAACCCGCTTCGCAAACTATGCTGATTCTGATCGCCGATGCGCCGTGGCGCATGCCGCCGACGATCCGCAGCCGCTGCCAGCGCATCGAATTCCAGTTGCCCAAGCATGAAGAATCACTCGCCTGGTTGCAGGGCCTTGGCGTGCGTGATGCCGAAGCAGCTTTGGCGGCGGCGGGCGGCAATCCCGGTCTGGCCCGGATATGGGCGGAAGAGGGCGCGCTCGCGCAGCGCCAGGACGTCCGCAAGGATCTTGCCGCGCTAGCATCAGGCCGAGGCGATGCGATTGCGCTGGGCAAGCGCTGGCTCGACGACGCTCCCGAACAGCGCCTGTGGTTTGCCGCGCAGGCCGTGGCGGAGGAAATGCGCGCACGTGCTACGGCGCAAAGCACGCCCTTGTCGAGTTCGCTGGATGGCGAAGGCCTGATGGCGTGGTACGACGCCGCCAACCGCACGCGCGAGGCGCTGCGCGGTCCGCTGCGCGGTGACCTGTTGCTACTGGAGTTGCTGGGGCGCTGGCGCTGATGCAGCGATCGCTCGTCTCCGCGCAAACCCGCCTGCTGGTGGTTGCGCCGCATCCGGATGACGAGACATTGGGCAGTGGCATATTGCTGCAGCAGGTACTGGCTGCCGGCGGCGACGTGTGCGTTTTGCTGCTGACGGATGGCGACAATAATCCGTGGCCGCAGCGGTATATCGAGCGCCGCATCCTGATCGACGCCGCGGCACGCCAGCGCTGGGGCGCCAGGCGCCGCGAAGAAGTGACCCACGCGCTGACGCGTCTGGGTGTGCCCTCGTCCGCGCTACATGCGCTGGGTTGGCACGACATGGAAATAACCCGCCGCCTGCGTGATGAGCCGGCGAAATCGATAGCGTCGATGCGCGCCGTCATCGAGACGTTCCAGCCCAACCTCGTTTGTGGGCCGGCACTGCGTGATAGCCATCCTGACCACGGTGCCGCATACGTGCTGTGCCGCCTGGCGCTAATGGGGATGCAGTCCGTCCCCGGGTTGCTTGCCTATCCCGTGCATGGCGGTGAGGCATCGGACTACCCGCTAGCCGTCGACGCCACTGCAGAGCAGCGACAGCGCAAGCTTGAGGCGCTCGCCGAACACCGTACCCAGATGGCGTTGAGTCGGCGCCGCATGCTGCGCCTGGCGGATAGTCCCGAGCGTTATATGCCTGCGGACGGCAGGGGCGGGGACGGGCGTTTGCCCTGGCGGCCACCGGCGGCATTGCAGCCATGGCTGCGGCTGCTGGTGGCGACCCCTGCCGGCGTGAAGGATTGGTCATGGCGCTCGGCGCCGCTGACGCGCGACACCGATGAGGCATTCCGGCTATCGGAACGGCATGCAGAACCGACCTTCGTCAAGCTGCACCTGGATTGGCCTTCGCCCTGGATTTTCGATCATTGGGGCTGGTGCGAAGTTTGATGCCAGGTGGCTTCCGACGCCGAGATTGCCTTCCCAGCCCACGAACTGAGCATCCTGTCTTTGCGCACATCCGGCCGCATGGTTAGGATGTACTTCCACCACTCGCTGCCAGCGCTGTATCAAGGGGAGCAGGCATGAATCCGGTCGCCGCCCGTCAGGGCATCATCTCGCTGAAATTCAAGGACACGGCGTCGCTGTACAACTCGTACATGCCGTTCCTGAAGCATGGCGGCCTGTTTGCACCGACCGCGCAGCGTTACTCGTTGGGTGACGAAGTGGTGCTGCTGATCAGCCTGATCGATGAAAGCGAACGCCTGTCGGTGGCCGGCAAGGTGGTATGGATCACGCCGATCGGTGCACAGGGCAACCGCACGGCCGGCATCGGCGTGCAGTTCAACGACTCCTCCGACGGGGAGGCGGCGCGCGCGCGTATCGAAGCCCTGCTGGCAGGTGTGCTCAGTTCCGAGCGCGCCACGCAAACCATGTAAGCCGGCCTCGCCGTCCGGCTTTTGATCTTTGGCAGAAATTTTTGCGTGCAGGGCGCGTAGTGCGTCCATGCGGCGTTATTGCATGCCTCCGTGGCCATGTTTTATTGCAAGAAACATCCCATGGTGCGCCACACAAGGCTTGTCGGCCCACCCATGCCCGCTGATACAATGTCGTGATCCCCGGGCTTGTCCTGTGGAACGTCGAGCGCCCACATCTGCATCCACAGAGCTGGACAGCCCGCTGATTTGAACTTCCGGACCGTTTGCCCCAACGGTCGCTGATGCACTCATGTGGTGCGGAGGTAAGTTAAACCGTGCTTGCCGAATATTGGCCCGTTCTCCTGTTCCTTGGCGTTGCCACAGGGATGGGTGTCGTCCTCCTCATCATCGGCCTGCTGGCCGGTCCCCGCCGTCCGGAGTCGGAGAAACTCTCGCCGTACGAGTGCGGCTTCGAGGCCTTCGAGGATGCGCGCATGCAGTTCGACGTGCGCTACTACCTCCTCGCCATTCTCTTCATCATTTTCGATCTGGAAATCGCCTTCCTGTTTCCGTGGGCGGTGGTGTTCCAGCACATCGGCATCGTCGCGCTGATTGAAATGGCGCTGTTCCTGCTGCTGCTGGTGGTTGGCTTTGCTTACGTATGGAAGAAGGGAGCACTGGAATGGGAGTGATCTCCTCCATTGACCGGGTGATGCACAACCCGCAGCCGTTGAACCTGGTGGACGATATTCTGCGTCCGGCGGGCGACAACCCTGTCATGCAGCGCGGCTTTGTCACCACGTCGGTCGATGCCCTGATGAACTGGGCGCGCACGGGTTCCATGTGGCCGATGACGTTTGGCCTCGCCTGCTGCGCCGTAGAAATGATGCACGCCGGTGCCGCACGTCTGGACCTTGACCGCTACGGCGTGGTGTTCCGCCCCAGCCCGCGCCAGTCCGACGTCATGATCGTGGCCGGTACGCTGGTCAACAAGATGGCTCCCGCGCTGCGCAAGGTCTATGACCAGATGCCCGACCCGAAATGGGTCATCTCCATGGGCAGCTGCGCGAACGGCGGCGGCTATTACCACTACTCGTATTCCGTTGTACGCGGCTGCGATCGCATCGTGCCGGTGGACATCTACGTGCCGGGCTGCCCGCCTACGGCCGAAGCGTTGATCCACGGCATTCTGCAATTGCAGAAGAAGATTCGTCGTACCAGCACCATCGCGCGTTCCTAAAAGGCGCAGTCAGTCATGAGTGATACGCAAACCAACTCGCTGGCCGAGCGGCTTGCCGCGCGATTCGGCGACCTGCTGAAAATCACCGCCGCCAACGGCCAGGTCACGGCGGAAGTGGATGCTGCGCATCTGCTGTCCGTCGTCACCGCGTTGCGCGACGAGCCCGGCTTCCGCTTCAGCGAACTGGTCGACCTGTGCGGCGTGGATTACCTGGGCTACGGCCAGACCGAGTGGGATACCACCGACGTGTCCGGCAACGGCTTTTCGCGCGGCGTGGAAGGCGAAGCCGTCGGCCGCTTCAGCTGGGATGATCGCCCGCGCAACGTGTCAATGCCCAAGCGCTATGCCTCGGTGTTCCATCTGCTGTCGATCGAACTCAATCAGCGTCTGCGCGTGCGCGTGTTCTGCGACGACAACGATCTGCCGGTGGTGCCTTCGCTCACGGGTATCCACCCGGGCGTGAACTGGTTCGAGCGCGAGGCGTTCGATCTGTTCGGCATCATCTACGAAGGCCATCCGGATCTGCGCCGCATCCTTACCGATTACGGTTTCGTCGGACATCCGTTCCGCAAGGACTTCCCGCTGATCGGCAACGTTGAAGTGCGTTACGACCCCGAGCAGAAGCGCGTGATCTACGAACCCGTGTCGATCGAGCCGCGCGTGCTGGTGCCGCGCGTGATCCGCGATGACGCCGACCTGATTCAAGCGAAGGCGGAAGCCGCCGACCATTGGCGGGAGAATTGAGATGGCCGCGCAAGAAATCCGCAACTACACGATGAACTTTGGTCCGCAGCATCCAGCCGCGCACGGTGTGCTGCGTCTGGTGCTGGAAATGGATGGCGAAACCGTCGTCCGTGCCGATCCGCATATCGGTCTGCTCCATCGCGGCACCGAGAAGCTGGCCGAATCCAAGCCGTTCAATCAGTCGATCGGCTACATGGACCGTCTCGACTATGTGTCGATGATGTGCAACGAGCACGCCTACGTGCGCGCCATCGAAACCCTGCTGGGTATCGAAGCGCCGGTTCGTGCGCAGTACATCCGCACGATGTTCGATGAGATCACCCGCATCCTGAATCACCTGATGTGGGTCGGTTCGAACGCGCTCGACCTCGGTGCGATGGCCGTGTTCCTGTATGCCTTCCGCGAACGCGAAGAGTTGATGGACTGCTACGAAGCCGTCTCCGGCGCGCGTATGCATGCCACCTACTATCGTCCGGGTGGCGTCTATCGCGATCTGCCGGGGAAGATGTCGCAGTATCGCGAATCGCCCTGGCACAAAGGCAAGGATCTGCAGCGCCTCAACAGCTGGCGCGAGGGTTCCATGCTGGATTTCCTCGATGCGTTCACCGCCGATTTCCCCAAGAAGGTCGACGAGTACGAAGAACTGCTCACCAACAACCGTATCTGGAAGCAGCGTACGGTGGGTATCGGCGTGGTGTCGCCGGAATTGGCTCAGCAGTGGGGCATGACTGGCGTGATGCTGCGCGGTTCTGGCATCGCGTGGGATCTGCGCAAGAAGCAGCCGTATGCCAAATATGCCGACGTGGATTTCGACATCCCCGTGGGCGTCAACGGCGACTGCTATGACCGTTACCTGGTGCGCATCGAAGAAATGCGCCAGGCCAACCGCATCATCAAGCAGTGCGTGGAGTGGCTGCGCGCCAACCCCGGCCCGGTCATGGTGGAAAACTTCAAGGTTGCGCCGCCCAGGCGCGAGGCCATGAAGGAAGACATGGAAGCGCTGATCCACCACTTCAAGCTGTTCACCGAAGGCTACGGTGTGCCGGCCGGCGAAACCTATACGGCGGTGGAAGCCCCCAAGGGCGAGTTCGGCTGTTACCTGGTTTCCGACGGTGCCAACAAGCCATTCCGCGTGCACCTGCGTGCACCGGGCTTTGCGCATCTTTCGTCGATGGACGCCATCGTGCGTGGCCACATGCTGGCCGACGCGGTGGCGGTGATCGGCACCTATGACCTCGTGTTCGGCGAAGTCGATCGCTGAGCGGAAGAGGATAAGCACATATGAAAGCCACCGGAAATTACGAGCAGGTCAAGCACGTCGATCCGCTCACCGTGCTCACCGAGCACACGCGTCATCACATCGATCACTGGCTGACCAAGTTCCCGCCGGATCGCAAGCGCTCCGCGCTGATCCAGGCGCTGTTCGCCGCGCAGGAACAGAACCACGGTTACCTCACCGATGAGCTGATCACCGCCGTCGCCAAGTACATCGACGTGCCGGCCGTGTGGGCGTACGAAGTGGCCAGCTTCTATTCGATGCTGGAAACCACACCCGTCGGCCGCAACAACGTGGCGATCTGCACCAACATCTCGTGCTGGCTCAATGGCGCCGAAGACCTCGTGCGTCATTGCGAAAAGAAACTCGGCATCAAGCTGGGTGAAAGTACGCCGGACGGCCGCGTGTATCTGAAGCGCGAAGAAGAATGCATCGCAGCGTGCGTGTACGCACCCGCGATGACCGTCAATGGTCACTACCACGAGCGTCTCACGACCGAAAAGGTCGACGAGATTCTCGATGGTCTGAAATAAGGGCAGGGCAATGGCAGTCGGACCCGCACCCCAAGAGCACCAGGTCGTCTACACCACCTTGCATTTCGACAAGCCGTGGTCGATGGACAGCTACCAGCAAGCGGATGGTTACAAGGCGTGGAGAAAAATCCTCGCCGAGAAGCCCGATCCCGCATCGATCGTCGAGATCGTCAAAAACAGCAATTTGCGCGGCCGCGGCGGCGCGGGCTTTCCGACCGGCTTGAAGTGGTCCTTCATGCCGAAGGGCAACATGCAGAAGTACATCCTCTGCAATTCCGACGAATCGGAGCCCGGTACCGCGAAAGACCGCGACATCCTGCGTTATAACCCGCACTCGGTGGTCGAAGGCCTGGCCATTGCCTGCTATGCCACCGGCTCCACCGTGGCCTACAACTATCTGCGCGGCGAATTCCATCATGAGCCTTTCGAGCATTTCGAAGAGGCGCTGAAGGAAGCCTATGCAGCCGGACTGCTCGGCAAGAACATCCAGGGCAGCGGTATCGACGTGGATATCTACACCGCGCTCGGCGCTGGTGCGTACATCTGCGGCGAAGAAACCGCGCTGATGGAATCGCTGGAAGGCAAGAAGGGCCAGCCGCGCTTCAAGCCGCCGTTCCCGGCCAATTTCGGCCTGTACGGCAAGCCGACTACGATCAACAACACCGAAACCTATGCCTCGGTGCCGGCGATCCTGCGCAACGGCGCCGAGTGGTTCTTGAATCTTGGCAAGCCGAACAACGGCGGTCCGAAGATTTTCTCGGTGTCAGGTCACGTCAATAAGCCCGGCAATTTCGAAATCCGCCTCGGCACGTCCTTCAAGGATTTGCTGGAGATGGCCGGTGGCGTGCGCAACGGCAACAAGCTGAAGGCCGTGATTCCCGGCGGTTCCTCGATGAAGGTGCTGCCCGCGGATGTAATGATGGAATGCACCATGGACTACGACAGCCTGCAGAAGGCCGGTTCGGGTCTGGGTTCAGGCGCCGTGATCGTGATGGACGAGACCACCTGCATGGTGAAGGCCTGCCATCGCATCTCGCGCTTCTACTTCAAGGAATCCTGCGGCCAGTGCACGCCATGCCGCGAAGGCACTGGCTGGATGTACCGCGTGCTGACGCGCATCGTCGAAGGCAAGGGCACGCAGGATGACTTGCATCGCCTCAAGGCGGTGGCCGGCCAGATCGAAGGCCACACCATTTGCGCATTCGGCGAAGCGGCCGCATGGCCGGTGCAGGGCTTCCTGCATCACTTCTGGAATGAATTCGAATATTACGTGCAGCACGGCCGGTCGATGACCGAAGACCGTCTCGCCGACATCCGTGGAGTTGCTGCATGAGTGCGCAGCCAGCTAATACTGCCCCCGATGTGGTGAACATCGAGATCGATGGCAAGCCCACGCAGATCCGCAAGGGCGCCATGATCATTGAGGCGGCCGACAACATCGGCATCGCCATTCCGCGCTTCTGCTATCACCGCAAGCTGCCGATCGCCGCCAACTGCCGCATGTGCCTGGTGGACGTGGAGATGGGCGGGCGCATGATGCCCAAGCCGCAGCCGGCCTGCGCCACCCCGGTGGCCGAAGGCATGAAGGTCGTCACGCGTTCCGACAAGGCGTTGAAGTTCCAGCGCGACGTGATGGAATTCCTGCTGATCAACCATCCGCTCGATTGCCCGATCTGCGATCAGGGCGGCGAGTGCGAGCTGCAGGACATCGCGCTTGGCTATGGCCGCAGCGTGTCGCGCTACACCGAGCGCAAGCGCACCATCGCCGACGAAAACCTCGGCTCGCTGGTCGCTACCGAAATGACCCGCTGCATCCAGTGCACGCGCTGCGTGCGCTTCACCAGCGAGATCGCCGGTACCTACGAACTCGGTGGCATGAGCCGCGGTGAAAACCTGCAGATTGGCACCTATATCGGCAAGGCACTGGAAACCGAACTCTCCGGCAACGTCATCGACGTGTGTCCGGTCGGTGCGCTGACCAACAAGCCGTTCCAGTTCAAGGCGCGCGCCTGGGAACTGATCGCCAAGCCATCCGTGGCTTATCACGACGCCCTCGGCTCCAACCTCTGGTTGCACACGCGCCGCGGCGAAGTGCTGCGCACGGTGCCGCGCGACAACGAAGCCATCAATGAATGCTGGCTCTCCGACCGCGATCGCTACAGCCATGAAGGCCTGTATGCCGCCGACCGCCTGCATGCGCCGGAAGTGAAGCGCAACGGCCAGTGGCAGAAGACCACCTGGGACGACGCGCTCACCGTCGCCGTCGAAGCGCTCAAGAGCGTGCCCGGCAGCGAACTCGGCGTGTTGGTGCATCCGGCCACGACCAGCGAAGAAGGCGAGCTGCTGGTGCGTCTCGCGCAGGGTCTGGGCGGCGCGCATGTCGATCATCGTCTGCGTCAGCTCGACTTTGCCGACAACGCCATCGCGCAAACCTTCGCCATGAAGGTCGCCGACGTGGACAAGGTCAGGGCGGCGTTGCTGGTTGGTTCTGACCTGCGTTACGAAATGCCTCTGCTCAACCACCGCATCCATCAGGCGGTGAAGAAGGGCGCCAAGGTCTACGCGGTCAATCCGGCCGAGTTCAACTTCAACTACAACCTGGCTGGCGAAGCTGTGGTGCCGCCGCACTACCTGGTCGACTCGCTGCTGGTGCTGGCCAAGGCATTGATCGAGGGCGGCGCCGCGCAGCCGGGCTTCATTTCGAGTGAATCGCTCGCGCCGCTGCAGGTGACCGACAAGGCACGCGAAGCGGTCGAAGCGCTGAAGTCCGGCCACGCTGTGGTGATCCTCGGCGAAGCGGCGGTAACGCATCCGCAGGCTTCGTGGCTGCGTGCCGTGGCGCGCTTCATTGCCGAAGCAACCGGCGCTGCTTACAACGAGCTGCCGGTCGGCGCCAATGCCGTGGGCCTTGCCAAGGCCGGCGTGCTGCCAGGCAGCGGTGGTTTGAACGCACAGGCGATGTTGGCGCAGCCGCGCAAGGCGTACCTGCTGTACGGCCTGGAGTTCCCGCACGATTTCGCTGACGGCGCCGCTGCCAGCAGTGCACTGAAAGGCGCACAGCACGTCGTGGCTTTCAGCGCCTTCGCCAATGCGGCACTGCGCGATGTTGCCGACGTGATTCTGCCGATCGGCCTGTTGCCGGAAATCGCCGGCACGCTGGTGAACGTCGATGGTCTTCTGCAGCGCGTTGAAGCAGGCGCGAAGGCTCCGGCCGAAGCCCGTGCGGGCTGGAAGGTATTGCGTGCCTTGGGCGGCTTGATGAACCTGGCCGGCTTCGAATTCGACGATATGGCAGGCCTGCGGGAAGGCATGGTGGAACGCAAGGCCGCCACGTCGCAGAGCCTGGCCGAGCGCAAGCCGGTGCAGGGGCTCAGCCGCCTCGCCACCTGGCCGATCTATCGCAGCGATGCGGTGCTCCGTCGTGCAAGCTCGCTGCAGGCGCATCCGCTCAACCGTGCACCCGCCATACGCGTGAACACGAACGAGGCTCAGCGTCAGGGCGTGAGTGAGGGCGACAAGATCAAGTTGGCGAATGCGGTCCTGCCGCTGGCGATCGACGACACACTGCCTGATGGCGCCGTGTGGATCGAAGCCGCCCATGATCAGACCGCGACGTTGCCGCCGTACGGCGCAGCCATCACCTTGAGCAAGGCGTAACCCATGGATCAATTAATCCATCAACTCCTGCTGCCGCTTCTCTACACCATCGCAGTGGTATTGCCGCTGGTCATTGCGGTGGCCTTGTATGTGTGGTGGGAGCGCAAGGTCATCGGCTGGATGCACGTGCGCATGGGGCCCAACAAGATCGGGCCGTTTGGTTTGCTGCAGGCTTTCGCCGACGTGGTGAAGTTGTTGGTGAAGGAAGTGATTCTTCCCAGCAATGCGAACAAGGCGTTGTACTACCTCGCGCCGCTGATCGGCCTGGTGCCTGCACTCGCGGCGTGGGCGGTTATTCCGTTCGACGACAAGGTGGCGCTGTCCAACGCCAATGCTGGCCTCCTGTACTTGCTGGCGATGACCTCGCTGGGCGTGTACGGCATCATCCTCGCCGGCTGGGCTTCGAACTCCCGCTATGCGTTGCTTGGTGCGATGCGTTCGGCGGCTCAGGTGATCTCGTATGAACTGGCCATGGGCTTGTGCCTGGTGTGCGTGCTGGTGCTGGCGGGAAGCTTGAACCTCACCGACATCGTGCACGCGCAGGCCGGGAACAAGGGGCTGCTCGATTGGTTCTGGTTGCCGCTGCTGCCGGTGTTCGTCGTCTACTTCATCTCGGGCGTGGCCGAAACCAACCGCGCACCGTTCGACGTGGCCGAAGGCGAATCGGAAATTGTCGCCGGCTTCCACGTGGAATATTCCGGGTCGGCATTCGCACTGTTCTTCCTGGCCGAATACGCCAACATGATCCTGGTCAGCTTCCTGGCTTCGATCCTGTTCTGTGGCGGCTGGCTGAGTCCGTTCCCCGCCAGCATTCCCGTGCTGGGCGCTGCCAACCCGGTGTGGCTGGCGATCAAGGTCTTCGTGTTTGCCACGTTGTTCCTATGGTTCCGTGCCACGTTCCCGCGCTACCGCTATGACCAGATCATGCGCCTGGGCTGGAAGGTGTTCATTCCCATCGGCATTGTCTGGGTGCTGGTTGCCGGCTGCATGAAGTACTACGGCTGGGTCCACGTCGGCACGGGAGGCTAAGGAAAAAACATGTCCCGCGTTACCAATTACTTCAAGAGCCTGCTGCTCATCGAGCTGCTCAAAGGCATGGCGCTCACGCTTCGGTACATGTTCCTGCCGAAGTACACGATGCGCTATCCGATGGAGCACATCCCCAAGTCCAACCGCTTCCGCGGTCTGCATGCGCTGCGCCGCTACGCGAACGGCGAGGAACGCTGCATCGCATGCAAGCTGTGCGAGGCAGTATGCCCGGCATTGGCTATCACCATCGATTCGGCGCCGCGCCCCGGCGACGGCCAGCGCCGCACCACGCGCTATGACATCGACCTGTTCAAGTGCATCTACTGCGGCTTCTGCGAGGAAAGCTGCCCGGTGGACTCGATCGTCGAAACGCACATCCACGAATATCACTTCGAACATCGCGGTGAGAATGTGGTGACCAAGCCCCAGCTGCTGGCCATCGGCGACCGCTTCGAAGCGGATATCGCGGCGGCCCGCGCTCAGGACGCGGCTTACCGCTAAGGGCACATCCATGATCGACACGTCCTTGTTCCAACTCATCTGTTTCTATGCCTTCGCCGCGGTCACCGTGGTCGCGGCGCTGTCGGTGATCACGCTGCGCAACTCGGTGCATGCCGTGCTGGCGCTGGTGCTCACCTTCTTCAGCACGGCCTGCATCTGGATGCTGGCCGAGGCGGAGTTCCTCGCCATCGCCCTGATCGTGGTCTACGTCGGTGCCGTGATGGTGCTGTTCCTGTTCGTGGTGATGATGCTCGACATCGACCAGGAAAAGCTGCGCGAGGGCTTCGTGAAGTTTCTGCCGGTCGGCCTGATCGTGGCCGTGGTGATGCTGCTGGAAATGCTCGGCCTGATTGGCGTACGCGTCATGCACGCGCAGACCATGGGCGAGAACCCCGCCACCGCCGCAGGTTTGTCCAACACCGCGTGGCTGGGCATGGCGCTCTACACGCAGTATCTGCTGCCGTTCGAGATCGCTGCGCTCATTCTTACCGTTGGCGTGATCGCCGCCGTGGCGCTGACGCTGCGTCACCGCACCGGTGCGCGCAAGCAGCATCCGAGTGAGCAGGTGGCGGTCAAGGCGACCGATCGCGTGCGCATCATCAAGATGGCGGCGGAGCGTCCGGCCGAAACGCAGGCCGCAGCACCGGCCCAGGAGTCCAAGCCATGATTACGCTTTCGCATTACATCGTGCTGGGCGCCATCCTGTTCTGCATTTCGGTGGCCGGCCTGTTCATCAACCGCAAGAACGTGATCGTGCTGCTGATGGCGATTGAGCTGATGCTGCTCGCCGTCAACATCAACTTCGTGGCCTTCTCCCGTTTCAATCATGACGTGGCGGGGCAGGTCTTCGTGTTCTTCATTCTCACTGTGGCCGCGGCGGAATCCGCGATTGGCCTGGCGATCCTGGTCCTGCTGTTCCGTAACCGCAGCACGGTCAACGTTGCCGAAATCGACAGCATGAAGGGCTGAGCACCATGGAACTTTCCTCCTCCATTCTGTTGACCATTGCGCTGGCGCCACTCGCCGGCTGCTTGTTCGCGGGTTTCCTCGGCAAACAGATCGGCCGCGCCGGCGCGCACAGCATCACCATCCTCGGGCTGCTGATTTCTTGCGGGCTGTCGTTCTACGTGCTGTACCAGATCGTCTTCGCCGGCGCTCCGGTCTACAACCACAACATCTACATCTGGTTCGAGATCGGCAAGTACACCGCCACGGTCGGCTTCCTCATCGACCATCTCACCGCGATGATGATGGTGGTGGTGACCTTCGTGTCGCTGCTGGTGCACGTGTACACGATCGGCTACATGGCGGACGATCCGGGTTACCAGCGTTTCTTCAGCTACATCTCGCTGTTCACCTTCTCGATGTTGATGCTCGTGATGAGCAACAACTTCCTGCAGCTGTTCTTCGGCTGGGAAGCGGTGGGCCTGGTGTCGTACCTGCTGATCGGCTTCTGGTACAAGCGCCCGACGGCGATCTTCGCCAACCTCAAGGCATTCCTCGTCAACCGCGTGGGCGACTTCGGCTTCCTGCTGGGTATCTCGGCCGTGCTGTTCTTCCTGGGTACGCTCGATTACGCCACCGCCTTTGCCGCAGCGCCGACGCTGGTGGGCAAGACGCTGACGCTCACCCAGAATATCCACTGGGATGCGGCCACGGTGATCTGCATCCTGCTGTTCATCGGCGCGATGGGCAAGTCGGCACAGGTGCCGCTGCATGTGTGGCTGCCCGATTCGATGGAAGGCCCGACCCCGATCTCAGCGCTGATCCACGCCGCGACGATGGTGACCGCCGGTATCTTCATGGTGGCGCGCATGTCGCCGCTGTATGAGCTGTCGGAAACCGCGCTGAGCGTGGTGCTGGTGATCGGCGCCACCGGTGCGCTGTTCACCGGCCTGATCGGCATCGTGCAGAACGACATCAAGCGCGTGGTGGCGTACTCCACGCTGTCGCAGCTCGGTTATATGACGGTCGCGCTAGGCGTGTCCGCCTATGCCGGCGCGGTGTATCACTTGATGACTCACGCGTTCTTCAAGGCGCTGCTGTTCCTGGGTGCTGGCTCGGTGATCATCGCCATGCATCACGAGCAGGACATGCGCTACATGGGCGGCCTGCGCAAGTACATGCCGATCACGTGGATCACCATGTGGATTGGTGCGCTGGCGCTGTGCGGTGTACCGTTTTTCTCGGGTTTCTACTCGAAGGACGCGATCATCGAGGCGGTGCAGCATTCGCATCGCTGGGGTTCGGGCTATGCCTACTTCTGCGTACTGATCGGTGCGTTCGTCACGGCGACGTATACGTTCCGCCAGATGTACATGACCTTCCACGGCAAGGAGCGCTTCCGCGTCGAGCATCACCATCACGATGCTCATGCTCATGGTCACGATCAGGGCAAGGACACGCATGCGCATGAGCACCCGCTGCACGCCGACGTCCATGGCCCTCACGCGCATGCGATGACGGACGATCCGGCCAAGCATGGCGGGCACGGTGGCCACGAGCCGGGCGTGCTGGAACATGCGCCGAAGGAATCGCCGTGGGTGGTGACGCTGCCGCTGATCCTGCTGGCGATCCCGTCACTGGTGGTGGGCTGGTTTACCGTCAAGCCGATGCTGTACGGCGGTTGGTTCGGTAGCGCCATTCATGTCAACGAATCCAACGACGTGTTGGGCGAGATGGCGAAGGAGTTTGATGGCTGGGCTTCGGCCGGCTTGCATGGCCTTACGCAGATACCATTCTTCCTGGTGCTGGCGGCCTTCATCATCACGACCTACATCTATCTGTTCAATCCGTCGCTGGCCGGCAAGATCAAGTCTGCGCTCAAGCCGATCTGGATCATTCTCGATCGCAAGTTCTGGGTGGATGAAATCTACTTCGCGATCTTCGCCCGCGGCGGCGTGAAGCTGGGCCGCATGTTCTGGAAGGGCGGCGACGCTGCCGTGATCGATGGCGTGCTGATCGACGGTTCGGCCAGTCTGATCCAGCGCATCGCCGCAGGCGTGCGTCGGGTGCAGTCCGGTTATCTGTATCACTATGCGTTTGCGATGATCCTCGGCCTGATCCTGCTCCTGGGCGGGTATTGGCTGGTCGGGCACTAAAGGGAATCGAGCTCCATGTTCAATCACTTGCTCAGCCTGCTGATCTGGCTGCCCATCGTTGGCGCGGTGCCCGTGTTGCTGGCCGGCTCCGGTCGGCCGAACGCGGCGCGCTGGATCTCCCTGTTGATGGCCATCCTCACGTTTGCCATCAGCCTGTTCCTCATCCCGCAGTACAACCCCGACGTTGCCGGGATGCAGCTGGTCGAAAGCCATGTGTGGATCGAGGCGCTCAACGTCCATTACGGCCTCGGCGTCGACGGTATTTCCGTTGCGCTGATCCTGCTGACCACTTTCGTGGGCATCCTGGTGATCATTGGTGCCTGGGAAGTGATCCAGGACAAGCCGCACCAGTACATGGCTGCCATGCTGGTGCTCGAAGGCCTGATGATCGGCGTGTTCTGCGCCACCGACGCGCTGCTGTTCTACGCCTTCTTCGAGGCGATGCTGATCCCGATGTTCATCCTCATCGGTATCTGGGGCGGTCCGCGTCGCGTCTACGCCACTCTCAAGTTCTTCATCTACACGTTCTTCGGTTCGATCTTCATGCTGATCGGCCTGATCTACCTGTACCTGAAGGCAGGGACCTGGGATCTGCACGCGCTGCAGGCACTGCCGCTGTCGTTGACGGAGCAGAGCTGGCTGTTCTTCGCCTTCCTGATTGCCTTCGCGGTGAAGGTGCCGATGGTGCCGGTGCACACCTGGTTGCCGGATGCGCACGTGGAAGCACCCACTGGCGGTTCGGTGGTGCTGGCAGCCGTGATGCTGAAGATCGGCGGATACGGCTTCCTGCGCTTCAGCCTGCCGATCGTGCCGGATGCCTCGCATCAATTCGCGTGGGTCGTGATTCTGCTCAGCCTGATCGCCGTGGTCTACATCGGCTACGTAGCGCTGGTGCAGGAAGACATGAAGAAGCTGGTGGCGTATTCGTCCGTGGCGCACATGGGCTTCGTGACCCTGGGTATCTTCATCGCCTTCATGCTGGTGCGCGACCAGGGCAATACCGATGCCGCACGCCTGGGCATGCAGGGCGCGATGGTGCAGATGATCTCGCACGGCTTCGTCTCGGGCGCGATGTTCTCGTGCATCGGCGTGCTGTATGACCGCCTGCATACGCGCCTGATCAAGGATTACGGCGGCGTGATCAACGTGATGCCGTGGTTCGGCTTCTTCTACGTGCTGTTCGCGATGGCCAACTGCGGCCTGCCGGGTACCAGCGGATTCGTGGGCGAGTTCATGGTGATCCTGGCCAGCTTCAGTGCCAATCCGTGGATCGCGCTGTTTGCTGCCTTCACGCTGATCATTGGCGCGGCGTACACGCTGTGGCTGGTCAAGCGCGTGCTGTGGGGTGAAGTGACCAATCCGCACGTGGCCGAGATGAAAGACATCAACGGCCGCGAGTGGCTGGTGTTGGGTGCGTTCGCTGCGCTGACGCTGATCATCGGCGTGTGGCCGGCCCCGCTGACCCACCTGATGGACACCTCGGTGAACCAGCTCGTGCAAGTACTCGCTATTCACAAGGTCTGATCGAGAGCGACCATGCCGACTATCAACGACATTCTCATCATGCTGCCGGAATTCTTTCTGGTCGCCGCAGCGTGCGTTCTCCTGCTGGCCGACGCCTTCATGAAGCCGGCCGAGCGCGTGTACCTGCACTGGCTCTCCATTGGTGTGCTGGTGGTGACCGGTTACCTGGTGCTGCGCTATCAGCCGGAAAGCGCGGTGACCGCCTTCGGTGGCATGTTCATCCGTGACGGATTGAGCACCATCCTCAAATTGTTCGCGATTCTGTCGACCATCCTGGTCTTCATTTACGGCCGTCCGTACATGGTCGACCGCAAGCTATTCGTGGGCGAGTTCTACACGCTCATGCTGTTCGCGGTGATCGGCGTGATGCTGCTGGTCTCGGCCGGTAGCCTGGTGATGATCTATCTAGGCCTGGAATTGCTGACGCTGTCGTCGTACGCGTTGGTGGCGCTGAACCGCGATTCCAGCCTGTCGTCGGAAGCGGCCATCAAGTACTTCGTGCTGGGCGCACTGTCTTCGGGCATGCTCCTGTATGGCATGTCGATGATCTACGGCGCGACCGGCACGCTGGGTCTGGCGCAGTTGCATGAAGCCATCCCGCACAGCGCGATGCCGCATCTGCTGATCTTCGGCCTGGTGTTCCTGGTGATCGGCGTGGCGTTCAAGCTTGGCGTGGCGCCATTCCACATGTGGATACCGGACGTCTATGAAGGCGCGCCCACCGCGGTGACGGCCTTCATCGGTTCTGCGTCCAAGCTTGCCGCGTTCGGTATGGCGTTCCGCTTGCTTGCGACCGGCATGGGTGATTTCTCGCAGCACTGGCAGATGATGCTGGCCGCGCTCGCGGTGCTGTCGCTGGCCATCGGCAATGTCGTAGCTATCGTGCAGAGCAACCTCAAGCGCCTGCTCGCCTATTCGACCATCTCGCACATGGGCTACTTGCTGCTTGGCTTGGTCAATGCGGGGCCTGAAGGTTATGCCGCCGCAATGTTCTACGCGGTGAGCTACGCGCTCATGTCCACCGCAGCCTTTGGCGTGATCCTTGCGCTGAGCCGTGCCGGTTTCGAGTGCGACAACATCGACGACTTCAAGGGCCTCAACCAGCGTGCGCCGTGGATGGCGTTCCTGATGATGCTTTCGCTGTTCTCGCTGGCCGGCGTACCGCCGCTGTTCGGCTTCTTCGCCAAGTTGCTGGTGCTGCAGGCTGCGATTCACGCCGGCATGTTGTGGCTGGCCATCGTTGGCGCGGTGTTTGCCATCATCGGCCTGTACTACTACTTGCGCGTGGTGAAGGTGATGTACTTCGACAAGCCGGAAGCTGGCACCGAAGTGCGCATCCAGCCTGATTTCACTCTGCGTCTGGTGTTGTCACTGAATGCATTGGTGCTGCTCGGTCTCGGCTTGTACTGGGGCCCGCTGTTGAGCTGGTGCAAGCAGGCATTTGTGGGCTGAGCGAAATAATTCGTCCCGCGAGAGAGAAAAATAGCGGTCATGGTCTTGCAAGAATTCGGCCAAGTCGCTAACATTCTCGGACTCTGATGCGGGGTGGAGCAGTCTGGCAGCTCGTCGGGCTCATAACCCGAAGGTCGTAGGTTCGAATCCTACCCCCGCTACCATATTTATCGCATCAGAAAGCCGGTGATCTTCAAGATCGCCGGCTTTTTTTATGCCCCGGAAAAAATTCCTCTCTGACGACAACGAAAGCTTGCTTCTGCGCCGGGAAGGGCGATAAATCATTGCGTTGCACCGTTCTGTTACGTATACTTTCCGAACTCTGTAGCAGTCAGAAGCGCGTGATACAGGCGCGAATCGGCAGGCGACCAGATCTTTCTTGGACAAGAAAGCCTCCTCGCGAGGCTTTTTTGTTGGGCGCAAGGATGCGTATGCGCCGTGTCGGGTGATAATCACCGGCTTGGAGCGCACGGAAAGGCTCTGGTAGAGCGGGACATCGGCAAGGTAAGGGAATGGGCCGTCAGAGCCCATTTTTTGTTTCCGGGAACGGTATCGAGCGAGTGGACACACAGGCGCTAGCACAACGCTTCACCGACGTTTTGGCGGACCTCCAGCTGGAATGCATCGGTGTGGAATTCAGCCCCTCACAGGGCCAGAGCACGCTGCGTGTCTATATCGATACGGATGGGCGCGAGGTTACCCTCGACGATTGCGAGGCAGCCAGCCGCGAACTCTCGGCGCTGCTCGACGTTGAAGACCCCATCCCCGGTCATTACGTGCTGGAAGTGTCCTCGCCGGGTATCGATCGTCCGCTGTTCACCGCCGCGCAGTTTGCGAAAGTGAGCGGACAGGAAGTGAAGATTCTGTTGAAGGCGCCATTGGAAGGACGCCGCCGTCTGCGTGGCAAGATCGTTTCAGTGGAAGGCGAGCAGATCAGTCTGGAAGCGGAAGGCAAAGTATTTCAGTTCGAGCACGATGCAGTGGAAAGTGCGCGCATCGTGCCGGATTGGGCAGCGCTCGGTTACGTGCCGCAGCCCAAACCCGGCGGTCGCAAGCCGGGCAAGAAAAAAGGGTAGAACTAAGGTCAATCTGTGATGGAACGCTGGACAGCGTTCACGGAGTGGTTTCAATGAGCAAAGAACTTTTGCTGGTCGTAGATGCGGTTGCCAACGAAAAAGGCGTGTCGCGCGATGTGATCTTCCAGGCGATGGAAGCTGCATTGGCGTCGGCTGCGAAAAAGCGTTATCCGGACGAAGACCCGGATATTCGCGTCACCATCGACCGCAACTCGGGCGACTATGAAACCTTCCGTCGCTGGGAGGTCATCGCTGATGACGGCGAGATGGAATCCCCGTTCCGCCAACTGCGCCTGATGGACGCCGAAGACGAGCGCCCCGGTGCGCAGATCGGTGAATTCATCGAGCAGCAGATTGAAAACGCCGAATTCGGCCGCATTGCAGCGCAGGCCGCCAAGCAGGTGATCGTGCAACGCGTGCGCGAAGCCGAGCGCCAGCAAGTGGTCGATGCCTTCAAGGACCGTGTCGGCGAACTGGTCACCGGCATCGTCAAGCGCGTCGAACGCGGCAATGTCTACCTCGATCTCGGCGGCAACGCCGAAGCCTTCATTCCGCGCGACAAGACCATTCCGCGTGAATCGCACCGCGTCGGTGACCGCGTGCGTGGGTACCTGTTCGAAGTGAAATCCGAAGCACGCGGCCCGCAGTTGTTCGTATCGCGCGCCGCACCGGAATTCATGATCGAGCTGTTCAAGCTCGAAGTGCCGGAAGTCGGCCAGGGCCTAGTGGAAATCAAGGGCTGTGCCCGCGACCCGGGCGATCGTGCCAAGATCGCGGTGGTGGCCCACGACAGCCGCACCGACCCGATCGGCGCTTGCATCGGTATGCGCGGCTCGCGTGTGCAGGCGGTGTCGAACGAGCTCAATGGCGAACGCGTGGACATCATCCTGTGGCACGAGAATCAGGCCCAGTATGTGATCAACGCGATGGCGCCGGCGGAAGTGCAGTCCATCATCATGGATGAAGACAAGCACTCGATGGACATCGCCGTTGCCGAAGACAAGCTGTCCCAGGCTATCGGCCGCGGCGGCCAGAACGTGCGCCTGGCGAGCAAGCTCACCGGCTGGCAGCTCAACGTGATGACCCAGGACCAGGTCGCCGCCAAGAGCGAAGCCGAGCAGGAAGCAGCGCGGCAGCTGTTCATGGACAAGCTGGAAGTGGATCAGGAAATCGCCAACATCCTGGTACAGGAAGGTTTCTCCAGCGTCGAGGAAATTGCCTACGTGCCGAGCGCAGAACTGCTCGCCATCGAAGGCTTCGACGAGGACATCGTCGAGGAGCTGCGCGCCCGCGCCCGCGACTCGCTGCTGACCGAAGCGCTGGCCGTCGAGGAAAACATCGACGAGCACCAGCCTTCACAGGAACTGTTGGAGATGGAAGGCATGGACGAAGGGACGGCTTATGCGCTGGCTGAGCGCGGCGTCGTCACGATGGACGATCTGGCCGACCTCGCGGTCGACGACATGATCGACATCGATGGTATGGATGAAGATCGTGCTGCGGCACTCATCATGGCGGCGCGTGCGCCGATGATTGCGCGGCTGGAGAAGGGCGGCTAACCGCGGGCGGCAGCGCCCCGGATGGGCGCGCCGGGAGGCCGATGAGGTCTCCACCAGGGACGGAGGTGGCCGTGCAAGAACATGTTTAATTGAGAACAGTTTTGTACGGACGATAAGCGCGGGAACGGCGGAGAAAGAATCACGATGTCGGACGTCACAATCAAACAACTCGCTCAGGTTCTGGGCATGCCCGTCGACCGGCTGCTGACGCAGCTCGGTGAGGCCGGCATGAAATTCTCGAATCCGGAGCAGGTCATCAGCAGCACCGAGAAGGTGAAACTGCTGGGCTTTCTGCGCCGCACACATGGCAAGGCAGATGCCACTGTCGAAGCCGAGGATTCCTCGCCACGACAGATCACTCTCAAGCGCCGCAAGATCAGCGAGCTGAAAGTCTCCACGCCAGGTGGCCGCGGTGCCTCCAGCGCCAAGACGGTGAACGTGGAAGTGCGCGCCAAGCGCACCTACGTCAAGCGCAGCGTGATTGCCGAAGAAGCCAGCTCGGATACCGAGCGCGAAGAGGCTTTGCGCCGGCTCCAGGAATCGCAGCAGCAGCGCGAGCACGAGGAACAGGAGCGCGCAGACCGCGTAGAAGCTGAGCGTCGGCGCCAGGAAGAAGCGCACCAGCGTGCGGAAGAAGAAGCTGCGCGCCGCGAAGCCGAAGCGGCGGAACGCGCGCGCCAGGAAGCTGCAGCGCAAGCTGCTGCCGCCGAGATGCAGGCTGCGCAACAGGCGCAGCAGCAAACGGTACATGTCGAAGAAGAAAAGCCGGCGCGTGAACCCGAGCCGGCCGTCAAGCCTGAGGAAGAAAAAGTGGCCGAATCCCCGGCCGTGCAGCGCATCGATCCCAATTCGCTGGGTATGATCCTGCCGCGCATCCATGAACCGCGTAAGCGCGAGAAGAAACCTGTTGTCGCAGCGCCCGCGCCAGCACCTGCGCCCGCCCCGGCACCTGCGCCAAGCAGTGGCGCGGATCGTGGCAAGGTCAAGCACGGCGGTTTCCGTGACCGTGACGAGGGGACCGGTGGCAAGCGTTTCGCCGCAGGCGAACTGCATCTGTCCGATGCCGATCGCGCCCGCCGTTCCAAGCGTGGTGGTAAGGCGAACAAGTCCAGCGTGCGCGAAGTGTCGCGGGGCGGCGCATCGGCTGCGGGCGGCGCACATGGCTTCTCCAAACCTACCGCACCAGTAGTGCGTGAGGTGGTGGTGACGGACGCCAACGTGGTCGCCGAGCTCGCGCAGAAGATGGCGGTCAAGGGCTCCGAAGTGGTCAAGGCCCTCTTCAAGATGGGCGTCATGGCCACTATCAACCAGACCATCGATCGCGATACCGCCATGCTGGTGGTGGAAGAACTCGGCCACAAAGCCGTGGAAGCCAGCGAGCAGGGCGCCGAAGCCGCGCTGGCTGCGCATACGCAAAGTGCTGAGCTGGAAGGCGAGCGCACACCGCGTCCGCCAGTGGTCACCATCATGGGCCACGTCGATCACGGCAAGACCTCGCTGCTTGACTACATCCGTCGCACCAAGGTGGCGGCTGGCGAAGCGGGTGGCATCACTCAGCACATCGGTGCGTATCACGTGACGACGCCGAAGGGCGTGATCACCTTCCTGGACACGCCCGGCCACGCCGCGTTTACCGCGATGCGTGCACGCGGCGCGCAATCCACCGACATCGTGGTGTTGGTGGTGGCCGCTGACGACGGCGTCATGCCGCAGACGCAGGAAGCCGTGCAGCATGCGCGTGCGGCCAAGGTGCCGCTGATCGTCGCGATCAACAAAATGGACAAGTCCGACGCCAATCCGGATCACGTCAAGCAAGGCCTCGGCAATCTTGAAGTGATCCCGGAAGAATGGGGCGGCGATACGCCGTTCATCCCGGTGTCGGCCAAGACCGGCATGGGCGTGGACGCGTTGCTCGACGCCATTTCGGTGCAGGCCGAAATCATGGAGCTGACGGCGGTCGAGGACGGCCCGGCGTCGGGCGTGGTGATCGAATCGAGCCTCGATCGCGGTCGTGGTCCGGTGGCGACCGTGCTGGTGCAGCAAGGTACGCTCAAGCGCGGCGATTTCGTGGTCTGCGGCATCGAATACGGCCGCATGCGAGCGCTGATCGACGAGACTGGCAAGACTGTGCAAGAAGCCGGTCCTTCGATTCCGGTGCAGGTGCTCGGCTTGTCCGGCGTGCCGGAAGCGGGCGACGACTTCGTCGCCGTGGCCGACGAGCGCCTGGCGCGCGAAGTTGCGGCAGAGCGTCAGCTCAAGCGGCGCGAGACGCGCATGGTCAGCAAGGCCAACCGCCTGGAAGACATCATGGCGCAGATGGGCCAGGCGACCGAGCAGCAGACGCTCAACATCCTGGTCAAGGCCGACGTACAGGGTTCCGTGCAGGCTTTGCGCGACTCGCTCAGCCAAATCGGCAACGAGAACGTGAAGGTGAACGTGATTGCGGCCGGCGTCGGCGGCATCACCGAATCCGACGCCACGCTGGCCGCGGCATCCAAGGCGCTGATCATCGGCTTCAACGTGCGCGCCGACGCATCGGCTCGCAAGGTGATCGACACCGCCGGTCTGGACGTCCGTTACTTCTCGATCATCTATGACGTGATCGATCAGGTGAAGCAGGCGGCATCGGGTCTCTTGGGCGTGGAAGTGCGCGAGGAAATCATCGGCATCGCCCAGGTGCGCGACGTGTTCCGCAGTTCCAAGTTCGGCGCCGTGGCCGGCTGCATGGTTACCGAAGGCATGGTCAAGCGCAGCAAGCCGATCCGCGTGCTGCGCAACAACACCGTGATCTTCCAGGGCGAACTGGAATCGCTGCGCCGCTTCAAGGATCTGGTGGACGAAGTGCGCGCCGGCATGGAATGCGGTATCGCCGTGAAGCAGTACAACGACGTGAAGGTGGGTGACCAGATCGAGTGCTTCGAGCGTATCGAAGTCGCCCGCACGCTGTAACCAGGTGTTAGCCCCCCTCATCCGAGAGGAGAGGGGTGTAGGCTGGGTTAGCGCAGCGCAACCTAGCAGATTCGAGTCGGAAGTGTTGGGTTACCCCCGGATCAAGTAACGGGGTAGCCCGATCTACGACTCCTCCGTTCAAATGGTTATTCGATAGATGCCATCCCGCGACTTCAAACGCACCGACCGTGTAGGCGCCGAACTCCGCCGTGAGTTGGGCACCCTGGTGCATGCTGCCGTACGCGATCACGGCCTGCCGTCGTGCAGCGTGTCGGACGTGGAAGTCACGCGTGACCTGGACTGGGCAACCGTGTGGGTCACCGCACTGCTGCCGCAGCAATCCAAAGAAGCAGTGAAGGCGCTCAACGAACTGGCCATGGAGTTTCGCCGCTCCTTGTCGCGCTCGATGCGTATTCGCCGTGTACCGGAACTGCGCTTCAAGTACGACGATTCGGTGGACAAGGGCGAGCGAATCGAGCAGCTGCTGCGCCAAACCCCTCCGCAAGAAGCGGATCCCAGCGAAGACTGATGTCTCTCTCCGCATATGGAGAGGGTTGACTACTGCATACCATGAGCCGTCGCCGCCATCGCCCCGATGCCCGTGACCTGCACGGCATCCTGTTGCTCGACAAGCCGTTGGGCATGAGCTCCAACAAGGCGCTGCAGATGGCGATCGCCATTCTGCGTGCAGCCAAGGGTGGCCATACCGGTGCACTCGATCCGCTGGCGACAGGATTGCTGCCGCTATGTTTCGGCGAGGCCACCAAAATCGCCGGCAACCTGCTCGGCTCGCGCAAGGCGTATCTGGCCGAATGCCGCCTGGGTATCACGACCACCACGGCCGATCTTGAGGGTGAGGTGCTAGAGCAACGACTGGTGCCAGCCTTGGACGATGCCGCCCTTGAAGCCGCGCTGGCAACCTTGCGTGGCCGGATCGTTCAGGTACCGCCGGTGTACTCGGCACTCAAGCAGTGCGGTGAGCCGCTTTACCTCAAGGCGCGTCGCGGCGAAGCCGTGGAAGCGCCGCCGCGGGAGGTGGATATCTATCGCCTGGAATTGGTTTCCCGCACGGAAAATACTCTTTCGCTGTACGTGGAGTGCGGTTCCGGCACCTACGTGCGCAGCCTGGCCGTGGACCTTGGCGAAAAGCTGGGCTGCGGCGCACATCTCAGCGCGCTGCGTCGGCTGTGGGTGGAGCCGTTCCGAACGCCGGCCATGGTGACCATGGATGAGCTGCGTGAAGCGGCCGAGCAGGGCAGCACCGTAGCGGACCGGTTGGTCCTGCCGCTGTCGGCAGGGGTGGCCGATCTGCCGGCATTGCGCCTGGACGCCACGGCCGGCCAAGCTGTCTCACAAGGACGCCAGATTGAATGGCCTGCCGATCACTCACCCGCCTATTCGGCGGCTTTCGCCGAGGATGGACGCCTGCTGGCGCTGGTCGATTGCGACGAACAGGGCCGGATTCGCATTCTCCGCGGCTTCAATCTGCCCGCCGCCATTTAATGTGTTATGTGATGGTCTTGTTGCAATCCACCGGCGCTCGGTACAATAACCCGCTTGATTCAGACTTTTCTCTCAACCTGTCGGAGCTTGCGCAACGTCATCAGGCGGTGACGTTGCGCAAGTTCCGCACCTGTTTTTTTAAGGAAGACACACATGTCCCTCACCGTAGAACAGTCCAGCAAGATCATTGCTGACTTCGGCCGCGCGCCGAACGACACCGGCTCCACGGAAGTGCAGGTTGCCCTGCTTTCCGCCCGCATCGAACACCTCACCGATCATTTCAAGACGCATAAGCAGGATCATCACTCGCGTCGTGGTCTGCTGAAGCTGGTTAACCAGCGCAAACGCTTGCTCGGCTATCTCAAGGACCGCGATTTGGCTCGCTATCAGAGCCTCATTGAGCGCCTTGGCCTGCGTCGCTGATCGGACGAGGACACCCAAAGTGGCGAAAGTAACCAAGTCATTCCAGTACGGTAATCACGAAGTCACACTGGAGACGGGCGAAATCGCCCGCCAGGCTTCGGGCGCCGTCATGGTCAGCATGGGCGGTACTGTGGTGCTGGTCACCGCCGTTGCCGCTGCCAAGGCGAAAGAAGGCCAGGACTTCTTCCCGCTCACCGTCGACTACGTCGAGAAGTTCTACTCCGCCGGCCGCATTCCCGGCGGTTTCTTCAAGCGCGAAGGCCGTCCGACCGAGAAGGAGACGCTCACCTCGCGCCTGATCGACCGCCCGGTCCGTCCGCTGTTCCCGGAAGAGTTCAAGAACGAAGTGCAGATCATCGCCCAGGTGATCTCGCTCAATCCGGAAATCGACGGTGATATCCCCTCCATGATCGGCGCCTCCGCGGCGCTGAGCCTGGCAGGTATCCCGTTCAAGGGCCCGATCGGCGCTGCTCGCGTCGGCTACGCCAACGGTCAGTACCTGCTGAACCCGACCGTCACCGAGCTGAAGACCTCCGACCTCGACCTGGTCGTCGCCGGCACGTCCAACGCCGTGTTGATGGTGGAATCGGAAGCCAAGCTGCTCAGCGAAGAAGTGATGCTGGGCGCTGTGGTGTTCGGCCACAAGCAGATGCAGTCGGTGGTCAATGCCATCAACGAATTCGTCAATGAAGCCGGCCGCAAGCCGTTCAAGTGGGAAGCGCCGGCACGCAACGATGCGTTGTTCAACGACATCCAGAGCATCCTCGGTGATCGCCTGGAAAAGGCCTTTGCGATTCGCGACAAGCTGGAGCGCCGCGACGCGATTTCCGCCCTGAAGGCCGACATCAAGGCCGGCATCGCTGAAACCGCCGCTTCGCACGGCTGGTCTGATCTCGACATCAGCAATGCCTTCGCTGAAATCGAATACCGCACCATGCGCGACGGCGTGCTGAAGACCAAGGTACGTATCGACGGCCGCAAGCTGGACGATATCCGCCCGATCTCGGTGCGCGTGGGTGTGCTGCCGCGTACTCACGGCTCGGCGCTGTTCACCCGTGGCGAAACCCAGGCGCTGGTCGTGGCCACGCTCGGTACCGCGCGTGACGCGCAGATCATCGATGCGCCGGAAGGCGAGTCGAAGGATCCGTTCCTGTTCCACTACAACTTCCCGCCGTTCTCGGTCGGTGAAGCGGGCCGCTTTGGCGCACCGAAGCGTCGCGAAATCGGCCACGGCCGTCTCGCCAAGCGCGGCGTGCAGGCGGTGAAGCCGGCGCTGGAAGAATTCCCATACGTGCTGCGCGTGGTGTCCGAAATCACCGAGTCGAACGGTTCTTCGTCGATGGCCTCGGTGTGCGGTTCCTCGCTCGCGCTGATGGACGCCGGTGTGCCGCTCAAGGCACCGGTGGCGGGCATCGCCATGGGCCTGGTGAAGGAAGGCAACGACTTCGTCGTGCTGTCCGACATCCTGGGCGATGAAGACCACCTCGGTGACATGGACTTCAAGGTGGCCGGCAGCGCCGACGGCGTGTCCGCCCTGCAGATGGACATCAAGATCGAGGGCATCACCGAAGAGATCATGAAGCTTGCGCTGGAGCAGGCCAAGCGTGGCCGTCTGCACATCCTGGGCGAAATGGCCAAGGTAATCAGCCAGCCGCGTGCGGAAATGAGCGAATACGCACCGCGCCTGCTCACCATCAAGATCCACCCGGACAAGATCCGCGAAGTGATCGGCAAGGGTGGCGCCACCATCCGCGCCATCACCGAAGAAACCGGCACCACCATCGACATCAGCGATGACGGCACCGTGGTGATCGCTTCGGTCAATCGCATGGCTGCGGAAGAAGCACGCAAGCGCATCGACCAGATCGTCTCCGACGTCGAGCCGGGCCGCATCTACGAAGGCAAGGTTGCCAAGCTGATGGACTTCGGTGCCTTCGTGACGATCCTGCCGGGCAAAGATGGCCTGGTCCACGTGTCGCAGATTTCCAACGAGCGCGTCGAGAAGGTTTCCGACAAGCTCAAGGAAGGCGACATCGTCAAGGTCAAGGTGCTGGAAGTGGACAAGCAGGGCCGTATCCGCCTGTCCATGAAGGCGGTTGCCGAAGACGAAAGCGCGAACGTGTGAGCGCTTTTCTGACAAGCTGATCCATCGAAAACGCCCGGTTCCATAGCCGGGCGTTTTCATTTTCGAAAGCCCGTATTTGATACGATCCGCGCTTCACCTCGAGGATGCAGGCATGCACGACCAGGCGAACGACTTTATGAAGGACTACCAGGCTTTCGCGCAACAATCCTGGGATGCCTGGATGCGTTATCTGCAACAACAGCAGCCAGGGCAGCCAAATCCTTTCGGTATGGGCATGGGCATGGGCGCAGGGGCCATGCCGCAGAACGATTTGCTCATGCGCAGCTTGGCTAGCCTTCAGGCCTACGGCAACTGGCTGCAGCAGGCCGCTGCGGGAACGGGGCTGGGGCAGCAAAGCAACCCGTGGCAGCAACCTGCCGCCATGCAGTCGTTTCTTTCGGCCTTTACGCAACCCTTTCAGCAAGCCGTGGCCGGCATCGACAGCGCCTCTGCTTTCGGCATGGAGCATCAATGGCAAGCCTGGCTGCAAGCCATGCAGCAGGCCGGCATGGCGGCGGGCATGCCAAACAGCCAGATGGCAACGTTCGGCATCACCCGCGAATTCCAGCTCGACCAGCAGGCCCTGCAAGCAGCCATGCAGGAATACGCCCAGATCAACGCGCGCTACCAGGCGTTGCTGCAAAAGGTGAATGCACAAGGCATCGCCAGGCTGCAGGAGATGCTGGGTAAGCATGATGAACCTGGCAAGCAGGTCGAATCGCTCAAGGCGCTGTACGACCTGTGGGTAGATGCGATGGAAGATGCCTATGCCGAAATGGCGCTTTCCGAGGAATACCGCGATGTGTTCGGCGCGCTGGTGAATGCGCAGATGCAGGTGCGCAAGTTGCAGCAGCAACATACCGAACAAGTATGCAGGGAACTGGGTATTCCTACGCGCAGCGAAGTGAACAGCCTGGGCAAGCGCGTGCAGCAACTGCGTCGTGAACTGAAAGCGAGCGGGCACGCTGAATCGACTGCGGATGCTTCTTTGGTCGATTCGCTGCAAGCCGAAATCGCTTCCCTGAAGCATGAGCTAGCAGCGAGCAAGGCGGCAAAAGTGCACCCGATTGAACGGAAGAGCAAAAGCGAAAACAGCAAAACCCCGTCGCAACGCACGAAAGCTACGCGCTCCGCCGCCGGCAAGCGGAAGTAAGGAACCCTTATGCAGAACCCCTTCCATATCGATCCGCAGCAAGCCTTCAACGAGATTGCCATCTTCCAGCGCAAGCTTGCCGCGGGGCTGCAGAACCTGCGTGGCCTGGGTGAACAGGATTACGCCAATACACCGCGCGAAGCGGTATATCGCGAAGACAAGCTCACCGTCTGGCACATGAAGGGCAACAACAAGCCGACTGCCCGCGTGCCGGTTCTCGTTGTGTACGCGCTGGTCAACACGGTGTGGATGACGGATCTGCAGGAAGACCGTTCGCTGGTCCGCAACCTGCTGGAGCAGGGTGAAGACGTCTATCTGGTCGACTGGGGCTATCCGGACGGCGCCGATCGCTGGCTCACGCTGGATGATTACCTCAACGGCTATCTCGATCGCGCCGTCGATGCAATTTGCCAACGCCATGGCTTGGAGGCGATCAATCTGCTTGGCATCTGCCAGGGCGGTACGTTCTCGCTGTGCTACACCGCCATGCATCCGGAGAAGGTCAAGAATCTGGTCACCATGGTGACGCCGGTGGATTTTCGCACGCCGGACAACATGCTTTCGCATTGGGTGCAGAGCATGGACGTGGATCTGTTCGTCGATACGCTGGGCAACATCCCGGCGGAACTGATGAACTGGGTGTACCTGATGCTCAAGCCGCTGCGCTTGAACCAGCAGAAATACGTCAGCATGGTCGACATTCTCGATAACCCGGCAGAGCTGAAAAATTTCCTGCGCATGGAACGCTGGATCTTCGACTCGCCCGATCAGGCCGGTGAAGCTTTCCGCGAATTCATCAAGGCGTTCTTCCAGCAGAACAGGCTGATCAAGGGCGATCTGCAGATCGGCAAGCAGCCTGTGGATCTGGGCATGGTGACCCAACCGGTACTCAACATTTACGCCACGCAGGACCACCTCGTGCCGCCGGATGCCTCACGTGCACTGCAACGTCACGTCGGCACCACCGACTACACCGAGCTGGCCTTCAAGGGCGGGCATATCGGCATCTACGTGTCCGGCCGTGCCCAGCGCGAAGTAGCGCCGTCGATTCATCAATGGCTGCGGGCACGTAGCTGACACCAGACTTGGCGGACGTCCGGACTTGATCCGGGGTAACCCAACGGCGTCCGCTCGATATGGATCGGGTTCCGCCGCGCTGCTCCGAATGTGTTGGGTTACGCTGCGCTAACCCAACCTACTAAACTAGCGCGATGACTAATCTCGCATCCGCTCACGACACCATCCGCGCCGTGCAATGGCGTGGCGATCATCTCCGCCTGCTGGATCAGCGCTTGCTGCCCGCCGAAGAAAAATGGCTGGATTGCCGCGATTACACGGCGGTCATTCACGCCATCAAGGACTTGGCTGTGCGCGGCGCGCCGGCCATCGGCATCGCTGCAGCCTGGGGCGTGGTGCTGGCTGCGCAGCAGGGTGCACCGATGGAGCAGGCCTTGGCAGAGCTTCGTGCCGCACGCCCCACCGCCGTTAACCTGATGTGGGCGCTTGATCGCATGAAAGCGCACATGACGGCAGGCGTCGATGCGGTCGCTTTGGAACGCGAAGCGCAGATCATCCAGGACGAAGATCTTGCCGCCAACCGTCATATGGGCGAACTGGGCGCGGCCCTGATCGCTCCAGGCTCCGGCGTGATGACTCATTGCAACACCGGTTCGCTGGCCACCTCCGGCTATGGCACCGCGTTGGGCGTGATTCGCGCCGGCGTCGAGGCAGGCCGCATCAATCAGGTCTTCGCCGGCGAAACGCGTCCCTGGCAACAGGGCGCACGGCTCACCATGTGGGAGCTGGTGCGCGATGGCATTCCCGCCAAGCTGATTGCCGATTCCGCAGCGTCGCATCTGATGAAGTCCGGCGCGGTGAAATGGGTCATCGTCGGCGCCGATCGCATCGCCGCCAATGGCGACACCGCCAACAAGATCGGTACCTACCAGCTCGCCATCGCCGCGCGCCACCATGGTGTGAAGTTCATGGTGGTCGCACCTTCCTCCACCGTGGACATGGCGACGGCTTCAGGCGAAGACATCGACATCGAATTGCGCGATGCCGCGGAACTGCTCAGCGTTGCCGGCCGCCGCACAGTGGTCGACGGCGCGCAAGCCTGGAATCCGGTGTTCGACGTCACGCCCGCTTCGCTGATCGATGCCATCGTCACCGAGCGCGGCGTGATCGAACATCCCACCCTCGAACGCATGCAGGCTGTATTCGCCGGATGAGGCTGCGCCACGAGGTGATGCTGTTTGCGATCGGCGGTGCGATCGGCTTCGTCGTCGACGCAGGCATTGTGCAGACGCTGGTCACTTTCGCGCACTTCAATCCTTACGTTGGCCGAGTGATTTCTTTTCTGGTTGCCGCCACCGTCACTTGGTGGTGGAACCGTAGCCATACCTTCGCCGCGCGCCATAGCGGACGTTCGTTGATGGGCGAATGGCTGCACTGGATGGCGCTGATGGGTGGCGGCGCGGCGGTAAATTACGCTGCCTACGTCGTCTGCCTGATGGCATTTCCGAGCTGGCATAAGTGGCCGGTGTTCGCGGTCGGCGTGGGCTCGGTTTTCGCTGCTGTGGTCAATTTCGTGAGCGCTCGCATGCTGCTTTTTCGGCGCGCCAAAACCGGCTAGTAACTTATTGATTGAAAAGACTAAATTTAAGCCTTTTCAAGTGCCGCTGTGGTACAATTCTCGCCTACCGCCTGACCCTCGCAGACACGCGCCCGGCGCGCCTGTCTCGGGGCTCTTATTTGCTACCAGGGAAGCCGATTGATGGCAGATCTCGCCAAAGAAGTCATCCGCGTCAATATCGAAGACGAAATGCGCCAAAGCTACCTCGATTACGCCATGAGCGTGATTGTGGGACGCGCCCTCCCGGATGTCCGCGATGGCCTGAAGCCCGTACATCGCCGCGTATTGTTCGGCATGTACGAGGCCAACAATGTCTGGAATCGTCCTTACGTAAAGTGCGCACGCATCGTCGGTGACGTGATGGGTAAATTCCATCCGCACGGCGACAGCTCCATTTACGACGCACTCGTGCGCATGGCGCAGGATTTCTCGCTGCGTTATCCGCTGGTCGACGGGCAAGGCAACTTCGGTTCGATCGACGGCGACGCTGCCGCGGCGATGCGTTACACCGAATGCCGCATGGAGCGCCTGTCTTCCGAATTGCTGGCCGATATCGACAAGGAAACCGTCGATTTCGTGCCGAACTACGACGAGAAGGAACTCGAACCTTCCGTTCTGCCCACGCGCGTTCCCAACCTGCTGATCAACGGTTCGGCCGGTATCGCAGTGGGCATGGCGACGAATGTGCCGCCGCATAATCTCAGCGAAGTCATTTCGGCGACCATCGCGCTGATCGACGATTCGTCGCTGTCGATCGACGACCTGATGCAGCACGTACAGGGACCGGATTTCCCCACTGCCGGCATCATCAACGGCGCAGCCGGTATCGTCGAAGCCTATCGCACCGGTCGCGGCCGCATTCTGGTGCGTGCGCGTACTGAGATCGAAACCGAATCCAACGGCCGCGAGACGATCATCGTCCACGAGCTGCCGTACCAGGTGAATAAGGCGCGCTTGATCGAGAAGATCGCCGAGCTGGTGAAAGAGAAGCGCCTCGAAGGCATCTCCGAACTGCGCGACGAATCCGACAAGGACGGCATGCGCATCGTCATCGAGATCCGCCGTGATTCGATGGCAGACGTGGTGCTCAACAACCTGTTCCAGCAAACGCAGCTGCAGGTTACGTTTGGCATCAACATGGTGGCGCTGGTCGATGGCCAGCCGCGCACGCTCAACCTCAAAGAAATCCTCGAAGCATTCATTCGCCATCGTCGCGAAGTGGTTACGCGTCGCACGATTTTCGAACTGCGCAAGGCACGCGCACGTGCGCACATCCTGGAAGGTCTTGCTGTCGCGCTCGCCAACATCGATGAGATGATCGAGCTGATCAAAACCTCCGCTTCGCCGCAGGAAGCGAAGGAGCGCATGCTCGCGCGCAAGTGGCAGCCGGGCTTGGTGTCCGCGCTAATGGGCGCTGCAGGCGCGGAAGCCTCGCGGCCGGAAGATCTGGACCCGCGCGATGGCCTGAAGCCCGATGGCTACCAGCTATCCGAAACGCAGGCGCAGGAAATCCTCGCCATGCGCCTGCACCGCCTGACCGGCCTGGAGCAGGAAAAGATCTCCGATGAATACCGCGAGATCCTGGAAACCATTCGCGGCTTGATCCTGATCCTTGAAGATCCCGCGCGCCTGCTTGCCGTCATCCGCGACGAGCTGGAAGTGATCAAGACTGAATATGGCGATGCGCGTCGCACCGAGATCCAGCCTTCGCAGGAAGATCTCAATGTGCTCGACCTGATTGCGCCGGAAGACGTCGTGGTTACGCTGTCGCACGCCGGTTATGTGAAGCGCCAGCCGATCAGCATCTATCGCGCGCAGCGCCGCGGCGGCAAGGGACGCTCGGCTTCTGCTTTGAAAGAAGAAGATTTCGTCGAGCAGCTGTGGGTGGTGAATACGCACGATACGCTGCTCACATTCACCAGCACCGGCCGTGTCTATTGGGTCAAGGTGTACCAGATGCCGGACGCCGGTCCCAATGCACGCGGCAAGCCCATGGTGAACCTGTTGCCGCTGGCTGAAGGCGAGAAAGTGCAAGCTGTCTTGCCGGTGCATGAGTACAGCGCAGATCGCTATGTGTTCTTCGCCACCTCGCAAGGCACGGTAAAGAAAACGCCGCTTACCGAATTCGAATACCAGCTGCAGAAGGGCAAGATCGCCATCAACCTGGATGACGGTGATGCGCTGGTCGGCGTGGTGCTCACCGATGGCAATAGTGACGTGCTGTTGTTCGCCTCGAACGGCAAGGTGGTGCGTTTCGACGAAAGCGAAGTGCGTCCGATGGGCCGTACCGCCACCGGTGTGCGCGGCATGAAGCTCACCGACGAGGCGAAGGTCGTCTCGCTGGTGGTGGCGCAGGAAGGCGACATTCTCACCGCCACCGAACGTGGCTACGGCAAGCGCACTGAGCTGGCTGAGTTCCCCAAGAAGGGACGCGGCACGCAAGGCGTGATCGGCATCCAGTGTTCCGAGCGCAATGGCGCGCTGGTCGCTGCCATCCAGGTGAGCGACACGCATGAGCTGATCCTGATTTCCAACCAGGGCACCCTGGTGCGCACGCGCGCGATGGAAGTGTCACAGCTCGGCCGAAACACCCAGGGCGTGACGCTGATCCGTCTACCAGCGGAGGAAGCCTTGGTCAGCGTGGTGCGCGTGGATGCGGACGAAAGCAACGGTGACGACGCCGAAACAGCGGAAGGCGCAGCACCTACGCCGGAGGCACCCACCGATACGGCACCTGATACGCCGCCGAGCGAATAAGTTCGGTACCACGAAACAAAAAAGCCTCGGTTCCTTCCGAGGCTTTTTCTTTTGGCGGTAACTATGCCGACAGACGCGCAGCGTTATTGATAGTCCACGCTGACGAGTTTGGCGCCTGGTTTGGCGTACTGTGCGTAATAATCCAACAGATCGCTGGCTAAACGAGGCTGGGCTTCGGATATGAATTCAACCGTGGTCTTCGTTGCCGGATCGGTCTGAGTCAGTACTGCACCCAACACCGGTACCGAAGTGGGCTGGGTGATGGAGCCGACGAAGGTGATAACGCCACCGCTTCCGGATCTGGCTGCATGTGGCGACATTGAAGAAGCGTGTGCCGTCGATGACAAAAGACATGCCACCACCAGCGGCATGCATAGGTTGTGATGTTTCACGAGGAATCTCCCGCACGCCCGGTAGACGGGATGGCGCCTCCGTGCGCGAACCGGCTGGGCATGGCCGAGCTACCGGGTCGACTATGACGCCCTGGCGTCTAATCTGTAGGAGATTTCTTCCAGCTGATGTGATCTAAGGCTCGTAGTTTTGTAGGAATTACTGAGGCAACGTTTCGAGCATTGCTTCGGCCGTGGTCACGCGCAGTTCGCCGGGTGATTCGATATGCAGCGATTTCACGACGCCGTTTTCGGCATACAGCGAGAAACGACGTGAGCGCATGCCCATGCCGTAAGCACTGCCGTCCATCTCCAGTCCTAGCGCCTTGGTGAACACTGCGTTGCCGTCGGCCAGCAGCTTGAGTCCGGCCGGCACGTGCTGGGATAGCGCCCAGGCTTTCATCACATAGGCATCGTTCACCGCCAGGCAGTAGATATCCACACCGCGCGTTTTGAATGCCTCGTAGTGCCGGACGTAGCCGGGCAGGTGGCGTTCCGAGCAGGTCGGCGTGAAGGCGCCAGGTACCCCGAACAGTACGACGTTGCGGCCAGCAAAGAGTGGGGCGGTGGTGGTGCGTTGGATGTCGGTCTCACCGTCAATCACGGCGATCGGCAGGTCTGGTAGAGCTTGCCCAGTTTGAATGGTCATAGAGGTATCCGCTGAAGCCATGGCAACGCCCGGCATGGTATCGCCGGGGCGGCCTCTATGTCGCCTTGAAACGTATCGCTGAGGCACCTATGTGTCTGTCAAGCGGTGAACGCACCGCAACTTTTTTGAGGATTACAGCTATGCATCCCAGCCGAAATACCTTCTGGAGCGCCGGCACGTTGCCGGCCGATTTTCGCCAGGCGTTTGAGCGTTTCTTCCAGAACGAAGAAAACGACGGTTCCAGCGTCGTGACCAGCCAATGGGCACCACGTGTGGACATCAAGGAAGAAGAGCAGCGTTTCGTGATCTTTGCCGACGTCCCCGGTGTGGATCCGGCCAACATCGAAGTGAGCATGGAGAAGGGCATCCTCACCATTAAAGGTGAGCGTGCGGTTGAGAACCAGGAACAGAACGGCCGCTTCACGCGTGTGGAGCGCGCGCACGGCAGCTTCCACCGTCGCTTTGCCTTGCCCGACAGCGCGGATGCCGACAGCATCAGTGCTTCAGGCAAGCATGGTGTACTGGAAATCGTCATTCCGAAGAAGGCGGAAAAGGCGCCGCGCCGCATTACCATCAACGTGCAGTAAGCGCGCATCGCTCCATATTGCGTTGACGGCTCGCCGCGGACCATGATCCGCGGCGGGCCATTTGTATTGGGGCCGGTGTGTTGGGGCAGACATGAGCATCGAGCCGTGTTGCTCGATCCATCCTGTTTGAGGAGTGGCAGTGGAATTCAAAGACTATTACGACATCCTCGGCGTCAAGCCTGATGCCAGCGAAGCCGAGATCAAGGCGGCCTATCGCAAGCTTGCGCGCAAATACCATCCGGACAAGAACAAGGAAGCCGGCGCGGAAGAGAAGTTCAAGGCGATCAACGAAGCCAACGAAGTGCTGCGCGATGGCGAAAAACGTCGTGCCTACGATCAATTGCGCGCAGGCGGATACCGTCCGGGCGAGCAATTCCGGCCGCCGCCGAACTGGGGCCAAGGTCAGGGTTTCGATTTCGGCGAGGCTGGGGATGGCGACTTCAGTGACTTTTTCGAAAGCCTGTTCGGTCGGGCCGGCGCGGGCGGACGCCATGCACCGCGCGCGCGCCGTGGGCGCGACATCCGTGCCCAGGTGCAGATCGACTTGCAGACCGCCTTCAGCGGCGGCCGCACTCGCCTGAACCTGGATGACGGCAGTGGTCAGGATCGCGTGCTGGAAGTGAAGATTCCGGCCGGCATCCAGCCGGGCCAGGTGATCCGGCTCAGCGGTCAGGGGCATCCTGGCGGAGGCGGCGGTCCGAGTGGCGATCTGCTGCTGGAAGTGGGCATCCGCGATGATGCCCGCTTCAAGCTCGACGGCCGCAACGTGCTGCACGTGCTGCCGGTTAGCCCGTGGGAGGCTGCGTTGGGGGCTACGGTGCCGGTACCAACCCTGGCGGGCACGGTGGACTTGCGCATCCCTGCCGGGACGCAATCGGGTCGTAAGCTGCGCCTGAAAGGGCGTGGTTTGCCGGGACCGGCGCCGGGCGATCAGCTGGTGGAAGTGTCGATCAGGGTGCCGCTGGCGGAGAACGATGCGCAGCGGAAAGCCTATGAAACGCTGCAAGAGCAATTTGCGCATTACGATCCGCGGCAGTGAAAGTGCTTGTGACGCAGAAACAAAAACGGCGCCGCAATGGCGCCGTTTTCCTGTCGAAGTCGATGTAGGTTGGGTTAGCGCAGCGTAACCCAACGATGTCGCTTCGAAGATGTTGGGTTACGCTGCGCTAACCCAAGCTACGATTCGGCATCAGGCGGGCAGCAATTCCTTCAGTACCTTCACCAGTTCGTCTTCCTTGATCGGCTTGGTCACATAAGCCTTCGCGCCCTGGCGCATGCCCCACACCTTGTCGGTTTCCTGGTCCTTCGTGGTGACCAACACGATCGGAATATGCGCGGTTTCCGGATCCTTGCTGATGGTGCGCGTGGCCTGGAAACCGTTGAGGTTGGGCATCACCACGTCCATCAGAATGAGTGCAGGCTTTTCCTGCTTCGCCACCGCCACACCCGCAGCACCGTCTTCGGCGGTCAGCGTTTCATGGCCGAGCTTCTCGACGATGCGCTTGATACCGAGGAGCTGCGACGGCGAATCGTCGACGATCAGAATGCGTGCCATAAGGTGGGAATCCCCTAGTCGTTTCGTTAATTCTATGTCGCCGTGGCGACGCTTCCAAGCATGATGCGTGCTAAACGTGATCCATGCGCACTATCGTGCGCCCGAAGGATTCGCCTGCCAGCATAAGCTCGAAGACTTCCGGAAGCTGCTCCAAGGTAATTTCCCGCGTAGCGATGCGGTCGAGGTGGCGCGGCTTCCAGTCGCTGGCCAGATGGTGCCATACCCGCCCGCGAATAGCCCGGGCCGTGCCGGCCGAAGCTATGCCAAGCAGACTGACGCCGCGAATGATGAACGGCATGACCGTGCTGTCCAGGCCGATGCCGCCGGCGTTGCCGCAGATAGCGACGTTACCGTAAGGCGCGATCAATGGCAGCAGGCCAGCCAACATGGCACCGCCGACGTTGTCCAATGCGCCGCCGAAGCGCGCTGAATCCATCGGCTTGCCGCTGAAAACCAATTGATGACGATCGATGCATTCGACAGCACCGAGGCTGCGCAGGAAGTCGAAATGCGCAGCCTTGCCGCTGATCGCATGCACGTCATAACCGGCCCGTGTGAAGATATCGATCGCCAGCATGCCTACGCCGCCACTGGCACCACTGACGGCGATGGGACCGAGCGCTGGTGTTTGGCCGTTGTCCTGCATACGCAACAGCGCGAGTGCAGCCGTAAAGCCGGCTGTTCCCAGAATCATGCTCTCGCGCAAGCTCAGCTCATCCGGCAGCGGAATTGCCCACTGCGAAGGCAGGCGAATGTATTCCGCGTAGCCACCGTCGCGCGTCTCGGAAAGGCTGCTGCCGGTGCACAGCACTTTGTCGCCTTCCTTGAACAACGCGTCGGTGGATGCGACTACCACGCCTGCCGCATCGATACCGCCGTTGAGCGGATATTGGCGAAGAATCTTGCCTTTGCCGGTGCCGGCCAGCGCATCTTTGTAGTTCACCGACGAGTAGGCCACTTTCACCAGCACTTCGCCCGGGCTCAGTGCGTCGGTGTGCATGGTTTCGATGCCGCCACGATAACCATGCGCATCGTTGTGAATGCGGAAGGCTTTGAATGTCGTCATGGCGTGCGCCTTATGCCTGGATGCTGGAAGCGTCGACACCGCGTGGTGCAGCAGCGGCTTGATACGTATCCATCCAATCGAACAACGCATTGATGGACTCGCCGAACCACACGCTGTCGCGCCGACCTGGCGCCACGAAGCCTTCGGCGACCATGTGATTCATCATGCTGCGCAAATGACCGTAGTAGCCGTGCGTGTCCAAGAACGCACACGGATAGCGATGCAGGCCCAGCTGCGCCCAGGTAAGCATTTCGAACATCTCATCCATGGTGCCGAAGCCGCCGGGCAGGGCGACGAAGGCATCGGAGAGTTCGAACATGCGCGTCTTGCGCTGATGCATGGTGTCGACCACGACCAATTCGGTCAGGCCCGTATGCGCTACTTCGCGATCGACCAGTTGACGCGGAATGACGCCGATCACTTTGCCGCCACCGGCCAGCGCTGCGTTGGCAACCGTGCCCATCAAGCCCACTTTGCCGCCGCCATATACCAAGGCGATGCCACGACGCGCCAGCTCCAGGCCGAAGGCATGGGCGGTTTCGGTGTAGATGGGGTGGTTGCCGCTTTGGGAGCCGCAGTAGACGCAGAGGGCGGTGGGTTGGGGCATAGGATTGATGGGCTCGCTTTTTAGAGCTCGTCATTCCGGCGAAGGCCGGAATCCAGTTTCAATACGTTGTGCGAAGCACGCAAAACAAGTTTTTGTGTCCTTCGGACGCGTAGCTGGACTGGATTCCGGCTTTCGCCGGAATGACGGCGATGAAGATTCCGGATGGTTCAAACAAAACGACCCGCCCATGTCGCCACGAGCGGGTCGTTGATCATGACACGAGGCCTCAGTTGCCCTTGTGAATCGCGCGCTTGTCGACCGACAGCGCCGCTTCGTGCACGGCTTCCGACAGCGTCGGGTGGGCGTGGACGATGCGGGCCAGGTCTTCGGCGGACCCCTTGAACTCCATCGCCACCACGGCTTCGGCGATCAGCTCGGATACGCCCGGACCGACCATGTGTACGCCGAGCAGGCGGTCGGTCTCGGCGTGGGCGAGCACCTTCACCTGGCCAATGGCCTCGTTCATGGCCACGGCGCGGCCAATGGCTGCGAACGGGAAGGTGCCAACCTTGTAGGGAATGCCCAGCTCCTTCAGTTCCTTCTCGGTTTTGCCGGCCCAGGCGATTTCCGGTTCGGTGTAGATCACCCACGGCACGGTATCGAGATTGATGTGGCCCGCCTTGCCGGCGATCCACTCGGCCACGGCCACGCCTTCTTCGGAACCCTTGTGCGCCAGCATCGGGCCACGCACGGCGTCGCCAATGGCCCATACGCCGTCCACGCCGGTGTGGTTGTGTTCGTCGACCACGATGCGGCCACGTTCGTCCAGCTTCACGCCGGTGTCGTCGGCCAGCAGACCTTCGGTGTAGGCGCGGCGGCCAACGGCCACCAGCAGCTTGTCGACGGTGAGTTCGTGTGCGCCATCCTTGTCTTCGTAGGTGAGCGCGATTTCGTTCTTTTTCACCTCAGCCTTGGTCAGCTTGGCGCCGAGCTTGATGGTGAGGCCCTGCTTTTCGAATTCCTTCTTGGCGATCTTGGCCACGTCCTGATCAGCAACGGCCAGGAAATCCGGCAGCGCTTCGAGGATGGTGACCTGCGCACCCAGGCGATTCCACACGCTGCCCAGCTCAAGGCCGATCACGCCGGCGCCAATTACGCCCAGACGCTTCGGCACTTCGGTGATGTCGAGTGCACCGGCGTTGTCGATGATGTTCTTGCCATCGAACTTGGCGAACGGCAGTTCGATCGGCACCGAGCCGGAAGCGAGGATCACGTTGGTAGCGCTGATGGTCTGCTTGCTGCCATCGTTGCCGGTGATCTCGACGTTGTTGCCTTTCAGCAGCTTGCCATTGCCGAAGAACGGCGTGACCTTGTTGGCCTTGAACAGCTGGCCGATGCCGCCGGTGAACTGCTTGACGATCTTGTCCTTGCGGCCGATGAAAGTGGCCATGTCCACCTTGGCGTTCTCAACGCTGATGCCGTGCGCCGGCAGGTTGTGCGCCAGGTTGAAGTACTGCTTGGACGAATCGAGCAGTGCCTTGGAGGGAATGCAGCCTACGTTGAGGCAGGTGCCGCCGAGGGCCTGCTTGCCGTCCTTGCCGACGAAGGCATCCACGCAGGCGGTCTTGAGGCCCAACTGTGCGGCGCGGATGGCAGCCACATAACCGGCAGGGCCGGCACCGATGACGATGACGTCGAATTTGTCGCTCATGGTTCGAGTTTCCTAGGGAGCGGAATCGTGCCGTATATGGCGGCGCGTGAGGGATTTCGAAAGAGGGCGGCCAGGGCTGCAACCAGTGCGCCCTGGCCGGCGAGCGATTACATGCCGAGCAGCATGCGCTGCGGATTCTCAAGCTGGTTCTTGATGTCCACCAGGAACAGCACGGCATCCTTACCGTCAATGATGCGGTGATCGTAGGAGATCGCCAGGTACATCATCGGCGCGGCGATCACCTGGCCGTTCTCGACGATCGCACGCTCCTTGATGGTGTGCATACCGAGAATTGCGCTCTGCGGCGGGTTGACGATCGGCGTCGAGAGCAGCGAACCGAAGGTGCCGCCGTTGGTGATGGTAAACGTGCCGCCCTGCAGATCGTCCAGGCCCAGTTTGCCTTCGCGTGCTTTCTTGGCGTAGTTGGCGATGCCCTTTTCCACATCGGCGAAGCTCATGTTCTGCGTGTCACGCAGCACCGGCGTCACCAGACCCTTGTCGGTGGCCACGGCGATGGAGATGTCCTGATAGCCGTGATAGATGATGTCGTTGCCATCGACCGAGGCGTTGATGATCGGATGACGCTTCAGCGCTTCGGCCGCCGCCTTCACGAAGAAGCTCATGAAGCCGAGCTTCACGCCGTGGGTCTTTTCGAACTGCTCGCCCAGTGTCTTGCGCATCTTGGTGACTTCGGCGAGGTTCACTTCGTTGAACGAAGTAAGCATCGCGATCGAGTTCTTCGACTGCATCAAGCGCTCGGCGATGCGTGCGCGGATGCGCGTCATCGGCACGCGCTCTTCCGGACGAGAGCCCGGCGTCGGAGCAACCGACGGAGCGGCAGCGGCGGGAGCGCCGCCCTTGCCGTAATTCACCAGGTCTTCCTTGGTGACGCGCCCGTCGCGGCCGGTGCCGGCGACCTTGGAGACGTCGATCTTCTCTTCGGTGGCGACGCGCAGTCCGGCGGGGGAGAGGTTTTCCGCGCCCTTGGCGGCTGCCTGCGGTGCGGCGGCGGCAGGTGCCGGAGCGGGAGCAGCGGCGGCCGGCGCGGGAGCCGGTGCAGCGGCCACGGCGCCTTCTTCGATCACCGCGATCACCTGCTGGCTGGTCACCGTATCGCCGGCCTGGAACTTCAGTTCCTTCAGCACGCCATCAACCGGCGCGGGCACTTCCAGCACGACCTTGTCGGTTTCCAGGTCGACCAGGTTTTCATCGCGCTTCACGGCATCGCCAGCCTTCTTGTGCCAGGTGGCGATGGTGGCGTCGGAAACGGACTCGGGCAGAACGGGGACTTTGACTTCGGTGGACATGATGTAAGGAATCCTGGCTAGTTATTCTGCTGAGTGATCGGAACCGATCGGAGCGACCAGCGCCTGTTCGACCAAGGCGGCCTGTTCGGCGACGTGATCGTTGAGGTGACCGGCAGCGGGCGCGGGCGAGCGCGCACGACCTGCGTAGGAAAGGCTTTGCTTGGTGCCCACGCAAGCCTGCAGGTGATGGCGGATCTGGAACCATGCACCCTGGTTCATCGGCTCTTCCTGGCACCACACCACTTCCTTGGCGGAAGGGTATTTCTCCAGTTCGGCCATGACTTCCGGACGCGGGAACGGATAGAGCTGCTCCACACGCACGATCGCGGCATCGGTAAGGCCACGCTTCTCGGATTCTTCCAGCAGATCGTAGTAGACCTTGCCGGCGCACAGCACCACGCGCTTGACCTTCTTTGCCGGCAGATCGCGATGCTCGCCGATCACCAACTGGAAGCTGCCATTGGCCAGCTCGTCCAGCGTCGACACGGCCAGCTTGTGGCGCAGCAGCGACTTGGGCGTCATCACGATCAGCGGCTTGCGCGTCGGGCGCAGCATCTGGCGGCGGATCATGTGGAAATCCTGCGCCGGCGTGGTCGGCACGCACACTTGCATGTTGTCCAGCGCGCACAGCTGCAGGAAGCGTTCCAGACGGGCGGAAGAGTGCTCCGGACCCTGGCCTTCATAACCGTGCGGCAAATACAGCGCCAGGCCGCACAGACGATCCCACTTCGCTTCGCCGGAGCTGATGAACTGGTCGATCACCACCTGCGCGCCGTTGGCGAAGTCGCCGAACTGCGCTTCCCAGATGTTGAGCGTGTACGGGTCGGTCGTGGCGTGGCCGTATTCGAACGCCATCACGGCTTCTTCGCTGAGCAGCGAGTCGATCACTTCGACGTTCGCATCCGGACGCAGCGAGGCCAGCGGCAGATAGGTGTGGCCATCCTTCTGGTCATGCAGCACGGCATGGCGATGGAAGAAGGTGCCGCGGCCGGCGTCCTGGCCGACCATGCGCAGATTGTGGCCTTCGTCGATCAGCGTGGCGTAGGCGAGGTTTTCGGCAAAGCCCCAGTCACCCGGCAATTCGCCGGCAGCCATCTTGCGGCGGTCGTCGTAGATCTTGCTGACGCGTGCGTGCAGGGTCAGATCCTGCGGCAAGGTAAGAATGCGGTTGGCCAGTTCGACCAGCTTCGCCTTGTCGAGATTGGATTTGTACGTCGTCGACAGCTTGCCGCCGATGAACTGGCTCCAATCCACTTCCACGTCCTTGGTGAGCGACGGGTGCAGATCGGTCATCGCCGCGCCGGCTTCGAGGCGATTGCGGTAGTCCTCGGCCAGCTTTTGCGCATCGCCTTCGGCCAGCAGGCCTTCCTTCACCAACTGCTGCGCGTAGAGTTCGCGGGTGGTGGGACGCTTGCGGATGATCTGGTACATCACCGGCTGCGTGGCGGCTGGTTCATCCGCTTCGTTATGGCCGTGGCGGCGGTAGCACACCAAGTCGATCATCACGTCCTTGCGGAACGTCTTGCGGAATTCATAAGCGAGGCGGGTAACCTGGATCACTGCTTCCGGATCATCGCCGTTCACATGGAACACCGGGCTGTTGATCATCTTGATCACGTCGGTGCAGTACAGCGTGGAGCGTGCATCCTGCGGGTTGGAGGTGGTGAAGCCCACCTGGTTGTTCACTGCAATATGCAGCGTGCCGCCGATCTTGAAGCCGCGCGCCTGCGACATGTTGAACAGTTCCATGTTCACGCCCTGGCCGGCGAGCGCGGCGTCACCGTGGATCAGCACGGCGAACGACTTGGTGCGCTCGGTATCCTTGCGGCGCACCTGGCGCGCGTGCACGGAACCGGCCACCACCGGATTGACGATTTCCAGGTGCGACGGGTTGAACGCCAGCGCCACGTGCACGCCGCCTTTGGGCGTGCGCACGTCGGCGGAGAAGCCCATGTGGTATTTCACGTCGCCGGAGTGGGCGGGGTCGTCCTCGTGATGTTCGAAGATGCCTTCGAATTCGTTGAACAAGGTCTTCGGCGGCTTGCCGAGAATGTTCACCAGCACGTTCAAGCGGCCGCGGTGGGCCATGCCGATGACGACGTCGCGAATGTTTTCGTCACCCGCGGCGCGCACGATGTCGTCGACCATCGGGATCAGGCTGTCGCCGCCTTCCAGCGAGAAGCGCTTCTGGCCGACGTACTTGGTGTGCAGATAACGCTCCAGGCCTTCGGCCCCCGTGAGGCTGCCGAGCAGGCGCTGCTTGGCGGCCTTGTCCAGGCCGGCGTTGCCGTTGGCCTGTTCCAGGCGCGAGTAGAGCCAGTTGCGCTGCGCATGATCGGAGATGTGCATGAACTCCACGCCGATCGTGCTGGTGTACACGCGCTTGAGGCGCGCGAACAGCTCGCGCAGCTTCATGCGCTGGCCACCGCCGGCGAAATTGCCGCAATCGAATTCGGTATCGAGATCGGCATCGGACAGGCCGTGGAAGGCCAGTTCCAGATCCGGTGCATGCGTCTTGGGCGCCAGGCCCAGCGGATCGAGGTTGGCGGCGAGGTGGCCGCGCGAACGGTAGGCCGTCAGCAGTCGCAGCACGCCAGCCTGCTTGCGCGCGTGCTCTTCGCTGACGGGAGCCGCCGCGGCGTAGCCAGGGCGCTGCTTTTGTGCGGCCTCTATACGCGCAATGGCCGCGGTATGGGAGATATCTCCCGATTCGCGGCCCTTGAAGGTCTGGAAGTAGGTATTCCATTCGGCTGGTACCGATGCGGGATCGGCTAGCCAGGCGTCATACAACGATTCGACATAATCGGCGTTGCCGCCTGCGAGTTGCGAGGATTCGGAAAACTCGCGGATCAGGTTTGTGCTCACGTCACCACCGGCAGGGAAGGGAAGCCTCAGCGAACCGTCTTGTCGGAACCCGGGTTCGCTGGCGAAAAATCCTGTTAATTATAGCCTGCGGCTTCCGCACCGCGGCAAGCCGACAAACGGCGCTGCGGGGAGTTGGTTGATGCTGCCGCGAAGGACGCGAAGGCTGCAGGGACAAGCTCTTACGCGCTTCTGGTGGCTGCGCTGGGTGTGGAAGCCGAAGGCTTCTCAGGCATGGGTGTTCAGCCCGCGGTTTACAAGCCTAGCGCCTGGATCTGGCTGGCTGGCATCGCGCGCTGCCAGATTTGTTCGAACTGCAGCAGCAGCGGCGCTTGTCCCGGACCATCCTTCAGGGCGGCGCGCCCCTCCGAACGATCTGCATCGGGCAAGAACAAATAGCCGCTCGTATCGTTGAGCAACCAGCTGCTTGTCTCGGTCTCCGCGCTGGCGTCTTCCTCGGCCGGGGTGCGAATGCGCAGCACGCTGGGCATCCGTTGGGCCAGGTCGATCAGGCGGTGCCCGGCGCGCAGCGCGGCGGCCGGATCGCCTAGCACGATACGGATTTCAGCCCCACGCCCGGCGATGGCAATGCGGCGAAGTTCGGCCAGCTCATCGGGGCTGTTGAAGGCGTCCGCGGGGAGTACGGGCAAATGGATCGCCAGCTTGTAGCGCGTGGCAGCCAGCAAGGTCAGGCGCATCGCGGCGAGGGCCTCGGGGCCGCTCACTGCACGGATACCGTCGTCCATCGATGTGCGTGGGGTGTTCATGCGTTGCGTCCGCGCAGTCGGCGAAGAATCAGATGGCCGTCGTTGATCAAGGCCAGCAGCAAGGCGCAGTCATCACTGGATATATCAAACGGTGGCGAAAGCGTGCGTTGCTCACAGAGCTGCGTGGCCCAGCGCGAGGACGCCGGATAAGCATGTCCATTCGCGAACAACGTGCAGCGTTTGCCAGCCTGCGCCCAGGCCATGCGCGACCAGGGATGACGCAGCAGCGATGCGCCACCTTGCAGTTGCTTCATCAGCGACGCTTCGCTTAGCGGCTTGGCCGGCGCCAACGGCGTCTGGGCGGTGCGATAGCGGGTGATGAAGCGGCCGAACCAGTCGAGCAGCGTGGCGTCATCGAGAGCTTGGGCAAGTGGTACGGCATCCCGCACGCGTTGCAAGGCAGCCTTGTCGATTTCACCCGCGCGCTTGACCGGTGCCAGGTCTGGATCGGCATAGCGCTGGTCTTCCGACAGATGCTCGGCGAGATAGTCGGCCAGATCGCCCACCAGCTCCGCTTGCGAGGGTGCGCGCATGCCAACGGAGAACGTCATGCATGGTCCGCCGAACGCGACGCCATCATGCGGCACGCCAGGCGGCAGATACAGCATGTCGCCCGGTTCGAGCAGCCATTCGTGGGTGGGGTCGAAATGCGCCAGTTGCTTCAGTTCGACGTCGCTGCGGAAATCCTTCGGTGCGTGCGGATCGGTGCTGATCGCCCAGTGCCGTTGCCCCAATCCTTGCAGCAGAAACACGTCGTATTGATCGACATGCGCGCCGACGCCACCGCCAGGCTCGGCGTAGGAAATCATCACGTCGTCCACGCGCCAGTTCGGCAGAAATGCGAAGTGCTCGAGCAAGGCGGCCACGTCCATGTCCCACTTGTCCACGTCCTGCACCAGCAGCGTCCAATTGGCGTCGCCCGTTTTGGCGAAATCGCTTTCCTGCAGCGGGCCGGTTTTAACTTTCCAGCGTTGGCGGTCTGCATCGTGCTGGATCAGGCGCGACAGGGCGCCTTCCTCGCAAGCCAGCCCGGCCAGGTCTTCCGGTGCGATGGGCGGCTGAAAATCCGGAAAGGCGTTGCGGATCAGCAACGGCCGTTTCTGCCAGTAGTCGCGCAGGAACTGCGCCGCGCTCATGCCCAGTGGCAGCTTGCTCGAACCTTGCACTTCGATGGGCAGCGGTTTGCGGGATGGAGAGGAAAGTGTCATGGGCGGCATTGTATGGAATCCGCCGAACGATAAGCGTAGGCTCCGCCCAAGTATCCAGCCGGTGGCGCCGGCACAGGGGGAAAGCATGGCTGCGCTGAGACTGGCTGCACCGAAGTTCCTCGCGGTTCTGATCGGTGTCATATGGCTGTTGGGCATGGCCTTGCCGGCTGCCGCGGATCAAACCTCGCCCGACCCCACCGCCGTCATGGCCGGGCCGCAACACGACGGCTCACATGATTTCGATTTCCTGATCGGCGACTGGAAAGCCCATGTTCGGCGTTTGCCGGATCGCCTGGTGGGCTCGCATGCCTGGGTGGAGTACGACGGCATTTCCAACCATCACAAGCTGCTCGACACCAACGCCAACTTCGAGCAATTCGAAGTGACCAGCACGGACAAGAAGCAGCACATCAAGGCGCAGACGTTGCGTATGTACAACCCGTCCACGCATCAGTGGATCATTTACGGGCTGGATCTAGATAACGGAGAGCTCGATCCCGCAGCACCCGTCATCGGTGATTTCCACGGTAACCGCGGCGAGTTTTATAACCGCGTCACCTGGAACGGTCGGGTGGTGCTGGTGCGCTGGATGTGGCTCAACATCTCGCAGCATGCGGCGCGGATGGAGCAATCGTTCTCGCCGGACGGTGGCAGAAACTGGGAAGTGAACTGGATTTGCGAATTGTCGCGGTAGGTTGGATTACCCCGGACTACCGAACCTACGATCGCATCAGGTGATAGCAGTTGTAGATGCCCAGCGCGAGCACGGTAAGCCCGGCCATCAGTGTGGTCACGCGAGGTGGCAGGCGACGCACTAGCCACGCACCAAACGGCGCTGCAATCACGCCGCCCAGAATCAATCCAAGCACCACGTGCAATTTGCTTTCGCCGATGGTGAGCAGAAAGGTGATGCTGGCCGCCAGGCTGACGACGCACTTGGCCAGGTGCACGCTGCCGATCACCATCCGCGGTTCCTGCCCGCGAGCGACCATCGTCGTAACGGTGAGCGCACTCCATCCGCCGCCGCCGGCCGCATCCAGCACGCCCGCCACAAAACCCAGCACGCCGGTGCCGCGCGGCACATCCTGGCGCCGATCCTTGCGCCTGGTCGTGCGAAACAATAGGAACAGCCCCATCGCGAGCAGGTAGGGCGTCAGGAAATACCGAATCCAGATCGGTGGCATATGCGCCAGCGCGGTGGCGCCGATGACGGCACCCACCACGCCCGGAATGGCCAGCAACAGAAATAACCGCCGTTGCACATTGCCGGCCCACCAGTGGCTGAGTCCGGATGCACCGCAGGTGAAGGTTTCCGCGTAATGCACGCTGGCGCTCGCCATCGCGGGCGGCAGCCCGATGCCCAGCAACAAGCCTGCCGAGGTGACGCCATAGGCCATGCCCAATGCGCCGTCCACCAGCTGAGCCAGTGCACCGATGCCGGTGAAGATCAGTAATTCGGAAAAGGGCGCCATGACGCTCGTGCAGACCGGACAAAGTGCATCATGACAAATGCACCTGTGATTGTCCGGTCTAGCGGATCAGATCGCCTTCGACAGATCGACGGCGAGTCCAATGTAGGTGCCGGGCGTAAGCTCAAGCAGGCGTTGCTTGGCATCCGCCGGTAGCGCCAGGCCGCTGATGAACTGGCGCATGGAATCGCGGGTGATGCCCTGGCCGCGCGTCAGTGCCTTCAACTGCTCGTAAGGTTCGGGCAGACCATAGCGGCGCATCACCGTCTGCACGGCTTCGGCCAGCACTTCCCAACTGGCGTCCAGATCGGCGGCAAGGCGATCGGCATTCACGTTGAGCTTGCCAAGACCCTTCTGCAAGGATTCCAGCGCCACCAGCGTGTGACCGAACGCCGTGCCCAGCGCGCGCAACACGGTCGAATCGGTAAGGTCGCGCTGCCAGCGGCTGATCGGCAACTTCTCGGCGAAATGGCCGAGCAGGGCGTTGGCGAGGCCGAAGTTGCCTTCCGCGTTCTCGAAGTCGATCGGGTTGACCTTGTGCGGCATGGTGGACGAACCCACTTCGCCCGCCTTCAACGCCTGCTTGAAATAGCCGAGCGAGACGTAGCCCCACACGTCGCGAGCCAGGTCGATCAGGATGATGTTGACCCGACGCACCACGTCGCAGTACTCGGCCACGCCATCATGCGGTTCGATCTGCGTGGTGTACGGGTTGTACTCCAGTCCCAAGCCGGTGACGAAACGCTGCGAGAAAGCGCGCCAGTCCACTTCCGGATAGGTGATGGCGTGCGCGTTGTAATTGCCAACCGCGCCGTTGATCTTGCCGGGAATCTCCACATCCGCCAGCTGCTTGCGCTGGCGTTCCAGGCGCGCGACGACGTTCGCCAGTTCCTTGCCCAGCGTGCTCGGCGACGCGGTCTGGCCGTGCGTGCGCGAGAGCATCGGCAACTCGGCGTTTGCATGCGCCAGTTCGCGCAGCTTGGCGATGATCTTGTCCAGCCACGGCAGCAGTACATGGATACGCGCGTCGCGCAGCATCAATGCATAGGAAAGGTTGTTGATGTCTTCACTGGTGCAGGCGAAATGCACGAATTCCTTCGCCTGGGCCAGCGCGGCATCGTTGCCGATGCGTTCCTTGATGAAGTACTCGATCGCCTTGACGTCGTGGTTGGTAGTGGCTTCGATCGCCTTGACGCGCGCGCCGTCCTCAACGCTGAAATCGCTGGCGATCGCCTTCAGCTTGGCAACTTGCTCGGGCGTAAAGGCAGGTAGCTCGGCGATACCTTTCTCTGCCGCCAAGGCCAACAGCCATTCGATTTCCACCTGCACGCGGCGGTGCATCAGGCCGAATTCGCTGAAGATCGGGCGCAGCGCTTCGGTCTTGCCGGCGTAGCGGCCGTCCAGCGGAGAAAGGGCGGTGAGGGCGTGGGTGGACATCGAGGGAGCTTCCGGGAGGATCAGAACCCGGCATTTTACATTGCTCCGCATCTAACGTTGGCAGGCTTATAGTCGACGCGGTCTCCCACCCGCATGAGGCGAACCATGGCCGACTTCCGTATCGAGCACGACAGCATGGGCGAGCTTAAGGTGCCCGCCAAGGCGTTGTATGGCGCGCAGACCCAGCGAGCGATCGATAACTTTCCCATTTCCGGCTTGCATCTGCCGCGTTCCTTCATTCGCGCCCTGGGTTTGATCAAGGCCGCGGCGGCCGAGGCCAATCTCACGCTTGGCCATCTGAAGAAAGGGCAGGCAACAGCGATCCGCAAGGCAGCGCTCGCCGTAGCCGAGGGCCAGCACGACGATCAGTTTCCGATCGACATCTTCCAGACCGGCTCCGGCACCAGCACCAACATGAATGCCAACGAGGTGATCGCGCATCTCGCCACCAAGGCTGGCAGCAAGGTGCATCCGAACGATCACGTCAATTACGGGCAAAGTTCCAACGACGTGATTCCCACTGCCATCCACGTCAGCGCCACGCTTACCGCGCATGAAGCATTGCTGCCGGCGCTGAAGCACCTCAAGCGCGCCATCGATCGCCGTGCCAGCGAATTGCGCAACGTGCCCAAGACAGGGCGCACACATTTGATGGATGCGATGCCGGTAACGTTCGGGCAGGAGTTGTCCGGCTGGTCGGCGCAGATCACATCGGCGATCGAGCGCATCGGCGACAGCCTGCAACGCATGCGCCAATTGCCGCTGGGTGGCACGGCGGTGGGCACCGGCATCAACGCCGATCCGAAATTTGGCCCGGCTGTGGCGCGCGAATTGAAGAAACTCACCGATGTGCGTTTCGATTCGGCTGACAATTATTTCGAGGGCATGGCTGCGCAGGATGCTGCGGTGGAGCTTTCCGGACAGCTGAAGGCGCTGGCCGTGGCGCTGATGAAAATTGCCAACGATCTGCGCTGGATGAATTCGGGGCCGCTCGCCGGTTTGGGCGAAATCGAACTGCCGGCGCTGCAACCGGGTTCGTCGATCATGCCGGGCAAGGTGAACCCGGTGATTCCGGAAGCGACCGCGATGGTGGCCGCGCAGGTGATCGGCAACGATGCGGCCATCACCGTCGCTGGCCAATCCGGCAATTTCCAGCTCAACGTGATGCTGCCGCTGATCGCCTATAACCTGCTGCAGTCGATCCACATTCTGGCGAACGTGTCGCGCCTGCTGGCCGACAAGGCGATTGCGGGCTTCCGTGTGAATACCGATCGCGTGAACCAGGCGTTGGCGATGAATCCAATCCTGGTCACGGCGTTGAATCCAGTGATTGGCTACGAGAAAGGTGCGGCCATCGCCAAACAGGCCTACAAGGAAAAGCGCCCCATCATGGATGTGGCGCTTGAGCAATCAGGACTGTCGAAAGATGAGTTGAAAAAGCTGCTCGATCCGCGTGCGTTGACCAAGGGTGGTATTCACGGTGGTGGCGCCGGCGGCGGTTGATGCTGCCGCGTCAATCCTTGTCGCAATCGGAAAGATGCTTGGTCGCAATCTTGGCGTAAGGCCTGAAGGCCGGCAGTTGCGCGGCAAGCTGGTCCTGGATGTCCGTGATGTTGGCGTCGTCCTGGCATATCTTGTGGCCAAGCGTCTTCAATTGCTCGCCGCCGGCTTCGGCGTCCTTGTTCTTCTCGGCCTTCGATTTGCCATCGAGCGAATCGTTGATGGCCTTCATGCCCATGCCTGCGCCGACTTTGCCCATGGTCAGGCCGGTTTGATGGATGTCCGAGACGTTCTGGTAATGGAGCATCAGCAGGCCGTGTTGCGAAGGTGTCACGGATACGGCCTTGTCGTCGATCACCAGCGTGCCGCTGGCGTCAATCTGCGCATCGGGCGCGCCATCGGCGTGTAGCGTAACGATGTTGTCCTTGAGCGTGATGCCGCCGTTTGCCAGCGTGGTATCGGGCGTATCGCAAGCGCTGATGGCGGCGCAAAGTGCCAGCAACGTGATCGTCCGCGTGTAATTCATGAGTCGTCCCCTTCGAGTCATAAGGTCAGTGGCGTAGGTTGGGCTCGGCACAATGCCCACGAATTTAAGGGCTTTCAAACGCAGGAAACTCTTGCCCGTCATTCCAGCGAAAGTGTTCCGTACCAGGACATAGTTAACAGGTGTGCCAGGACATGGTTTACACCTCGAGCCTAGCCCTAGGCAGCTCGAGGTCTCTATCCATGCCCTGGAAGGAAGCATCTGTGATGACCCTACGCACC
>Ga0209148_1000092_pt1 | contig 249076 bp, 196 predicted proteins | sample AraplaCol_mMF_r2_2_FD_184288 | JGI IMG/M metagenome (GOLD analysis project Ga0209148, IMG submission 184288) | Arabidopsis root microbial communities from North Carolina, USA - plate scrape CL_Col_mMF_r2 (SPAdes) (version 2) | ecosystem: Host-associated > Plants > Roots > Endosphere | place...
GCGCAACGCAAGGCGGTGTATCAGGCTGCGCGTGCCCGTCATCCGCAACGCTGGTCGGCAGGAATCCGCGACTGGGACTTGGCGCAGGCGGTCTATCTGAATCCCGAGCGCACTGACTTGGAGCCTGCTCGATACCGAAAAGCAGCATAGCGCCGGACGCGACAACTACCTTGACACACGCCGCCCAAAGAAAAGTAACCCAAAGAAATGGCCTGAAAAGCTCATGGCGCTATGGAGGTTACAAGCCTGGAAGTTTTACGCCTTGCTTTAATCGTTGGCGGGCCAAGCCTACACGCCCCCGCTATACCGCAACGCGCCGAAGCGCTGGGGATTTTTAAAAACTCGCAACCACAACCGCACCGGCCGAGCTTGCCCGAATGCTGCTTTAAGCCCTCAACGCTTCTGCGCGTTGCGGTATAGCGGGAACGCAGAACCTGAGGCGACCAACCCTCTCTAAAAGCCATAAACGTTCGGGCTTTTTATCTCTCCCACGCCATGAGTCTTTGAGGCCATTTCTTTGGGTTACTTTTCTTTGGGCCAGCAAAGAAAAGTGACTCGGGCGCCTACGGCGACCGAAAGCGCCGCAGGCAATCTTCACTCCATTGCGCGCTATCCCACTTGATCCCATGCAAAAAAAGACCAGCCCGCCCCACTCAATGAAACTGATCACTCGCCGGCACCCACGACCCTGACTTGGGCGGCGGCGCCCCCACCGGCTTGATCGGCTGCACCGGCGTAAACGTATCGCGCGGACAATTCGGCGGCAGCGGCCCGCCACTGACGCGCGCCGCTGCGCATTCGGCACTGTTATCCAGCACTACTGGCGCAGCCGGAGCTGACGAACTTGCAGCTGGCACCGCTTCCGTCTTCGGTATCGATGCGTTTTGCGAAGGCAAGTTGAGGCGATCGTAGATCTTCTTGTCCAACGGTTTGGCCGGCGGATCGGGGTTGTGGCAGCCGAACAATGACGACGGTAGCAGCGGCATCACCTGGCATTCGATGCGCACGCCTTGCGGCAGATTGAATGTGTGCTTCACCGTGGTTTTTTCCACCGCATGGCGCAGGGCGGTATCGACGGAACTCTCGCCTTCTGGCGTCCAATACTTGTCGAAGCGCGTGGGGTTGTAGCGCGGCAGGTTGGTGTTGTGCGACATGATTTGCGTATCGCCGCGCGGCTTGAGCTGGATGTACGTGCCGTTCGGCGTACCGGGTGTGCCGCCGCCCTGCTCACCCGCCGTGTTATTGCCGGTGCCAGGCGATGGTGATGGCTGCGTGCCTTGGGTGCCGTTGTTTTCGTTCTGCGATGGCGCCACGCCGTTGGGTTGCCCAGGATTGGCGGTTTCGCTGCCTTGTGGCGTCGCATTGGGCGCGGTGCTAGCGCTGGCATTGCCTTCGTTTGCGGGTGCGTTCGACGGCGATGGATTGGTTGTTGGCGATGAGGTCGCAGCGGTTTCCTTTTCACTGCTGGGCGATGGTGATGGCTTTGTTTCGTTCTGCGAGGTCGTGGGCGTGGGTGCCGCTGACGGACTCAACTGTGGGCGCAGCGATACTTCCGGCACCGCCAACTTGGGCGCTTCTATGCTCAAGCTCGGTGCAGCCGGCGCGACATTGGGTGCTGGCGCAGCAACGGGCGTGACCGGCACCGGCGCGAGTGCCGGCGGCTCCTGCGGGCGCACGACCGGACCGAGTTGCTGCGGCGAGGTCTGCTGCACGTTTGGTGTCGCCAACGGCGTGGCTGATGCCTGCAGATTCACCGTCGGTGCCGCTTGCGCCGGCATCGGTATCGACTGCAAGGCCGGTGCGGGCGGTGCTGCTGGCGTGGGGCTGGGCTGAACCGGCACCACGCTCGGCATCGGCGTCGGGGCCAGTGATGGTTTTTCCACGGCGATCTGCGGCGCCGTGATGGTGGGCGCCGATTGGGCCGGTTGCGTCGGCAGTGCCAACGATGGCAACGGCGGCATCGGCTGCGTGCCTTCCGCTTGCGGCTTGCGCGGCGGTTCCGGCTGGAATTGGGGCGGCGTCGGCTGGGGTACCTGCACGGCCTGCATGGTCAACGGTGGCGGCGGCAAGCCTGCCGGAGCGGGTTGCTCGATCGGCTGCGGCGAGGGTTTCGGCAAGGTGATCGGCGGCAACGGTGCGGACGGTTGCTGCTGCGCTTTTTCCGCCGCTGGCGGCTTGGTTTGCGCGACCACGGGCGGCTGTTTCGGTGCCGGCACCGGCGGCTGCGTTACCGCGGCAACCGGTGCGGCGGTGGACGGCTCACGCGTGGCATGCACCACCTGCGAGGTATTGCCGCGATGGGTCGGGCCATGCTCCTTGGGCGGCACGCCACGCACCGGCGGCGGCGGTGGCGGCGGCTGCTTTTTCGGGATCAGGCGCACCACCAGCATGTTGCCCTTGGGTTCGGGCGGTGGCGGCGGCAATTCATAGGGCGAACCGAGAAACGACCCCAGCAGCACCAGCACATGCACCAGCAGCGCGCCGATCACCCCGGCCAGCTTCAACAGATAATCGCGCGGCTTCTCGCGCGTGCGCCGCCGATAGACCACCGCCCACGTCGCCGCATCGCGCGGTGACTTGATCATGATGACCTTGGACGATGTGGATTCGGGCTGATCGGAAGGCGATGGCGACATGGACGCCAGTGTAACGGGGCAGGCGGATTTTCTTGAGCGTGGGAACGCTCTCGTAGGCTGGGATGCAATCCCAGCATCGCCATGCCAACAAATACTGGGATTTCAGCCCAGCCTACGCTGTGTCCATTAAAAAAACCCTGGCGGCCTAAGCCGCCAGGGTTTCGAACATCCATGCTCAATCACGTCTCTCACAAACCGTCGAACGACTTCCATGCCGACAACAGGTTGGTGGTATTCACCGAACCCAGTCCATTGGCGGCGCTCCAGCCGGCTTTCGCCGCATAAGCCGCCGTGGTGCTGTTGTACTTCGTGGCGTTGGACGAGGTCAGGCCAACTTGCGTGGGTCCGTAGAAACCCTGGAAGTTCTGGATGGTGCCGTAGATGTAGCAGTCGGCCGTGGTTTCACCCTGCAGCTCGATGCACTGCGTGGAGTTGCCACCATCGGTGATGTTGTGGAACACGCACTTGCCGGTGCCCTTGGTGCCGTTGTCGGCGTTGCAGGCAGCAAGCGTCGACGGCGCCGAACCGGTGGGGCCTCCGAACTCGTTGCGCGCCAGCTCATACAGCGTGGGTGCGGCGTTGCCTTGATACGCCGATCCACCTGCGCTGGCCAAGCCCTGGTCGATCAGCGCCTGGATGCCGGCGAACATCGGCGACGAGAGCGAGGTGCCGCCTTCCAATTGCACCGGTTGGGTGAAGTTCGCCGTGCATGGATAGTAGCCCGTACACAGGATCACCCACGAATAACCGCCATACGAACCGGCAAACAGCGAAACGTCCGGCAAGTCACGCGACTGATCCTTGGCCGCGCCGTGCACGATCCGTTGCCACGACGGCTTGGCCACCACCGAAGACGCTCCACCACTGCCGCTTTCGGAGGTGACGTAATAGCCATAGGGATCGAAGATCATTGCCTCCTTGCAGAACTGCAAGGCACTCCCGCCGTACAGGTCCTTGGCCGCGCGGGTGTTGCCGCAGGACTGGTTCCAGGTGATTTCCGGCACGTACGACTTGGCCGATCCATACACCGGATTCAACGTACTGTTGAAGTACTTGCTGCTGGTGCCATCCAGCACGTCCGCCGTATCCGAACCGCCCACGGACGTGTTGTTGGCCGACGAACCAAACGAGTTGGCGTCGATGGCCGGCACGCCGTTGATGATCGAGCCGTTGAAGCTGGGATTGGAGCCGGAATCACCGCTGGATACGAACACCGAGATGCCTTCCGCATCGGCCTGCGCCCACATCGCGTCGATGGCCGTCTTGCTGGCCGCGTCGGTAAAGCCTTCACCGTAGCCATAACTGGCGCTGATGATGTTGGGACGCGAGGTGCCATTGATCAGATTGCTGGCCGCAGTGAACACGCCACCGAAGAAATTATTGCTGCCGGTGTCGCTGCACGTTGCCACCCAGATATTTGCACCCGGTGCGATGGCGGTGGCGTATTCCGAATCGAGCACTGTCTCGATGCTTTCGCCGAACGGATCATTGCCACCCGGATCCGTGCAATTGCCTGTGCTGGGCGATAGCTGCGGCTGAAACTGCTGGAAGGTGCCGCCGTAGCCACCCAGACCGAACTGGCTGACGAAGTTGGGCCAGTCCGACACGTCCATGCCCAAGTCTTCCACCACGGCAATGTTGATGCCTTTGCCGGTCAGGCCCTGCACGTACAACGGCGCGGTGTTGTAGATGGTCTGCATGTCATACGGCGCGAAACCACGTACGCCACCCACGAAATTCACCATCGGCTTGGGGCCGCTGCTGGCGTTGGCGGTCTTGGTCGACTGCTGGATCTTGAAGCGCTGCGTGGAACTATCGAACTGCGCGATTTGCGGCTGCTGATGCAACGGTTGCGGCCGGAAATCGTTCAAGCCCGCCACGCCCACCACCACGTTGCGCAAGGCCGACGGGATGCTGATGTCGCCGTTGTTGGCGATATGGCTCACGTGATTGACGATGTAGTGGCTTTCCTGCGTGCGGAACGCCTGCCGCACCTGCCCTGCCGTACCGCTGAAATCGATCTGCGTTTTGTTCGGCAGCACACCGTTGACCTTGAAACCCTGCGAGGTGAGCCAGGCGGTTGCCGCATTGATATCCGCATCGCTTACGCCAAAGGCCTGCCCAAACTGGCTTGGGGTTAACCATTGATGGAACTTGGATGAGGAAGGATCGTGCTGCGCGGCGATCAGCTGATTGAGTGCGGCGCTTCGCTTGGCACTACGCTGCAAAACCAGCTGCATATGGTTCATCGGCGTGGAGTCGGCCACCGCGCCCGTAGGCGTCATTTTGTCCAACAGCGATAGATGCGTATTGCCCAGGGCGGACACGACCCTGTTGTCGACCGTTTGCGTAACCCGCGGCGCTTCGCTGGTGTCGATACCTACCAGCGCGGCGTTTGAAGCAGAAGCCATGGACATCGAAGGCAGCGTAGCGAGCGCCGCCGCAATACAAACACTGATCATCACATGCTCGGTTTTCATGGAGCTTCTCCACTAAGAGGGAAATGAAAGAAAGCGAGCCCCCTGTGATGTATCTGCTGCTCATCCATGCAGTCGTCGTAGCCACCTCTCTGTAAACAGGAATGGATAAAGCCATCGCACCGCCGTACGGGCCCGACGAAGCCCCAGGCTACGGTTGCGCTGACTTGCGTTGGTTCCCACTTGACCCAGGCGAGAGAACGCCGGGGCTCCGATAATGCGCACAGTTGCGTTTAGGCGTCCAGTGCTTTTGGCAATCAAATCGCCTGTGCACGAAGATAATTTTATTTAGACGCCTAAAATTTAGACGTCTAAATAAAAATACGAATTGGCTGCTTTCATTCCCTTTCGTGAAAAACGGATGATGACCCCATACAAGGTAGGGTTTTCGTTTCGCGTTACGTCTTATTATCTTTTATTCGCGCAAAAATCGGACCAGCAGAGACGTAACTCCATGGCCGTCATTCCCACGAAAGCGCGCTGCCGTCCGAGAAAATTTCGCAACATTCGCGAGAGCGAAAACCATGCATGGAACTAGCTCCTCCCCCTGCTTGCAGGGGGAGGTTGGGAGGGGGTGAACCCTTGCGGGAAGGCTTCCGGCAAGTACTTACCCCACCCCAACCCTCCCCTGCAAGCAGGGGAGGGAGCTGTTCGTGGTGAACTCATCGATCTCGCCTTGAACATACTTTTTTTGCGAGTTGCCTGCAGTATGGATTTGCGCGAGAGCATTCCTTCTCAACGCTCTGTCACTCCGTTTAAAAATTTTCCCTGGACAGCAGTGCGCGAAAGCGGGAATGACGACCATGAGGCAATACGTAGGCTGGGATGAAATCCCAGCTTGTTTGCAACATTCTGGTGCAAAGTTTTCATCCCAGCCCACAAGGCCGCGCTACGGGCCTGACTTTTTCTTCTCCGCATCCACCGCACGCGTCGGCGTATCCATCGGGCATCCATAAGGCAGCGGCTTGCCGGCGCGGTAGTCGGCAATGCAGGTCATCACGTCCGGCTTGGGTGTGGCTGTTCCCTTCACCAGGGGCGCAGGCGCCATGTTCAAGCGCTCATCGCCATCGGTGGGCGGCGGCGGTGGTGGCGGATCGCCACCGCAGCCGCCCGCCAAGGCGGCCAGCGAAATACCGCAATGAATGCGAATGCCACCCGGCAGTTGGATGGTTTTCTTCACCGTGGTTTTTTCGACCGCCTTCTGCAGGGCATCGTCGATGGCATTACTGCTCTTGCGCCAATAAGGGTCGAGCTTGGTGGGCTTGTACTTGATGATGTCGCGGTCGTGCATGATCTGCGTATCGCCTTGCGGCGCATGCTGCACGTATGCCGTAGTCGGCGCACTGGATGAAGTGGCGGGCAACACGACTTGCCCGCTGCGGTCAAACAACACCGGCCGCGGCGACGATGCTGCCGGCGCCGGTTGCGGCGCCGGAGCAGAGGTCGGCAGATGTACCGCCATCGCATTTTTCGACGGCGGCTCACGCACCGGACGCGGCGGCGGCGGCGGCGGTGCGATCGGCGGGGGTGCAGCTGAGGGCTTCCCTGCAGTGCGGGTGATGAAACGCACCTGGATACCCTGATCGAGTTGCACCCGCACCACTTCCGGCGCCCGCACACCCGGCTTCATTTCGTACCACACGGCCACAGTAAAAAAGATATGCAGCAACAACGCGACCGCCAACGCACCCCAGAGGCGACGGCGATCACGTGGCGGTTTGCGCCAGCGCAATTGATGCAGCATGGCGCGCGTGGGGCCATCGAGCTGCGCCAGTCCACGGTGCCTGTCGTCATGCGGCGGCGGAAACCAGCGATGGTGCTCGACTTGATCAGGGCGTTCGATAGGAAAACATCCTCGGTGTGCTTGCCGACCACATCGTGCGGCCGTGGATAAGGGATGCCCTCACAGACCGTGGCAAGGTCGTACGGTTCCGCTGGCAATCACATCAGATTAACGATTGCAGGCATTCACTGCGGCATTGTCTTCGCACTGCAACTTGACCAACCCGGCCAATGGGAGAAGGCTAACCCAACCGCAGCAGCAACCTTTCAGGCGCCGCTGCCATCCCGCCATGACCGCCCTGCGTCCCGTACGCAAAGGACGACCATGACGGCCCACCACGATAGCCGTCCAAGCGTCGTTTGATGTCTTAGTGCGTCCGCATCGAGACATCGAACGGACGCCAGGCGGCTCCTGCAGAGGAGGGTCGCATCGTGTCGTATCACACGGAACACATCCGCAACATCGCGCTCGCCGGTCACGCCGGCGTGGGCAAGACCACCTTGTTCGAAGCCTTGCTGCACGCCGGCGGCGTCATCCAGACGCAAGGATCGATCGAACGCGGCACCACGCAGTCCGATACCGATCCCCAGGAAAAGGCACGCGGCCACTCCATCGACAGTTGCGTCGCCAGCATCGACCACGACGTCTGCCACATCAACCTGATCGACACCGCCGGCTACCAGGATTTCCGCGGCGGCACGCTTGCCGCCTTCGCTGCCGTGGAAACTGTGGCGATCGTGGTGAACGCCTCCAACGGCATCGAATACGGCACGCGCCGCATGATGGAGCGCGCCCGCGAGCGCGGCCTGGCGCGCCTGCTGGTGATCAACAAGATCGATGCCGAGAGCGCCGGCCTGCCAGCCCTGGTCGCTGCGTTGCGCGAGGAATTCGGCAGTGAATGCCTGCCCGTCAACTTGCCGGCCGACAACGGCAGCAAGGTGCTGGATTGTTTTTTCCATCGCGACGGCGCCACCGATTTCTCTTCGCTGGCCGAAGCGCACCAGCAGATTCTCGATCAGGTGGTGGAGATCAACGAAACCACCATGGGCGCGTATCTCGACGCCGGTGAAGAAGCACTCACACCGCAACAATTGCACGATGCCTTTGAGCAATGCCTGCGCGAAGGCCATCTGGTGCCGATCTGCTTCGTCAGCGCGCGCAGCGGCGCGGGCGTGAACGAGTTGCTGGATATCTTCGACCGCCTGCTACCCAATCCGGCCGAAGGCAATCCCCCGCCCTTCCGCAACGCGCAGAATCTGCAGCTTCCGGTGGAGCCCGATCCAAACGCGCACGTGATCGCCGACGTATTCAAAGTGGTTAACGACCCCTTCGTTGGCAAGCTCAGCATCTTCCGGGTCTGGCAAGGCACCATTCGCCGTGACAGCCAACTGTTCATCGACGACAACCGCAAGGCGTTCAAGGTCGGCCATCTGTTTCGCCTCAACGGCAAATCGCACGTGGAAATGGAACAAGCGATTCCTGGCGACATCGCTGCCGTCGCCAAGGTGGAAGACATCCATTTCGATGCCGTGCTGCATGATTCACACGACGAAGACCTGATCCATCTCGAACCGTTGCGCTTCCCGCAACCCATGTTCGGCCTGGCGCTCGAACCCAAGCACAAAGGGCAGGAACAGAAGCTGTCGCAGGCCTTGTCGCGGCTATCCGAGGAAGATCCCTGCTTCCGCGTGGAACATCACAAGGAACTGAACGAAACGGTGATCCGCGGGCTTTCCGATTTGCATCTGAAAATCATGCTGGAGCGCATGAAAGAGCGCTATGGCGTGGAAGTGGTGACGCATCCGCCGCGTATCGCCTATCGCGAAACCATCTCCAATTCGGCCGAAGGACATCATCGTCACAAAAAACAAACCGGCGGCGCCGGACAATTTGGCGAAGTCTTCCTGCGTGTCGACCCGCTCGACCGCGGCGCCGGTTTCGAATTCGTCGACGCGGTCAAAGGCGGTGTCATTCCCGGACAATATCTGCCAGCCATCGAGAAAGGCGTGCGCCAAGCAATGGAAAATGGCGCGGTGGCCGGCTATCCGTTGCAGGACCTGCGCGTGACGGTTTACGACGGCAAATACCATCCCGTCGATTCCAAGGAAGTCGCGTTCATCTCTGCAGGCAAGAAAGCGTTTCTCGACGCGGTCAGCAAGGCGCGACCGCTGGTATTGGAGCCGATCGTGGATGTTGAAGTAGCCATTCCCGAACCCAGCGTGGGCGACGTCACCGGCGGCCTGGCCGGCAAGCGCGCGCGCATCATGGGCACGGATGCCAAACACGACGGCGAAATCGTGATCAAGGCGCAAGCACCGTTGGCCGAACTCACCGACTACCCCACCGAACTCAAAGCCATGACCGGTGGCCGCGGCCGCTATAGCCTCGACCTCAGCCATTACGAACCGGTGCCGCCACCCATCCAGCGCCAGCTCTGCGAAGCCTGGAAACCGAAACTGGACGAAGACTGACGTCGCCGCGCATTTCACCGAACGAACCGGGCGACGTCGCTGCCGCCCGGTTTCATCTATTTATTCGATCAACAACGTATTCAATCAAAAAAGGAGGGCCGCATGAGCCGAGCCTTCGTCAAAGACGATGACGGCGATACCCCCGAGGTATTGCCCGAGCTGCCAATCAGCACGCATCCCAACTACGTCACACCACGTGGCCTGGGCTTGTTGCGCGAACGCCTGGACAAAGCCACGGCGCGCCACAACGCCTTGAAAGCGAATGAGCACGATGCACTCGCGCAACGCAATGAACTGACTACGCTGGAACGCGAATTGCGCTATCTCCATGCGCGCGTCGCCAGCGCCATCGAAGTGGATCTCGCCAAACAGCCGCACGATCGCGTGGCCTTCGGCGCCACCGTTACCGTCGACAGCGATGAAGGCGAGCGCCGCTGGCAGATTGTCGGCGAGGATGAAGCCGATGCCGAACACGGGCTCGTGAGTTACGTCTCACCGTTGGCAACGGCATTGCTAGGTGCGCGCGTGGGTGATGAGGTGCGCTGGCACCGGCCGGCGGGCGACATGATGATTGAAGTGCTACGGATCGACTATGTTCCCTGACCCCCACTTCAAAAGCGAGCCGTCATTCCGGCGAAGACCGGAATCCATGCTTCGCACTCGCCATGGATTCCAGCCTTCGCCGGAATGACGTCGGGGCAAAATCAAATTTACGAAATCCTTCCCAATACTGGGACTGCCAGCCTACGTCGCGCTATGCAACACCCAACGACATCGCATGATTGAAAATGTTGTGCGGGTCGTACTGCTGCTTGGTAGCCACCAACTGGCTATAAATACCAGGGTAATAAAGCTCTCCCCAGCTATATCCCGGTAATCCGGCTGTTTTGCCAGTGAGCATGTCGACGTCCGGATAATTGATGTAACACCCCTCATAACGCGAATTCGGCAACACCTGCGACACCGGATACGGCGTGCCGTTGTAGCCATCCGTTGCATGCACGGCATAGTAGAAATCGCGCAGCCAGCTTAGATGCTTGCTGTCATTGGCCGGATCGGTCCAATAGGTCTGGTATTGCAGCTTCAATATCGATTTGCGCTGCGCGACCGCGGTTTGATTGTTGGCCGGATCGAAGCCGTTGTTGGTGGTGCTGACGTGGTTGATAGCGCCGCCGTAGGAATCGATCTGCACCAGCGATTGCGCGAAATCCCCATCGCTGGCATTCACTACCGTCAGATACTGAAACAAAGCATCGATTTCCGCCTGGGTGAACGTGCTTTTCATGTACGACGACTTGTACTTGCCCCGCTGGTTGTTGCCCGAGCCATTCGATGCCTGTGTGCCAAACAACCAGTCGAAGACCTGGGCGCCTGCGGGCAGGCCTGACACCAGCGGCGAACGGGTGGGAATAAAAGGCAAACGCACGCCGCTGCCCGGCAAGTAGGTATCAAGCGCCTTCGGCCCAAACGGGCTCATAGCCTGAATGAAATCGTTGAGCGGTCCCAGATCAGTCAAGCCACCATTCTCGTCGGAGTACTGGATGCCCACCCAAATGCCACCGGCCGTTACATGCGTGAGCCCAAGACCGGTAAAGAGACCATAGGTACGAGGGTTGGTATCGGCGCTGATCATGAACTGGGCGTACGCATTCAGGAACGCACCAAACTGAGCCTTGTCGTTCCGAAACAGGAACCATGGGAACTGCAAGGTCATCAAAGCCACTTGCTGCGGCGCCACGGGCATGTCGTCGAAGTAATAGCTGGTGATCATCCCAACGTTTCCCCCGCCGCCTCCGCGGCACAGCTTGAACAAGTCCGCATGTTGCATGGCATTGGCATGCAACGAGCGCACCGTACCCTGCGCATCGACCACCACGATATCCACCCCAGATAACCAGTCGACGGTCAGGCCATGCCATCGCGAAAGCCCGCCATAGCCACCGCCAACTATGTGTCCGCCAAATCCCACCGAGTAGCACGAGCCGCCAGGCAGCGTCTTGCCGGTACGCTTGTAGAGGTTGGCGTATGCATCCCAATTCTGGTTGCCCGCCAGCACCTGAAAACCGTAGGTATGGGTGGCGTTGTTTTCGAGCCGAACCGTGACATCGGTTGCGATGCCCGTCATCAACCCGACATCAATAATGGCACCGCCAGGATTATTGGAAACAAACCCTTCGTAGCAATGACCACCACTGCGAAGCGTTGGCCTTTTCCATTTGCCAAGCGCATCCTTCAATGCAGCGATCGCTTCGTCAGGCGTGGAACAGATGTAGATGCTGCCCGCACTCTCCCCCGGCGCCGGCCAGCGCTGATTGAATCCTTTTGTAACCGTCGCATAGCGATTAAGCGCATCGTGGGCGTCGATAAAGACATAACTCATGGCGAAGCTCCTTGCCGTCGGTAGCCCCCTACGCCAGAGATTACGAGTGATCGGAGCGTTTCACGCCGAATTCATCCTGTCACCACGGCAACCTATGCTAATCCGCTGTATTCGCCGATGTTTCAGTTCGACGCCGCACCCGCCGCACCAAGAATCGCGTAAGCAAGCCGGAGCCTGCCATCCATGGGTGTGCTGTGGTTGATCAATAACACGATCCCTATTTTCTTCGACGGAATAAAAGCAGCGTAAGCACCGAATCCAGCCGTCGAGCCCGTCTTATGGATAAGCACATCCTGCTGAGGAGCCAAGGGCGGATGCCATGGCGTCACAACGTTGTTTTGAAGAACAACCTTGTCGGAACTGCTTTCAAGCAAATCATCCAGGCGCAATGGAAGAGGAAGCTGCTCCCAGATCAGATCCTGAGACATCGCGCCCAGTTTGAAATAGCCCATATGGGTTGCTTCAACCGCTCGCTTGAGCTTGTCCTCGACATGGATTGCCCCGAGATTGATCTCGACGAAGCGCAACAAGTCCTTGGCATTGGTTTTCACCCCGTAAGCCTCTTCCCAAAGCATCCCGGGATTGACGCGAACGGGGGCATCTTTGCTGTTGTAGCCTTGGGCATAGCGTGGCAGCTGAGCGCTCGGAACGTGGAGATAGGTGTGTGACATGCCGAGCTTGGGCAACAGCATGCGTTCCATCGCGGCGTCAAACGGCATTTGCATGGCCTTTGCCGTTATCAGGCCCAGCATGCCTACGCTTGGATTGGCGTACGTTCGCTGCGTTCCGACTGGATACTGTGGTTTCCACGCCTTGAAGTACGCGATCAATTGAGCATGACTCTGGATGTCATCCGGCACCTGCATGGGAAAGCCGCCCGCCGTATGGGTGCCGAGATTAAGCAGCGTCACGTTATCGAAGTCACTCCCCTTGAGTTCCGGGAAGAACTTGCCCGGGCGATCGGTCAATGAAAGCTTCCCTTGAGTTTGGGCATACGCCGCCAACGTAGCCGTAAACGTTTTGCTGATCGATCCGATTTCAAACAGCGTATCGCTAGTCACTTTCTGCTGGGTTGTGCGCGACGCCACACCGTAGTTGTAGTAGTGCTCCTTGCCATCGACCGTCACGGCGACTGCAACGCCCGGCACTTGGTACTGCTGCATAAATGATTCAACAGCATGTTGAATGTCATCATCCATACCGGCATGTGCCGCGGAGGCGATGGCCATCAAGCAAACCGCAAAAAAACGTCTCATGGTGAATGTCCCTATTCAAGGTGGAAATGGCAACGGCTCCAGCATAGCTAAGCATGCTGGGCGAAGAACGGAAAATCGGCGGGCAATTTGGTGGCAAACAGCCATGGCAGACCATCCAAGTGCAACTAATGCGCCTACTTGGATGACATCCGATATCAGCACAAGAAAATGCTGACCAGAGCGTCGCGGATGCTTGCAGCATGTCAAAAAAAGTCACCCCGACCCTGTTATTTGCTTGCATCGCCAACTTCACGCATGCCTTACCCTGCCATCAGTACAAGAACGTCCGGGGTGGATGACCGACAGCACAGCGCGCTATTTCCCTCATGCTAAGGAGAAATACCCATGCAACGGTTATCGATTTTGAGTTCGTTGTTTGTTGCCAGTGTCGCCGGCTTCACATTGCCAAGTGCCGCGAATGCTCAGGGGCTGGGCGGTGTTCTTGCACTTCCATGCACGAACGCGTCATTCAACGGAAATTACGTTTTCAAGTACTCAGGCTATGTGGGCACTGGAAGCGCAGTGCCCTTTGGAACGGTTGGCAGATTCGTGGTGGATGGCAACGGGAACGGTGACGCATACAAGGTAACTGTCGTCAACGGAGCAGGAGCTCCGCCCGGCGAGACTGAGGATCAATTCACCTATTCCGCGTCCGCAGATTGCGTAATGAAATTGTCTACCAACGTAGGCGAGATCGATATTGAGTTTGAGCCTCCAACCGCTCTCGATCCATTCGTGTCCGTTGGCTACGCCATCGTCGTCCCCGATCCGTCAGTTCCCAATGGGGCCGGGATCAGTACGATTGTTGGCGAAGTAAGAAGGCTGCCGTGAGACGGAACCTGGCTATTCGTACGGCTAGGGAAAGACGTTCCTCGCAAGAATCGTGGCGGCCGTTTTCGGCCGCCACGACGTGCCCGGTCATGGAAATAAACGCACCTATTGCCGTGCACATCGTGCCGTCGGGCAGCATCTACGACGCTTGATGAAGTCACGCCGCCAGCAGCTCGATAAACGCCTTGCCAAACGCCGGAATGTCATCCGGCTTGCGACTGGTCACCAAGTTACCGTCGCGAATCACTTCACGATCCTCCCAACGCGCACCGGCGTTTTCCAGGTCTTTTTGCAAGCTGGGCCAGGAGGTCATGGTGTGGCCTTTGACGCAACCGGCGTCGATCAACGTCCACGGTCCATGGCAGATCGCCGCGATTGGCTTGTTGGCCTCGCCAAACGCGCGCACGAACGATATCGCTTCTTTTTTCAGGCGCAGCTTGTCGGGATTCATCACGCCGCCCGGCAGCAATAGCGCTTCGTAATCATCGGGCTTGGCCTGGCTGAGTGGGCGATCCACTTTCACCGCATCGCCCCAGTCGCTGACGTTCCAGCCTTTGATTTCCTTCGCATCGCCGGGCGCGATCACATCGACCTTGGCGCCAGCTTCTTCGAGCATCCGCTTGGGCTCGGTCAGCTCGGAGTATTCGAAACCTTCGGTGGCGAGTACGGCGATCTTTTTGCCGGACAGGGATTTGCTGTTCATGGGCAGACTCCGGGTGAGAGACCCAGAGTCTGCAAACGGCCCGATCCAGACCGCGTATGCCGGCGGTGAGCGCGGCGTGATCAGTGCTTGGGCTGGCGCTTGGGCTTGAGCAGCGTGCCGGTGCACTTGGGCGAGCCGCACAGGCAGGCCCACTTCTTCTTGAGGCGCGCCGTGTGCGGTACTTCCAGCACGATGCCGTAGTCGTAGGTGAGTTCTTCGCCAGCCTTGATGTTGCGCTTGGCTTCGATCACCACCTTGTCCTTGCGCGGGTCGCCGCTTTCGCTTTCGATCACGAACGCCACGCAGTTGGGCGCGCAGCTGTGGTTGATCCAGCGCGCGACGTTGCCCTTGCGGTTGGCGTCGAGGATGTACTCCTCGTTGAGCGTGAACAGAAAGGTATGCCCTGTTTCGCCACCGTCGCCGTACATCTCGTCGGCTTCGTCATGGGTCATCAGCGTGCCCTTGTATTCGATGATTTCTTCACCCTTCTTGAAGGGGGCGGTGGCAAAGACGCCATTGCCGTGGATGGGTGAGCGGCGAGCAACGATGCGACGGGACATGGATGACCGTAGTTGGAGTGAGTGTGAGAGCAGTCGGTAATGATGCCTGCTCTGTGTGACCTTGGGAACCGCAAAGGTGTGTGGAGGATGAGAAGTACTCGGCATTCGACCCTGGTGAGGCTCCTTGTCGCCCCCCATTTTCGAAACCCCAAAAAAAACATGTCATTCAACGCATGCCGCTGCGCATGAGCATCACGGGCGATGCATCCGGCCACCTCCCTTCTGTATAACCCGTTCTGTTTCAAACGTTTCCCTTGCTGCATCACCCCATTCCACCCATCCCATTCCCTGCTATATTCAAACAATCGTTTGAGGTGCTTCCATGAAACGACTGCTCCACGGACTGGCCTTGTTGCTGCTGGCAATTGCGCTGACGGCCTGCGGACCGCAACGGCAAAGCGTGTTCCCGCCCACCATCACCATCCAGCAGATGCGCGTACAGCCGGATGGCGCCTGGCAACTCACGCTGCGCTTCCAGAACAACAGCTACACCGGCATGGAGTACCAGTCGTTCGAAGGCAGCCTTGAGGTCGCGCAAGGCATTCCGGTACGGGTGCATGCCAAGTTCAACCTGGATGTGCCTTCTTTTGCCGGTGACGTAGTGCAAGCCGACGTACTGCCGACACCAGCCATGAGCCAGGCCCTGCAGGCGGTGGCCGCCAAGGGCAGCGCCGGCTCGCTGCCCTACGTGCTCAACGGCATCGTGCATGGCGTGCCGAATCTGGAAGACCATCCGGACAACAAGAATCCGCGTGATTTCCCCATTACCAGCAACTCATTCCTTTCGCCGGTTCCCGGCGTCCCCAACACATATCGCTAACGCTCTACGAAGGATCCCGCCATGACGCTTTACAAGGCCCCGCTCGATGATCAGCGCTTTGCACTTTTCGACGTACTCGGCGCCGAAGCCGTACTGACCAAGTTGCAAGGCGGCGACGGTCACACGCGCGATCTGCTCGATGCGGTGCTGGAAGAAGCTGGCCGATTGAGCGAACAGGTGCTCGCGCCGACCAACGCGCCGGGTGACGAAGAAGGCTGCCATTTCGACAAGGCCAGCCGCACCGTCACCACGCCCAAGGGCTTCAAGGAAGCGTTCAAGCAATTTGCCGAGGGCGGCTGGGCCGGCCTCACCATGGCGGAAGAATTCGGCGGCCAGGCGCTGCCGTCGGTACTGGGCACCGCCACGACCGAATTGTTCCAGTCCGGCAACCTGTCGTGGAGCTTGTATCCGTTGCTCTCCGAAGGAGCCTGCCACGCGCTGGAAATGCACGGCACGGAAGATCAGAAGCACACTTATCTCAAGCCCATCGTCTCCGGCCAATGGACCGGCACCATGTGCCTGACCGAGCCGCAGGCCGGCTCCGATCTCGGTCTCCTGAAGACGCGCGCGGAACCCGGCGCCCATGGCAGCTACAAGATCACGGGCACCAAGATCTTCATCAGCGCCGGCGATCATGATCTGGCCGAAAACATCGTTCACTTGGTGCTTGCACGCCTGCCCGACGCGCCGGCCGGCAGCCGCGGCATCTCCATGTTCATCGTGCCGAAGTTCAAGGTAAGCGGCGACGGCACGGTAGGCGAACGCAACAACGTGTACGCGGGCGCCATCGAGCACAAGATGGGCATCCGCGGTTCCGCTACTTGCGTGATGAACTTCGACGAGGCAGAAGGTTTCCTGATCGGCCAACCGCACAAAGGGCTGGCGGCGATGTTCACCATGATGAATGCGGCGCGCTTGTCAGTTGGCGTGCAGGGTTTGGCGTTATCCGAACGCGCGCTGCAGAACAGCCTCAACTACGCACGCGAACGCCTGCAGTCGCGCTCGCTTTCCGGCGCAAAATTCCCGGACAAGCCCGCCGATAACCTGCTGGTGCAGCCGGACGTGCGCCGCATGCTGTTGACCCAGCGCGCCTTTGTCGAAGGTTCGCGCATGCTGCTGTTGTATGCCGCCTTGCAGACCGACATCGAAGCACGCGGCGCCGATGAAGCGCAGCGGCAAAAAGCCAGCGAACTGCTCGCCTTCCTGATCCCGATCGCCAAGGGCCTGGTCACGGAACTCGCGCAGGAATGCACCAAGGAAGCCTTGCAGGTGTACGGCGGCCACGGCTTTATCGTGGAGAACGGCGTGGAGCAGTTCGTGCGCGACGCGCGCATCATCACGTTGTACGAAGGCACCACCGGCATCCAGGCTGCCGATCTTTTGGGCCGCAAGATCCTGCAGTTGAAGGGCATCGGCTTGCAGCATTTCCTCGGCGAAGTTGGCGCGTTCTGCAAGCAGCATGCAAGCGACGAAACCTTGAAGCCGTTCATCGGTCCGCTCAGTACGCTCGGGAAGGAATGGGGCGAGCTGACGATGAAACTGGCACAGCGCATCCAGTCCAATCCGGAAGAACTGGGCGCCGCAGCCAACGACTACCTCTACTACAGCGGCTACATCACGCTTGCCTATTTCTGGGCGCGCGCGGTGGCGGCGCTGGCGCAGAGTACGCAGCAGCCGGAATTCAAGCAGGCGAAGCGGGATGCGGCGGCGTTCTATTTCGCACGTCTGTTGCCGCGTACGCAGATGCACAAGGCGGCGATCGAGGCAGGAGTGGATACGTTGCCGGCGATTGCATAAAGCTGCGTAGGTGATAATAAAAAACGCTCGGACATCCGAGCGTTTTTTTATGCCGCAAGCCCCTGTAGGTTGGGTTAGCTCAGCGTAACCCAACAATCTCGCTTGCAGGATGCGTTGGGTTACCCCCGGATCGAGTCCTGTCTCCGACATAGCTTAAAAGTCTAGTCTTACGATGATCGCTCCCTCCCCTGCGGCAGTAGGGGAGGGCTGGGGTGGGGTTGCTTGGGCTTTAGCGTGCAGCCGAACGTCACGATGAATGTTGCCAGCATGAACCATATGGCGACATACGGCTTACGGCGACGTGTGCATCCCGCTGCTCGCTTCGCTCGCACCCCACCCTAACCCTCCCCTGCGCGCAGGGGAGGGAACTGACTTACGGCGCTTTGTGGCTATCGCGCCACGAGCAGCAAGCCTAAAAAGATGTGATCAAGAGACAGGGATCAAGCCCTGGGTAGCCCAACCTACGCCCTACGTAACGACCCTGCTTTGCCGCTAGTCTAGAGTGGCTTATCCAAAGGGGAGTCACCATGAAGAACGCTGTACGCGGGATCAAACCCGCCCTGCTCGCCCTGCTGCTCAGCCTGAGCGGCGCTGCACTCGCCATGGACGACACACCGAAGCCGCAATACCCCAACTATCCCAGCGAAACGCCGGCGCAATTCAAGCCCGCTACCGACAGCTTCGACTACGTCGAGCGCGACGTAAAAATCCCGATGCGCGATGGCGTCAAGCTCAACACAGTGATCCTGATTCCCAAAGGCGCGCATCACGCCGGCATCGTGATGACACGCACACCTTACGATGCCAAGGAACTCACCCATCACGTGATGAGCGGCCACCTCGGCCCGATGCTCCAAGGCTACGACAACGCCACCGACGTGATCGTGGAAGACGGCTATATCCGCGTGATCCAGGACATCCGCGGCAAGTACGGCTCCGAAGGCGATTACGTAATGAACCGGCCCGTGCATGGCCCACTTAATCCCACGCCGGTCGATGATGCCACCGACACCTACGACACCATCGACTGGTTGATAAAGAATGTGCCCGAATCGAACGGCAAGGTCGGCACCATCGGTATCTCCTACGACGGCTTCGAACCGCTAATGTCGCTGGTGAATCCGCATCCCGCGCTGAAAGTCGCCGTACCGATGAACCCGATGGTGGACGGCTGGATGGGCGATGACTGGTTCCATCATGGCGCCTTCCGCCAGCAGAACATGTCTTACATCTACGAGCAGTCCGCCAGTCGCGACAACAGCTACAAGTGGTGGACCAACTATCACGATGAATACGACTTGTTCATGCACTACGTGTCCGCCGGCAACCTGGGCAAGCAATACGGCATGGAACAGTTGGGCTTCTGGAACAAAGTGACGGCGCACCCGGCCTATGACGCGTTCTGGAGCGAACAGGCGGTCGACAAACTACTCGGCGCACAGCCGCTGAAAGTCCCGACGATGCTGGTCCACAGCCTGTGGGATCAGGAAGACATCTACGGCGCGCTCGCCGTGTATCGCGCCATCAAGCCGAAGGACAAGAACGGCGACATGGTGAAGCTGGTGATGGGTCCGTGGCATCACGGGCAGGAAATCGACGAAGCCAGCTCGCTCGGCGCGATCCGCTTCGGCAGCGACACGGCCAAGTATTTTCGCGAACACATTCTGCGGCCGTATCTGGCGCAGTACCTGAAAGATGGCGCACCCAAGGCAGACATCGCGCCGGTTACCGCCTATCAAACCGGCAGCAACCAATGGCAGCGCCTGACCCATTGGCCGCTGGCGTGCGAAGCAGGCTGCAGCACGAAGAGCCGTCCGTTGTACCTGCAAGCGGAGCAGAAACTTGGCTTCAACGCACCGGGCAACGGCAGCGCGTATGACGAGTATGTCTCCGATCCCGCCCATCCTGTGCCGTTCCGCGCGCGCCCAGCCCAGCCAATGGGTTATGACAACGGCCTCACCTGGTCGCAGTGGCTGGTGGATGACCAGCGCGAAGCCTCCGGTCGCACGGACGTGCTCACCTACGTCTCCGATGTACTCACGCAACCGTTGACCATCGCCGGCGCGCCGATGGTGCATCTGGTGGCATCCACCAGCGGCACGGACAGCGACTGGGTGGTGAAGCTGATCGACGTGTACCCCGATCAGGTATCCGAGCAGCCGGAGATGGGCGGCTATCAGCTGGCCGTGTCGATGGACATCTTTCGCGGCCGCTATCGCGAGGGCTACGACAATCCCAAGCCGCTCGCCGCCAACCAGCCGCTGACCTATCGCTTTGACCTGCCCGCCGCGAACCATGTGTTTCTGCCCGGCCACCGCGTGATGGTGCAAGTGCAATCGAGCTGGTTCCCGCTGTACGACCGCAATCCACAGACCTTCGTGCCGAACATCTTCTTCGCCCAGCCGGCGGATTATCAGAAGGCGACGCAGCGGGTTTATCACTCGGGTGAACAGGCGAGTTACATCGCGTTGCCGGTGATTGGCCAATAGCCGAACAACACCTCCCTCCCCTGCTTGCAGGGGAGGGTCGGGGTGGGGTGCGAGCGCAGGCGAGCGGCGGTAGCCGGACGTTGTCACAAGGTGAGCTTCCTGCCATCAAGCGAAAATCTGCCGCACGCTAAAGCACAAGCAACCCCACCCCAGCCCTCCTCCCCGATTAAAGCACTCGAGGACAGGCTCTACTTCGCAGGGGAGGGAGCAGATATTGGCACGCAGCAAGGACAAGAGAAGCACGGCAGGGTCTTCCACCCACAACCCCGTTGGGTGTAGAACCGCCCTTACCCGTTCTTATCGACCGGCCGACGCATGAGCGACAGCACATTCTTGATTCGTCTGGCCGAGGATGACGACGACTTCATCCTCGGTCTGGTTCCACGTTTCGTGGACTTCAACCTGCCTGCCTGGCGCAAGCGACACGAATGCATCGAAGGCATTCGCAAGGACCTAAGCCGCCATCTGGATGATCAGCCTTCCAACAGCTATGTCTTCGTCGCCGAAAACGACGATGGCGACCGCGTGGGCTTCATCCATCTGCAAAAAACCCAGGACTACTTCACCGGCCGCTACAACTGCCACATCTCCGATCTTGCCGTCGCACCGCGCCATGAAGGCCAGGGCGTGGGCAAGGCGTTGATGGAGCATGCGGAGGAATGGGCGCGCGAGCATCAGTGCCAGCTGATTACGCTGGCCGTGTTTCCCGGCAACGAGCGGGCGCGGGCGCTGTATGAAGCGGCAGGGTACAACCTGGATCTGTTGCGGATGGCCAAGCCGGTGCATTGACCGATTGCGCTGCTTTCTTCTCCGCCCCGACATACACCTCAGATTCGTCGTCCCGGCGAAAGCCGGGACCCAGCGACTTCGCTGCCCGTCAAGGCGCTGGGCCCCGGCCTTCGCCGGGGCGACGGGGTAAGGCGAGTTCATCTCGGTAACAGTGCCTTATGTCACTGTTCTCATCGTTCCTGATGCGCTGTGCTGACAACTCAATAACAAGGGACAAGCCATGCAAGGGGACAACTCCCAGCTCTCGATGACGCGCCGCGACCTGCTGCGCCTGATCGGCCTCAGCGCAGGTGGTGCGGCGATGTACGCCGTGATGAATCGGCTTGGCCTGGCTGCCGAATCGCCGTACCAGGGTGCACCGGTCCTGCAAGGCGCGCCACGCGGTACATCGGTGCTGATTCTCGGTGCCGGATTGGCCGGCATGGTGGCGGCCTATGAATTGCGCCAGGCCGGTTACAACGTGCAGGTGCTGGAATACAACGCACGCCCCGGCGGCCGGAACTGGACGTTGCGCGGCGGCGACACGTACACCGAACTGGGCGGCTTCACCCAGCATTGCCAGTTCGAGCGTGGCCTTTACATCAACCCAGGCCCGTGGCGCATTCCTTATCACCATCGCGGCCTGCTCGATTACTGCAAGAAACTCGACATCCCGCTCGAACCCTTCGTGCAGGTCAACTACAACGCCTACCTGCACAGCGCGAAAGCGTTCGACGGCAAACCGCAACGCTATCGCACCATCAACGCGGATTACCGTGGGCATATCGCGGAGTTGCTCGCCAAGGTCACACAGCAAGGCAAACTTGAAGCGCAAGTCACCAAGGAAGACCAGGCCCTGCTGCTCGATTCGCTGCGCCAATGGGGCGCACTGAACGAAAACTACGCCTACACCGCTGGCCCACATGTCAGCAATCGCCGCGGCTACGACCGAGAGCCGGGCGGCGGCCTCTCGGCAAAGCCGTTGGATTCGCGGCCGCTGCAATTGCATGACGTACTCGGTTCGCGCCTGTGGTCCAGCCTTACCGATGGCGAGAACTACGAGTTCCAGACCACCTTGTTCCAGCCGGTCGGCGGCATGGGGCGCATCGGCGAAGCGTTCGGCAAGCAACTGGATGGCGTGATTCGCTACAACACAAAAGTCACTGCCATTCATCAAGACGAGCACGGCGTTACCGTCAGCTACGACGATGCGCGTCGCGCAGGCCATACACAAACCGCGCACGCAGACTGGTGCATTTGCACCATTCCACTCTCCATCCTCAGCCAGATTCCCATGAACGTAAGCGCGCCGATGGCAACAGCGATCGGTGCTGTGCCGTATGCGGCGTCCGTCAAAGTCGGCCTGCAATTCAAGCGCCGCTTCTGGGAAGAAGATGAAGACATCTACGGCGGCATCACCCTGACCGACCTGCCGATCAACACCATCAGCTACCCAAGCAGCGACTTTAATCGCAAGGGCAAGGGTGTGTTGCTGGGTGCGTATCTCTATGGACTCGACGCCTACCAGTTCACCGCCATGTCACCGGAGGAACGCGTGCGCAGAACCGTGGCATATGGCAGCCAGATCCATCCGCAATACCCGCAGGAATTCGACAACGGCGTGGCCGTGGCCTGGCATCGCTCGCCCTTCACTCTCGGCTGCTTTGCGACGTGGACCGACGAACTGCGCGCAAAGCATTACGACAATCTGTGTCAGATCGACGGACGCATTGCGTTGGCAGGCGAACACGCTTCGTATCTGCCCGCGTGGCAGGAAGGCGCCGTCACGTCGGCGCTGGATGTGATCACTCGGCTTCACCAGCGTGTGATGGCGGGAGGTGCGGCATGAAACGTGCGGTGTTGATCGTTACGCTTTTGCTTGCAAGCACCAGCTTTGCGCTAGCGCAAACTTCCGATAACACGCTCTACACCGACGAATCGCTCACGCATGCCAACGGCGAAGCGATCTTCCACGCTATCTGCCAGGGCTGCCATATGCCCGATGCGAAAGGCGCGACCGGTGCCGGCACCTATCCCGCATTGGCGAACAATCCGAAGCTGGCATCACCGCAATACATGGCCGCCGTGATTCTGTTTGGCCGGCACGACATGCCTTCGTTCGTCGAACGGCCAGCGGCTCACGGAAATTTTTTCAAGGACACCATGCTTACCGACGAGCAGGTTGCCGAAGTGATCAATTACGTGCGCACGCATTTTGGCAATCACTACGCCAACGGCATCACGGCGGCAGACGTGGCGGCCATGCATCCGCAAACTGCCACGACGAAACCGTAGGTTGGGCTAGCGCAGCGTAACCCAACCATTTCTCTCAGAATGTTGGGTTACGCTGCGCTAACCCGACCTACAAAAAAGCCACCCGAGCGGGTGGCTTTTTCATGATCGCTACAAGACAACCGATCAGTTCTTGGTAGCGTTGGCCGCTTCCGCTTCTTCACGCTGCGCCAGACGCTGACCCACGCGATCGATGTTCATCAGCGACAGCAGATGAGCGTAGATCCAGCCCAGCGTGCCGTCGGTGAGGAAGCGGTGCGTCGTTTCGGCGTCGAGCTTGCGCAGCTTCTCTTCGCTGACCACGTACAGGCCGTTGAGGTTGATCACGTTGCCGTTGCGCTCCAGGCGGATGTTGCGCGGCTCAAGCAGGTCGTACTTGCGCAGGTCGTCCATCAGCTGCTTGGTGCGTGCCACGTGCTGCTGGAATTCGCCGAGGAAGTTCACGGCGTTCTTCAACATGTCGCTTTCGCTGCCATCTTCCTGGAACAGGCGCTCGCCTTCGGCGCTGTTGAAGCCTTCATAGGCTTCGTCGAGGAACACGGTGAAGTCGTCGCCTTCGGCGCCCGGCGGCTTTTCAGCCAGCACGAACGGGTAGCGGCGCACGAAAGCGGGGATGTACACGTTCGGCGCCCACTGGCCGTCGGCGTCCAGGAACAGGTTTTCATTCTGGCGCAGGCCCAGCAGCGCCATCGGGCCGGCGTTGGCTTCATCGGGGCCGGCGAACAGAATCGGGATGTCGCGGGCGGTGATCGGGAATTCCGTACAGGTCAGCGGCACGGAGTGCACGTTGTGCGCGAACTTGAGGTTTTGCAGCCCCTTGATGCGCAGATCCTTGTGTGCGGTGCGGTTGAGCGGAACCGGCCGCTCGTAGAAAAGTACTTCAGCCACGTTTCTAACCTCTGCCCCGCCGTGCCGGGGTCGCCACCCACGGCTCCCCCTCCCAAGCCCGGCGTCGGGACTACAGATGAACAGCCACTATATCAGCGCCGGATTTCCGGGGCGAGTTGGCGGTTTGCCCCGGCTTTCTGTCAGAAGCGCTGTACGGACTGCATGCGATTTGCAATCAAATTGTTCTATGCTGCGGAAAAACCGAGCGCCATTGCATAGAAAGACGCTCTTTCGCTTATACGTGAAGGACGAAACGCATGCTTATGGAAGTGCCACATAGGGCCGACCTTAACTCGACCCGGGTACTGTCACTGGATGCCGCGGGCCGGATTCTTGACTGGATCAGCTGGCAAGACGCGGTATGCCTTTATGTCCGGGACGCCGTGGCCTGGACCCTGGGCGACCCCTGCCTCACCGTGCACGGGGGCCATAACCGGCACCTGGGTGCGCAAAGCCGCATCGACCTGCACCCGATCGTCGCCAGCCGCGGTCACTGCCACGACCACGCCATTGACCCCGCGCCCGCCTTGACCAACGTCGCCCTGTTCAGCCGCGACCGCTACCTGTGCATGTACTGCGGCGTTCGCTTCAGCCGCGGCGAGCTGACCCGCGACCACGTGCTGCCGATTTCCAAGCGCGGCCGCGACGAATGGGAAAACGTGGTCAGCGCCTGCCTGGCCTGCAACCTGAAGAAAGGCAACCGCACGCCGCAGGAAGCCAACATGCCGCTGCTGGCGGTGCCCTACCGGCCGAGCTGGGTGGAGCATCTGATCCTCTCCAACCGCAACATCCTGGCGGACCAGATGGAGTTTCTGGTGAGCCATCTGCCGCGGCATCGGCGCGAGGCGTTGGCGTAGCGTTCGCCTCGCATGGCTCCGTAGGCTGGGATGAAATCCCAGCTTGGTTTTGGGCCTCGGATGCTGGGATTCCATCCCAGCCTACGTGCCCGCCTCAGAAAAGCCGGCCAGAGAGCGCACAATAGACGGATGATCGATCTCTCCCGCTTCCCCCATGTCGCGTCCATCCAATCCCCCGCCGACCTGCGCCGCTTCCCCGATGAGCAACTCCCCGCCATCGCCGACGAACTGCGCGGCTATCTGATCGAAGCGGTGGCCAGCTCCGGCGGCCATTTCGGCGCCGGCCTGGGTGTGGTGGAGCTGACGGTGGCGCTCCACTACGTGTTCGACACACCGCACGACCGGCTGATCTGGGACGTCGGCCATCAGTGCTATCCGCACAAGATCCTCACCGGCCGGCGCGATCGCATCACCACCATCAAGAAGAAAGGTGGCCTGGCGCCGTTTCCGCGCCGCGAGGAAAGCGAATACGACGCGTTCGGCGTGGGCCATTCCTCCACCTCCATTTCCGCCGCGCTCGGCATGGCCATCGCCGCGCAGCACAAAGGCGAAACGCGCAAGTTCGTCGCGGTGATCGGCGATGGCGCCATGACCGCCGGTATGGCGTTCGAAGCGCTCGATCATGCCGGCGACCTCAGCGCGAACCTGCTGGTGGTGCTCAACGACAATGGCATGTCGATCAGCGAAAACGTCGGCGGCCTTGCCAAGCGCCTGGAAAAACGCGACGACAGCGTGGCAGTGCCCAGCACGATGTTCGAGGAACTGGGCTTCCACTACACCGGCCCGATCGATGGCCACGACGTGCCGAAGCTGCTGGAAGTGCTGCGCACGCTCAAAGACGCCAAGGGCCCGCAGCTGCTGCACGTGATTACCACCAAGGGCAAGGGTTATGCGCCCGCGGAACAGGCGCAGATCGAATACCACGCGGTAAGCCCGTTCGATCCGCAAGCCGGCGTAGTGAAGAAAACCGGCTCCGGCAAGCTCACCTACAGCGATGTGTTCGGCGATTGGCTATGCGACATGGCCGCCGCGGATGCGCGCCTGTTCGGCATCACCCCCGCGATGCGCGAAGGCTCGGGGCTGGTGCGTTTTTCCCAGGCCTATCCCGACCGCTACATTGATGTGGCGATCGCCGAGCCGCATGCGGTGACGCTTGCCGCTGGCATGGCCTGCGAAGGCGCCAAGCCGGTGGTAGCGATCTACTCCACGTTTTTGCAACGCGCCTACGACCAGGCCATCCACGACGTGGCGCTGCAGAATCTGGATGTCACTTTTGCGATCGACCGCGCCGGCGTGGTCGGGCCCGATGGCGCCACGCATGCGGGCAGCTTCGACCTGAGCTTCCTGCGCTGCCTGCCGAACATGCTGATCATGGCGCCCGCTGACGAGGACGAATGCCGCCTCATGCTGAGCACCGGTTTCCAGCACCCCGGCCCGGCGGCCATCCGCTACCCACGCGGCGGCGGCCCCGGCATCCCCGTGCGCAAGACGCTGGATGTGCTGCCCATCGGCAAGGCCGAGCTGCGCCGCCGCGGCCGTCGGCTGGCGATCCTGGTGTTCGGCGCCATGCTCGCGCCTGCCAGCGAGATCGCCGTGGAGATCGACGCCACCCTGGTCAACATGCGCTTCGTGAAGCCACTGGACGAAACGCTGCTGCTGGAACTGGCGAACAGCCACGACGCCTTCGTCACCCTGGAAGACAACGCCATCGCCGGCGGCGCGGGCTCGGCCGTGGCCGAATGCCTGGCGGCGCATGGATTGGCTCTGCCGATGCTCCATTTAGGATTGCCGGACAGGTACCTGGAACACGGCAGCCGCGAAGAGGTATTGAGCGAAGCCGGCCTGGATTTGCCGGGCATTCGCAAGGCCATCAAGGAACGCTTTCCCCAAGCCGTAGCGCTAAACCTGGCCAGCGCCTGACGCAGGCTGGGATGAAGTCGTAGGCTGGGATGCAATCCCAGCATCGCCATGCCTGGTAATGCTGGGATTGCATCCCAGCCTACGGGCACAAACGGGCCAGCTACGCAAAAAAATCGCGGCCATTCCACGCTCCCTTCACCCACGAGCCAGTTGTGTAGTTACCCCCGCCTAAGGGAAACCTGCGCGTTATGCACTATCCTTAACGTTTTTCATACACGGCTTGAGGAGCCCCAGGCTCGTGACCGAGTTCATCGTCCGCCTCGTCCAATTCTGTCGGCGCTACGCCATTGCCGTGGTGCTGGTTTTCATCGCCCTGGCCGGCGTCAGTGCATGGATCGCCGCCGGGCGTTTAGGCGTGGATACCAACACCGACAACCTCTTTGCCAAGACACTGCCGTGGCGTCAGCACGCCATGGCGTTCGACAAGGAGTTTCCGCAGTTCAACAACGTGCTGGCGGTGGTGGTGCGTGGCGACACGCCGGAAGAATCCGACGAAACCGCCGCCGCATTAGCTAAAGCGTTGAGCGCGGACAAGAAACACTTTATCGACGTGAGCCGGCCCGATGCCGATCCCTTCTTCCAGCGAGAAGGCCTGCTGCTGCTCGGCCCGGATGAGTTGAGCAAGATGCTCAACTCGCTGATGAATGCGCAGCCGCTGCTTGGCCCCTTGGCGGCCGACCCATCAGCACGCGGCTTGTTGAACGGCGTGTCGCTGATGGCCGCGGGCGTACGCATCCAGCATGCCGATCTTTCGCCTTACAAACCCGCGCTGGACCAGCTGACCCAGGTGCTCAACAACGCGGCGGATGGTCATCCCACGCCGCTGTCGTGGCAAAGCTTGCTCGGTTCGGATGTGACGCAGCAGCCGCAGAACGCGACCTTCGTGCTCACCCACCCAGTGCTGGAAGATGGCTCGCTGCAACCGGGCCTGGCCGCGACGCAAGCACTGGAAAACATCGCCAAGAACTTGCCGGATGTGAAAGCCGGCCGTGTGCGCGTCGACTACACCGGTTCGGTCGCGCTGGCCGACGTGCAGTTCGGCGCGCTGACCAAGGGCATCGTCGCCAGCACGGTGGTGAGCCTGTTGTTGTTGGCGCTGTGGTTGTACCTGGCCATGCATTCGTTCCGCCGCATCGTGCCGATCCTGATCACGCTGCTGGTGGGTTTTGCACTTACCACGGGATTTGCCGCCATCGCGGTGGGTACGTTGAACGTGATCTCGGTGGCGTTTGCGGTGCTGTTCGTGGGCCTGGCCGTGGACTTCGGCATCCAGTTCGCCGTGCGTCTGCGCGAACAGCGCATGCTGCTGGATGACATCGACAAGGCACTGGCTGAAGGTGCGCGCGTGTCCGGCAACCAGATCGCCGTTGCCGCCGCCGCCACGGCGTGCGGCTTTCTCGCCTTCTCGCCGACCAGCTTCGTTGGCGTGGCCGAGTTGGGCACTATTGCGGGTGTCGGCATGGGCATCGCGCTGGTGTGCACGCTTACGTTGCTGCCAGCCCTGCTGAGCCTGGCCAAGCCGGCGCGCCAGAGCAAGGAATTGTCGCTGCCGTTCGGCCCGAAACTCGATTCCTTCCTGCATTGCCATTACAAGCCGGTGCTGATCGTGTTTGCCGTGCTCGGCATTGCCGGCTTTGTCGCGGGCGTGCGCATGCCGTTCGATGCCAATCCGCTCAACACGCAGGACCCGAATTCCGAACCGATGCGCACGCTGCGCAGCCTGGCCGACAACCCTGTCACCAATCCCTTCAACATCAACATCATGGTGCCCAACCTGGACACCGCGCGCACGCTGACGGACAAGCTGTCGAAGCTGCCGGAAGTATCGCAGGTGATTTCGGGGGCGACCTTCGTGCCCGCCAACCAGCAGGCGTCGCTTGATCAACTCAATCAGGCGCAGGTGTTGATGTTGCCGTCGCTGGATGTCGACCCTTCCGCGCCACCGGTGACGGCGCCAGCGTTGCGTGCAGCCATCAATGACACGCTTGACGCCATCAACGACGCCAAGCCGGAAATGACGCCCGATTCGCCGTTGCATAGCATCGAAGGCGCGCTGCAGAAACTCGCCAAAGCACCGGATGACCGGCTGCTGATGATGAACGACGCGGTGAGCCGCTTCCTGCCCAAACAACTGGATAGTTTGCGCAATGCTTTGAACGCCCAAGGCGTGACACTGCAATCGCTGCCGGAATCCATCAAGCGCGACTGGGTGAGCCCCAACGGCCAGGTACGCATCCAGGTGTCACCCACCGTCAACGAGGAAGATACCAGCGGCCTGCGCAAGTTCGTGGAAGCGGTGCAGCGCGTGGCACCTGACGCAGGCGGCCCCGCCGTCACCACGATTGCGTCGGCGGACACCATCATGCAGGCGTTCAAGCAGGCGGCGACGTTGGCCATCATCGCCATTGCCATCGTGTTGATGGTGGTGATCCGTCGCCTCAAGGATGCCGGCATCGTGCTGTTGACGCTGGGCATGTCTGCATTGATTACCGCCCTGCTCGCACGTGCCATGGGCATGGCGGTGAATTACGCCAACATCATCGCGCTGCCCTTGCTGCTTGGCGTAGGCGTGTCGTTCAACGTTTACTTTGTGATGAACTGGCGCGCAGGCATGCGGCGCTTCGTGAGCTCGGCGTCGGCGCGTGCGGTGTTGTTCTCCGCGCTTACCACGGGCACGGCGTTCGGCTCGCTGGCGTTGTCGCATGACCTAGGCATGGCCAGCATGGGCCGCATGTTGCTGGTAAGCCTGGTGGCGGTGTTGCTGGCGACGTTTATTTTCTTGCCGGCATTGCTGTATGCGATCAAGCCGCCGAAAGAAATCAGCGGCACCGGGCATTGAACGTAGGTTGGGTTAGCGCAGCGTAACCCAACATTTTCGAAGCGATTCGTTGGGTTACGCTGCGCTAACCCAACCTACACCCTAGAACGGCAGATTAAATGCCATTCCCACCGTCCGCGGCGTCGACATCTGCACCAACATCGGGCCACCGACCGTTGCCAGGAAATTCACCGCCTCATCGTTCAACGTACCGATCGGCACCTGCCGATTGGTGACATTGCGTACGTAGAAATCCACGTTGGCGCCGCCGCGCAAATTCACGCCAACGTTGAGATCGAGAAACATGAAGCCTGGCAGCTTGAAATTCGGATCACTGCTGTCCCCATCGAAACCGGCGTTGCGATGGCTGGAACCGCGCACCACCGCGCCCACGTACGCATTCATGCCGGCAAGAATGAATTTGTATTTGCCGCTTGCCGTACCCGCCCATCGCGCCGAATACGGCAGCCTGGCATCGGGTTGAATGCCTAGTTGCGGTGCGCCGTTGTTGGTGAACGCATCCGTGTACGCACCGGATACACCAACTTCCCATGGCCCATCGGCATAACTGCCTTGCATCTCGATGCCTTTGATGCGCGCATCGCCCGCGTTCTGAATGATCGTGTTGCCGAGGGTGTAGGTGTAGAGCTGCATGTGGTGCCACTCGATGTCATAGCCATCCAGCCCGACGTTCAAATGGTGATCCAGATAACTGCCTTTGTAACCGAGTTCATAGCTTTCCAGATTGTCGGAGCCGAACGTACTGGTTGCATTGGGATTAGGCAGCAATAGCGTGCTTTGCAGTGGCGCCTGCAGACCGCCCGGCCGATAGCCCGTGGAAGCGCGCAGATAGAGATTGTCCCTGTCAGTAGGCCGCCAGCTCAGGGTGAACATCTTGGTCACGTCCTGATTTTTGACATGTTCGCGGAAGCCACCCGGGCTGCCGGCAAATGCGCCATCTTCGAAACTGGAAAGCGTCTGCGTATTGCCGCTGGCGCGCGCGCCGATGGTGAGATCCAGCGTGGGACGGATATGCCAGGTGAGATCACCGTAGCCCGCGTATTCTTCGAAGCGGGAATTCACCGCCTGCGCAATCAATGGCGTGAAACCGGGCGGTGGCACGTTATCGCCTTGCAACACGTATTGCTCCCACACGTCTTCGCGATTCAACCAGACGCCGAACAACCAATCGAGGGTCTGGTCCTTTTTGGACGTAAAACGCAGCTCCTGCGATGACTTGTGCACGTTGTATTGCGAATCGACATACAGCGAGCTGAGCGGTTGATCCACACCGAACAAAGGACCTATTTCGTTCAAAAGTCCAAGGAACGAATCCGGATAATCCTGCACGCTGTGATTGACGAAATTCTGATAAGCGCTGATCCAGTCCACCGTCGCCCAATCGAAGTCATAACCGGCGTGGAAGGAGTAGAGCTGCAGCGTTTGCGTGAAGGGTTCGCGATGATTGAGCGCGCGATTGTACGGACCGCCGGAAATCGGCTGCCCTTGCAAATTGAAATCACCCATCGACAAACCATCGGCATTGATCTTCTGCGCCATGGCCGTGACGTTCAAACTGAGCTTATCGGTGGGATCGACTTCCAGTTGCACGCGTGCGCCCTTGGTATGCGTGCGATCGGCACCACCCGCCGGTGTTTCACCCACTGCGCGATACACGCCGGTGGTGTGCTGATCCACCACGGAGACGCGCACGGCCGCCTTATCTTTGATGAGCGGAAGATTGATCGACGCATGTTCGGAATAACTGGTGCCGCCGCGATGGGTATTGGAAACATCCGCACCGACGTTGCCGCTGAAACCGCTGAGATCAGGCTTCACCGTCACGTATTTCACCAACCCACCCATCGAACCCGCGCCATACAAGGTGCCCTGCGGTCCATACAGAAATTCGATGTGGTCCAGATCGAGCAAGGCAGGGTCGAACAGAAACGTCGCCGCAGCCGCGTATACGGTGCTGCCACCGACAGGGACGTCGTCGATATAAAGCGACACGGTGGGGCTGGTCTGATTGCCGGTCGACACGCCGCGCATCACCAATTCGCCCTGCCCCGTGCCGCCCGCGCTCGCAAAGAACACGCCAGGTTGATACGACACGTAGTCGTTGAGGTTCTTTGCACCGAGTTGTTGCAAGGTGGCAGCCTGCACGGTGTCGACGTGCATGGGTACATCGCGCTCGGGCTCACGGCGCCGATTAGCCGTCACCATCACTTCATTCAAGGTCACATGCTGACCGTCGCCCTCTGACGATGACGATGCCGTCGTGCTTGATGACGCGGGTGGCGTGTTGGTTTGCGCCATCGCTACAGGTGCCATCAAGGCGATGATCATCAAGTGGATGACGCGCGACAAGAAACGCGGCACAGGCAAGGAAGCGGCGACACGGTCATTCATGGCAGCACATCCGGGATAAACGTGGTGTGTTTACGCCCGAACGCACTGATGGAATCCGGGCCCCTTCAGTCGCTGCAGTCTACGCCCATCATCATGGCGAATCGCAAGTGCCCGTGATCGGCCAACGCCCCAAGCTCACGCGATCGCGTTGTTCAAGATCATGCACCGTTGAAAGCTCCACGAAATCTGCATCACGAAGCAGTGAGCGCACCGCATCGCCCTGGTTCCAACCATGCTCGAACAGCAACCAGCCACCCGATACAAGGTGAAGACCGGCATCACGCACGATGCGGCGAATGTCATCGAGTCCATCACGGCCCGACACGAGTGCACTCATCGGCTCAAAGCGCAGATCGCCCTGCTGCAAATGCGGATCGTCCAATTCGATATACGGCGGATTGGACACAATGACGTCGAAGCGGCGCTCGTCCAAGGGCGCAAACCAATCGCCATGAAAGAAATGCACGTTGCCGAGGTGATGGAGGCGTGCATTGTGTCGCGCCACCTCGAGGGCATCGCGGCTTGCATCGACGGCAACCACCTCCGCCATCGGCCGTTCGCGCGCGATAGCCAAGGCGATGGCACCGGAACCGGTACCCAGATCCAGTACGCGGCATGCTTTGTCGACGGGCAATCGCTCCAACGCCAGCTCGACCAGCAGCTCGGTTTCCGGACGCGGAATCAGCGTCGCGGGTGTGACTTCCAGATCGAGCGACCAGAAGCCGCGCCGGCCGGTGATATAGGCGATGGGCTCACCGGCTTCACGTTGTTCGATCAATAACGCATACGCTGCAGCGTGATCTCGCGAAAGCACATCATCGGCGTGCGCGATCAGCCAGCTGCGCGGTTTGCTCAAGGCATAGGCCAGCAACACTTCGGCGTCGATGCGATCGCCGAGGCGTTGAGCGGCTTCGTTGAGCGCCTGACGTACGTCCGTGACGTGCGAATGATTTCGCGACATCAGTGCTCATCCATCATCGTAAGCCCCATACCTGCCTCACCGTCATTCCGGCGAAGGCCGGAATCGAGTCTAAATATGCGTCCGAAGGACACTCAATCTATGCATGTTGAGTGCATCGCACGACAGTTCGCACTGGATGATTCGCTTCGCTCACCCCTTCGAGGCCTTGCTTCGGATTTTCTGCGCACTGCGCGCTACGCCCGGCCTTCACCGGAATGAGGGTGAGGCAGATTGACGTTCTACAGGTTGTACCAACACCTTAGGTACCCTTACGTAAAACGCTACTCTTCAAGCCACCCGCCGCCGCTTCGCCGAAGCCGTCGCCGCCGTGTGCGGATCAAGCAAATCATGCGGCAGATGCTTGAACACCTCCGCCAGCTGCTTCAAAAAACCACTCATTGCCGAACTTTTGCGCCACACCATCGCAATGCGCCGGCTCGGTGGGCGTCCGCTGAATTCCACCAATTGCAGATTGGGCGCCTGTGCGACGGGCGGCTTTACCGCCAGCGTAGGCAACAAGGTGATGCCTACATTGGCCGCCACCATCTGGCGCAAGGTTTCCAAACTGGTCGCGCGAAAACCGCTCTTTTCGCCAGCGCCCGCCATATGACAAACCTCCAGTGCCTGATCGCGCAGGCAATGGCCATCTTCCAGCAGCAGCAAACTCTGATCCGACAAATCGTTGAGCTTCAACGACGGACGCTTGGCCAGCGGATGCGACTGCGGCACCGCCAGCAGGAAGGGTTCTTCGAACAACAATTCTGCATGCAAGTTGTCATCGTGGATCGGCAAGGCGAGCACGCCGGCGTCGAGCTTCCCTTCGCGCAGACGATGCAGCACCACTTCGGTTTTCTCCTCGACCAATAACAGCTCAAGCCGGGGGAAACGCTCACGCACGACAGGGACTACATGGGGCAGCAGATAAGGGCCAAGCGTGGGAAAAATCCCCAGGCGCACCGTACCTGATTCGGGATCAACCGTGCGGCGCGCGATGCTCTTGATCTGCTCGATTTCGTTCAACACCTCGCGCGCGCGATTGGCGATGTCGCGACCCACTTCGGTAAGCAGCACCTTGCGTGGCGTACGCTCCACGAGAGCCACACCCAGTTCGTCTTCTAGCTTCTTGATCTGGGTGGACAGCGTAGGCTGGCTGACGAAGCACGCCTCCGCCGCACGTCCAAAATGACGGTGTTCGGCGAGGGAGACGAGGTAGTGGAGGTCGCGCAGGTTCATGGATAACTCATAGATAATACCTATGAAACTCCATCATAGAGATCAATTTCAACAATGCAAGGCCCGACCGCTCTCAATTGACGCTTTCCCCAAGAAAAAACCCCGGCGGTGAGCCGGGGCGACGATGATTGAGCCGCATTCCCTCTATAGGCGCAGACATGGCGACCTTTGCAGTGCAACGACCTATCCGCGATGCTGAAAGCGACCCAAAATGCGTCTACTCTGCTCCGAGTGCGGGAGCGTAAATCGATGTTCGGCGAATCCCACGCATTTGCGGATCGGCCGTTACCACTTGAACGAGGGTCTCTTTGTTCGGAACCAAGCCGACGGTAACTGTCCATGACCCAGTGTTATCGGCTGTGATGTCCACTGTGTCGGGGTCGTAGTCATGGTAGACGTTCACGTACAGTAGTTCACCGGGGCTGGCCGTTCCCGAGATGGTTGCCAGACCCGTCGCTTGATCTACAGTGTCGACGTGACCTGTTACGTTACGGACAGCGCTGCCTGCCCCCATGGAAAAGGGCGCGTCAGTGCTATTGAAGTCATCGAAATAGGTAAGGGTATGCGGCCCCGGTGTAATGGATCGAAGGGTCGCGCTCCATGAACGGACTTGGTACCCACTACCCTGAAAGAGAAAGTCCGCCGCGGGTAGCCAAATCTGCTTTCCGTCCAGGTACAAGACGTCCCAGATCCATTCTCTGGATGCTGGTCGAGACGGATTCTGCCAAATGGTGCCGGTACCGTAGACCGTAACCGTGCCGTCGGTCTCATCAATGGCGTGCACATGGATGCTGAACGGCGAGACTGTAGTCGCAGTGACCTGAGCTTCCCAAGCTCCGATCACGTTTCCACCAGCAAGGGAAACGCCTGCCGTATTTGTAGACGCTTCAGCTACCGCCTCAACGACGAACTCCACGGTATTGCCACCGGGGTGACCCGCTACATTATTTGCATCGGGAAATACCGTCATGCCCGGCGTGGAGGTGGCAATGACTCTCAGGCCTAAAGGCATCTTGATCTTACGGTAGAGATCGCCGCCTAGATTCGCGAATGTCGCGGTACGGTAGAGATCGCCGCCTAGATTCGCGAATGTCGCGGTCACGGCTTTCTGTTCGCCAACCCGTAACGACAGCGATGGAATGCTCACCGATGCAGTTTCTTCGATCGAGGTGTTAGCGGCGCCGATGTTGGCGGCGACTGCCATGCTGGGCGACATCAGGCCGGCGGCACCAAGTGCGATAACCGACGCCGCGAGTGCGGTTGTGATGGCTTTTTTCATCTATTTCTCCGTTTTCATGCATTGCTCCCTGTTCATCAAGTAAAGCAAAGACGAACTGGACCTCCCATGGTTCACGCCATATTTCGAGCGACTTTTATGCTTTGGTGTTGCGTTAAAAGACGGCAAACTAAGCCGTCTCATTCTTCGCTTAATGCCTTCACCACAGCTGCATGCGCATCCAAAATGCCGCTGCCGATGGGGTGGTCCGGCGGCCGAGGGAAATTGCGCGTACTACTGACCAGCCACTCCTTGATTCGAGCAGGCGTAGCGGGAGTGAGCCCGGCTTTTTGCCTAGCGCTGATCATTAGTGCCACGGAGCCGGTAACCAGAGGCGCAGCGAACGATGTACCTGCATCCGCTACGATGTATGGTTCACCGTCCGGATTCGGCGTGGACTTGCTTGAGTTACTCAGCAACCATGAGAACTCCCAGAAGTCTCCAGAACTTGCCCCACCAACGGGCGCAGCTAGTGCAACCGCCGCACCATAGTTGGAATACACGGCTGCCCGATTGCCAAAATAATCCGTGGCCGCAACAGCGATGACACCGGGACACGTAGAAGGTATGTGATTGTTCACGGTACCGTCTGAACTGGTATTGCCAGCGGAGGCCACTAAAACCACATCACGCTCCACCGCGCGCCGAATGGCTTCAGCAAGAGCCGGCGCATAGGTTTCACATGGGTTCCCCACACCGGGAGCGCTCCCGAAGCTCATATTGATCACCTGGGCTGGGTACGGAGCACTCTCAATGCCATCCACTTGACCGCCTGATACCCATTCGATGGCATCCACAACAGCAGAGATATCCATTTCACCATTGGCACCAGCACGAATCGGAACCAACCTCGCTTTGTAGGCCACGCCCGCCAAGCCAATTCCGTTATTGGTCTTGGCGTTTATGATTCCTGCGACTTTAGTGCCATGCCAACTGCTCTCTCCCACCGTATAACCCGGATCCCGGCCGCATTTGTCCGCCTCTGTCGATACAAAGTTGTACCCATCGCAAACCCACGTATCGTCAATGTCAGGATTGGGAGCAAGGCCAGAATCTATGACAGCTACCGTTACCCCTTCGCCATCGGCAAGGTCCCATGCATTGTTGATATTTGCACTGCCAGAACCAGGTGCGTAGAAGTTCCATTGATAGTTGTTGTAGTAAGGGTCGTTCGGCGTAAATGCCAAGGGCGTAATAACGGATGCTTTGCTGAGAGCGTCAGAGCGCAATGAAGGAAAAGTCAGCAAATTCACGTCATCCAGGGGCAATTTCCGGTCGGGTTGTATGTAGACAACGTCAGGGTTCGCTGCGATTTTTTGCATCAACGCATTGGCCTCGGCCATATCGAGCTTGCGCGAGGTTTGAACCAGTTCGGCACCTATACCGAGTTTGCGCTTATAGGCAACAGTCAGCGGCTCGACATCCTCCCCGGAGCGGAACGCCATGCGATCGACGCCGGAGGCCGTTATCGCAAACTGGATATCCTTCGTCACTTCCGAAGGATTATTGCGAATACCGCTGCCCTCGCGATAGGAGACGATGAACCTGTCGTAGGTATCAGTCTCCTGACTGCTTACCGCGGACATCTTCGAGGCGACCAACGACTGCGTGTCCATAGCGTGTGCGGCAGGCATGAGCAGCAGCATTGCTGCCATCAGCGCTGTATGGCGAAAAGTGGAAAACGACTTCATATGCGATTTTCCTTGTTGTTATGGCCTGAGCCAAGAAAGCGGTTGTCCCGGATTCCCCTTATACGGATCGAGTCAACGACTCACCCGTTTTTCCTTCCCTCAAACATGGAAAGAAATCTAGTCTGGTATTGCAAACCCGACATTCGCGGATGACGTACGGCTTCAACTTGAGCAGAGCGACAAGGTGCAGCGCTTTCTTCCATCCACTATGGGACGATGCTATGCGCACTGACTCGTAAGGGGCAGTAATACAAATCACGCATTGCATGTAGTACAAGCACCATTCTTAAGTAGGCGATAGCCGGCTGGGTGCAACAAAGAGATTGCAGACATCTAAATAAAAAGCCCCGGCATGACGCCGGGGCTTTCGGCAGCACGAAGGTGCTGTTACGGGTTGTAGTCGCCCAACACGGAGATATTGCTGAAACTGCTGCCCTGCTGTGGTGCCACGCGCAGATAGTACGTGACTGCCTGCGGCTTCTGAATGACCACCGCTTGGCTGGTACCAGGCTTGGTTGAAGTGAAGTCGGCATCGCTGCCGTCCGTAGCCGGAGCGCTGCCGGCTTTCACGTACAGCGCCACATTGCCGGCTCCGCCCAGGGTGCGAAGGTTCAACGTGGTGGCGCCAGCCGGCACGCGGATCGCATACAGGATGCTGTTGCCTGTGGAGCTTTGACCCGACAGCAATGCGCCCTTGGTCAAGGTGATGGCGATCGTACCGCCGCCATCGCCCGGGTTACCCGGGTCACCGCCATTGTCGTCACCGTTCACCGCCATGTTGACAGCAGCATAGGCGTCAACGATACCGGCGCCGATGGGTTGATCAGTGGCAGCCGGGAATGCACGAGCAGATTTGATCAGGATGCTCTTGATCTGATCGGGCGTGGGTTGCGGCAAACCGGCTGCCTGAGTGGCACTGAGCATCAATGCCACTGTGCCGGTAACGTGAGGCGTGGCTTGTGAGGTGCCTATGTATCCTGCGTACTCGGGCTGTCCAAGCTCCTGCTCGCCGTCATTGAGTGTTGAAAACACCCAGCCCTTGAGGTTCTTGCGATAGTCAGAACCATCGGAACACAAACCCGTCGATGCACTCGGTGCGGCGTCATCCGGGCAAAGGCTACCGCCCGGGGCCGATAATGTAATCTTCGAGCCATAGTTGGAATAGAACGCGCGCTTGCCGGCTGCACCGTTGGAGGCAACGGTGATTACACCCGGGCAGCTCGCAGGCGAATAGTTACCCGCATCGTCAGTAAAGTTGCCCGCAGCCACCACCACGGTAGTACCACGTTGAATGGCTTGGCTGATTGCGGTACCCATCGCGTCGCTGGCCGAGCACATACCGGGCCCACCCAGGCTCATGCTGATCACCTGCGCAATATGGGTATTGTCAGGCACACCATCTACATGGCCACCGGATGCCCACGTAACGGCATCGGCAATATCTGCATCGTCGCCACCACAGTGGCCGAGCACGCGTATCGGCAATACCTTCGCGTTATAGGCCGTGCCGGCCAAACCGACACCGTTATTGGTCAGCTCGGCGACTGTTCCGGACACATGTGTGCCATGCCAGCTGCTGGGCTCACCCGGATCGCCTGGATTCAAGCATCCGTCGACAGGATCGTTCCAAGGGGCTCCGTTGGTCCAATCGCCCGTATCCAGTCCGCCAGGCACGCGTCCATCGGTAGTCCTACCTGATATGTAGGCGTCGCTAATAAAGTCATAGCCCTGATCAGCTAGTGACGTATCAAGATCGGGATGTTGGGTAATGCCGGTATCAATCACAGCGACAGTAACACCCGTACCATCCGCCATATCCCAGGCATTGTTGATGTTGGCGCCGCCCGTGGCATCCCAGTAATCCCATTGATGGGTGCTATACAAGGGGTCATCCGGGGTCGTTGTCTGTGGCGAGGCATTGTTGATCTGCGCCTTTACCTGTGCATTCAATGCAACGGGGGCAGCAATATCCCGCACGATCTGTCGCCGATAGTTGGGCTGCACATACACAACCGCAGGATCAGCCGCGAGATGCTGTATCAATTGGTTGGCTTCGGCCTGGCTCAACTTGCGTGAGGTCTTTACGAGATCGGCACCGATAGCAAGCTTACGTTGGTAGGACACCGACAACGGCGCTATCTGCGCACCCGTGCTGGAAGTCGTGGCTCGATCAAGACCGGCTCGGCTGACCGCAGCCTTCACGTTCTGCATCAACGCATTGCTGTTGGCGCGTTCACTGGTGCCGTCGCGATACGTAATGATGAAACCGTCGTAGCGATCATTCGCCTGGGTGACCAGGGAGAACTTTTGGGAGGAGGCCGATAGGTCATCGGCAGCATGTACGGCTGGAATGGCCAACATCAAAGCTGCAGCCATGATGCTGACGCGAAGTGAAGCAAATGACTTCATGCATGTTTCCTTGAAGTGAGTCCGGAGCTTTCCCCGCCCCGGATGGAGTGGCGAATGACGCAAACCATCGGTTCTTGCCATGTCGCATGACATCGAAAGAAGCGCCCCTTTTCCGAAAAGAAAAAGGGGCGCATTTCCGTTACCAACCGAAGCTGACGCCAACCGTGCCGCTGGATTCCCCGCCACCGGCAACCGAACCACCGATCAGCAATGCACCGTTGCCAGGCAGACGGCGCGAGAAGCCCACCGACAGTGCGTTCTCGCCACCGTAAGTACTGGCGGCCGCACTGACGCGGTTATCAGTACCGGGCGCAGCGGCGATAGCGCCTGCCATACCCGCCATCGCCGCACCCATGGCACCCACGCGGTTCAAGCGCTGGTTCACAGCGTGGAACTGGCTGTTCACCGAATCCTTGAAGGCATTGAAGTTGTCGTTGGTGACAAGATTCGAGACCTTCTGGTCGGTATAGGCGTTGGCGGCGCTCAGCGTTTGCGCATCACCCGCATCGGCGTAGCTCTGCGCAGCGTTAATGGCGTTCTGCGTGAACTGGGTGACCTGGCCCACCGTTGCAGCATCCGTTGCCGCTACGCCATCGGCGACGTTGGTGACGCGACGCTGTTGATCAATGTTGCCCACGGATACGGTGTTGTCCTGATCCGCGACGGAACCGGCACCCAGCGCCACGGCATTGGACGCCGTGACCGTGCTGCCTTGACCGATGGCGGTACCGGATGCGGCCTTGACTGTGCTATCGGCACCCACCGTGACGGCATTGTCCGCCGCTGCGGCGATCTGGGTGTTGTTGCCGAGCGAGGTGCCGTTCGGAGCATTGACGCTGGAGCCTGTACCAACAGCCACATCGTTCTTGCCATCGGCATGGCTGCCGCTACCGACAGGCAAGCCATCACCTGTGCCGATCGGAACACCACTGCCGCCAGGGGCGCCGTTGATCTCCAGATTGGTCACGCGGCTATCTAGATTGCCCAATGCGTTGTTCACTGCACCGAAGGCATCGCCGACCGTGCCATAGGTTCCACCCATGATTTGGAACTGCGGTGCGGAGATCATGCCGTTGGGGCCGACCGCGGCATTGCCGCCGATGACATCGACCAGCGAGGTGTACTGGTCGAAGTTCACCGCATCGCCAGGCTTCACACCTGCGGCAACATTGGACAACCGGGTGCCGTTGGAACCGCTGAGAGTCACCGTATCGCTATTGCTGCCTGCGTCATACGTGACGGCCGACACGGCATTGCCGCCGCCGTCAACCAAACCGACCTGCTTGAGCTGGCGCACGTTGACGGCATCGGTATCGGCCGTACCGTCAGCAACGTTGACGATTTGGCGCTCAGCACCAATGTCGCCCACGGATACGACGTTATCGCGGTTAGCCTGACTGCCGGCACCCAGCGCAACACTGTTGAACGCACTGGCCTTGCTGAAAGCACCCAATGCGACGCTGCTGTTGTCAGTGGCCGATGCACTAAAGCCGACAGCCACGCTGTTGGCGGTCGCTGCCCTGCTTAAGCCGCCCAGCGCCACGGCACCATCGGCCTCCGCCTTGGCACTGACGCCGCTGGCCAGAGCCTGTACACCGTTCACGCGGGCATCGTCGGATCCGTCATTCTTGCCATTGGCCTTGAAGTACCGATTGGTGCTGCCATCGCCAACAGCTGCCGTCAACTGATCCACATTCACCGCGTCAGTGCCTTGCGTACCGGCTGCTACGTTGGTGATTTGGCGATCGGTCGCTTTGTACACAGTACCGTCTGCACCTTGCCAATCGCGTGCTGCGCCAACCGATACCGTATTGGCACGGTCGGCCAACGCGCCTTGACCCAAGGCCACGCTGTTGTCGGCGATCGCCCAGGCGTTGGCACCTACCGCTACGGAGTTGTTGGCCAAGCCAAAGCTGTTGTAGCCCAGCGACGTGGCCATGTTGCCAGTTGCCCAGCTTTCGGTACCGACCGCGGTGCTGTTGGTGCTCGCAATCGTGTTGATGCCCACGGCTACGCCACCTTGATCAGCAAAGCTATCACTACCCACCGCAACGGCTTCGTGCCCCGCAAACGCACCAGCGCCCAACGCGCTACCGGCCTCATCGGCGAAGCTGGCATTACCTACCGCCGTACCAATCTCGTTGGCGACGGCAGACTCACCGATGGCCGTACTGAAGGTGCCATTTGCATAAGAGCCTAAACCCACAGCTACACTGAAGGGCCCGTCGGTTTGCGCCCCGCCACCAATGGCAATCGAGCCAAAACCATTCACCTTGCTGCCCGTACCTATGCCAACACCCAGGTTGCCATTGGTCTCGCTATTGGCGCCGACCGCGATGGATCCCATACCGTTGGCCTTGCTGCCCCTACCTTGTGCTACGGACTCGGCACCGATTGCCGAGCTGCCATAACCGCTTGCAATACTGTAGTCGCCGATGGCGTTGGAACCGCTGCCGAAGGCTGAGGCACCGTTACCTTTCGCGTAGCTACCTTCACCTGCTGCCGTGGCGTGGTCACCTTGGGCAACGGCATCCGCATCGGCATCACTGCCGGCAGTGGCCTTGAAGTAGCGATTGGTGCTGCCGTCGCCCACAGCGGCGTTGAGCTGATCCAGGTTCACCGCATCGGTACCTTGCGTACCGGCTGCAACGTTGGTGATCTGGCGCTCATGGCCAACCTGACCTATCGATACCGTGTTGTCACGATCGGCCAGCGAGCGGGCGCCCAATGCCACGGCGTTATTGGCCATAACCGTGCTGAAGTTGCCAAGGGCCGTACCGAAATCACCCGTAACCAACGCGCCTCCACCGATGGCCACGCCTTGCTGACCAGTGACTGCCGTGTTCCTGATGATGAACTGTTCGTTGTCGATGGCCGTGCCGCCAATGGCGACCGAGAATTCCGAACCGACGTAACTCAACGAACCCATCGCGATCGAGTTCTGCGCGTTATTGCCAATAGTGGCGAATGTGCCAATGGCGATGCCGTTATTGGAATGATTACCTATCGAAGACACGGCACCCAATGCAACGGCGTCAGTGGAGTTGGCACCAACGTAGTTCTGTTGACCCAACGTGCTAGCGCCATCGCTGTTGATATTGGCTTGGCTGCCGACAACGGCCACGTTATCGCCCGACACCTGGTGACCAGTACCAACGACGGTGGAGAAACTGCCGTTGACGCTGTTGTTGCTACCCACCGCAAGACTCTGCGTACCGGTCACCGAGCTGCCATAGCCGATTGCCGTCGACTGGTCGCCAATGACAGAGGCGCCGCTACCAAAAGCCGATGCGCCTTCGCCCATGGCAAAGCTGCCTTCGCCTGCAGCAGTGGTGTACTCACCTGTCGCAACGGCTTCGGCATCGCCGTTCACACCGGCCGTGGCCTTGAAGTAACGGTTGGCGCTGCCGTCGCCCACGGCGGCGTTGAGCTGATCGAGGTTCACCGCATCGGTACCCTGGGTACCGGCTGCGACGTTGGCGATCTGGCGTTCGTTGCCGGCCGAGCCAATGGATACGGTGTTGCCGCGATCGGCGATCGAGTTCGCGCCCAATGCCACGGCGTTGTCGGCAACTACCTTGGCGCCGTAGCCCATAGCCACCGAATAATCAGCGCCCACGTAACTGCTGTAGCCAAGCGTGATCGCGCCATAGCCATCGGACGTCGCAGCAGTGCCTATCGATATACCGTCCGGCGCCAGATCCGTTACCCATGCACTCTGACCAATGGCAATACCACGGTCCGCAACAGGATTGATCGCCGCCGCCTGACCCAGTGCGAGCGAACTATTGGCACCGGCGTAAGAGCCCGCACCGATTGCCGTAGCGAATTCACCCTGGGCATACGAATCAAGACCCACTGCAACGCCGCCCAATTGATCCGTTACCGCTGATCCAAGCGCCACGCTGAAATCACCGTTCGCACCGCTTCGATAGCCGATACCCACGGCTCCGTCACCGTAGGTGCTCACTTGATGCCCCAACGCCACTGAGCCATTACCCCAGGCCTGTGCCTCATTTCCCAAGGCCGTGGAGCTGATACCGCCTGCATAGCTCAGTGAACCTGCGGCCAACGCGTCGGCGCCTACAGCCTGCGCTTCTTGACCGACGGCAATCGCGTTGTCACCCGTTGCCTGGCTATTTCTGCCCACGGCGACCGCACGGTCACCGCTGGCATAACTGCGACTACCTGCGGCGACGGCGAAGTCGCCCTCGGCGAGGGCATCGTCGAGCATAAACTCGCCTTCACCGTTGGCGATGAAGTACTTGTTGCCATCGCCGACGGTGCCGGCCAGAGCATCGAGTTGCGACTTGTTCACCGCGTCGGTGGGCGTTGTACCAGCCGCCACGTTGGTGATCTGGCGTTCAAAGCCTGCCGAACCGACCGAGACGGAGTTGTCGCGATCGGCGCTGGAATTTGCACCCAGCACGACAGCGTTGTTAGCGAAATTGAACGCATTGGCACCGATCGCCACGCTGTTGTCGCCAATGGCGTGAGCACTCCCGCCGATGGCAATGGCATTGCGTGCATTAGCCTGAGCAGGATCCAGGAAGGTGAATTCACCCGGCGCAGTAACGTACACGCCACCCATAGCAATGCTGCCATTACCCGATGCAACAGCCGTTGAGCCGATCGCAATCGCTTGCGAGCCGGTGCTGCTCGCCAGCATGCCGATGGCAACGCCGGCATCGCCGTTCGCGAACGACCCTACGCCCAGAGCAGTGGAGGAATCGGCTGCTGCGCTCGCATAGCTGCCGAACGCGGCGGCATATTGGCCGCTGGCGCTGGTTTGTTCACCGAAGGCACTGCTTGAGTAGCCACTGGCCGTGCTGTCGCTGCCGACGGCTACGGCGTAGTCGCCGCTGGCTGTAGCGTTGTTGCCTACGGCCGTTGAAGCCACGCCGGCGGCGGCGGCGCGGTAACCAAAGGCAGAAGCCATGTCCGCGCCCGCTGCGGCACTGGCACCTGCCACGGTGGCGCGTGTGCCATCGAGCAGCGCGTCATCGAACAAGCCATCACCGTTGGCTTTGAAGTACTTGCTGGTGGCACCGGCCTGGCTAGCCACTTCATCAAGCTGCGATTTGTTTACCGCATCGGTGTCTTCGGTACCCGCCGCGACGTTGGTGATTTGGCGTTGGAGAGTGGTCGAACCGACGGATACCGTGTTGGTACGATCCGCCGTTGAGAATGCGCCTAACGCCACGGCATTTTCCGCCGTAGCCGACGCAGCAGCACCCAGCGCCGTACCGAAGTTTGCCGCCACCGAAGCATTGCGGCCGAAAGCAGCGCTCAACGCTGTGCTGGCATCGGCGCCCGAACCCACCGCCGTGGCGCCTTGACCGGCATGGCTGGAGGAACCCACCGCCACCGATCGCAGGCCTTCGGCATCGCTATCGGCACCCAACGCTACTGCGTTGTCACCCGTTGCCTGGCTATTTCTGCCTACGGCAACCGCACGATCTCCGCTGGCGTAACTGCGACTACCCGCGGCAACGGCGTATTCGCCAGCGGCGAGCGCATCGTCCAGCATGAACTCGCCTTCACCATTGGCGATGAAGTACTTGTTTCCATCGCCAACGGTACCGGCCAGGGCATCGAGCTGCGATTTGTTGACGGCATCTGTGGGCGTTGTGCCGGCCGCCACGTTGGTGATCTGGCGCTCGTTGCCTGCCGAACCCACCGAAACGCTGTTGTTGCGATCCGCTATCGAGAACGCACCCAAGGCCACCGCATTCCCGGCCGTTACCGATGAGCCCGCACCCAGCGCCGTGCCGAAGTCCGCATTGACGGATGCGGCACGACCAAAGGCAGAGCTGAGCGGGTTGTTGGCATGGGTATCCGAGCCCACCGCGGTCGCGCCATCGGCGGCATGGCTAACGGCGCCCACGGCTACCGAACGCTGGCCATCTGCCTGACTGTAAGCACCGCTTGCCACGGAGTATTCGCCACTGGCGAGTGCCGAGTCGAACGGATCGACCACGTCGCCGGGGGCGCCTTTGGCTTTGAAGTACTTGTTGTTATTGCGAACGTCGACGATCTGATCGGCGACCTGGTCGAGCTGGTCCTTGTTGACCGCGTCGGTGCCTTGCGTACCCGCCGCCACGCTGGTGATCTGGCGCTCGCTGCCGGCTGCGCCCACGGAAACGCTGTTGGCTCGATCAGTCACCGAGAACGCGCCCAGCGCTACAGCGTTGGCATGGCTGGCCACCGAGCCTGCGCCCAATACGGTGCTGTAGTCGCCCGATGCGGTACTGCGGCGGCCAACGGCTGTAGCGCGCTCACCCGTAGCCATTGCCTGCGAGCCGACCGCGGTGCCGCCATCGGCAGCAGAACTGTGATCGCCCACCGCCACCGACAATTCGCCGGACGCGTTGGCCAAGGCACCGCTGGCTACGCTGTACATACCGGAAGCTATCGCATCATCGCTGCCATCCCGTGCACCGTCAGCCTTGAAGTAGCGGTTATCGCCAGCAGCATTGCCGACCTCATCGCGCAGCTGAGCCACATTCACCGCATCGGTGTCTTCCGTACCTGCGGCTACGTTGACGATCTGGCGATTGATGGCTTGGTGCGTGCCAGCTGCATCTTCCCAATCCTGCGCCGCACCGACCGAAATGGCATTCGGGCGATCCGCCAGCGAACCATGGCCCAACGCCACGCTGTTGTCTGCGATAACGCGGGCACTGGGACCGACGGCAACACTGTTGTCGGTTCCAGCCCAGGAAAGAAGACCCAGCGCAACGCTGCTATCGCCGAAGCCAAAACTGCCACCACCTATCGCGATACTGTCATCGCGCTGCGCTGCGCTGGCTAAACCTATCGCGATGCTACGAGCACCGAATGCCGAAGCAGTGTCGCCAAGCGCGACGCTGGAATCGCCTTTCGCTAGCGTGTTGGTTCCGGCTGCCAGGCTGCTAAAACCATTCGCCATGGCGAAAGTGCCCAACGCGGTGCCGTACGGGCCTGTTGCAACACTTGAGAAACCGACTGCGGTAGCTCCGCTGTCATTGGCCTGCGCCGCTACGCCCAAGGCTGTCGTCTGCATCGAGGACGCCTTTGCGTCGCCACCGACAGCAACCGAAAAATCACCATCAGCCTGCGCGGAGGCACCGAAAGCACTTGCGGCACCGCCACTGGCGACACTGTCTTTGCCAACTGCCGTACCCAATGTGGATGCAAAGGTGTTCTGGCCGATGGCAATGCTGTAGTCGCCATAGGCCGTGCTGCCGCTGCCCGCAGCTACCGCATATCTGCCCTGGGCATTGGCGTTGTCGGTACCGTCGTTATCTCCGTTCGCCCTGAAGTAGCGATTAGTGCTTCCATCGCCTACAGCAGCGTTGAGCTGATCCACGTTCACCGCATCGGTGCCTTCTGTACCAGCAGCGACGTTTGTGATCTGGCGTTCGCTGCCCGCGCTGCCCACCGAGACGGTGTTGTCCCGCGTTGCCGCGGACCCGGCACCGAGCGCTACAGCGTTGGCGGCATCGGCGTGCGCCTTTGCGCCGAGTGCCACGCTATTGTCGCCGCTGACGGAAGCGCTTCCGCCGATGGCAACGGCGTTGCGCGCGGAAGCCTGCGCGGGCAACGGCAATGGCAGGATGGGTTCACCCGGTCCACGTACGTAGGTGCCGCCAAGCACGATGCTGCCATCGCCCGATGCCGAAGCATTGCTGCCGATCGCAATGGCTTGGCTGCCACTGCTGCGCGACTGCGTGCCGACAGCAACACTGGCATTGCCGGTTGCTGCACTGTTGGCACCCGCGGCGGTTGCCAGGTTGCCGCTAGCTACCGCATCGTCGCTGCCATCGTTCCTGCCATTGGCGTTGAAGTAGCGATTGGTGCTGCCATCGCCCACGGCGGCATTGAGTTGATCCAGGTTCACCGCATCCGTCCCCTCCGTAGCGGCGGCGACGTTGGTGATCTGGCGTTCGTTGCCGACGCTACCGACGGAAATGGTGTTATCCCGGTTTGCCTGGGATCCCGCGCCCAGCGCAACAGCGTTATGCGCGACGCTTTGCGAGGCAGCACCGAGCGCCATGCTGTTGTCGCCCAAGGCTGTCGACAGCTGGCCCACCGCAATGCTGGCCTCACCGAAGGCTTGCGCCTGCGCACCCACGGCGGTGGCACCCAAACCGACTGCGCGGCTCTTCTGGCCGATAGTGGTGGCCGACTCGGAGCCAGTGGCGAAGGCGTCTGCGCCGATGGCGATATTGCCCTGCCCACTGCTGATTGAGCTCTGGCCTACCGCCACACTGTTTTCACCGAGCGCGGTGGAGTTTTCGCCAAACGCGGAGGCGCCCGCAGCGGTCGCCACGGCAACGTGGCCCACGGCCGTGGAGCCAGCGCCTTCGGCCACGGCTTCGGCGCCGAGTGCGGCGGCGTTGGTGGCGCTGGCCGTGCTGGCTTCGCCAACCGCGATGGCGTTAGCGCCGCCCGCTTCGCTGGCCCAGCCCAGTGCAACGCCTTTGTCTTGTGCTGTACGTGCGCCGGCACCCAGTGCCACCGAACCGAAACCTAGGGCGGTGGTGGCACGCAAGTCTCCGAATATGGACGTACTCGTAAGGCCGCCCATGGCGATGGATTGCAAATCGCCCGCATACGAAGCCGTACCAATGGCGATGCCTTGTTGTGCGTCGTGATTTACGGTTGCGCCCATGCCGATAGCCACACCGGCCACTGCATCGTTACCGATAGCAGCGCCCTTGCCCATGGCGATGGCGCCCAGGCCGGTTGCCGATACACCCGGATCGAACCCCGCATACGGCATAAGGTCGCCGGCCTGCAAGTCGATACCGGTGCCGATGGCTACGGACGATTGGGCCAATGCGTAGGTGTCCGCGCCAAGAGCTACCGCGCGTGGCGCGTTGGCGATGCTGAAAGCACCTTGTGCGATGGAGGCTTGGCCACTCGCCGTTGCGTTGAAGCCTGCCGCAAAGCTGCCCTCAGCCGAAGCGACAGCACCGGCGCCGACCGCCGTCGTACCGTTAGCGGCGGCGCGGCTGCCATAACCCAGCGCCGTTCCCTGTTCGCCCAATGCGCGGCTGCCGCTACCCACTGCCGTGGCGTTCGCCCCGCGGGCACCGCTGTTGGCGCCCAAGGCTATGGATGCTTCGCCCACCGCGGTAGCGTTGACGCCCGCGGCAAGGCTTGCCTCACCGAAACTGACAGCGTTGTAGCCGATAGCCGTCGCGCCATCGGCGGTCGCTGTGCTACCTGCGCCCAACGCGGTGGCGCCTTCTTCACCTTCGGCCGTGGCGTGCGCGCCCACTGCCGTATTGCCGAGGCCGTGACTGTAGGCAGCCTGGCCCATCGCGAGACTGGAATCGCCCTCGGCATTGCTGCCCTGGCCTACCGCCGTGCTGCCGATGCCGGAAGCGTTGGCATCGGCGCCGATGGCGGTGGCGGCATTCTGGGTGGCCTGCGCATGGGCGCCCGCGGCTACGGTCGAATCACCTTGCACGCGTGCATCGTCGCTGCCGTCTTCGTTGCCGCTGGCCTTGAAGTAATGCTGCGCATCGCTGACGCTGCCGGCCAGTGCATCGAGCTGGTTCTTGTTGACCGCATCCGTACCTAGCGTGCCGGGTGCCACGTTGGCGATCTGGCGCTCGTTGCCGAGACTGCCCACCGAGATGGTGTCCTCGCGATCAGCGATGGCCCCCCAGCCGAGTGCAACGCTATTGGGCGCGGACGCCCTGGCCCAAGCGCCCAAAGCGGTGGCCTGGGCATTGACCGCCCAGGCATTGGAACCCAGCGCGGTCGTGTCAGGCATGTTGACCAATTGGCTTCCGGCCAGCGCGCTATTGCCGATGGCAATGCTGTCTGTGCCGAACGCCCAAGCTTGGGCGCCAACGGCCGTAGCGCCGGTAGCGCCGATGCCTCGGTTTGCACCGGCAATCGTGCCGTAGCCTATGGCCGTGCTCTGATCGGTCAGCGCGGAGGAACCAGCGCCCTGCGCCATGGAATCGCTTCCGTCCGCCTGCGCCAACAAACCTGTTGCAACGCTGTTGTTACCGCGGGCTTTGCTCAGTGCACCGCTCGCGACGGCGAAATTGCCCAGCGCTTGCGCACTGCTGCCGACGGCGACGCTGGAGCCACCTCTTGCGGAGCTGTTGGAACCTACGGCCGTGCTTTCATTGGCCTGCGCCCAAGCGAAGGTGCCTACGGCGGTGGCGTTGTTGCCCTGCGCAAAGCTATTTGCACCGGCTGCCGTAGCTTGGGTGCCGGCGGCGCGTGCGTCATCGCTGCCGTCTTGCTGGCCGTTGGCCTTGAAGTAGTGCTGTGCATCACTGAGGCTGTCGCCGAGATTGCGTAGCTGCGACACGTTTACGGCATCGGTGTCATCGATGCCGGGCGCGACGTTGACGATGCGGCGCTGTGTGCTGGCGCTGCCGACCGACACGGTGTTGTCCTGGAGCGCAACAGAGCCGCTGCCGAGAGCGACGCTATTCTCGCCCGACGCTTTGCTGTTCTGGCCGATAGCAATACTGCCAGTACCGGAGGAGGTGGCGTCATGGCCAATCGCAACGCTTTCCTCGCCACGCGCCAAGGAGTGGTATCCCAGCGCCGTGGCGTACTTGCCACGCGCAGCAGCTTCATTGCCAATGGCCGTGCTGTAGTCCCCACTTGCTTCAGCCAGCGCGCCACAAGCAAAGGCGGTGTCGCTGGCAGTCGGCTTATCGGCGACGACAAACGTTCCCTCGCACACATCCGCCAACGCCTCTTGTGGCGCCAGCCCCAACCCAAGCATGACCGCCAACGAAAGCTTGATCAGTGCAAGACCGAAACGCCCCTCCTTGTTGCCGGCGCCGCCCGTACCAGTTTTGCAGCTGGCCAATTCCGAGGCCACCACGATCTGTCCGAGCGATGCGTTCCAGACTTTGCTGTAGATCTTATTCATGCCTTACTGCCCTCTCCATGCGAGTCGATGACGCAGAGCACGCACGCGATGACGTGCGTTTCGAGGCGTGGGAAGCCGGTGCGAAAACCCCTCGACTCTGCTGTCCGTGTTGCCCAGCCAATGCTTGGTGTGCATGGCCGGGAGTGTGGTTTGGACGAAAGCATCTCGTTTCGTGAGAGGTGGTTCACTCACGCAACCTCACGTGAATCTCACCGAGCTAACGAAACTTCACCTTTTCTCACTGCGATGAACACGTCGCTTCGCTGCAGTGCATGAAGCGCAGAAACGTTGGCGTGACTGATTTGTTACCGTAAGCCAGCCGCTGCTTCGCCTTCGTCTGGCGGCCACGTACAGCCGTTATGACAGGCTGAATGAGATGTTCCCTGACAGCACGAAACAGAATTCACGTCGTTTCGAATGACACTCAACTGTCAACGATCGAGGGAACCTGTTTTTGCGCTACGTCACGTGGTGGTGTTCGAAGGATGAGCGGATCGCCGGATGCACTGGCGGCGGCTTTCAATCGCCATAAACCTTCGTTCGTCATGCCGGCGAAGGGCGAACTCCAGCCGTAGGCTCGGATGAATCCCAGCATCAACATGCATGGTTATGTTGGGATTTCATCTCTGCCTACGCGAGCTCGCAAAAAAAGTTCCAAGCGAGGTTGATGCGTTCATCGCGAACGACTCCCTCTCCTGTGTGATTTTCTCTAGCGATTGCCTACGCGCCGCGCGCTCACGCCAATCGGCACGCATCCATGTCACAGGAAAGCAGATAACCCACGCCGCGCGCGGTAAGCAGCGGCAATCGCTCACCGGTCTTGTCGATGGCCTTTCTGCGCAGGCGATGCACCAGCATGTCGAGGCGGTGCGGATCGAATTCTTCCGTGCGGTGGCTCAGGGCGCGAATGAGTGACTCGCGCGTGACCGGCCGACCTTTTTCCTGCGCGAGCAAAGTCACCACGCATTGTTCGGCCGACGTCAACATGACTGCATTGCCATGCGGCGACACCAGTTGCCAACCGCCGGCTTCCAACCGCCAGCCGCGGGCGATGGCGGCATCGTCTTTAATGCGTCCGCGCGATGCCTGCGGCGTCAAGCGGCGCGCAAGGCTTTGCAGCGTCGCCGAGAGCACGCGCTCGTCCACCGGATTGATCAAACAGACGTCCGCACCGGCGCGAAGGGTATACGTGTGCTGCTCGCGATCCGGATCATCGGTCAGTACGACAATGCCGACATCCGACATGGCCCGCAATTGCTGCGTCATCCGAAGGCCACGCTCGTGATCCGAACCCGTGCCGAGCACCACGATATCGAACGTCCGTGCCAGCATGTGCCGATACAGCTGAGCCTCGGAAGCGACAGCCTGCACCGCAAAGCCGTGCTTGCGCAGCGCAGGCGATAGAACCGGCTGACGCAAGCGGGCATCGTCTTCCAACACAACAATGTGCAGATGCTGCAAGGGCGCGTGGACTGACGACGATCGCTGTTCGGGCATCTACGTGCTAACTCATCAACGGATTCCTGACCAGCTTAGGTGGTGTGTGCGGCCAAATTCATAGGAATATGTCTTTTGGCACTGTGGCAAACGTCCTACGCTACCTAGCGTGATTGCTTTTGATTGCCGTAGGAGGCTCCGCAGTGCAACGTCTTGCCCAATCCTTCGTCCTGACCGCGCTCGCCGCATGTTGCGGTGCGGCTTTCGCCGCCACGCCAGCGGATGCCGTACCGCATGGCAGGCTGCCACGTTGGGCGGTGCCGGAGTCGTACCAGCTCGCTTTCAAAGTGGACCCGGCGCAGCAGAACTTCACCGGTACCACCACGATCAAGCTTGCGCTGAACCAAGCGGCCGACCACATCTGGCTCAATGGTCGCGATCTCAACGTAGGCAAGGTCACCGTCACCGATGCAAGCGGCAAGCAGCATGAAGGCAAGTACGTCACCGTAGATATGAAGGCAGGCGTGGCGCGCGTCGATTTCGGCGCCGTGTTGCAACCGCAGGCACTGACGCTTGCGCTCGACTACACCGCGCCGCTCAACCAGCAGCTGCAGGGCTTGTACAAGGTGAATCACGCCGGCACGCCGTATGCGATGACGCAGATGGAACCGGTCAGCGCGCGCTTCGCCTTCCCCGGGTTTGACGAACCGGATTTCAAGACACCGTACGACATCGCGCTGACTATTCCGTCGAACCTCGTCGGCGTTGCCAACACGCAACAGACCAGCGAAACGGCAGCCGGCGACCATTGGAAAACGCTGCACTTCGCCCGCACGCAACCGTTGCCTACCTATCTGGTGGCGTTCGCGATCGGGCCGTGGGACGTCGTCAACGGCCCCACCATTGCGGCGGACAGCTATCGCAGCGAACCGCTACCGTTGCGCGGCATCGCCACACACGGCGAAGGCCATCGCATGCAGCATGTGCTGAGCGAAACGCCGAGCATCATCCACACGCTGGAGAACTACTACGGTTTCGGCTATCCGTTCGGCAAGCTTGATCTGCTCGCCGCGCCAGATTTTTCCGCAGGCGCGATGGAGAACCCGGGCCTGGTCACCTTCCGCGATTGGTTTTTGTTGCTCGATCCGCAATCGCCGACGAAAAACGTACGCGATTCGTTCAACGTGACCGCGCACGAGTTGGCGCACCAGTGGACGGGCGATACCGTAACGCTCGCCTGGTGGGACGATCTGTGGCTCAACGAAGCCTTCGCCACCTGGATGCAGCAGAAGGTCACCATGAAGGTGCATCCGGAATACCGCGCGGATCTGGAGCGCATCACCGCCGCCGAAAACGCGATGGAGAACGACAGCCTGGTCAGTGCGCGCAAGATCCGCCAGCCGATCAGCGGCATCGGCGATATCGAAACCGCGTTCGACAGCATCACCTATCGCAAGGGCGCAGCTGTGCTCGGCATGTTCGAGGGCTACGTCGGCGAGGATGTCTTCCAGAAAGGCATGCGCGCCTACATTCAAAAGCACAAATTCGGCAATGCCACGGCCGATGATTTGATCGATGCGATCGCCACCGCGGCAAACCAGGGGCCGGCGTTCAAGCAGGCATTCGACAGCTTCCTCAATCAGGCCGGCGTACCGTACGTGCAGACGCGCCTGGATCAGCAAGGTGGCAAGACCGTGCTGCATATGAGCCAGAGCCGCTATCTGCCGGTCGGCAGCACCGGCAGTGCCGCGCAGGTGTGGGGCATTCCCGTGTGCGTGCGCTATGGCACGGCCAATGGCAGCAAGACCCAGTGCGAAATGCTCGACAAGGCCGAAGGCACAATGGTGCTGGCCGATGCCGGCACGTCCACCTGGGTGATGCCGAACGCCAACGCCAGTGGCTACTACCGCTTCAGCATGACAAAGCCAGCGTGGACGGACCTCACCAAGCACATCACCGCGCTGAACGACAAGGAGCAAGTCGCCTACGCCGACAGCATCGATGCCGGTTTCCGTCACGGTGATTTGGATGCCGGCGATGCGCTCGCCGCGCTCAAGCCGCTGGCTGACGCGAAAACACGCGAGGTCGCGGTAGCACCGCTGAACACGGTGGCGTGGATCTACCGCCATGAAGCAGCCACGGATGCTCAGCGCGCCGTTATCGTCGATTGGGTGAAAAAAGCCTATCTGCCGCGCATGGAGCAACTCGGCTATCAGCGCAAGGCGGGCGAGGCGGATGGCGACAGCCTCCTGCGCACCACACTCGCGCATTCGCTTGCACTCGATTTCAATATTCCTGAGGTGCGCACGGCGCTGCTCAAGCAAGGCGATGCCGCGTTGGCGAAGAAGCCGGATGGCAGCTTGAACCTGGGTGCGGCCAATCCCGACCTGCTTGGCGAAGCACTCGCCGTGGCCGTGCAGGAGCGTGGCAAGCCAGCGGTGGATGCCTTGATCGCGGAACTGCCGCGCACCACCGATCCCGCTTTGCGCAATGGCATGCTGGCCGGGCTTAGCGCTGCCAATACACCGGAGCTGGCGAATGAGGCGCGCGATTTTGCCATCACCAAACAGGTAAAGGTCGGCGAGATGGCCGCCATCCTGCGTGGTGGCCGCGATACGCCGGCGGCGCGCGATGCGTTGTGGCAGTGGTTCACGGCGCACTACGACCAGGTGTTGGGACGCACCGGCAGTTTCGCCAGTGGCTTCGTGCCGCGTCTTGCCGGTGGCGGTGGTTGCTCCACGGCGGAAGCGGATCGTCTGGATGCGTATTTCAAGCCGCGGCTGAAGGACCTTGCCGGTGCGGATCGCGGGCTGGCGCAGACGCGGGAGCAAGTGTTGCTTTGTGCGGCATTGAAGTCGAAGCAGGACCCGGCGGTGATCTTGCGCTAGCGAAACACGTAACCCTCATGGCCGTCATTCCCGCGAAAGCGGAGGCGCTTTACAACAGCGAAGCTGGTCAATCCATCTTCGCTTTTTGCATCAGAGCAAATGGATTCCCCCTTTCGCGGGAATGACGGCCGTGGGGTTACGAAAAACGCCGGGCGGCTTGCGTCGCCCGGCGTTTTTTTAAGTCGCCATCCATAGCCGCAATCAATCGCCTTCATAAGAACAATCAATTTCATATCCGTCCTAGCCGCGACTACGCTCGGGGCGTCGACCGCCAGGTCCCCTCTTGCATTGCCCTCTCAAGCCCAACGCCACGAGGTGATGTCATGAGCAAGCTGAAAGGCTCCAAGACGGAGCAGAACCTGAAAGACGCGTTCGCCGGCGAATCCATGGCCAACCGCCGTTATCTCTACTTCGCATCGAAAGCCGACGTGGAAGGCTACAACGACGTATCCACCGTGTTCCGCTCCACCGCCGAAGGTGAAACCGGTCACGCGCACGGCCATCTGGAATACCTGGAACAGTGCGGCGACCCCGCAACCGGCAAGCCGTTCGGCCCTACGCGCGATAACCTACAGAGCGCCATCGCGGGCGAAACGCACGAATACACCGATATGTATCCGGGCATGGCCAAGACCGCGCGCGACGAGGGTTTCGACGAAGTGGCCGATTGGTTCGAGACGCTGGCGAAGGCTGAGCGGTCGCATGCGAATCGGTTCCAGAAGGCGTTGAACGAGTTGGTTTGATGCAATCACCGCACGCTCTTTCCTAAGCCTGCTCCCTCCCCTACGTGTAGTAGGGGAGGGTCGAGGTGGGGTGAAGCAAACTTGCGACGGTGCTAAATCGCAGCTTGCACGCAGTCCGGCATAGCCGGACGCGAGCTTTGCTCGTATCACCCCACCCTAACCCTCCCCTGCACGCAGGGAAGGGAATGACATGCATGCTGAGGAGTTCACATCGCGTCCGAGGCACTCCCCATGGCAGAACCCATTGGCACCACGCGCGAAGGCAATCTCGAAGCACCCACCCGCCATCCGCTGGATTGGCTCAATCCCGACTTCTGGGATCACGCGTCACTCGATGCCGAACTCGAACGCGTGTTCAACATCTGCCACGGCTGCCGCCGCTGCGTCAGCCTCTGCCACGCCTTTCCCACGCTGTTCGATCTGATCGATGCATCCGAGTCAATGGAAATCGACGGCGTAAAGAAAAGCGATTACGCCAAGGTTACCGAACAGTGCTACCTGTGCGATCTGTGCTATCTCACCAAATGCCCCTACGTGCCACCGCATCCATGGAACGTGGATTTCCCGCATCTGATGCTTCGCGCCAAGGCCGTAGATTTTCGCGAGCATGGCGCACCGATGTCGGCACGCATCCTTTCCAACACGCGCGCCGTCGGCAAACTCGCTTCCATCCCTGTCGTTGTGCAAACCATCAACGCAGCCAACAAGAACAAGACCGCGCGCAAGCTGCTTGAGAAAACCATGGGCGTGGATGCACAGGCGCGCGTACCCACCTATCACACGCCAACGGCACGCAAGCGTTTGCGCGAACTCGAAGGCGTGGGTGATGCCAAACCCGCTGGACGCACACGCGGTAAAGTCGCCATCTTCGCCACTTGTTATTGCGACCACGCCGATCCGGGCGTGGTGGAAGATCTGGCCGCCGTGCTCAAACACAACGCCATTCCTGTGCGACTGGTGGAGCAGGAAAGTTGTTGCGGCATGCCCAAGTTCGAACTGGGTGATCTGGAAACGGTACGCAAATACAAAGAACGCAATATTCCGGTGCTCGCCAACATGGCCCGCGAAGGTTGGGATTTCACCGCGGCCATCCCTTCCTGCGTGCTGATGTTCAAGCAGGAACTGCCGCTGATGTTTCCGGATGACGAAGAAGTCGCATTGGTGCGCGATCGCTTCTTCGATCCCTTCGAATATCTCGCCGAACGCCACAAGGCGGGCTTGTTGGTAACGGATTTCAAGCAACCGCTAGGCAAGATTGCCTGGCAAGTGCCTTGCCATCAGCGCGTCCAGAAGATTGGCCCGAAAACCGCCGAGATTTTGCAGCTGGTGCCGAATACGGAAATCACCACCATCGAACGCTGTTCGGGCCACGACGGCACCTACGGCGTAAAACACAAAACCTATGCGTTGTCGCGCAAGCTCGCCAAGCCTGTCGAAAACCGCGTAGCGCAAACCGAAGCGGCGCACTTCACCAGCGATTGCCCGATGGCCGGCAACCATATCGCGCACGGATTGAACGATGCGCCTGCCGCGGAACATCCCTTGAGTCTGCTACGCAAGGCCTACGGCATCTGATGAACACACAACCTTCTTCTGCCGCCACAAACAAACTGCAGCGCCACGATCTGCTCACGCTGGAAGCCTATGCCGCACAACGCAGCGAATTTCGTGCCCGCGTGATGGCTCATAAAAAAAACCGCAAGGTCCATCTTGGCGGTCATCTCACTTTCGTGTTCGAAGACCGGCTCACCATCCAGTATCAAGTGCAGGAAATGCTGCGGATCGAGAAGATCTTTGAAGCCAGCGGCATCAACGAAGAACTGGAGGCTTACAACCCGCTGATTCCGGATGGCAGGAATCTCAAGGCCACGTTGTTCGTGGAATATGAAGATGTTGAGGAGCGCAAACGCGAATTGGCGCGCTTGACAGGCATTGAACACCAGATCGTGTTGACCGTTGCCGGGCACGCGCCGGTCACAGCGGTTGCGGATGAGGATATGGACCGCAGTACGGAAGAGAAAACCGCGGCGGTGCATTTTCTGCGCTTTGAACTGGATGACGCGATGATCACGGATTGGAAAGCGGGTGCTGCCGTGACGCTTGCATCCACACATGCAGCCATGCGCGAAGCAGTCACCTTTTCCAAAACGCAACGCAACGCATTGGCCGCCGACTTCTCGTAGGCTGGGATGCAATCCCAGCATCGCCATCTGCATAAGCTGGGATTGCATCCCAGCCTACGAAGCCGCGCACTTAATAATGCAGGACGCTGCGCAGCGGAATCTCCTGAGGCCAGATCGCCCTGCCCTGCAAAGCCAGCAATTCAATCACTACCGAAGCACCCACCAACTCGGCGCCAAGTTGACCGAGCAGATTGCGCGCCGCACCCAGCGTGCCGCCGGTCGCCAGCACATCGTCCACCAGTAGCACACGTTCACCCTGGCGCACAGCGCCGATGCAGGCTTCCAACCGATCGGTGCCGTATTCGAGCTGATAATCCGCATGCATCACCGGCGGCGGCAGCTTGCCCGGCTTGCGCAACGGCACGAACCCCGCCTTCAGCTTCTGCGCCATCGCGGCGGCGAAAATAAAACCGCGCGATTCCACACCGCATACCGCCTGCACACCGCTACCCAGCCACGGCTCGATCATCGCGTCGATGCAGCTGGCAAACGCAGCGCCATCGGCCAGCAATGGGGTGATGTCGCGAAAGGTGACGCCTGGTTTCGGGAAATCCGGTACCGCGCGGATCAGACGTGCAAACTCGGTCATGCAGGGCTCCAGTGATGATGCGCTGCGTAGCATACCGTGCATGCGAACGTAGGTTGGGGTGAGGCGCAGCCGAACCCCAACATTCGGCACGTTGAAGCATGGCGATGTTGGGGTTCGCGTTCCGCTCACCCCAACCTACATGACCGGCACCAGGCTGCCTTCATCATCATCCAGCTCACGGATGGCCAATCTCGCCTCCGCCAGCACGTGATCGATCTCGCGCACGATCGGCTCGGCCGCCTCCACGCTCGAATCCGGCACCAGCACCGCCACGTAATCCAGCGCGGGCAGCTGCCCTACACCGCCGGTGAGGTATTCGCCCGAGATGAAGGCCGGCACTTCGGCATGCTCCAGCGCATCTTTCACCAGATGGGCGTCGAACAGATTCTGGGCTCGATAGATGATGCGCATGCCCGCAAGCTACCGCTGCCTGCATGACTCGGCAAGCCATTCACCAGAAGGAACGGATCCCCGCCACACCTTGGGCACCGTGTTTGCGCGCCTCATTGGCCTGTGCCGGCGCCATGCCACCCAGGGCGTAGACCGGCAAGGCGCTCGCCTCGGCCAGCACTTCAAACTGTGGCCAACCCAGTACGGGTGCATCCGGATGGCTGGCGGTGGGGGCGACGGGTGAAAGTGTTGCGAAGTCGGCCAGGTGCACGCTCACGCTCAGCTGTGCGGGATCGTGACAGCTTGCGCCGATCAGCTGCGACCATGGCAACGGACGCTCCTGCAGCGCATCCAATTGCGCGGCCGTCACATGCACGCCAATGCCGACCCCGAGCTGGCGTGCGCCATCGATATCCCGGTTGAGCAACAGCTGGGCCTGATGGCTCACCACAAGCGGCTGCAAGCGTTCGGCCAGATGGCGCACTTGCTCGATCGGCCAAAGCGGCAGGCGCAACTGGATCAATCGGATGCCGCGCTCGATCACCTGGACGATGCGCTGATGCCATGCCTCGGCTTGATCCGGCGTCACTTCGGCCGGCGTGATCGCGTAAATCGGCGGCAAACGCAGTGCCTGCAAAATCGGCCGGTCTGCCGGGGCAAGCGTGGTCAGGTCCACCTCTGCAGGCAACTGCCATTGCAGCGCCTGCCCTTCCAGCGGCGCCAAGGTGCCGTGCCAACGCGTGAATTGCCAGGCATCCAGCAACAGGCCGCGTTCGCCGTAGTGCCATGGGATACGGATCAGTGGCACGCCATTCTGCGGGTCGACATGGATGCCAAGTTCTTCATGCAGCTCGCGCGCCAAGGCTGGCAGCGGCGCCTCCCCGGGCTCCAGCTTGCCACCGGGAAACTCCCAGAAACCGGCCAGATGCTTGCCAGCGGGACGCTGCGCCAGCAGCACCTTGCCCCGCGTGTCGCGCAACACGCCGGCCATCACGTGCAACATGTTGCCGGACGCGTCGCTCATTGATTGCCTTACTGCGTGCGGATGTACTCGACCATGTCGAAGTCGTAGCTGTGCTGCGCGTCTTTCTTATGATGCGTGCGCTTGACTTCGGTCCAATCGGCGAAGTGGATGCCGGGGAAGAACGTATCGGCGCCATCAACTGCTGCGCTGACCCAGGTGAGGTAAAGGCGCTGCGCCATCGGCAGCGCCGCCTGGAACACCTGGCCACCGCCGATCACCATCAGGCCGGTACCGTCGGAGCGGGCTTGCGCCTCTTCGATCGAACGGACCGTGACCTGGGCGGGGAACGGGGCTTCATGGCGGTTGGACAGCACCAGGTTCACGCGATCGGGCAATGCCCGGCCGATCGACACCGCGGTGTTGTAACCCATCAGCACGTGCTTGCCGACGGTCAGTTGCTTGAACCATTTCAGATCGTCCGGCAAATGCCAGGGGAGCTGGCCCTTGCGACCAATTGCAAAGTTCTCGTCGAGGGCGGCGATCAGCGAAATGGCCATGGATGCTCCAAAGAAAACGGTGACTGTCACAAAGGCCGGGGCTTGGCCGGCCGACCGCTCATTATAGCGTTTCACGCCACCGTCGAGCGCCAATCATCATGCCTGCATAAGCCCTTCTCCCTTCGGGAGAGGCATCCATGCTCCGAACTCAAGGCTTTCGATCGCCGGAATCTCTTGCTCGTCATTCCACGAAAGCTGGAATCCAGCGACTTTGAGGCTGAAAGGCACTGGATGATTCGCTTTGCTCACCCCTCCGGGGCCGTCCATTCGGACGTTCTCCGCGCTTCGCGCTACGTCCAGCTTTCGCTGGAATGGCGGATTGGGGTCCGACGGCAACATAAAATCTTAGGCTCCCCCTGCCCCTTCCCTGAGGGAGAGGGGAGATGTCACGCTACACCGCCACCGGCGCCTTGATCGCCGGATGCGGGTGGTAATCCTCGATCACCACATCCTCATACCGGAAATCGAAAATCGACTGCACGTGCGGATTGAGCGTCAGCCGCGGCAGTGCGCGGGGTTCGCGCGTCAATTGCAGACGCGCCTGCTCCAGATGATTGTTGTACAGATGCGCATCACCCAGCGTATGCACGAAATCGCCCACGCCCAATCCACACACCTGCGCGATCATGTGCGTCAGCAAGGCATAGCTGGCGATATTGAACGGCACCCCGAGAAAAATATCGCCCGAGCGCTGATACAACTGGCAACTCAGCTTGCCGTTCGCCACGTAGAACTGGAACAACGCGTGGCAAGGCATCAACGCCATCTTCGGCAGTTCGCCCACATTCCACGCACTGACGATCAATCGCCGTGAATCCGGATTGCGCTTGATCTCTTCCACCACCCAGCGAATCTGATCCACCACCCGGCCATCAGCCGCCGGCCACGCACGCCATTGCTTGCCGTACACAGGGCCAAGATCGCCCTGTTCATCCGCCCATTCGTCCCAGATGCTGACCCCGTTTTCCTTCAGATAGGCGATGTTGGTATCGCCCTGCAGGAACCAGATCAGCTCATGCACAATCGACTTCAAATGCAGCTTCTTGGTAGTGACCAGCGGAAAGCCTTGATTGAGATCGAAGCGCATCTGCCAACCAAACACGCTGCGCGTGCCGGTGCCGGTGCGGTCGGTTTTTTCGGCGCCATGTTCGAGCACATGGGCAAGTAAATCGAGATACGGTTTCATAGCTGCAAGCCTACGCCGACTGCGCGGGTTCTGCTGCCGCCAGCGGCAACGTCGGCGCCTTGCGCGAGAGCCACAGCAAAAAGATGCCGATCACGATCAACGGCAGCGATTGAATCTGCCCCATCGTGAGCCAGCCCCACGCCAGGTAACCCAGTTGCGCATCCGGCACGCGCACGAATTCCACCGTGAAACGGAAGCAGCCGTACATCAGTGCGAACAAGCCGGAAATGAGATAACGCGGACGCGGCTTCATCGACACCAGCCACAGCACGGCGAACATCACCACGCCTTCCAAGGCCAGTTCGTAGAGCTGCGAAGGATGCCGCGGCAAGCCGCCGAACTGCTGCATCACTTGCGCCAGATGCGGATCGTTCGCCGCGAGTGCCGCGTCTTCATCGTGTGCGCCGGGGAAAATCATCGCCCACGACACGTCGCCCGGCTTACCCCACAGCTCGCCATTGATGAAGTTGCCAAGGCGGCCGAGAGCCAGACCCAGCGGCACCAGTGGCGCCACGAAATCCACCGTATCGAAGAAATGCAGCTTGTGCCGGCGCGACCACCACAGCCCCGCCGCCAACACACCGAGCAGCCCGCCGTGGAAACTCATGCCACCATCCCACACGCGGAACAGCGCCAGCGGCTCGGTCCAGATCCAGCGAATGCCGTCGGCGTAATAAAACAGCATGTACCAGATGCGGCCGCCGAGGATGATGCCCATCATCATGTAGAACATCAGGTCGCCCAGCGCATCGCGGCTGACCGGCAGGCGCCCGCGCTTGCGGCGGTATTCGCCCAGCAGCCAGCCACCGAGAAACCCGAGCAGATACATCAGGCCATACCAATGGACCTGGATCGGCCCCAGCTTCACGGCGACCGGGTTGAAGTGCACGACAAAAGGCTGCGTCATGGGGTAACCGATAAGCCCAAAGCGCGCAGTTTACCGGCCTAGGGATGATTCGTCAGGACACTGCCCCGGCTCCGGCCGCTTGGCTACACTCGGCCGGCGCGGCTGCTCGGGGGAGTACCGCGCTGGACATCATATTGATTGGGGGAACCAAGGATATGTGGAACGGACGAGTGCGCGCCCTCGTGGCGGCGTTTTGCGTGTTGTTGCCGGTAGCTGCCATGGCGGCGGGTGACCGGGTACCGGTGGAAGCTTTTGCGCATCGCGGTGGTTATTCGATGCCGCGGCTTTCGCCTGATGGCAAATACCTGGCAGTGGCGGTGGAGCAAGGGCAAGACCATGCAGTGGTGATCTATCAGGTGGACGACATGAGCCACATGAAGAGCCTGTTGCGCATGCCCAAATACCAGCTGCCGGGCGATATCCATTGGGTCGGCCAGGATCGCCTGGTGGTGGAGCTGGCCAAATTCGTCGGCTCGCTGGATCACCCTGAATGGCTGGGCGAAATCATCGCCACCGACGTGGACGGCAAACACATCGACGCGATGTTCAGCCGTGAATGGGGCATTGCATCGCATGGCCAGACGCGCTCCACCGATGAGGGCTACGCCTTTGTCGCCGGCAGCCCACCGAAAGCCAACAATCATTTCTATATGCAGACCTACATGTGGGAAGACGAGAACAACACCTGGCTTTACGACGTCAATGCCACCAGCGGCACCCGTCATCAGATCGGCCAGATCGGCGTGGGCAACATGGCCTTTGTTCTCGACGCGGACGGCCATGTCCGTTATGCCTCGGGGCTCAACACAGAAAACAAATACGTCGCCTATCGGCAGCACAACGGTCAATGGCTTCAATTGGCAAGCAATGACGGCAACCGTTTCGTGCCGCTCGCCTTTTCGCAAGACGACCAGCATCTGTATGCATTTTCCAATGTGAAAGCTGGCCCTTCGCAACTGGTACAAACCGATCCCGATGGCGGCCAGCCCAAGCTGCTGGCCAAGGACGACTTCAGCAGCATCGATTATATCCAGTGGACACCGCAGAACGTGCCATTCGCCGCGGCGCCGGCCACCGGCATTCCCACTGCAACGATCATCGATGCCAGCCAACCGCAGGCGCAGATTTACCAGGGCATCAGCCAGAAATTCCCTGGCCAGTTCGTCGATTTTTCCTCCTTCAGCGAAGACGGCAACATGCTGGTGTTCGAGGTGAGCAGCGACCGCAATCCGGGCGCTTATTATCTGTTCGACATGAAGCACATGAAGATCCAGAAGCTGTTCGATGAAAAGACCGGCATCGATCCCAGCATGATGGCCACACGTCTGCCCATGCATTTCACCGCCAGTGACGGGACGCTGCTCGAAGCGATTCTTACGGTGCCCTCTGGTGGTTCGATGAACGACTTGCCGATGGTGTTGTTGCCGCATGGCGGTCCTTTCGACATCAAGGACACTTGGTTTTTTGATGACGACGCGCAGTTCCTTGCCAGCCGGGGTTACCTGGTGTTGCAGATCAACTATCGCGGCTCGGCAGGGCGCGGCCCTGGCTTTATCGATTCCGGCTACGGCAAATGGGGCACACGCATCCAGCAGGATCTGATCGACGGCGTGAAATGGGCTGAAACACAGCACTATGCCGATCCCAAGCGCGTCTGTGTATTCGGCGGCAGCTTTGGCGGCTACTCGGCCATGATGACGGTGATCCGCGCACCCGGCCTGTTCAAATGCGCCATCGGCTACGCCGGCATCTACGATCTGGCGATGATGTACGACAAGGGCGACATCAAGGACAAAAAGTTCGGCCGGAATTATCTCGAACAGGCGATCGGCAAGGATCCCGGCGAACTGGCCGCCAATTCACCGGACAAGCTGGCCGACAAGATCGACGTCCCCGTGTTGCTGATTCATGGCGAAGAAGATCAGCGCGCGCCCTTCGCGCAGGCCAAGGCGATGCGTGCCGCGTTGGATGCCGCGCACAAGCCATACGAGTGGCTGACCAAGCCGGACGAAGGCCATGGTTTCTACGACGAGAAGAATCTCGTGGACATGTACAACCACGTGCAGGCGTTTTTGGAGAAAAACATCGGACCAGGTGTGCAAGCCAATTGATGAAAAATCTGATCGCCAGCACCGGCTCCCTCCCCTGCTTGCAGGTGTATAGACCGGAGACATGGTGGGTCGGGGTGGGGTGCGAGCGTAGCGAGCGGCGGGAGCCAAGCATTGCCATAAATTTTGATCTGCCCACATGCTCATCACCGGAGTGTGCCAACAACACTCAGCTTTACGCTAAAGCACAAGCAACCCCACCCCAACCCTCCCCTACTATCGTAGGGGAGGGAGCAAATACCATGGCGTTCGATGAATCTTGACGCTTAGAACGTATAACGCACCACCAAATTGGTCGCACGCGGCGCCTGCAACGCCGTAATGGTGAGAAAACTCGGATCGGGCGTCGGCAAACCATTGCCACCAAAATTACCGGTATCCGCCGACACGTAACGCGTATGCACGCTCTGGCGATTGGTCACGTTGGTGACATTCAAGCTGACATCCAGCTTGTGCTCACCCGCCATCGCCCACGCATAGCCCACACCAAGATCCCATCGCCAGCTGAAGGGATAGCGGCCCAATCCGTTGAGTGGCACCAGCATGCCGTTGCAGTAATGCGTGACTGAGGCAAGGCTCGGGTTTGCCTGCACTGCCGCCGCATTGGGGTACGTGCCGAAACAACCGTAAGGTGCACCCGTCTGCGCACTCAGCAACGACGACACGCGCCATCCGCTTTGCCAATAGTAGATGCCGGAAACGACCAGCTTGTGCCGAATGTCCGACGCCAGCGGTCCTGCCGATCCCGGTATCAACTCCGGATAATTGAAGTTGCCACTGCGCCCGGCCGTCTGCAGCACGCTGGAACTGGTGGCATCACCGTAGATCACGCGCGACTCGCTGGAATAACCGTCTTCGTTGCCGTAGGCATGCGCCCAGGTGTAGTTGATCGACAGGTAATACGGCTCCTGGTCCGACCGGGCATGCTCGAGCTGAAAATTCAGATCGTAGTAAGTGCGCTTTGCCTTCGGCACGCCAAGATATGCATTGGGAATCACAATGCTCGCAAGCTGGTTGCCGCCGTTGAGGTAATCGGTCAGCACGATGCTCCGTCCGGGATTGAACAACATGCCACCCGTACCAAGGCCCGCATAGTTGGGATAACCATGCGCGCGCACGTAGTTGCTGATCTGCCCGGCCGAGTCGCTGATGAAGTCGACGATGTTGGTCAGGCGGTTCATGTCAAACTGGCCGAGCAACGACCACGACGGCGTCAGTTGCTGCTGTGCGTAGAGCTGGAAGTTGCGCTGCGACGTGTTCTTCAAGTTCCGGCTGGAGAGCGCCACGGGATTGGGCACTGCGCCGTTTTCGTAGACCACCGGATTGCCGATCTGTGTCAAACCCAATGGCACGTGCGTAGCCGGATCCATGCCTGTGTACGTGTAGTACGTGCCGGAGATGTAGTTGGCACCGCCCACGAAATAGTTCAGTCCCGAAGGCATCGGCAAGGTGTACACGCCGTAGTTAAGGCCCACCTTCAGCGAACTGTCGCCGTGCACATCCCATGCCGCACCGATGCGCGGTGAAATCAGATAAAGGTTCAGGAAGGGATTGCCGCCAGCTTCATTGCTGAGCATGTGATCCCACCGCACGCCGCCGGTCAGCACCACGGTATCGGTAACTTTCCACGTGTCATAGAGATAGGCGCCAGCTTCCACGCTGCCGAAATTGCCGCCGAAATAGCCTTTCCAGAATTCGACGTAATTGCCGCCCGGCGGCACCGGCGAGCCATTCTGCAGGCTGCTCGATGGATCGTTGAGCGTGTAACCCCAGTCTGGCCGCCAATAAGGCACGAAGTGGAAATTATTGAAGTAGCGATCGCCGCCGACGGTGATGGTGTGATCGCCGATGGTCCAGTTGAGGTCCGCCTTGTAGCCGTGGCGGGCGTAGTAGTAATCATTCGGCGCGTTGTACGAACTGGGGCCGTAATACGACGTGTTGTTGGTGTTGTAGTCGTAGATGCTCACGTACGCCGCATCGGGACCGGACGCATCGAACGACGGCACGTCCAGCCGCGTGTAGCCGCCCATCACGCGCAAGGTGAGATCGTCGGTAATGCGCCAGTGATAATTGCCGATCAATATCTTTTGGGTGTGCGCATCGCCGGACCAGGTTGGTGCACCCGTGAGCGACGACGGCTGATAAGACTGCGCGAGTTGATACAGATTGCTCGATGACGTCGCCCAATCTTTCGCAGCCGCCACGTTCAAGCTTTGGTTGGTGGTGATGTTCCAAGTGAGGTTGACCATCGCATTCTTGTCGCGGCTCGCGTACGCGGTGGCCGTGTTGGAACCGTACGTCCATGATCTCGACAATGAAGGCGTATTGCCCAACAACGCGAAGAAGAACAGCTTGTCCTTGATGATCGCACCGGAAGCCCAGATGTCCTGCGTGAGCTGCGAGCCGACGTGGTTGGCCGATTGATACAACGAATACGTCCGCTTTCCATTCGGTGAAAGATAGGTCACGTCGTTGCCCTGCGGATTGAGCAAGCTCGACGTCGGCGGCGTAAACGTAGCGGTATAGCCCGCGTGGAAATCGTTACTGCCCTGCTTCAACGTCGCCGAGATGATGCCGCCGGTGGTGCTGGTCCAGGCCAACCCACCGCTTCCGTTGATCAGCTGCGTATCGGCCACCGCATCCTGCGGGAATGTGATGCCGGAAAGTCCGGTAACGTCATAGTTGGTGTCGAATTCGTTGAAGTAGGTGCGGTTCTCCGACACGCTGGCACCATTCACCTGATAGTAGCCGCCGAAGCTCTTTGCGCTGGATTGCAAGGCATACACGCTATACAGGCTGTTCTGATCGATGGGCAGATCGTGCGTGAGCTCGGCGCTGTAGTTGTTGATCAGTTCGGGCGTGGTCACGTCGATCGGCGTGGTGACCGTCAGCAACGAAGATGCGGAAACGGTAATCGTGCCGAGCGAGGTCGCCGGTGCGCTCGATGCCGCTGCACCAAGTCCCGGCACCGTCGCCGTGATGTTCGGCTTCACCTGCACCGATGCGCTGCCGATCTCGCTGCCACCCTTGCTCACCGTCACGACATAAGTGCCGGGGTTGAGCTGGCTGAGGTTGTAATCGCCTTTGCTGTCTGCCGCCAACGTCTTGCTGAAGCCCCGGGATGGCGACGTCACGACAATCGTCGCACCCGGTGTCGCCGTGCCGTGCAAGCCGCCGGTGATGTTCTGCGCGTAGCTTGGTGCAGCGTAATAAGTGCCGGCGATGGCCAACGCGGCCATCGTGCACAACGCAAGGCGCTTGCGTTGTGCGTTTTCTTCAAAGCGCTGTGTGCCGTTGCGATCGGCACGACCGCGCCGCCACGTTTCGTGGTTCAACATAAACCCCTCCCCTCTCGAATAATGGGCCTGCTCGAAATGCCTGGCTGTTTTTTGATCGAAACCTTTCGCAAGGAAAGGCGGCACCATTTATTTACTTTTAGTTTCTGTTAGCTAGATCAAATTGCATCGGTCTTGATGCAGAATCAGGCACAAATGAGTTGTGCGCATAAAAAAACCCGCACGCGGCGGGTTTATAGGTTGCGATGAGACGGGCCCCGCCTTAAAGCCCTCATTCCCGCGAAAGCGGGAATCATTTGCTCTGATGCATCTCCGAAAATGGATTCCCGCTTTCGCGGGAATGACGGCCTCTGAGGCAGTTTTGTAGGTTGGGTTAGCGCAGCGTAACCCAACCTACGGGGCAGCGCGAATCGCATCGATCTTCGCCGATGCCAACGCCACCGCCTGCGACGGCGAACGCCCCATCGCCAGCTTCAATTCCTTGTACACACCCAGCACCAGCTCGCCATAACCTCGCGCCAGCGTGGCGTCATGGCTGTGGTAGTAGCCGATGCGCAGCACCGGATCCTTGCTTTCGTTCATCGCCTTGCGCAGCAGGCGCGTACCGATCTCGATATTGCGCACCGGATTGAGCAAGGCGATCGGATCGGGTTCCAGATCGCGATGCACGGGGTAGTACACCTGCATGATGCCCACGTCCTGCACCGGCGCGGCCAGCAGATGCGCCAGCTCGATCGCGTGTTCGGTGTCCGCGCGCGAGCCGATGTGCAAATGACCGTTGATGCGCACCACCCACGGGCTAGGCGCCACCGAGCCATCCGGTTGCGTGCCGCGGGTTTCCACCAATGCCACGGCGTAGATCAGCACCGGATCGATGCGATAGCGTGCGCCGGCCTTCGCCCACAGGCTACCTGGCGAGGTGATGTCCAGATTGAAACTACCGGCGCGCACAGCACGTGGTTCTGCCACCACCACGATGGCGCCGTCGCTGGCGAGACCCAGCGTGGTCTTTGGCGAAGGTGTCGATGTGCTCAACGCCACCCGCCGCACCGGTACATTCACGACGTCACCTGTCACGTGCGCAAACAGCATGTGCGGTGACGCCAGCGCCGCTGCGATGTTCGGTTTTGCAACGTTCGCAGACTTCAACGCATGCCCATGCCAGGCATGCATGCCAATCGCCACCGCTGCCGTTCCGGCCACCAGCCCCAGGCCGCCGATGATCGGCACGCGATAGGTCTGGGCCTGCTGCTTGATGACTGGCAGCCATGGCGGGGCGTCGAACGAAAATTTCGCCTGCCACGCAGGCAACGTACCCAGTCCGTAGAAGCCGGCGGCAGCACCTTGATGCCGCTGCGTGATGCGCCGCTGCGCAGCCCAACCGCAAGGCGCTGCGATCACAATCTTCTGACCACCACCATCGAGGCGCCGTGCCCGGAACGCGGCCGGCGCGCACAGGTAGACCCGCTGGGTCACTTCCTGCCCCTTGCCGCGCGTGACCGGCTCGCCTCCAGCGATGGAAGGCGCCTCGATCGTGCGGGGAAAAGGGTTGGTTTGCAGCAACAGCACCTATCGTCTTCCTTCAAGGCTGGGCGGTAGAGCCCGCTAGACAAGCACAAATCGGGCCGAAGGCCAAGCGCAGAAGGGGCCAGGGCTTGGCCTTAGATACGTACACACACTTGTTGATCACGAAAAGCAGTCCCCTCCCCTGCGAAGTAGGGGAGGGCTAGGGTGGGGTGCGAGCGCAGCGAGCTAAGAGACTCGATGCCGTCATAACGCATGTCCGGTGACATTTCACTATGCGCTAAAGCACAAGCAACCCCACCCCAACCCTCCCCTACTTCGCAGTGGAGGGAGCCGTGCGAGCAGCATCGCCATGCCGACCCATGCTGGGATTGCATCCCAGCCTAGGCGACACCGTCATTCCAGCACGCTTGGAATATGCAGCGCCCAGCATTGTCATCACCTCACCCTTGGATCGATTACACGCCGATCCTGACGCCATCCATCACCTCTCCCACGAACGCCCATTGTGCAGAATTCCGCACGCTCCTCCCGCAAGCTCTTCTAGACGCTCGCAGCGCACAACGACCAAGATGCATCCATGCACACCATCGACTTCATCGACTCGCATACCGGCGGCGAACCCACCCGGGTGGTGCTGGCCGGCTTTCCAGACCTTGGCAGCGGCTCGCTGGCCGAACGCCGGGACCTGTTCCGCGATCGCTACGATCATTGGCGCCAGGCGATCGCCTGCGAGCCGCGCGGCTCGGACACGATGGTCGGCGCGCTGCTGTTGCAGCCGACCGATCCGTCGGCATGCGCCGGGGTGATCTATTTCAACAACGTTGGCTATCTCGGCATGTGCGGCCACGGCACCATCGGGTTGATCCGCACGCTGCATCATCTCGGGCGCATTGCACCCGGCCAGCACAAGCTGGAAACGCCGGTCGGCATGGTGGGTATCCAACTGCATGACGACGGGCGTGTGTCGATCGACAACGTCGAGAGCTATCGCCATGCCAAAGACGTTGAACTGGACGTACCCGGCTACGGCAAAGTGAAAGGCGACGTTGCCTGGGGCGGCAACTGGTTCTTCATCAGCAACGACACACCGCTGCCGCTCACGCTCGCCAATCAGCGCGCGTTGACGGTGTACACCGAAGCGATTCGTGTCGCACTGGAAGCCGCCAACATTCACGGCGCCGATGGCGAGATCGACCATATCGAACTCAACGGCCCCTCCACGCAAGCCGATGCGGATGCGCGCAATTTCGTGCTGTGTCCCGGGCTGGCTTACGACCGTTCGCCCTGCGGCACCGGCACCAGTGCCAAGGTGGCCTGCCTGGCGGCTGACGGCAAACTCGCGCCCGGCCAGGTGTGGCGGCAGGCCGGCATTCTCGACAGCGTGTTCGAAGCGCAATACACACCCGGCACGCGCGGCGTGCTGCCGCGCATCACCGGCAGCGCGCACGTCACGGCAAAGGGCCAGCTGCTGATCGATGATCAGCACGATCCGCTGGCCTGGGGCATCGGTACGGCGTGAAGCGTTACGACCTGATCATCGTCGGTGCCGGCATCATCGGCACAGCGTGTGCGGATTACGCCAGCGAGCAGGGCCTGCGCGTGGCGATCATCGAACCAGGCCCGATCGGCGGCGGTGCGACCGCGGCGGCGATGGGCCACCTGGTAGCGATGGACGACGATCCGGCCGAGCTCGCGCTGGCCCATTATTCGCTGGGTCTGTGGGAAGACTTCACCGACGTCGCGCAGATCGAATACACACGCTGCGGCACCCTGTGGGTGGCGAGCAATGAAGCCGAATACGCGCATATTCCCGCCAAGATCGCGCGTCTTGCGGCCGTGGGCGTGCAGGCCGAACTGATCGACAGCGAACGGCTTTATCAACTTGAACCCGCGCTTGCGCCCGGCTTGCACGGCGGCATGCGTGTGCCGCGCGAAGCGGTGGTGTATCCACCGGGTATGGCGCGGCATCTGCTGGATCGTGCGCGTGCGCGCGGCGCATCGCTGTATACGCAACACGTTGCAGCGCTCACCAAGCAAGGCGTGCTGCTCGATGACCGCACCGCTTTGTCCGGTGCAGTGCTGGTCGCCACCGGTTGCGCCCTGCCGCAGTTGCTGCCGCAATTGCCGATGCGCGCGCGCAAAGGGCATCTGGTGATTACCGATCGCTATCCGGGCATCGTGCAGCATCAGCTGCTGGAACTCGGCTACGCCGACAGCGCGCACGGCGATGCGGACAGCAGCGTCGCCTTCAACGTTCAGCCGCGGCCGACCGGGCAGATTCTGATCGGCTCCTCGCGCGAATACGGCAGCGATACCGCGCAGGTATCGCTGCCGATGGTGCGCCGCATGCTGGAACGTACGTTTCGCTATCTGCCCTCGTTGCGGCAACTCGATGCGCTGCGCATCTGGACCGGCTTTCGCCCGGTGAGCGCGGATGGCCGGCCTTACCTGGGGCGCGTGCCTGACCGCGAGAATGTCTGGGTGGCGGCCGGCCATGAAGGCTTGGGTATCACGACGTCATTGGGCAGCGCGCGATTGGTGATCGATCAATACCTGGGCCGCGCCACGGCCATCGACCCGCACCCTTACGATCCGGCCCGTGCGGTGGCAAGCGCATGAAGCAAGTACGTATCGACATCGACGGACAGACGCTTGACGTACCCGCAGGCATCAGCGTGGCGGCGGCGATGGCGCGGTTGCGCCCATCGGTTCGGCGCTCGGTCAGCGGGCAAATGCGCGCACCGTTTTGCGGCATGGGCATCTGTTTCGAATGCCGCGTACGCATCGACGGCGTGGCGCAACAACGCGCATGCATGACGCCAGTGCGCGATGGCATGCAGGTGGTTACCGATGGCTGAGCGCTACGACATCGTCATCGTGGGCGCCGGGCCTGCGGGCCTGGCCGCGGCAGAAGCCGCACTCGCACGAAACGCCCGTGTTGCGTGGCTGGATGCGCAAGCCACGGCCGGCGGGCAGGTGTGGCGCAAGGACGTGCAACACGGTTGGCCGCAGCGCGCCGAACGCGTGATCAGCAAAGTGCTGAGCCATGCCAACCTGACGTGGATGCCGCAGACACAAGTGATCGCTGCGGAACAGAACGAACTGCTGCTGCAAAACGAACGGCAAGCCCTGCGTATCGCCTATGGCGCATTGATCCTCGCCACCGGCGCACGCGAACTGCTGCTGCCCTTCCCTGGCTGGACCTTGCCCGGGGTGACCGGCGCCGGTGGCTTGCAGGCATTGGCCAAGCAAGGCTGGCCGCTGGCCGGACGCCGCGTGGTGATTGCCGGCAGCGGTCCGTTGCTGCTTGCTGCTGCGGCCACGGCGAAACGGCATGGCGCGCAGGTTCTGGGTATTTACGAACAAGCGGACCAGACCGCCGTGCATGCATTTGCGCGCAAGCTGTGGCGCTGGCCCGGTAAAGCCATTCAAGCGGCCATGCTGCGCGCGCAACTGGCAGGCATTCCCTATTACTACGGGAGCATCGTCACGCGCGCACTCGGCGAGCACACGTTGGAATACATCGAAGTCGATGGTCCGCACGGCATGCAGCGCATCGCGTGCGATCAACTCGCCATCGGTTACGGCCTGGTGCCGAACGTGGAACTTGCGCACATGCTGGGCTGCGCGATGACGCAGGAAGGCGCGCACCCCTCTGTGCAGGTGGATGCTTCGCAACGCACCAGCGTCGCCAACGTCTATGCTGCCGGCGAACTGTGCGGCATCGGCGGACGCGACTGCGCCTGGGTAGAAGGACGCGTCGCCGGCATCACTGCTACCGGCGGCACCGTGGGCGCCGCGTTGCTGCAGCAACAACGCCATGCACGCAAGTTTGCCACGGCGTTGGGCGCGCATTTCAAACTCGATCCGTACATCCACGATCTGGCGCAACCCGATACCTTGATCTGCCGCTGCGAAGACGTGCCGCTGCAAGCACTCAAGGATTACGACGACGCACGCAGCGCCAAGCTCGCCACGCGATGCGGCATGGGCGCTTGCCAAGGCCGCGTATGCGGCACCGCGCTCGCGGAACTGGGCCTGTTTCCGCGCAGCGGGCAACGCCCGCCCCTGTTTCCCGCCCGGCTTGCAACGCTGGGCGAATTCGCTTCTTCCTCCGACACTGAAGGATCCTTCTCATGAGCAACGCAACCATGTGGCACGGCGTTCTGCCGGCCATCACCACGCCCTTCACCGCCGACGACCAGGTCGATCACGCGTTTCTTGCCACGCACGCCAAGCAAATGATCGATGCCGGCTGCCGTGGCATCGTGCCGCTCGGTTCGCTGGGTGAAGCGGCCACGCTGAGCTTCGACGAAAAGCTCGACATCCTGCGCACGCTGGTGAAAGCACTGGATGGCCGCGCGCCGGTGATTCCCGGCATCGCCTCGCTTTCCACGCGCGAAGCGGTAAAGCTCGCCAAGGAAGCCAAGGCGATCGGCTGCGGCGGCCTGATGGTGCTGCCGCCGTATGTGTACTCCACCGATTGGCGCGAAATGGGTGCGCACGTGCGCGCCATCATCGCCGCCACTGATTTGCCGTGCATGCTTTACAACAACCCGGTCGCCTATAAGACCGATTTCTCGCCGGCGCAGATCGCCGAACTCGCCAAGGAATTTCCCAACCTGCAAGCGGTGAAAGAATCCTCCGGCGATGTGCGCCGCTTCGCCGGCATTCGCGCCTTGCTTGGCGATCGCTTGCAACTTCTGGTTGGCATGGACGACGCCATCGTCGAAGGCGTGGCGATGGGCGCGGTGGGCTGGATCGCCGGTCTGGTGAATGCGTATCCGAAAGAATCGGTGAAGCTCTACGAACTCGCGCGCGACGGCGGACCGAAAGCGGCCGAATCGCTCTACAACTGGTTCCTGCCGCTGTTGCGCCTGGACACCGTGCCGACCTTCGTGCAGCTGATCAAGCTGGTGCAGGAAAAAACCGGCATGGGCAGCGAGCGCGTGCGCGCACCGCGCTTGCCGGTGGCGGGCGCCGAACGCGAGCTGGCATTGAAGATCATCGATCACGCCATCGCCAACAAGCCGGCCGTTTGATGATGAGTACGTTTGAACCCGTCCTGATTGGCGGGCACTGGTGTGCATCGCTGGATGCGCACGGCAGCTTCCGTGCGGAAGATCCCGCGCGCGCCGAAGCGATCGGACCCGCCTTTCCCATCAGCGGTGATGCTGATATCGAGGCGGCCATGCGCGCTGCCATCGATGCCGCCGATGCCTTGTGCGCGGCACCGCCCGCGCAAATCGCCGACTTCCTGGAGCGCTACGCCGCCGCCATCGACGCCGACGGCGATTGCCTGGTGGCCTTGGCGCATGAGGAAACCGCGCTGCCGGTCGAGCCGCGTTTGCGGTCGGTCGAACTGCCGCGCACCAGCAACCAATTGCGCCTTGCGGCACAAGCGGTGCGCGATTACAGCTGGACCGATCCGGTAATCGACACGCAAGCCGGCCTGCGTGCGCACCGTGCACCGCTCAACAAACCGGTGCTGGTGTTCGGGCCGAACAATTTTCCGTTCGCGTTCAACGCCATCGCCGGCAGCGATTTCGCCTCGGCCATTGCGGCACGCAATCCGGTGATCGCCAAGGCGCATCCCTCGCATCCGGCCACCAGCCAACGCCTGGCGCAACTGGCGCATACGGCTTTGCTCGAAGCCGGTTTGCCGGCCGCCGCGGTGCAGATGCTTTATCACTTCGACAACGCCCTGGGTCTTGCCTGGGCGGGCGATGCGCGCCTGGGCGCGATCGGTTTTACTGGCAGCCGCAACGGTGGCCTTGCGTTGAAAGCCGCTGCGGACAAGGCTGGCGTGCCGATCTATGCGGAGCTTTCCAGCGTCAACCCGGTGTTCCTGTTGCCGGGTGCATTGGCGGAACGCGGCGAGGCGTTGGCGCAGGAATTCTTTGCCTCCTGCACGATGGGCAGCGGGCAGTTCTGCACCAATCCCGGCGTGGTGATCGTGCCGAACGGCGAACAGGGCGATGCATTCGTGACGGCAGCGAAAAAGCTGTTTGCCGAAGCCGACGCCAAAGTGCTGTTCTCGCGTGGTGTGCAGCAAAACCTTGCACGCGCAGTGAACGACTTACGCGCTGCCGGCGCGCAAGCGCTTACGGGCGGCAGCGTGGGCGAAGGCTATCGTTTCCAGCCGACCTTGCTCAATGTGGACGACGATACGTTCCTCGCCCATGCAGAAAGCTTGCAGGCCGAAGCGTTCGGCCCCGTCAGCCTAGTTATTCGCGCAGAGGGACTGGCGAGCATGCAACGCATCGCCGCGTCGTTCGAAGGCAACCTCACCGGCACGATCTATCGTTCGACGGATGGTGGTGACGATGATGCATGGCAAGCGCTCGCGCCCGTGTTGCGCAACAAGATAGGCCGACTGATCGCCAACAAGATGCCGACCGGCGTGGCGGTGAGCGCAGCGATGAATCATGGCGGACCGTATCCGAGCACCAGCAATCCTGGCTTTACCTCGGTCGGCATGCCAGCGTCGATTCGGCGCTTCAGTGCGCTGCATAGTTACGACAACGTGCCCGAGGCGTTGCTGCCCACGGAATTGCGCAATCGGAATCCAGGCGGCGTGCAGCGTTTGGTGGACGGGCGCTGGACGGACGGAGACCTTGATTAGATGCGGTCCCTCCCACCTGCGTGATTGACTCCCTCTCCCCTCCGGGGAGAGGGTTGGGGTGAGGGGGGCAATCTTGCGAAATACTCGCAGTTCGCCGGGGAAATACAGCAAATGTTTCGACGTAACGATATAGGCAGAGGCAAGCAACGCCCCTCACCCCAGCCCTCTCCCCAGAGGGGAGAGGGAGCCAAAGCACTCCTGTTTATCTGTTGCATCATGCTGTCTCCACTCATCAAGGCGACACCACCAACGCCGGACCCCTCCCAAGCCTTCCACACCCTCTACACCCGCGAATGGCAATGGCGCCAACAACAATTCGCCGGCGCCGATGACGAAGACAGCCAGGGCCACGCTGCCGCCCATCTGCCCAAAGTGGACGCCACCACCCAGGCGAAGCGCGAACACTACTGGGCCGACGTGCTCGCACAATTGGATGCGATCCCGGAAGCAAAGCTCAGCCCGGAAGATCAGCTCAACGATGAGGTTTACAAGCAGCAGATCCAAACGCTGCTCGCCGATCAGCGCTTCAAGACCTGGCAGATGCCGTTCAACGCCGACTCGGCCTTCTGGAGCGATCTTGGCTTCAGCGCGCGCGGCGATTTCGTCACGGTGAAGGATTACCAGAACTACCTGGGCAAGCTGCACGACATCCCGCGCTATTTCGACGAACAGATCGCCAACATGCGCCTGGGCCTCGCGCGCGGTTTCACGCAACCCAAAGCGATACTGCAGGGACGCGATCAATCGATTTCCGCCGTGGCCGATGCGCAGGGCGAGCAAAACCTGTTCTACACGCCGTTCAAGCAGATGCCGGCGACCATCCCCGCCGAGCAGCAGGCCTTGTTGCGCAAGCAGGCGTTGCGCGAGATCGAGCAAGATGTAATCCCCGCGTACGCGAAGCTGCTCGCTTTCATGCGCAATGATTACTTCCCGCATGCACGCGACACCCTCGCCGCGGAAGATCTGCCGGACGGCAAGGCGTTCTATCTCGCGCAGATTCGCGAATACACCACGCTGGACATGAGCCCCGACGACATCCATGCCTTGGGCCTGAAGGAAATGGCCAGCATCCATCAGCAGATGCTGGCCATCATCAAGCAGACTGGCTTCAAGGGTGGCTTTGCCGATTTCCTGCAATTTCTTCGCACCGATCCGCGCTTTTATGCGAAGACGCCAGATGAGTTGCTCAAAGACGCGGCATGGATCGCCAAGGAAGTCGATGGCGTGGTGGGCAACTACATCGGCCGCTTGCCGCGGCGGCGCTTTACGATCAAACCGGTGCCGGCGGATCTCGCGCCGATCTATACCGGTGGACGTGGCGGCCCAGGCATTTATCTAGTCAACACCTACGACCTGCCCTCGCGCCCGCTTTATTCGCTGCCCGCGCTAACCCTGCACGAATCCTCGCCCGGCCATGCACTGCAGATGCCGCTCGCTGCTGAATTGAAGGGGCTGCCGGATTTCCGCCGCTACACCTACATCTCCGCGTATGGCGAAGGCTGGGCCTTGTATTGCGAATACCTGGGCCAGGAGATGGGCATGTACAAGACGCCGTACGATCAATTCGGTTACCTGAGCTATCAGGCCTGGCGCGCCGCGCGGCTGGTAGTGGATACCGGTTTGCATCACATGCACTGGACACGCGAACAGGCGCGCGACTATCTGCGCCAGAACACCGCGCTGGCCGAGCATGAAATCGACACCGAGGTGGATCGCTACATCGCCTGGCCGGGGCAAGCCTTGTCGTATTACCTCGGCGAGCTGGAAATACGCCAGGATCGTGCGCGAGCGGAACAAGCACTGGGGGATAAATTCGACATCCGCGCGTTTCATGATGCGGTGCTGTCGACGGGGTCGGTGCCGCTGCCGGTGTTGCATAAACGGGTCGATCAGTTCATCGCCAGTGGGGGGAAGTCGCCGTATGCGCAGTAGTGAATGCAATGAAGCAAATCTCGCGGCAAACCCAAGCCATGCTCGCCCCTGCACAGGCCTGATTGGCGTTGAATCCCGGCTATGCCAGATGCAGTTCCCTCCCCTGCGTAGTAGGGGAGGGCTAGGGTGGGGTGCGAGCGTAGTGAGCGGCGCAAGCCAGGCGCCGAAGCACCATGTGGGCTGCTTGCCATCATCGCGAAATCAGCTGCGTGCTAAAGCCCGAGCAACCCCACCCCAACCCTCCCCTGCTATCGCAGGGGAGGGAGCACAACTCGGCAAACTGAGACTCGACGGTAATCAGGTGCATGGGGAACACAACGCAATGACCATTTGGCAAAGGGGAGCCTGAGATGAGCCTGATCACCGACATGACCCGCCGTAAATCCGTCGCGGCCATGCAACAGGAAACCGGCGAACGCAGCGGACTTCGCCGCGTGCTCGGTTTATGGCAACTCACCGCGATCGGCCTCGGCGGCATCATCGGCGTCGGCATCTTCGTGTTGACCGGCACTGTCGCCGCCACACAAGCAGGACCTGCCGTGGTGCTGTCGTTCCTGCTCGCAGGCGTCGCCAGCGGCGCGGCAGCATTGTGCTATGCAGAGTTCTCCGGACTCATTCCCGTCTCCGGCAGCGCATACACCTACGGCTACGCCGTGCTCGGTGAATTCGCCGGCTGGGTCATTGGCTGGGATTTGCTGCTGGAATACGCCTTGATCGCCGCCGTCGTCGCGGTAGGCTGGTCGGGTTACGTGCAAGCCTTGCTGGATGCAGCAGGCATTCCGTTGCCGGTCTGGGCACAAGGCGCTTATGGCAGTGCGCCGGGACGCTTGTTCAATCTTCCCGCCGTGGTGGTATCGATGGCGATCACCGCCTTATTGGCGATGCGCATGCAATGGGGCGCGCGTTTCAACACGGCCATCGTGGCGATCAAGATCGCTGCGGCGGCGGGTATCGTGGTGGCTGGCGTGGCGTATGTGAAGCCAGAGCGCTGGCATCCTTTCATGCCGTTCGGCGTGCACGGCGTGGTGACCGGCGCCGCGGTGGTGTTCTTTGCGGTGTTCGGTTACGACATGCTCACCACCGCCGCGGAGGAATCGCGCAACCCACAACGCGACCTGCCACGCGCCGTGTTGTTGTCGCTGGGCATTGCGATGCTCTTGTATTTCGCCATTTGCCTGGTGCTTACCGGCATCGTGCCGTACACCACGCTGGATACGCCCGCGCCTGTGGCAAGCGCGTTCAGCGCCATCGGCATGCCGCAGGTGATGGTGGCGATCTCGCTGGCGTCGATCTGCGGCATCACCAGCGTGATCTTTGCCAACTTGCTGGCCGGTGCGCGCATCTGGTTTGCGCTGTCGCGCGATGGCCTGCTGCCGGGATGGTTCGCCAAGGTGCATCCGCGCTGGCATACACCACATCGCACCACGATGCTGCTCGGCGCCGTGACGGCGATCGCATCGGGACTGTTTCCGTTAAGCGAACTCGCCAAGCTGGTGAATATCGGCGTGCTCAGTGCCTTCATCGTAATCTGCACCGCGGTAGCCGTACTGCGTTGGCGCCAACCCGATTTGGCGCGCCCCTTCCGCACACCGCTGGTGCCGCTGGTGCCCATCATCGGCGTCGGCTTTTCCTGCTGGCTGATCTGGGGTCTGCCCACCGTCACGTACTGGCGTTTCGGTTTGTGGCTGCTGGTGGGCCTGGTGGTGTATGTCGGCTACGGGCGGCATCACAGCCGCTTGAGTGCATCCGTTGATGCCGCCGCAGGTGTGCACGAATCCGCATCGTAGGTTGGGGCGAGGCACAGCCGAACCCCAACGTCGCATGCATGGACCGCTCGAATGTTGGGGTTCGCGTTCGCTCACCCCAACCTACGAGGCGACTATGCGCGAATCCGCATGTAAGCCGCGGCATTTCGCCAAGACCGTTGTTTGCTGCGGTCGCACCATGCCAACAGGCCCGTGCACGGCGCCGCCTCTACCGGACTACCCGCCGGTTCCCTCCACCCAAGACGTGCACGGGCCGTTTCCATGTCTTTGTTGTGCGCATGACGCATCACCGTCTGCGAAGGGGTTGATTGCGTGGATCGTCGACGTTTTCTGCAAGGCCTGGCTGCTACAAGCGCGGCCGTTGGATTGAGCGGTGTGAGGCGCAGCCAAGCCACCGCTTCACCGTTCCAGCGTCCCATTCCTCCACCGATACGCGTGCCGACGCAAAGCGTCTCGTTGCAAGGACACACTTTGCAGGCGCACTTCACGTCAGCTGATCACGCGTGGCAGGTCTTTGAAGACTTGCGCGATCCGCACGGCGCGCTGACGCTGAGCGACGGCAGTCAGGCATGCGTGTTGCGCAAGCGCACCGAAGCGGTTTATGCCGAAAGCGACGCGCCTTATTTCGGCATGAAGCTGGCGGATATCGCGTTGGCGGAAGCGGATCTGCTGGCCGATCATCTTCTGCGCCAAGGCGAACCGCAGGAAGAGGAGGTGCGCCGCGCCGCGCCGCCAGTCGCTTCCAAACTGAATCCGGAGAATTACTACGGCCGCCTGCCGTGGACCACCTTCGTCGGTACGCGCCAATGCGCGGACACCATGCCGGTCTATACGTCTGGCAGCACGCGCACGTATCACACCGATCAGGCCTTTGCAGACCTGCACGACCCCAAGCGGGTCGCACGCCGTCGCGAGGGTTTGCTCGGCGGCTGGCTACCCGCCGTACATAAGGTGATCCCGATCGACGAAGGCAGCTGGTACGACGTGCTGGTATTTGCCGACGTGGACGCCACCGATCGCTTCGTTGTCCAGACCTGGCATCGCACTGCGCGCATCGAGCACGGCAAGATGGTGCAGGTAAGTTATGGCCATAGCTATCCCAGTTATCCGCCACGCCGCATGCCGCCGGATGCATCGGCGTTCTACGCCGCGCTGCTGCGCTTTCACGACTACTGGCAAACCGAACTTGCCGACGTGTGTCACGCCGAGGTGCCCGCTACTGGCTGGACCGACATGGTTCGCCATGCCTTTGCGCGCGAGTTGGTCGTACGCCCGGATGGCGTCTATCCCAAATACGGCGCGGTGGATCGCGATTACTACGGCAACGAGTACGACGGCTTCCAGGACACGTTCACCAGTTCGCTCTACGCAAATTTGGAATGGGGACGTTTCGCACAGGCCGCCGCCGTGCTGGACGAATACTTCACCGATTTCGTGCAGCCGGACGGCATGATCAACATGCGCGGTGCGGAGACAGGGCAATTCGGGCTGACGCTCTCCCTGCTGGCGCGTTACTTCCACTACACCGGTGATGGCCCATTGCTCAACAAGCATCGCGCCAAAATCGAAGCCACGGCGCAGCTTTTGCTGGAACTGCACGACACCAGCTTGCAACTGCCCAGCAACAGTCCCGGCTACGGCCTGATCCATGGCTGGAACGAATCGGATGCCTGCCTGTTTCCCGATCCCACGCTATGGTGGAAGCCGTACTACGCCAACAGTGCCTTGGCGGCGCGTGGGCTGCGTGATATCGCGCCGGTGTGGCGGACATTCATGCATGACGGGAGTGCGCACGCAACGCAGTGGCAACAACGTGCGGATGCGCTTGCGCAGCAGGTACAGCGCACGCTGCGCGCCAACGTGCGGCATGACCTCACGCCGCCCTATGTAGGACCGCTGCCAGGCGTCACGCTCACCTTTCGCGAATCGCTGGCGAAGGAAAAACCGAGCGAGCAACAATGGCCGCATCGTGCTTATGCCGAATTATTGCAAGCCGACGTGCTGCCCACCGATCTCGCCAACCTGGTGATCGACTGCATGCGCGGACATGGCGCCACCAGCATCGGCGTGGTGGCCAATGTCGCGCCGGTCACGCCGGATGGCCGCGATATCCTCGGCTTCATTTCCTACGGCTATGCGCAGCAGCTGTTGCGCCTGGACCGCATCGACGAATACCTGCTGTTTCTCTACGCCCACCGCTATCACGCGCACACGCCGGGCAGTTGGACGGCCGGCGAAGTATCAGATATCACCGGTGGCATGCCGCTGTTCTGCATGCCTGCACAACTCACCATTCCCTTGCTGCTGCGCTGGATGTTGGTATTCGAGGACAGCGCAGGAGAAACGCTGTATCTGGGGCGCGCCATTCCACGCGCGTGGCTGGGCAGCGGGCAATCCATCGCCATCCATGACGCACCGACGCGTTGGGGACGCACGAGCTTTCAACTGCACGCTACGGACGACGGTGTGGTGGAAGGCATTGTCACCCTGCCCGACCGCGATGTTCCCGACACATGGCTGAGCGTGCGCGCTCCGGCGGGCAAGCGATTGGCCACGGCGCAGATAGACGGCTTGACGGCCGTTTGCCAGGGCGAAGCGGTACGACTGCAAGGCAAACCCGGCCAGCGCATTCACCTTCACGCGAGCTTTACGTAGTGATTGCCCTATCGCACACGGTTTATGCGAAATTCCGCACGGAAGTGCAGTAATTGGCACAAGACGTCGTGTTGATTATTACGGCAGGATGAAACCCGACGACATTTAGTATTACTTAATTATCAAATGTAATTTGGCCGTCACCAGCGTTTTTTCGGGGGAGTGGCATGCAACACGGGGTAGATCAACGCAGGCGGTTTCTCAAGGGCGCGGCAACCGCGCTTGTTGCAGCCGTCGCCGCACCGCGCGCAGGCGCATTCGATCTGGCCGAGCCGGCCGGAAAATCCAAGTCACCCAAGCAGGCCATTCCCGATCAACCGGTGCGTTGCGTGCAGCCGTTTGCACTCAATCAAGTGCATTTGCTGGATAGCGAGTTCACGCGTGCCGCCGCCGTCAACCGCAGTTACCTGCTAAGCCTTCCCACCGATCGGCTGGTGCATACCTTCCGCCTGCAAGCCGGCATCGCTTCGCACGCCACGCCGCTGGGTGGCTGGGAAAAGCCCGATTGCGAACTGCGCGGCCATTTTGCCGGCGGCCATTATCTTTCCGCCTGCGCGCTGGCCTATGCCAGCAACGGCGATGAAGCCCTCAAGGCGCGCGGCGATGAACTGGTAAAGGCGCTTGCCGCCTGCCAGCGTCCAAACGGCTACCTCAGTGCGTTCCCCGAAAGCTTCTTCGATCGCTTGAGCCGCGGTCAGAAAGTGTGGGCGCCGTTCTACACCATCCACAAGATTCACGCCGGCCTGCTCGACATGTATCGCCTTGCCGGCAATCAGCAAGCGCTGCAAATCGCCACCGGCATGGGCGACTGGATCGTGCATTGGGTCAATGGTTTTTCCGATGAAGAGATGGCGCACATCCTCAAGACCGAATACGGCGGCACCAACGATTCGATGTATGAGCTGTACGCCATTACGGGCAACGAACGCTATCGTGACGCCGCACATCGTTTCGACCAGGCATCGCTGTTTGATCCACTGGCTTCCTATAGCGATCAGTTGAAGGGCCTGCACGCCAACACGCAGGTGCCCAAGATCATCGGCGCGGCGCGGCGCTACGAACTGACCGGTGAGCCACGCTACCGGCGCCTGGCCGAGTTCTTCTGGGAGACCGTCACAGAAACCCGCACTTACGCCACGGGCGGCACCAGCAATGGTGAGTTCTGGCAGACCGGCCCTGGCGATCTTAAAGGGCAGCTCGGTTTATACACGGCCGAATCCTGCGTGGCTTACAACATGTTGAAGCTAACGCGTCACGTCTACACCTGGAACGGCGATCCGCGCGCGTTCGACTACTACGAACGCACGCTCTACAACGCGCGCCTCGGCACCCAGGATGCCGACGGACTGAAGCTCTACTTCTATCCGCTGCGCGCCGGCGCCAACAAGTTCTACAACTCGCCCACCGATTCGTTCTGGTGTTGCACCGGTACCGGTGCGGAAGACTTTGCGCGCTTCAACGACAACATCTATTTCCACGACGGCGACGACCTCTACGTCAACCTGTTCGTACCTTCGGAGCTTAGCTGGGTGGAACAAGGCGTTACCTTGCGCCAGGAGACGCGCTTCCCGCGCGAGCAACGCACCACCGTGCAGCTCAAGCTGGCGCAGCCGAAACAGTTCGCGCTGCACCTACGCATTCCGTCCTGGATTGGTCCCAACGCGAAAGTGCGGGTGAATGGTCAAGCCTTGGATGCGTTTGCATCGCCCGGCAGTTACCTGAGCGTGCGGCGCGAATGGCACGATGGCGACCGTATCGAGCTCGATCTGCCGATGCAGCTGCACACCATGCCGCTGCCTGGCGACGACAACCAGATCGCCATGCTGTACGGCCCGCTGGTGCTGGCAGCGCGGCTCGGCGGCCAAGGCCTGACGCATGCCGTGCAGTACGGCGGCTACGGTACTGGCCCCGATCCGGAGCCACCCGCGCAGCCTGCACCGCGCATCACCGCGGCCACACCGAACAGCACCGATTGGATGCGCGTCGTCTCCGCGGACGAACTGCGCTTTGAAGCCACCACCAGCCAGGGCAAGCAAGCCGTTGCGCCGTTGAACGACATTTACGGCGAACGCTATGCGGTGTATTGGCAGAACGATAACGACACGGCTTCCGGCAACGGATAAACGTAGTGCGCACACCGCAACCGCGGTGCGCGCCGATCAGGAACGATCCGCAGCAGTGAGCGCTCGCCGCTGCGTTCGTCAAGGGGGACGGCAAGGCGCTTGCGCCGGGCCATAAGGACACATCGGTGAGCTATTGCGCATGCCGCCCTCGTGACGGCAGCGAACAGGCATGGAGCCTTGCAACGTTGTCTTTGGTCTGCGCCGCTTGCCGGTGCATGGTCAGTGCTGTGCCTTTTTCATACGTCACGTCCATTCCAGCGAGAGAACAACATGGTCAGTGCATCTTCTGCTTCGGTCAGCCCTTCACCCCATCGCCGCTCCTCGCTGATGGCACAGGCCATTCGCGTGGCGCTGACATTCGGCTTGCTCGCAAGCAGCACGCTGTATGCGCAGGACAATGGCACGACGTCGTCAACACAAAGCAACGACGCGCCCGACGCCAAGACCAAGACGCTGCAGGCCGTCACGGTGACCGGTTCGTTGATCCGGCGTGTCGACCTGGAAACGGCCAACCCCGTCACCACCATCGATAGCGGCCAGATTGCTGCCAGCGGCAAGCCAACGCTGGGCGACCTGATGCAGGACCTGCCTTCCGTGGCAGGCAACGCGACCAATCCCAGCATCAACAGCGGTGGCGGCACCGGTGCATCGACGGTTTCGTTGCGCGGCCTGGGCGATAACCGCACTCTCGTGCTGGTGAATGGGCATCGCGTAGCCTACAACGACGTCAACAGCATTCCGTCCAGCATGGTCGAACGCGTCGAGGTGCTTACCGATGGCGCTTCGTCGATATACGGTTCGGACGCGATCGGCGGCGTGGTGAACTTCATCCTGAAAGATCACTACCAAGGCGTGCAGCTGAGTGCCGACTACGGTGAAAGCTCGCATAGCGATGGCAATCGCCGCAGCTTCAATCTGCTGGCGGGGCTATCCGGCGAGCGTGGAAAATTCATCGTGTCGCTCACGCACCAGACGCAGAATCCGATCGCATCCGGTGCACGCGATTACTCGGCGTACACCTTGGCATTCCGCAATGGCCAGGTGGTGAGAGTGGGTTCCTCGGCAACGCCCGGCGGTTTGATCCAGGATGCCAGCGGCACCTATGTCACGCTCAATAAGGGCACTACCGGCGCGCCCACCTTGGCGGATTATCACCCGTACAACTCCACCGCAGATTCCTTTAACTACGCACCCTACAACTTGCTGCTTACGCCGCAGGATCGCACCAACATCTCACTGTTCGGTTCCTACAAGATCACGCCGAACATTGAAGCCTACGCCACCCTGTTCTACACCCGGACGTCGGCGTCTTCGATTATTGCGCCGGTGCCGATCTTCGCGAATTCGGATGATTTCCTGATTCCATCCACCAACTACTACAACCCGTTCGGGCTCAATTTCGGCACCGATCGCACCACTGGCAATGGCTATAACGATTTCGATATTCGCCTGACTTCACTGGGCAGCCGCACCTACGTCAACAAGACCTACGATTTTCAATTTACGCCTGGCATACGCGGCAACTTCGGCGACAGCAGCTGGCAATGGAACGTGGACTTCAATTACGGCAAGGTTCGGCAGAAAACGCTCAACAACGGCTTCCTCGACTATACGGCCTTCGAGCAGGCGATCGGTCCGTCGTTCCTGTCCGGCAATGGCGTGGTCACCTGCGGCACGCCCGCGGCGCCGATTGCCAATTGCACGCCGATCAACATCTTCAATGCCAATGATCCGGCCTCGATCGCGGCCTTGAAGAAGCTGGTGGTGAATCCCGATTCGTTCTACCGCTATACGCTCGAACAATTTGAAATCGGCGCCAACGGTGAATTGTTCGACTTGCCCGCCGGTGCTGTGAACCTTGCCGCCGGCCTTTCGTATCGGCGCGAATCGCAATCGGATGGTACGGATACACCCAATGCCATCGCCATCAACGATGGCCCTTACGCCGGCCTGTGCGGCGTGGTGGAGTTCTGCGCCACCCAGCTCAGCGGCAGCTACAACGTGAAAGAGGCGTATGCCGAACTGTTCGTGCCCGTGCTGGCCGATCTGCCGTTTGCGCATTCCTTGAACATCGACATCGGTTCGCGCTTCTCCCGCTACAGCCTTTCCGGCACCACTACCAACAGCAAAGTTGCCCTGGAATGGAAGCCGGTTGCCGACCTCCTCGTGCGCGGCACGGCATCGCAGGTATTCCGCGCGCCGAACATCAACGAACTGTTCGCCGGCACTTCGGGCGGTGCAGACGCCGCTACCGACATCTGCAACGGCTACACCGGCGGACATCCGCAAGCCTGCGCCAACGTGCCGACCGACGGCAGTTTTCAGCAGGCCAACCCGCAGCTTGGCGTAAGAAGCTCCGGCTCGGTCGCAGCGGGCTATGACTTGAAACCGGAGTTCGGCCATTCCTTCGACTACGGTGTGGTCTACGACCCGCATTGGTTGCCGGGCCTGTCGCTCAGCGCCGATGCCTGGCGCATTCAATTGCGCGACACCATCGTGGATGGCCTGGACCCCACCACCATCCTCAACGAGTGCTACTTCAGCGACCGGCTTTGCAGCCTGATCCATCGCGCCGGCAACGGCCAGATCAGCTACATCAACCTGCCCACCGTCAACCTTGGCGAAACCTCGGCCAGCGGCATCGATTCGACCATTCAATACAGCTTCAACGCCGGCGACTACGGCAAGGTGAACGTCAGCCTGGCCAGCACCTACATGCAGCGCTATGACGTGGACACCGCGCCTGGTGATAGCGCCGTGCCGGTAACGCATTGCGCCGGCTCCTACTGCTCGGTGTACGGCGAATTCCCGCGCTGGCGCGGCCTGGCCACGGTCAACTGGAGCCGCGGCCCATGGAGCGCAAGCTGGACCATGCGCTATGTAGGGCGCACCCGCGTCGGCAGCGCCGATCTCTCGCAGGGCTATTCGGCCGACGAAAGCATTCCCGGCGTCGTGCACCCCATCGGTGCCTACGTGTTCCACAACATTTCCGGCAGCTACGCCCTGGCGAAATACCACACCACGATTTCTGCCGGCATCGACAACCTTTCCGACAAGCAGCCGCCGATGTTTTACCAATGGGGCAGCAATGGGAACACGGATGCGTATACGTATGACTTGATTGGGCGGTATTACTGGATGCGGGCGACGGTGTCGTTTTAAGAGAACCATTAACCGGCGATCGCGCAGCATGCGATCGCTAGAATGGGTTGATTCATAAGCTATCCGTGCATTCGACGTGAATATTAAAAGCCATCGCTAAGCGACAGCTTTTGGCCTCACAAAGCTGAGACTTTCCGCCATCGCGTACATATTCCCCTGCTAAATTCGGCCCATCCGGTAGGTCGTCTACCGGCTTTCGAAGGGGAAAACCCAATGTCACGTATCCAAGTACTTCGCCACGTTTTACTCGCCAGTGTTGCCGCTATCGGCATGACATCCACTGCCTTTGCGCACCACGGAAGCACAGCTGCCACTGCAAATCTACAAAGCAATGGAATAACTCGGACCATGATTATCTGCACCAATCCTTATACATGCTCGGGAGCTTCCACCAGCACATCTAATAACTAACTCAGCTTACCCATAAGCGAAGAGACGCAGAATTCTTTTCTTTCTGCGTCTCTTTCTCACAACTATTGTGAAGAAGAGCCGTCACCGTCATTAGACGATCCACTGAGCGCACATGCAGCTCACCATCGAACGCCTGAGCATGCGTGCGCATTTCTTCTTCGCTTGTAAAGTTGGCTCCTAGTTTTGCAGCCAGACCTCGGCGGTGCTCGCTGAAATAGACCGCATTGGCTACTTCGTTTTCATCCAGGAAACCTATGACACGGACAACTACCCAACGGCGACTATGGGTCTTCCCCGCGCGCACAAGCAGCTTGATGCGCGAGCAAGTGAGATTTGCTGCGACATGGACAACCGATTCGCAGGCTGTGCGATATATCGCGGCAAGAACACCCGACTCCAACGCGGTAAAGCCGCGACCGCCAATTTCGCAGCTGTAACCCATGCCCGCTTCGTCTAAAGCACGGGCAATAGTCTCATTAAGCGCCGCTGGGAGACCACGATCGCGCCACGCAGATGGATGCAGGCTTTCGGCCAGGCGATATACCTGCTCGTGTGCCAAAACAGCCTGTTTGTAGAAGCCATGAGTTTCAATGTTGGGCACAATACGCCGCATATGCTCAAGCACACGAGAGCTGTTTATGTGCAACGAACCGGCAACAAACTCCAAGCGCTCTGCAACACGCCGCATTTTGCGCTCGCTAAGCGCCAAGTTCTGCCTCGCCATCTGGTACGCATTCTGGGTCGCGACTCGCTCACGTTCGTCACGTAGATTCTGTGCGGAGACCTTGGCGCCCAATACATAGAGTCCGCTCACCGCAATACCCAGAGCGGCCTGAATCTCGATGACGCCCAATTCGGGAACATCTGCGTGCAGCAGAGCATTGCAGACGATGACCACCGTACCCGCCAGGGCAGCCGCGCGCCATCCATGCTTTACCGTTAACCACGCCGCCGGGATAAACATGCCCATTTCGAACAGTTGCCCCTGAGTCACGTCCAGCTTGGCCGCCGCCATCGCCATCAACAAAATGACGGGGGTAGCAATGCCAAGTGCGTCAGGAAGCATTTTGCTGTGCAGTGCCCGGCTGAGTTGCGTCTTTATTTGCCCTTTGCGGTAGTCCAGGCGGGCAATAAGCGCCCAGGGAACGAGTGTCATCAGGCCTGCATAGTTACCGACCAAATAGCCCGCAGCCATGATTGGCGTTGGCTTGAATGGGCCACTTGTAATGTGCAGAACGGAAATCAGGCCATAGCTGTAAGTGCTGAGGGCGACCGATACCAGCAACACGCAAGCAAGAAGCGCCTTGACGTTTACAAGATGCTTGGTCGGAAACAGATTAAGTCGCGCCCGGCAAAACCACACGATAGGCATGCCCATGAGCATTTCCGGAAACATGCGAATTGCGACCCAAGTTGGGCCAAAGCTATCCAGGCACTGCCACGCGACGTAAGCATTGGGAATCACTTCCCCGACCAGCAACGCACCCCAGTAGCGATATGGAAACAAGAGAAGGCAGATCACCTGCAAACCGGCATAAAGATGCCAATGGGCCGCAGCAATCGAATGAATACCTAGAAATGCAGACGCGTAACCGACGCCAACTCCAACCTGCCTCAGCCACTCGCTTTCCCACAGCTGCTTGCGCATGCTCCGTGCCCCTTGACCGAGATGTGATGACGCTTTGCCGCTTCCCCAATAAAGCCAATCTGTTATCGGCCCATGCACGCAATCTTTGATTGTTACGCGTGAAATGCCTGTTTAACCGCCCACTGTCGAAAAACCTAGTCGGATGGTTCGGGCCCGCAGCGCCCGTCGTCGCAAATAGCCGACAGTATAGAACCTAGATCGATGCTCTATTCAAACCGCCGGGACCGAAAGCCTCAACGACGCCTACATGGGCAGCAGGGGTGATCGACTGCCGCGCTTGCCCCCTTCTCTGCAGCGGCCCTGGGCTTCCATGAAAAATCAAGCTCTTCCGTAACCATTTTATATGGCAGTTTTCATTCCAACCTCCATGAATCCGGTGCGCTTAACCAGGAAGTTACACACGAAATTCACATTTCTCCCTCAATCATCGGGCATAGCCGCCAGCCCTTACAAAAAACGGGAACGCTACATCTCAATCCGTGGGGAGATAGAGAGCATGGGGAAAGGAGCGCAGCTTCAAAGCCGCGAGTGGATCGTGCAGATTGGCGTCGCCCTTGCTTACGGGCTCGCCTATTGCGCCATACGTCCTTTCTCAGACGCTCATTGGTCGCTTACTTCAGGCCTACGATTTACCTGTCTGTTGCTGATTCCCTATCGTTATTGGATAGCTCTCGCGATTGGCGAGGCAGCGCCGCTGGCTTACTTCATGTTCAATGGCGTTGGGTTGTTTGGATTCAAGACCGCTTTGATCTGGTCGTTCCCGCCGATCATGATCGCCATGCCCCTCGTGTGGTTCTGTCGTAGCCGGTTGGGTCTATTCCCAACCAGACGTAGCGTGGACCTGAAAGTGCTGCTGATTTGTTCATTCACCACGTCTCTGCTGTGGGCGAGCGTTACTTACGTAGGCTTCCTTACTGCTACCGACCCATCCATGCACACCACCTCGGCCATGTTTGCGGGCGTTTTTGTGGGTAGCTACGTCGCGATTCTGACCATTTCCACATGGCCATTGTTTGCAAGGGCTGCTCGCAATGGCCGCTCCCTGCGGGAAATGATCAAGGACAGCATCGCTAGTCCATTGGCGTTTGATACGGTTTTGTATGCACTACCGATATTGCTCGTCATCGCCTGCATAAGCTCGTTGGCAGGGGCAGCCACCGCAATCATTTTGCAAGTGTCGCTGCTTCTCCCAGTGGCTTGGCTAACGTCCAAATATGGATGGCGAGGCGCCGCAGCATCTGGCCCGCTTGCGGTTGCTTGTTTGTGTTTGCTCACGCTCTCGGTTCCAGACCCAGTAGTCATTCAAACCCAGCTCTTCGTCACAGTGGCTTCGTTCGCCGTACATATGCATTTGTCATCATGAGCGAGTGGTTCGCGCGCTTATCTACGCATATTTTCTGCGGCATTTCCATTGCGTGCAGAGAATCGTTGGCGGCAGACCGCTTATCATGCTGGGATTTCATCCCAGCCTACGTTGGCGCACCAGACCGTATACCTGAGGTCTAGCGTAGAGGCGCTCGACATCGAAGCGGGCTAGACTCACGCGGGTCTTCGTCAAAGAGGGCGTCAAGATGGACTACAAGCAACCTCCGCTCAATCGCGGCGTTAATCCCTTGAAGATGAATTGGCTGTGGCGGTTGATCTGCCAAGTTGGTTACGTGGCTGATGACGATGTTGTATCCGCTCTGCGCCTCGCCGATATTCATGTGAATCATGAGCGTGTTCTTGGCTGGCACAAGTCAGAGGGCGAGGACGGTTATTTTCCTCTCACCATTGCGGAGTTGGAGCAAAACCTGCGCGCCCTGCTGGCCGCACGATCCGACTCGTCGCTGCCTGGAAAAGGCGATGCCTCCAATGATTGAACATGCCGTTCTTTCCTCCTGCTTTGTACCTGCATAACCCGACCTGCCTAGAAGGAAAATCGATGCATCTCCTGATTAAGCGATTGATCGTCTTGCTGATGCTTCTAACCAGCCCGGTCTTGGCTCACCCCACTGGCACTATCAAGCAGGTCTCCATTCACTCCGCCGCGCTAGCCGGGAACCTGACGGGAGACTCCGTTGATCAGACGTTCGCTGTCTATCTTCCGCCCTCCTACGCAAAATCCGCGAAACATTACCCCGTTGTTTTTCTGCTGCATGGTTACGGCGACACCAACGACGCCTGGATTCATCATTTCAACGTGCCTTCCATGCTGGATGATCTCATCGCCAAGCATGTGATCAAGGAAATGATCGTCGTGATGCCTAACGCCACGAATCGCCTCATGGGCAGCTTCTATGCCAATTCGCCGGTGACGGGGCGTTGGGAGGATTTCATTGCAGAAGAGATGGTTGCCCGCGTCGATCATGATTTTCGTACGTTAGCCACGGCGGACAGCCGCGCCGTTGCGGGACTTTCGATGGGCGGATTTGGCGCCATACGCCTGGCCATGCATCGGCCGGACGTCTTTTCGGTGGTCTACGCCATGAGCCCTTGTTGTCTGGATGCCATCGAGGACATCGGTTATGGCAATAGCGCCTCCTGGCGGGGTTTGCTTCAATTCAAGAATTACGCGGACGTGGATGCGGCGATCAAGCGAGGGGAGTTTTACCCCGTGGCAGCGCTAGCGGTGCTATCGGCCATCGATCCTGACCCCGCCGCGCCATTGCACGTGAAGATGCCAGTGCAGGAAGTGGAGCACGAGCTGATACCGCGCGAGCCCGAGTACACCGAGTTCCGCGATCAGTTTCCGCTGCAACAGGTAAGCCGGTTCCGGGACAATCTGCGCAAGCTGCACGCCCTGGCGATCTCTTACGGTTTTAATGACGAGTTCGCGCATATTCCACCTGCAACGGCGGCGTTTTCCAAGGCTCTCAGCGATGCGCACGTCCCGCATGTGCTCGATGCGTATGACGGCGATCACCGGCAGCAGGTGCAGGGGCGTCTGGCTGCGAAAGTATTTCCGTTTCTTTCCGGCAATCTGAAAGACTGAACGACGCTTTCAACAGCAGGCCGTCGATATCGCCCTCCGGATTCACGACGAACCGGTTGAGGGTGCCTTGGGTCTCGGGCAAATAATCGGGATCAAGCCAGTGCACGTCTGCATGCTCCACGGATTTAGGTGGACTGCCTATGCCCCACAGCGAGGGTGAACGTATCGTGGGCTGGACCATTCACTTGTCGCAGCCGGACGCCCATGCTGCGTGGAAAAGTTCCGTCTCGCGCGGAAGCACACGAGCTTCAGCTGTTTTCAGCCTTACCCGGAAGCATGCGCTGGAGCGTATTGTCCTTGCGAACGAAGTGATGCCAAAGCGCAGCAAGGATGTGCAACCCGATCACGTAATAGAACACGGTGCCCACCGTGCCATGAATGTCCTCCCACTGCTCGGATAACGCCTTGTTACCCGGACCGAACAACGCCGGCAGCACCGTCACGCCAAAAATGACGATCGGCTTGCCTCCGATCTGCAGGGTGATGATGCCCATGATCGGCTGCACGACGAGAAAAAGATAAAGCACGATATGCGTGATCTTGCTGAGCAGGCGGCTAAAGCGATCCAGCGGTGGCGAGATAAGCGGCGCGGCATGCGCGAAGCGCACCGCCAGACGAGGCAGCGCCAGCAACAGCACCACGATACCGGCAAGGAAATGCATGGCCTTTACGTTGACGCGAGCGCTGCTTCCATGCGGGAAAACATCCGCCAGATTGATCGCGACATAGGCGAGCAGCACGAACGCAAAGATGATCCAGTGCAACCAGCGTGTTGCCGGTGCATAGCGGCTAGGTATTGAAGACATCGGAAGCCCCCTGGAATTGGCTCGATCATTCGCTGGACGAAAGCTGAGATTACCATCCCGCTTGCTGTGGCGACCATGTTCCCCAAGTCATTCCCGCTGCAGAACGTTTTCCTAAGCGATACCTAAGAAAGGGAGATGCGGCTGTGGTGGCTATTGGAAATAGAGAGAAAGGCCACGAAAACATGTCAGCCTTCGGACATTCTCCTAAAAAACATCGAGCCTCGCCCCGTCCCTGGAGCGAGGGTTAGCGACGCACATCACTGGTCGTTCTTGTGACTCTGCTGGCCGGCTTTTACGTGTTGCTCGTGAGAACCGCCACGTGACGTTCCTGATGAAGCGCTTTTGGAGTGTGACGAAGAACCTTCGTGCTTATGGCTTTGCTGCCCGGCTTTTACATGTTGTTCGTGGCTGGCATGGTCGCCACCGCGGCTGGATTGTTTGGTCATGACGTTCACCACCTTGATAGACGAATGGAAGAGTGCATGCATGGGCTATCCATGCGATGCAGTTCAAACCTGTCACGCACGCCATGGGCAAGTGGTGAAAGCAAAGCCATAAGATGATCAACGACGAGGCGCAATTTTTCTGGCAGTTATCTATCGGCTTTGCTTGATCCACGTCGATCTTTAAACGTCACGATCGATCACGCGATGCACGACAGCCTAGCAGGCGGCTCGCTGGCGCTTGAACTTTCCTTCACCGCGAAGTGACTCGCGCTCCAACTATGGCCGGCCAATATCCATGGACGCGGCATACGTTTGTGCCGCCGTTCCCTTCTAATTCTGGAGAAAGATCATGGCAAATACGGGCAATCAACAAGGTCAGGGCGGTGGACGCGGCTTTGCGGGCATGGATGAATCCAAACAACGCGAAATCGCCAGCGAAGGCGGACGCGCCGCGCATGAAAGCGGCCATGCTCACGAATTCACTTCGCAAGAAGCGCGCGAGGCTGGGCGCAAAGGCGGTCAATCCGTGAGCCAGGACCGCGAGCATATGTCGGAGATAGGACAGAAAGGCGGTGAATCGGTCAGCGAGGATCGCGGCCACATGGCTGACATCGGCAAGAAAGGCAGCGAACACAGCCATGGCGGATCATCGCAGGCAAGCTCGCGCGGTGGATCTTCCGAACAGCATGCCGAAGCTGGGCGGCAGAGTCACAAAAACACGTAAGACATGCTCGCCATTGCAGCAAAGCCCTCTACTGAGGGCACGCTGCAAGAGGCAAAAAGTAGTCAAGGAGGGGGCCCATACAGCAGGCACCCTCCCCTATCTGCATTGCCCCTATCCTTCCTGTCAGCGAACGCAAATGCTCAATGCTTCGCACCACTCTTTTGACCGCGGCACCGCTCAAACAGGTAATGAACGCAGACTGTCGTTTGCTCTTTTTTACGGACTACGAGCGCTTCCTGCAGAAACGCCAGCACGTCTTCCAGTTGCGTAAAAATCCCGATGCTGTGATTAATCGTTCCCTCGGCGACAAGCCAGCACGTTTTGCTGGGAGTCTCCCACTCCAAAGGGACGACATACAGGTCGTCCCCAAAACGCATCGATCGCGCGTCCCGGTGTCCCATGGCCGCCCCTCCCCTGCTAGTGGGGGAAAGCATCTTCGCGGATGACATGCCTGGAATTGATGCAGATCACCCGTAAGGGGCAATGCGGCAACGGAAACCCACACTCGGGTATATTCCCAGCTCGCTGCCTTTACTCAGAACGCCCTGATCGTCATTGACCCGAGAGATTGCCGGCTTCGGCAATAAAGGTATGTCGCGATGAAGATGCTGCAACCGTTGGTCGGCGCCGTCTGCATCATGCTTCTCTGCACGCCCTGCTTTGGCCAAGCCGACGATCCACACATTGCCTCCATCGCGGCAAATCTCTCGCCGAACATGGTGAAAGAAGGTGAGCCGATCCACGGCAAATCCCTGGCCCAGGCGATGGCGGAGTATCACGTGCCAGGCGTAAGCATTGCCTACATAAGCCACGGCAAGATCGCATGGGTGCGCAGCTTTGGCACACTTGGCATCGGTGGTGAACCGGTTACACCTGATACGCTTTTTCAGGCCGGCTCCATCAGCAAACCTGTGACAGCGACGGCAGCTCTTCACCTTGTGCAACAGGGCAAGCTTTCGCTCGATACCGACGTGAACACATCGCTGGTCCACTGGAAACTGCCCGCTTCAGACAAGGCCGAAGGCAAGCCTGTCACCTTGCGCGAGCTGCTTAGCCATACCGCGGGTACCAACGTGCACGGGTTCCCGGGTTATGCCGCGGGCACCCCGGTGCCGACGGCCTTACAGATTCTGGATGGAACGCCACCCGCCACCAATCCCCCGATACGCGTGGAAAGCACGCCCGGCAAGCAATGGAATTACTCCGGCGGCGGATACGTGATTATTCAGCAGATGATCACGGATGTAATCCAAAAACCTTTTTCCGACATACTCCGCGACATCGTGTTGAAACCATATGGAATGACGCACAGTTCTTTCCAGCAACCGCTTCCACCCGATGCACTGAAACATGCAGCGACTCCCTACGATGCCGATGGCACGCCTATCGCAGGTGGCCCTCACGTCTATCCTGAGTTGGCTGCAGCGGGACTCTGGACGACCGCCAGCGATCTCGCACGTTTTCTTATCGCTACCCAGCAGGCACTAATGCATGGCAACGATGCGCTGAGTGCCGCGACCGCTCAGCAAATGGTGAATCCCGGTCCCGGCGATTGGGGTTTGGGCCTGGCAATTGGCGGTCAACCAAACCATCGCTACTTCTGGCATGGCGGCGGCAACGAAGGCTATCAATGCATCATGACCGCTTACGAAGGCGAAGGTGATGGCGCAGTGGTGATGACCAACGGTAATCGTGGTTATCCCTTGGCGAACGACATTATTCGAACCATCGCCCGCGAGTATAAATGGCCGGATTGGGGGCCGCGCGTCGTGCATACGGCCCGTGTCGACACCGCCATCCTGAAGCAGTATGTCGGTACCTACAAAATGAATCCGTGGTTCTCGTTCGCTGTCACATTCCAGAACGGTAAATTGTTTATCCAGGGAACCCATCAAGCCAACCTTGAGCTTTGGCCGGAATCGAAGACGCGATTTACGTTCGTCGTTGATGTGGACGTCGATTTCGTGCGCGATGCGCACGGAAAGGTCACGGGCATGAATGTGCTGCAAGATGGAAAAACCATGTTTGCGGGAAAGCAATAAAAGCTCAACAGCAACGCAAACATGATCACGCACCGCGATAAAAGCCCTGCGGATGAATCACTACATAACCTGCCGTTGCCGGAGACTCTGATGTCGGACGAATGGAAGCTACCTTGGGACGGCTGGTGCCTATGCGGCCATATCCGATTCCAGATCAACCACCCTCCCCTGCTGACGATGATCTGCCACTGCGCCTGGTGCCAGAAGCAAAGCGCCAGTTCTTTTTCGTCGATCATTACTTTGCCAAGCAGCGCATTGCAAATCACAAGCGGCGCGCCAGAAACCAGCTGGAGCAACAGCGAGCATTCGCACTACTTTTGTCCACGCTGCAAAAACTGGCTGTTCTTGCGCGTAGCCGATGCGGACGTGATCAATCTTCGAGCCACTATGCTCGATGACCATCGCTGGTTTTCGCCCTATGTGGAAATCTTTGCCCGGAACAAGGCCGCTTGGGTATCAACCGTCGCGCCGCACAGCTACGCCGATATGCCCGAGGCTGAAGACTTTGAGCTGTTGATGAAATCCTTTGCTGACGCAGGACCACGTCCTGCCGTAGCGGCGGTCGCGAAGTGATCCCATTCCGGCTCGCTAAAAATGAAGAAGGCTCACCGTGAGGTAGGCCCTTCTTTCTGAAATTTGGCGCCCGAAGTTGGACTCGAAGCAACGTATAGGTACGCTGGGCAGAAAATAAAAAGCCCCGCACTATTTGTGCAGGGCTTTTTCGATCAGGATCGTTGACCGGGCCTATGGGTCACTGAGCTACAAAAACGGCCAGTTTCGAATTCAATAAGGCCGCATCCGACTTGCCATGTCTGTTGATGGGCGGCATACCGCTTACCGTTGCGCGTGGCGTGCACCCACTGCACAACGCCTTCCATTCGTTGCAAGCCGTTTGATTGCCTTGATTACATTCCGCATCCCATTGGATGCAGGCTGGAGAGCTACAAGGTGCCTGGGCCTCCGCTGTTGTCGAGTGCATGAAAACGCCGGTCCCAAGCAGTAGTGCGGCCACAGCAGTGGCATTAGAGACAATCTTCATGAAAATCCCCTTACGTGGTTGATCACCCCGCTTTGTTGTAACGTATAAGCAGGTGAAAATAGTGTGAATGATTTTTACCCATTTATTTGGAAGCAAACATCCACCGGGATGAGTTTCCGGACCCTCGCTCGGTGCCGGAAATTATGGTTGTCCATGCCCATCACTAATACCGAGCGCTTCGGTCTATATTGAAGCATCGTGCCGCCACTGACACGCCTGACAAGAGAGCAGACAAGAGGTGGTGCGCGCGGACACTTGGCGCCCGCTGGCACGAATGGTCACGTGAAGATTCTACGCGGTGACTTCTCCTCCGAAGCGGATGCTACGCGTGCGGCCCAAGCGGAACTCACACGCCTCAAACGCGGAGCGCCAACTTTCCGCGGGATTTAGCGGTAGGCCGCCCGGACGTTTTTCCGGAGACGCCGCTGAAGCTCATGGGCTGGCCGGACGCCATTACCGCTTACGAGTGGATTGCGGCCAAGACCATTCACAAGCTCGAAGGCAGAGGCTGCAATAAACTGGTTACACAGTTTGGTTGACAGACCCTCACCGCCTGCAGCTCGTCTTGATAAATACTATGAACATTGAATCCCGCCTGCTCAACCCCAGACTGAATCGACTCTCTGTCATTCCAATTTCTTAAAATTCCAACAAGGTCCATGTTATGTTTTAATCAAAAAGGCAGCATCAACAGTCACGTAATCTTAAATAAAATTTTATTCTTTTGTTCAAATTCTTTCAGCCACTCTTGCGCTGTAGCCACGCCGTTATTCAAAAGGCCATAAAGCTGTTTAGCATCCTCAAGCAGAACATCTTTCTCACTCTCATCCTGGATTGCATCTAGCTCTAACTTACTCCATTTCTCTTGACTGCCACGTAGATCAACAGTATAGAACTCAGTCGGCATCTCCATGCGCTTATCCAGTGCAGTTTTATCGAAAATCATTTCTAAATCAGCCTTAGCCAGATCTCTCTGACCTTTTAATACGAGGGAGGCGGCTAAAGAATAAAGCCTAACCCTGGGGTCCACCATAAGAGGACCTAACGAACCATCGTAACCCGGCCGTGATCTTTCCATAAGCATCTGTATAAACCCGTCAATACTCTCTTCATAGCGAAAATTATTGGCCTTAAATTCAAGGCAAGCATGCACCATGTCCGACGCTACTCCAGGGTCGTTCAATGACGCATACCTTCCTTCACGACCTAAGAACTTTTTCTCCAGAGCATTCGTTATCGAGATATAGCCTTCAGCGTTAGGAAGATAGATCGAAAAGCCGAGATGCAAGAACTCCGTCCTCAGATACAAAGGCAGGATGTATAAATAACATTGAATGCCTGAGCCTTGCCTCGAATAGGCGTAGCCGAATAGAAAATCTTCTACAGGAGTCCGATAAAATATGTTGCTTACATGCTTGTAACCAGGCAGCAACGCAAGCGCGTTTTTTATAAATTTCGCAGCCACAATCACTCCAAACTCTTATCCTATGGAACCTTGACTTGAATTATGAGGGCTCCTTTCGGAGCATTGCTTACGTAGCGATTCAGTTGCCCTCTTGTGATGTACGCGTTGCCCGTTTTTATATCAAATCCTATCACTTTTAAGTTAGTGGGATCCTGATAAACAACATCAAATCGTGATGAAAAAGGGTTGCCATATGTCGCAGGAAGCCCCTTATAGTAACTCACCTCCGTTCTATACATAGGATTTTGCTCCCTAATAATTCTTGCTGCTTCTGAGTGAACCATCACACCTCGAAGCGGCTGAGGCACCCACAACGGCACTCTACCGCTGGCCATAATCGCTGCTGCCTCAACATCGGCTATCACGTTGGAATATTTGGCTGCCACTTTGGGATCAGGCGCTACTGGCGTTGCAGGAAGAACTGTGTCCATAGCAGCGCGCACGATCACGCCAGGCAAAGTTGTTACAGAGCTGTTCGAGGGAGTGTTATTTCCAGCCGCGAAACAAAAGGAACAGGCCTGATCGACGCAAAACCATCCACTTCCCCTACATATGCCATTATCCGTACCAGGCATTTTCCCATCAGGGTCAATGTTCCCGACAGGGTTGTTTCGCGCGTATGTATATCTGTTAAATGTTTCCTCATCACCTTCGATTGTCTTAACTGGATCTACGCTAAGAAAGCGCCCAGTTACAGGATCGTAATAGCGAGCCTGCATATAGACGAGATTCGTCTCTGGATCATTCACATGCCCGGTATACCCAGGACCTTTGGGTGCAAGACCTGGTGTCGATGTACCTTGAGGCGCATAGGTTCCATAAGGCGTGTATTCAAACGTCGCCGTAATGTTGCCACTCGCATCCGTCTCTGCCAGAGGTGTTCCCTGCGGATCGGTATAGACGTAAGTCACCGTACCGCCTGTCTGCGCAAACGCATGCGTGCCCACCAAGAGCAAACTCAGCATCAACCAGCGCAGCAACACGCCTATGGATTTTTGTGCTTGCTGCTTCTTCCAGGTATCCATGTGTAACGTCCTTGGTCGTCAACGTGGCGACGGATGATCAATTTGTACTGATAAGGCTTAGGAAAACTAACCACCCGGCACGATGCCATTGGCCATCGCCCCAATAACCTTCCACCCCGAAGGAATGGAAAAGCTCGGACACGTATAAGGCATCGGCGCAGGCGTGCTTTCATATCCACTTCCACCCAACGGTACACACACTTCAAGCTCCGCTGCCCCATGCTGATAGATCACACCGGTCATGTTGGTGCCCCGCCCTTCGATCAGAAAACCCGCCGAACTCCAGGGGAGCAGATAGTTGTTATCCAGCCACCACTCCGTGGTCTGCCAAAGCGTCTGATTGCCGATCTGATCAAAGGTACGGTCGAGCTCGAGGCCGAACGCGGTTTGATTGGAGGCGATGTAGATCAAGCTGATGAGGGAGCCTTCGTAGCCGCCACCCAACGCAATCAGCGTGCTCCCCGGGCCGTACTTGCCGAACAAATACGGCGTGAACTGAATACCCGCGCTATCCCAGATGTACATATCCTGCGCGGCGCTGGTCCAGATGATCGAAACACGATTCGAGGGGGTGTAGTACCCAATCGATATCGGGTAGTAGCCGCAGGTGATGTTGATGGTCTTCGATTCGACGTGGACGCCGTTCTTCATCAGCCAGTAGCCGAACTGGCAGGTCGATGCGTTCAACCAGAGCAGATCATCCTGGCCGTCGCCGTCAACATCAGCCGCACCGATCAGGGTCCATCCTGAGGGATAGGAATCGATCTGCGTTGACGTGAAGCCACCTTGACCATTGTTGGTCCACAGGTACAGATCGTGATTGCTGCTGGTGAAGACCAGGTCCGCCAGACCGTCACCGTTGAAGTCGCCAATCGCGCCGACGAAATTGCCAGATGTCACGTTGATGGTGCGCGAGCTGAGCTTGGTGACGGCACCATTCGCATCATTGGTGTTCATCAGCCAATACTGAAGCTGGCTGGTTTGGGGGTTAAATAAGAACAGATCGGACACGCCGTTGCCATCCATGTCGCCGGGCACGTGCAGACTGCCAGGAACCGGCGTAGTGACGCGCAGCGCTGGCAACGTGTTGAACGTTACACTCTGCGCGTGACTCGACGCTGTTCCCAAGACAAGCGCAAGGGCACTCATCACCCTTAACCATCGACCGGTACGCATAACTCCCCCGAGCGTGATGAACATTGCTGGCGTTGACGTCTTTCACATCATCGGCAATCCGGCGATGGCCTATTACCCAGGCCATCGCCACGTTGTGGATTTGCATCATGGAATGCCGATGCCCTTCCACGCAGACCACATTGAACATCCCACACTGTTGCACGCTTCCACACGAAAGGAGATGGTTGCAGCAGGATGATTGATGAAGCCCTCGTTTTGCGATGTGTTGGGGCCTGAATAGCCAGTTGTGATCGTCGATCCGTCCTGGTACTGCATCGTGTAACTGGTTGCCGTTGGCATGGCCGTCCAGCTTGTGTATACGACAGGTTTAGTGTTGGTTCCGCCTAATGAAAGCGACATGGTTGGTGTTCCCGGAGCAAGGGCGACCGTTTCGGTGACGACACCACTCCACGGTCCGCATCCCGAGGCATTACACGCCTGCACTTGGTACTGATACGTCCCATTACCACGTCCGCTCGTGCTCCAGCTGGTCGCAGCGGAGTTCGATTGCACGGTACTCCAACCACCGCCGTTGACGTTTTCTTGCAGGGTATAGCTGGTTGCTGTCGCAACCCCGCTCCAGCTCAAGCCATAACTGCCGGTATTGCTCGCCCCACCACCACTTAATGAAGGCGCCGAACTCGGCGGTAACAAAACGCTCGTCGTAACGACATTGCTCCATCCACTGCACTGCGGCGCGGCATTGCACGCCTCCACGCGATAGCTGTACGTCGCGTTGGTTTGTCCGGTAGCGTCATAGGCTGTGCCCGTACCGCTCTGCACCTGCGTCCAGGCACCACCGTTGACCTGCATCTGCACGACGTAATAGGTCGCTTCGTTATTGCCCGACCAACTGACGATGTACGTACCGGTCGTGCTGTTTTTCGTCTGCACCTGCGCTGTCGGCGCCGGCGACGGCGGCAGCGTCACCACCAACGCATTGGACGTCACCCATGCCGAGCACGCCGAACCACCGCCCGAGGTGTTGCAGGCCTGCACTTGATAAGTGTACGTGCCATTGCCCAGTCCGCTCAGCGTGGCGCTGGTGCCAGTACCGCTGTACACCGTCGCCCAATTGCCGTTCCCCAGCTTCTGCTGCAAGGTGTAACCGGTCACGACCGGCGTCGAGGCACCCCAACTGATGGTCACGGTGCCGGTGTAATTCGCGCTCGGCACCGTCAGATTGGCGGGGTTGCTTGGCACCACACCGTAATTGGTGTTCACCGTGACCGCTGCCGACGTTCCCCATCCGGCTGTACCCGCCACCGTGCGGTTGAACGCCTCTACCCGATAGGTGTAACTGCCCGAGGTGGTGCCTGGCCGAGTGATGGCATTGGTCGCCGTGCCGCTGGCAATCGTCGTCCACGCGCCGCCGTTGACCGCTTCCTGCACCGTATAGGTATTGGCGCCTGCGGGGGCGGACCAGGTGACCTGGTAGGCGCCGTTGATCGTACCGCTGGGCACGCTAACGGTGGGAATCGCCGGCCAGATGCTGACCTGGATATCCGCCCATCCACTGCAGCCACCACTGTTACAGGCTTGCAGCTGATAGAACTGGGTGCCGCCCGTGCTCACCGTCTGCGCAGTCGAGGTGGCACTGCCGCTGTACACCACCGTCGTGCCACTGAGACCATTGGTGGTTTGCAGCGTGTAGCTGGTCGCACCCGTGACCGCATTCCAACTGACGGTGAAGTTACCGTTGTTCGGATTGGGCGTGATCACGATGCCGGTGGGCACGGCCAGCTGCGGTGTCGTGTGCTTGGCGATCAGCTTGGTGCCGAGATAGACATAGTTCGTACCCGTGCCGGCGCTGGGATCGAACTCATACATCAGCTGCCCGGCCTGGTCGTAAAAATAGTAAGCCGTGACCGCACCGCTGGTATTGGTCTTGGTAACGCGACGGCCGGCGGCTTCGTAGGCGTAGCTTTCCACCCCCGAGACCTGCAGCAGCTGATTCTCCGCATCGAAGGTGTAGTTGGTGGTTGTGCCACCACTGGTCAGGCTGTTGCGGTTGCCTTGCGTGTCGTAACCGTATTGCGTCGTGACACTGCTGTTCTGCGCCACGCTTGCCAGGTGATTGCTGGCGTCATAGTTGAGCGTGAGCGTATTGCCGCCCGTAAGACGGGTGCGCAAGTTGTTCAACGCGTCGTAGGTGTAACTTTCGGCACCGTAGAGGTTGCTGGCGGTGGCACTGGTCAGGCGATTGAGGGCGTCGTAGCCGAACGATTTGGTGCGCTGGCCATTGACCAGATCATTGACGTTGGTGATGTTGCCGTCGGCGTCGTACGTATAACCCTCGTTGACGCTCAACGTGCTGCCGAAGCCGTAACTGAAATTATTTAATAGCTGCCGCGTATTCTGTTGCGCAGTGTAGCTTGCTCCACTGCCATAGTTGAAGCTGGCCACCTGGTCATTCGGGAAGTAAGTGATGCCGCTGGCATAGCTGCCCACCTGGGCGGCGCGACCGAGTGCATCCGGACTGTAGGCCACGCCTTCACTGGTGCCGTTGTAGGCAGGATAGCCGATGGCGCTGACGTGGCCATAGCCGTCGTAAGAATAGGCCAGCGCCCAGGCGTAGCCCGGTACGGAAAGGGCCTGGGTGGTAAGCAGGTTGCGCGTGTCGTAGCCGAACTGCTGCTGCGTTACACCGGAACTGACGGTCTTGATATTGCCGACCAAGTCATAGGTGTAGTTGGTGGTCTGCGTACCCGCCGGCGGCGTGATCGACCAGACGCGATTCATCGGGTCGTAGGTACGCACGGTCTGCGCAGCGGTCGGTACATCGCTCTGGCCACAGGTGCCATCGGTAATGGTTTGACCTTGCGCACTCCACGCCAGGTTATTGGCGGCGTCGTACGCCATTACTGTGCTGCCGCTTTCTGGCTCGGTAGTGCGACACAGGCGGTGATAGCTGTCGTAGAGCAGCGTCTTGGTCACGCTGTCGGTTTCGCTGCCGTAGGGGCCGGACTGAGCGATTGAGGTGGGATGGCCGTAGATATCGCGGACAATGGTCTGGCTGATGCTGGCCGGGGCGTCGACCTGGATGGGATTCTTGTAGTCGGGCTCGTCGAAGACTTGGTAGTACGTGGTGGTGACGTTGGTCTTCGGATCCGTGACCTGCTTGCCGGCGCTCTGCAGATAGGCTGTCGTCGTTGTCAGTGGGCCTAGCTCACTGTCTTCTTGTGTTTGGGTTTCACGCTCCAACGCGTCATAGGTGTGATGCGTACCGGTAGTGACTGCGGTGATGTTCGGCTGGCCATACACCGGGTACGAGGCAAAGGTGGTCGCGCCGGTGTAGTCGTAGCTGGTGGCGGTGGTGATGTCTTGGCTGCCGTTGGAGGTGTCGCTCAGGATCGGTCGCAAATCCGCATCGAAATAGGTGGTGGTGACGGCACTGCCAACCGAGGCCACACGATCCCAGTGACCGGCCGCGATGCCGCGCTCGGCACTGTTCACAAACGAGTACGTGAAGGTCTTGGGATACCACGACACGGTATCGTTGGTCGGATAGGTGATCTTGCCGATGCGGCCAATCGGGTCGTAGCTGTATTGCGTGGTGTTGCCGTTCTGATCCGTGATCGAGGTTATCTCGCTCAGGTCATTGACCGTCAGCGTTTCGATGCCGCTGTCGGGATAGTCGATTTCCTGCGGAATACCGCGGTAGTAGTTGCTGAGGCTGGTCGTGTTGTTATTGCCATCCGTGAAGCTCGCCAACTGGCCCGCGCTGTTGTAGGTGTAGCTCATCAAGAACTGCTCAAAACGCGAGCGTGACTGCAGCAGGTCAAGACTGTTGTAGGTATTGCTGGTTTCTACTTCGCCGTTGCCGACGTTCGTCACCGTTTGGGGCAATCCGAGCACCCATAAGGCGGGGTCATTGAGGAAAGCCGTGGTCTCTTCAATCGCTTGCTGACCACCGATCGAATTGAAGCGTTTCACATCCGTGGCCTGTGCGTAGGCATTGAAGGCTGACGCGTACCACGTATAAGTGTTGTTTCCTTCTACGATCTGCCGTTGTTGAAGCGGCGACAGCAGCTGGGTTTGACTATGGTTGTCACCACCCTGCAGATCCAAGCCAAGCTGGCTCGGCCAAGGCCACGTCCATGCCTGGTTAGCGGGTGGAAGCGCTGCGTAGGTGTTGATGATCGAGCGCAGTAGCGAGCCGCTTGCTGCGCTCCCCTGATAGTAGTCGGTCCGCAGCAACTGTCCCTCCGTAAAGTCCCACTTATTGCTGTAGGTATAGCGGACATCGTTACCATTGGGGTCGGTAACATCCGTATATATGGTCGAAGGGCAACTGTTATTGCTCGCACACGCGTCCGAGGTCCAACTTTGATTTGGCGAGGAGTAAGCGTACGTCCACGTTTCCGTGGGAATGCCAGCTCCGCCAACGGTTTTTCCGGTCAGCGTGAACTGATAGTAGACGTCAGGATATGTTGCGTAAGGTGAGTTGTCTGGTGTGCTACCGCCATAACAAATCTTGCTGACATAAGAACGCCCATGCGTCATCGCTTGCATGGTGAATGTTCCAGTCAGACCGGATGGATGTGTAACAGTGCCGCTAACTGATGAATTCCAAAGCGTTGCCAACGTATTGGATCCGCAAAAACCACCTGTGGTCACGACCGACGTGTATTCCAGCGGCCCCAGGTTGTAGGACCAGGAACTGCCATCCGGCAATGTCACACTCGTCAACGTTGGAAACTGGGAATTGCCGGCATAGTTGTTGTACTGATAACTCCACGTGCGCGGTGCGACGTTGGAGGCTTGCACGGTCACAGAACTTACCAATTGCCCGCCCGTTTGATACTGCAGGGTGATTTGGCGGCCATCGCCGGCGACAATGCTAGTGAGGTTGCCGCTAGTGGGATCGTAGTTGTAAGTCAGCGTATTGCCAAAGCGGTCCTGAACCTTCGTGACATACATGAAGGCATCGCGACGATTGAGAACGTTAATGCCTCCATTGCTGTTTTGCCCCGATGCAGTCGCCATCGGGCGATAGACAAGATGCGAGAAGGTGTATTGCGTGCCATCCGGTGACACCGCAAAAAAACCCTCATTACCATCGTCAGCGGTCACACCACAGCCGATCACCCAAAACTGCTTGGTAGCGATGTTGAATGTGTGACCCGCCATAGCCGGCTGGATGCTGGCCGGCCAATACGTCGACAAAGTAGCCAGCAGGTCCTGGGTTCCCTGGCCGGGAATGATCAAGTGGTACCCAAACCACCACTGATTCGGCTGCCAAATGTTACCCGTACCGGTTCCGTTGACCACGGGAGGCGGATTGAAATACGTACAACGCCCTGCGTTCGGGCCGTTCTGGGTCTGCCATGTCGTGACGTTGTACTGGTCAGCGGTAGCAGTTTCGATACGCGGGATATCCATATCCCAATCACCAAACGGTCGCTGCGAGTTGAGCCCATAACTTGGCGCCGTATTGGTCGTCAGCGAGCGCGAAAGCTGCAATACGGGTCCGTTGCCAGACAAGCTGACATCGGTTTCCTCGAACGAAAGGGCGCCGTCGTAAGCACTAACATTCTCGCCAAAGGGATTTGCCCCCAGCGGTGCAATGTCCTGATTGACCTTGATCAGTTGCACGTATTCCTGATCAGGCGTCACCGTCGACTGTGACCAAACGCGATACGGACAAACAAAGAGTAATGTCAGACACAGACTCACCCCGAGCCTGCCCATCCTGCGGGCATCCCTAAGCATGCAAACGTTTCCCCAGTTGTCCCCGTGAACCGCCCTCGTCCGAGCGAACGTGCTTACTGCATCCAGCGTTCGTTGGAGTTAGCGCCGTGTAACTAGTGTGGATCAGAAAGTCTCTTCCGCGGAGACTCCTCCATCAAAATCAGAAAAGGACTACATAAATTAAAGTTTTATCCGTACAGACGACGCAGCGCACTTTCTTGCGATTAGCACTTGTGTCCACCACCTCAGAAAAGGAGCTACCAGGGATAGCCGTAGCAGAAATGCCTTGTTCCTGCCGCAAGCGTAACGTCGAAGTACGCAAGCTTTCGATGCTGATGTAGCCTCTTAAAAGGCCAGAGGTAGTCAAGAAGGCTCTATGAGGGAAGTACCTTCGAACAGCAAAAATAAAATCAGGTTTGCACAGCGTTTCACCCGCTGGGAACGTCAACCAAAACGAAAAAGGGCCTACCCTGAGGTAGGCCCTTCGTTCTGAATCTGGCGCCCGAAGTTGGACTCGAACCAACGACCCCTTATTAACAGTCGGGAGAAGTTAAGTGTCAATTCAAATGTTTGTAGCCGCAAATTTTATACAGACGGTTAGTGACTGATTAATTGATTCAACTAGTTGCGCTGTAATTCTATGCGGCAAGTTGGCCACATAAGAGACTCTGGCCGCCATCTTGTGGCTGCCGCTATTGCCCGCCCCTTGCGTGCCTCACCGGCCTTCTTACAAGGCAATGGTGATCCGGCTCAGTGCTTGTATAAGATGGCCCTATTCAGGTCTGCCTTCGACTGCGCCTAACCGTCCAGAACGGACAAAGTCATTTGGAGATGCGAGTGATCGCTATACGAACCGCAATTTTTCTCTCTTGCCTCTTGCCTGTGCTTGCAGCGGCTGAAAACTGGGCGTTTCATGATTTCTCCATTCAGTGGCCCGATGGCTATCAACGTTTAGCTGGTAGTAACGGCTCGTCCTGGCGAAATTCAGAAAGAATCGGGGTCACCGTCGATGTATTGGGGCATGGGCCGATGGACAAAGCCATGGAGCAGGATCAAATCAACAAATGGTCAAACTATGCTCATGGTGAATTTTCCGTGTTAGCGGCTCGGCATGGCGACATCGTATTTCCACTCAAGCAAGAACGATTGCCGTCTGGCAGCATTCTCTATTGGATCGGTGTTGACGGACATCAGGGTTCAAATGAGCATTTCGGTCTGCTTTTTTTGGATATCTCGCCTCATGGACGACTCGCACAGTTTGTGGTCGAGGGACCGGGTCTGGCGAAAGACCATGTCAAAGAGTTTCGAAGCGTAATTGAGACGGAGCATTGGCACGAACAATAACTACGTCCGCTTTCGACCCGAAGCAAACGTTGAATTTTGGGAACAATCGAAGGATTTATGGCATACGAACCGACGCTTCTGGTGCAAAGAGCATGGAGAACACCTCCGCGTTGTCTGTCTGAGGTTAATGCGACCCCTTTGTCAAATCCGCCGGAGGGGGCGGCCGTCTTCGACGAACTGGGCTATTTTTTGGTGTCATGCCCATGCGGTTCCAAGGAGTGGCATGTTGTTGGACATGCGCACCCAGAAGCGGGCCTACTTTGTCCGGTGACGCTTCAGTGCGCGCATTGTCAACGATTGGCGCCAATCTTTGACATAGAGAAACACGGGTACGACGCAGAATTCGGCCATGGTTGCTATTCCATGCGCGCGGAAGGCCCGTCCGGTCGCTTTCTATGCCCCCAGTGCAGCAACAACACCTTTGAGGTGTTTCCGAGCTTCAGCTATCAAATCGAGCCGATCGAGGATATGCCTGAAGAGGCGCAATCTAGCGTGGAGGACTACTTTGATGGTTTCAACTTGGACGTACGCTGCAGTCATTGCGGAGTCCTGGAGAACCCAGTTGGCTATGAATGCGCCTAGTCTCCGCGCACCAGCGGATTAATTTGCAGGCGGAAACTCTCGCCGCAACGTAGCCAATACCTCCCCGTAGGTCTCGCGAATATTTCCCTTTTTGAAGCGTATTTGTGTAATGCCGTGGATGTTGGAGAACGCAGCGCTGGGTCAAGCGCGCACGCAAGGATGGATGGAAGTGCGAGGCCGGGACCATCCCGCAGACTGGCAAGAGCAAACAGGACTGGAACGACCTGCACTTGGCCGACAAGCTCATGCCCAACGACATCGACGAATACCTGTATCAGGGTTCGTTGTTGATCGCCCGCAACCATGCCGAAAAGGCGCGGCTGATCTACAGCCGCACGGGCATGGCGACGTTTTTCTATGACTTTGCCGATCGCCTGTACTGGTTCGACCTGGACATCCGGGCGCTGGACAAGGCAATGCAGCAGCTTGAGGAGAAAGACCCCGACCAGGACGAGCAGGAGCGGCGCGACCAAGGTCTCATGACCAAGAGCCAACATATCGTGGATGCGGAGCTACTGCGCACGCTTTCGGGCAAACGCACAGAAGCGGCGATACGTCGCTGGGCGCGACGACAAGGCATTGCCATCAAAGCTGGCGCTGAGGGTCCGTGGACCACGATTCAAGCCGTGAATGCTTCTCTGGGAATTGATGACGCAAACAACGATGCAGCGTACAACCTGGATATCCTATGACTCGCGGCAGGAAGCGTAAGTACGATCCCACCATTCTACAGCATATAGACCAGACGAAGATTCCCAACGGAATCTATTGGCATCGTCAACACCATTTTTGGTACACGGTTTACGTCGACGGGAAGTCGCGGAGCAAAAAAGTTGCCGACAAGACGGCACGCCTTTCCGACCTATTTCGTATTGCTGATGAGCTATCGGGATTGGACGAGCAAATGCTCGATTACATGCTCGACCAATTCGAGCAATCCGACAAGTTCAAAAGCTTGAAGAAAACAACACAGGACGATTACCAATATTGCCGGCGCGTGCTTCAAAACTTCGAAACAAAGCTAGGCGTTCCTTTTGCACAGCTCAATCGCAAGCGTATCCACCGGCCCATCGTGCAGAAGCTCATCGATGAGCTAGCAAAGGGCGAACGTGCACGTGATGGCAGTTATCCTAAACCAACACCGGCGAAGGCAAATCACGTTCTGCGCTACCTGTCCCGCGCATTCGAGTGGGGTATCAATCGCGGTTATAGCAGCGAAAATCCAGCATCAGGTGTCGAAGCGGCCACCGAGCGAGCCGACCCGCGCATGCCAGAGCTCATTACTATGCGCGCAGTGATCGCGCTTTGGCGCCGTCGCGGAAACCTTCCGAGTCGACGCAAAGGATCGCTGTCGCCTTACCTGTGGGCTGTGGCAGAAATTGCTTATCGCTGCCGTATGCGTAACGTCGAAGTACGCAAGCTTTCGGACGCTGACGCACTGACTGAAGGTGTTTACGTCGACCGTGTTAAAGGCAGTCGTGACAACGCCACACGTTGGATTCCTGCCCTACGGGAAGCATGGGACTTTCTTGTTCAAAGGCGAAATGCCATATGGGCAAAAAGGCGGCGACCGGTGCCTCTTCGCGCAGAAGATCGACCGTTGATCGTCGCTGAAGACGGCGCGCGCGTGTCGAAAGAAGCGCTTAAAAGTGTATGGGCACGCGGCATAGAAATCGCGATGAAAGCCAAACTCATCACTGATGCTGAACGCTTCGGCCTTCATGGGCTGAAGCATCGAGGGATCACCGACACAGCAGGCACACCTGACAAGAAGCAACAGGCAAGTGGCCATATAGAACGGCGAATGGTTCCATCGCTACGACCACGAAGTGCCGCTCGTCGAACCCGCTGGAGAAGAGGCTGATATCGACTAATTTTATACGTGTTTTTATACACGCCCAAATAAAAAGGGCCTGCGAAGTTCGCAAGCCCTTGATATATCTGGCGCCCGAAGTTGGACTCGAACCAACGACCCCCTGATTAACAGTCAAGTGCTCTAACCGGCTGAGCTATTCGGGCGGGGAGCTGCGTAGTTTGGGGAAACGACCTTGGGCTGTCAAGCCATCGGGACGCATTCCCCAACGTTTTCAGGTGGTAAGCACACGGTAGCAGGGTACGTAGGCGCTGCCGCCGGGGAGCTTCATGCGGTGTTGCTGGACGAAGGCCTGCAGCAGGCGGTCCAGGGCGCGCATGATTTCCGGTTCGCCATCGATCTCGAATGGGCCGTGCTGTTCGATGGCGCGGACGCCCTCGTCTTTTACGTTGCCGGCGACGATGCCGGAGAAGGCGCGGCGCAGGTCAGCGGCGAGTTCGTGGCGGGGGCGGTTGCGGTGGATGGCAAGCGCGCGCATGGCTGCGTGGGTGGGGATGAAGGGTTGCTGGAACGCGACCGGAATACTGAGGGACCAGTTGAAGAAGAACGCATCCTTGTTGTCCAGGCGATGGTTGCGCACTTTGTCGACGCCGCGTACCACGGCGTGCGAGACGGCAATCGGGTCGTCGACGATGATCTTGTAGTGCTGCGCCACCTCGTCACCCAACGCCAGGCGCAGGAAGGTGTCGATCTGTTCGAAGTAGGCGGCCGATTGCTTGGGGCCGGTGAAGATCAGCGGGAATGGGATGCCGGCGTTGTCCGGATGCAGCAGGATGCCGAGCAGGTAGAGGATTTCTTCCGCGGTGCCGACGCCGCCGGGGAACACGATGATGGCGTGGCCCATGCGCACGAACGCCTCAAGGCGCTTTTCGATATCCGGCATGATCACCAGCTGGTTCACGATCGGATTGGGCGATTCGGCGGCAATGATGCCGGGCTCGGTCACGCCGATGTAGCGGTTCTTGCGGCGACGCTGCTTGGCGTGCGCAATGGTGGCGCCTTTCATCGGGCCTTTCATGGCACCGGGGCCGCAGCCGGTGCAAATGTCCATGTCGCGCAGACCAAGCTGATAGCCGACGGACTTGGTGTATTCGTATTCGTCACGCGAGATGGAATGGCCGCCCCAGCACACGGCAAGGTTGGGATCGATCTGCGGTTTCAGGATGCGCGCATTGCGCAGGATTTCGAACACGGCGTGGGTGATGCCCACGGTGTCGTCGAGATCGAAGGTGCCCTGCTCCAATTGCGTGGAGACGTAGACGATGTCACGCACCACGGCCACGAGCAGTTCGTTGATGCCGCGAATGATGTGGCCATCGACGAACGCCTTGGCCGGCGCGTGGGAAAGCTCGATCTTGATGCCGCGATCCTGCTGCAGCACCTGGATGTCGAAGTTCGGGTATTGCTCGAACATGCCGCGCGGATCGTCGCCGATTTCGCCGGAGGTGAGCACGGCAAGTGCGCAGCGGCGCAGCAAGCCATGCAGGCCGGAGCCACTGGCGTCGCGCAGGCGCACCACTTCATTGCGGGAAAGGATATCCAGGCCACCGGCAGGTGAGATACGTGCGCTTACGGTTGCGGGCATGCCGGTTTTGTCGAGCTGCGTGTCGTTCATTCCCATCATTCTCCTGGAGGCTTTCCGCGCCACAAGCCCATCGGTTCACAGGCGTGGCCGCCTAGCATCTCCTCTTCTATGCAGCGGGGTCAATGCGTGCATGAAAACACCCCGCAGCGAACTGCGGGGTGCCTTGGCTTGCATGATCGCCGCGGCCGTACGGCCGGGGCGGGTGCTTGACGCTTAGTGGAACGAGGCGCCGAACGTCACCATGAAGGTGCGCTCTTCCAGCACCGAGTAGTACGGCGCGGAGGGGAACAGCACTACACCGTTGACGTCCTTGAGACCCGTTGGGTTGGACGCCAGGAACGCGCCGACGTTGCTCGCGTAGGTGAGCGCCTTGCGGTCGCCCAGGTTATAGACATTGACCTTGATGTACGGCTTGTGCACGAAGCTGCCGAAATCCGAGAAGTTCCAGCCAGCGTTGAAGTCGAACGTCGTGTAGCCGCCCACCTTCTCCGTGTTGGACCAATCACCCCATTGGCTACCCGTGTACTTGGCATTCAACTGCGCCCAGAACGGACCGTTGTTGTAGTTCAAGGACGCGTACGCCACGTTCTTCGGCGTGGAGATCATCGTTTTGCCGCGGGTGTAGTAAATGCCGTCACCCAGGGTGTTCATGTTGTCCTGCAAGCGAGCCTGCGTGTAGGTGTACGAACCGTACGCAGTGAACTCGTCGGTGATCTTGTAGCTGGCCTCGGAATAGAAGCCGCGTACATGTACACGACTGAGCGGCACGTAGACCGTCAGGCCGGTGTTCTGGTCATAGCCGGACACCTGCTTGTTGTGGAAGTTGGACGCGAAAGCATCGACGTTGGCCGAAATCTTGTCGCCATAGAAGCGCCAGCCGAGATCCGCCGTATCGGCCGTTTCCGGCTTCACTGCCACCGGACTCTTACCGTAATTGGCGAAGGCGTTGGACAGCACAGCACCGTTGATCGGCGCACGGAAGGTGTGACCGTAGCCGAAATAGAACTGGTTCTGCTCGTTCAACTGATACTTGGCACCGAAGGTAGGCGTGAAATCGTGGAAGGTCTGGCTGGTGTTGCCGCCGAACGCCGCATTCTTGGTGCTGACCGCCAGCTTGCTGGTGAGCGAGCCGGTGGAACCGGGATACTCGTACATGAAGCCATCACGCTTGGACCACACGTACGCGACGCTGCCGGTAAGCGTGATTTGATCGCTCGGTGTCCACGTATCAGTGACGAACGCCTTGGTGTTGGTGGTGGTGGTGTACTGATCGTAGGTTTTCTGCACTACGCCGTTGGAGTAGCGGATCAGGCTCGCATTGTTTGCCCACACGTCGACCGGTATGCCCGTGGCGTAATTGATCGGAACGAACACCTGCCCCTGTGACTGGCGCGGGCGCTCGAACCACACGCCGTATTCCAGGCTGTTGTCCAGGCCGAAATCCTGGTTCAACTTGGCAATGACGCCAGGACGGAACGTGTAGGAGTAGCTGTACGAATTGACCAGCACGTTGGAGTATTTGTTGTCGATCTTGCCGTTGCCGTTGAGGTCGTCATTGACGACCTTGAACAGCGGGTTGTTGGAACCCTTGCCGTTGTACTCGCTGAACGTGGCACCCGAACCACCGCCGCCTTCACCCCACTGGAAGTACGGCACCACCGACAGGTGCAGGTTGTCGGAGAGCTTGAATTCGCCGTCAAGGCTGGCGAGGTAGTTGACGAACGGGTTCTGGTGCAACCGATAGTAGTTGCTGCTGGTTTGGCCCGGCACATAGGTGCCCAGATAGCTCTGCTTGTAATCCTGCTGCGCCTGCGCCTTGGTTAGCGATTCGTAGTTGGTCTTGATTTCGCGGTTGTACTGAACCGAGGCCGAAATGGTGTTGTCGGCGTCGATGGTCCACACCGACTTGCCGTCGACCTTGGTCACATTCGAATGACCCGGGCCGCGCCAGAGGTTCACGGAGTTGTCGGAATACGAAACCCAGGAGCGCACCGGGCCGAGATCGCCGGTGTTCAAGCGGAAGAACGTGCGGCGGTAGCTGTGGGTACCGAACGACTGGCTGAAATCAACACCGCCCTGGTGCGACGGATCAAGCGTGACCCATGCGATCGAACCGCCGGCTGCGCCGGGAATCGGCATGTCGTTGTCCGGATAGCCCTGCTGCACGGTGATGTCACCCATGTTCTCGGTGTCGCCGTATTCGGTCGGGTAGATCTTGTAGTTGCCGCTATCGTTGATCGGCGCGCCGTTTACGGTGACGCCGATTTCATCCAGCGTGTAGCCGCGGATGCTGGCGGTACCGTCGTTGAGGCCGGTGAAGTCATCCGTCGCGGTCACCGCGCCAGGGATGCTGGCAATGGCCTGCACGAAAGTGGCGCCGGGCGCCGACTTGACGATCGCATCGCGCGAAATGGTGGACACCGCTTTGGGCGCTTCCTGCACCGACATCAGGCCACCGCCGAGCGCCAGCGATTGGGCTTTCACTTCCACCGTGCTCAACTGCTGCACGGCACGCTTGGTGGCCGTCGCGTTCGTGGTATTGGATGTCGTTGACACTGACGCGCGTTGTTGCGTGTTCGTCGCCGTCTGGTTTTGATCGTTGGCAGTTTGAGCCATCACCGCGCCTGCCGCGAGGTAAAAAGCCATCGCAATCGCTGCAGAAAGATGCGTACGTTTCATGTAGAGCCCCGTAGTCCGGTTATTGATTGATTTCTTGTGGCACCGCTGACCGCTCGAACATCCCTTGCAAACACCTTCAACCCGTCCACGGGTCTTTGCCGCACACAAAAAGGCTCGGGCTCATTCGCGATATGAGCCGGGTGGCCTCTTTTAAGGGAACCTGGATTTTGGTTTCTCAGCAGACGAAGCGGCGAGCCTCAATCCTGTGACTTAACCCTTGGCGACGTGTGTAAGCTAATTCGTACTTCAGCCCTGCTATTTACTGTCTTGGATGCAAGGCGAAGACGGTCACGTATCCTTAGCGATACCTTAGCACAATCGCATATTTCCTTTACACGATCTTTACAGTTGCGTCTCAATTGGGGAGGGCTTGCGGGCCTCGTCGCCCGGCGAACGCAGCAAAGGCGCTGGGCCCCAGCTTTCGCCGGGGCGACGGGTCAGGTGGGTTACGGGCCGCTCCCCGGCGGGGAGCGACAGAAAGCTCAGGTACCTTTGCCCAGATAACGCGCTCGCTTGGCGGGCTTGAGGCGGGCGAGGTCGAGCATGACCAGGCCGTCGACGCAACCGGAGAAGCCGGGGTCTTCGCCGAAGTCGAGGAACTGCACGCCATCGGGTTCGACCAGGTCGACGTACTGGCGATACAGCACCGGCAGGCTGACGCCGAGTGCATCGAGGTGGTGGCGCAGTTTGCCCAATCCACTGGCCGGGTCCAGGCCTTCCAATTCGCGGCGCACGCCTTCGAGCACGTCGGCGGAGACCTTGAACGGCTGGCGGGCGGAAGCCAGGCCGGACACGCCAAAGTAATGCTGGTGCGCGGCAGCAATCCACTCACGCGCCTGGCGCGGCAGGCTTACCGACATGCTCACCGGGCCGAACAGATAGCGCAGTTCCGCATGGCGCTGCAGATACAGGCCAATGCCCTGCCACAGCTGGTCCAATGCGCGTGAACGCCAATACGCCGGTGCGATAAAGCTGCGCCCCAGTTCCAAACCTTGTGCCAGGCGCGATTCCAGCGCTGGCGAATAATTGAACAGGCTGGCGGTGTAGAGACCACTCATGCCGCGCTCGGTGATCAGGCGGCCGCCGTGGCCGAGGCGATAAGAGCCAACAATGCGCAGCGCCTTGGGATCCCACAACACGAGGTGTTCGTAATGCGCGTCGTAGGCATCCAGATCGCGCCGGGTGTTGGTGCCCTCGCCCACTTTGCGGAAGGTGAGTTCGCGCAGGCGGCCGATTTCGCGCAAGGCAGCGCCATCCGTTTGTCCGCGCAGAACGATCAGCTGTTTGCCATCGGCAAGCTCGGCAAGCTTTTCGCTTTGCGCCAGTTCCTGCGCGACACGATCGACCGATTCAGGATGCGCCAGCGGCACCTGTCCGCCGAAGATCAATCCGCGGCGGCGACCGATGCGGTACACGTGACGGCGCATCAAATCTGCTGCGCGCTGTGCGTTGTCGTCGCTGCGCTTGGTCAGTTCTTCGGCGCTGATCAACGCACCCACGCTGAAACCGATGCGACTGACGTGCGTGGCCACCGCTTCGCGCGGCAGCATTGCCGTGCTGAGCGGCTTGGCGAGCATGGAAAGCCCGTAGAAGATGGCCGAGTTGCGCGCCGCCACGTGAATCGGCAGCACCGGCGTCTTGGTACGCATGGCGATGCGCGCGAAACCATCGGACCAACGCGCGTCGCGCACACCGGCCGGCCCCATGCGGGACACTTCGCCGGCGGGAAAAACAATCAGCGCTTCGCCACGTTCCAGCGCGCGATAGATATTGCGCATGCGCGAGGCCGCGCCGCCGCCGAACACATCGACCGGCAACAGCAAGGAACCCAATTGCGGCACGGCGGCCAGCCAGTCGTTGCCGAGAATGCGGACGTCCTTGCGTACCGAACCGACCAAGTCCAGCAGGGCCATCGCATCGAGCATGCCAAGCGGATGATTGGCGACGACCATGACGCCGCCTTCGACGGGAATATGTTCCCGCTCGCGCTGGACGACGTGGTAGTTGCAGCCCAGCAGGTCCAGGACCTGTTCGGCGAAATCCAGCCCCCTGGTGTCGGCAAGCCGATCGAGTACCCGATTGAACCCTGCTTCGTCAGCCAGCCGCCCGAGCATGCCGGCAACGGGTTTGCGGATCATCGGGTGCTGCGCTAGCCATGGCAGACGTTCGGTGAGGGTCTGTTCTACATGAAGCATGACCGCCTCCCTTGGTGTAGAGCCTGTCTATGATCTGTGAGTGGCCCGCGTTGTGCCTGAGCGATCGCCATGTGGCAGCGCGCGGCGCCGCGCCAGACTGGATGTCTGGCCAAGGCGCGCGCTGCCGCATGGCGGCCGCTCAGGCACAACCCGAAGGGCCGGGTCTGTTTGCCCGCATGCCTGCGTCATCACTCGGTTGTGTATCAACATACACGCCCTCGTTCTTCCTTGGCCTGCGCGCAAACAGCTCCCGGCGCGGGCCACTCACAGACCATAGACAGGCTCTTAAATCCATGTTGCCGATCAAGTGTGACAACTGCGAGAAATCACGGGGTCAAACTGTTACTGGGCGCAAGAATACACGACGGGGTGCGGGGCAATGCTTAAGAGCTTGTTCAAGGGTGCCATGACTTTTTCCTTTAGAACGCACACATCCAAGTCTGAGTAAGAGCCCCATCAGTTCCTCTCGTCATTCCGGCGAAGGCCGGAATCCAGTTTAGACATGCGTCCAAAGGACACAAAACTTGTTTTGAGTGCTTCGCACAACGTATTTGAACTGGATGATTCGCTTCGCTCACCCCTTCGGGGCCATCCTTCGGATGTTCTCCGCGCTGCGCGCTCCGTCCGGCCTTCGCCGGAATGACGGTGAGGGAGGGGGCCATTTTCGGCAAACGTTAATCACCCAATTCAAACGGTGAGATGCAAATACGCCGCGAGTCCACCGAGGAACATCTGCACCGACAACGCAATCAGCAGCATACCCATCACCCGTTCCAACGCCGTGAGCACGCTTTCGCCCAGCCAGCGGAACAGATAGGTGGAACTCAACAGAATCACCGCCGTCGCCAGCCATGCGCATAACAAGGCAATTGCCCAATCCGCGGTGCGGCCCGGTTGTGTGTTGGTGAGCAGCAGCAGCGCAGCCATGGCGGAGGGACCGGCCACGCCGGGAATCGCCATCGGCACGATAAAAGGTTCGCCCTCGCCGGCCTGGCCGAAGATGCCGCCTTCGGCTGGCGGAAACACCATGCGGATACCGATCAGAAACAGCACGATGCCGCCGGCGATGCTGATCGATTCTTCGCGCAGTTGCAGCAGCCTGAGAATCAGCTGGCCGCCCATCAGAAACATCAACAGCACCGCCAAGGCAATCAGCAACTCGCGCACCATCACCGCGCGACGGCGCTTGGGCGGCACGTCCTTGAGCAGGCTGAGGAACAACGGGATGTTGCCAAGCGGATCCATGATGAGGAACAGCAGTATCGCCGCCGATAAGGTGGTCATCTGCGTTTGCATGTGTTCCCCTTTTTATTTGTGTGCAGCACGCGTTGTTGGATCAGGCCACGCGCAGATCGAGCACACCGCCACGTGTCGCGGCTGCTTTGTCGCTCAACAGATAGATCACGGCATCCGCGGTGGCATCGGGCAGCGGGTGCTGCAAGGTGTCCTCGCCGAAATAGGCGGTGCGGCGCAAGGTGGTGCGCATCGGTGCGGGCAACAAGGCATGCACGCGAAAGCTGTCTTCATCGTGTTCTTCGTGCAGGATCGCGACGAAACGCTCCAATGCGGCCTTTGATACGCCGTAGGCACCCCAATGCGCGCGACGTACCAGATCCGGATTGTCCAGCACGAACACGGCTGCGCTGTCGGGTGCGGCGGTGAGCAGCGGCAAGCAGGCTTGCGTGAGCGCAAACGGTGCGGAGACATTCACATGCATGCTGCGCAACCAGGCATCCGGTTTGTGCGTGGATACCGGCATCAAACCCGCAAAGCTCGTTGCCGTGTGCACGATGCCATCGAGCCGGCCGAGATCGCGTTGCAAGCCTTCGGCCAATGCGTCGTAGTCGCGCGGTGTGGCGGTTTCCAAATCGAGCGGATGGATCACCGGCTCGGGTAAACCCTCGCGCATCATCGCGTCGTAAAGCTGTTCGAGTTGCCGCTTGCGCTTGCCGGTAATCACAACGGTAGCGCCCGCGCGGGCCGCAGCGCGTGCCACGGCACTACCCAAACCACCGTAAGCGCCCGTGACCATTATCACGCGGCCATCCAACTCATTGGGTGTTGGCACCCAGGCTGCAGGCAAGCGATGCTGCGGCAGACTCAAGCTCATGCGTGGCTTTCTCCGGCCACATCGCCCGCCATGCGCGTCAATTCACCGGAGGCTTTGAGATCTTCGGTGATGTCGCAGCCGCCGATCAGCTCGCCCTGGATGAAAAGCTGCGGGAAGGTCGGCCAGTTGGCGTAGTGCGGCAGCGCTGCGCGGATTTCCGGATCGGCCAGTACATTCACCGCATGGAACGTCGCGCCCGCTTCGGTAAGCGCCTGCGCGGCGCGCGCCGAGAAGCCGCACATGGGAAACTCCGGCGTGCCTTTCATGAAAAGCACGATGGGGTGCTCAGCCAAGACCGCCTTGATTCGCTCGTTGACGTCCATAATTCGGGTTTCATCACTACAATGCAGCCAGCTTAGTAGTGTACCAGCCGTCCCGGCGCCCAGCCGGCCAGGCGGAACCTTCTTCCTCAGCCAACGCCCAGGAGTTACCCATGGCGATCGAACTTCCCCCGTTGCCCTATGAAAAGAATGCGCTGGAGCCGAATGTCTCGGCCGAGACGCTGGAGTTTCACTACGGCAAGCACCACCAGGCCTATGTGACCAACCTCAACAACCTGATCAAGGGCACCGAGTTCGAGAACGCCTCGCTGGAAGACATCGTCAAGAAGTCCTCCGGTGGCGTGTTCAACAATGCAGCACAGACCTGGAACCACACCTTCTACTGGCACTCGATGCGCTCGCCCAAGAGCGACAACAAGCCCAGCGGCAAGCTGGCCGATGCGATCGACAAGGCCTTCGGTTCGTTCGACAAGTTCAAGGAAGAATTCAAGAAGTCCGCCGTGGGCAACTTCGGTTCGGGCTGGACCTGGCTGGTGCAGCGCACCGATGGTTCGCTGGGCATCGTCAACACCTCCAACGCCGCCACGCCGATCACCGGCAGCGACAAGCCGCTGTTCACCATCGATGTGTGGGAGCACGCCTACTACATCGATTACCGCAATGCGCGCCCGAACTATGTGGACAAGTTCTGGGATCTGGTGAACTGGGATTTTGCGGCCAAGAATCTCGGCTGATGTTTGATTTGCGCCCTCTCCCTCTACGGGAGAGGGTCGTTTGTGCAGGTTGGGTTAGCGCAGCGTAACCCAACAATTTTCGCAGATGGGTGTTGGGTTACGCTCCGCTAACCCAACCTACGAACATCAAAGCACGCGCAATGCGGGCGCCGCCTGATCTTCCCGCTGCAACGCACGTGCAATCCCACTCACGCGCTCAGCCAAGACTTTTGCATCCTGCGCGCACACGGTGGCGTGTCCCACTTTGCGGCCCGCACGCGATTGCTTGCCGTAGTCATGCCAATGGCCATCAATGGCACGCAGCACGGGCGTGGCATCCGGCAGCTCGCCAATCCAATTGAACATGGCGGAGAAACCGCTTGCCGCGGTGTCGCCAAGCGGCAATCCAAGCACGGCACGCACATGGTTTTCGAACTGGCTGGTGATGGCGCCTTCGATGGTCCAGTGACCGGAGTTGTGCACACGCGGCGCCATTTCGTTGCCCAGCAATTGGCCATCTTTGACGAACAACTCCAGCGCGAACACGCCGACATAATCCAGGCGTTCGGCCAACGTGCGCGCCAACGCTTCGGCGCGTGATTGCAGTGCACCTACTTGCGGCGCGGGTGCAAGACTCATGCTCAGCACGCCGTCGGTATGCCAGTTCTGCGTGAGCGGCCACACGCGGAAATCACCATCGCGCGTGCGCACGGCGAGCACGGAAAGCTCGCGCTCGAATGGCACGAAGGCTTCGAGAATCAAACCATGCGCATTCGCGCCGAGCGCTTCCCACGCGGCATCGGCATCGGCGAGCTGCTTGATGCGGAACTGTCCCTTGCCGTCGTAGCCAAGGCGACGCGTTTTCAGAATGGATGGCGCACCGATCTTGGCCAGGGCGCGATCCAGACCTTCGCGCGTATCGACCGCTTCGAACGCTGGCGTCTGCAGGCCACATTCGCGGAACAGCGTTTTCTCGGCCAGACGATCTTGTGCAACTGCCAGCGCACGCGGATTCGGAAACACTGCCACGCGCTCGGCCAGCCATTGCGCGGTGTCGGCGGGAACGTTTTCGAAATCGAAGGTCACCACGTCGACTTCAGCCGCGAATTTTTCCAGCGCGGCGAAATCGCTCCAGTCGGCGACGCGCAATGGCGCTACCTGTCCGGCGCAGGCATCGGGGGCGCTATCCACCACCAGGGTGTTGACGCCCAGCGGTGCCGCGGCGATGGCGAGCATGCGGGCCAACTGGCCGCCGCCCAGAATGCCTAATACCAGTTGCTTCTGACGGGTACTCACGAACGTGGATCCGGGTTATCCAAAACGGTCTGGGTCTGGTGTGCGCGGTAGGCCTCAAGCGCCTTGGCAATGGCCGGGTCATGCAAGGCCAGCACCGAAGCGGCGAGCAATGCGGCATTGCACGCACCGGCACGGCCGATCGCTAGCGTACCTACCGGAATGCCGGCCGGCATCTGCGCGATGGAAAGCAGGGAGTCCATGCCGTTCAACGCCTTGGACTGCACCGGCACGCCGAACACGGGAAGACGGGTCTTGGCCGCCAGCATGCCCGGCAGATGGGCGGCGCCACCGGCACCGGCGATGATCACCTGGATGCCGCGCGACACGGCCTGCTCGGCGTACTGGAACAAGAGATCCGGCGTGCGGTGCGCGGAGACCACCTGCACCTCATGCGGCACGCCGAGCGCATCAAGGGTCTCGGCCGCGTGCGTCATGGTTTCCCAATCCGAACGCGATCCCATCACCACACCAACCCGCGGTGCTGAAGCTGTTTCCGTCATGGTCCGGTCGTCCAAAAGGGGCTATTGTACGAACTTCGCCGCATTGCAACGATACCTGCCGCTCCATATGGACAAACGTCTGCTCGACATCCTTTGTTGCCCCGTAAGCAAGACTCCCGTGCGCCCCTTGAGTGCCAACGAGCTCACCGCTCTGAACCGGGCCATCGAAGCCGGCGAGGTGCTCAACGTAGCTGGGAGCACCGTCCAGAACCGGGTCGCCGAAGGGCTGATCACGGTCGACCGCAAGGTGATCTACCGGGTCGAGGACGGCATCCCGGTCATGCTGCCCGAGGAAGGCATCGGCACCACCCAGTTCACCGACTTCCCGGCCGCGGCATAAGCCCGCGCACCGGTGAATTCACATCGACTGCACGCACAATCCACAAAAACATGACTCGGGACATGGCGGTGAAACAGGTTTTCGCTTATGTTCCAGCTATCGGCAGCTTCCCTCCTGTCGCGACCGTTCGCGGTTGCCAGAGGCGGGTGTCCGCCGTTTACGGCAGCAGTCAATACCGGCCTAGCCAGCCAACCACAGGGGTGTGGCGATGAAAGAAGCCAACGATTCCTCCAACGTCGTCAATCTTAGCCAGCGGCTGGACCCCTCCAGCGGACGCGGAGGCGACCTGTTGAACGCTGTCCGTAATATTTCCTCGCGCCGGCTGCAGCAGTACATCGGCAACATGTTCGAGCACGTCGATGACGCGCTGTTCGACCTGGCCGAAAAAGCCGAGAACAACGCCGCGCAGATGCACTACTTCGACGGCATGCGCGAAGTGCGCAAGCGCCGGCCGGTGATCGAGCGCGCCTTCCTGGCGCTGGTCTCGCGCGAATTGAACGATTTCGCCAGCGGCAACCCTTCCGCTGCGACCAGCCCGACCGCCTCCAGCCATACGCCAACCGCCCCGATGCCCGGCTCGGTCGAGCTTTCGCTGGTGGCCGACAACGAACTGGAAGAATCGCTGGCCATTACCAGCATGATCGGCAAGAACGAGTCGCGCCTGTCGCGCGATCTGTTCGCCGTCAACCAGCGCCTGTCGGTGATTTGCGGTGGCACGCGCATTGAAGACGCCAGCAATCCGATCGGCCCTGCCCTGCTCGCCCAGGCGTTCCGCCAGGCGATGCGCGAGCTCAACGCCGACATGCGCGTGAAGCTGATCATCTACAAGCTGTTTGATCGCTACGTGATGTCGGCGCTCGAAGAGCTGTATCAAGAAGTCAACGCCGAGCTGATGCGCGCGGGTGTGCTGCCGCAGTTGCGCCACGAAGTGGTGCGCAGCGGCGGTGCTACCGGTGCCGGCGCGGCAGCAGCCGGCGCCGCCGCGGCGGGCGAAATCCCGCAGCCGCTGCCGGCCGACGACAGCGAGGCTTCGGCCGAACTGCTGCAAACGCTGCGCGCCTTGTTCAGCGCCCGTCGCGCGCACCCGAACGTGCCACTGGCGGCGATGACGGCCGGCCCGCTGCCTACCGCCAATGAATTGATCGGCGCGTTGAGCGTGCTGCAAAGCCAGGCCGCCATGCTGCCGATGGCGCAACCCGCCACGACCGCACACATGAGCACGGTGGATATCGCCGAACAGGTGCTGCATCTGAAAGAGCAGCTGATGTCTCAGCTCGGCTCGCTGCGTGGCCAGCGCCCAGGCCAGATCGCGACCATCGACGAAGACACCATCGACCTGGTCGGCATGCTGTTCGAGTTCATCCTCGAAGACCGCAACCTGCCGCCACAGATGCAGGTGTTGCTGGCGCGTTTGCAGATTCCGTATCTCAAGGCAGCGATTCTCGACCGCAAGCTGTTCGCCCATCGCCAGCATCCGGCGCGCCGCTTGTTGGATGGCCTGGCCGATGCGGCCAAGAGCTGGTCGGAAGAATCGGATCGCGACGGTCGCCTGCACGACACCATCAAGGCCATCGTCGAGCGCCTGCTGCAGGAATTCGACGATGACATGACGATCTTCGATCGCCTGTCGGCCGAGCTGCAGCAATTCCAGGAATCCAACCGCCGCCGTGCGGAGCTGGCCGAACAGCGCGTAGCCGAATCCACTCGCGGCCGCGAAAAGCTGGAACAGGCACGCCGCCGCGCGGCGCGCGAAATCCTCAATCGCATCGGCGGCGCTGTATTGCCGCCGCTGATCCACGGCGTGCTGTCGCGCGCATGGGCGAACTATCTGGTGCTCACCATCCTGCGCAAGGGTGAGGAGTCCACCGATTTCCGCGAGGCGCTGCGCTTCGTCGACGCCTTTATCGCCAGCACAAAGCCGGTGCGCACGCCGGAAGCCAAGCGCGACCTGCTGCAACTGCTACCGGGCATCGAGCGCGCGCTGCGCAAAGGCTTGTCGAACGTCGCCTTCCAGGACGCCGATATCGAGAAGCTGCTCGCCCAGCTGCACGCTTACTATCGCCAACAGCTCGGCGAAGCAGCCCCTGCACCGGCACAGCCGCAGACGGCCGACGCCACGCCCGCGCCGCTGCCGATTCCGGAAAGCATCCAGCCGATCGCCGAAAGCGTCGACGACCTGGACGACGTGGTCACCGAACCCGCCGAAGATGCGCTTGCGCCGGACGTGCGCGAACAGCTCGAAAAGGTGAAAGTGCTCAAGCCCGGCATCTGGCTCGAATTCGTCGGCCAGGACGAGCACTTCGAACGCGCCAAGCTGTCGTGGATCAGCCCGATGAGCGGCCGCTATCTGTTCGTCAACCGCCGCGGCCTGAAGGTAGGCGATTACTCGCCTTACGAGCTGGCGATGGTGATGGCGGAAGGGCGTGCACGCATCCTGGCGACCAACGCGCTGTTTGATCGTGCGATGGATGCCATCGTGGATCGCCTGAGCCATGAAGAACCGCACCCCGGCGAGGCGACCTGAAAAGCCGGGATTCGTAGGTTGGGTTACCCCGGACTTGATCCGGGGGTAACCCAACGAATCGCTCCGAAATGTTGGGTTACGCTGCGCTAACCCAACCTACGCCCTATCCCCTCCATCTCTATTCCCATTCTCACCAGCCGAGTAGCATGCGCGGCATTCTCACCACGCGCAGCCCTCTCGCATGCCCCAGACCTTCCGCTTCGCCCCGCCCGACCAACGCTTGATCGACGCCGACGTGGAACGCGCCTTCGCCGAAGATATCGGCCACGGCGATGCCACGGCCAGCTTGCTGCCTGCCGACGCACAAGCCTTCGCCGCCCTCACCTGCCGCGAAGATGCCGTCATCGCCGGCATCCCTTGGTTCGACACCTGTCTGCACAAACTGGACCCGCAAGCGCGCATCCATTGGCGTGTCAGCGATGGCGATCGCGTCAGCCCGGGCGCGATCGTTTGCGAGATGCATGGCAATGCGCGCGCACTGGTCACCGCCGAACGCTCGGCGCTGAATTTCCTGCAGATGCTGTCCGGCACTGCCACCATCACGGCGGCTTACGTGGCTGCCGTGGCCGGTACCAAGACGCGCGTGCTCGATACGCGCAAGACCGTGCCAGGTCTGCGCCTGGCGCAGAAATATGCGGTGCGTTGCGGCGGCGGCCACAACCATCGCATCGGCCTCTACGACGCGATTCTGGTAAAGGAAAACCACATCATCGCCGCCGGCAGTATCGCCGCTGCGGTGCAGGCTGCCCGCCAGCTGCACCCCACGTTGCTGCTGGAAGTGGAAGTGGAAAACCTGGACGAACTGCAGCAGGCGCTAGACGCCGGCGTGGATCGCGTGATGCTCGACAACTTCACCCTGCCATTGATGCAACAGGCGGTGGCGCACGCCGATGGCCGCGTACCGCTGGAGATCTCCGGCAATGTCGATCTCGACAGCATCGGCGACTACGCACGCACCGGCGTGGATTACATCTCGGTGGGTGCACTGACCAAGAACATACGGGCGATCGATCTATCGCTCCGATTGAAAATCAGCTGACTTGCGAGCAGCGCAGGTCGCCCACACACTGCACGCATGGGCGACCTCGCTACCCTTTTGTTGCTAATCGTGCTGATGGCCATCGCAGGCACCTGGCTGGTGCTCAGCCGCGCCCGCGACCGCGCCATCCGGGAAGCACGTTGGCGTTGCCAACAGCACGGCCTGCAGCTGCTGGATGAAACCGTGGGCTTGAGCGGCGTGCGCGTACGCCGCTTCCGTGGCCAGCGCGTGCTGGAACGCCGCTACAGTTTCGAGGTGAGCATCGACGGCGACGATCGCGAAGCCGGGCATTTGTGGATGATCGGCTCGCTGCTTACGGCGTTGATCCTGCCGACCATCGAGTTGTACACGCCGGAGCATCCGGATGAAGACACCTCAACGACCGAAGGCACCAACGTGGTGCCGTTCCGTCGGCAATATCGCGACCGGGATATCCGTCATTAATGTGTGCCCGCGACCCGTAGGTTGGGTTAGCGCAGCGTAACCCGACGAATCGCTCCGAACATGTCGGGTTACCCCCGGATCAAGTCCGGGGTAACCCAACCTACGGCGCGCTGCCTACGCATCCTCTGGGGTTGCCGCCGCCACTGCACGCCGCCCCTTCCACCAATACGCCACCGCCAGGATGGCGAACCAGACTGGGCTGGCCAGCAGCGCCTCGCGCGTATCCGCCTGCAAGGTCAGCAACCACAGCACGAACACAAAGAACGCCAGGCACACCCAGCACATCAACACGCCACCGGGCATCTTGTACGTGGATGCGGCATGCAGCTGCGGACGCTTGCGCCGGTAGGCCATGTAAGCCACCAGAATCAGCGACCACACGAACATGAAGAGCACCGCCGATAACGTCGTGACCAGGGTAAACGCCGTCACCAGGTTGGGCACCACATAGACCAACATCGCACCTGCCAACAGACACAGGCAGGAAAACAACAAGCCGTGCGAAGGAACCGCCGCCCTGGACAGCCGCCCGAACAGACGTGGCGCGTGGTTCTCTTCCGCCAGACCGTAAAGCATGCGGCTGGTGGAAAAGATGCCGCTATTGGCCGAAGAAGTTGCGGAGGTCAGCACCACGAAATTGATCAAACTCGCCGCTGCGGGAATGCCCGCCAGCATGAACAACTCCACGAACGGACTCTTGCCCGGCTGCACCAACCGCCACGGCGTCACCGTCATGATCACCACCAGCGCCAGCACGTAGAACAGAATGATGCGCACCGGAATGGAGTTGATCGCCTTCGGCAGATTGCGCGTGGGATCGGCCGTTTCAGCAGCGGTAGTGCCCACCAGTTCGATTCCGACGAACGCGAACACCGCAATCTGGAAACCAGCGAAGAAGCCGCCCACGCCGGTAGGAAAAAGTCCGCCGTCGTTCCACAGATTCGACAGCGACGCATGATGGCCCGAGGGCGACGTGAAGCCATAGATCACCATGCCGAAGCCGGTGATGATCAACACGATGATCGCCACGATCTTGATCAGCGCAAACCAGAACTCCAGCTCGCCGAACACGCGCACGGCGGTGAGATTCAAGGCCAGCAGCAACGCCACGCACAGCACCGCCGGCACCCATGGCATCAAGCCAGGAAACCAGAACTGCGCGTAGGAAGCGATTGCGATCACGTCCGCAATGGCAGTGACGATCCAGCAGAACCAATACGTCCAGCCGCAGAAGAAACCCGCCCAAGGACCGAGCAGATCGGTGGAAAAATCGATAAACGATTTGTACTGCAGGTTCGACAACAGCAACTCACCCATCGCGCGCATCACGAAGAACAACATGATGCCGATGATCAGATACACCAGCAGGATCGACGGGCCGGCAAGGCTGATCGTTTTGCCCGAGCCCATGAACAGGCCAGTGCCGATGGCGCCGCCGATGGCGATCAATTGCAAATGGCGATTGGACAGGCTGCGGCGGAGGTGGTCCGGGTGATCGTGTGCGTCGGACATGCGGAGCGGCTTGTAGGAAGAAGCCGATACCTTAGAGGAAATGATGAGGGGCGGCTATGACCTGCTCTCCTCAACAAGACACGTAGGTTTTTCAGTCGCCTCAGATTCAATACTCGTCATTCCGGCGAAGGCCCACTGCCGTCCAAGGAAAATTTGTAAACGAAGCGACAGAGCGTTGAGAAGGAATGCGTTCGCGCAAATCCATACGGGAGGCAACTCACAAAAAGTATGTTCAAAGCGAGATCGATGAGGTTACCGCAAACAGCCCCCTCCCCTGCTTGCAGGGGAGGGTTGGGGTGGGGTGAGTACTTGCCAGAAGCCTTCCCGCAAGGGTTCACCCCCTCCCAACCTCCCTCACCGATCGAGTCGAGGACAGGCTCTGCAAGCAGGGGGAGGAGCTGGTTCTCAGCATGATTTTCGCTCTCGCGAATGTTGCGAGAGTTTCTTGGACAGCAGTGGGCGAAGGCCGGAATGACGTCAGGCGGGCAATGCTTTACGGCAACTCTGAGGATGCCCAGAAAGCTGGGGTTTCATCCCAGCCGACGTATCTACGCGTCGCTATGACGATTCGAGCAGGGCCTACTTCACCACCCGCAAATGCGAGCCACCACCACGCTTGGGCTTATCCCCATCCGTCGGCGGTTCCGGCTCAGGCGGCGACGGCGGTGTATCACTCGGCGGCTCGCCGCCATGCTCGTCTTCTTCCGCGGGAAACATCATCCCCTGCCCGTTTTCCTGCGCGTACAAAGCCAGCACGGCCGGCACCGGAATCTGGATGCTGTGGCTCACACCGGAGAAGCGCGCCTGGAAGCTGATCCACTCGTTGCCCAGGTCAAGATTGGCCACCGCGCGCATGGCCAGGTTGAGCACCACCTGCCCGTTCTTGATCACGTGCGGCGGCACGCGCACGCCCTGGCGCGTGGCGTCGACCAGCATGTACGGGGTGAGGTTGTTGTCGCTGATCCAGTCGTAGATCGCCCGCAGCAGGTACGGACGGTTGGAGCTCATCTTGGGTTGCTGCTGGGTCACCAGTAGGGCGCTCTAGCCAAGTTGTATGGACGTTCACCGGCTCTGTGTCTTTGCAAGGTCCTAGGGCCGCTGGCGAAGGCAGACTGGCTGACTGTCGAGACGATGGACCGAAGACATGCGGACAGACAAAGCCGGCCCCCGCGTATTGAATGGGAAAGAGGGGGTGATGTCCAGAAGCTCTACGCAAACCGGCTAGAGCACCCTCAACGCCTTCTCTTCTACCGTCAAACTGCGAGCATAACCCTGACTGTGGAACAACCGCTCGCCGTAATCCATGATCGGCTTGCCTTCCCGGCCCAGGTCCACTCCCAGCGACGGCAGACGCCACACCACAGGGGCCACCAGGCAATCGGCCAGGCTCATTTCCGGATTGAGGAAGAACTTGGATGCCTTGAACAACGGCAACGCGGCCAGCAGTTGCTCGCGTAGATGCTTGCGGGCGGTATCAGCCGGTCTGCCACCGGCCTTGATGTGCTCGATTTCCGGCAGCCAGTCGCGCTCGATGCGTACCGATGCCAGGCGCAACCTCGCGCGGGATAGCGGGTCGATCGGCATCAAGGGCGGATGCGGATAGCGTTCGTCCAGGTACTCGCACACCACTGCGGTGTCGTACAGCGTGAGCTCGCGGTCCACCAGGGTGGGCAGGGTGTGATAGGGATTGAGGTCGAGCAAGTCCTGGGAGGGTTTGGCCGGATCAACCAGGATCAGGTCGTAGGTGACTCCCTTCGCCGCCAGCACCAGCCGCACGCGATGACACTGGATGTCATCGGCAGCGGAGTACAGGGCGAGTACCGTCCGGGAACGAGCGTTCTGGACCATGCACGTGTCTCCCCTTGCGTTTGGGCGCAAGGATGGCGTGCGCCACCCCGCGGCCACAAGTCCCTTCTTTTTATGAAGAGGACGTCAGTGGACGTCCTTCCAATATTCTTTCTTGAGCAAGTATGCCAGGAAGGTGAAGCCCAGCAGGAACAGCACCACCCAGATGCCGACATGGCGACGTTCGAGCGCGGCCGGCTCGGAGGCGTATTCCAGGAAGTTGGTGACGTCGCGTGCGGCTTGCTGGTATTGCTCGGGCGTGAGCGCGCCTTGGTGGAGCAGCTTGAGCTTCTCGATCTCGGGATCGTCGCCCGGCTTGGCCTGCTTGAACACCGGCACCTGTTCGCCCTGCAGCTCCCACAACGGGAACGGCATGGCCGCATTCGGCAGCACGGTGTTGTTCCAGCCGATCGGGCTCTTGGGATCGAGGTAGAACGAGTTGAGGTAGGCGAACACCCAGTTCGCGCCCTTGGCGGCCACTTCCAGCGAGAGATCCGGCGGCGCCTTGCCGAAGAACTTCTGCGCGTCGTCCTCGGGCATGTGCGAGATCACCGGATCGCCGAACTTCCCGCCGGTGAAGTTGAGGTTCTTCATCACGTCGTCCTCGGTCAAGCCGAGGTCGTCCGCGATGCGCTCGTAGCGCAGGTATTTGAGCGAGTGGCAGCCCACGCAGTAGTTGAAAAAGATATGCGCGCCGCGTTGCAGCGAGGCCGTGTCACGGAGATTGTTGCCGGCATCCGGCATGTCCGGACCTTCCGCCATCGCCGCTGTGGTTCCAAGCAGCAGGCCGAGCGCGAGCACAAATAAGGAGATGTAGCGCTTAGTCATGCGTCGTCACCCGTTCCGGAACCGGCTTGGTCTTTTCCCAGCCAAGATGCGTGTACAGCCACAGGAATACGAAGAACCCGAAATAGATCAGCACCATCGTGCGACCGAAGATGTTCTCGATGCCGGTGACGTCGGCGTCGGCGCCAAACAGCATCGGAATCAGGTCGGCGGTGGAATCGGTGCCGATCAGCATCAACCCGAAGAACGCCAGTACGAACAGCGTCAGCGCCACTTTGAAGCCAGTGCCGCGATAACGGATGGATCGCACCTTGCCGCCGTCGATCCACGGCATCAGGAACAGCAGCACGATCGCGCCGAACATGCCCAGCACACCCCACACCGCGGTGCCGAACGCAGAAGGAATCATGCGCACGATCGCGTAGAACGCGGTGAAGTACCACACCGGTTTGATCTGCGCAGGCGTGACGAGATTGTTCGCCGGTATTGAGTTGTCATGCTCGAGGAACCAGCCGCCGAACGTCGGCTGGAAGAAGATGATGAAAGCGGCGATGGCAAGGAACAGCCCCACGCCCACCAGATCCTTCACCGTGTAATACGGGTGGAACGGAATGCCATCGGCCGGCTTGGTCGGATCCCAGCGATTGCCTTTCGGCCCGTGCTTCACATCCACGCCGTCGGGATTGTTCGAGCCCACCTCGTGCAATGCCGCCAGGTGCAACACCACCAGCAGCAGCAACACCAGTGGCAACGCAATCACGTGCAGCGCGAAGAAACGATTGAGGGTGGCGTCGGCGGGCAGGAAATCGCCCATGATCCATTCGACCAGATCCTTGCCGATGACCGGAATCGTGCCGAACAACGACACGATCACCTTCGCACCCCAGAACGACATGTTGCCCCACGGCAGCACGTAGCCCATGAAGGCTTCAGCCATCAGCACCAGAAAGATCAGCATGCCCAACAACCACACCAATTCGCGCGGCTTCTGGTACGAGCCGTACATGATGCCGCGGAACATGTGCAGATAAATCACCACGAAGAACAACGAGGCGCCCGTGGTGTGCATGTAGCGGATCAGCCAACCCCACTCCACGTCACGCATGATGTACTGCACCGAGTCGAACGCGCCGGTCGCGCTCGGGTCGTAGTTCATGGTGAGGAAGATGCCGGTGACGATCTGATTGACCAGCACCAGCAGCGCGAGTGAACCGAAGTAGTACCAGATGTTGAAGTTCTTCGGCGCGTAGTACTCGGTCATGTGCTTGCGGTACACCGGCATCAAGCCGGGTGCGCGTTCGATGACCCAGTCGCCGATATTCGAGAAGACGTTCGCCATTACGAATTCCCCTCCGCATCCACACCGATCTGCACGGTGCTGTCGTCGACAAAGTGATAAGGCGGAATCTGCATGTTCTTCGGCGCAGGCACACCCTGGTAGACGCGGCCGGCCATGTCATAACGCGAGTGATGACAGGGGCAGTAGTAGCCGCCCTGCCAGTTCGGATCGAACGGCTCGGGCTTCATTTCGCCCACGTAGTCGGGTACGCAGCCAAGGTGTGTGCAGATGCCGACCATCACCAGCCATTCCGGCTTGATGGAGCGGGTGTCGTTCTGCGCGTACTTAGGCTGCTGGTCGGCGGAAACACCGTCGGACTTCGGATCGACCAGACGCGAATCCTGCTTGGGCAACGCCGCCAGCTGCGCCGGCGTGCGATTGACGATGAATACGGGAAGGCTGCGCCAGCCGACGATCAATTGCTGGCCGGCTTCGATCTTCTTCAATGACTGGGTAACGGGGGCGCCGGCGGCCTTGGCTCTTGCACTGGGTTCCCATGACTTGATGAAAGGCACAACTGCAGCCACTACGCCTGCTCCCCCCACCACGGCAGTCGTCGTGGTGAGAAAACGGCGGCGGCCTAGATCGACGACTTCGTTCGCCATCAGGCTCTCCGGTACTTGCATGCCATTGACACTGCAGAAACCAGATTCTGCCAATGCGGACGAGCTAAAGATTCCGCTTCGCCGACCGCCCCTCAGGATCGTGCCCCTGCAAAATCGCGTTACCTACTATAAATCGCGTTAGTCTAGCCTCAGGTCTTAAACCCTACAATAAAACCGCACGGGCGGTCACGTCGCTCTGCCACACTTACGCGCTTAACTTTCCTGCAGACTGATACGACATGAAGCATGCCGCCGGCATCGTCGCCTTTGTTGCCCGATTCGTGATACTCGGGCTGGCGATCGCGTTCGTGATCAGCCTGATCTGGCCGGGTGTCGGCGATCGTCTGCGTACACGATTCGGATTTCAGCACGAGCAAGCATCGACATCAGCGGTGACGTCACCAGCGCCATCGCAACCCGCACCGTTTTCCTATGCCGATGCCGTTGCGAAAGCGGCGCCTTCCGTCGTCAATATCTACGCCAACAAGGTCGTGACCGAACAAGCCATCCGCATGTTCAACGATCCGCTGATGCAGCAGCTGTTTGGCGGCACACCAGCCGGACCTCCGCAGACACGACGCGAACAGAACCTCGGCTCCGGCGTGATCGTCAGCGCAGACGGCTACGTGCTCACCAACAACCACGTGATCGCCGATGCCGATGACATCCAGGTGCTGCTCTACGATGGCCGCGTGGCGAAAGCCAAGCTGGTCGGTGCAGACGAGGAAACGGATCTGGCGGTGCTGAAGATCGTCGACGCCGGCAATCTGCCGGTGATCCAGATGGCCGATCCCAAGAAGCTGCGCGTGGGCGACGTGGTGCTCGCCATCGGCAATCCGCTCAACCTCAATCAGACCGTGACCATGGGCATCATCAGTGCCATCGGCCGTCAGTTGAACAACAGCAGCCCGGAAGATTTCATCCAGACCGATGCCGCGATCAACCTCGGCAATTCCGGCGGCGCACTGGTCAACAGCAACGGTGACCTGGTCGGTATCAACACCCTCCTCATCGGCAAGGCAGCTAATGCGGAGGGTATCGGTTTTGCCATTCCGGTCGATACGGCTACCAGCGTGCTGCGACAATTAATCGCAACCGGCCACGTGATCCGTGGCTGGCTCGGCGCCAACTATGGTTTCGTGCCGGTGGCAGCCGATAGCGGCCTGCCCGCCGCCGCCGCGCGCGGTGCGCAAGTCACCGACGTGTACCCGGGTGGCCCCGCTGCGGCGGCCGGCATCCAGCCGCACGACATCCTGCTGCGCCTGGGCAATGACGATATCCGCGACCCGGCCGATCTGAGCCGGCATGAAGCGATGCTCAAGCCAGGCGGCAAGGTGGAAGTTTCTGGCTTGCGCAATGGCGTGCCGTTTCATGTGATGGTGAATGTGATCCAGCGGCCGCCGCGGTTGCCGGCGTCGAGCTCGCAAGGGAATACCGGCAGCTTTATTGAAGGGTAGGTTGCCAACACGCACTACCTCAGGGCCGTCATTCCCGCGAAAGCGGGACGTAGCGCGAAGCGCGGAGAACGTCCGAAGGACGGCCCCGAAGGGGTAAGCGAAGCGCATCATCCATTTTCAAGGATGCATCAGAGCAAGGTGGATTCCCGCTTTCGCGCACTGCTGTCCAAGAAACTCTTGCAACATTCGCGAGAGCGAAAATCATGCTGAGAACCAGCTCCTCCCCCTGCTTGCAGAGCCTGTCCTCGACTCGATCGGGGAGGGAGGGTGGGAGGGGGTGAATCCTTGCGGGAAGGCTTCTGGCAAGTACTCACCCCACCCCAACCCTCCCCTGCAAGCAGGGGAGGGGACTGTTTGCGGTGACCTCATCGATCTCGCTTTGAACATACTTTTTGTGAGTTGCCTCCCGTATGGATTTGCGCGAAAGCATTCCTTCTCAACGCTCTGTCGCTTCGTTTACAAATTGTCCTTGGACAGCAGTGCGCTTTCGCGGGAATGACGGCTTTGTGGGCAATCGGGTATCGCGATACCTCACGACTGCTGTGGTGCAAACCAAACCATTCAAAGACTCGCCAACGGCGGACGCAACGCCTTGCTATACCGCTGCAGCAACTCTCCCACGCGCTGCACGTACACCTGCGTTTCCGCAAACGGCGGCACGCCGTTGTAGTGCTGCACGGCGCCGGGGCCGGCGTTGTACGCGGCGGCAGCCAGCCGTGTGTTGCCGTTGAAGTTCTTCATCAACAGGCCGAGATAACGCGCACCGCCACGGATGTTCTGCGCCGGATCGAACGCATCGAGCACGCCCATGTCGTTCGCCGTGCCTGGCATCAACTGCATCAGCCCTTGCGCACCCTTGAGCGACATCGCGCGCGGATTGAACGCGCTTTCGGCGTGAATGATGGCGCGAATGAATGCTTCATCCACGCCCGATTCCAGACTCGCCTCGTGGATCACGTCCTTGTACGCATCCACGTGGAGCGCCACTGTGTTCCAGTTGATGTTCGAGTGCAGATTGCACGCCATGCACGTGGCGATGTAGCTGAAAAGCTTGGTGACATTGTTCGCCTGCGCACCGCCCGGCGGAATGTTGGTGTATTCCACGCTGCCGTCACGATGCACCACGCGATACACGGCGCCGCGCAGCACGCGATTGTCGGCGGAGTCCTGATTGCCCCCATCGGCCAGTGCGGCGGCAGCGCCGGAGTGCGAGTCGCTATACGTCCACTGCCCCGGCTTGCCATCGAGCGGCGGCGCCAGCCGAGCGGTCGTCGCCACCTCCGCCGTCACCCTGTCCAGCGACACGATGATCGGCGCAATCGGCTTGGCGGAGGTCTCGACCCAGCCGGTGACCCACGCCAGCGAGCTGACCTGGTTTGACATGACGCGCCTGGGGCCAGCATGCAAGGAAGCAGCCGGCTGGTACGAGGCGACCTGCTGACACTCCCGGTACCCAGCCTTGCTGCTGGTGAATACCACCTCGCCCTGCGAGCCGGCGCAACGGTAGAGCACGCCGGCCCGCACCGGCCGCGCGGCAAGCAGCAGGGCGCAGCCCAGCAGCACCAGCATGGCGGTCATCAATAGTGTGGAGAGGCCGGTTCCCCTGAGGCCGTCGCCTCCCCTTTGGCGTACGGCGGCAAACATGGCCGGCAGTTTGCGCCCACAACCCGTCGGCAGCCAAGCATGGATTGCCGAAATCGTGTGCCAGAACATGGATATACCTGCCTTGCCGCGATTCAACTCCCTCTCCCCTCCGGGGAGAGGGTTGGGGTGAGGGGCCGGGCTTGCCGGGCACCACAATGTTGCTTGCAGGTTGAGCTTTTGCTTTTACGTAATGACAAACACCAGGCGGGGCCTTCCCCACACCCCAGCCCTCTCCCCTGAGGGGAGAGGGAGCATCATTCCTCCGCAAGTCCTTGATCCATCAGTAGCCGCCCACCTACTGCGCGAGTACAATACGCGGTTCGACGCATTCCGCACCGCCTTCCGAACCCACGGTACCCGACGCCATGAGCGGCAAGCTTTTCATCAAGACCCACGGCTGCCAGATGAACGAGTACGACTCGGCCAAGATGGCCGACGTGCTGCGCGCATCGCATGGTCTGGAACTGACCCAGGATGAGTCGGAGGCGGACGTGATCCTGGTCAACACCTGCTCCATCCGCGAGAAAGCGCAGGAGAAAGTCTTCAGCCAGCTCGGCCGTTGGCGCGAACACAAGCAGGGCGGCAAGCCCGTGCTGATCGGCGTGGGCGGCTGCGTCGCCTCGCAGGAAGGCGAGGCGATCCTGAAACGCGCACCGTTCGTCGACCTGGTGTTCGGCCCGCAGACCCTGCACCGCCTGCCCGAGCTGATCGAAGCCAAGCGTGCAACCGGCAAGCCGCAGGTAGACATCAGCTTTCCCGAAATCGAAAAGTTCGACCGCCTGCCCGAGCCCCGCGCCGAAGGCCCCACCGCCTTCGTGTCGATCATGGAAGGCTGCTCCAAGTACTGCAGCTACTGCGTGGTGCCCTACACCCGCGGTGAGGAAATCAGCCGTCCGTTCGACGACGTGATCGTGGAAGTGGCGCAGCTCGCCGAACAAGGCGTGCGCGAGGTGATCCTGCTGGGCCAGAACGTCAACGCCTATCGTGGCCCCACGCACGATGGCGGCACGGCGGACCTGGCCGTGCTGATCCACGCCATCGCGCAGATTGAAACCATCGGCCGCATCCGCTTCACCACTTCGCATCCGCTGGAGTTCTCCGACTCGCTGGTGGAGGCCTACGCCAACGTGCCGAAGCTGGCGAACTTCCTGCATCTGCCGGTGCAGGCCGGTTCGGATCGCATCCTCGCAGCCATGAAGCGCGGCTACACGGCGCTGGAATTCAAGCAAAAGATTCGCAAGCTGCGCGCGGTGCGTCCAGACATCTGCATCTCCTCCGACTTCATCGTCGGCTTCCCGGGTGAAACGGATGCCGATTTCGAGAAGACCATGAAGCTGATCGACGACATTGGCTTCGATCAAAGCTTCTCCTTCATCTTCTCCGCACGCCCCGGCACGCCGGCCTCGAACCTTGCCGACGACACACCGGCTGCGGTGAAGAGCGAACGCCTGGCACGCCTGCAAGCCGTGCTCAACGAGAACGCCCGCAAGATCAACGAAGCGATGGTCGGCACGGTGCAGCGCGTATTGGTGGAAAAGCCCAGCAAGAAAAACGCGAACGAGCTCACCGGCCGCACCGAGAACATGCGTTACGTCAACTTCCCCGGCCCTGCGCGCCTCATCGGCCAGTTCGTGGATGTGGTCATTACCGAAGCCATGACCAACTCGCTGCGTGGACGCATCGCCAACGTGGATAGCGAAGCCGCCTGACTCGCCGGCATGGGGACCGCAACCGAACGTTTACTTCTGGTGCCTTTCGAGGCGCAGCATGCCGCTGCGGTGGGCAAGCTGATCGTCTCGATCCAGCGTGAAGAATTCGGCTTCGATATCGATCTTGCGCGGCAACCCGATCTTTCCGCGATTCCCGACTACTACCAGCACGGCGCCGGCAATTTCTGGGTGGCGCTGGAGCGTACCCAAGTGATCGGCACGATTGCGCTGAAAGATATTGGCGGCGGCAACGTGGCTTTGCGCAAGATGTTCGTGGCATCGGCCTATCGTGGTTCTGCCTGGGGCGTGGCTTCCAAGCTGCTGCACACGGCACTGCAATGGGCGAAGCAACATGCCGTGCAGCGCGTTCTGCTCGGCACCACGGAAGCCTTCCATGCTGCGCATCGCTTTTATGAAAAGCACGGTTTTTCGTTGATCGATGAAGCGCACCTGCCGGCAAACTTTCCGCTCATGGGCGTCGACACGCGCTTCTATCAATTGGACCTGACCCGCGATCCATCGCCCTGATACATGATCACTTCGACCACCTCGGTTGATCTGCACATTCGCGAAATCGGCGCGGAAGAATTTCCGCGCATATGGCCGATATTTCATGCCGTGATTGCCGCCGGTGATACCTACAGCTACCCGCCCGATCTCAGCATGGAACAGGCGCGCGACTGGTGGACCACGCCGCCCTGCCGTTGCTTTGTCGCAGAGCGTGATGGCCAGGCACTTGGTTGTTACATGCTACGCCCCAATCAACCCGGTCTAGGGGATCATGTCGCCAACGCCGGCTACATGGTTTCGCCGGAAGCGCGGGGACAAGGCATTGCCGGCCGGATGTGCGAGCACGCCATGCAACAGGCACGTGCGGCTGGCTTTACGGCCATGCAGTTCAACTTTGTGGTGTCTACCAATACGTCCGCGGTGCGCCTGTGGCAGCGCCTCGGTTTCCAGATTGTTGGGAAAGTGCCGGGCGCGTTCCGCCACGCCGTGCACGGCCCAACCGATATTTACGTGATGCATCGTTACCTATGAACAACGGTTTGAACCAACGCGATTTCGCCCTCGACCCGGAAGACAACGCCCGGCTCGCCAATCTATGCGGCCCCTTCGACGAACACCTGCGCCAGGTGGAACTGCGCCTCGGTGTGGAGATCGACCACCGCGGCAATCTGTTCCAGGTGATCGGCGATGAACCCGCCGCGCGCGCCGGCGAAAAAGTGCTGCGCGCGCTGTACGCCGCCACCGAAAACGAGGCGCTCACCGGCGCCAAGATCAACCTGCATCTGGCCGATTCGGGCATCGAATCGATCGTGGAAGAAGCGGCTGAAAGCGCGCAGGAAGTCACCATCAAGGTGAAGCGCGGTGTGATCAAGGGCCGCGGCCCGAACCAGGCACGCTACCTGCACGCCATCACCACGCACGACATCAACTTCGGTGTCGGCCCTGCGGGCACTGGCAAAACCTATCTCGCCGTCGCCAGCGCGGTGGAAGCGCTGGAAGCCAACCGCGTGCAGCGCATCCTGCTGGTGCGCCCGGCGGTGGAAGCGGGTGAAAAACTCGGCTTCCTGCCTGGCGATCTATCGCAGAAAGTAGACCCTTACCTGCGCCCGCTCTACGACGCACTGTACGAAATGCTCGGCTTCGAAAAAGTCGCCAAGCTGATCGAACGCAACGTGATCGAGATCGCACCGCTTGCGTATATGCGCGGCCGCACGCTCAACGACTCCTACGTGATTCTCGACGAAGCGCAGAACACCACCGTCGAGCAGATGAAGATGTTCCTTACTCGCATCGGCTTCGGCTCCGTGGCGGTGATTACCGGCGACGTCAGCCAGATCGACCTGCCACGCCACGTGCGTTCCGGTTTACGCCATGCCGTGGAAGTGCTGCGCGGCGTGGATGGCATCAGCTTTACCTTCTTCACCTCGCGCGACGTGGTGCGCCATCCGCTGGTGGCGAAGATCGTGCGCGCGTACGAGGCGTTTGAAGAAGTCGAAAAGGGTGAGCAGGGAACAGGTAAACCAGGGCGCGGGAGCTGATCGGCATGAGCCCACCGCTGGCCACCGTGCACCTCAGCTACGGCATCCCCCGCGCTGGCGTGCCCTCGCCTGCCAGCTTCCGCCGCTGGGTGGAGGTGGCGCTGGCCGGCGCGCGCCGGCGGCGGGCGGCGGAGCTGTCGATCCGCATCGTCGGTACGCGGGAAGGCCGCACGCTCAACCGCACCTATCGCGGCAAGGACTACGCCACCAACGTGCTGTCCTTCCCGACCGACCTGCCGCCAGGTGTGCGCCTGCCATTGCTCGGTGACATCGCCATCTGCGCCCCCGTCGTCCGTCGCGAAGCGGCCGAACAAGGCAAGGTGGTGGCCCATCATTGGGCGCACCTTACCGTGCACGGCGTGCTGCACCTGCTCGGCTACGACCATATCGAGGAAGCCGAGGCGGAGAAGATGGAGGCGCTGGAAACGCGCGTTCTCAAGGGCTTGGGCATAGCCAACCCCTACTGAGCACTCCCTGCTGCTTGCAGGGGAGGGGCAGGGTCCATGCTCCGAACTCAAGAATTCTCCTGCCTCCCATAGAACCCCCACCCGCCCCCATGACATCCATTCACCCCTTTGTCTCTGAACAGCAAAGGCTTTTCCGCTAGACTCATTTTCCCGCCCGACATGGGCTGTATTTCAAAGAGTAATGAACGAGGACCCTGGCAGTACCAGCGGCCCCGTCCCCCGAAAATGGTGGGATCGACTGGGCCATCTGTTTTCCGGCGAACCGCGCAACCGCGAAGAACTGATCGACGAGTTGCGGACCGCCCAGGCCAACGGCCTGCTGAGCGCCGACACCCTTCCCATGCTGGAAGGCGCGCTGCGAGTCACCGAGCTCAACGTTGATGACGTGATGGTGCCCCGCGTCCAGATCGTCATGATCGACGTGGACTCGCCGCTCCCCGACATCCTTGCCGCCGTGGTGGAATCGGGCCACTCCCGCTACCCCGTGCATGGTGAAGACAAGGACGACATCCTTGGCATCCTGCTCGCCAAGGACCTGCTCAAGTACTTCGGCAACGGCCACGACTTCGACCTGCGCACCATCCTGCGCCCGGCCGTGCTGATTCCCGAATCCATGCGCCTGAACGTGCTGCTGGCCGAATTCCGCCGCAGCCGCAACCACATGGCGCTGGTGGTGGACGAATACGGCGGCGTCGCCGGCCTGGTCACCATCGAGGACGTGCTGGAAGAAATCGTCGGCGAGATCGACGACGAACACGACGACGAGGAAGAGCCCAACCTCGTGCGCGCCCAGGCCGAAGGCGAATGGATCGTCGACGCCCTCACCCCCATCGCCGACTTCAACGAAGAAGTCAGCGCTGCGTTCTCCGACGAGGAATTCGACACCGTCGGCGGCATGGTCACCGCCGAATTCGGCCACCTGCCGGAAGTCGGCGAACAGATCGACATCGGCAACTTCGAGTTCCGCGTGACGCAGGCGGATGATCGGCGCGTGCAGCAATTCCGCGTCGTGCGGCGCTAGCCTGCTTTTCTCCCTCTCCCCTCTGGGGGAGAGGGCTGGGGTGAGGGGCCACCCTCGCAAGAAACCACCTACCCCTCACCGTCATTCCGGCGAAAGCCCACTGCTGTCCAGGGAAAATTTGTAAACGAAGCGGCACAGCGTTGAGAAGGAATGCTTCCGCGCAAATCCATACGGGAGGCAACTCGCAAAAATGTATGTTCAAAGCGAGATCGGTGAGTTCACCGCAAACAGCTCCCTCCCCTGCTTGCAGAGCCTGTCCTCGACTCGATCGGGGAGGAGGGTTGGGGCGGGGTGAGTACTTGTCGGAAGCCTCCCCGCAAGGATTCACCCCCTCCCAACCTCCCTCCCCGATCGAGTCGAGGACAGGCTCTGCAAGCAGGGGGAGGAGCTGGTTCCAAGCATGATTTTCGCTCTCGCGAATGTTGCGAAAATTTCTTGGACAGCAGTGGGCGAAAGCCGGAATCCAGTTTCACCACGTCGTGCGAAGCACTCAAAACCCTTTACGTTGAGCCCGCGTAGGCTGGGATGAAATCCCAGCACCGCCATGCATGATCATGCTGGGATTTCAACCCAGCCTACAGGTGACGCCCGCGCACTTCTTCGCCAACCACACCTGCCACACACATCCGCTACCCTACCCCGTCCCCGACACCATCACCCAACCGCATGACCAAGGCCGGCCGCATCCTCCTCATCGCCCTCACCCTCCTGTGCAGCGCGATCCTCCCCGCCCACGCCGGCGTTGCCGATGCCCCAGGCGAAAACCTGGAAATCTCCCTTATCACCTACGGCCCCGGCGACATCTACTGGGAACGCTTCGGCCACGACGCCATCGAACTGCGCGACACCGCCAGCGGCGAAGAAGTGAACTTCAACTACGGCGTGTTCAACTTCGACGAGAAGAACTTCTTCTTCAACTTCGCCCGCGGCCAAATGCACTACCTGATCGACGCCGAAACCACCGCTGACGAAGAAAACTTCTACGCCCAAGCCGGCCGCTCCGTCACCAAACAGAAACTCACCCTCACCCCACAACAAGCCGCCGCATTGCGCGATTTCCTGTTCTGGAACCTGCGCCCCGAAAACGCCACCTACAACTACGACTACTACGTCGACAACTGCACCACGCGCGTGCGCGACGCACTCGACCGCGCACTCGGCGGCGTCATCAAAGCGCGACTCACGCAACTGCAAGGCGGCATGACCTACCGCCAGCAAACCGTGCGCCTGATGAGTGCACAGCCGTGGCTGATGCTGATCCTCGACCTCGGCCTCGGCCCCTACGCCGATCACCCACTCAACGCATGGCAGGAAAGCTTCCTGCCCGAAGAACTGCAAAAAAGCATCCGCAACATCACCGTTGCAGATGGCCACGGCGGCACACAACCACTCGTACAAAACGAAACCCAACTCTCCCCCAACCGCCTCAGCACACCACCCGCCACACCGCCCGATCTGCGTATCCCGCTCGGCATAGCCGGCTTGATCATCGCCGCACTCATCGTTGTCACATGGCGATACGCTCGACTCGCCTACACCTTACTAAGCGGCCTGTTCCTGCTACTCGCTGGCCTCATCGGCGTGGTCATGCTGATGCTTTGGACCCTCACCACCCATCATTCGGCCTGGGCCAATGCAAACCTGCTGCTCTTCAACCCGCTCGCTTTCCTGCTGATGCGTTCGGTGTGGCGTAATCGCAGAAACATCGCCCCAACTCGTTTCGCCACCAGCGCGCTGATGCTGCAGTTGATTGCGCTACTCATCGCCTTGCTTTTGCATCTACTACCTGGCGTCGTGCAACAGAACCAGCCATGGATATTGTTCGCACTACCCTGCTGGTTAGCGCTGGCGTGGAGTCTACGTAAAGTGCCCCAAGGCCGTCATTCCCGCGAAAGCGGGAATCCATTTTGATCTTGCATTGCGGCGGATGCGCACCTCGACCCACGCATTCGCCTCATTGTTTGCGGCATCAACTCGCTGGATGATCGAAACCATGCCCACCCAAGATGCGCCCACTACAACGCAGCCCACTAACCCCATGGTCGTCAACTGCGTCGCCTACCGAAACGACGGCACACGCCTGCGCGACATCAGCGTCGATGACATCAGCGAAGTGCTGAAGGAACCCGACACCTTCGTCTGGGTCGGCCTGCACGAACCGGATAGCCCGCTACTGCTGAAACTGCAAGAAGAATTCGACCTCCACGACCTGGCCATCGAAGACGCCCAGCAAGCCCACCAACGCACCAAGATCGAAACCTACGGCGACTCACTGTTCATCGTCGTACAAACCGCCCAACTCATCACCAGCCGCATCGCCTTCGGCGAAACCCACATCTTCCTGGGCAAGCGCTACCTCATCACCGTCAGACACGGCGCCTCGCTCTCCTACAAACCGGCGCGTCACGCCTGCGAGAAAACACCGGAGCTGCTGGCACTCGGCCCCAGCTATGGTCTCTACGCCGTACTCGACTTTATCGTCGACAACCTGCTCCCCATCGTGCGCGACTTCCGCGAAGAACTGCAGGAGCTGGAAAAAGACATCTTCGCCGACACCCTCAACCGCAACACCGTCCGCCGCCTCTACGACATGCAGCGCGACCTGATGACCCTGCGCCTGGCCGCCGCGCCCATGCAAGACGTCATCAGCCAACTCACCCGCCTCCATCCCAGCTTCATTCCCGACGACCTCCGCGCCTACTTCCGCGACGTCTACGACCACGTCTTCCGCGTCAACGAATCCATCAGCGCCATGCGCGAGATGCTCGCCGCTGCGATCAACGTCAACTTGTCATTAGTCACTTTCGGCCAGAACGAGGTGATGAAGAAACTCGCAGGCTGGGCAGCCATGCTCGCCGCACCAACGCTGATTACAAGCTGGTATGGCATGAACTTCACGCACATGCCGGAGCTGAGCCAGCCATGGGCGTATCCAGCGGCCATGGGCCTGGTGGCTTGCGTCGTGGGGACTATTTATCTTTGGTTGAAACGTGCCAAATGGCTTTGAACCTGCTTTCGCTCTAACGCATCCCTCGCATACGTTCTACCCACATCTGCTTGCCAGGATCGCTACCAAATCTCGCGACAAAATCCGAGATAGTTTGGTCGAGGCCATCACGTGGCTGGCCCTTCTGAATACTTGCCCGAAGCAACCATCCCTGTGGATCATCTGGGCTGACTTGAATCAGCCGATTGGCAATTGCCCACGCTTTGTCCCAATCGTGCGTAGAGTTTACGTAGATATTGCCGAGCTCGGCCAATGTCCAGGTGTCGACGGGATTCAAGCGCAAGGCCTGCTCGTAATCTTCTCTTGCGCGATCTAACTTGCCCATTGATTCATAAACAACGCCTCGAACATCGAACGCATTTTCATCCTGAGGCGCCAACGCAACAAGCGCGTTCCCCTCAGCTAACGCCCAATCCGATTGACCTAAACTAGGAAGATCGAAGGCACGCCCTTCGCGATGGTCGATTTTGCTTGGGTCAAATCGGAGCACTTCTGAGCGATAGATCACCGACAGAGCGGGTGAATTTCGGTTCTTTGCAGCCCATCCCCCGCTCATCAACATACTTACGGTCGCGCCTTCGGCGTACACCTGCTTGTAAAGATCCATTTCCGTTAATGGATTGCAATCACAATCCTCGACATAAGCTTCGCCACCTGTACGTTCAGAAAGAAGCAACTTGAGTAAAGGATTTTGCTTGGCGTGGCGCTGAGCGGCAGCAATGATGCGCTGCATGCCTTGAACCGTCCCTCCCCATTTCGGTTGCGCCATCCAAACCAAGCGCGCATAAATGGTGTAATTTGCCGGATCGGCCGCAAGGCCGCGCTTAGCAGCACTTACTGCATAGGCGCCATCGCTTTCTAACGCAGCTGCATAAATCATTGCGCCGTACGCAGGCGTTACTTGCGGATCGAGCTCAACCGCTTTGTCGAGGTCAGTGCGCGCCAGCGCCAATAAACGCCGCATAGACTCGAATGAATTCTGTGGCGTTTTGGAAGCGTACTCAGCGCCTCGAACTTCCTGCGCCATCTCCACGTAAGCCGTTCCACTGGCAGCTAAAGCAAAAGGACTCGTGGGTGACTGACGTTTCCATGCATCCATCAAAGCACGCATGGCTTCCGACCCATCCTTGAAATCGATAATAAAGGTGCGGTCCAGCATTGCCTGCGCGTCTGGCTCCGTCAACTGGGCATGCAGGGCAGCAGCAAGGCGCTTATCCAGTTCCTGTGCACGCCCGGACTCAATAAGCCGACGTGCCTCGGCGCGGGTCAACACCGGGTCAAATTGATATCGACAGTACGCGGAAGTGACAGCCGCCGACCAATCAAGGCCAGGTGGATTGGGATAATCAAGGCATCTTTGAAGCGGATCTGCGATGGACTCTGCCTTTCGTGCATCGGTCAGAAATTGACTGAATTGGGCTTCAGTAAATGGCGGCGGGTTTGGTGGTTGGATGTCCACTAACCTCGGGCCATGGGTATATCGAAAGGCTTCAGCAGACCTCTGCCCCTTACGCGACATTCCAAAGCTGACGCAGCCTGCAATGATGATCAGCACCAACCCCGTCAGCAACAATCCACGCACTCGTGACGTCATATCTTGACTCCCCTGTCAGCTCTAATTGGTAAAACATTCAGCGCCAGATTGATGCAGCCTCTTGATGCTTCAGCATTGATCGACCGTCGCAATAGTTATGCAGCAGCGTTGCTTGTCACCGCGCGCCCCTTTGTAGGGAATTAACCCAGATCGACGCAGGCACAGCAAGTGCTGGCACCGAAAAGAATGTGGCGGAGGCGGTCCATCATTTAGGTAAGTAGACCCAAGACGTGAAAAGTAGTGGGTCAGACTTCGATGCAAAGACGTGAAAGTAAGAGTTTGCGCCTGCACACTCCCGAAACGGCACGCCGGTCCTCAGTCGGCATGCCGCGAAAGAGACCCTACGGACACACGCACGCTTTATTTACGAGATTCGGGACTGAGCGTGTCGGCGTATTGCTGCAGGAAGTACATCGCCGCCCTCAGCCCATTGACTTGCACGAAGGTGAAAGGCCAGGGGCCAAGCGGATGGCGCTTGCCATCGGCGTTGTTGCGCTCGAAGGATTCGCTGCGTTCCAGCAGGCCCTGGATCACCATCACGGCGAGCGTGATGCCGGCGAGTTTCGATACGTAGCTTTGTCGCTCCGCCTGCTCCGGGCTTAACGGATACAGCGGACGACGCGTGGACGAATCAGGCTTGGATGTCGGTTCGGTGCGAACCAAAGGGCGTGCGTGTGCCGTATGATCTATGAAGGTCATGATCAACTCTCACTAGTTGGTTGTGACTTAGCGGATCGTGGGAGTTCCAGCTCTCACGATCCGCGCCTCTCCAAGCATTGCTGCATGGGCCATCGACACTACCCGATTAAAGAAGACGTCGATGACGAAGCCGAACGTAGCAAACTAAGTTGTGTATGTCTGTAGGTTGGCAGCGCTTGATGATGTGCGCAGCGCGTTACTAGGATTACCAAAACTTCGAAATAGCATATCGGCTTCGAACCAGGTACATATCAATTGCTCGCCCGGGTCTGGAGAAAAACAGACTTACCCAAAACCGCCCATCCCTCCCCATCAAAAATTGGCACTACTGCTGAACAAGGATTACCTGCAGGGAGATCACGTTCCAGGAGCCACCCTACTGAATAGCCACATATCATGCTGGCCAATGCTCGCCTTATAAGCTCAGGAAGAATATTTGTCCCTGAAAATCTGATGTAAACCTTTCCTGCTAGCTCCAACACGTTCCCATTGAACTCGCCCTGCAACGAATCAATCTCTACAGGGTTTGCATAGGCGTGGGGAATATATAGCACCTTGTTGCGATCTTCTTCTAAAACCGCAACAAGGCGCGTCGCTAGATCCATGCCAACTTCACGCGCCCCTGAAAGATAGATAACACTTCCATCGGATGACGTCTGGTAGGGTGATTGAGGCAAGCCGTGGGCAATACTTTGGTGGATCGGACCAACGACGTCGTCATGCACCATTAATTCAATACACGAAGCAATCCCTTCGATCGTTCTGGTCAAGTTGTCTGAAAAAAAGCCAGATGCATCTCGCTCGACAATATCGGCAATGACGCTCCGTTGTTCCTCTGTTGCCAAAAAGAAACGTGCCATAGATGCCTTGTATCCTTTGGTGTCTACTAGGTTTGCGAAATAATGTCTCAAGCAACAGGCGGATGGAGCGGATCAACTGGGGGTTGCGGTGTAAGACGATATTGGTTTTTGTTTTCGTCAACCCAGTCCCAGTGTGGGCCTATGGGTTCCGGATGATCCAGGTCCGGGTGAAGAGTCCAGCGCTCTTTAGGGTTATACCAAGCTCCTCGCGAACCACCAGGTGCATCAGGCCCTCTCCATTCCCAGCCTTCGCCCGGACAAGTCTTTCCATCTTTTGGTAACTTTGGGAAATCATCTGGAAGCGCGCGCTCGGGAAATCCCGGCTTAGGTTCAATCAGCGGCCGCGGAATAATTGGCTCATCGCTGAAAAACGTGCTAGGCGGGAATCGGAACCACATTTCCTGCAACCCAAGCGGGTCGGCCGCATGCACTGGATTCCCAGCTACATACGCATACAAACTCGACTGCCCACTGCGGTACCCAATTGGATCGACCTGCGCATACATTCCTGTCGTCGGATCGTAATCGCGATTGACGTTCTGATGCAGCCCTGTTTCTGCGTCGAAGTACTGTCCTTGGAAACGGAGGTTATACGCGTAACCACTACTGTGGGGTTGCTGCTCACCCCACGCATTGCCTTGATACGCCCACTGCCAGATCGTATTGCTATTGCCATCCGCAACCACCCTCGGCGTACCGAGCTGGTCAGCCGTCACGTAAGCGATGGAAGTTGTTGTGCCCGACACATCAACATTCGCCACCGGAATCCCATCCATCCAGATGTAATCCCGATTGGTCGCACCATACTCAGCAAGCATCTGACTGGCTTCGTCATAGCTAAAGCGCTGCGTACCTCCATTCGCCACCTTCTGTACCCGCTGATTCAACGCGTTGTACGTGTAGCTCCCCACCGTGTTACCCGCGATTTGGGTAACAGCCAACCGATTACGATCGTTATACCCAAACCCATACACCCCACCGGCCTGACTGACGGCCGTGGTATTGCCATTCGCATCCACACTACGCGCCGCATTGCCGGTCGCAATCAGCTGATGCGTGTTCGGGTTGTAGCTGTAATTACCGGTCGCCAATCCACTACCCGTCTTGCTCAGGCGATCGCCGGTGGGGTTATAGGCAACGCTTTCCAGCGTGCTGCCATCCGCCTCCGTGATTTGGGTCAGGCGATACAGCGGGTCGTAGCTGTAGGTTTCCGTGGCCGGGTTCGCGCCCGGTGCATTGCCGATGGCAGTGATGTTGCCCATCGCATCGCGCGCCACGTGCAGGGTGAACGCCGGGCTGGTCAGGTCCGTCAGGCGGTAGTTGGCGTCGTAGGTGCGGGTGATCAGCTGACCGTTGCCCAGGGTGTAGCCGCTGACCGGGCCGAACGGCTGGTAGGTGACGTGGCTGACCACCGTGCTGGCGGTGCCGTTGGGTAGCGTGGCTGTGATGGACTGGATACGGCCATCGCCGTCGCGGGTGTAGCTCACCTGGGTGCCGCTGGGGTAAACGATGCCGCTGAGGCGGTTGGCGTTGGTGTAGCGGTAAGCCAGGGTGTCGGTGCCGGCGGCGGTGATCTGCTGTTTCTGGATGACGTTGCCGCGCGCGTCGTAGCAGTACACGGTGGTGACGGCGTGCTCGATGAGGCGCGTGAGGCGGCCGATGGGGTAGCTGGTGCCGCAGCCGGTAACGCTGTTGGCTTCGTCGTAGGCGTAGGTGATGTTTTGCGTGCTGTCCGGATAGCTGACGGTGAGCGGGCGGTCCAGCACGTCGTAGGTGGTGGTGGCGGTGATGCCTTTGGCGTCGGTGCGGGTGAGCACGTTGCCGGCGGCGTCGAAGGTGCGGCGGGTGCTGCCGCTATCCGGGCTTTGCTGGCCGGTGGCGTTGCCGAGGCCGTCGTAGCTATACGTGGTTGCCAAGTTGCTGGGATCGGTCAGCTGGGTGAGACGGTCCAGGCTGTCGTAGGCGTATTGCGTGCGGGTGTTCTGGGTGGCGCTGTCGGTGGCGCTGTCGGTGCCGTTGTAGTTGTCGAGGGTTTGCACCAGGCGGTTCAAGGCGTCGTAGCCCTGCTGGCGTTGGATGCCCAAGCCATCGGCGCTTTGCACCAGGTTGCCGTTGGCGTCGTAGCTGTTGCTGGCGCTGGCGTCGAAGATGGTGTGGTTGAGGCCGTCCATCACCTTGGTGAGTTGGCCCAAGGTGTTGAAGCTGCGGCTCAGGCTTTGATGCAGCGTGCCGCTGGCGTCGTAGACCTGCTCGGCGGTTTTGTTGCCGCACAGTCCCGCCGTCCTGGCTCACACCCCGGCCGACATGCGGTGGAATGGGTGGCCGGCATACGGCGGAATACCCGGCCGGCATGACATGGAATGAGTGGCCGACATCGGCGGAATACGCAGGTAGCCGACATGCGGCGGAATCGGTGGCCGGCATCAGGCGGAATACGCAGCGATGCGCGGCGTCGTAGCCGTAGTTGGTGATTTGGCCCGCGAAGCATCACCCGAAAGCGGCACGCCGGTCCTCAGTCGGCATGCCGCGAAGGAGACCCTACGGACACACGCACGCTTTATTTACGGGGTTCGGGACTGAGCGTGTCGGCGTATTGCTGCAGGAAGTACATCGCCGCCTTCAGCCCATTGACTTGCACGAAAGTGAAGGGCCAGGGACCAAGTGGGCGGCGTTTGCCGTCGGCGTTGTTGCGCTCGAAGGATTCGCTGCGTTCCAGCAGGCCCTGAATCACCATCACGGCGAGCGTGATGCCGGCGAGTTTCGATACGTAGCTTTGCCGCTCCGCCTGCTCCGGGCTTAGCGGATACAGCGGGCGACGCGTGGACGAATCAGGCTTGGATGTCGGTTCGTTGCGAACCAAAGGGCGTGCGTGTGCCGTATGATCTATGGCAGCCATGATCAACACCTATTCTGTTGGTTGTGGTCAGCAGATCGTGGGAGTTCCAGCTCTCACGGTCTGCGCTTCTCCAAGCATTGCTGCATGGGTCATCGACGTTACCCGGTTAAAGAAGACGTCGATGACGTGGCGAACGTAGCAAATAAGATTTGTCTGCGTCTGTAGGTTGAAAGCGCTTGATGATGTGCGCGGGACATTACCGGAACCAGCCCCGAAACAAAGCCTTCCGTTCTGAGCCGCAAGAAACATACGACTTTAGAAATCAACACGAGCCAGTTTCTGGACGCGGCTCCTGAGCGAAGACCTTCAAAATCTCACCTTCGGCAATGATCCGCATGTGCCAAAGCTTGAATCTTCGCCCCACTTTCAGCCGATCAACAACAAGCTCCGGGACCAAGAAAGTGATGGGAACCTGTACCGTCTGACCAGGGCCAACAGGGCCAACATCAGCGAGGACTAAACGACAGTCATTCATTTGCTCATCCATGAGGAAAGGGCAACCGAAAAATTTTGCTGTCGTCAGCCCTTTAAGGCCACCTTCCTCCGTGCGGAGAAAAGTTACTCTTGCGAAGATTTCGGGTGACTTAACCATCTTCCACACCGCCTTTTCTTCCGCACTGGTCGACCGCATCCGTGCATTTGTCAAATAGAACGGACATTGCTGAAACAAATTACTTGCCGCGCCCCCTCCATTCCGCAAGGCGCAAATCCAACCTTGGCTTCAGCTTGTCAAAGTTTTCCCAAGTGTCGGCAACGTAGTAAAGCTTCTCTGATCCGGCCGGCAAACCTTCACCTAATACGGCCTCATAGTCGGCAAGGTACGAGCCATTCGAGAAATCAAAGTAGGTCGAGGTAAAGGCATTGCCCTCATCGTTGAGATCTTCATCCGTGAACTTGCCATCGCACGCCCAAAGAAAAAATGCACCCGGTGTAAGAGATCGTTCGGCCAACTTCACCAAGTTCTCAGGAAGCTCATCAGCGTGCAGTTCGCCCGCCAGACCAGATTGGAGTGCCCAGGCCACATACATTCCTGTGTGCGTGGCACCAGCACTAGATGGCAGGTTCTTAGGAAAGTTGCCTCCCGAATGCCATGACGCGTCGTCGTATTTCATTGGATAGCCTCCTGGGTGATTTTCTTCCCATATTCATGCATATCGGGGTGGCAGCCATGCTCCCAAACAAATTAGCTTCGGTTTCATGGTCAACCTTTTTTTGGTTCCAACTGATTTCGATGCACCTGGTAGATGTTGTCGTCCTTTACAAGTTCATATGGCTTCGACTTTCCCTCACCTTCCGCGAAACCTATTGAACTTTTCCACGATTCAACCAGTGCACGATCACGTGGCTTTTCATCAAGTATTTCCATATCAAAAATTAAGGCACTTATATCTTCGCGCCCCGCCTCAAACATTTGCTCTAAAAAATTCAACATAGCAAGGTAAGTCCGGTCTTTTACTGGCCCTGAAATGTGAGAATCTTTATCTTCAAAACGAAAAGATAACTCTACGACTTCAGACCAGTCCTTAGCCATGGCGATATCCATAGGTACTCCATCGACGAGTGACATACTTCCAAGCAACGGACCAAGTTGTTTCCATCCAAACTCATCGTGCATCTTTTTCAAGAAGCGAAGCATTGCTTCGTAACTTTGATTATTTGTTAATTCTAAATCCATCTCTGCATTCCCAATTCTTCTTACCATTATTTACCAGGAATCAACCCATAGCTAGGAACATAGGTCCATGGCTGTGTGTTTATCCCACCATTTTGGATCACTCCACCTCTTGTAATTGCCCATGCCTGACCTCCAGACCCATCCCCAAGGGGTGCGGTATATATGGAGTTTCCAAATCTATCCAAGCCGTCGAAATTATCCTGATTATTAGTCAAATTCGTTAGTAAATCGCGGTTTGACTGGTTGTCCTGCATATGGCCCGGGGCATCGCGGAAAATATGTTTAAGCTGAGAATCGTCTTCTGGGAGTCTGTTGGGGCGCGGGCACTGCTGCCACCTTTGCTCCTTTTCCCATTCTGTCTCTGGAGGAGGCGGAGGAGCGAGTCGCCCGATCCATGGCTCGATTTCATCATCACGCTCTTCCACAGGGTCATATTCTTGAAGGCCAAGCCGATCCATGTAGCGCAACGGATTCGTGCCCACATAGGCATACAAACTCCACTGCCGACCGCGATAACCAATTGGATCGACTTGTCCATACATTCCCGTTGACGGATCGTAGTCACGATTGACGTTCTGATGCAGCCCTGTTTCTACGTCAAAGTATTGTCCTGGGAAGCGGAAGTTGTAGCTGTAGCCATTGCTGCTCGGCTGCTGCTCACCCCACGCATTACCTTGATACGTCCACGCCCACAAGGCATTGCCGGAGCCATCCGCAACCGTCCTCGGCGTACCCAACTGATCAGCCGTCACGTAAGCAATGGTGCTTGTCGTGCCAGACATATCCACATTGGCCACCGGTATCCCATCCATCCAGATGTAATCCCGATTGGTCGCGCCATACTCCGCCAGCATCTGACTGGCTTCGTTGTAACTAAACCGCTGCGTCGCCCCATTAGCTACCTTCTGCACCCGCTGATTCAACGCGTTGTACGTGTAACTCCCGATGGTGCTGCCTTCCAGTTGCGCCACGCTCATGCGATTGCGGTCGTTGTAACCAAACCCGTACGCATTGCCCGCTTGACTGATCGCGGTCATATTCCCGTTCGCATCCACACTGCGCGCCGCATTGCCCGTCGCAATCAGCTGATGCGTGTTCGGGTTGTAGCTGTAATTACCGGTCGCCAATCCACTACCCGTCTTGCTCAGGCGATCGCCGGTGGGGTTATAGGCAACGCTTTCCAGCGTGCTGCCATCCGCCTCCGTGATTTGGGTCAGGCGATACAGCGGGTCGTAGCTGTAGGTTTCCGTGGCCGGGTTCGCGCCCGGTGCATTGCCGATGGCAGTGATGTTGCCCATCGCATCGCGCGCCACGTGCAGGGTGAACGCCGGGCTGGTCAGGTCCGTCAGGCGGTAGTTGGCGTCGTAGGTGCGGGTGATCAGCTGACCGTTGCCCAGGGTGTAGCCGCTGACCGGGCCGAACGGCTGGTAGGTGACGTGGCTGACCACCGTGCTGGCGGTGCCGTTGGGTAGCGTGGCTGTGATGGACTGGATACGGCCATCGCCGTCGCGGGTGTAGCTCACCTGGGTGCCGCTGGGGTAAACGATGCCGCTGAGGCGGTTGGCGTTGGTGTAGCGGTAAGCCAGGGTGTCGGTGCCGGCGGCGGTGATCTGCTGTTTCTGGATGACGTTGCCGCGCGCGTCGTAGCAGTACACGGTGGTGACGGCGTGCTCGATGAGGCGCGTGAGGCGGCCGATGGGGTAGCTGGTGCCGCAGCCGGTAACGCTGTTGGCTTCGTCGTAGGCGTAGGTGATGTTTTGCGTGCTGTCCGGATAGCTGACGGTGAGCGGGCGGTCCAGCACGTCGTAGGTGGTGGTGGCGGTGATGCCTTTGGCGTCGGTGCGGGTGAGCACGTTGCCGGCGGCGTCGAAGGTGCGGCGGGTGCTGCCGCTATCCGGGCTTTGCTGGCCGGTGGCGTTGCCGAGGCCGTCGTAGCTATACGTGGTTGCCAAGTTGCTGGGATCGGTCAGCTGGGTGAGACGGTCCAGGCTGTCGTAGGCGTATTGCGTGCGGGTGTTCTGGGTGGCGCTGTCGGTGGCGCTGTCGGTGCCGTTGTAGTTGTCGAGGGTTTGCACCAGGCGGTTCAAGGCGTCGTAGCCCTGCTGGCGTTGGATGCCCAAGCCATCGGCGCTTTGCACCAGGTTGCCGTTGGCGTCGTAGCTGTTGCTGGCGCTGGCGTCGAAGATGGTGTGGTTGAGGCCGTCCATCACCTTGGTCAGTTGGCCCAAGGTGTTGAAGCTGCGGCTCAGGCTTTGATGCAGCGTGCCGCTGGCGTCGTAGACCTGCTCGGCGGTTTTGTTGCCGGCGGCGTCGAGGGTGTATTGCACGGTGTTGCCGAGGGCGTCGGTGACCTTTACCAGGCGATGCGCGGCGTCGTAGCCGTAGGTAGTGGTGATGTTGTCGGCGTCGGTGACGGTTTGCACGGCGCCGTAGGGCGTGTAGGTGAAGGTGGTGGTTTGGCCGGCGACGGTGCGCGAGGCGAGCCAGCCGCGCGGGGTGTAGGTGAGGTCGGTGTTGATGCCATTGGCATCCACGATGCGTGTGGCGCGGCCGTTGGCATCGTAGGAGGCGATGGTGGTGACGTGGCCGGCGGCGTCGGTGATGGTGTGCAGGTCACCGGCTTGGTAGCAAGCTGAGCCCGGGGTGCCGCAGTTAGTGGCGCTGCTGGTCAAGTAGTAGGTGTAGGTGGTGGTTTGCGTGGTGTCGGTGCGCGGGCCGGTGGCGGTGAGCAGCAGGCCGGCGATGGGGCATTGGGTGGTGTCGACGGTGGTGCAGTAGGTGTAGGTCCAGCGGCGTACGCCGGCTGGGGTGGGGCCGGTGTTGGTGCAGGTGTAGTTGGAGGCGGCGGGGTTGGTGGGGTCGATCTCGCAGCGGGCCAGGGTTTGGCCTGCGCTGTTGTAGACCCATTGGCTGCTGCTGATGGTGTTGCCGTTGGCGTCAAGCACCGTGCGTGTTAGTGGCACGCGGAGGGTGGTGTTCCAGGTGAAGTTGGTGGTGCGCTGGCTGGTCGTACCCGATGCATCGATCTGCTGATCGAGCAGGCCGTTGGCGTCATACGTGGTTTTGGTGACGTTGCCGTTGAAGTCCGTCGACGATGTAAGGTAACCGTTGCTGTCGTAGGTGTATTGCCGGCTTACCGACGTGCAGCCAGAACAGGAGCGCGTGATCGTCGTGGGGAAAGCAGTGCCGAATAGGTACTGAGTATTTGTTGTCTCGGTTTTTCCGAGCGCGTCGGTCACCGTCTCGACCGCCGTTCCATTGCTGGTGGCGTAGCTGAAGGACGTTTGATTGATGCCGTTAGGGCCAGTGGTTGAAGTGACCTGATCCGACGAGTTGTATGTCGTGGTATCGATGCGGTTGTTACTTTCGTCCACGACGCCCGTGAGATCGTTGCCACCCGCGCCGTTTTCAGCATAAACCAGCGTGAGCTTGCTTGAGTCGGGATAGGTAACGGTCAGGAGGTTATTGTTGCTGTCGTAGGCAAAGCTGTAGACCTGGCTGTCCGGCGTCATCATGCCTTCGATGCGACCGCTACTGTCGTAGGTAAAAACGAGCATGCGGCCTTGGGGATCGGTCACCGAGGTAAGTTGGCCGCTGGCGTTGTAGGCCAAGGTCTGCGTGAGCCCACCGCGCTGGATAAGCGCCGTGAGTTGCCCGGAGCTGCTGTAAGTTTCCTGATCGCCATTGGCGGTGGTATACGTCCATCCGCTAATTGACCCATCGCTGGCGTAGCTAGCGACGAGCGTGTCGCTAACGTCTTGATCACCGATCCAATTGGTGCCGTTCTGGTCAAAGCCGAGCACCTTACCGTCAGGGCGCAAAACATAAGCGCTCGCTGTTTGAGGATTGCTGGCAACGCGAACGGTTCGCAGGTAACTATGGACGCGATGTGCGCCAAGTACCAATTCGTTACGGAGTTGCGATCCGCTATTACCGGACTGGCTGTTGTAGGAAGTGGTGAAATCGAGCGGGAAAGCACCGGTTCCGCGATAGATTTCCAGCTCCTCAAATTTATTACCTGTGGCTGGATTGACTGGATCGCCTGTCAATTGGCAGGGGCAGCGAGGCTTGCCTCGATTCTTGTCTCGGTTTGGGTTTGCGATGGGACACAGGCTATTCGGCCAAGCGTCCGCGGAATAAGGCAATGAATAAGGATCGCCACAACTGGCGAACCGACGCGCTCCAGATTCGTACGGATATGGTCCGCCTGATGGCAAGCAACTCGAGTAATCATTAAGTTGGTAGGTAGCCCCATATACGTCCCCGTCTTCATAGCCATCGGCGTGTTGCATGAATACAGATAAAAGTATCCATTGATCTTTTCCGTTGGCACACTTGGGTGCATTAGCATCCCAGTCAATCTTGAAGGCATCCTCTGGCGTCTGAAAGCGGATTTGGTCCCAGCCACTACTGTACCAATTGGGTACGTTGTAAAAGATGATCGGGGCATGCTGTGCGGATACCTTAGTCACGAATCCGCTTAGCAGAAGGCACGCAAGAAAAAACAACCCTTGCAAGGCGTGTTTTGTCTTTTGATCGAGTTCAGTCCGTTTCATCCCTTCATCCTCTAGAGCCATTTTCAATTCTCACACGTTGCATGCAACAACTCGCACGCACTTAGTTTGTATCGTCGTGATTGCCGATCGTCTGCACCAGGCGGCTCAGGGCGTTGCAGCCCTGCTGACGCTGGATACTTAAGCCATAGGTGCTTTGCACAGGTTGCCGTTGGCGACGCAGCGGTGCTAGCGCCGGCATAGAAAATGATGTAGCGATCTTCCATGAAATTCCCCTTGTACCCTCTCAGGTATTTACCCAGATCGACGCATGCGTCGCAAGTACTCCAGATGGAATATCCGCATCGCGTCAATGGACGGTAATTGTGACAAGCATCTCAAAGGCGGCACGCCGTTCCTCAAGCGACCTGCCGCGGAGGGGCCCTACGGACGCGAACGCGTTATCCGCCCGGCTCGGAGCTGAGCGTATCCGTATATTCCTGCAGCAAATAGATGGCTGCATGCAGGCCGGTAACTTGCACCGGGTTGAGCGGCCAGTAGGTCAACGAACTACGTGGGGGATGTTTTCGTTTGCTGACTTCACTGCGCTCCAGCAGACCGCGGATGACGTTGATGGCTAGGGATGCGCCAGCGAGCTTCGTGGTGCAGTTGTTGAAGTTCGCCAGCCCAAGACCCAACGGGTCGCGTGGGTCCATGAACGGATCCGATGGAAATGGTTCTTTGCGAACCTGAGGGCGTGCGCGTGCCGTATGATCTATGGAGGTCATGATCAACTCTCGTTCAGTTGGTTGTGACTTAGCAGATCGTGGGAGTTGGCGCTCTCACGGTCTGCGCTTCTCCAAGCATTGCTGCATGGGTCATCGACGTTGCACGGGTTAGGTTGGCGTCGGTGACGGGGCGGAACGTAGCAAGTTTGTTTTTGGGTGTATGTAGGGGTTTGTCGGTGGATATCGTGCGTGGAAAATTCACGTGCTTTGGTGATGCGGTGCGCGTTGGTTCCCTGTTGATGGTTTTGCCTGATGCTCTTAGAGGACATTGGTCGCTGGGCAGCTTGCCGAAATGTAAGCCCGAGGTGTTCTACAACGAGGAAGCTGCTCGGCTCGGTTTGGTACATCACTCGGCACACGCAACCTTTTTGTCAATGGCACTACCTTAGTGCTGCACTTTCGCTCGAATACTGCGAAAAACCTTGAACCGTCGTCCCGGCGAAAGCCGGGATCCAGCGACTTTTTCAGCTCCTCAAAGTCACTAGACCCCGGCTTTCGCCGGGGCGACGATGCTTAAGATAGTGCCATTGATCTTTGATGTAGGGCGCTGTGCACTGCATGTTTGACTGGATGATTCGCTTCACTCACCCCTTCGAGAATGTTCCGAACTTAAGGTTTTTCAATCGCCGGAAATTTTTGCTCGTCATTCCAGCGGAAGCTGGACGTAGCGCGAAGCGCGGAGAACGTCCGAATGGACGGCCCCGAAGGGGTGAGCGAAGCGAATCATCCAGTGCCTTTTTCAGGTCTTCAAAGTCACTGGGCCCCGGCTTTCGCCGGGGCGACGGATCAGAGAGGGCACTCACTTTTACGGCAACCTACGCTGCTTCTATAAATTGCGCCCTGACTTGGCCAAGAACTACGGATTTATCCCACGCCACGGGCCGCGGTCGTAGGCTGGGATGAAATCCCAGCTTTGCCATGCATGGTGATGCTGGGATTGCATCCCAGCCTACGGAACTCACTTCGACCGGCTTTCGCCGGAATGGCGGCGAGGAGAATGCGTATTGCGCGAAGCTATGTCAGCGGCGCTCAGGAAGGTGGCCACGAGCGTGCGACATGCAATAGGCGCAGGATGGATATCGCTTTCACGTTCTCGGTGTAAACCACCACGTAATTCTTGTGGACTACTATCTCTCGCGTGCCTGCAACGCGTCCCTGCCTCCCCATCTTGGGGTGAGAAAGCAGCTTCGCCACCTTTGTTTCGATTTCATCTTTCAGCTTTTGCGCAGCATCCGGATTGTCGTCGGAGATGTAGTCGATGATCTCCAAGAGATCGTCGCGAGCAGATTCTTTCCATTCAACTTCGAGCACGCCGCTTCCTATCGATTAGCGCTTGAGCTTCATCCATGACGCGCTTGCTCGAGTGTGCCGGACGGGTATCGGCAAGCGCCTCTCGCACCTTTTCGCAAAACCAATGGTCGTAGGCATCTTGATCGGCCGTGAGGGCAGCGGGCAGCGCGCCTTCTTTCACTACACGAGTCAGCAGGATGCGTACCGCATCGGAGATGGTCAAGCCGAAGCTCGCCAGTTTTTCTGTAGCGGCATTCTTAAGATCATCGTCAATGCGGACATGCAGCATCGAAGTGTGCGTAGCCATCACGGGCGCCTCATGGAAATCTGGAGAGCTATTTTGTATCTCAAAAGAGATACAAGCAAGCTCTGTGCTTTGCGGCATGGCGATGATCGCGATGTATGCGTGCTTAGCCGTGCTGGGATTGCATCCCAGCCTACGGGCTGTCCGGCACCCGTGTACTTGGTGCGAACATAGGTTCGCCATGAATGTACATGTTCCCTGTGATCCGTCGTCCCGGCGAAAGCCGGGACCCAGCGACTTTCGGGGTCCGATAAAGACACTGGGCCCCGGCGTTCGCCGGGGTGACGGATCAGAGAGGGGGCGCTCACTTCACGGCAACCTACGCTGCTTCTATAAGTGCGGCCTGACTCAGCCGAGATGTGCGGATTTACCCCACGCCACGAGCTGCGATCGTAGGCTGGGATGCAATCCCAGCATCACCATGCATGGCAACGCTGGGATTGCATCCCAGCCTACGTGAACATCGTCGCCTCGGCGAAAGCCCAGGCATAGCGACTTTGAGAGTCTAAAGTCGCTGGGTCCCGGCTTTCGCCGGGACGACGGCTCTGGGTTTTTCCCATATTTCAAAAAGCTGGCGGTCTACTGTTTGACGGGTGTGTCCTGCGCCGTCCACTTCTTCAGCCACGCATTGACGGTTTCATGCCATTGCACGCTGTTCTGCGGCTTCAGCACCCAATGGTTTTCATCGGGGAAGGTCAGCAATTCGCTAGGAATGCCTTGGCGCTGTAGCGCAGTGAAAGCACCCAGACCTTGAGTGATGGGAATGCGGAAGTCGTTGCCGGAGTGGACAACCAACATCGGCACGCGCCAATCCTTGACGTGGTTGATGGGGTTGAACTTCTCGTAGTTCTGCGGCACGTCGAATTGCGCGCCGCCGTTTTCGCGTTCTTCGAACCATAGTTCTTCGGTGGCGTAGTACATCATGCGCGCGTCGAATACGCCGTCATGATCGACCAGGCATTTCCATGGCTTGTTCCACACGCCGGCAATCCAGTAGGTCATGTAGCCGCCGTAGCTGGCGCCAAGTGCACAAGCACGGTCGCCGTCCAGGAAGTGGTATTTGTCCAGCGCGGCTTGCCAGCCGAGCTTGAGATCGTCCAACGGCTTGCCACCCCAATCACCGGAAATGGAATCGGTGAAGGCTTGGCCGTAGCCGGTGGAGCCGTGGAAGTTGATGGTGACAACGGCGAAGCCCTGGCCCGCGTACGTCTGCGGGTTCCAGCGGTAGCTCCAATCGTTGTTCATGGCACCCTGCGGGCCGCCGTGGATGATGAACGCAACGGGGTATTTGTGGCCGGCCTTGTAATCAACCGGCTTCACCATGTAACCCTGTACAGTTTCGTTGTTCCAACCTTTGAAGGTGAAGAATTCCGTGTCGCCCATCTTGGCGTTTTTCAAGCGCTCGGCGTTGAAGTGGGTGACTTGCTTGAAATCCTTGCCTTCGAGGTTGGTCGTGTAGAGGTCGGAGGGATGCCTGAGATCATCCCGCGCAAGCAGGATGCGCTTGCCGGCAATGGAGTAGGCGCTCACCGCTCCGTTGCCGACCACCTTCTCGACCTTGCCGCTGGCTACATCCACCGCGAACAGCGGGTGCTGGCCTTCGTCATCGGCGGTCACAAAGAGGGTTTTGCCGTCTGGGCTGATCTGCATGCCGCCAGCGGAGCGATCCCAGGAGGGGGCCACTTCGTGCGTGGTGCCGGTGGCGAAATCCAGGGCCATGATGCCGAAGCGGTCCGCTTCGAAACTGGGCGTTTTCATGGCTAAGTAGTAGAGCGTTTTGCCATCGGGCGACGGAACGGGATAGGCGTCCCAGGCTTTGTTGGCCTCGGTCAGGTTTTGCGGGGTGCCGCTGCCATCCGCCGGTACTTTGTAGACGTCGAAGTTGGTGGACCAGGGTTCGCTGTTGCCGGCAATGCGCGCATCGAAGTACACGGTGTTGCCATCGGGCGAGAAGGCGAATTCGCTATCGTCACCGAAGGGTTTGCTGGGTACGTCGCCGTCGATGCCGCGGCTGAGCAGGGTTGGCTCTGCCGGCAGGCTGTCGTCTGCGCCGAAACGAGCGATATAGAGTTGACTACGGCGGCCATCCGACCACGTATCCCAATGGCGTACAAACAGCTTTTGGTAAAGGGTGCCGGTGGATTTGTCCTTGGCGCGGCTATCTAGGCGCTCCTTGGTGCACGCCAAGTCGTTGCAGTCAGTAAACACAGCATAGGAAAGCAAAACACTCTTTCCATCCGGCGAGAGCTTGTAGGCATCAACATCCAGGGGCTCGTGACTGACTTGTATCGGGGATGCGGCTGCAGCCAAGTCAACACCATGTTTGCCTGGCGCAAAATCCAAGCGCCACAGCTGTGCCACGCCGTCTGTTTGTGCGATGTAATACAAACTATGACCATCCGGAGACCAGCGCGGGGAAGATCCCTTTGCTACCACCTTGATCGGCTTGCTAGCTGTGTCAGCTAGGTCCTGGACATAGATGGCATTGATGCCTTTGTTGGCTGCGTAATCGGTGCTGCGGACATTGAATGCAGCGGTGTGACCATCTGCTGAAAGCTGGGGGTCACTGACACGATCCATCATGACCAGATCGCTGATATCAAAGGGGTGCGGAGCATAGCTCTCCACCAAAGTCGCCAGCTGAGCATTCGCCGCCGCGGCGGATGTAGCGATGGCCACCCACGCCAAAGCCATAGTCAGTGGTTTCATGGTCTCTTCCTGGTCTGCATGGAAGCGGAACGGTAAGAGGAGAAGCACGATGAGGCAAGCCTATGGCGAATCGCGATGCCGATCACGTTCCTGGCATGGCCTTGGTACAGAACCTGCCTGTCCCGAGAGTCAACTAGGGGAATTTACGACCATGAAACGCCGGCAACTCGCAGGCTTTACCTTGATCGAATTGATGATCGTCGTCGCGATCATTGCCATCTTGGCCGCCATTGCCATACCGGCGTATCAGGACTACATCATTCGGACAGAGGTTACTGAAGGTATCACCGCGGCCGATGCCGCGAAGGCGGCAGAGTGGGATTTTGTTGCCAATAACGGACATCTCCCCACTAACAATCAATCCGCTGGATTGGCTAGCCCTCAGTCCATTTCAGGCAAATACGTATCAAGTGTCGATCTGTCACCTGCCGGCCGAATCACTGTGACCTTTAACGGTCCTCAGGCGAACTCCGCCATCGCCAACCAGACGCTAGTGCTTTCTGGCTTTACGACGGCCGGAACCATCAATTGGACGTGCACCAACAGCACGCTCGCCGACAGATACTTGCCGACCATCTGCCGGCACTGAACATCAAAGCCATGAGCTGACAAAATTTGTCATCTGATGACAAATTTTTGCTCTAGGGCGCACTCGCGTTTCCTGAGCGATACAGCGGTCAATATTCCTTGACGGAGTTGGCTTGTTGACCAACGTGATGCAGGCCACAATGCGAGCCGCCCAATGCACAGGGGAACGTACCTGCGGTGAAAGTGGCATACATGCTGCTTCGTAGTTATGAGCTTCCTGTTCGTTCCTGACCGCGATATGGGGTCCAATCCCGCCTAGGGGGATTAGGGACTGGAGCTCAGGGGGCATCACACGGTTAGCTAACCAACGAGGAACTATCATGAAAAATCTGCAGAAAGGCTTTACTCTGATCGAACTGATGATCGTAGTCGCGATCATCGCCATCCTGGCCGCCATTGCCATTCCTGCGTACCAGAATTACCTGATCCGTTCGCAGGTATCGGAAGGCATGGTGCTCGGCAGCTCGTTTGAAACGTCAGTCGCTGAGTTCTATCAGAACACTGGACACTTCCCTGCCAACGCTCAGTCGGCGGGCCTACCGAGCACTGCGGCCAGCACGGCAGGTAAGTATGTATCGGGTGTCACACTTGCCAACACCGGCAAGATTACCTCTACCTTTGGTAATCAGTCCAACAGTGCAATCAGCAATGCGACTGTAGTTTTGTCGCCGGTTACGAGCGGCGGCACCATGTCTTGGAGCTGCAAATCCAGTGCCGGCACGACTGTTAAGCCTATCTACTTGCCGACATCTTGCCGCACCTAATGTTGTTGTAGAAACACGGTTAATCATCCACGAAAGGCCGCCTCGCGCGGCCTTTCGTTTTGAGAAAGCTATGACGCGAAGACAATTTCAGGCAATACGGATAGTCCTGCCAATCTTTTTTCTTGCAGCGGTACTCGTCGTCTATTGGCCAGGCCTACACGGTGCCTTTCTATTCGACGATTATGGCAACTTGCCTATTCTTGGTGAGACCGGCCCCATCGACAACTGGCCGGCCTTTTGGCGCTATATCACTTCCGGCACCGCCGACCCGATCGGGCGACCGCTGACGCTATTAACCTTCTTGATTGACGCGCACGACTGGCCGGCCGATCCGTTTCCATTCAAACGCACTAACCTGCTATTGCATCTACTTAACGGTGCATTGTTAATGTGTTTGCTATGTCGACTAGGCCGTGCGATTTCCAGTGACATCGATCAACGATATGTCGATCTAGCGGGCTGGCTTGGCGCCGTCTTCTGGCTGGTACACCCGTTATTCCTCTCAACGACGCTATACATCGTCCAACGCGAAGCGATGCTGCCGGCCACCTTCACCTTGCTCGGGCTGTTGTCATGGCTTCATGGACGCCGCTTATTGTTACGCGGGCAAATTTTCATAGGCTTTGTCTGGATCACATGGGGACTGGGTGGTTGCACAGCATTGGCGGTACTGAGCAAGGCCAACGGCATGTTATTGCCAAGTTTTTCTCTCGTTATCGAATACTCATTATTACGGAGTTCAGACTCTGATCTTCGTCGTGGCGAATATGCGGGACTGTATCGCAACATCATGCTGCTATTCGCATGGCTACCAACGACAGTAATAATTACCTATTTGCTGAAACAAGGATGGATCGGTTTTACACATGGAGTTCCATCGGTACGCCCGTGGACGCTAGGTCAGCGTTTACTGACCGAGCCACGCGTGCTAATGCGTTATCTCGACCTGCTCTGGCTACCGCGCCCCTTCACACCCGGGCTGTTCAATGACGATATCAGTACTTCCGTGTCCTTGACATCGCCGGCAACCACTCTTCCTGCCTTGTCGATGGTAATCGGCCTTATAGTCGGCGCGTGGAAATTTCGGCATCGCTGGCCAGCTATTGCCGCCGCTGTCCTTTTCTATTTTGTGGGGCAATCCATCGAATCTACTACCATTCCACTGGAACTCTATTTTGAACATCGCAATTACCTACCAGCCATGCTGATGTTTTGGCCATTAGCACTATGGTTGTGCGGTGTTCGGCTCGCGCAGACGCCACCGGTCCGCTCTATCGCCACAACGACCGCGCATAACATCGAAGCAACGCACCACATAGACACGTCCCGCCCCAGCCCTGAGCCCACTTGGCGCAAGGCAAAACTGTTGCTTGCCGCCGTGCTCTTTCTTGGACTTGGCTTGACAACTTACGCAGGCGCCCAATTATGGGGAAATGTGCATGATCAGGCGCTACTATGGGCTGCACTCAATCCAAAATCACCACGAGCGCAATCCAACGCCGCGACAGCAGAACTAAATGCGGGGCATCCAGAGCTCGCCGTTGCGCGATTAAGGCCACTACTCAGTAAAGCACCGGACCAGGTACAGCTTGCCCTCAATCTGTTCGGTGCCGAGTGCCAGCTTGGCAATATTGACCAACCGACCCTTCTGGCCGCGAATACGGCGCTGCGTACCACGCGCGACACAGGGAATCTCCTGGCGCATTGGTTCGAAAGAGCCATGGCGCAAGCCGCACATGCGCCATGCCCCCAGTTGAACCTTCAAACCCTGCGTGAGCTATTAAACGCCGCCGAAGCCAATCCATATTTGGTCACTAATGCTGGACGGCAACAAGATCTTCTCTACCTGCAGGGAAGAATAGACTTGCTACAGGGAGATGCGAACGCGGCACTTGTAAGCTTTAATCATGCTCTAGACAAACAGGTGCGTGAGCCGGCCGCGCTTGAAGAAGCGGCGCTGCTTGGTTCGATGGGCTTTCCGCAGCAGGGGCTCGCCCACCTTGATCACTATGAAAAAGTGCGCAATCAGGTCGCTCCTGATAGTTTTGGGATGCCACGCATCCATGCATGGATACTAGGACGCCAACAGTACTGGCCCAAGGAGTTAGCGCATTTACGCGCAGCATTGCTACAAGATGCAAAAAAAATAACCCCAAATGATCGCCAAAATTCCTTTTAAGCAAGCAGCACTATGCAGGCTCACCCTTATCAACTCGTGTACGACCCGAGTGCGTATCAACAGATTATTGAAGCACTCAACGGCTGACGTTCTCGCCCTAATAACGTCGTGCGAATACTGAGCCAAGTCACCATATATGAAAAAAATCACAACTCAATCGAATTATCGTATCCATTCATGGCTGTCGAGACTAATGTTGCTCATCAGTGTTGCAGCGACGGCAGCCGTATATTGGCCAGGCTTGAATGGCGCGTGGCTGTTCGACGACTATCCCAACATCGTCGACAACAGCGGAGTGCAACCGACTCATTTCAACATCCCATCGCTGATACAGGCGACACTTTCCTCACCGTCCAGTGAATTCAAGCGGCCACTAGCTTCACTCAGTTTCGCGCTTAACTACCTTGCAGCGGGTCTCAATCCGTACTGGATGAAGTTAACCAATCTACTCATCCATCTACTGAACGGTCTCCTCGTCTATATCCTTGCGCTAACCCTGCTTTCATTGGCCGCGCCAGATGCCGCCAAGGAGCGCGACAGGAGAATCGCCGCACTCATCGCGACAGGCTGGATGCTTCTGCCGATCAACCTCACTGGCGTGCTGTATGTAGTGCAGCGCATGGAGACCATGGCCAACATGTTTGTGTTGATAGGCCTTATCGGATATGCGGCAGGGCGACAACGCATGCGGGCAAATCCAAATACAAAGACAGCTCAGCAAAAAATAGCAAGGCGCAGCGGCTTTCTGCTGTGTGCTTTCAGTATCACCGTACCGACTGCGATCGGAATACTAGCGAAAGAAACTGCGGCCATGTTACCGCTCTATGCGTTTCTGATTGAATGGATTGTGCTTGGTTTTCGTTCCGAAACAATGCGGGAGAATGACACTACGTCTGCACGGCTTAGAGTAGATAGTCGTTTAGTCTTGCTATTTCTGTTTGTGCTAGCACTGCCATTAGCCGCTGGCATTGCTTGGCTGCTACCTGGCGTATTGAATCCTCTCACGTGGTCTACCCGCGATTTCACATTGCATACCCGCCTACTCAGTGAGGCACGTATCGTCGTTGATTACATTGGCTGGACCCTGCTTCCTACACCGCATGCGCTGTCGTTTTATAACGACGATTTCCAGATCTCGGGCAGCTTATTCAATCCTTGGACCACGTTCACCAGCATTCTGACCCTCATCGCACTGGTCGCTTGCATTTATTGGCTTCGCTCACGACGCCCGCTGGTTGCGTTGGGCATAGCGCTATTCCTGGGCTGCCATCTGCTAACAGGAACCATCCTGCCACTGGAATTGATTTACGAGCACCGCAATTACTTCGCCAGCTTCGGCTTGATGCTCGCACTTATTCCAGTTTTGCTCCCCCAGGTGCCATCGACGGCCGTCACGGTAAAACCCAGCTTCGCACTCGTGCGGGGTACCCTGCTGGTCGGCCTGCTTCTGCTGTGGAGCAGCGAAACCGCCATGACAGCCAGAGCATGGGGCAACCCTCTGGAGCTAGCCGAAACATTAGCCGCTCGCGCCCCCAAATCCCCGCGCGCTCAATATGAACTTGGGCGTACCTACATTATCTATTCTCATTATGAGCCCACCTCCCCCTTCATCAAGTTGGCTTATGCTCCGCTGGAACGTGCCGCCGCACTCCCAAACTCGTCGATCTTGCCCGAGCAAGCACTGATTTTCATGAACGCACGTATGCATCTGCCCGTAAAACCGGCTTGGTGGCAGAGCTTGATCGATAAACTGAAGCAGCGCAAACCCACCGTTCAAGATGAAAGCTCGCTTGGCTCGTTAACTCAGTGTGCACGCGATGGACAATGCGAGCTACCGCAAAAATACATGTTGCAAGCCTACTTAGCTGCCCTGTCGCACCCAGAGCCTAGCGCACGCCTTCTCGCCATGTACGGCGACTATGCATGGAGCGTACTTGATGATAGATCACTAGGTTTGAACATGACTGCGTCCGCCGTAAAGGCGGCTCCAAGCGAGCCCGCCTATCGCATCACGTTGATACGCATGCTTGTCGTACTGGGTCAAAAAAGCAATGCACAGAGTGCCATGAAACAGTTAGAGTCATTGAATTACGGTGGCCGTCTCGATAGCACGCTGGCAGAGCTCCGCGCTATGCCAGGGATGCAATAGGCTCCCTTTCGCAGCTTTGTCCATGGGCGCAAAACTTATGCGTGTCCTCTTTCTCAGCACTTCCTATCCCAGGGATGCCAAGGACTGGCGTGGTGTATTCATACGCCACCTAGTGGACGGCCTAGCCCGGTCCGGGGATCTTCATTTGGCGGTTTGGGCCCCGCCTGGCGAACTGCCCCCCACGACAACTTTCGCTCCGACGCCCAACGAAAGTGCCTGGCTTGCCAAACTTATGTCCGTCGGGGGCATTTCACATCTCGTCCGCCAAGGTGGTGCAAAGGCCGTACTGGCGCCCATCAAATTGTTGCGCATGATCAGGAGCGCGTACCGGCGATCGCACGATGTCGACATTTATCACGTTAATTGGCTGCAATGCGCTATCCCTCTCCCGCCCAACGGTAAACCCGTCTTGATCACCGCGTTGGGCAACGACCTCAAGCTGCTCAAATTTCCATTGGTACGTCTTCTGCTCCGCCGAATGATGCGAAACAGGCGGGTAGCCATCTGCCCCAACGCCGACTGGATGCAAGAGCCGCTTCAAAAAGCATTTGGTGACGTAGCTGACATAGTTCCTGTTTCTTTTGGAATTGATCAGCATTGGTACAACATTGAACGTAGGCTCACGCAAGCGCAGCCTAAGCGCTGGCTTGCAGTCACGCGCCTTACCGCCGACAAACTCGGACCATTGTTCCAATGGTCGGAAAATCTCTTTCGCGGCAGTGAACGAGAATTACATCTGTTCGGCCCTATGCAAGAAAGGATCGAAGTGCCTGATTGGGTGCACTACCATGGTTCGGCATCTCCACATCAACTGGCCGCCGAGTGGTTCCCAACCGCACACGGCCTGATCACGCTCAGCAAGCACGCCGAGGGGCGTCCGCAGGTCATGCTAGAGGCAATGGCTGCTGGTCTTCCTATTGTTGCGTCCGATATGCCTGCACATGCCACGATTGTTGAAGCCGAGCGTACAGGGTTGTTATGTGATTCAGCCGAAAGCTATCAGCATGCCGTAAAACAAGTGGAAGACCACGAACTCAATCGTCGTTTTGGCGAGGCGGCACGCTTGAAAGCTGCGTCCGAATTCGGAACATGGGACGATTGCGCGCAACGCTATATTCGAATCTACCGCACTCTGCTCAAGGCGACCGTACATGAGTGACCGAATTCTAGTAGTGGGTGCCGATGGGTTTGTGGGGCGCCGCCTTACATCATCGCTGCTCGCGCACGGCGAACACCCCATTGCGCTCAGCCGAAGGCCGTTTCAGAAAGATTTAGAAGGCGCAGAACTCGTTGTGGCAGATATTACCCAGCCAGAAGAGATTGCTCAGTTGTTGGAGCGCGCCCATACCGTGGTATATCTGGCATCACGCTCCTCGCCTGGTACGTCTGCTGGCAGGCCTGTAGAGGAATTGCAGCATAATCTTCTTCCGCTTTTGACTTTATTGCAGGCGATGCAGCAAAAGCCGGAATTGAATTTACTTTATCTTTCATCCGGTGGCAGCCTCTATGCCGTAAATGAGGGCGAGCCAACCCCGGAGGCTGGCGTTGTACTCCCTCGCTCTTACCATGGGGCCGCCAAAGTTGCCGCCGAATACTTCATAAGCGCATGGACGCGTCAATACAACGGACATGCCACGGTGCTTCGACCATCAAACCTTTACGGCCCTGGTCAAATGGAAAAGACAGGCTTCGGCATAGTTCCAACCTGTTTTGGAAAGATTCTTCACCAGGAGTCTTTGTCGGTTTGGGGGGACGGTGCCAACGTGCGTGATTACCTCTATGTCGACGACTTTATCGAACTTTGCATTGAAGTGATTCGAAATCCGATGCCAGCCGGCGTGCGCACATTCAACGCGTCCAGCGGTACGGGTACAAGTCTCAACGAGTTGTTCCAAACTATTGAAGCCGTCACGCAAAAAACGTTGCTACGTAGCTATACGTCTAGCCGGACGCTTGATGCCCCGTACATCGTCATAGATTCCAGCGCAGCAAGACTACACTATGGCTGGACACCTAAAACTTCGCTGCTTGAAGGTTTGATAGAAACATGGGACTGGTTCAACACCATCCAGCACTGAGTCGTCCGTCGGCACCCATCTGCTCCGTATGCATTGCAAACTACAACGGCGCAGTGATACTGAGCGAATGCCTTGACTCCGTATTTGGTCAAAGTGGCGCCTTCGAAATAGAAGTTATTGTGCATGACGACGCCTCGACAGATAACTCTGTATCTCTGCTGCAAGAACACTATCCACAAGTCGAATTGTTGGTCAGCTCTGACAATGTGGGGTTCTGCGTCAGCAACAATCGAATGGTTGAACACGCCAGAGGCAAATACATTCTTCTGCTGAACAACGACGCGGCCCTTTGCCCAGGGGCACTTGAAAGCCTGATTCAGGCAGCACAAGCTTCTGACCATCCAGGCATCCTAACGCTCCCCCAATATGACTGGGAAAGCGGGTTTCTCGTTGATCGCGGCTGTCTACTGGACCCTTTCTGCAATCCAATTCCCAATCAAGATCCGAAGCGGAACCAAGTCGCCTACGTGATCGGTGCCTGCATGTTCCTTCCACGCACGATCTGGATCGACCTTGGAGGACTACCCGAGTGGTTCGACTCCATCGCCGAGGATTTGTATTTGTGCGGTCTCGCCAGACTACGCAGAATACCCGTTGAAACCTTGACAATAAGCGGTTATCGGCATCGCCAAGGTACGACATTTGGAGGAAATCGCGCAGACGGCGGTATCAACACCTCGCTGAGACGCCGTCGGCTCAGCGAACGCAACAAAACGCGCTCGCTAATGATTCTTACGCCTAGCCTCCTGGTGTGGCCCCTGCTCTGCCTCCATCTGCTCGCGCTCACGCTTGAGGGGGCAATGCTGTCAATGTGGCGAGGCGATACGATCCTTCTGCTCAATGTCTACGGACCAGCGATAATGACACCCATCCGCGAATGGTCGATTCTTCGCTCGCATCGCAGCAACGTGCAGGCTACGCGTATGATTTCGGTCACGCAATGGTTCTCCACAGTGCGGTGGCAATTGCGCAAGGTCACGATGCTGGTGCGTTATGGCGTACCTAATGTGCGGTAGGCCTTATATTCAGATCAGGAACTACAAGTAGAGTTGAACCTCTCGAATTCGTATAACTCGCTCCCGAGCATTCCCTTCATGCATTCTCTATTGACAAACTGTGGACGCATTCGGCGGCTTGTGCGCGTTGCGCGCTGCCAGATAGATGGCACCGCAATCATAACCAACCGAGAAAGACTAGTTGCCAGCGCTTCGGCGGAAACTCGATGGCGGTACGAAACAAGATGCATGCGATCCCCACATGAGCCTGGGTGACATTTGTCCATTAGCATCAACCTGGTCAAGTTGTGCCGTTATTCCAGCCCAATATCTTCAGTACCTGCCCACGAATAATTGGCGCCGCTGACACGGCCACCAGGATAAGCAGCGTAGCACAGCCGGCAAGAGCAACGATTTTTTGTCTTTCCTCTAAATATGCTGGAAAAAGGAAGCGAAGCAGCACACCGATAGCGAAAACCGCAGCTAGTGGAATCGCTACGTCACGTATATACCAATGCCATTTTTCATTGGGAAGAATTCTACGATGCATAAAAGGGATTACAACGACAACGTAGCTGGCATTAAGAGTCAACCATACCCATGCAGCTGCCATCGCACCATACTTAGGAACGAAGAACAGCAAAGCGGGAACGACCAAACTAATCGCTACAAGATTCACGCGAATAGTTAGCCCTGTCCAGGCTGAAGAAAGCTGGAGAAAATAGGGAATTGTCATTAAACCATTACATAGAGTTCCAACCGACAAAACCAACACCAGCGCATATGTCCGCTCGGATAATTCGACATTTCTCGTCCAAACTTCCAAGACTTCAGGCGCAAACAAAATAATGAAAGCGGCCGCCGACCCAAGCAGCACCGTAATTAATTGAGCAGCGGAATGATAGGCAGCAACCAATCCCGATTGCGAGCCATGACTATGCAGATAAGTGAAGCGGGGATAAAAGGCCTGCGCTACTGGCGCAACGAATCCCAGTGGAGCTTGTGCAACAACAACTGCGAACGCATAGTAACCAAACGCCTGCAGTGGCAGTAAACGTGAAAGTAAAATTTTGTCCATATTGGTAAGCAATAGGGAAAGGCAAGTAATAGCCATCGTTCCAGCCGCAAAATGCCTAATCTCCTTCAGAGCTCTGACAGAAAAGGTCGCCACCTTCCCGTCCGCATCGCGTAACAAGGGATAGGTCGCCGCTGCCATCAGACCAACGCCAATCACAGACACCAATAGCTGCCAAAAAAAGAATGCCTGAATTGAATTCGAAAGCAGAACGAGAACCGCGACAGCCCCCAGTCCACGCAACGTCGCCGTGAAGCTTATAATCACATTTAACAAAACCTGTCGTTGCAAACCAACTAAGGCGCTACGATATATATTCTCGATAATGCGCAAACCGATCAATCCGCCCATGATCGTCAGAGCACGCACAACCACATGTATGGGAAGATTCTTCACCACGAACCAGTCGTTGGCCAACCAAGATGATGCCAACCAAAAGCCAAACATCATTATGAACGCAACACAAGCCGCGACAATTTCCACGCTACGAAGCAAATTTCGCGCAGATCGATTGTCCTCTATTCCCCTTCGGAGACGCGCCATCTCACGACTAATGGTAGGCGCCATACCAAGGTCCAGCAGTGATAGAAACCCTTGAAGCATTGCAAAAATGCTAATAAGCCCATAGGACTCCATCCCAAGGTATCGAATATACATGGGAATAAACGCCAAGTTCATTAGCGCGGTCCAACCGGCACCAATGTAGTTCGCTACAATGTTTTTCTTCAAACTCACCTTAGGTTGCCTGCGCTATATGGGGAGCCGTTTCAGCACACTCACATGAATTTGATACCCTCAGATCAAATTCACCTACCGGACTGGCTGCACTCAAGCTTATTTGATTCGACGCAGGAACGCATTCGGCCAATAGGTAACACGCTCAGTTATATCCCCCTCGTTGAACGGAAACCCCGGCTCCTCAAGAACAAAATCTTTGCGCACTGCAAGGAAGTCCTTGACTGCCGACTGAGGATTGTCAGTAACCCATTCGGGCTTACTGCGCGGCGCACCCACTACCTCTTGCATGATCCCGTCGCAGGCAACCATATACGAATTGGGGGCCACAAAGTCCGCATAGGCATGTAACTCTGCCAACACGTGTTGCCTGGAGTGATTCGAATCAAGAATGACTAAACCTCTCTCTTCTGGCCGCACCAGATCGCGGACTCTGCTAACAAGAGAGGGCTCAATCGACGACCCCTCGAGCATCGTAATCCGTTCGGACATCTCATGGGCTTCGATCGCCATTCGATTGTGCGATCGAATTTCGATATCGATGCCTATGACGCGACCATGATCCATAGCCGTCATGAGACTAGCGTAGAAAATCAAGCTACCACCGTGCGCGATTCCAGTCTCGATCACGACATCCGGCCTCACAGCATAGATAACCTCCTGTATGCGAAGCATGTCTTCAGGTAACTGGATAATGGGACGTCCCATCCAACTAAAGCTATAGACATACTTGCTGTCCCACCCACTTCTGAGCCAAGCGCGTGAAATCAAGCGGAAGGCCTCGGGGGAACCGATCGCAAAGCATTCGGCACCTTGCGATGACTCCAAATGCACAAGACCCTTTTCCAGATCAATCTTCAACATCTCATTTGTTTCCTGTATTCAGTCACCAAGGCTGCCAAAGTAGGCAGCACCGAAGTTGGCTCAAAGGCAAACTCAGACTTCAGTCGATCAATATTAATCGGTGGCGATGTGACCACCGGCGCCCCGTCATGTACCGTCAAACTTGCTCCGGAAGCTGCCAAGATCGGCGTCAACAAATCCTTGTGTGAAGTGTTTCTTCCGGACGCCACGTTATAGCAAGTGCTTTTACCGAAACGGGCGATCCTCGGAAGAATATCGACGACATCCTCGAGACAAATATAGTCCTTGCTGGAATCCAGCGATGTTCGCAGTTCGATCCTCCCGCTGTCGCAAGCGCTACGGATCAAATCGAACACGAAATTTTGCGAGAGGAAGTCATTTCCAAGGACATTCGACAATCGAGCGATCCGTACGCCAGAACGACCGCTCGCATAGCAGATTGCCTCACCTGTGAGTTTTGTCAAATCGTAGAGTTGATCTGGATCGTCCGAATGCACTGGAATGGCCGCCGACTCTTCTGCATTTTCGGCGTCGCGATAGATTCGTGTCGACGAAAGGTACAAAAAAGACTCAAAATCAGCTCGACTGAGTATCTTCGCTGCAAACGTTGTATTCGCGTTTAACGTATCGAATGGACGCATTCGGAAATCCGCTGTCACACCCGCCGCATAAATGACATGCCCGAGCTTAAGAGGCAACTCGTCGATCTCTCGCGGAGGAGTGAGAACGTCGAACCCCATTGCACGCATCTTTGCCACCAATGCGCCACCTATGAACCCCCTAGCGCCTATGACGGTAAATCTCATGTACGCATACCCAGCAAGCGCAAGGGATTGCCCCCATAAATGGCATAGGGTTCAAGCACACCTCTTACCACGGAGCCGGCTCCGATCACACAGCCATCTCCAACCTTTGCGCCATCAAGGAATACACAATTGGCACCAATCCACACGTCGTTTCCGATTTCTATACCACCCTTACTGGGACGAAACCCCTGTGCAACAATTGGCACCTCACGTCTTATAAATTCATGATTGACCGGCGCAAATGTGCAGTTTGCTGCAATCGCCACATCTTGCCCAATGCGCACGCCGTTGCCGGTGTAGAACACGCAACCTGAATTGACGACCGTACCAGCACCTATCACCAGATCACCCGCACCGCCTGCAGGTTTAATCTTAACGAAAGAATCTATCGCAACACGCTCACATATCGTGATGCGTGTACCGCGAGTAGAATCCTCGATATCGGCAAGCGGCGAAATCTTGGCGGATGAATCAATGATCAGCATGCGGGGACAATGCTCAAATGAGGAATGGCTGTAACAAAAGAGCCACCCCAGCTTTTGATATAAGCTAGTTGATGCATGATTTCGGCCTTCAGATTCCAAGGAAAAATCACTACGTAGCTTGGCTTTAGCCGCAACAATTGCTCTTCCGATACGATTGGAATCCTACTCCCAGGTAGATATTTGTCCTGCTTCGCAGGATTTCTATCGACGACAAAGGACAATAAGTCCCGTCGAACGCCCGCAAAATTTAGTAATGTATTTCCCTTTGCAGCAGCTCCGTAAGCTGCCACTTTTTTTCCTGCTTGCTTTGCTTGCAGCAAGAATTCAAGGAATTCGTTTTTGACGTTCTCCGCTCGGGATTGGAAATCAGCGTAAAAAGCCGGATTGCAGATTCCCGCGTCTGACTCGCTCCGAAGGAGGCTTTCGATGTTTTTTTGGATAGTGTGCTGCCCGGTATCACTGCGCTGACAATATACACGCAAGCTCCCTCCATGCGTGGGCAACTCCTCCACATCGAATGCAGTCAAACCGTTCTTTGCAAAGATGTTGTTCACAGCAGTCAAAGAAAGATACGAAAAATGCTCGTGATAAATCGTATCAAACTGATTTAACGTCACCAGACGCAGCAGATGAGGAAATTCGAATGTCACTACACCATGCGGCTTCAGCAACTTGACGAAGCCTGCTACAAAATCATTAATATCGGGTACATGCGCTAGCACATTGTTGGCCACCATTAAGTCAGCACATTTTCCCTCTGCCACAAGCATCTCTGCTAACGGACAGCCAAAAAAATCCTCGATTATGGGTATGCCCTTGGCACGGGCACTTTGCGCCGTGCTTGCGGTCGGCTCGATTCCCATACATGGAATCATGCGCTTTTTGAAGAACTGAAGTAGAGATCCGTCATTCGCGGCGATCTCGATGACGTAACTGTCCGGTATCAAATTAAATTTTTTTACCATCGCGGCGACATATTCCTCGCAGTGGGCTAGCCAGCTACTGGAGAAACCGCTGAAGTACGCGTATTCGGCGCCAAACAACTCATCTGCCCGAGAAAAATCCTCAGTCTGTGCCAACCAGCACTCGCGACAAACGAGCACCGAGAGCGGAAACCACTTTTCCGGCGCTTTAAGCGCATCGTCGGAAAGATATGCATTGGAGGGTGGCGCGCTACCGAGATCAACTAATGGCAGATCCAATGGTGTTCTGCAATGCCGACATTTCATGTTTCAATCCCCTCAAACGCATCAGAAAGCAAAGGATGCGCGGCATCTCGAGACGATAATCCGATAACTGATCTCGGCCAAGTGATGCCGACCCTGGGATCCTCTGGATGCACCCCTCTTTCATAAGCCGGCTGATACGTTTTAGTGTGGAAATAGAGCATCTCGCAGTTTTCAGTCAAAGTCTGGAAGCCATGAGCGAAACCCTCTGGGATAAGCAAGCACTGCCCGTTCTCTGCGTTGAGAATCGACGCGTACCAATGGAGGAATGTTGGCGAGCCGCGGCGCACATCGATGGCGACGTCGAAAACACTACCTCGCAAGCAACATACTAGTTTGCGCTCCGCATACGGAGGCAACTGAAAATGCATACCTCTTACGGCGCCACTGGTATGCGTTAGCGTTCTATTGATCTGCATGATTCGCCCTACCAACTCGCCAAGATCTTCCGCATCGTAAAGGCGTTCGAGATAACCGCGATCGTCACGACGTTGCTTGCGTCCGACCAGGGTCAAGCCTGATAACGGCGTTTCGGTTATGTCGAACCGTTCAGGCATGCGAGTAGTCCTCCGCCATGTAGCTTTCGATTTGCGCCCTGCACACCGCTCGCATATCACTCCCTTTTATCCATTGCCGCTGCCACGCGACGGTCTCCTGCAACGCCCGCATGAGCGCCCAACGAGGTTTCCATCCTAGCGACATTCGGGCGTGACTACTGTCCAGATTTAGCAACCCTGCCTCATGCAGATTTGGCTCGGACGAACAGAGCTCGACCGCTGCGCTTCCCCCCCAAATACTGGCTATGGCCAAGGCCACGTCGCCAACAGAAGCATCGTCCACCAAATCTGGCCCAAAGTTCCATGCGTCGGCGTAGCTGTCTCCGTCAGGCCCTAGTAAATGCTCCGCTAGACATAAGTACCCAGATAAAGGTTCAAGCACATGCTGCCAAGGTCTAATTGCGGATGGGTAGCGCAAGCGCACCGGGCGCTCTTCTGCAAACGATCGCAGACAATCAGGAACCAACCTATCTGTAGCCCAATCGCCACCTCCGACAACGTTGCCTGCGCGTGCAGTCGCGAGGCGTACGCCAGCATGAGCAGAGAAAAAGCTGGCACGGTAGCTGGCCACCACCAGCTCCGCCGCAGCCTTGCTCGCGCTGTAGGGATCTCGTCCACCAAGCGCATTGGCTTCACTATATGGAAGCCCGGATTCATCGTTCGCATATACCTTGTCTGTGGTTATCACCACGATCGCGCGAATGGACTCAATTCCACGCGAGGCCTCGAGTAGATTGGCCGTTCCCATGACATTGGTAGCAAAGGTTTCTAACGGGTTCAGATAGCTTTCTCTCACCAGCGGTTGCGCCGCTAGATGAAAGATCACTTCCGGCCGCGCCCGTACTAGCGACGAGCGCAGCCGCTCGAGGTCGGCCAGATCCGCACGGGTATCTGATGCGAGCAACGAGGCAACATGTGCCTCGTGAAACAAAGACGGATCCGTGTTCGGATCCAAGGCATAGCCATGCACGTGAGATCCTATCTTGTGAAGCCAAATAGAAAGCCAACTTCCCTTGAACCCAGTATGTCCGGTAATGAAAACGGAACGCCCATTCCAATTCCCGTTCATAATCACCATACCTTCCATGGCGCTTTGCCTGACGCCCATAGGTCTTCGAGCATATTTTTCTCACGAAGAGTATCCATGGCTTGCCAATAGCCATGGTGCTCAAATGCCATTAACTGCCCACTGTTAGCCAACTCAGTAAGCGGATCCATTTCCCAACTAGTTTGGTCACCCTCAATTAGATCGAGACACTTAGGCGACAAGATGAAAAATCCACCGTTAATTAACCCGCCATCACCACGTGGTTTTTCAGTAAAGCCGGAAACTTCCGCCCCACGCATTTGCAATGCACCATAACGTCCAGGCGGCTGAACCGCCGTGATGGTTGCCCATTTCCCATGCTTCCGATGAAATTCTATTTGAGCAGCCACATCAATGTCAGCAACACCATCACCATAAGTGAAGCAGAAGGCTTCTTCTCCATTGACGTAAGGCGCGACTCGCCTTAATCGCCCCCCTGTCATGGTGTCCTCACCCGTATCAACAAGTGTGACCCGCCAAGGTTCAGCGTGTTTTTCATGCACTTGCATTAGATTACTGGCCATATCGAATGTCACATCCGACATATGGAGAAAATAATTCGCAAAATATTCCTTGATCACGTAACCTCTGTACCCGCAACAAATGATGAACTCATTCACTCCATATGCGGAGTAGAGTTTCATAATGTGCCACAGTATTGGCTTTCCGCCGATTTCTATCATGGGCTTTGGCTTCAGATGAGTTTCCTCGGAAATGCGGGTCCCCAAACCACCTGCCAAAATCACCGCCTTCATAAATTTTCCCATTAAGTAAAACAGACTTAGTAACATTTTTCCCGACGCTTCTCGCACCAAGAAATATACCTATGGTAATGGCGGCGAAGCATTGCGAGCCCCCAAAGAAAAGCTCGCCCCAATCTGACCGCATGTAGAAAACGCAATAACCACACTGAAGAGCGCCTCAGTTCCCTTTGCATACAACTGTGCGCAAATACATGGTTAAAACCGGCCTTATCCGATGCCAGAAGGATCGTCAAATCCCTCTTGAGTAGCACTAAAAAAAGCCACTTTCGCGAAAACTCACCGCGGCGACACACTTCGCGATAAAGCGCATATTCGCTAATTGCCACATTCACTATCGAAATTGGATTGAATTTCTGCAACGACGAAGCATTTTCACCATCGTTACTCCAGAACCCAGTCACTCGTTTTGTGACATAAGCATCGTACTTAGCGAATAGACACGTGAGAATGAAGCCATCACCGGTATTGCCAAGCTCCGGATGAAAGTAGAGCTTTTTTCGCAGATTTGCCCGAAACAAGCAGTTTGTGATTATCGGGTAGTGCCCCAAAAGGCATCTCATGGTCGCCGTATTGGCTCGATAGTATCCTTCGCCCCAATAATCAAGCTGGCTCTTTACAAAAATTTCACCGACTTTTGTCAAAGCATTACACGCGACAAACTCGATTTTTTCGTATTTAGAAAAAAAAGCGATGGCAACCTCTAAAAAGCACGACTCATATTCGTCATCGTCAGGAAGTATGGCGAAATAATCACCTGTTACATGGTCGGCAATCGAATTAAAATTGGCGATCATCCCAATATTGATGTCTCGCTTTATATATGTGATCCGGTCATCGATATCCATGAATGAACGGACGACCTTCTCCGTGTCGTCGGTGGAGTGGTTATCAAGCACCACAACCTCCAGCTCACGCCAGGTTTGAGCCAGCGCACTCGAAATCGCCCTCTCCAACTTTGCAGCGCGATTGAATGTGGGAATAAATATCTGGATGCTCATCAACTCTTGATCGCTTATTACGTAACTGGCCGCCGGTAGCGACTGCCCCACAGCAGCGAGTACTGCATTCATTACTGTGAACCAGCAATATTTGCATTTCCGTGGTGCCAAGGCGCAATTTCGGGCACAGGCTTGCATCACCTCAAGGTTCGTGGCTTTTGATATATGTCAGTGTCGTAATCTGTTCTGATACCAGTCCAATCAGGAACACAATAACGGCAGCACTCCACATCAATGTGCTCATATTGGTGAGCCTTCCTTCATGAATGAAGGTCCACGCATAGTTGGCACAACCCAGGACGAAAAAAGCCGCGCTTGCTGGTACGAACAGCTTTAATGGCGAATAGAGCGTGGCGATCTTGAAAATAATTAGAAGGAACCGCAGCCCGTCCCTGAGTGGTCTGATGTGACTTTTTCCGATACGTTGCGCGACCTTAATGGGTACGTAGGCCACCGGGTAAGCACTACGAAAAAAAGCCATCGTGCTGGTGGTTGGATACGAAAATCCATTCGGCAGCAAATACAGGAAGTCACGAAACCGATCTGCACGCACGGCACGGAAGCCTGAGGTCAAATCGGCAACTTCATGTCCAGTCATACGTGTAGCTAGCCAGTTGTAGAGCGTATTAGCGAGCCCGCGTCCGACCCCTGCCTGACTTCCCCAGTCACGGGCACCCACCACCATGTCGTACCCCTGCTCCAACTTCTCGAGCAAGCGAGTCACATCCGCCGGATCGTGTTGCCCATCGGCATCCATGAAGACCAACACATCTCCCTGCGCGATTCGGGCTCCCCGTTTTATAGCAGCACCATTGCCCATGGAATAAGGCGAGCTCTGGCATTGAACGCCGTGCTTATCACAGACCGCCCGTGTGTCATCTGTAGACCCATCATCCACCACGATGATTTCCGCGGCAGGCTGCGCGACACGGAGACGTGGCAGCAGTTTTTTGAGTGCAGGCGCTTCGTTCTTCGCAGGAAGGATGATGCTGAGCGTATTCAACTGTTGAGTTCCCCGGGTATTAGTCAATCATAGCGTGGCGCAACACGTAGCTTTGCCAAGCCCTTCCCACACCAAACATTTTCACCCACCAGAATGTCCGCGCAGGTGCCGATCACCTATCGTACTTGGGCTGTCAGCACAGGAGGCTGGAGCCCGGTAAGAAAACCGGCAACTGTCGATAGCCTGCCACCTCAATGTGCGCTAAATTCAAGACCCATCAGGGGATTTAGGTAGGTTTTATCATGTCATCGCAGCCACAGCCCACTGCACTTGGCCTGTCTGGACTGGCTCGCCGCCTCGTTTCCGAGGGTCTGCTGCCTGAAGCAGACGTTCGCAAGGCCGTCGCCGAGTCGAGCCAGCAGAAAAAAACCCTAACTGGCTGGCTGTTGGACCAGGGGTTGGTCGACAACAGCCGCCTGACGCAGATTGCGTCGGCGGAATTCGGCATGCCCATCTTCGATGTCTCGGCGCTCGCCCCCGCCAGCATGCCTACGAGCCTGATCAGCCAGGAGCTGATGACCAAGCATCAGGCCCTGCCCTTGATGAAGCGTGGGAAGCGCCTTTTTGTCGGTATCGCCGACCCCATGCAGCTCCACGCCCTGGATGAGATCAAGTTTCACTCCAATTGCATGGTTGAGCCCGTCCTGGTCGAACGAGCGCAACTCAGCCGCGCCATCGATACGGCCGTCAGCACGCTTAACAACGTAACACCCGATCTGGGCGGGGGCGACCTGGAAGACCTGGCTCTGGAGTCAGTGGACGAAGACGGGGAATCCAGCAGCAGCGGGATCGACGCCACCGGCGGCGATGACGCCCCCGTGGTGAAGTTCGTCAACAAGATCCTGGTGGACGCCATTCGCCGCGGCGCATCGGATATCCACTTTGAGCCCTACGAGAATCAGTACCGCGTCCGTCTGCGTATGGACGGCATGCTGCGCGCCGTGGCCAGCCCGCCTCAAAAGCTGGCAAACCGTATTTCTTCGCGCCTAAAGGTGATGGCTGGCCTGGACATTGCCGAGCGCCGCGTACCACAGGACGGCCGTATCAAGCTCAACTTGTCCAAAAGCCACGCCATGGACTTCCGTGTCAGCACGCTGCCGACCCTGTTCGGCGAAAAGATCGTGTTGCGTATTCTGGACAGTTCCTCGGCCAAGCTGGGTATCGACAAGCTCGGCTATGAAGATGCGCAGAAAAAGCTCTACCTGGACGCCATCCACAAACCGTACGGGATGGTGCTGGTCACTGGCCCAACCGGCTCGGGTAAGACGGTTTCGCTGTACACGGCGCTCAACATCCTCAATACGGCCGAGCGCAACATCTCCACCGTGGAAGACCCGGTGGAAATACGCGTGGAAGGCATCAACCAGGTGCAGCAGAACGTCAAGCGCGGCATGACCTTCGCCGCCGCGCTGCGCTCCTTCCTGCGCCAGGACCCGGACGTGATCATGGTCGGCGAAATTCGTGACCTGGAGACGGCGGAAATCGCCATCAAGGCCGCCCAGACCGGCCATATGGTGCTATCCACCCTGCATACGAATGACGCGCCACAGACCATCTCCCGACTGATGAACATGGGCATTCCGCCCTACAGCATCACCTCGTCGGTCACGCTGGTGATCGCTCAGCGTTTGGCACGACGCCTGCATAGCTGCAAGAAGCGGATCGAACTTCCGCCACAGGCTCTATTGGCAGCAGGCTTCTCTCAGAAAGAGATTGATGAAGGGATAGAACTTTACGATGCCGTCGGCTGCCCCGATTGCAACGAGGGCTACAAGGGGCGCGTGGGTATCTACCAGGTTATGCCTATGGTGGAGGAAATCCAGAAGATCGTGCTTGAGGGTGGCAACGCTCTGCAGATTGCCGAGGTGGCCCAGCGAATTGGTATCAATGACCTGCGCAGGTCGGCGCTGTTGAAGGCAAAGGCAGGGGTAACCAGCCTTGCGGAAATCGACCGCGTGACCAAGGATTGATCGCAGATCGCGACCGGTTTCATACCAGACTTGCGCGGGGGGCCACGAAATGGGTCACCAAAGTGACGTAAGCTGGTGATTATCTTGCTTGCCCGCCGCCTGGTGCGCCGGTGCGGATCTGATTATTGGGGGATTGGACACAATGGCCACGGTTACCGCCGCCGCTAAAAATACCCGGCAACAGGGCGCGCAGCGCGCGCAGATTTCGCAGATGCCCACCTACGAATGGGTGGCGCTGGACAAGCGCGGCAAGCGCATGAAGGGCTCGATGCCGGCGAAGAATGCTTCGCTGGTCAAAGCCGAACTGCGCCGGCAGGGCATGAACCCCCAAACGGTCAAGGAACGCGCCAAACCGTTGTTTGGCGGTAGCGGCAAGGCGGTGAAACCTCGCGATATCGCGATCTTCAGCCGCCAGATCGCCACCATGATGGCCTCCGGCGTACCGATGGTGCAGTCCTTCGACATCATTGCGGACGGCCAGAAGAATCCTCGCTTCAAGAGCATGCTGATAGATGTCAAGCAGAGCATTGAGGGTGGCTCCACCCTCAATGAGGCGCTTGGCCAATATCCGGTGCAGTTCGACGAGCTTTACCGCAATCTAGTACGCGCCGGTGAAGCGGCTGGCGTGCTCGATACGATTCTCGACACGGTGGCCACCTACAAGGAGAAAACCGAGGCGATCAAGGGCAAGATCAAGAAGGCGCTGTTCTACCCCATCATGGTGATGGTGGTGGCTGTGGCGGTGATCATGATCATGCTGCTGTTCGTGGTGCCGGTTTTTGCCAAGACCTTTAAGGATGCCGGCGCAGAGCTGCCAGCCCCTACTCAGCTTCTTGTGACGATGTCGGCCTTCATGCAGGACTACTGGTACATCGTGATATTCGGCAGTGTCGGCGGCATCGTCGCCCTCATCATGGCCAAGAAGCGTTCTGTCAAATTTGCGCACTTCCTCGATCGCCTGTCACTCAAGCTCCCGGTCATGGGCAACATTCTTCGCCAGTCGGCCATTGCGCGATTCGCCCGTACCTTGGGCGTGACGTTCCGCGCTGGCGTACCCCTGGTGGAAGCCATGGACGCGGTAGCTGGAGCCACCGGCAGCGTTGTCTACTCCGAAGCCGTCCACCAAATGCGCGATGACATCGCGGTGGGTCACCAGTTGCAGCTCTCCATGCGTCAGACCGGGCTCTTCCCGAACATGGTCGTGCAAATGGTTGCCATTGGTGAGGAGTCCGGTGCATTGGATTCCATGCTGTTCAAATGCGCCGAATTCTACGAAGAAGAAGTCAGTAACGCAGTCGATTCGCTTGCCTCCTTGCTCGAACCGCTGATGATGGTGATCCTGGGTACGGTTGTCGGCGGCATCGTTATCGCGCTCTACCTGCCCATTTTCAAACTCGCCGGCACCTTCTAATCCCGCCTCACACCCACGCGCCACATCATCACCGCCCAGCGGCGATAATGTGGCGCGTTTTCATACCCACGGTTCCTGCATGCCCGATTTGCCGCTGACAGTCTGGATCGCTATCGCCGGCGTGCTGGGCCTACTCGTTGGTAGCTTCCTCAATGTGGTGATCCTGCGGCTTCCAGCCCGGCTGGATGCCTCCTGGCGACGAGAAGCCCACGACGTGCTGGGTCTGGAACTGCCGGAGGAAGAACCCCTCCCACCCGGCATCGTGCGCGAGGGTTCGCACTGCCCGCACTGCAAGCATCCGCTGGCCGCACACGACAACATCCCGGTGCTCGGCTGGCTCCTGCTCCGCGGCCGCTGCCGCTACTGCAAAGCCCCCATCTCCATCCAATACCCGCTGGTCGAACTGCTGAGCGGGATCCTTAGCGCGCTCGTTATCTGGAAATTCGGCCCGACCTGGACCGGCCTCGCGGGGCTGTTCCTGACCTGGGCATTGGTGGCGCTTTCCGGCATCGACTTCCGCACGCAACTGCTGCCGGACCAGATCACCCTGCCCTTGCTCTGGGCCGGGTTGCTGCTGAGCCTGCTCCACATGTTCGTCGCCCCACCCGCCGCCATCCTCGGCGCCGCCATCGGCTATCTCAGCCTGTGGAGTGTGTACTGGCTGTTCAAGCTGCTTACCGGGAAGGAGGGCATGGGCTTTGGGGATTTCAAATTGCTCGCCGCGCTTGGGGCCTGGATGGGGCCGATGTCGTTGCTGCCGACGATTCTGCTTTCCTCCCTGATCGGTGCACTGGTTGGCGGCACGTTGATCGCCTTGCGCAAGCATGGGCGAGAGGTGCCGATGCCGTTTGGGCCGTTTATCGCCATGGCGGGGTGGGTGTGGTTTGTCGCGGGTGAGCAGTTGTGGCACGCGTACATGAGCTTCACCGGGATGCGATGAGCAAGGCCAAGCCGTTTACGGTGGCCCTGACCGGTGGCATCGCTGCCGGCAAGAGCGCGGTGGAGCAGTGCTTCAAGGCGCATGGCGTGCATGTGTATGACGCCGATCAAGCCTCGCGGGTGGTGGTGGAGCCGGGCAGCGACGGGTTGCAGGCGATCGTGGATGCGTTCGGCCGCGAGGCGCTGGATTCGCACGGCCGGCTGGATCGGCCACGGATGCGCAAGCGGGTGTTTGCCGATCCTTCGGCGCGCAAGACGTTGGAGGCCATCGTGCATCCGCGCGTGCGGCAGTGGATGCTGGATCAGGTGCAGGCGGATGAGGGGCCGTACGTGATGCTGGCCATTCCGCTGCTGGCGGAGAACATCGGGCATTACCGCTGGGTGGATCGCATCGTGGTGGTGGATGTGCCGGAGGCCGTGCAACTGCAGCGCCTGATGCTGCGCGATGGTATGGATGAGGATCTGGCCGTGAGTATTCTCGCCAGCCAGACCTCCCGTACGGCGCGCCTGGCGTTGGCGGATGACGTGATCGATAACAGTGGGCCGGAAGCTGCGCTGGAGCCGCAGGTTGCGGCGTTGCATCAACGGTATTTGGTGCTGGCTGCGGCCCGTCACCATGCAGCGCCGTAGGCTGTCATGAATGGCACCATTGGCGGGATGAATGTAGGTTGGGTTAGCGCAACGTAACCCAACATTTTCGGAGCGATTCGTTGGGTTACGTTGCGCTAACCCAACCTACGCCCATTCATCGTGTTGGGGTCGCGGTGCAACATTCAACGATGCTTGCCGGCCATGTTGGGGTTCGGCTGCGCCTCACCCCAACCTACACGACGTAATCAGAGTTCACGCAAGGCCGTGGTCACAGGCAGGCGTGCCGCCCGCAGCGCGGGAAACAAACCACCCACAAAGCCGATCGCCAGCGCCCATTTCAGCCCTTCCCACAGCAGCGCCGGCGTCACCTTGAACGTGAAAGCCAGCTGCCCGGTCGTGCCGGTGGCCAAGGTGGATGCGGTCCAGCCGTTGAAGATCAGCCATGCCAGCAGTCCGCCGATCAATCCACCCAGCAAGGCCAGCATCATCGTCTCCAGCATCACCGCAACCACCACCGGCACACCGCGAAAACCGATGGCGCGCAACGTGGCGATTTCGCGCGCACGTGCGGCCACGGCGGCGAACATGGTGTTGAGCGCGCCGAAGATGGCGCCGATGGCCATGATCGAACCCACGGTAATGCCCATGATGCGCATCACTTTGCTCATGCCTTCCGATTGCTTGCTGAAATAGTTGAGCGTGGTATCGACATCCACCTGCAGGCGTGGATCGGCGGCGAGCGCTGCCTTGAAGGTATCGAGCGCCTTGGCGTCCGTCAGCTTGACGATGACCGACGTGCGGCTGCTGCCGCGGCGATAAGTATCGGCCACGACATTTTCGTCGCCCCAGATCTCCGAGTCGTAAGCATCACCGGAAGCGAACACACCGACGACTGTCCAGGTTTGCGTGCCGAGCTTTACTTCGTGCCCCGGTTGCAGACCGGCAAACTGCCGCTGCGCGCCCTGCCCCACGACCAGCTCACGCATGCCGGGCTGGAAGGCGCGGCCGGCGATGATCTTGGCATTCGGCCGCAGCGCCCATGCCTGCTCGCCCACGCCACGTACCTGCACACTGCCTTCCTCATCCGTAGCACCGCCTTTCACCGGCAAATTGGCGGCCACCACGATTTCGCCGGAGGCGATGGGCTTGCCCTGTTTATCGCGCGCCACGCCTGCGGCCTGCTCGATCACCACGATGTTGTCATGGGTGAGCACGGAACTGACTTCACTGGCCGAACCGCCACGCAGCACGATGGCCGTGTCTTCGCTGCCGGTGTTGCGCAGGGTTTCGCTATAGCCCTCGCTCATGGCGAGCAGCGCCACCAGCACGCCGACGACCCCGGCAATGCCGATCACCACGACCGACGACGAACCCAGCCGCTGCCTGAGCGTGCTGATGCCCACGCTGGTGACCGATGCGGCCTGCCGGCCGCGCAGACTGAGCGCCATCCACGCCACAAAGATCACCACCAGCGCCAGCACCACATACCACGGCATGAGCCATCCCCACACCACCAGCGCCACGAGCAAGAGCAGCGACACACCAAGATTGAATAGAAAATTCATGATCCAAAGCTCCCGTCAGCGGCCAGCCAGTGCATCGACAATATTCAGGCGCATCGCCCGCCATGCGGGAATCGCCCCCACTACCAGGCCGATCGCCAGCATCAGCGAAATGCCGAGCAACCAACTGCTGGCGCCAACCGTGGGCAGGTTCAAAAAGCCGCCGCTGCCGGCGCTCACGATCGGGATCAATGCGGCGGCCAAGGCGATACCGATCACCCCGCCAAACACCACCAGCAGCGCGGATTCGGCCAGCACCATGGCAAGCACGCCTCGATCGGAGAAGCCCAGCGTTTTCAGCACCGCCAGTTCCGACGTACGTTCGCGCACCGCCTGCATCATGGTGTTGCCAGTCAGCAGCAGCAGGGTGAAGAACACCGCGCCCATGATCGATCCCACGATCAGGCCGATATCGGCCAGCTGTTTCATCCATGATGCGGTGGCCGCCGCTTCGGTCTGCGTGCGCGTTTCGTGATCGGAGTTGGCCGATAGCGCATCGATGGCCTTGGCCACCTGATCGGCCTGGTTCACGTCCTTCACGCGCGTGACGTACCAGCCCACCTGGCCGTTGTTGTAGCCCTTCATCACGGCATCGTCGAAGTACTTCCAGTGCATCAGGATGATCTGGCCATAGAAGGCCACGCTCTGGTCGGTGGGATGCAGCACGCCCACGATCTGGAAGGTCCAGTTCTTGCTGCCGTTCTGCTGCGGGAAGATGTTCGATTGCAGCGGAATCTGGTCGCCCACTTTCCAGTTGTATTTTTCCAGCAGCTTTTCGCCGACCAGAATGCCGATGCGCGTGTTGATGAATGCCTTGCGCGCATCGTCACTGACCTGCACTTCCGGATACTGGTCGATGTAGTTGTCGCTGACGGCGAAGGTGAACACCTGGTTGTGCGGATCCTGGTATGCACCGCCGAACCAGTTGGCGTACGCCACCGATTTCACGCCAGGCACGGTAGCGATCTTCTCGCCCAATCCCTGCGGCAAAGGCTGGATGAAGGAGAGTTTCGAACCGGTCTGCAAACGCTGCGCGCCATTGGCGCTCTTGCCCGCCTGATCAAACGAGGTGCGCACGGCATCGAGCATGCCGAACAGTAAAAACGCAGCCGCAATCGACACCAGCGTAAGAATGGTGCGGGTCTTGCGCCGGAACAGCGCCGCCCAGATGAGATGAAAGTATTTCATCGCCCGCTCCTCACGCCGTGGCCTGTTCGACCAGCGTGCCCTTGTCCAGATGCAGAGTGTGATCGGCGTATTCGGCGGCCTTCGGATCGTGCGTGACCATCACGATGGTCTTGCCGTGTTCGCGATTGAGCTGGCGCAGCAGGCCCAGCACCTCTTCGGCCGATTGACGATCCAGGTCGCCGGTGGGCTCGTCGCACACCAGCAGCGACGGATCGGAAACGATGGCGCGCGCAATCGCCACGCGCTGCTGCTGGCCGCCGGATAGCTCGGTAGGCTTGTGCGACGCGCGATCGGCCAGCCCCACCAGCTGCAGCGCGATCGAGGCATTCTTGCGGCGCTGTGCACCCGAAAGCTTGGTCAGCAGCAGCGGCAGTTCCACGTTCTTCTGCGCACTGAGCATGGGCATCAGGTTGTAGAACTGGAACACGAAACCGACGTTCGATGCGCGCCAACGCGCGAGTGCGCCGGCCCCAAACTGGTCGATGCGCTGACCGGCCACGCTGATGCTGCCGCCGGTGGGCGTATCCAGGCCACCCACCAGATTGAGCAACGTGGTCTTGCCCGAACCGGACGGCCCCATCAGTGCGAGGAAATCGCCCTCGGCAATGTTGAGGTTGATGTGATGCAACACTTCGACCTTCTGCCGGCCGCGTTCATAGACCTTGGAAAGATCGCGAATCTCGATCAACGTACCCATTGCTACATCCTCCCGAGTGGAACTTTTTTGGTCGCGCATAGCAGGCGCTCCGTGAGTCCGGTTGCTGGTTAGGGGGTTTGCACGCTGACGCTGGCGCCGTCGTGCAGATCGTCGGGTGGCGACAGCACCACGCTGTCACCTGCATTTATCGATGCCGGAATCAGGCGCATATCGCCCGACGGCTGCGCGGCAGGTTGCACTGTTTGCCGATGTGCCTTGCCATCCGCTACCACAAATATGCTCTGGCTGCCGTCGCGCTGCACGATCGCCTTGGCCGGCACGAGCACGCCTTTTAGCGTCTGCGTGGCGACGGCCGGTTTCGCTTCCAGGAAGGACACGCGCACGCCCATGTCAGGCACGATGCGCGCATCTTTCTTTTCCATCGCCACACGCACTTTCACCGTGGCCTTGCCGCGATCGGCCGCCGGCACGATGGCGATGACGTGGGCGGGAATGCGCCAATCCGGATACGCATCCAGCACGGCTTCGGCCGGCATGTTCGGCGTGACGCGGCCGATGTAGGCCTCGTTGACGTCCACGTCCACTTCCAGCGAATCCATGTCGACGATGGTGCCGATGCCGGTGCGCGTAAAACCGCCGCCAGCGGAGAACGGTGACACCACTTCGCCCACCTGTGCGTCCTTGGTGGTGATCACGCCGTTGAACGGCGCGCGAATCAGGCAATAGCCGTAATTGACTCGCGCTTCGACCACTTGCGCGTCGGCAGCCGCTGCATTTCTCTGCTGCGACATCAGTTGCGCGCGCGTGCTGTTCGCCAAAGTGCGCGATTGTTCGGCAGCCTGCTTGGAAACCAGGCCGCGTTCGGCCAGCTCCTCATTGCGCGCCGCATCGCGCTGGTTTTGCGCCAATTGCGATTCGTACTGATTTACCAGCGCATGCGCAGCATTGGCCTGCGCGACGGCGCTGTCGAGCGCGGCCTTGTATTGGCTGTCATCGAGCTTGGCCAGGATCTGGCCTTCCTTCACATGGTCGCCTTCCTCGATCAGCACGGCGGTCAAGGTGCCGGTGATCTGCGCGGATACCGTGGCCTGGCGGCGCGCCGTCACGTAGCCGGTGGCCTGCAATACGGCACCCGCCGATGGGTCACTGCCCACCGCCACCGCCTGTGCCACATGCACGGGTATTGCTCGATGAGAGAACCACCACCAGCCACCGCCACCGAGTGCCAGCAGCACCAGCACGATGCCACCGACGATCCACGGCCATGGCCCTGGTCCGCCGCTTCGATGCTCCTCGCGCTGATGGCGCTCGATCTTCAATTCCTTCAGCAGATCGGTATTGCTCACGCTTTGTATCCTTGTCCCCGATGTACGCACACGATAGTGGCCCGGACCACCTCGCTTCCACGTGCGCTCATCAACCTATGCCAATGACACCTGTCATGTCTTGATGACGTTTGGGCAGCCCGCAATTCGACAATGACCGGCGCCGGGAAAATTCCATAAGGTCGGCATTTTTGCTTGCATGCAGCTGACGTTGGGCATGAGCAGGCCGGGACTGCTGACGAAACGGACATACCTGCCATGGCTATCTTCTTGCCAGGTGCATGAAGCTGCTACCCTTTTTGCCATGCGCTACGTCATCGATCCTCCTGCCATCCCCAGCCTCCCGGTCATCGGCCGCGAGGAACGTTTTCCGATCCGCCGCGTGTTTTGCATTGGCCGCAACTACGCCGAGCATGCGCGTGAAATGGGCGCCACCGTCGACGCCTCCGCACCGATGTTCTTCTGCAAACCGGCTGATGCCGTGGTGACGGATGGTGCGGACGTGCCCTATCCATCCGCCACCGCCGATCTGCATCACGAGGTAGAAATGGTGGTGGGCTTGCGCGCCGGCGGCCAGAACCTGGATGCCGCGCAGGCGCTACAGGCGATCTTTGGCTATGGCGTAGGGCTCGACCTTACGCGTCGTGATCTGCAGGCGATCGCGAAGGCCAAGAGCCATCCGTGGGATGTGGCCAAGGCGTTCGATCATTCCGCGCCGGTATCTGCTCTGCGCGTGGCAAGCGAAGCCGCGCCGCATGCGCAGACGCGCATCAGTCTTGAGGTGAATGGCACGTTGCGCCAGCAAGGCCAACTCGGCGAGATGGTGCATGGCGTCGCTGACATCATCATCGCGCTGTCGAGACTGTTTGAGCTCAAGCCCGGCGATCTGATTTTCACCGGCACGCCCGCGGGCGTCGCGGCCTTGCAACGTGGCGATCGGTTCCGTGCAGAACTGCAAGACATCGCGGTGCTGGAAGGCAAGATCGTTTGAGCGATTCCCGCCTAACGCGCAACACCCTCATGCATTACAGTCCACAACGCCATTCGGCGTACAACCCGGGGAGAAACAGCAATGAGCATGCTGCAAGAATTCAAAGAATTTGCCATGCGCGGCAACGTGCTCGACATGGCGGTGGGCGTGGTGATTGGTGCCGCGTTCGGCAAGATCGTCACCTCGCTGGTGAACGACGTCATCATGCCGCCGCTGGGCTGGATCACCGGCGGCATCGATTTTTCCGCGATGAAATGGGTGATCCGGCCCGCCGACAACAGCAATCCCGCGCACAAGATTCCTGAAATCGCCATTGCCTATGGCAGCTTCATCAACAACATCCTCGCCTTCCTGATCGTGGCGTTTGCGATCTTTCTGTTGATCAAGATCGTCAACAAGTTTTATACGAAGGCTGCTGCGGCTACACCGCCGGAAGTGGTGCTGTTGACGGAAATCCGCGACTTATTGAAAACCAAGCAATAGGCAATTGCCGCGCAGGCTGGGATGAAATCCCAGCATCAACAATCACAACAGCTGGGATTTCATCCCAGCCTACGTGCGTTATCTGCTCTTCTTGCTAATACATGACTTCCGGCCTAAGCGTGCGCTGATACGAGCCCCATAATGCGGGGCTCGTCACCAGGAGCCGCCCATGCAACGCCCCTCCCTCACCGTGCTCGCCGCCAGTCTGATGCTGGCTACCGGACTTGTTTGCGCCAAGGATGCGCCCACCACGATTCCCGCTGCCGCCGTGCAAACGGCCGAGCAATTACGCGACAAAGCCATGCACGACGACACCGCTTACAAGGTGGTGGAAGGCTTGACCACGGAAGTGGGCGCGCGACTGGCCGGCGGCGATAACGATCAACGCGCACGTGACTGGATGGTGGCGAAGTTCAAGGCGCTGGGATTCGACAAGGTCTATACCGAGCCGGTGACGTATCCGCTATGGGTGCGCCGTAGCGAGCATGCCGCCATCGTGTCGCCCTTTCCGCAGCCACTGACGATCATCGCCCTGGGTTATTCGCCCGCCACGCCAAAGGGCGGACTTACCGCCGACGTGGTGCAGTTCCCCACGCTGGATGCCTTGAAGGCGGCTGATCCGGCCAGTGTGAAAGGCAAGATTGTGTACATCGGCGAGCGCATGCAGCGGCACAAGGATGGCCTGGATTACGGCCGCATCGGCTCGCCGATTCGCGTGCAAGGTCCGGTGATCGCGCAGACCAAAGGTGCTGCCGGCTTTCTGCTGCGTTCCGCCGGCACCGATGCCAACAGCCGCACGCCGCACACGGGCGTAACCGGTTTTACCGACCCGGCCAAGGCGATTCCTGCCGCAGCGCTATCCAATCCGGATGCCGATCAGCTTGAGCGCGTGCTGGCCTATGGCAAGCCGGTCACGGTGAAGCTGAATCTCGATTGCGGCATTGAAGGCCAATACACCGGCGCGAACGTGATCGGTGAGATCACCGGCAGCAAATATCCCGACCAGGTCATCGCCATCGGCGGCCATCTGGATTCCTGGGACCCGGGTACAGGCGCGATCGATGACGGCGCGGGTGTCGCCATCGCCGTCGGCGCCGCCAAGCTGATCCACGATCTGCCGCAGCGCCCTGACCGCACCATCCGGGTGATCGCCTTCGCCAACGAGGAAATGGGCCTGTGGGGCGGCCGCGCGTATGCCGACAAGCATGCGTCGGAAGTGGGCAAGTTCCAGCTTGGCACCGAATCGGATTTCGGCGCTGGCCCAGTCTGGCAGATGAGCGCCAGCGTAAAGCCGGAAGCGCGTGGCGCGATCGAGCAGATCGCCAAGGTGCTGGCGCCGATCGGCGTGAACTACGACGTCAAGAAGCCCGGCGGCGGCGGCTCGGATCTCTCGCAGATGCACGGCAAGGGCATGGCCGCGCTGACCCTCGTCCAGGACGGTACCTACTACTTCGATTGGCACCACACGGCCAACGACACGCTGGACAAGATCGATCCCAAGCAGCTGGCGCAGAACGTGGCGGTGTATGCCGTGTTCTCGTACATGGCGGCGCAGGCGAACGGCGATTTCGGCTCGGCGCCGGGTGCCTTTGCGCATGATGGGGCGGAGGATTGAGCTGCTACCCCTCTCCACATATGGGGAGAGGGGCGAGTTTGCGTAATTCATGGCCGTCATTCCGGCAAAGCGGGAATGACGGCTTTGGGGTTACGGTGGTTGCTGGGTAGCAAAGGCAAACCCAAGCGTCAGCTTTCCTCATCAAGTGACGAGGCCAGCTCGGCATCTCCCTCACGCTCGGCCGGTGCTTCCACCGCATCGAGCGCCTGCAGGTTTTCCTTCAATCGCGTCAGCACGTCCATGGCTTGTGTCATTTCCTCGTAGCTGACGCCCTTGGTGCATTCGCGCCGCAGTTCGCGGGCGATGTGCTCCATGTCGTCGATCACCCCGCTGGCCTGCGCGGTGGTATACAGGCGCCAGGCGCGGCGATCTTTGGGATCGGGCCGCCGCTCCACGAAACCCGCCGCTTGCAGGCGGTCGATGACGCGGCCCACGGCGATCGGCTCCATTTCGAGGAAATCGGCCAGCTCCGTCTGCCGCAGGCCTTCGCGGTGATGCAGCATCTTGGTGGCGCGCCACTGGGCGCGCGTCAAACCGAATTTCACCGCGCGGCGGTCAAAATGCTTGCGGAACAGCAAGGTGATGTCGTTCAGCAAGTAACCGAAGGAAATGTCTTCCGTCTTTGGCATGATGCAAACGCCTAGCAAAGCAACACGTTGCGCAAGCATAAGCCCAAACATGTCCCTCAGCGTTGTCACTTCCGACCTGACCCGGCTCGCTCTGGATGCCATCGTGAACGCGGCCAACCCCACCCTGCTGGGCGGCGGTGGCGTGGACGGCGCCATTCACCGTGCGGCGGGGCCTGCCTTGCTTGAAGCTTGCAGGGCCTTGCCGCAAGTGGCGCCGGGCGTGCGTTGCCCGACGGGCGAGGCGCGCATTACGCCAGGTTTCCTGCTGCCGGCGCGCTATGTGATCCATACGGTAGGGCCGGTGTGGAAGGGCGGCCATCATGGCGAAGCCGAACTGCTGGCGCATTGCTATCGCTCGTCCATTGCCCTGGCGGCACGATATGCGGTGCGCACCATCGCCTTTCCCGCGATCAGTTGCGGTATCTACGGCTATCCGCCGGAGCAAGCGGCGCGCGTGGCGATGGCCAGCCTGCGCGAAGTGCTGCCGAGCCATCCCACGATGGAGGTGCAGCTTTGCTGCTTCGATGAGCGCATGGCCGCCATCTGGCGCAACGCGCTGTGACGGTCGCGCGGGGATTCAATCGAGCTTGAACGGATAGAGCGGTGGCAACGGCGATTCGGTGTCGGCCTTGCTGTTCTGCTGCCAGGCAAGTCCTTTGGCAAATGCCGCGGCGAGATCAACGCGCGTTTCCGCGGACACGCCGGCATATTGCTCACGCTGCAGCGTTGCTATCGCAGCACGCTGCTCATCCGATGCCAACGCATCGGCGACCTGTCCCAGGTTGCGCAATCCTGGCCGCTCGGCGCGCGCCCAGGCGAGCAGACGGCGCGCCTGGGTGGCGCGATCATCACCACGCGCGGATTCCAAAAAGGCCTGACGCAACGTCCGTGTCGAATCGGTAGGCTCACTGCGCTGCTTCGTCACCGATGCCGGCGCACGTTTGCGCTTGTTGTAGAACCACGCGAACGCCGCCGCACTCACCAACCACAGCGCGATGCTGCCAAGTGCGATCCAGCGCCAAGGTGTGGGTGATGACGCAGCCGGTGCAACAGCCGTGGCCGCCGGCGTCGACGCGCTGCTTGCCGCGGCAGGGGAAGGCGCGGCAGATGGCGATGCTGTCGCCGCAGATGCGGGCGCGCCGTTCGCCGCCAGCACGGTCAAGGTATGCGCTGGAATGGTGGCAACTTTCTTTTGCCCACTCTGCACATCAAACCAAGTGAGTGTGATTTCCGGAATGGTCAACGTGCCGGCATGTTGCGGAATGATCGCGAAACCGCGCTCGCTATGGCCGGTGAGCCATTCGCCGTCGTCGTGCGTGCTGGTCTTCGGTTGATCCGGATAGACCGTCGCACCATCGATGGTTGGCAGACTCAACGGCGGCAGCGCATCGCCTGACAGACCTTGCGCATCCACGCTCAGATGCAGATTGAGCGGCTGGCCTGCGGTGAGTTTGTCATCGCTCGGCAGGCCTTGCAGGCTGAGCGCCAGCGAGCGCGCAGGCAGCCAGGTGGTCTGGCCCCAATTCGCGGGAGGAGCCTGCACGTCGATCTTTACTTCGGGCGAATCGGCTGTGACCGGCGTGGTATTGCCGAACAAACCGCCTGGATTGAAAAAGCCGCCAGGATCGTTGGGATTGCCACGCTCCAGCATCTCGCCCTGGAATTCGATGGAAGGTACGACCAACGAACCAGCATGGTGCGGCGTCAAGGCGTAGCGGCGTTCGACGACGTGATAGCGGCGACCATTGCGCACGGCTTCGTAATTGATGTCGTTGCCCAACTGCTTCAACTCGGCGCCGTTGACGTCCGGATTGGGCAGGCTGCCGCCGTCAAGATCGCCCGCATAGAAAAGGCGCACGGTGTAGAGAATCTGCTGGCCTAGATAAACGTGATCGGCGCTTGCTTGCGCTTCCACGAAAACATCCTGGCCGGTGTGGGTACTCGCCGAGGAATCCGGCGCCCCCACATGCAAAATGAGTGGATTGGTTTGACTGCCTGCGACCGTCAACGATGGAATCTGCAAATCGCCTTGGTGCTTGGGGCGCAATGCAACGCCGATGATCAGCTCCGCGCTTTGCTTACCGTTGATGACGCTGAGCGAACTGCTGGTGGACGTGCCAAGCACTTCGAAGTCGTGATCGAGTGCGCTGAGATCCGGAGTGCTTGCCGTGATGGCGTCGCTGATGCGCAGGTTGAGGGTGACGGTTTCACCCAGGTGCACATCGTTGCGGTCCAGTGTGGCTTGCACGGTGGATGCCATCGCGGTCCACGGCAGCAGCAAGCAAAACCACAGCAGCCAACGGGATCTCATGGCTGATCTCCTTCCACCGGTTGCGCGCCCATGCGCTCGCGATATTCCAGTTCGAACTTTCTTCGCAGCAAGGCGCCGGGATCATCGGGCACGCGTTGCAAATCGCGCCGCACGTCGTTGGGTAGTTTCGATAGCGGATCATCGCTATCGACAGCGCCGAGTTCGTGCGCAGGCGTGCTGCCGGCTTTCTTTTGTGCGTTAGCCAAAGCTTGATTCATTTGTGCTTGCAAACCTTGCTGCGCTTTGTCGGCTTGCGCATGTTCGCTGCTGGAGGCCGGGGCGGGAGCACGCTTGGATGCATCTTGCGCCGCGGAACTGCTTGTGTCCTGTTGCGCATCATGTGGTTGCTGGCCATCGTTGGGTGACGATGGGTTTTGGCCGTTGTTTCCCTGCCGCGCATCTGCCTGCTGATGCTGACCGTTCTGGCCTTGATCCTTCTGTTGCTGCTCACCGCCCTGCTGCTGACCGGATTGTCCGTTCTGCTGTCCCTGGCCTTGCTGGGACTGACCGGACGACTGCCCGTTCTGGCCTTGCTGGTTGTTCTGGCCGCCCTGCCCGCCCGAGTGCTGTTGTTGCGGCGAGGATGACGAGGCTTGTTGTTGTTTGCGCATCGCCTCTTCCACCAGCTTGCGGTTGGCCTGGGCATCTTGATTGTGCGGATCGAGTTGCAGCGCGTGATCGTAAGCCTTGATGGCATCTTGATAGCGACCCAGCTTGGCCAGCGCGTTGCCCAGGTTATACGGCGCATCGGCACCCTTCGCCTGCTGCAGTGCCCGTGCCGCCGCCGCGTAATCGCCAGCACGATAAGCGGCGGCACCGCGCCAGGCCGGATCCTGCGCAAGCTGCTGCGCCTTGGCAGCATCGCCGTGACGCAAGGCGCTCGCGGCCTGTTGATCCGGTCGCTGCCACCAGTCCCGCCAGCCGGATGCATGGGCCGTCGTGGGCAGCATCGGTAGCAGGATCAACGGCAACATCAAGACCCAGCCGCGACGGAACGCCATGGCGGCAACCAGCAGCAGCGGCAACAGCAACCACGGACCGCGGTCCTGCCACACGTCAGCTTCCTGTCCTTCCGCCACCGACGCATGTTGTGGCGGGCGCAGTGCCGCATGCAAAGCCGCGACGTCCTGCGCGTCGTCGCTCATGGCCACATAGCGACCGCCGCCTGCGTCGGCAAGCGCGCGCAGGTCGGCATCGTTGCGGCGGGCGATGGCGATATTGCCCTGGTCATCGTGTGCAAAGCCACCCTCGGCACCCGCGACCGGCGCGCCTTGCGTGGTGCCGACACCCAACACCGAAACGTGCACGCCGGATGACAGCGCAGCACGTGCCGCGGCTTGTGCTGCCGCATCGGCATCATCCGTCACCAGCACGATCGAGCCGCTGGCAAGCTTGGCGTTGTGAATCAGCTTCACGCCTTGCTGAATAGCTTGTGCTGCGTCATTGCCGTCGACTGGCATCACATCGGGCGACATGGCTTCCAGCAATGATTCAAGACTGTGCGCGTCACTGGTCAGCGGCGCCACCACGAAAGCTTGGCCGGCATAGCCGATGAGTGCGTTCAAGCCATCCTGGTTTGCCATCAACAGATCACGCGCCTTGTAACGTGCGCGTTCCAGCCGGCTCGGTTGCACGTCGCGCGCGAGCATGTGCTGCGACAGCGAAAGCGCCACCACTTGTGCAGCGCGATCGTTGAACATCGGTGCGGTCACCTTGCTCCACGTGGGACCTGCCAAGGCCAGCACCCCCAAAATCCAACCCAACGCGAGCAAGTTCGAAGGAGCGCGGGTATGACGCGTCTCGCCACCGATCAGGTGCGGCAGCAATTCCGGATCAGCCAACCTGGTGAGTGCGCGCTGCGAAGCATTGCCGCGCGTACCAAACCAGATCAGCAACGGCAACGCCAGCAATCCCAACAACCACAGTGGTTGCAGAAAATGGAATTGATGCAGGGCTGCGCTCATGCACCGGCTCCTTTCCAGCGCGGCCATAGCAGACCCAATAGCAGACAAACGCCAGCCAGCGCGAGCGGTACGCGGAACAGCTCATGGTGCAAGCGAAATTCGCGGCCTTTTTGCGGCATGGGTTCCAGCGCATCGATAGCGCGGTAGGCGTCGGCGAGCTGGTTGCCATCGGTGGCGCGATAGAACTGGCCGCCAGTTTCATGCGCGATGTAGGTGAGCATGTCGGCATCCAGATCCGCCGATGGATTGACCACGCTGTTGCCGAACAAGCCGGGAACCACCATGCGCGTGGCGCCGATACCGATGGTGTAGATGCGCACACCCGCCGCCTTGGCGGCACGCGCTGCATCCTGCGGCGAGATGCTGCCGGAATTGTTGACGCCATCTGTCAGGAGGATCAGCACACGCGCTTGTTCCGGCAACGCGGCAAGGCGCTTCACGGCCACGGCAATCGCATCGCCGATCGCTGTTTCCGTGCCGGGCAAGCCGACCGTGGCGCTCTGCAATTGCGCACGCACTGCGTTGAGATCATACGTAAGCGGCGTGACCAGAAACGCGCGCGTACCGAACAACACCAGGCCAAGCTCGTCACCGCTGCGGCGGGAAATGAAATCGCCCGCAATGGCTTCCACCGCGCCGAAACGGCTCAGTTGCTGGCCACCCAGCACCATATCGGGCGTTTCCATGCTGCCGGAGAGATCGACGGCAAGCATCATCGCGCGGCCACTATGCGTTTGCGCTTGCGGCGGTCCAATGATTTGCGGCCTTGCTGCTGCAGTGAGCAGAGCAAGCCAGCCCAACACAAGCAGCCAGGAAGCCGCACTGCGCGTTGCCAGATGACCGCTTACGCTCCACGACAGCGAAGCATGCGGCAGACGCAACGCCTGGCCTGGCGATGCGGGCTTCAGCGCACGCCAGATCAGCCACGGCAGCGGCAACAACGCGAAGACCCACGGCCATGCGAACTCAGGCATGGCTGCGCTCCTGCGGCTTCATCCGCCGCCACGCGGCATGCAACCAACGATGAGCAGCCGCTTCGACTGCAGCCCGATTGAACTCGGCATGCGGCTGGTACATCCGCGCTTCGAGCGTCATCAGTGTATCGAGCGTCGCATCATCAACTGGCACCTGGGCCAATGCATGCCGCCATGGTTCGCCTTGCAGATGACCTGCTTCGGCGCTGTAACGCCAAACGGCCCGGCGCAGAAGTTGATGCAAGGCGGTGGCGTAAGCGATGTCGTCGTGCGCATGGCGATCCGCCAATTGCCGGATTTCGAGCAGCACTTGTGCGCGCCAGAGGCGTGCACGACGTGCGCGGCGGTAAAGCAGATATCCCGTGAGCATCAGCACAAGTACCGCGGCCAACACAACCCACCAGCCCGGCGCGGGTGGCCACCAAGAAGGATTGGGCGGCAAGTGGATGTCGCGCAGAGGCAGCGGATCTTGTGGCAACCGGGCGCTCATCGCCGCCCTCCGGCATTGCGCAGCAGCGCGCTGACCGCCTCCAACGGATCGGCAGCCGTATCGATGATGCGATGAGGAATGCCGAGTGAGGTGGCGATCGCTGCGAGTCTTGCTTGTCCCTCACCCAAGCTTTGCTGGAAGGCATCACGTTGCTGTTCGGTTTGCAGGATCAGCCGCCGACGCTCGCCATGATGTTCGATGGGATAGTTGCCGGTCGGAGCCTTTTGCAACTCCAGTGCATCGGCGACGATCAGCACGCGCACGGCGGTGTGGCGCATCATCTCCAGCAGGCGATCGCGCGCGGTTTGATCGCTGCTTTGGCCATCGCTGATCAGCAACACCCGGTTGGCGCCGTGTTGAAGCTTGATCACATGCTGCAATGCCTGCGATAGCGGCTGGCTTTGTCCGGACATGACAGCATCGCATTGCGCTAACGCACCGCATATATCCAAAGCACCACGCACGCCGCCACGCGGACGTTGTAGATGGCTGCTTTCGCCAAACACCATCAAGCCCACGCGCTCACCAGCCTTGACCGCGTGCCACGCAGCCAGCGCGGCAGCGCGGGCGGCCTGCACCGATTTAAAGCGCACGCGTGTGCCGAAACGCATGCTGGGATGCTGATCAAGCAAAATCAGCAGCTGACCTTCGCGCTCTTCCTGAAACAATTTGGTGTGCAGACGGCCACTGCGCGCGGTCAATCGCCAATCCATGCGGCGCACGTCGTCGCCCGGCTGATACGCGCGCGATTCGGCGTAATCCATACCGCGGCCATAGAGGCGACTGGTTTGCGTACCCACGCGCGTAGCACGGCTATCCTGCGGCGGCATGCGCAGGCGCGTAACGCGCCCGCGCAGGGCGATCAGCTCTGCCAACGAAACGCGGACGCGTCCATCGCCATCCGCTTGATTCGACACGACTGCATTCACGGCAAGGGAACGAGATCAAGCAACCGATTGATGACCTTATCGCTGCGGATGCCTTCGGCTTCCGCTTCGTAACTGAGCAGGACGCGATGGCGCAGCACTTCATGCGCGATAGCGTGCACGTCTTCCGGCAAGGCGAAATCGCGTCCGCTCAGCCACGCATGGGCGCGAGCACAGCGATCCAGCGCAATGGTGGCACGCGGGCTGGCGCCCCAGGCGATCCAACGCTTCAGTTCGGGGCCATATTGGCCTGCATCGCGCGTGGCGAGCACCAGCTGTGCGAGGTATTGCTCCAACGCCGGCGCGACGTGCACATCCAGTACTGCTTTGCGCGCAGCAAATACATCGTCTTGTGAGACAACCGCTGCGGCGGGAACAGATTCGCGCACTGGCTTGCTCGCCTGTTCGCGAGCAAGCCGGAGAATGGCCAACTCAGCGGCGGCGTCCGGATAGCCAATGGTCACGTGCATCACAAAGCGATCAAGCTGAGCTTCTGGCAGCGCGAACGTGCCTTCCTGTTCGATCGGATTTTGCGTGGCCATCACCATGAACAATTCCGGGAGATGCCAGGTATTGCGACCCACGGTGATCTGCCGTTCGGCCATCGCTTCCAGCAAGGCCGATTGCACTTTTGCCGGCGCGCGATTGATTTCGTCGGCCAGCACGATGTTGTGGAACAGCGGGCCGCGTTCGAATTCGAAAGTACCCGATTGCGGGCGGAACACGTCCGTGCCGGTCAGGTCGGCGGGTAGCAAGTCCGGCGTGAATTGCACGCGATGGAAATCCGCCGTGATGCGGCTCGCCAACGCCTTTACCGCGGTGGTCTTGGCCAGGCCAGGCGCGCCCTCGACTAATAGATGACCATCGGCCAGCAAGGCGATCAACAAGCAATCAATAAGCCGCGGCTGACCGATGATCTGTAGCCTCAGGTCATCGCGGAGGCGGGAAAACGCTTGTTGCAGATGCCCGGGCGCGGGGATTGGGGGCATGTCCATCCGAGAATCCTGTACTGCTTGGTGGGGGTTGAGACCGCAGTGAGGTAGGAAAGTTTGGTCGCTTGGCTGCTGCAAAGCAAAGGGGCGGCACATAGGCCGCCCCTTTATTTCATCGAGCGAAGCCGAATTTATTGCAGGCTGTCACTGAGGATGCGCGGGGTGACGAAGATCAGCAGTTCACCCTTGTCGTTGATGCGCTGCGTGCTGCGGAACAGGAAGCCGACACCCGGGATATCACCCAGCCACGGCACCTTGTTGATGTTGTCGGTCTTGCTGATTTCGTAGATACCACCCAGGACAACCGTCTGGCCGTTGTCCACCAGCACGGAGGTGTTGAGCGAGCGGGTATCGATCACCGGCACCTGGCCGCTGCCCGGCACGGTGATGTAGTTGTGCAGCGAGTCCTTGTTCACGTTGATCGCCAGGAACACGCGATTGTCGGCCGTGATGGTCGGCGTGACCTTGAGCTCCAGCACCGCATCCTTGAACGCCACCGTGGCCGTACCGCTGGCGCCACCGCCGCCCACGCTGTTCTGGTAGGTGACGTAGCCGATTTCCTGACCTTGGCGGATATCCGCTTCTTGCTGGTTGGCAGTGATCACGCGCGGGCTGGACACCAATTGGCTGCGACCTTCAGCCTGCGATGCCGACAGCTCCAGATCCAGTGCGTAGTTCTTGCCAAGGATCGCGGCAGCGATGGTCGAGGCCGTACCGGTAGTCGGCGTGGCCGGCAGATTGACCTGCTGGTAATTCTGCAGACCGTTGAAAGTTGTAGTGGTAGTACCGCTAGATGTCGCCGGCAACAGGCCGCTACCCAGTGACAGCGTTTGACCGCTCGGGTTGACCTGTCGACCGTTTACACCCCATTGGACACCCAGGTCACGTTCGAAATCGTCAGTGGCAATAACGATGCGCGATTCGATCAGCACCTGCTGTACCGGGCGATCCAGCTCGGCAACGATGGCGCGTATCTCGGCCGTTTTCTCTGCCGTATCGTTGAGCAACAAGGTGTTAGTGCGCTGGTCGAACGTAACGCTGCCGCGGGTCGAAAGGAAACCGCGATGCTCATTGGCTCCGCCCGCTCCACCACCGCCACTGGCACTCTGCTGCGCCCCCGTCGTCAGCAGCTTGGCAATATCCTGCGCCTTGCCATAGCTGATCGGAATGTACGTAGTAACCAGCGGCGCGGTGTCCTGCGCCTTGAAGCGTGCATCAGCCACGCTCTGTTCGTAATCGGCCAGTTCCTTCTGCGGCGCAATCCAGATCACGTTGCCATCACGGCGCTTGTCCAGGTCCTTGGAGCGGAGGATCACGTCCAACGCCTGGTCCCAGGGAACGTTCACCAGACGCAGCGTGACGCTGCCGCCCACGGTGTCGGAAGCCACCAGGTTCAGACCCGACACATCCGCCAGCAATTGCAGCGCCGAACGCACCGGAATGTCCTGGAAGTTGAAGGTCACGCGGCTGCCTGTGTAAACCGGTTGTGCGTCGGAGGCAGGATTGGTGTTCTTCGAATCCTGCTTCTTGGGCGTGACTTCCACCACGTACTGGTTGCCCGTCTGGTAGGAAGACACATCCACGTCGCCGCTATACGCGATGTCGATACGCGCACCGTTCGGCGTGGACTTGGGCGAAATCGACTGCACCGGCGTCGCGAAATCGAGCACGTTCAAGCGCTGCGACTGGCTGGCCGGCAGTTGCGCGTTGGTAACGTCCACGGCGATGTTGCCGTTTTCGCGGCGCATGTTGGCGTTGGCACCGGCGCCGGCGAAGTTGATCAACACGCGACCGGAACCATTGGGGCCGCGCTGGAAGTCGATATTGCTGACCGCGGGGCCAGTCATTGCCGATGGCAGCGCCTTCGAAGGATCGATGGTCGCCGCGGTCGTCACCGGCTGCGATTGCGTGCCGTTGTTGACCACCAGCACAAGGCTGTTGCCCTCCACGCTCGACTTGTAGGTCGACGCCTGCGCCAGCTCGACCACGACGCGGGTGCGTCCGCCGGCAGCCACCGCCGAGACACCGGTCGTGGTACCCACGCCGATATCCTGGTGGCGGGCCGCATCGTTGGTGGTATCCGGAAAGTCGATCGCGATGCGCGGCGGCGTTTCGGTGGTGAAGATGTTCGGCTGCGGCACCTGGTTGCTGTCGAAGCTCATGCGCAGCTCGACACGGCCACCCGGCAGCGTTTTGTAGGAGATGTTCTGCAGCGTACTGGCTGCAGCGGCCGTAGCCCAGACAACAGAGCCCAGCGCCACGATGGTGATCAGGCAACGGCTGGCCAGGTGCATGGCGCGACTCCGGACTGATGGATTGAGATTAGTCATTGCACAGCCCCTGTATTCCTATTTCGCCTCAAGCGCGATGCTGGCTGGACGTTCCATCCAGCCGCCATTGCCGTTGGAAACCAATTCGACCAGGTCGACATGGTCACCGCTGATGGCGGTGACGCGGCCGTAGTTCTGGCCCAAGTATTCGTTGATGTGCACGCGATGAATCACTCCGCCGGGATCTTTGACGAGTGCTTCCATGGTGGAGCCAGCACCGATCGTGCCAACCATCCTCAGGCTATCCAGCGAGTAGGCCTCAAGCGGTTGGCGCGGCCGGCCTTCATCCGGACGCGGGCCGCTGGCCTGGCTCAGCTCATCCTGGCTGGGGCTGAACGGGTCGCGTTTGTCCTGGTCGTTGTAGGTGAACGTTTCGAAGGTCTTGATCACCGGCAACGCGGGAATCGGCGCGCCACGCTTGGCCTTCTCCTGCGCGACCCAGTCGCGCAAATCGGACATGCCGCGGGTACAGCCCGCCAGCGTGAGCGCGGTGGCGATCATCAGCGACAGCTTCACCAGGCGAGCCGGCTTCATGGCAGTGATGACTCTCATTTCTGCCCCCCGGCCTTCTTCGGCTTGCTGCCCTCACTCGTTTCGGAGTCTTCGAGGTAACGATAGGTTTTCACCGTGCCTTGCAAGACCAGCAGCTGATTGGCAGCCGGCTCCGAGCCCTTGGCCGGTGCATTGAGCGGCGTCAGCGAAACGTCATGCATGGTGAGGATCACCACGCGCGGCAGCGATGCCACGCCGCTGATGAAAGCGCCGAACTGATGGTACGTACCGATCATCTTCAGCTGGATCGGCTTTTCCGCATAGAAGTCTTTCGGAATTTCCGTGCCTGGCTGGAACAGTTCCTGCTGCAGGCCGGCCGACAGCGCCGTCTGCGACACGTCCACCAGCAGTTCTGGCATTTCCGTCTTGCTGGGCAGCTGACGCAGCAACTGGCGCAGCATGTCCTTCATCTCATCCAATTGCTGCTGCAGCGCTTCGAGATTGACCGACTTGGCCTGCTTCTCGGAGAACTCTTTCTTGAGCTGTTCTTCCTTGTTGGCCAGTGTCTGCAGTTGGTCCTGCTGATCGCTGACGACCACATACCAGCCAACCAGCATGATCACCAGGAACAGCAGCACTGTGAAAAATGTCTTGACCGACTTTGGCCAGCCGCCAACGTTGTTGCGATCAAGACTGCGCAGATCGTCGAGGAGTTTCATTATTTGGCCCCTCCCTTGACTGGCGCAGTGGCTGGCTTAACTGGCGTGGGCGCCATTGCAGGGGGTGTCGTCACGGGGGGCTTGGCGGCTGGCGTCGCTGCGCCGGCCGCGCTCGTGCTCGACGACGCGGGAGCGGAACCGGCCGCGCCCTGCGCGTTGCTGTCATCCTTGGGTTTGGACAGCGCCACCGTCAGACCGAAGCTGTACGGCATCCGCGAGGCATCGTGACTGTTCTCGGTCTTGCTGAGGTCGGTCTGGCCCATCCACGGCGATGCTTCGATGTTGCGCATGTACTCGGCCACGCTGGCGTTGGATTGCGCCACGCCACCCAGCACCATTTGGTCGCCGCTCTGCTTGATCGAGGTCAGGCGTGCGCTGGTCGGAATGGTTTTCACCAGTTCATCGAACAAGTGCACCATCTGCGAACGATTCGCCTGCAGCTGTTCAATGATCTGCTTGCGTGCCAGCAACTGCGCACGGACTTTTTCCAGATCCTTGATCTTCTCCAGACGTGCATCGACCTGCTTGATCTGGTCTTGCATGTAGGCATTGCGATCGTTCTGGTTGTCGATGCGCATGTCCATCCAGAACCACCACAGAAACAAGACACCGATGGCAGCCAGCGCGGAAGCGCCCAGCTGCATGAAGAATTCGCGCTGCCGGATCTTGCGGCGTTCGGCACGCCACGGAAGTAAGTTGATGTGTGCCATCAGTCGAAACTCCTCATGGCGAGTCCGACCGCGATCATCAGTGCGGGCGCATCCTGGGTCAGCGACTGCGCCTGCACCCGATTGGAAAGCGACATGCGCGCCAGCGGATTGGCCACCACGCACGGCAGGCCAAGCTGCTCTTCGAGCATGGCGCTGATGCCCTCGATCGAGGCACAACCGCCGGCCAGCACGACTTGATCAACCTTGCTGAACTCGCTACCCGCGTAGAAGAACTGCAACAGGCGGCTGATCTGTTGCACCAGCGATTCCTTGAACGGCTGCAACGCTTCGGTCTCGTAGGATTCGGGCAAGCCGCCCTTGCGCTTGGCGCGGCCAGCCTCCTCATAGGAAAGGCCATAGCGGCGCATGATTTCGTCGGTAAGCTGCTTGCCGCCAAACACCTGCTCACGCGAATAGATCGTGCGCTGGTTCTTCAGCACCGACAGCGTGGTCATGGTGGCGCCGATGTCGATCACGGCTACCAGCGCATCCCGCCCGACATTCAACTGGTCGGCGATCAGCGTAAAGGCGTTCTCCATGGCGAAGGCCTCGACGTCGACCACCTGGGCGCTAAGGCCACCGAGGTCGAGGGCAGCCACGCGCATGTCCACGTTCTCTGTGCGCGACGCAGCCAGGAGAATGTTGTTCATTTCGGGGTTGTCGCGCACCGGCCCGAGCACCTCGAAATCGAGGCTCACTTCCTCGATCGGGTACGGAATGTATTGGTTCGCTTCAACCTGGATCTGGCCTTCCAGATCCTCTTCCGACAGCTCGGCCGGCATCGGCACGATGCGCGTGATCACGGCCGAACCGGCCACGGCCGCCGCCGCATGCTTGACCTTGGCGCCGGAGCGCGACAGCGCGCGGCGTATGGCCTCGCCCACTGCCTCAACTTCGACAATGTTCTTTTCGACTACTGCGTTCGGGGGCAGCGGTTCGATCGCGTAGTGTTCCACGCGATAGCGACCTCCTGCCTGGCTAAGCTGCAGCAGCTTGACGGCGGTCGAACTAATGTCGACGCCGACCAGCGGCGGCTTCTTGGGTGTAAAGAGCCCCACGACGATTCCCCCTTGACCCCTGGCGCTTCCGCCAGATACTGGCAGGATTGCCGGGTCATTAAATCCAAAAATTAACGCGATAGCAACGGCCTACACGATCTTCTTCGAGGTTTTTGACGTGATGCCCTGCACATTTGGGCCAATCCGCCGACGCCGAGATTAAGGTTTTGCTAACCCGCTGCTGATGCCCCACATACTGCTACATCTATACTTTGGTCTGTTTTGACTTAGGTCTCGGTACAACAACCACATGGCCCGATTTTTTAAAGCCCTGCTGCGCTGGCTGCTGATTCTGGGCTTCAGCGGACTGCTAATGATCGCTGCGGCCATTGGAGTGGCCTACTGGCTGGTCTCCCCGCGCATCCCCTCCGTGGATGTGCTCAAGGATTACCACATGCAAGTTCCGCTCCGAGTGGTAACGGCGGACGGCAAGCTGATCGCGACCTTCGGCGAAACGCGCCGCATTCCGGTCTCCGTCGAGCAGGTGCCTGACATGCTCAAGCATGCGGTGCTGTCAGCGGAAGATGCTGATTTCTATACGCATCCAGGCGTCGACTGGCGCGGCGTGATGCGCGCCGGCTTCCACGTGGTGACTTCCGGCGGCAACAAGACCCAGGGCGGCTCCACCATCACCCAGCAGGTGGCCCGCAACTTCTTCCTGAGTCCCGAGAAGCTCTACTCCCGCAAGCTGATCGAGATGTTCATCGCCCTGCGCATGGAGAGCACGCTTACCAAGGACCAGATCCTGGAGCTCTATCTCAACAAGATGTTCCTGGGGCATCGCTCTTACGGTATCGCGGCCGCAGCCGAGTACTACTACGGCAAGCGGCTGGACCAGCTCACGGTGGCCCAGTGCGCGGCTATCGCCTCCACCTTCCAGCTGCCCTCGGCGGTCAATCCGCTTACCAATACCTCTCGTCTGATCGCCCGCCGCAACTGGGTGCTGGGCCAGATGCTGGAGCACCGCTACATCAACCAGGCGCAATACGAGCAGGCCATCCACGCACCGGACGAGGCCGCGCCGCATGAGCAGCCTATCCAGGTAGATGCGCCCTACCTGGCCGAGATGGCACGGCTTCAGGCACTGGATCGCCTGGGCAACGACGCACTGACCGAGGGTTATGTAGTCAAGACCACCCTGGTCAGTACCCGACAACAAGCGGCAGTGGCGGCCGTGCGCGATGGCCTGGCTATTTACGACCATCGCCATGGCTGGCGCGGGCCGGAAGCCCATGAGGAGTTACCGCCAAACGCTAGCGACAGTGACTACAGTAACCTGCTCTCCAGCTTCATGGACGTGGCAGGGCTCACGCCGGGCCTGGTCATCACCTCCTCTGCCTCCGAAGCCTCGGTCTTCCTGCCGAGCAAGGAAGTGATCAAGCTGGACCTGAAGGCCATGGACTGGGCTCGCCCCTACGTCAGCGAAAACCGCACGGGCGCCGCTCCCACTCGTGTGGACACCGTACTGAAGCCCGGGGATATCATCCGCGTCATCCGCGATGACAAGGGCGCATGGCAGCTGACGCAGATTCCGAAAGCGCAGGCTGCGTTGGTATCGCTCGATCCGGAAAATGGCGCGATCCAGTCGCTGGTCGGTGGCTTCAACTTCCAGCGCAGCAAGTTCAACCGCGCGGTGATGGCTGCTCGCCAACCAGGCTCGAGCTTCAAGCCCTTCATCTATTCCGCGGCATTCGAGCGTGGCTATACGCCAGCGTCGATCATCAACGACTCGCCGATCGCCCTGCCCGACCCCTCGCAGCCTAATGGCCTGTGGACACCGAGCAACGATGACAACAAATTTGCCGGGCCGATGCGCCTGCGCGAAGCATTGATCGAATCGAAGAACCTTGTCTCCGTGCGACTGCTCGATTCGATCGGCGTTCGTTACACGCGCGATTACGTCACGCGCTTCGGCTTCCCGCTCGATGCGCTGCCGAACAATCTGTCGATGGCGCTGGGCACAGCCTCAGTGTCTCCGTTGAGCATGGCCCGCGGCTTCGCCGTGTTCGCCAATGGCGGCTACCTAGTAACTCCGTATTTCATCAGCGAAATCGATGACCGCGATGGCAAGCCGGTCTACGTCGCCAATCCGGCGCGCGCCTGCGCGGACTGCTCGGAACGCCTGCTGCAGAACAGTCCCCCTGCGCCGCCGCCCGCCAACATGCTGACTAACGGTGTATCAGCCAGCTCGTCCAACGCCCCGGCGCCCGCAACCAGTGTAGCGATGGCGGGCGAAACGGCGCTGCCGGCCGACGTGCACAACAACGGCGCTGCACCGCCAGCGCTGGCACCGCACGTAATCGATATTCGTAATGACTATCTCGTCACCTCGTTGATGAAGGACGTGATCCAGTCACCCATGGGCACCGGCTACGCGGCGAAAACACTCAACCGCAATGACCTGGCCGGGAAGACCGGTTCCACCAACGACCATCGCGATGCCTGGTTCGTCGGCTTCAACGGCGACATATCGACGGCCGTGTGGGTTGGCTTCGACGATTTCAGTTCGTTGGGGAAGGGTGAATTCGGCGCGAAAGCAGCCTTGCCGATCTGGATCGACTACGTAGGCGACGTGCTCAAGGGCATCCCGGAAAAAAGCCTGCCCATGCCGCCAGGCATCACCACCATGCTGATCAATCGCGAAAACGGCCTACCGACGGCTCAAGGCGATCCCAATGCCATGCAGGAGATCTTCAAGGTGGAAGACATCGACCGCTTGCACAACCTGGCAACGCAGCAGCAACAACAAAACCAGGATCAACAGCAGACTAACGACATCTTCTAACTTTTTCTTGTAGGCTGAGGGTGCTCTGACCCATTCTGCGTAGACGTCACCGGCCCTGTCTGCCCGCAGATCACAGGGCCATCGGCGAAGGCAGACTGGCCGTCTGTCGAGGCGATGGACCGAAGATATGCGGGCAGACAGGGCCGGCCCGGAGGGTGATGCCCAGAGAGTCCGCAGGCTGCGCCGCGCGACTTGAAAAGGCACCCGGCCTTCCCTGCGCCGCGCACCACAGCCTGCGGACTCTCTGGGCATCATGCCGCCTACGCAGAATGGGTCAGATCACCCTTTGCCCCGCACACTTAAGAGGGTCGCAGCATGGCAAGAGGCGAGCACCATCGCATCCACGCGCAAGACCGTGTGCAGCGCAATCGGCTACGCGTCGCCCAGGAGGCGGCGCGCCTGATGAGCGAACACGGCATCCGCGACTTCCACCGCGCCAAACGCAAGGCCGCCGAACGACTCGGCGTGCTGGATGAGCAGGCGCTTCCCCGCAACCACGAAATCGAACAGGCGCTGCGCGAGCATCAACGCCTGTTCCAATCAGAAAGCCAACCCAAGTTGCTTAGACAGCGGCGCGAAGCCGCCATCGAAGCGATGCGATTCCTGGAACGCTTCGAACCACGCCTGGTCGGCGCCGTACTGGAAGGCACGGCCGATGCGCACTCGGCGGTGTGCCTGCACGTTTTCAGTGACGATCCCGAAGCCGTCGGCATCTATCTGCGCGAGCATGGCGTGCCGTTCGAAATGCAGACGCGGCGCTTACGCATCACACGCGACGAACAGGTCGAATTCCCGGTGCTGCTGTTCGCTGCCGACAACCTTCCGTTCGACCTTACGGTGCTGCCGCATAACGCTCTCCGTCAGGCACCGCTCGACCGCATGGATGAAAAACCAATGCGGCGTGCTGCGCTGGCATCGGTGGAGATCATGCTGGCTGAGGAACAAGAACAGCAGGATGATTTCGAACGCAAACTCGCTGCAGCCCTCAAATAACCACATCAAACGAAAACGCCCGGCCTAAGCCGGGCGTTTCATGTTGCGGACGAAGCGTTTGATCAGCGCTTGTCCATGCTGACGTAGTCACGGTTGCCTGCGCCAACGTACAACTGACGCGGACGGCCGATACGCGAACCTGGCGTTTCGTGTTGTTCGATCCAATGCGCAATCCAGCCGGCGGTGCGCGCGATGGCGAACATCACGGTGAACATCTCGGTCGGAATGCCGAGCGCCTTGTAGATGATGCCGGAATAGAAATCCACGTTCGGATACAGCTTGCGCTCGACGAAGTAATCGTCCTTCAGCGCGGCTTCTTCCAGCTTCATCGCCACATCGAGCAGCGGATCGTTCACGCCCATCTCCGCCAGTACCTTGTGGCACATCTCACGGATGATCTTCGCGCGCGGATCGAAGTTCTTGTACACGCGATGGCCGAAGCCCATCAGGCGGAAGTTGTCGTTCTTGTCCTTGGCGCGCTTGACCGCGGTTTCCACCTTGTCCGGCGAGCCGATCTCTTCGAGCATCTTCAGCACGGCTTCGTTGGCGCCACCATGTGCCGGGCCCCACAGCGCGGTGATACCTGCAGCGACCGAAGCATAAGGATTTGCACCAGTGGAACCGACCAGGCGCACGGTGGAAGTGGAAGCATTCTGCTCGTGGTCTGCGTGCAGAATAAACAGCAGGTCCAGCGCCTTCGCGCACACCGGGCTGAGTTCCAGCGGCTCGCTCGGCACTTCGAACATCATGTGCAGGAAGCGGTTGACGTATTCGAGATTGTTGCGCGGATAGCGGAACGGCCAGCCAATCGAATAGCGATAGCAGGCTGCTGCGATCGTCGGCATCTTCGCAATCAGGCGAATCGCGGCCAGGTGGCGATCTTCTGCGTTATCGACATCCAGATCTTCATGATAGAAAGCCGACAGCGAAGCCACCGAGGCGGCCAGCATGGCCATCGGATGCGCGTCGTGATGGAAGCCCTGGAAAAAATTCTTGTGCGACTCGTGCATCATCGTGTGATGCGTAATGTCGTTTTCGAACGAGGCGAACTGGGTCTTGTTCGGCAGCTCGCCGTGCAGCAGCAGGTACGCCACTTCGAGGAAGCTCGACTTTTCCGCCAACTGCTCGATCGGATAGCCGCGATACATCAGCACGCCCTGATCGCCATCGATATAGGTGATGGCGCTCTTGGTGCTGGCCGTGCTGCCGTAACCGGGATCGTAGGTGAAATGCCCTGTGTCCTTGTACAACGGGGCAATGTCGACGCAGGCGGGGCCAAGCGTGCCACTCAGCAGAGGGAGCTCACTGCTGCGGCCGTTGGACTCATCAACGAGCTTGACGGATTTGGAATCGGACACGGAAACCTCCTACGCATGGGTCGCCACCGGGGCAACCGCGTAACGGCAACCAGCCGGCAAGGGAAAGGCGCATTGACGTGGGGAAAGCGTCAATGCATCCCATCTATTATCGCACATCAGATTGCAAACAATCCGATGACGCATGGTGCGATTGACAAGCATGAAAAAGCACAAGGCAGGCGCATGGCCTGCCTTGTGCGAGATTCTTTAACCAGCCCCGCAGGGCTGTTCGCAAAGAATTACTTCTGTGCGTAACGGCGACGGAACTTGTCGACGCGACCACCGGCGTCAACGACTTTCTGCTTGCCGGTGTAGAACGGGTGCGAGTGGCTGGAGATATCCACCTTGACCAGCGGGTACTCGTTGCCGTCTTCCCACTTGATGGTTTCCTTGGTGGCAATCGTCGAGCGCGTCAGGAACGCGAATTCGGACGAAAGATCCTGGAACACCACCTGACGGTAATTCGGATGGATATCGGGCTTCATGACGGACTCAAAGCGTGCGTGAAAAGAGCGGTATTGTATCGATCATGCCAAGCCCTGGTCAAGCCGTCTGGGGCACGCCCAGAGCTCGCTGCACCATGGCCGCGAACTTGGCCTGGTCGAGCTCCATCACGACATTGACCTGGGATTGCTGGCCCAGCCGGCCAGCCCAGTCCACCACGGTGGCACCGCGCGTCAGCCGGCCATCCAGCTCCACGCCCACACGGCGGTGCTCGCTGCGCCTCACCACGGAGGGATCGATGGCCACCGCCATTGCCAGTGCGTCAGCGGCAATGATGCCCCGCCGCCCGCGCTCGCGGTTGGTTTCGCGAGCCACTTGGAACACGCGGCCGAAGAACTCGGCACGGTGATCACCTGCGACGAGCCACTGATCGAACTCATCCTCGTCGAAGGCATGCCGCAGGGTGAGCTCCCAATCGACCAGATCGAAGTCCGGAAAGCCCTCGAACACGACATGCGCGGCTTCCGGATCAAACCCTACATTGAATTCGGCAGGCACACGGCTGGTATTGCCGCGTCCGGTCACCGCGCCTCCCATCACCACCAGCCGCTTTACGCGCTGTGGCAAGGAAGGGTCCAGCCGCAGGGCCAGCGCGAGATTAGTAAGCGGCGCCAGCGCGACCAGGGTGAGCTCACCGGGGCGCTCGCGCGTCAGACGAAGTATCGCCAGTGCCGCGTGCTCATCCGCCACGGCGGCTTTTGGTTGGGGAAAACCGACATCGCCCAGACCATCGCGCCCATGCACGAACGCCGCATCCTCCTCGGGCAAACGCACCAGCGGCGTGGGGCAGCCGGCAAACACCGGCGTGGCCGCGCCCACCAGATCCACCAGCGTACGTGCGTTACGCGTGGTGTGCGCAAGGCCGACATTGCCGGCCGCAACACTGAGGCCGAGTACATCGGCATGCGCATGGGCCATCAAAATGGCGAGCGCATCGTCTACGCCGGGATCGGTATCAATCAGCAATTGCGGTTTGGTCATCGTCATGCCATCGACAGTGAGCTGTACATCTGTTTCAAGCTACCTGCTTCTCAAGCGCCTGCATAGCGTGCCGCGCCGCCGATCCAGCGTTCGATCAGGCGCGCCGCGCGCTCGGGTTGCTGGGCCAGCATGTATTCGCCCACCTGCTGCACCGCCGGCAGCAGATGCGCATCGCGCGCCAAGTCAGCCATGCGAAAACTGAGCTGCCCGGTTTGTCGCGTACCCAACACTTCACCCGGGCCGCGCAGCTCCAGATCCTTCTCGGCAATGCGGAAACCATCATTGGTTTCGCGCATCACTTGAAGCCGCTCGCGTGCAAGCTGCCCCAGTGGCGGCTGATAAAGCAGCACGCAGTTGGAAGCGATGGCACCCCGCCCCACGCGTCCACGCAATTGATGCAATTGCGCCAGGCCAAGGCGTTCGCTGTTCTCGATCACCATCAGGCTGGCGTTGGGCACGTCCACGCCCACCTCGATCACCGTGGTGGCCACCAGCACCACCAATTCACCCATCTTGAATGCATCCATGACCGCCTGCTTTTCTTTTGGCTTCATGCGCCCATGGATCAAACCCACCTTAAGCTCGGTCAATGCGTGTGAAAGCTCCGCATGCGCCGCCTCGGCCGCCTGCGCACGCAGTTGCTCAGATTCCTCAATCAGCGTGCACACCCAATACGCCTGTCGTCCTTCCAGGCAAGCAGCGCGAATGCGCTCGATGACTTCGGCTCGCCGTGCATTGGAAATCGCAATGGTCTGCACCGGTGTGCGGCCTGGCGGCAATTCGTCAATGGCGGAGATGTCCAGATCGGCATAGGCACTCATCGCCAGCGTGCGTGGAATCGGCGTTGCCGTGAGCACGAGTTGGTGCGGCACCCAGTCACCCTCCAATCCCTTGTCACGCAGAGCCAGGCGTTGCTGCACACCGAAGCGATGCTGTTCGTCCACGATCGCCAAGCCTAACTGCGCAAACGCAACACCTTCCTGCATCAAGGCATGCGTGCCGATCACGATCGGCGCGCCTTCGGCTACGCGCTGCATCGCCTGCTGACGTGTTTTGCCCTGCTGCTTGCCGGCGAGCCACTCGACATGAATACCCAAAGGTTCCAACCAGTGGCGGAAATTGCGCAGATGCTGCTCCGCCAGCAATTCCGTCGGCGCCATCAACGCAACTTGGTAACCGGCCTCGACCGCGGCCAATGCTGCTGCGCAAGCCACCGCTGTCTTGCCGGAGCCGACATCGCCCTGCACCAGACGCAGCATCGGGCGCGGCTGCGAGATATCTGCGGTGATTTCCTCAATCACCCGCTGCTGTGCACCCGTCAATTGAAATGGCAAGGATGCAAGCCAACGCTGCCGCAACATGCCGTCACCACCCAGCACAGGCGCGCGGCGTTCGCGCACGGCCGCACGCAAACGCTTCAAGCTCATGTGCTGAGTGAGCAACTCCTCGAACGCGAGGCGCTGCTGAGCGGGATGCCGCCCTTGCATCAGCTGGTCCATGCGCGCGTCCGGCGGCGGCCGATGCACGTACAGCAGCGCCTCATGCAGCGACGTCAGTCCGAATTTTGCGCACAGTTTGGGTGGAATCAGCTCCAAATCCACCTCGGCAGGCAATCGCTGCAGCGCCTTGTCGATCAAGGTTCCCAAACGTTTCTGCCCGAATCCTTCGGTGGTGGGATAGACAGGCGTAAGACGCTCGTCGAGCGCGACAGGCGCATCTTCGGCGAGGCGGCGATATTGCGGATGCACCATTTCCAGGCTGCCATTGCCCTGCCGCACTTCGCCGTAGCAGAGCAGACGCGTACCTACCCGAAATTGTTCCGCCTGTGCGCGATTGAAATGAAAAAAACGCAGCAGCAGTGTGTGCATGGCGCCATCGCCGATCGCCACTTTCAGCTGCGGGCGATAGCGGAAACCTTTCTCGACCGCCTCCACCGTACCCACCACTTGCGTGCGCATGCCGGGATGCAGATCCGCCAGCGGCGTGAGATGCGTGCGGTCTTCATAACGCAACGGCAAGTGGAACCACAGATCTTGCAGACAATGCAGACCCAGCCGCGTCAGCGATGCACGCAGCGCCGGGCCGACACCACCAAGCGCGGTGACCGGCAGCTTGCCCGCATCGTCGGCGGCAGCGATGGCAGTTTGAGGTTTCGGGGCAGCCATTGCGGAAGACTAACCGAGCACACCGACGCAACGCATTTGGACTGCCGACAAATGCTGTCAGCAGTCTGCGTGCATCCGGATCAGTCCAACACCATGATGGCGTCCACTTCTACCTGCGCGCCCTTCGGCAGGCCGGCAACCTCGATCGTGGAGCGTGCCGGATAAGGCGCCTGGAAGTATTCGTTCATGACGGCATTGACGGCTGCAAAGTTCGCCAGATCCGTGACGTAGATGCCCACGCGCACGAACTGTTCGAACGAGCCGCCGGCCGCTTCAGCCACGGCCTTGAGGTTGTCGAACACGCGACGGGTCTGGGTGCTGATGTCGCCTTCCACCAGCACACCGCTAGCTGGATCAAGCGGAATCTGGCCAGAGAAGTACACGGTATTGCCGGCGCGTACGGCCTGCGAATACGGGCCAATGGCGGCGGGAGCTTTGTCGGTAGAGACAATCGTGCGGGACATGGGATTCATCCGTTCACAGCGAAAACGGAAGTGTAGCGAGAGAATGGCGCGCTACAACGGATACCGGTAAGCCCCGCTTACCACGCCGGTCCGCCGCACGCGCCGAATGACCTCGGCCAAGTGCTTGCGGTTCTTCACCTCGATGGTGAACAGCAATGTGGCCGCAGAGGTATCGCGCTCGACGTATTCCACATTTTCGATGTTGGAATCGGCAGCCGCGATCGCCGCCGCAACCGTGGCAAGCACACCGGGCCGGTTGATGACTTCGATACGCAGTTCGGCACGGTAGTCGCCTTGGACGTCGCGATCCCATTCGATATCCACACAACGCTCGGGCGAGGATTTGCGCAGTTCGGCCATGTTCGGGCACTCGGTGCGGTGCACGACGATGCCCTTGCCTGGCGACAAATAGCCAATGATCTCGTCGCCCGGCAACGGGTGACAGCAATTGGCGAAACTCAAAACGCCGCGCTCGGCGCCGGTGATATGAATTTTCTCGGAAGGATGCGTAACAGGCGTGCCTCGCGCTGAAGTACCGCGCGAGGTGACCAGCTGACTGGCAACCTGGTCGGGCATGCGATTGCCGAGGGCGATGTCGGCCAATAGCTCTTCCAGACGCTTGAGCTTGGATTTGTGCAGGAACTTCTCCAGCACTTCCGGCTGGATGGCATCGAGACTGGTGCCCTGGGCATCCAGTGCGCGATCGAGCATGCGATGGCCAAAGTCGACCGCGTCTTCGTGCTGCAGATGTTTCAGATATTGGCGGATGGCGGTGCGGGCCTTGCCGGTGACCACGAATTCCAGCCATGCCGGATTGGGGACCGCCGAGGGCGCCGTGATGATTTCCACCAACTGCCCCGACTCAAGCCGTGCACGCAACGGCAGCAGCTTCTTGTCGACACGTGCCGCCACCGCGTGATCACCCACATCGGTGTGCACGGCATATGCAAAATCCAACGCGGTGGCATTGCGCGGCAGCGAGAGGATGTCCCCGCGCGGCGTGAACAGATAGGTTTCATCGGGGAAGAGGTCGATCTTGACGTTCTCGATGAACTCCGCCGCGGACGGTGTGTTTGCCTGGCTGTCAGCTAACGCGGACAGCCATTCGCGCGCACGCGCCTGTGCACTGTTCGCGGGGCCGCTTTCCGTCTTGTATGCCCAGTGCGCCGCTACACCGCGCTCGGCCACCGAATCCATTTCTTCGGTGCGAATTTGCACTTCGATCGGCGCGCCGAATGGCCCAAGCAGAACGGTGTGTAATGACTGGTAACCATTGGCCTTCGGGATCGCGATGAAATCCTTGAAGCGGCGATCGACCGGCTTGTACAAGGCATGCACCACGCCGAGCGCCATGTAGCAACTCATCGCGGCATCGGTCACGACGCGGAAGCCATACACATCCATCAGTTGCGCAAAGCTTTTGTGCTCATTGCGCATCTTGGAATAGATGCTCCACGGCGATTTGATTCGTCCGACCACGCGCACTGGAATGCGCTCCTCGACCAGCCGTGCGGTGAGCGCACCTTCAATACGGCTCATCGCTTCACGACGGTTGCCGAGTGCGGCGCGAATGCGTTCGCTGATTACGCGATAGCGGTCGGGGTGCAGCGCGCGAAAGCCCAGATCCTGCAGTTCCGCCTTGATCTTGTTCATGCCGAGGCGTTGCGCGATGGGCGCGTAGATTTCCAGCGTCTCGCGCGCAATGCGGCGGCGCGACTCGGGATCTTTTGCGCCGAGCGTGCGCATGTTGTGCAAGCGATCGGCCAGCTTGATCAGGATCACGCGCAGGTCGCGCGCCATCGCCAGCAGCATCTTGCGGAAGCTTTCCGCATCGGCTTCCTGGCGGCTGGAAAAGCGCATTTTGTCCAGCTTGGTGACGCCATCGACCAGCTCGGCCACCGATTCGCCGAATTCGCCGGCCAGTTCGGCACGGGTCAGCTGCGTGTCTTCCAGCGTGTCGTGCAGAATGGCGGCGATAATGGTTTCCGCATCCATGCCGAACTCGGCCAGGATGCCGGCCACAGCGATGGGATGGGTGATGTAGGGCTCACCGCTCTTGCGCGTCTGCCCTTCATGCGCCACCGCGCCCACCTGATAGGCGCGCAACACACGGGCAACCTGCGCCTCAGGCAGGTAGGCAAGACGTTCTTTCAAGGCCACCACGTAGGGTGGCAGTGCGGACGTATCCTGGGAAGCCGGATGCGTGGCCGCGTTCGTCATGGAGTCACGACGCCCGTTCAGGCGGTCGCCTCGTTACGAATATGAGAAGACGGAAGGAAGCTAAGGCGTGACGCGTGGCCAGTCGTCCCGGCGTAACCGGCTCGACTTTCCATGCACCGTCGACAGCCAGCTTCCATCAATCGTCTCCACCTTTGGAGAGGTCGTCATCCACTTCCTGCGCCGCCCATTCCAGAGCTTCACGCTCGGCGCGCTCGCGCTCGGCGCGGTCGATTTCGTCGATAGTGACCTGATCGATGCGGCGATCGGCGATTTCACGCAGCGCCAACACGGTAGGCTTATCGTTGTCAGGGTTGACGGCCGGTTCGGCTCCGTTGGCGAGCTGGCGGGCGCGCTTGGTGGCCATCAGAACCAGTTCAAAACGGTTGTTGACTACCTCGAGGCAGTCTTCCACGGTAATGCGAGCCATGGGAAATCCTTGAACTATAAAAACTTATGCGGCCTTACAGTTTATCGGCCGGTTACCCGGCTGGCAACGCGAAGCGCTCGCCGCCATGCTGAACACGCTTTATCATGTCCGGCTGTCGCACGCCAGCTCGTAACGCTGCTGCAACACGTGCACAATATAGAACTAGAAAGTACACATATAATCTCCCCAACCTTTTGCAGCGGACTCCCCCCTCGATGCCTTCCCTGCCCCGTCTTGCCGCGCTAAGCCGCCTCGTACCCGCCTTCGCCATGCTGGCCCTCTTGGCCGGCTGCGCCATTGCTCCGCCTCGTACCGACGACCCCCTGGAGAAGTTCAACCGCAAGAGTTACGCCTTCAACATGGCGCTGGACAGGCATGTGCTGCGACCGGTGGCGGTGGGCTACACCAAGGTCACGCCCAAGCCGGTGCAAACGTCGATCGGCAACTTCTTCACCAATATCAAGCTGCCGATCAGCATTGCCAACAACCTGTTGCAGGCTCGTCCTAGCGATGCCATGACAGATACCGGCCGTTTCTTGATCAATATGACGGTTGGCTTGGCTGGCTTCTTCGATCCGGCCACCAAAATGCAGATCCCGATCAAGGAAACCGATTTCGGCATCACCCTGGCCCGCTGGGGTGTGCCGGAGGGCGACTACCTGATGATTCCGCTGCTTGGCCCATCGACCTTCCGTGACGTGTGGCAGTACCCGGTGGACGGCTACCTGTTCGACCCGATCAGCTACTTCGAGCGCAATCACAAGTTCCACTGGGGCCAGTACTACATCCCCGAAGCGGTCTATTTCATCCAAATGCGCGCCCAGTTGCTCGATGCCGACAGCTTCCTGCAGTCTGCCTACGACCCCTATGCCTTCGTGCGTGATGCCTGGCGGCAGAATCGCCTGAACAAGATCTACGATGGCAATCCGCCGGCGGACGTGATGCTGAAGCTCCAACAAGGCCAAGGCGCCGACAACAAGCAAGATCAGAATTTCGATCCTGCCGAGCTGTTGAAAGAGCAACAGCAATGGGAACAGAAGCAAAAACAGCAGGACAACTCTGGCAAGCCGTCTGGCGGTTAAGCCGGCACGTTGACATCACCCGATCCTGATCGGGTGATGTCAATCAATCGAGCACATTAAAAACGGAGCTCATCTCAGAGCTCCGTTTTTTTATGGCTGGTGTTCTTGCTTGCAGAGCGTCAGTGCAGCAGCGATTCCACACCGCAAACCTGCGCCAGTGCCTGCATACCTTTGGGCACACGACGCACACTTACCCGGCGCTCGCCTTGATCGGCCTCCGACAACGCCGCCAGCACGCATGCCAAGCCGGCGCTGTCGCAGCTGTCCACGCCACCAAGATCCAGCATATGGCGATCGCGCTTGGCGAACGCATGGCGCATCGCCGCGAGCGCACCCGCCGCGGTGGCGAAATTCAACGTCCCGGATACGGAGACCGTATCCGGGACGTCTGCACTTACCTGGAACTTGCCGGACTTGGTAGGAGACATCAGCCCTGACTGCCCTGGTTACCCTTATTACCCTTGTTTTCCTGATCCATCTTCTGCAACGCCTTGTCGCCCTGCGTTTCCAGGTCGGCGATCAGTTTGTCGAGGCCTTCCTTCTTGATCTCGGCATCGACCTGGTTGCGGTAATTGGTGATGTAGGAAATGCCTTCGATGATGATGTCATACGCCTTCCACTGACCGTCGGCGGTCTGGTGGAAAACGAAGTTCACGGCCACCGGCTTGTTGTCGCTGGTGTTCATCTGGGTCTTGACCACGGTGTACTTCGGGTTGACCTCGCCGCCGGACGGCAGGACCTTCACCGTACCCTTGGTGTAGCCCAGCAAGCCTTCTGCATAACGATTGGTCAGCGAGCTATAGAAAGCCTTGGCAAAACGCGAGCGCTGTTCGGGCGTCGCTTCACGGGCATGCATGCCCAGCACAAGGATCGATGCCCAATCGGTATCGAAATGGGGCAGGAAGATCTGATTGATCAACGCGATCAGCTTGGGCTTGTTGTTCTGCAGTTGCGCCTTGTGGTCAGCAATCTGCGTATCAAGTTGATGAGTAATATCCTCAACAACGGCCTGCGGCGACGATGCGTTGGACGGCTGCGCGCTGGATGCGCTCTGCGCGAAGGCCGGCGCGGCGATCACGACGCTGCCCAGAGCGAGGGCGGTGGCAATGGCCAGATGACGCAACATGGATGACTCCTCGTAAAGCCGGCTCAATGTTTGCCGGCAGGCTGATTGGACGAACCGCTACCGTTGCCACCGGCGTTGCTGCTGCCGCTGGGTGAACCATTGACCAGGAACTTGCCGATCAAATCTTCCAGCTGCACGGCCGACTGGGTCAGTACGAACTGGTCGCCTTCCTTGAGCGAATTCGGCGAGCCGCCGGGTTGGATCGCAACATACTGGCTACCGATCAAACCACTGGTGAATATGGCAGCGGCCGAATCGTCCGGAATCTGGTTGTATCGATTATTGATGGCCATCGTTACGGTGGCGTCCAGCTTGGTCGGATCGGCTTTCACATCGGACACACTACCAATCGCCACGCCCGCCATCTTCACCGGCGCACCCACCGTCAATGTGCCTACGTTGGTGAAGTGCGCGGTAACTTTGTAACTTCCGCCAATGGCGTCTGCCGTACCACCCGCACCGAAGAATTTGCCAAGCATTTCTTCCAGCGGCTGCGTCGACTTGGTCAAGACCAGATGCGCCCCATCGGCCAGATATTGCTTGCCTGAGCCGAACTGCAGACCGACGTACTGATCGCCCAGCAGGCCGCTGGTATAGATCACCGCGGTCGAATCGGTGGGAATTTGATTGAATTTCTTGTCGATCGAGAGCTTGACGTCCGCCACGTCCTTGCCAGGCACCAGCGTGATGGACTGCACCTGGCCTACACGCACGCCTGCCACCTTCACCGGGGCACGGTCTTTCAGCTGACCGACGTTCGCAAACTCGGCATCAACGGAGTAACTCGCCCCCTGGTGGCTGTTGACCACGGAAGTCGTCTGCGTCGCAAGGTAGGCCAGCGCGGCGAAACCGAGCACGATGAACAGACCGGTGCCGACGGCATAGGATTTTCTCTGGCTCACGGCAAAGTCCTCAAAAAGAAACAATTAATCATGATGGTCACATCAAGAAAGCGGTGAGCACGAAGTCCAACGCGAGAATCGCAATCGACGAAGCAACCACCGTGCGCGTGGTGGCATAGGCCACGCCTTCGCTGGTCGGCGCCGTGGTATAGCCCTGGAATACGGCAATCAGCGATATGACGGCGCCAAACACCAGGCTCTTCCAGATCAGGCCGTTGATTACGTCATCCCACACATCCACCGTGGCGGTCATGTTCGACCAGAACGTGCCGTTGTCGACACCCAGCCAATCCACGGCAACGAGATGACCGCCAAAAATGCTCAGTCCGCAGAACACGCAACACAGGAGCGGCATCGCGATGATGCCGGCAAGAAAACGCGGCACCGCGACATAGGCGATCGGATCCACCGCCATCATTTCCATCGCTGCGATCTGATCGGTCGCGCGCATCAAGCCGATCTCAGCAGTGATTGACGTGCCCGCACGGCCCGCAAACAGCAACGCGGTCACCACCGGCCCGAGTTCGCGATACACCGATAGCGCCACGACCGAACCCGTGGCAGAGGTGCCGCCGAAAATAGCCAGCACGTGATACAGCTGTAAGCCCAGCACCATGCCCACGAACAATCCGCTGGTCATGATGATGGTGAGGCTCATGCCACCGACGAACCATAACTGCCGCACCGTCTCCGTCACATGCCGCATGCTGCGCGGAATGGCCGACAAGATGCGCAGCAGGAACAGGCCGCAGCGGCCGATCTGGGCCAGCGATCCGATCACCACGTTTTCGTGTCCCATCCGCGCGCTCATGCCACACCTTGCTTGAAACCGAGAGCCTCAGCGTAATCGCCGGCTGGATACTGGAATGGCACCGGGCCATCCGCTTCGCCACCGAAGAATTGGCTTGTCCATGGCGAACCACTTTCAGCGATGGTCTTGGGATCGCCCTGCGCCACCACCTTGCCGTTGGCAATCAGGTAAACCACATCGGCCACCTGCTTGATCGCCTCCAGCTCGTGCGCCACCAAAACGCTGGTTATGCCCAGCGTTTCATTGAGCGTGCGGATCAGCTTCAGCACCTGATTCAGGGCGATCGGATCCAGGCCAACGAAGGGTTCGTCGTAGAGGATCAGCATGGGGTCGAACACGATCGCGCGCGCCAGCGCCACGCGGCGCGCCATGCCACCGGAAAGCTCGCTGGGCATCAACGACGCCGCGCCGCGCAGACCGACCGCCTGCAACTTGGTGAGCACGATGTTGCGGATCAGCACCTCGGGCAGCCGGGTGTGCTGGCGCAGCGGGAAGGCCACGTTCTCGAACACGTCAAAATCGGTGAGCAAGGCGGAGTTCTGGAACAGATAACCGATGCGCTCGCGCAGCTCGAACAGCGCGTCACGCGGCATCTCCGCCACGTTCCGCCCCTCCACCAGCACCTGGCCTGCGTCGCCGCGCATCTGGCCGGTGATGTGCTTGAGCAAAGTCGTCTTGCCGGTGCCGCTCGGGCCCATGATGGCGGTGACCTTGCCGCGCGGAATATCCAGGTCCAGCTTGTCGAATACGACCTTGCCGTTGAGCACCGTGGTCAGGCCACGAATGCGCACCAGCGCGTCGTTGTCGGGTTGAGCTTGGACGGTATCGATCATGGCCTGGGGGACGGCGGGAAAGTGGAAACGTTAACTGAACTGGGCCCCTAATGCTATGCGGGCCAGTACAGTAATCCTGAGCAAGCGTTCAGGTTGCGGCCAGAAGTTCCTGAATCAAGCTTTCGTGACGCTGACATTGCAAAGCACTGCGCTGACGAACGGCGCGGACGATGGCCTGCAGGTTATCCAGCGCGTCCTCGAACCGGTCGTTGACGATGATGTAGTCGAACTCGTGGGCGTGCGCGATCTCGCCCCGGGAATTCCGCAGCCGCCGCTCGATCACTTCCGCACTGTCCGACCCGCGCCCGCGCAGCCGCCGTTCCAGCTCCGCGCGCGACGGCGGCAGGATAAACACGCTCACCACATCCGGCTTGGCTTTACGAATTTGCGCGGCGCCCTGCCAATCGATCTCCAGCAAAACGTCACGCCCGTGCTGGAGCAAATCCTGCACGGTTCTGCGCGATGTGCCGTAAAAATTGCCGTGCACTTCGGCATGCTCAAGAAAAATGCCCTCAGCGACTTCGCGCTCGAACTCTGCCCGTTCGACAAAGTAATAGTGGCGCCCGTACTGCTCGCCCGGACGCGGCGGCCGCGTCGTATGGGAAATCGACAAGGAAATACTCGGCTCGCGCTCGAGCAACGCGTTCACCAGCGTCGACTTGCCCGCGCCGGAGGGCGCGGCAACGATGAATAACGTGCCTTCGACACTCGCCGTCTCGGAGTGATGCGTGCTCATTCGATGTTCTGCACTTGCTCGCGCATCTGCTCGATCAACACCTTCAACTCCACCGCCGCATTGGTACTGCGCGCATCGATGGACTTGGAACCGAGCGTATTCGCTTCGCGGTTGAACTCCTGCATCAGGAAATCCAGGCGCCGCCCCACCGGCTCCTTCAAGCCAAGCACCCGGCGCGTTTCGGCGATGTGCGTGCTCAATCGATCCAGTTCTTCATCCACATCGGAACGGGTCACCTGCAATACCAACTCCTGCTCGAGCCGGCCCGGATCGGCCGGTTGCTTCAGATCGGCAAGGCGCGATTCCAAGCGGGTACGCAAGGCGGCGCGGATCTCCGGCATCCAGGTGCGCACATCCGCCACGATGCGCTCGATCGCATCCAGGCGTTCACGCAGAATATCGGCCAGCTTGGCGCCTTCGCGCTCACGCGTGGCGGTCAGCACTTCCAACGCACGATCAAGCACTTCCAGCAGTGCGGCCTGCACTGCTTCCTGATCCACCTCCGCATGCTGCAGCACGCCCGGGAAACGCAACAGCTCGGTAAATTCAACTTGCATGCGCGGGAAACGCGCTTCCATGTCCAGCGCCAGTTCGGACAGGCGGCCAATCAGCGCGCTGTCGACCTGCAGCGATTCACCGCGCGACTCGCCCCGCCGCACGATCACATCCACTTTGCCGCGCGACAAACGGTTCGCCACGCGCTCACGCAGCGCGGATTCGAACACGCGCATGTCTTCCGGCAACCGGGGGCTAAGCTCCAGATAGCGATGATTGACCGCGCGCAATTCGCACGTCAGCGCCCCCGCGGGCGTCTGGGCTTCGGCGGAAGCATAGGCAGTCATGCTGCGAATCATGGGTAACCTTAGGCACGAGAGGTGACGAAAGGCGCAATGGTAAACTGTCCCGCCTCCCGTTGCCCAAAGAACGCCATGCCAGTGTCCCGTCCAAGCGGTCGCACCAGTGATCAGTTGCGCAAAGTCACCATCGAGCGCCACTACACCCGCCATGCCGAAGGTTCCGTGCTGATCGCGTTCGGCGATACGCGCGTGCTCTGCACCGCCAGCATCGAAGACCGCCTGCCGCCATGGCTGCGCGGCAAAGGTGAAGGCTGGGTCACCGCCGAATACGGCATGCTGCCGCGTGCCACCTCCACCCGCACCCAGCGTGAAGCCACGCGTGGCAGCCAGGGTGGACGCACCATGGAAATCCAGCGCCTGATCGGCCGCAGCCTGCGCGCCTGCGTGGATCGCCAGTCACTGGGCGAACGCGTGATCACCCTGGATTGCGACGTGCTGCAGGCCGACGGCGGCACGCGCACGGCCGCCATCACCGGCGCCTACGTCGCACTCGTCGATGCGGTCAACACCCTGATGAAACGCGAAAACCTGCGCCGCAATCCCATCATTGGCGCGGTGGCAGCGGTATCGGTAGGCGTCTATCAAGGCATGCCGGTGCTCGACCTCGACTACAACGAAGATGCCAACTGCGACACCGACATGAATGTAGTGATGAACGACGGCGGCGGCATCATCGAAGTGCAAGGCACCGCCGAAGGCCACGCATTCCGCCGCGAGGAAATGGACGCCATGCTCGACCTGGCCGACAAAGGCATCGCCGAACTGATCGGCCTGCAGCGCGCGGCACTGGAACTGGGCTGAGTCGATTTCATGCAACGTATCGTTCTCGCCAGCAGCAACCGCGGCAAGCTTGCCGAATTCAACACCTTGCTCGCCGACAGCCAGTTCGAGGTGATTCCGCAAGCCGAACTGGGTGTGGAAGATGCCGAGGAAACCGGCCTCACCTTTGTCGAAAACGCGTTGCTCAAAGCTCGCCACGCTTCGCAAATCACCGGCTTGCCGGCGCTGGCGGATGATTCCGGTTTATGCGTAGCGCATCTGCACGGTGCTCCGGGCCTCTACTCTGCGCGCTACAGCGGCGGGCATGGCAACGCAGACGCCAATAATGCATTGCTGCTGCAAAAGCTTGATGGCGTCCCACCACAACAGCGCGGCGCGTTCTTCATCTGCGTGCTCGCACTGCTCTGGCATGCCGAAGATCCCGCACCACTGATCGCCGAAGGCCGCTGGCACGGCCGCGTACTAGATGCCCCGCGCGGCGCACGTGGCTTCGGCTACGACCCGTTGTTCCTGCCACACGGCCAATCATCCAGCGCTGCCGAATTGGATCCGGAAGTAAAAAACCGCCTGAGCCATCGCGGACAAGCCATGGCAACACTGCACGCGCGTATTGCCGAGCTGCATAGCTGAGATGTCGTTGATCGCACCACCGCTGTCGTTGTACGTCCACATGCCGTGGTGCGTTAAAAAATGCCCGTACTGCGACTTCAATTCGCATGGAGTGCGCGGTGAGCCGCCTTACGCGCAGTACGTCGAAACGTTGCTGGCTGATCTCGACGCTGATCTGCGCGATTTCGGCAGCGCACTGCACGACCGCCCCATCATCAGCGTGTTCTTCGGCGGCGGCACGCCTAGCCTGTTCACCCCGGAACTCATCGCCCGCTTTCTCGACGGCGCACGTTCGCGCATGCGTTTCATGGACGACTGCGAAGTCACGCTGGAAACCAACCCCGGCACAGTCGAGCATGGGCGTTTCGATGGTTATCTCGCTGCCGGCGTCAACCGGATTTCGTTCGGCATCCAGAGTTTCGATGATGCCAAGCTCAAGCGACTCGGGCGCATCCATTCCTCGCAAGAAGCCGAGGCGGCGGTGAAATCAACCCAGGATGCCGGCATCAGCAACATCAATCTCGACCTGATGTATGCCCTGCCGGAACAAACACTGCCCGGCGCATTGAACGACGTGGACCGCGCGGTAGCGTTGCAGCCCACGCATATCTCCCACTACCAACTCACTCTGGAACCCAACACTGTCTTCGCCGCCCATCCACCGCCGTTGCCTGACGACGATGCGGCCTGGGCCATGCAGGAAGCCTGCGAAACACGTTTGGCCGAGGCGGGCTACACGCAATATGAAGTGTCCGCCTACGCCCAGCCCGGCCGACGCTGCGAACACAACCTCAACTATTGGCGCTTCGGCGATTACTTAGGTATCGGCGCCGGCGCCCACGGCAAGATCAGCGACGCCGCCGCTGGCGACGTCTGGCGTCGCTGGAAGACCCGCCATCCCAATGCCTATCTGGAAGCCGCCGGCCAACCGGCTCGCATCGGCGGCCATGCAGCCGTGCCGGTCGACGAGCTGCCGTTCGAATACATGCTCAACGCCTTGCGCCTGATCCACGGCGTACCCATGGACGACTTCGCCGCCCGCACCGGGCTGCCGCTGGAGCGCATTGCCGAGCCCCTGGCGGCCAGCCGCCGGAAAGGCTGGCTGGAAACCGATCCGCACTGCCTGCGCACCACGCCACTGGGTCAGCGTTTCCTTAACGACGTCATAGGCGGCTTCCTCGCTTAGCCAAAATGTGATGCAAATCACAAAACCTATGCCGCAGCCCCGGAAGCGGCTTACACTTGGGTCACGGGGAACTCAGGGGGAATGCAGGTCATGGACGTCGAGCCGAGGGTCTATCCGTCGTCTGTTGCCGGAGGTCGGCGTGCCGACCTGGGTCGGCTGCCAGCGCGCGCGCGCAAACTGATCGAGGCGGCTTGCACGCTGTGTGATCACTGGGCAGAACCGACCTTGCGGCTTTGCCTGGACCGCTTCGATAAAAAGCTCTACGAACTGGCCGAGCAATCGCGCAACCACCTGGAACAGCAACAGTGCTTCGATAGCAGAAACGTTGTGCAGCAGGGACGCACAGCGTTTCTCCAATTGTTCGCCGCCCAGCTGCGCGAAAGCTTTGAAGGCATGGGCGATGTGGACGACGACCCGTCGCTGCAATCACTCAGCCTGCATTCGCTGACCTTGCTGGATCGCACCGAACATGAACTTACCGCCGCGCTCGACAAACTCGGGGCGCGCAGCGAGGCTCAGAACGGGCCCATTCTTTCCGAACTCGCCTACCGCCTTGCCGTGCTGGTGGCCGCACCACCGCTTGAGGGCAAACAACTGCCGCCCGGCCCGCAAAACATGGCGCGCATTCTGCGCATCGCCAGCGAGCCGATGAACCTGCCGCTCGAACATCGCCTGCTGTTGTTCCAAGTGTTTGAGAGCAGCGTCGGGCGCACCCTGGTATCGTTGTATGAAGGTATCAATGCCAAGTTGCTGGCCGATGGCATCCTGCCGCAGCTGCGTGCTTTTACTGCCGCGCGCGCCACCCACGGGCCAGCGCATGCGAGTACGCCGACAGCCGGACCTGCTGCTGCCGCAACTTCCGTGGAGGGCACGGAAAACAGCAACGAGCCAATAGCCGTATTGGAAACCCTACGCGACCTGCTCTCCCGCCAGCGTATGGCGGCATCCGGCCATGCACATGCCGCTGGCGGGCGCACCGCCACACCGGAAGAGTTACAGACGGCTCTGGGCGCCCTGCAGCAGCACATGGTGCAGGTCACCGACCGCACCAGCCGCGAGCTGCGCAGCGCGCAACGCCTGCAGGAAGAACTGCTTTACCAGCTCAACCTCAACGTGCCGCCCGGTGCTGCACGCACGCAGCTGACGGCCGAACAAGGCGACACGGTGGAACTGGTGGCGATGCTGTTCGAACAGCTCGCGCAACAACTGCATCACGGTCCGGATGCACGCGCCCTGCTCGGCAATCTGCAGTTGCCCTTGCTGCGGCTCGCCGTTGCCGATCGCGACTTTTTCGACCAGCAAGAACACCCCGCGCGCCAGATGCTCGGCAAACTGGCCGATACCATCGACACCTGGCTAGGCGGGCCGAATGGCGAAACGGATCAGCAACTGCTCGCCAAGCTCAGCCAGCTCGTGGATCGCGCCCAGCAGGAACCGCCCAGCGCCGGGCTGTACACCAGCCTGCTGGCGGATATCGAACATCACCTGATGCAACTGGTGCGCAAGTCGCAAGCCGCCGAACGCCGCCACGTGGAAGCCATGCAAGGCCGCGAGCGGCTGGAACAGGCACGCCGGCGTGCCGATGAACTCATGGCCGAACGCTTCGCCATTGTTTCGCCGCGCGGCTTGCTGCGCACGCTGCTGGAGCGCGCATGGACGGATGTGCTGGCGCTCACGTTGTTACGTCACGACGAGCACAGCGAAGCCTTTCTGCATCAGTTGCGGATCACCGATCAGCTGCTCGGCCAATTCCCCGTGCATGATCCGCTGGAGTTGCGTCATGAAGTGGAGGCCGGCCTGCAGCAAATCGGCATGCACCAGGATGAAGCCGAACAAGTCGCGCAACGCCTGATCAGCACGCAAATACCAGCCACGGTCTCGCCCTTGCTCGCTCCGCAGGTAATACCAAGCACAGCCGCAGCCGAACCGGTCGTCGACGAAAAGCCGGTGCAGACTGCCGTGCCGACAGCAGCGCCTCCGCAGGTGGAAGAAGCGAAACCGCAACCACCTCCGCGCACCACCGAAGTACCCAGCGCCACCGATCTGGCGATCCGGCTCAAGCAGCGCCAACGGCTGGGCGAACAACGCAATCAGGAAGCATCGCCGCCCACAAACGCCGCCGTGGTACCGCCGCTCGGCCTGCGTGAAGCGCGCATCCACAATCATCTTCGCCAACTGCCGTTCGGCACGTGGTTCGAATTTACCGACTCCGCCACCGGCCACGCTACGCAGCACAAACTGGCCTGGTTTTCGCCGATATCGGGCAACAGCCTGTTCGTGAACCGCCGCGGCCAGCGCAGCGATGTGATGAACCTGCAGGAGTTGGCGCGCGCCATCGCTGAAGGCCGCGTGCGTGAATTGCCGCCACAGCAAGAAAACCTGCTCGACCGTGCCTGGCATGCGCTGACCAACAGCCTGCTGCGTCCCGCGCCGCTCTTGCCGGAGGCACGCTCGTGAACGAACAGCGTCGCGCGCCGCGCAAACGGCCGAACTACATCGTCAACGTCACGGACATGATCACCGGCCAGACGCTTGGCCAGCTTGGCAACCTTTCCAGCAACGGCATGCTGCTGATCAGCCGGCACACGCCGCGCAGCGAAGCCGTCTACCAGGTAAGCCTGCCGCTATCCTCGCATGACGCCACCATGCCCACCATCGAAGTAGGCATTCAGGAGCAATGGCACGAGCCAGCCGCTACGCCAGGACAGATCTGGTCCGGCTATCGAATCATTGCCATCGGCAGTGCCGATGCGGCGCATCTGGAGCGTTGGCTGCAACAAGCTTGATCGGCTAGGGCGTGCAGCGCTCGCCCGTTGTGCCGAGTTTTTCGCGTGCCGTGACGATTTTTTTCCAAACATGTCTTGCGCGTGGCGCTCAGATATACCCGCGCTACACTGCGCCGGATAAGACCACCCGGAATTGAAGCATGAGCCACGATCTTGCCTCGCTGTACGCCCAACACATCACCACGCTGCGCCAACGCGCGGACAAGGCTTTGGCCTTGGGCGGCTTCGACCATCTGCTGATTGCCGCCAGCACGCCGCTGCGAAAATTCCTCGATGACCAGGATTACGCCTTTGTCGCCAATCCGCATTTCCGCCATTGGCTACCGCTCACCGATACACCCGGCAGCTGGGTGGTGTACACGCCAGGCAGCAAGCCCAAGCTGATCTTCGTGCAGCCACGCGACTATTGGCATGTGGTACCCGCTGCGCCGAGCGGTTATTGGGTGGAACACTTCGATATAAGCATCGTGCGCACGAATGCCGACGCCGTGGCGCTGCTGCCCAAAGGCCATCGCGCGGTGATCGCCCCGGAATGTCCCAGCATCGAAGGGGTGGAAGCCAACAATCCGGAAGCGGTAGTCAACTATCTGCATTGGCATCGCAGCTACAAGACGCCCTACGAACTGGCATTGATGCGCGAAGCCAGCCGCATCGGCACGCGTGCCCATCGCGCCGCAGAGCACGCTTTTCGCGGGGGCGAGAGCGAGTTCGGCATCCAGGTCGCCTACCTCGCAGCAGCACGCCAGACGGAAGCAGAGCTGCCCTACGCCAACATCGTGTGCCTCAATGAGCACAGCGCCGTGCTGCACTACACGCACTTCGACCGCGCACCGCCCAAAGAAAGCCGCTCCTTTCTGATTGATGCAGGTGGCAGCAAAGCCGGTTATGCCAGCGACATCACACGCACGTATGCCGGCAAAGGCCACGATGCATTCCAGGCGTTGATCGACAGCATGGAACGTGCGCAACAAGGCTTTGCCGGCCAAGTAAAGGCAGGACAGAGCTATCCGGAGCTGCACATCCATGCCCATCACGTCATCGCGGATGTGCTGCGCGAACACGGCGTGATTCGCATGAGCGCGGAAGGTGCCGTGCAGTCCGGCGTCACCTCGACCTTTTTCCCGCACGGCCTGGGGCATCCGATTGGCTTGCAAGTGCATGACGTTGCTGGCTTCCAGGCCAACGAAAGCGGCGGCTTCATTCCTCGTCCGGAAGGCCATCCGTATCTGCGCATGACGCGCGTACTGGAGCCGGGCATGGTGGTGACTATCGAACCCGGGCTCTATTTCATCGACATGCTGCTCGAAGAGCTACGCGCCAAACCGGTCGCCAGCGATATCGACTGGAACAAGGTGGATGCGTTCCGGCCGTATGGCGGCATTCGTATCGAGGACGATGTGGTTTGCACGGATGGTGAGCCGGAGAACCTGACGCGCGATGCGTTTGCGCAGCAATCCTAAGGCTCGCTGCAAAGCATTGCTCTGCCTGACGTCATTCCGGCGAAGGCCGGAATCACAGCCCGCTTTGACATGACATCATGGCAAGCCTGAAGTCCAGCCCAGCTTGAATTGATCCTCGTCAATATCTCACCGGGCAGCTAACCCTATAAATCCTCTGTCACGAACGCGTTGCAGAGGACATTGCCATGCTCACCCGCCATGCCATGACATGGTGTTACGCCTCGCTACGCCGTAGCCGCTAGGAAACCTGCGCCATGTCCATGACGCCGGATTCCACCCCCGCCTCTTCGCCACGCCGTCCACTACGCCGGCTTAGCGCTGAACTCATCCTCATCGTCGTCGCCAAACTCGCCTTGCTGTCGCTGCTTGGCTGGTACCTCTCCATGCATTACCCGCACACGGACACCCGCCCCGCAGCTGTTGAACGGCTGCTCGCGCCGGCTCCGCCCACTCCATCGGAAGCCAAGCCATGATGATCGCTTCGGACGTCGTCACTCTTTCACGCATGCAATTTGCGCTTACGGCGCTGTATCACTTTCTGTTCGTGCCGCTCACGCTCGGGCTGGTGTGGATGTTGGCCATCATGGAAAGCGTCTACGTGATGACCGGACGCGAGGTATGGAAGCGCATGGTGCAATTCTGGGGTGTGCTCTTCGGCATCAATTTCGCCATGGGCGTGGCGACCGGTGTCACCATGGAATTCCAGTTTGGCATGAACTGGGCTTATTACTCGCACTACGTCGGTGATGTCTTCGGCACACCGTTGGCGATCGAAGGCCTGATGGCGTTTTTCCTCGAAGGGACTTTGGTCGGTTTGTTTTTCATGGGCTGGCGACGGTTATCACGCCTGAGTCATATGTTGGTGACCTGGTTTCTTGCATTGGGCACCAATCTTTCCGCGCTCTGGATCCTGATAGCCAATGCATGGATGCAAAATCCGGTAGGTGCAAAGTTCAATCCGCAAACCATGCGCATGGAAGTGACGCACTTCACCGACGTGCTGTTCAATCCGGTCGCGCAGGCGAAGTTTGTGCACACGGTAAGCGCGGGCTACGTGCTTGGCGCGATGTTCGTGCTGTCGATCAGCGCCTGGTACCTGCTGCGCAGGCGCAACGTCGATTTCGCCAAGCGCTCGATGACGGTGGCGGCAAGCTTTGGTCTTGCGGCGGCGCTATCGGTGGTAGTGCTGGGCGATGAATCTGGCTATGCCGTCTCCGAAAACCAGAAAATGAAAATGGCGGCGATCGAGGCGATGTGGCAAACGGAAACACCGCCGGCTTCCTTCACCATCTTTGGCGTACCCGACGTCCCCAACCGCACCACGCATTACGCTTTGGAAGTTCCGTGGGTGATGGGCCTGATCGGCACGCGCTCGATCGACAAGCCCATTCCGGGCATCACCAATCTGGTGGAAAGCACCAAGGGCAAGATCGGCAATGGCATCCAGGCTTACGATGCCATGCTGACGCTGCGAAAGAATCCCAACGATGCGCAAGCGAAATCGATTCTCACGCAATACGACAATGACATGGGTTACGCCTTGTTGTTGAAGCGCTATGTCGCCGACCCACGCCAGGCCACGCCGGCCGATATCAACAAGGCAGCCGAATCCACCATTCCCAACGTGCCGGTGTTGTTCTGGTCGTTCCGCATCATGGTGGCGTGCGGTTTCTACTTCATCGCGTTGTTCGCCTACTCGTTCTGGCTGGCCAGCAAGCGACGGCTCGATCACCATCGGTGGTACCTGAAGCTGGCGTTGTACAGCCTGCCGTTGCCGTGGCTCGCCGCGGAACTGGGATGGATCGTGGCGGAGTATGGACGGCAACCCTGGGCCATCGAAGGCATTCTTCCCACGGCCCTTGGCGTCTCCTCGGTGTCGGCCGCGCAAGTGTGGACGTCGCTGGGTGGCTTCGTGCTGTTCTACACCTTGCTGGCGATGGTCGATGCAACGCTGATGATGAAGTACGCGCGCAAGGGACCGGATGAACTCGGCCTGTGGCCCGCACGTGATGTACCACTCCCGATGAAAACGGGTGTGACCGCCGAAAACGTCCCCAATCCGCCAAGCACCGTCACCACGCCCTGAGGAGAATGTCATGTTCGATATCACAAGCTTGCGGGTGATCTGGTGGGTGTTGCTGGGTGCCTTGCTGATCGGCTTCGCCATCATGGACGGCTTCGACTTCGGAATCGCTGCGCTGCTGCGCATCCTCGGCCGCGATGAACACGAACGCCACGTGCTGCTGGAAACCATCGAGCCGACCTGGGAAGGCAACCAGGTGTGGTTCGTGCTGGGCGGTGGCGCAGTCTTCGCTGCGTGGCCAATTCTCTATGCCACTGCGTTTTCAGGCTTATATTTCGCGCTGGCGCTGGTGCTGCTCGCCTTTATCGTGCGGCCGGTAGGCTTCAACTTTCGCGACAAGATGCAAGGCACACGCTGGCGCGCGGTATGGGATGGTGCGCTGATCTTCTCGGGCTTCGTGGTGATGCTGATTACCGGCGTGGCGTTCGGCAATCTGTTTCTCGGCCTGCCGTTTCGCTTCGACGATGATTTGTACATGACATGGCAAGGCAGCTTCTTCGACTTGCTACATCCGTTTGCCATTCTGGCTGGCTTGGTGAGCATTAGCATGTTGCTCACGCACGGCGCATGCTGGGCGGCTTATCGCGCCGATCATGTGATCGCGCAACGCGCGGCACGCATCGCACGCTGGATGGCGGTGGCTTATGCGATTGCTTTCGTAGCCGCCGGTATCTGGCTGGCGTATGGCGTTCCGGGCTTTACGGTGGCCGGGCCGGTCGTTACCGATGGCGCTTCCAATCCGCTGCTTAAGCAAGTGGGGGTAGGTGGCAGCTGGTTCGCCAGCTACTTGCAGTATCCGTGGTTCTGGATTGCGCCGGTGATTGCCCTGCTCGGCGCCATCGGTGTGCAGTCGACGGTAGGTAAGCTCAATCTGTTCGGCTTCCTGTGCAGCAGCTCGATGGTGGCCGGCACCATTCTCGCCGCTGGCTTTTCCCTCTTCCCCTTCCTGCTGCCGTCACAACTGGATCCGCGTTCAAGCCTGACGATCTGGGATGCCTCGTCCAGCCACGGCACGCTATTGCTGATGCTGGGGGCGACGGCGGTATTCCTGCCGATCATCATCATCTACACCAGTTGGGTGTATCGCGTGATGCGCGGGCGCGTGTTGCTGAAAGACGTGCAGCAATCCCATCACGGTTATTGAGGAGCAAAGCAATGTGGTATTTCACCTGGATATTGGGGCTTGGGCTGGCTTGCGCCTTCGCGGTGCTGAACGCCATGTGGTACGAAGTGCATGCGACGGACGAGGCACATCGAAGGAAGGAGGCACGTCCGCCGGGCGTGTAAGTAACCGCATCCAACGGCCGTCATTCCCGCGAAAGCGGGACGTAGCGCGTAGCGCGGAGAACGTCCGAAGGAAGGCCCCGAAGGGGTAAGCGAAGCGCATCATCCATTTTCGGGATGCATCAGAGGAAGATGGATTCTCGCTTTCGCGAGAATGACAGCCATAGGGTTACCGGCTACAGCTTCTGGTAATTCTGCCAGCGCACCTGACCGATAGCTGGATCGGTGACGCTTGGTCCACCCGTTTCCACATGCCCTGCAAGGCGCTGCACAAAGCCGGCTTCCGCATCGGCACGCACGATCACGTCATACCAGCCATAGCTATCGCCGAGAAACCAGTGCTTCTCGACGTGCTCACCCGGCTTGAGCAGGTAGGTCAACGACTCACCGTTGTACAGATTCTCGACGGTGACGTTGCAGAACTCGTGGCCTTCATTTGCCAGCATCAGCACCAGGCCGCCTTCGCGTTGATAGCGCGAGGCCACCTGCAGCATGGTTTTGCGTGATGCGCTGTCGCCTTTGAAGCTGCGTACAAAGCCGTTCGGCCCATAGACGTGCCGCTCGTAGGCGCCTTGCACTGGCCAGGTTGCGGAAAGCCCTTTCTGCGCTTCCACGGTGTAGTACCACGGGCCGCTGGATGCATCGCCGGACCGCACGTGGAAGCAGGCGCCCAGGCGTCCTTCGTTATGGAAATCGATGCGGAGCTGTCCGTTATCGCAGCGAGCCATCGCTTGCAGGTCGTACGGCAGCGCGCGCGCTGGTTTTATCCCTGGCTCTTGCGCGGGTAGTGCCTGGCTAACCGGCGGCGTGGGTGCGTAATCAGGGTGGCGCAGCGCATCCGGTGGCGCGTAGGCCTTTGTGCTCGGCAACGCCGGTTGCGCGCCATTGGTTTTGGCAAAGTCGAACGCGGAAGTGAGATCACCGCATACTGCACGGCGCCACGGTGTGATGTTGGAACTCTGCACGCCGAAACGCTGCTCGATAAAGCGAATGATCGAGGTGTGGTCAAACACCTCCGAACACACCCAGCCGCCTTTGCTCCATGGTGACACCACGATCATCGGCACGCGCGGCCCAAGGCCATACGGACCGGCGGGGTAATAGACGTTGCCCGGGAAGATTTCGTTGGCAGTGGATACGGTGGATTGCCCCTGCGATTCCGACGGCGGCACGCACGGCGGCACCATGTGATCGAAGAAGCCGTCGTTTTCATCATAGGTGATGAACAGCACGGTCTTGCTGAAAGCGTCCGGGTTGCTGGTCAACGCATCCAGCACTTGCGAGACGTACCAGGCACCGTAGTTGGCCGGCCAGTTAGGATGCTCGGTATACGCTTCGGGTGCGGCGATCCACGATACCTGCGGCAACTTGTTGCCGAGCACGTCGCTACGCAATTGATCGAACAGCGTACCGCCGGCAGAAATATTCGTACCGGTTCGCGCGCCTTGATAGAGCGGACTGCCCGGCTGCGCGTTGCGGTACTGATTGAAATACAACAGCGAGTTATCGCCGTAATTGCCGATATAGGCATCGTCGGTCCAACCCCAGGAACCGGCGGCATCCAGGCCGGTGCCGGCATCCTGATAGATCTTCCAGGAAATACCCGCCTGCTGCAGTGCTTCGGGATAGGTGGACCAGCCATAGCCGGCTTCCGCATTGTCGATCACCGGGCCGCCGCCAACACCGTCATTGCCGACCCAGCCTGACCACATGTAGTAGCGATTCGGATCCGTAGGGCCCAGCACGGAACAATGGTATGCATCGCACACGGTGAAGGCATCGGCGAGCGCGTAGTGATACGGAATGTCCTCGCGCGTCAGGTACGCCATGGTAGTGGTGCCTTTGCTGGGCACCCATTGATCGTATTGACCAGCGTTCCATGCCACGTGCGTGCTGGTCCAGTCGTGGGCGAGATCCTCCAGGAACTGCAGACCCAAGTCCGGCGCGGTGGGATGAAACGGCAGCACGTAGCCGGAACCGTTAGGTTGGTACCACACGGAATGTCCGGAGGTGAGATTCACTGGCCGCGGATCGCCAAACCCGCGCACACCTTTCAATGCACCGAAGTAATGATCGAAGGAGCGGTTCTCCTGCATCAGCACGACGATGTGTTCGACATCCTCGATGGTGCCTTTGCGGCGACTGGCCGGAATCTCCAGCGCGCGCGCAATGCTGATGGGAAGCGCCGAGGCCAGCGTGGTGCTGCCCAGCAGTTGCAGGAATCGGCGACGGCTCATCGAGGTCATGCTGCGTTCTCTTTTCGCGCGTGAATGACGCCGCGGGATGCTGGAGCGTCAAGGTTGCAGGCGTGCGACATTCGTGGGGCGGGTTCGGTAAGTTGGCGAAGGGTCACAGAATATCGGCGAAGCCTTGGATGTACGCTGGGATGAAATCTCAGCGTCATCATGCATGGCAATGCTGGGATTTCATCCCAGCCTACGATTACGGCGACCCATGGGCTGCTTTGGCATCAGCGACTTGCCAGGACCGCTTCGATTTCTTCCGGTTGCTTTGGCACATCCGCCGTCAGCACTTCGTGGCCATCGCGTGTCACGGCGACGTCATCCTCGATGCGGATGCCGATGCCGCGCCACGCTTCCGGCACCGTCATGTCGTCGGGCGCGATGTAGATGCCCGGCTCAACGGTCAGCACCATGCCCGGCTCCAGCATGCGCGGCTCGCCGTCGACGCGATAATCGCCCACGTCATGCACGTCCAGCCCCAGCCAATGGCTGGTCTTGGCCGGGAAAAACCGCTTGTAGCTGCCTTGCAGGATGGCTTCGGTAGGGTAGCCTTTGATCAGCCCGAGTGCGCACAAGCCTTCGGTGATCACGTGCACGGCGACGTCGTGCGCGGTGCTGTAGGAACGTCCCGGCATCACCTCGTCGATGGCGGCTTCCTGCGCAGTGAGCACAATTTCATAAAGCGCACGCTGCTCGCGGCTGAAATGCCCGCTGATGGGAAAAGTGCGACTGATATCGGAGGCGTAGCATTCCAGCTCCGCACCGGCATCGATCAACAGCAGATCGCCATTCTTCAATACCGCGCGATTGGCCTGGTAATGCATGGCGCAGGCATTCACGCCACCGGCAACGATGGGTGGAAAAGCCGCCACGGCGCCACGGCTGCGCATCATGCGCAGGAGTTCGGCTTCCACTTCGTATTCATGTCGCCCGGCGCGGGCCATGGCCATGGCGGCGAGATGCGCTTCCACGGCGATGGCGGCCGCTGCGCGCATCAGTTTCAGCTCCGCGCGCGATTTGTACAGGCGCAAATCGTGGAGCAGATGACCGAGGGCCACGAATTCCTTCGGCACGACGCCACCGCCGCGCAATTGGCGCAGGCGGCGCATCCAGCCCAGCAACTGCGCATCGAATTGCGGCTCGCGGCCGAAGTGGCAATAGACGCGTGCGCGTCCCTCGATCATGCCTGGCAGGATGTCGTCGATGTCGTCGATGGGAAACGCATCATCCATGCCGTAATCGGCGACGGCGCGCTCGGTACCGACAAATTCACCATGCCAGCGTTCGCGCTCCGCATCGCGCTCGCGGCAGAACAGCACCACTTCGCCATGCTGGCGGCCGGGCAGCAGCGCAAGCACGGCGTCAGGCTCGGGGAAACCGGACAGGTAATGGAAATCCGAGTCCTGCCGGTATGGCCATGCCGCATCGGCGTTGCGCATGCGCTCGGGCGCGGTGGCGATCAACACCACAGCGTCTTCCCCGGCCATTTTCATCAGCTGGCGGCGGCGCCGCGCGAATTCCTCGGGAGCGATGTTCAATGCAACGTGCCGCTGGAAGACGGGTTGGGAATATGGCATTCGGTGAACAGCAGCATGGCGCCCATGCGGACGAATTCGTGCACTTCGATCAGGGCATCCTCGTCTTCCTCTTCGCTGCCGAAATCGAGCGATGAGGAAGCAATGGCGCTGAGATCGCTCAGTATCTCGCGGCCTTCGTCGGACAATCGCCCATGCGCGTCCGGGCCGCCCAAGCCAAAGCCACTCAGAAAGCCGCGGCACCAATCCACCAAGGCGTCGGCGCGTTCCGGCAGGGGGCGATCATCCGCGGGCAACAAGGGTTCGAAGCCAAGTTCAGGATCGGCCAGCTCTTGTTCGCTTTGCCGGGCCAATTGGTCCAGTGCGTCCTGGTCATGCTCGGACACGCTGTCGCTGCCGGCTTCGAGATGCAGGGCGCCCAGCACAGACCGCCTGCCAGGCCTGCCGTTGGATGCCAGCAAACCGCACAGGGAACCATGTAACTCACTGGCGGGGATGGACAAACGCAGGTGTGCAACGACGTCGTCCAGTTCATCGTGACCGATGGGTGCGGGGGTGGCCATGGCGGTCTCCATTAACGTTCAAGCGGCAAGTTTAATGCAGCCCCGTTCGCCGTCGTTCGGGGCTCGCAGATTTCCTCTGACGTCCTGATATAGTTTCCGCCATGAACACACCCGACGCCGCCCAGCACGAGCTTGCCGCCCTGAGTCAGCAGCTTGATCGGCTGCTCGAACACGTGCATCGCTTGAGCGAAGAAAACCGCAGCCTGCGCCACAGCCAGGAACAACTGGCGAACGAGCGCGCAAGCCTGCTGGCACGCAACGAGCAGGCGCGCAGCCGGGTCGAAGCCATGATTCAACGATTGAAGGCGCTCGAGAACAATGGCTGACGTCATCAGCATGTCCACCAACGAACCCGTCTCGCTGCGCCTGATCGATCGCGAATTCCTGATCGCCTGTCCGCCGGAAGAACGCGACGGCTTGCTGGAAGCCGCCAGCTTTCTCGATCGCAAGATGCGCGAGCTGCGCACGCATGCAAAGACGCCGGGTTTCGATCGCCTGGCCGTGCTCGCGGCCATCAGCATCACGCATGAATATCTGCAATTGCAGAAGCGTGCCAACGATGCAACGCACAGTGCGCCTGAACCTGGCATCGCCGATGGTTTGGCTACGTTGCGCCGCAAGCTTGAAGCCGCACTCGACGCGCAACTAAAATAGTCCTCGGCGTTTTCTGCGGTGTGCGCCAGCACACTCTTACATATTGCCTTGTTCCTATATACGACCCGGGACGGTTACTTAAGGCTGTTGTGCATGTCCGCCGCGTGCGGAAAGCCTCGAGGCCTTAATTTCCCTCCCACCTGATCCCATTGGATCAAGGTCGTTTGGTGGGCAGCGGCATCGCGGTTTACGCCACCCCATTCCAACCCGGATGCCATCCCGATGGCATCCGGGCCGCCGGGCCCCTGAGGAGACGCGCGACGTGGATACCGCCGCACGACGTCGTGAACTACGCCAGCGCCTGGCCGAACGCCGCCGCGCCCTTTCCCCTCCCCAGCGCATCACCGCCGCCCAAGGCCTGCGGCGCAGCCTGGAACACCTGCCCGAATACCATACGGACAAGCGCGTCGCCGGCTACTGGGCCTGCGATGGCGAGCTGCCGCTCAACCTGGTCATTCCGCCCCTGGCCACGCGTGGCCAACAGTTCCTGCTGCCCTTGATCGGTCAGGACAATCTGCTGCGCTTCGCCCCCTGGTCGGCCGGCGACCCGGTCCAGCCCAACCGCTTCGGCATTCCAGAACCGGTCACGCCGCACGAATGGTTCGCTCCGTTCCAGCTCGACCTGGTATTCGTGCCGCTACTCGCCTTCGACCGCCATGGCAACCGACTGGGCTACGGCGGCGGTTACTACGACCGCAGCTTCGCCTTCCTCAAGGACCAACTGCGCCCCACCGAGCCATTGCTGGTAGGCATCGCCTATGAATTCCAGGAATTGCCGGAGATTGCACCCGAGCGCTGGGATGTGTCGCTGGATTTCATTGCCACCGATCGCGAACTTATCGATTGCCGCGCGGATACACCGGGAGACCAGAGCGCATGAAGTATTGGCTGATGAAATCCGAGCCGGACACCTTTTCCATCGACGACCTCAAGCGCAAGAAACGCGAAGCCTGGGACGGCGTGCGCAATTACCAGGCACGCAATTTCATGCGTGACGACATGCGCGTGGGCGACGGCGTGTTCTTCTATCACTCCAATTGCGCCGAACCCGGCATTGCCGGCCTTGCCGAAGTCGCCAGCGATGCGTATCCCGACCCCAGCCAGTTTGATCCCAAGAGCAAATACTTCGATGCCGCCAGCTCGCGCGACAACCCGCGCTGGATGCTGGTGGACGTGAAGTTCGTCAAGAAGCTCAAGCGCGTCATCACGCTGGACGAACTGAAAAACCATCCGAAGCTGGAAGGGATGGCACTGCTGCGCAAAGGCAATCGCCTGTCGGTGATGCCGGTGGATGCAGCAGAGTGGAAGTACATTCTGGGCCTGGAATAACGCCATACCGCCCGTTGCCAACGCAACGCAGCGTGCGAATGCCTTACGAATAACCGACCATTCCGACTTTCGCCTTCCAGGACACACCATGAGCAACGAAGAAAAACGCCTAGCCGGCGAAGCCGCTATCAAATATGTCGAAGATGGCGCCATTGTCGGTGTCGGCACCGGTTCCACTGTCGCCTTCTTCATCGATGCGCTGGCTCACATCAAGGACCGCATCCAGGGCGCGGTTTCCAGCTCCGAACAATCCACGGCGCAACTGAAAAAACACGGCATTCCCGTGTTCGACCTCAATGCCATCGGACCGCTTACCTTGTACGTCGACGGCGCAGACGAATGCGATTTACACAAGCGCCTTATCAAGGGTGGCGGCGCCGCACTTACGCGCGAGAAGATCATTGCTGAAGCCTCGCAGAAATTCGTCTGCATCATCGACTCCAGCAAACGCGTCAACATCCTCGGCAAATTTCCGCTGCCGATCGAAGTGATTCCGATGGCACGCAGCCTGGTCGGGCGGGAAATCGTCAAGCGTGGCGGCAACCCAGTGTGGCGCGATGGCGTCGTTACCGACAACGGCAATTGGGTCATCGACGTGCATGGCTGGCAGATTGCCGATCCGGTGGCGCTGGAGAGTGAGCTCAATCAGATACCGGGGATCGTTACCGTGGGATTGTTTGCGCGGCGGCCAGCGGACGTCGTGCTGATTGGCGACAAGTTGATGTGATGGCTGCTAGCTGAAGGAAATGCGTTAGTGAAGAAAGATGACGTTACACGTGACGTAGCACGCAATATCGAACGTGCGGGTATTTACCAGATCATGCGTGCGTTGCCATGGCCTCTGAAGTTGTTGGCTATGATTGCTGCAGTGGCTTACTTATATTGGTCGGCGCATTGATCGCCTAAGCGCAAGATCAAGTAGTGGTAGATCTTCGTTCCCCCAATTTGGGAACAGTCGACTATCGCATCCGCCGCGCGGTCCTGCTTTTTCAAGCTCAACCAAAACCGGGCTCTCGCGAGCCCGGTTTTGGTAGTTGCAGAATTACTTAGCCCCACCGAAATGAATATCGATCTGTGCCATAAATTCGCGTCCGTAAACATTGTAGTTATCCGGATTGAAATATGGGAAGGATGAATACGTTTTGTCTACCGGTGGCATCTTGTTGAAGACATTGTTGACGAGGAACGAGAGATCTACGTTCTTCGTTGGAGAGTAAGACAAGCTCCAGTTGTAAGTAATCCACGGAGCCACGTGGCTTGCACCCGGGTAGTTCGCACCATCGTATATACCGATGTAGTTGGGTGAAGAGCCATAGCGGTGCCAGTACAGCGTACTACCCCACTTGTCATGCAGTTCCCAACTAAGTGCGCCGCTCACGATGCTCTTGAACTCAGAGCTATAGAGCGGATTGGTAAGCTGGTTGATCGGCTTGCTGCCCGGGTAAATCTGATACGAGTGTTTCAGCATGTCGTTGTAGTCGAGCTGAATACTGAATGTACCGATCGGCGTCGGGTTGAACCGATACTTGGCTTCCGTAGTGAGTGAGTCGGTCACCTCGTTTGAGATGTTCACATAGTATTGCGCGATATTGGTGACCTGGCCGGTCAACGGACTACGCACCACCTGTGTTCCGGCCGCAGCGCACTCAGGCGAATTGGCTGGCAGCTGGCCCAGCAAGCATTGCGCTTCCTGGCGCATCAGCAGATCCGCGTCCTGCGGCGCCACCTCGTTGGTAATGGCAACGTGCAGGAAGTCCGCGCTGAAACTCGCGTTATTGACGGGCGCCCAGACGAAGCCGAACGTATAGCTGCTGGCGGTGGTCGGCTGCAGCTTCCGATTGGAAAGTACCTGCCCCTGTACCTGCGTGGCAAAGTTCGCCTGGCAGTTCTGGTTATTACCCTGCGTGGCGCACAAATAGTAATCCGTCACTGACTGGTAATTACCACTCGGCCCAAGGAACAATGCTGCCATGTCGGGAGCTAGGAACGAGGTGGTGTAATTACCGCGCAACAACAAAGTATTGAGGGGCCGGTATTCAATGCCCGCCTTGTAAGTGAACTTGTTGTTACTGGAACCGCTCTCGACTGAGTAATGATCGTAGCGGCCTGAAAGATCAAGCGTGACCTGTTTGAGCACTGGAAGGTTGAACTGGAACGCCGATGCATAGTGATCTCGCTGACCACCACCCGACGTAGCGGTCTGACCCCACACCTGACCACTGGCAATCAACGGATTGACAGGTTGGTACCACGCTTGGTTACCGGACTCGAGCAGCCATGCCAGGCCTGCATCGCCACCTGGCAGTGCAAACAGGCTGTCGTTGGTGATCGTTGCGCGTACGTTGTTGATCCACGTATTGGTGAAGCCGCCAATGTTGCGATTAAAGCTGTTGAATTGTGCCTGCGTCAGCGGAGTAAAGAATGCTTGATAATTGGGGTTGTACGTATTCAATCCGGTATTGGGGTCAACACCGAGGTTGGGGCCGAAGATGCCGTTAAAATAATTGTCCACGGCTGCAGCCATGCGTTCCGGCGAGTTGGTAGTAGTACGATCACCTGAACGTAAGAAATATATATCCCAGTTCCAGTTCGAATCACCAAACGTACCGTTGGCACCAACGGTAGCCTGGTACATCAGATCGTCCTGTGTCTGCATCTGGTTGTAGTAATTGTTGCCGACTTCTTCCGGCGCAAAGACGCGTTCGGGGAAAAGAATATGACCCGTGGAAGCATCTTCGATATAGCCGCTAGGATAGTCAGACGGCCCCCACCATATGTACTGGGAGCCAGCGGTGAATTTCTGCTGCTGCCAGTCCACCAGGATGTCGCTGTAGAAGCGCACGTAGTCGTTGAGGTGGTAACGCAGCTTCAACATGCCATCGTAACTACGACTCTGGTTTTGCAGCGTGGCGTAACCCAGTACGCTACGCGATCCACAATACGTGCCGGTGCGCGACTTCACGCTGGAAGTGGTATTGAAGGTGGTGCCATGATACAGGCTGCTCATCGCAGCGCAGTTGTCTTGCGGACTTACATATCCCTGGATCGCACCGGTGTAAGTATCGATGCTGCCATAGTCCAGAATCGTGCCGACCGCAGTGGCGTGGTCTGAAAGTGCCGTGTACGGTCGCTGATACGCCCAAATTGGCGACTGATTGTCGAACTCCACCGAACCAAGCATCTCGAACTTGCCGACAGTGTGGCCGAAAGTAGCCGAGAGCCGCTGGCTGGCGCCACCGCCTTCGTCGAAACGCCCCACACGCGCCGATACGTCGACGCCTTCCATGTGCTGTTTGGTGACAATGCTGATAACGCCCGCAATAGCCTGAGAACCGTAGATTGACGACCCGCCACCGGGCAGAATATCGATGTGATCGATCATGCCGATCGGAATATTGGAGATGTTGGTGAAGTTGCTCTGGCCGTTATAGAGCTGGCCGAACTGTGTAATCGGCCTGCCATCGAGCAAGATCAGTGTGTATTCGGGATTTAAGCCGTAGAGGCTTACTGCTTGCGCCCCCTGCGTAAATCCACCGCTCTGCTGCGGCCCCTGTACTGACCCCGTGGCGAACACCGAGTTCTGAAGTACCTCGGTGACCGAATTGAATCCACGCGCCTTGATATCCTCTGACGTAATAGAGTAAGTGGGCGTCGCGGTTTGAATCTGCGAATTATTGATCAGCGAACCACTGACAACCACCGTGTCGAGTTTTTTCGCCTTCTCGTCCGTAGAACTGGACTGGCTGGATGTTCCGGCTTGATTGTCCTGAGGCGGACTTTGCACAGCACTTCCTGACAAGGAAGGATTTTGCAATGTCTCTGATGGCGTGGCTGCCGCACTAGCGTTGATGGCAAATCCAAACGACAGCGCAGCCAGGACGGCTGCGGCAATAGGTGTTTTCAGCATGTATAGCTCCCTCAGCTTGATCTGCGGTTGATTTAGTTGTTCCGCGGATACCATCCTAGGCACTCCCCGCAACCGACACGCCGCAAACATCCAGCTCCGACTCGCGAAGCAGGATCAAAACGACGATTGGAATCAGCACGAACCAACAAGTGTCCCCTAGCAGGTTCGTGCTGCAATCATGTTTACAAGAGATGTAAAACTTTCGCAAATGGCTTAGGGCATAAAGTCGTGAAAATATTTCCAAACAGGCGCGCATAGTTATGACTGCTTATGGCAAATCGTTTTTTTTCAATTTGGAAGGTAGGGATTTCTCTTCCACATGCGTCTTAGCTATGTTTGTTTGCGAAACCCAGCGCAGGTATTGTCCATTCGCGCACCGACGCAATAGGTCGTAGTCAGAGAGTTTTCTTGATTTGCTTAAAGCGATAGTGTCCAGACTCCAGCTCAAAGCAGGTGCCTGCGTCGCACGCATGCAATTGGTGCACCCACGGCGATGCCGATAGAGGCTGTCCCGACTCAATAATCGCATCTGGCTGGACGGCCGGTATGCGCACATCCGCCGTGCTACCAACAGGCACTTCTACATCCAGCTGCAGTCCGTCGTGCTGGTGAGACCAGGACACCGCTGCACGACCGTAAGGCGTCAACGTATCCGCTTCAGCGTGATCCAGCCACGCGGTAAGTGCTGGATGAATGCCGATGCGCCGCCAACCTGCCGCCAGAGGCCGAAGACCTGCGACGTCTCCGAATAACCAATCATCGACAGTGCCAAGGAAGTAATGCCCGCGCGAACGCGCATCAAGCTTCCAATGCTCCCACAGGCTGGTTGCGCCCTTCGCGCGCCAATAACCCCAACCAGGGAAACTCGTTTGTGTGGCCACGATCCATGCCAAATCGGCATGATCCGTGGCGGTAAGTACTGGTAGTAGCAATTTCGTGCCGAGCGCCCCGGTGTCCAGGTGATCACCGTGCGCATGCAGAGCCTGCACCAGGGCATCGCTAACGCGCTCGCGCTCTGTCTTCGATGCGAGACCAAAACCTAATGCGAGTAGCTGATGGGTTTGCCGCACGCCGTCATCGCCCTCACCACGATAGAGGCCCTTGCCGGGATCAAGGAAACGACGGTTGAAGGCATCGCGTACGTGTCTTGCCATCGCGTCGAAATGCGTCGCTTCCTTATCGTTACCGAGCACGTGCTCGATCTGCGCCATCGTATCGGCCATGCGATAGAGGTAGGCGGTTGCGGCAATGTGCTTGTCTTCGGGCGCATTACCACCATCGGCCGGTGTGTTCGGACTAACCCAGTCGCCCAGTGCCGTGTCGGCAATACCATCAGGTGAACGCCCGTCTTCAAGGTCGACGTAGTGCGCCATGCCTTCAACATGATCGGCCAGTACACGACGATCACCACGCTGCCAGTACAACGACCAAGGTACCAGCACGTAAGCGGCATGCCACGGCGGCGCGCGCACGTCCCCCCAGCCGGGATTAGGCGCTATCAGCTGCGGCGCTCCTTCTGCGTTACGCGCATCGGCAATGTCTTGTACCCATTTGGACAGAAGCGTGTCGGCACCCAGGTTACGCAACATCATGTCTGCGCCAAGCATGCCGTCGCCCGTCCAGCCGTTCTTCTCGTACATTGGCGTATCGGTTGGTATGCCGTAGAGATTATTGAGCATGGTGTTGACGGCTGCGGCGTGCATCCAGTTGAGCAACGAGTTGCTGCTACTGAAATGCCCGATGATCGGTACGTCCGAATGAATGACTTGCGCCGTCACCGCATCGAGCGATGGTGCGGGGCCAGGCCAGCTATCGACTTGTACGTAGCGAAATCCTTTCCATGAAAAACGCGAATGCCAGCTTTCTACGCCTCGCCCTGCCAGCGTGACGCGATCAGTCTGCAAGCCGTGCTGAAAGTAGTGGTGATCGTCGCGATCGTCGACGCTGCCGTCGGGCAACAATTTTTCGCCGTAATGCACAACCACGGTATCGCCCGCGTGCCCTTGCATGGCAAGAGTGGACCAGCCGGCAATCACGCGCGGAAACACGATTACGTAGCTGCCGTTGTGCAGCTTCGTGACGGCTGTGGCTTGCAAGGTTTGTACGACGCGTACCGGTGGCTCACCTTGCGCTTCAAGTACGCCTTTCGGCGCGGATAGCACTGCCACCCTGCCCCAATCACGATCATCAAAAGCTACGGTATCGAAGCCAGGTTGTGCACGACGGGCGTCATAGATCTCGCCACCATATACGTCGTCCAGCAAGGTCGGTCCATCATGAATATGCCACTCCGGGCCAGTGCCTACGAACTCGCAGTGATCATCCACGTAACACAGTTTCAATAACGCACGCACGCGTGGCTCGCCGTGCCAGGGGGCTTTCTCCCAATGCCAGACGTTCGGATTGGTGAGTCCGTAGAAACCTCGCCCGAGTTCCATGCCGATGGCATTGTTGGCGCCGGATTGCAGCAGGGTCGTTACGTCGTGCGCGAGATACAGCACGCGCTTGTCGTAGTTGGTGAAATCGGGTGAAAGCACCGCATCGCCGACGGGATGACCGTTGATCGACAGATCGGCATATCCGCCTGCCGCGACATACAGCCGAGCTGACTTCAATCCAGACTTCACCGCGAATACATGCCGCAGCAGCGGCGCAGCCAAACTGCTATCCGGTGGTTTGCCGATCCACGCTGCGTGCGACCATTCCTGCAGTGATGGCCCCGTTTCGAACCACGAAGCAGCACTCACCTCACCTGTCGATGTCCGCGCAACCACCTTCCAGTAGTAGCGGCTCGATGGGATGAGGCTTGGGCCTGCATAAGCGATGTCGAACGAGTCACGACTGATGACTTGGCCGCTATCCCACACATCCGGGTGATCCTCCGATAGCGCGGCCATGCTTCGCGCGATCTCGATACGGTAGGCCTCGGGCACCGTACCGCGCGGTGCGTGCGTTACCACCCAGGCGAAGCGGGGTGAAGCCGTGTCGATGGCCAAGGGCTGGGCCTGATGTTCGGCAGTGAGGTATTGCAGCTGTAGAGCGCTTGCAGCATGCGCTACGGAAATACGCATCAGCAGGGCTAGAGACAGGAGACTTCCACGACTACATAGGCGAATGGCCCGCGTCACTGTGCCTATCCAGTTATCGACATGGACTTGTTTCAATCCAAGCATCCGTATAGCCGTCACTCGCGCTCCGTGGAAACCAACATCGCATGCATTCTCCAGTGAACAACCATTCGATAAAGGTAAAGGTATAGCGTGGCCGAAATTATTTGCCGAGTTTGCCGGACTTGCGGGACGACGCCGATTTCTTGGGCCGGGGTTCCGGCATGAGCGCTGCAGTCGCAAGAATTAATTGGCGAATTAGGTCTGCGTCGTCTAAAAGCTCATCGGCAACCGGATAGCCCTTGGCGCCGGGGTAAGGAGGCCGCAGAGGAAGTTCTGGCGCCAGCTTCGTTGCCGCCGCAGATGGCTTGACAAAGAGACTGTTGTCGCAGGCGAAGGCGACGACCTTGCCATCTACGTAAAGGGCGTACTCACCAAACATTTTCTTTTGAGTCAATCGATCGCCGAGCGCCACTTGCTCTGCCACGTAGTCGACGAAATCCTGGTTGGTAGCCATATCGCGTGCCATCCAATACTTGAGTTAGGTCACTGCCGGTCGGCAAGTGCGCTGCTCAGAAGCGCTGGATATCTTGAACTCTTGCAGGCAAAAACAAAAAGCCCGCCATGAGGCGGGCTTTTTGTTTTTGGCTGGGAGACTAGGATTCGAACCTAGATAAACGGAGTCAGAGTCCGTTGTCCTACCGTTAGACGATCTCCCAATACTCGTGCCGCACCGTGCGCTCTGACCTGATGCACCGGACGGTTGAAGTGCTGCTGCCTCTTGCGAGGATTAGCGCTTCGAGAACTGGGTAGCGCGACGTGCCTTGTGCAGACCGACTTTCTTACGCTCGACTTCACGAGCATCGCGGGTCACGAAGCCAGCCTTGCGCAGCTGGGACTTCAGGCTTTCGTCGTACTCGATCAGGGCGCGGGCGATGCCGAGGCGGATCGCGCCGGCTTGGCCAGTGATGCCGCCACCAGCGACGGTGACCTTGATATCGAACTTGTCGGCGCTCTGCGTGAGTTCGAGCGGCTGGCGCACGATCATGCGGGAGGTTTCGCGGCCGAAGAAATCGTCGAGGCTCTTGCCATTCACTTCGATCTGACCGCTGCCCTTGCGCAGGAAGACGCGTGCTGCGGAGGTCTTGCGGCGGCCGGTGCCGTAATTCTGCTGAATCGCCATGATGCTTCCTTAGATTTCCAGCGCCTTCGGCTGCTGGGCGGTATGCGGATGTTCGGCGCCGCCGTACACCTTGAGC